>Ga0172379_10000093_pt1 | contig 228063 bp, 197 predicted proteins | sample GrowelOW334metaG_FD_119756 | JGI IMG/M metagenome (GOLD analysis project Ga0172379, IMG submission 119756) | Groundwater microbial communities from an aquifer near a municipal landfill in Southern Ontario, Canada - Groundwater well OW334 metaG | ecosystem: Environmental > Aquatic > Deep...
CACCTCCCGCTTCAACGCCAACGCCTCCGTCATCACCTTGAGCGGCAACGGGAACTTTACGGCGGATGGGACCATTGATGCCACGCAGTACAATGATGCGTCGCTCGTGCTCAACGGGGTAAATACCATGGACTACACCAATATTGAGTATCCCAATGGCCTGTACAATTTGACGGTCGGACAAAACGGTAACACGACGACGAAAACCAGCTTTTACTTGCGCATCCGCAATGTGCTGACCATCGGTTCCGGTACGTTCTCCGGCTCCCGCATTATGTTGTTTGGCGCACATCCATTATCCGTTGATGCGGATTCGAATATCGCAGGTGGATATATTGAATTTATGGGAGGCATCACTCAAACCATACCATCGCTCGCGAAGGGGTATAACTGCAGCATTAACGTATCCGCAAACAACACATCCGTCATCCAAACCGGCAACATCACGCTCAATGGAACAAACAATATCAATCTGGATGGCAATGGCTCTGCGTCTTCCGCAAACACCTGGAACACCGACGGCTACAACCTGACGGTTGGCGGCAACATCAAAATCGGCTGGGGTAACGACACCGGCCTCAAGAAGCTCGACGCAACGGGTTCCGAAGGCCGCACCTCCACCATCCTCGTCCGCGGCAACTGGGTGAACAGGGGCAACGGGACCGCCCCCTCACAGTTCGTAGCTGCCGATTCCACGGTGATCATCGGCCACGCTTCCACTGCCCGCTCCGTGAACATCGGCAATACGGGCAGCGGCGCCTTCTACAACCTTACGCAGTCGGGCGCAGCCACGCTCACAGTCTCCGGCAGCAACCTCAAAGTGAACAATGACCTCACCCTCCCAAGCGGCGCCGGAACCTTCGATAACGCCACGTACGACAAAAACATCACGGTGCTGGGGGATGTGACGATGGATAACACGCGGACGGACCTGGGCGACGGCACGTGGACCGTCTACGGCAACGTGGATGCGGACGGCGTGGGCACCTGGAACAGGAACAGCTCTATCTTCAGATTCGCCGGTACCACAGGCTACTACGCCAATGCGCAATCACGGCAATTGAACATCATAGAAGTTGCAACCGGAGCCACCCTCACCACCGCGGGCGCGTTTACGGTCTACGTCAATGGAAACGCCACGGTGTACGGAACGCTCGCGGTAGGAACCAACGGTTATTACATGACCAGCACCACCCAAGTCAGCGTAAAGCGCCTGGGGAGCATCGGCGGAGTAACCCTGTCCAACCCCACAACAGGCGGGCTCGCCGTTTGGGATACCGGCGCCAGGCTGACAAGCCCGCTCACGTTGAACAATCCCAGCGCGACCGCCCTCTTCGCCCCGGGCGATTATTCCGCGGACGACAAGCAGGTCATCATCAATTCCACTGAAGCCGGAAAAATATGGACACCGGCTTCAGGTACTTACACGTTCGCGAACCTTCTCATTCGCACACAAACCATCGGAACGCTGGGCGTGGTTAGCGCCACCAACAATCCGAACTTCATCGTCAAAGGCCCGCTTTCTTTCCAACAGGACGGAGGCGCCATCACCTACACCAAAGGTACCGGCACCATCACCCTCTCGGGCACCGGCGCACAGAACGTCAAATTCCTGGGTCAAAGCGTGGAAGCGGTTGAGGTGAACAAGGCCCACAACGGCATCACCTTCACGGGAACCGGCACCATGACGAGCTTTAACGTGAGCTCGGGCACGGTAAACTTCAACGGGAAGGCAATAACGACTATTGGGGATTTGACCATTGGAGCCACGGGACAGGTGAATCCCACGGGATTACCGGGGACGACGCTCAATGTGGGAGGGAATATGAGTTTGACGGGTGAGACGAACGACAAGCTCAACCTGCAGGCCACGGGCACTTGGACGCTCAATGTGACGGGAACGGCAACAGCGGCCAATGTGAACGTTGCCTACAGCGATGCCTCCGGCGGGAGCACGGTCGTTGCTACGGCAAGCACCAATGGGGGAAATAACAGCAACTGGAGCTTTGGGAAGGATATTACGGGCACGCTCTATGGTGATGAGGGCTCCACTCCCCTCTCCGGCAAGACCGTCTCCGTAAGCGTAAACGGCGCAGCTGTGAGCGGGAGTGATGATACCGATGCGGGAGGGCAGTACGTGATCCACTCCACGGCAGCCATGACGGGAGGGAGCATTGTGACGCTCTTCGTTGATGACGAGACGGAAGACGCGGTGACGGTGGTGCTCAGTTCCGGCTCCAGTATGACGGGGGTTACCCTCTACCAGAACAGGTTGATTGTAATGAGCCAGAGCGGTTCTGCCGCCGTGACCAACACGCAGCTGGATACGGGGGATGGGAACGGCGATAGTGACATTTCCGCCCTCTACTCTGTTGCGGACGGCAATGTGACTGTGGCTACGGGCAAAGAACTCTTGGTGTGGACGGGTGATGCGTACCAGCCTGGGGGAGAGGTGACTGCGGATGATTACGATATCAACGGCACGTTGACGCTGGGGAGCAACGCCTACACCGTGAACGGCAACTGGGACGCAACGGGTGGCTCCTTTACCACCACGGGCACGGGGACGTTTGCCGCCACAAGCAGCAAGACCCTCAAGAGCAACGGGAGCAGCTTCGGGATCATGGTATTCAACGGGACGGGCGGGGGGTGGACGCTGCAGGATGCCCTCTCCGCAACGACGCTCAACCTCCTCGACGGGGCGCTGACGGACGGCGGCAACGCGGTGAACTTTACGAATTTCTACGTCCATACCGCTTTCGACACCTTCACTTCCACCGGCACGTGGACGAGCGTCGCGAATGGCCAACTCTCGGTGTATGACTTCGACTATCCCTCCTTTGCGGTGTACCAGATAGCGGATGGCGTGACAATGACCGTCACCGACCACTTCAGCAGCAACGTCAGCGTTCCCACGTGCAAGAAGCTGATCCTGGGCGAGAACGCCCTCGTCAACTTTACGGAAACCCGTGATAATGTGTACCTGCAGGTACGCTCTCCCTCCGAGGACAATTTCGTCGTCCAGGGCACGGGATCGGATATTACCGGACCTTTGGTCATCAGAAGTGGCACCCGTTCACAGGGCGCATTGGCGGTTTCCGGGAATGTTAAAGTCGGCGGATGGAACGGCACGCTCACCATGACGGATGACTGGACAGTGGGAGGAAGCCTGCTTGTCAACTATGCCACCTCCTCCACCGTAACGCTCAAGACGAACGGGAACGAGCTCACGGTAGGAGGCGATGTGACGATCGGCGTCGGTAACGATACCACCGCCATAGTGCTGGATGCATCGCGCAACGGGGCGGACGCCACCACCATCGCCGTGGGCGGAAACTGGACCAACTACGCAACGGGATCGGCGCCTTCGCGGTTCATCGCCGATAACTCCACCGTGGTCTTCAATAAGGCCTCCGGCACCCAAACACTCACGAGCGGCGGTACGGGGAGCGGGAACGGCGCTTTCTTCAACCTCACCCACTCCGGAGCGGCTACGGTTCAGGTCTCCACCAACAACCTGAGCGCCAATGGCACTGTGACGCTTGCCGCAACCGCCGGCACCTTGAACATGAACGGCCAGAACCTCACCGCGAGCGGATTGACGGTGAACGGAGGGACGTTTACGGGAGGGGCCGGGAATGTGGATATCAACGGGAATGTGACCATTGCCGGAGGAACGCTCACGGCGCCTTCCGGAGCCTTCACGGTTTCCGGCAACTGGAACAAGTCTGGAGGCACCTTTACGCACTCAAGCGGCACCGTGACGTACGATGCGGCAACGGGCATGCAGATCCTCAACAGCGGTGGAACGGATGAAGGGAGCAGGTTCTATAACGTGGTGCATGCGGGTTCCGGCACGCTGCAACCTGGCACAAACAACCTGACCTTGAGCGGCTCCTTGAGCACCACGGGCTCCGGCACGCTGGACTTCGCCACCTACGATAAGAACATCACCGTGGAGGGGAACGTGACGATGGATAGGGGGAGGGTGGATATGGGGAACGGGACGTGGACCATTGGCAACAGCTTCGATTTCACGGATGTGATGACGTTCAACAGGAACTCCGGCACGGTGGCAATGGCGGGGTCGGGTACGCTCGCCATCAAGACGGGCGGTACCACGCTCAATACGCTGGTGGTCCAGACTGGCGCGACCATCGCATTCAATGCTTCTACCAACATCAATATCGACACGACCCTGCAAGTGTACGGCACGCTGACCATCAACCATAGCAGCGGCATGCTCTACGGCGATACCTCGGTCTACATGCACATCAACCGCCTGGGACGGGTGTCGGGGATCGGAAGGCTTGCGGTGTACCGTGCCGCAAGCGGTTACGGACTCCTCACGTTGGACGGCACACTCGACGCCAACTTCTGGTACTACCGTCCAGGAGCCACGGGGATACTGGTGCCGGGGAGGTACGGCGGCGGCTTGACGATTTGGTCCACCTCGGTCACCAACTGCGTCGCCACTCTCCAAAACGGCACCTACACGGTGGAGGGTCCCTTCCAGTTCAGCACGGACGGCACCAGCGACCTCACGCTGGATATGGCCACCCATAACGCCAACCTCGACCTGCGGGGCAACGTGACACTGGCCACCTCGGGCGCTCCCCTCCTGTGGACCAAAGGCACCGGCACCATCACCCTCTCGGGCGCAACGGCGCAGAGCGTCAACCTCCTCGGGAAGAGCGTGGAAGACATTGTGATCAACAAGACGCATGGTGTGGTGACGTTGACCGGCACCGGCACCACGGATTCACTCCTCGTCTCTTCCGGTACCGTGGACTTCAATGGTCAGGAGATCACGACTGTTGGGGATTTGACCATCGGGACGACGGGCCAGGTGACGGCAGCCAACTTGGATGGTTCCGTGATTACCGTTGGCGGAAACTTGAGCCTGACGGGTGAGGAGAATGATAAGCTCAATCTGGCGGCAACGGGGGAATGGACGCTCACCGTCAACGGGGCTTCCGCAGTTGCCCGTCACGTCACCGTCGCCTACTCCGATGCCTCGGGCGGGCTGGAAATCGATGCGCAGGACGCCAGCAATACCGATGGAGGCGGCAACACCAACTGGGACTTCGGGCAGGCCATCTCCGGCCGGCTCTTCAGTGACGAAGGGGTAACGGGCTTAGAGGGCAAGCGCATCGCCGTGAGCATGAACGGCGGCCCCGCAGTGGGTTCCGGCATCACGAGCGCCAATGGAAGCTACTCCATTGCGGGCGTTCCCAACATGACCGGCGGCACCATTGTGACCCTCTACGTTGAGGACGAGACGGAGAACGCCGTAACGGTGATCCTCGGCTCCGGCACCGCCCTCTCCGGCGCGCACCTGTACCAGAACCGCCTGATCCTCCGCAGTGATTCGGGCTCCGTGGCCTTGGTGAACAACCACCTGGCGGTGGCGGCAAGCAACGGGGATACGGACATCACTGCGCTCCTCACATCCGCATCGGCGTCTGCAGTCACCGTAGCCTCGGGCTACGAACTCTACCTCTGGCCGGGGGACGGTTTTGCCCCCGGGGGTACGGTGACTGCGGATAATTACGATATCAACGGCACGTTGACCATGGGGGCAAACGCCTTCACGGTGAACGGGAGCTTCGATGCCACGGGAGGGGCATTCACCACAACGGGCACAGCGACCTTTGGGGCGACGGCCGCCGGCAAAACCGTTACGAGCAACGGCAACGCCTTCGGGACCGTGACCTTCGACGGCACGGGCGGCGGATGGACGCTGCAGGATAACCTCACGGCCAGCGGCGTCACGGTGACGAACGGGACGCTCACGGACAACGGCAAGACCGTGCGGGTGGACGGGGACCTGAGCGTGGCGAACGCCGCCGGGCGCCTGACCTCCACGGGCATTTGGGAAGTGAGCGCCAGCGCCAACATCAGCAACCCCTCCTTTGCTGCCAATCCGTTCTACGTCCTGCGCATCGCCACGGGCGCCACACTCACGCGGACGGCGAATGTGAACACCAAGGCCTTGGTGATGGGGGCAAACTCCCTCTTGCAAGGGGCAAGTTCGCTCTACGTCACCTACCCCCCCGCCGACCACTTCCTGGACATTCCCGCGAGCGCGGATGTGAATGACGGCACACTCCGAATCTATCCGGTCTCTTCCGTTACCACGGAGCAAAAGGCGTTCCGTGTCTCCTCCTTCGTTTACATTTATTACGCCAACTACTCAACAATACGCATGACGGGGGATTGGAACTGCGATGGTAATCTTACCATTTACGGTGCTCTCACCTCCGATACGGAAGCGGAAGCCCAGACGTTGGACACGAACGGGTACAACCTCACCGTGGGGGGCACCCTCTTGGTGGGCTATGCCTCCTCCGACTACCCGGAGGGGTACCGCGGGCGGGTGCTCTTCAAGAGCGGCAACCACCGTATTGGCGGCCACCTGACAGGCAACAGCACCTACTCCCGCGCATTCTATGACCTGGGTTCCGGCACCATTGTGGTGGGCGGGAACATCGACTTCCGCAGGTCCATTGTGGCCCCGGGTACATCCACCGTTGTCCTCAACGACCACTACGACACGCAGTACATAAACAGCGGCACGGGGACCGCGGCTGTGTTCTACAACTTGACCCACTCCGGCACCGCCATTGTGACCGTCTCCGGCAGCAACCTGAAGGTGAATAACAACCTCACGCTGCAGAGCGGGGCGGGAACCTTCGATAACGCCACCTACGACAAGAACATTACGGTGTTGGGGAACGTGACGATGGATAACACGCAGACGGATATGGGAGACGGGACGTGGACGCTTTCCGGGAACTTTGACAACCAGGACGTAGCAACCTTCAACAGAAACAACAGCGCCCTCATCTTTGGCGCAACTGCAGATCTTGTGAGCAAATCCGCAAACAAGCTCTACCGCATGACGGTCAATACCGGCGCAACGCTCACGGTGCAGGGCGGCGGCGCGTGGATATTCGGCCCGCTCTTCATCTACGGCACGCTCACCTGCACGCAAGACGCATGGGCTTACGGCTCCGTACGCACCGGTCCCAATGGCATCATCACGGGAGCGGATCGGTTCGGCATCATCGGTAATAACCTCAGCCGCGGTGGAAACGATACGATCAACGTCCAAGAGTTCCGCGTCTACCATCCCAGTACAGCCAACGTCATCCCCCCCGGTACCTACGACTCTGCCATCTTCATCATTCACAAGGACGATACCGCGCCTTCATATACCTGGACTCCGCAAGCAGGGACGTACCGCTTTAACGGTGCTTTGAGCATACGGAACTACGGTGGAGGCACCCTCACGCTCAATAACGCCACCAATAACCCCGATTTCCACGTTGCGGGCAGTATCACCGGCAACGAAACGGGCCCCATCATCTGGACCAAAGGCACCGGCACCATCACCCTCTCGGGTGCAACCGCGCAGACCGTGGATTTCTTGGGGAAGAGCGTGGAGGATGTGGTGGTCAATAAGACGCACGGGACGGTCCAATGGACCGGAACCGGTACGCTCGACAGCTTGCTTGTGAGCTCCGGGACGGTGGACTTTAACGGGAAGGAAATTACGACTATTGGGGATTTGAGTATTGGAGTACTGGGGCAAGTGAATCCGGAGGGATTAGCCGGGAGCTCCCTGACCGTGGGAGGGAACCTGAGCTTCACCGGGGCTGCGGGAGACCTCTTGAATCTCTCGGCCACGGGTGCGTGGACGTTGGATGTCACGGGAACGGCCTCGGCGAGCCATGTGACGGTGGCCTACTCCGATGCCTCGGGGGGAACGCAGGTGGAAGCCTCGGACGGGACGAATATGGACGGGGGAAGCAATACGAACTGGAACTTCGATACCGGCGCGCGCTACGGGGTGGGGGCAACAACGGGGAATACCGCCAACTGGAACACAGCTGCGAGCTGGGCGTACATGTCCGGAGGGGCGGGAGGGGCATCGGTGCCCGGACCCGCCACGGCCGTGTACTTCGACGGAGCCGGAGGGAAGGTGGGAGGGTGTACGGTGGATACGACCGTTTCCGTCGCTTCCATCACCGTGAGGGCAGGATACACAGGCGGAGGAGCCAATGACGGCAAGATCAGCGCCGGATCCAACTCCATGACGGTCTCGGGGGCGCTGAATATGTCCGGAGGGACCCTGACGGCGGCGAGCAACAACCTCTCCCTCACCGCCAACAGCATCAGCGCAGCCTCCGGGAGCATCACCACCACCACCACGAGCGGGAACATTGCGGTCAACGCCACGGGAACGGCGGGGAACTTTGTCCTGGGGACCGTGACGGGGGTGGGGACGATCAACGTGGGGAACACCGCTGCTCCCGCTTCGGTGACCCTCAAAGGAGCAGTCACTTCCAGCTCCAACTCCGTCTACATCTACTCCAACGGGGATATCACGCAGGATGGGGCCATAACGGCAAATAGCGGGAACAGCGACGTGAAGTTCTACCCGGATAAGGACAATAACTCCCCCACCTCCACCTTCACCCATACCTCCGGGACGGTGACGGCGACGAATACGTACTTCTACTTCCCCTCCGGCTCCACCACGGCCTTTACGCTGGCGGGTGCGGATGCCTCCGCGGGTACCACGAATTACCTGTACGTCGGCACCACTGCCTCCGATTCCCCCCCGAGCGTCACGATCACGGGAATTGTGACCGGATATTATGTGTACATCCGCTCCCTGGGGAACATCACGCAGAACGGAAACATCAGCGCGAACAGCGGGAACAGTCCCGTGTCCTTCTACCCCGATGTGGACAATAACTCCCCCACCTCCACCTTCACCCATACCTCGGGTACGGTGACGGCGACGGATACGTACTTCTACTTCCCCGAAAGCTCCGTCACGGCCTTTACGCTGGCGGGGCTGGACGCCACGGCGGGGACGACGAATAACGTCTACGTCGGTTCCAATGCAACCAATACCCCCGCAAGTGTGACGCTTTCGGGCGCCGTTGCGGGAAACTCCGATATCTACATCCGCTCCCTGGGCGATATCACGCAGAACGGAAATATCACTGCTAATGCAGGTGAAAGCGTGGCGTACTTCTACCCCGACACGGACAATAACTCCGCAACGGCCACGTTCACCCATACCTCGGGTACGGTGACGGCGACGACCACCTACTTCTTCTCCCCCGCAAGCTCCACCACGGCCTTCACGCTGGAGGGGCTGGATGCCACGGTGGGGACGACGCATAACGTCTACATCGGTTCCAATGCAACCAATGCCCACGCAAGTGTGACCCTTTCGGGATCCATTGCAGCGAATTCCACTCTCTATATCTACTCCCTGGGAAACATCACGCAGAACGGGGATCTCACCGCTAACAGCGGGAACAGCAACGTCAATTTCTACCCCGATATCGACAACAACTCCCCCGCAAGCACGTTCACCCGCACATCGGGGACGATCACGGCGACGGAGGTGTTCTTCTCCTTCCCTTCCGGCTCCACGACCGCATTCACGCTGGAGGGGTTGGATGCCACGGCGGGGGCGACGAACCGCATCTACGTCGGCAACAGTTCCACCACGGCACCCGCAAGCCTTACGCTCTCGGGATCCATTGCGGGGAACGAGAATGCCGACATGCGCTCCCTGGGCGATATCACGCAGAACGGAAATATCACTGCCAATGCAGGTGAAGGCGTGGCGTACTTCTACCCCGATGCGGATAACAACTCCGCCACCTCCACCTTCATCCATACGTCCGGAACTATCACGGCGACGAATACCCGCTTCTACTTCCCCGCAAGTTCGGTAACGGTATTCACGCTGGAGGGGTTGGATGCCACGGCGGGGGATACGAACAGGATAGACGTGGGGGTGGCGGCAGAAACCTCTCCTGCGAGCGTCACGCTCTCCGGCACCATTGTGGGGAATGAGATCATCTACATCCGCTCCCTGGGCGACATCACGCAGAACGCCGGCATTACCGCCAACGGCGGCGCGAACAGCGTCCATTTCTACCCCGACGCGGACAATAACTCCGCAACGTCAACCTTCACCCACACATCAGGGACAATAACAGCACTCGCCACCCGGTTCTCCTTCTCCGCCGGTTCCGTCACGGCCTTCACACTGGAGGGGCTGGATGCCACGGCGGGGGCATCGAACTACATTAATGTGGGTTTGGCGACGGAGTCCTCCCCGGCGAGCGTCACCCTCTCGGGGGCCGTGAAGAGCAATAACACCGTCACCGTGCGTGCGCTTGGGGATATCAATTTGGGTGGGAGGATCATTGCCGGTACGGGTGCGGCTGCCATTGCGCTCTACCCCAACCTAAGCGCGGGGGCGAGTAAGGCGTACGTGACCGAGAATGCCACCTTGAGCGGCAGCACCTTTACGGTCAACGGGAATTGGGAGATCAATACGGGGAAGACCCTCTCCGCAAGCGGAACGGACCTTGCGGCTACGGGGACCTTCAGCAACCTGGGAACCTTGCAGCTGAATGGGACGGAGAGCCTTGCAAGCCTACCGAAGGATACCGATTCCGGGACGGTGGAGTATAACGGGACGACGGATGCCCTCAATTACGGGAACAGCTACAACAATGTGACGTTCAACCATGGGGCGGGAAGCTGGACGCCGGGGGCGGGGCTGACCGTGAATGGGAACTTTACCCTTACGAAGGGCACCATGGACTTCAACGGGCAAACGGTAGGGATTACGGGGGATTTGAATATTGGAATACTGGGACAGGTGAATCCCACCGGGTTGCCCGGGACGGCGTTGACCGTGGGCGGGAACTTGAGTTTGACGGGGGAGGCGAATGACAGGCTCAACCTGGCGGCGACGGGAGAATGGACGCTCACCGTCAACGGCGCCTCCGCAGTTGCCCGCCACGTGACCGTCGCCAATTCCAATGCCTCCGGCGGACGGGAAATAGATGCGCTGGGCGGCACCAACCTGAACGGCGGCGGGAACATCCACTGGCAGTTTGGGCGCGGCATCACGGGCTTGCTGTACAGCGATGAGGGTGTTACGGCGCTGGGGGAGAGGCACGTGGCCGTGAGTGTGAACGGCGGGCCCGCCGCGGGTTCCGGCGTAACGGCCGCGGACGGCTCCTTTGCCATCTACGGCGTACACATGACGGGCGGGTCGGTGGTCACCCTCTACGCCGATGGCGGCGCAGAAAAGGCCGTAACGGTGGTGCTGGCTTCCGGGGCCACCATGAGCGGCGTGCACCTGTACCAGAACCGTTTGATCCTCCGCAGCGAATCGGGCTCCGTGGCGCTGGTAAACAACCACCTGGCGGTGGCGGCAAGCAACGGGGATGCAGACATCACCGCACTCATTGCATCGGCATCGGCATCAACAGTCACCGTAGCCTCGGGCTACGAACTCTACCTCTGGCCGGGGGACGGTTTTGCTCCCGGGGGTACGGTGACTGCGGATGATTACGACATCAACGGCACGTTGACGCTGGGGGCCAACGCCTTCACGGTGAACGGCAGCTGGGACGCAACGGGAGGCACCTTCACCACCACGGGAACAGGGACGTTTGCGGCAACCGCCGCGGGGAAGACCATGACGAGCAACGGAAGCAGCTTCCAGAACATCAAATTCAACGGCGTGGGAGGCGGATGGACGCTGCAGGATGCGTTGAGCGTGACGAACAACTTCACCCTCGCGAGCGGATCGTTCAACGCAAGCGACAAAACCATCACCGTGGGCGGCAACTGGGATACGTTCGCGGGAAGCTTCACGGCGGGCACCAGCACCGTTCGCCTCACGGGCAACGGCACCGTAAGGACCGCCGGGGACGAACAGAGGTTCTACAACATCGCCGCCGCGACAGCCGGGCGTACGACGACCCTCGGCACCGATACCGGCCTCACGAACGTCCTCACGCTCTCCGGCGGCGGGACCCTCTCCCTCGGCGGCAACAACCTACGCATGTACAAATCGGACGGGGATCCCCTGGTGAAGAACGGGGCAACGGTGACGAATGGCGGACTCATCTACCGGCCGTCCGCGGACATCGCCGTCGCCGGCGGGACGTTCGACGCGAACGTCTACTACTCCGGCATCACGAACAACGCTACGGTGACCCTGGGATCGGACGTAGTCGTGAACAACACCATGTATGTGTACAACGCGACGGGGGACAGGAAGACAACGCTCAACACCAACGGGAATGACGTGACATGCAATATGCTCTCCCTGGGATACAGCACCACATCCGCCGGCGGCGTCCTCTTCGGCGCCGGAACGCACGTTGTCAGGGGCGACATCAAGAAAGTAAACTCGCAGGTTGCCAACAACTCCATCGACTTCGGCTCCTCGGCGGTGAGGGTGAACGGCAACATCAACTTCACCGGCATCAGCGTCACGCCAGGCACCTCCACCGTCATCCTCAACAAAACTTCCGGGACGCAGACCGTCAACAGCGGCACGGGGGCGGCCGTGAGCGTCTTCTACATCCTCACCCACTCCGGCGCCGCCACGGTGCAGCCCACAGGGAACCATCTCCAGATCGGCTCCGCATTGACCCTCCAGGCGGGAGCAGGAACCTTCGATAACGCCACCTACGACAAGAACATCACGGTGCTGGGCGATGTGACGATGGATAACACGCGGACGGACCTGGGCGATGGAACGTGGACGGTTTCCGGGAACGTGGACTTTACGGATGTGACCACGTGGAACAGGAACCTCAGTACGCTGGTGATGGACGGCAACGCCACCTTGAGCGCCAAGGGCGGCGCGAGCCTTAATAACTTCACCATCGGAACGGGCGCATCGGTAACACTGCCGGTGAATAGTGATGCGTCGCTCTACGTGGAAAGCGCCACGGCCATCCATGGCACGTTCACCGTCTCCACGACCACGAACATGAACTTCTACGCCAAGGGGAACGTGGTCCTGGGCGACGCGGCCCATATTTCGGGTGCAGGCCAATTCGTTCTCCGTGATACCAACGCCCGCCTGCTCAATAAGCCCGCAACGGCGATCATTGATATAGATGTTTTCCGTCTCTATGGCACCGATCCCGCAGCGGACATTGTGCCGCCGGGTACCTACGGCGCCGGCATGTTCCGCGTCTACAACACCGAGAACGGCTACGGCTGGCGGCCTTCCGCGGGAACGTACGTCTTTACGAACGACTTCAACCTGATGAGCAACAACGCAGGCATCACCATGACACTCGACAATGCCGCTAACAACCCCAACTTCGATGTTCGCGGCGACCTCACGTTGTTACAGTCGGCCGGGAACATCGTGTGGCAAAAAGGCACCGGTACCCTCACCCTCTCGGGCTCCACCGCGCAGAGCGTGGACTTTGATGGCATGAGCGTGGAGGACGTGGTTATTAACAAGACGGCGGGCACGGTGCAGTTTACGGGGACAGGCACATTGGACAGCTTGCTTGTGAGCTCAGGGACGGTGGACTTCAACGGGAAAGCGATCACGACCGTCGGCGATTTGACCATTGGAGCCACGGGACAGGTGAATCCCACGGGGCTTGCGGGGACGACGCTCAATGTGGGAGGGAATATGAGCCTCACGGGTGAGACTTCCGACAAGCTCAACCTGCAGGCCACGGGCACTTGGACGCTCAATGTGACGGGAACGGCTTCCGCGAGCCATGTGAACGTCGCCTACAGCAATGCGGCGGGAGGGAGCACGGTCGTGGCTACTGCCAGCACCAACGGCGGCAATAACAGCAACTGGAGCTTCGGCAGGTCCGTGACGGGGAACCTCTTCAGTGATGAGGGCATCACTCCCCTCTCGGGGAAGACCGTCTCCGTGAGTGTGAACGGCGCGGCTGTGAGCGGTAGCGACGATACCGATGCGGCGGGGCAGTTCATCATCCACTCCACGGCCACCATGACGGGGGGGAGCGTGGTAACACTCTTCACGGATGATGAAACAGAGGATGCGGTAACGGTGGTGCTCGGCTCCGGCTCCAACATGACTGGTGTGAGCCTCTACCAGAACAGGTTGATCGTGCGCAGTGAATCGGGGTCCGTGGCGGTGACGAACACGCACCTGGATACGGGGGATGGCAACGGCGATAGTGACATTGCCGCCCTCTACTCTGTTACGGGCGGCAATGTGACTGTGGCTACGGGGAAGGAACTCTTGGTCTGGACGGGCGATGCGTTTGCGCCGGGCGGGGAGGTGACGGCGACCGACCTGGATGTGAACGGCACGATGAGTATGGACACAAATGCGTACACAATTTCCGGGAGCTTCGATGCCGTTGCCAATGCCTTCTCCGCAACGGGTACGGGGACCTTTACCGCAACGGCGGCCGGTAAGAGCATTACAGCCACGGGCAGTACGCTCGGGAAGGCGGTCTTCAATGGGGTGGGTGGCGGGTGGACGCTGAACAGCAACATAACGGCGGAATCCGTGAGGGTGGCGTCCGGAAGCCTCGTGGACAACGCCAAGACGGTGACGGTGAACGGGGACATCTTCGTCCATGTGGGCAGCACGCTCACCTCCACGGGTATCTGGGAGATGAATGCCAATGGGAACGTCTTCAACAGGAGCAGGGACGATATCTTCCGCACGTTCCAGGTGGCCGACGGTGTTACAGCCACCCTCTTAAACCGCACCTACACCAGGAGCTTGGTGTTGGGCGCCGCCTCCACGCTCACGGGCGAGGATGCACTGTGGATGTATCCCATTGCGAATGACTTCATCGATATGCAAATCGGCTCCAGCACCATCAGCATCACGGGTACCCTTGCCATATATCCGGAGGATTCCGGTGTCCTTACGCAGAAAGCGATTGCTACCACGAACCAGGTGGAATTGGGCTACCAGAGCTCCAGTACGGTTATGATGACGGGCGATTGGACCACAGGGTTCTTATGGATCCACGGTAGTGGAAATAGCACAACGGAAGAAACCAGCCTCGTACTGGATACGAACGGCTACAACTTGACCACGAATGGACGCCTGCTACTCGGCGCCAGCGACGCGCAGTACCCCAATAGATACTACGGGAAAATCCTCTTCAAGAGCGGCACGCACCGCCTTACAACGTACATCTCCGTGGCCGGCCAGTATACGCATGGATACCTGGAACTCGGCTCCGGCACAATCCTCGTGGGAACCAATATCGACTACACCTACGCCACGGTGCGCCCGCAGCAATCCACCGTTATCCTCAACGGTTCCGCCTCGCACACAGTGAACAGCGGCACGGGGGCGGCGGTAAGCGTATTCCATAACCTCACGCACTCGGGTGCTTCCACGGTGACCGTTACGGGCAATAACCTGCAGATCGGAAGCGGATTGACCCTCAAGAGCACAGCGGGCACCTTCAACGCCAACGGCTTGAACCTTACGGCAAGCGGATTGACGGTGAACGGAGGGACGTTTACGGGAGGAGCGGGGAATGTGGATATCAACGGGAACGTTTCGCTTGCGGGAGGCACACTCACCGCACCCACGGGCAGCTTCACCGTTTCCGGCAACTGGAACAAGACGGGTGGGACCTTCACCCATAGCAGCGGGACAGTCACATTTGATGGCACGACGGGCACGCAGAGCCTGAATTCCGGTGGAACGGACGCAGGGAGCACCTTCTACAACATCAAGCAGACGGGTGCGGCAACACTCCAGACCGTGACGAACGACCTTAAGACCGCGAGCGGCATAACGCTTGCGGCGGGGGCGGGGACATTCGATAACGACACATATGACAGGAATATCACGGTCCTGGGGAACGTGACGATGGATAACGCGCAGGTGGATATGGGAGACGGCACATGGACCGTTTCCGGGAACTTCGACTATAAGGATGTGACGACATGGAACGAGGACCTTGGAACGGTCATCCTCCCCGGCACGGGCAAAGTCTACACATATAAGGAAAATAGTTACCTCTACAACCTCACCGTACAGACCGGCGCCACCATTTCCATGACGGGCGGCGTGGGCAACGCGTACGTCCGCCATACACTGCTGCAACAGGGAACCCTGGATATCGCTTCCGGTCACATTGTCCTCTGCTGGGTGTCCTGTGCAGCCTACCACGGCCGCAGCTCACTGGTGAGCGGCGCTGGCGAATACCGCATCTACCGGCCGGAATCGGGCGTGGGGCTTGTGGAATTCGCCGAAGGCGCACGCATCACCATCGCGCTCTTCCAGTACTCGCCGGGCACGTCCGCCGGGGTCTTTGCGCCGGGGCGGTACGAGGCGGGCACGTTCGGCACGTCAGGGGGCTCGGCGGGGACCAAGTACATCAACTTTGCCGGTTCCTACGTCTTCACGGGGAACGTGAACATCAACGCCGAGCAGGTAGGCCGCACGATCCGGGTGGCCAACGGCACCGGAAACCCGAACATCGTGGTACAGGGCAACCTCACATTGGCACAGACCGCCGGCATCCTTATCTGGGACAAAGGCACCGGCACCATCACACTCTCGGGCTCCACGGCGCAGCAAGTGAACCTGGGAGGCAAGAGTATGGAGGACGTTGTGATCAACAAGACCGCGGGGACGGTGCAGTTTACGGGAACGGGGACGGTGGACAGCTTGGACGTGACACAGGGAGCGGTGGACTTTAACGGGAAGGCCGTTACGAGTATTGGGGATGTGAGTATTGGAGTATTGGGGCAGATCAATCCTGTGGGGTTACCCGGGTCAACGATCACAGTGGGCGGGAACCTGAGCCTCACAGGTGAGGAGAATGACCTGTTGGACCTCTCCGCAACGGGTTCCTGGACGCTAAACGTTTCGGGAACGGCTGAGGCCGATTATGTGCAGGTGCGTTACAGCGATGCCTCCAACGGGCAAATGATCACGGCCGCGCACTCCACGGACAAGGGACAGAACAAGCACTGGAACTTTGACCTGCAAAACTGGGATTACAACAAGCGCATCACCATTCCCCACACCTACGTGGACGAGGACCTCCATGATTTCCCGCTCCTCGTGCAATTGAGCGCAGATACCTCCGTGGGGGCCAACGCGCAGAGCAGCGGGGCGGATATCCGCTTTGCGACGAGCACGGGGATGAACCTGCCCTATGAACGGGAGGATTTCCGCATCCGCGCGGGCTCCGGTTCAGGCAACTTCTGGGTCAAGGTGCCCGTGGTGTACGGCGCGCAGAATACCGAGATCTTCCTGTACTACGGGAACAGTGAAGCCGGGGACGGGCAGTGGAAGGAAGGGGTGTGGGAGAACGGCTTCGCGGGGGTGTGGCACTTGAAGGAAGCGGCGACGGACGAAGGGACCGTGGCGGACCTCTACGCGGACTCCACGGCGAACGCCAACCACGGCGACCAGGCCGGGCAGGATGATGCAACAGGATGGATTTGGATCGGCCAGGACTTCGATGGGGCAAGCGATTATATAGCTCTGGCGAACATTGATGCGGATACGTTCAAATTCAGCAACAACTTCAGTGTGAGTTTCTGGGCGAAAAACGACACCATGGATCAGTACGACGTGGCCGTAAGTACGGTGAACGAGGACGGCCCCGGCTGGCGCATGTGGACGCGGGACACCGGTAGCCACAAGTGGTACTGGGAAGTGCGGGACGACGTAGCGATTCGGAATGTCGTGTCGACGACACCCATAACCGACGGCAATTGGCAGTACATCACGGGCGTCCATGATGGAAGCCAACTGCACCTCTACGTCAACGGCGCAGCCGAAGGGACCCCGGTCAATGCCGGAAACGTGAATTACGGCCTCGTCAGTACAAGAACTCTTATCGGAGCCATGCCATCCGATGAAACGGCAACCAGTTACACCAGATTCTGGGACGGCCTCATGGACGAAGTCCGCTTCAGCAATATCGCCCGCTCCGCCGCCTGGATCAAGTTCGAGTACCGGAACATGGGCGGCGGCCAGACCGAGTTCGGCAACCCCTCCAACAACACCCTCACGGGCAAGTTCAGCAGCGACGAGGGCGTCTCTCCCCTCTCCGGCAAGACCGTGAGCGTGAGCCTCAACGGGGGAGCCGTGGCGGGTTCCGGAACGACGGACGCGGGCGGGCAGTACGTAATCACCAACCTCCCTGCCATGACGGGCGGCACCATTGTGACGGTCTTCTCGGATGACAACGCGGAGGACGCCGTCACAGTGGTGCTGGGGAGCGGCGGGAGCATGACGGGTATTGCCCTCTACCAGAACCGGTTGATCGTGATGAGCCAGTCGGGATCGGCCGCCGTGACGAATACAGCCTTGGATACCGCAGACGGGAGCGGCGACAGTGACATTGCCGCCATCTACGGCGTGGCAAGCGGGAATCTCACTGTGGCTTCCGGAAAGGAACTGCTCGTCTGGACGGGCGATGCGTTTGCACCGGGAGGGGAGGTGACTGCCGATGATTACGATATCAACGGAACTCTGACGCTCGGGAGCAACTCCTACACCGTCAACGGGAACTGGGACGCCACGGGAGGGACGTTCACCACGACGGGCACGGGGACGTTTGCGGGGGCGGCGGGCATGGGCCTCACGAGCAACGGCAACAGCTTCGGGAACGTAAAGATGACGGGCGCCGGCACCGTGACGCCCGCGGATAACCTGAATGTGAGCGGGGCGCTGGTGTTGGCCGCGGGGGCGGGAACATTCGATCTTGCCACCAATGACAAACACGTGACGGTGGAAGGGAACGTGACGATGGATAACGGCAGAACCGACCTGGGCGACGGCACGTGGACGGTGTGGGGGAACTTCGATGTCAAGGACGTCACCACCTGGAACAGGAACAATTCCACCATCGCGATGCGCGGCGCAAACACGTTCCTCACGCCCTTCACCGGCTCGCTTGGCCTCAAGAACCTCGTCATCGGCACCGGCGCCACGGTCACCCAGCAAACAACAGACACCTACCTTACCGGAACGCTCTCCGTATACGGAACCCTCAGCCTCAACAGCACACTCTCCGTGAGCAACGGCATCGTCCTTCTGGGGGCAAATGGCCGCATCTCCGGCACCTCCTCACTCGTCATTTACGGCGTGGGCGCAGGCAAGGGAATCCTCTCGTTCCCCTCCACCGCCACCTTCGATGTCGCCTACTTCAATGTACGTCCCGTCGCCACTTCCCCCACGCTGCCGCCCGGTACGTACGCAAGCATCGTGAAGATCTATAACAACCAAGACGGCATCAACGGTGTCCTGAGCCTGGAGGCGGGGGCGTACACGTTCAACGCATTCGAACTGGAAACGACGGGCGCCAGCACCCTTACGCTCGCCAATAACGTCAACGGGCCTTCCCTGACCCGCGTGAAGGGCAACCTGACGTACGATCTCGACACCACGGGGGACATTACCGTGAATAACGCGGCGGGGACGGGCGTGGATTGGATCGTTGAAGGCAATGTAGTGAACCAGGACACGGGCGGCGGCGCCTTCTCCTGGACCAAGGGGACGGGCACCATCACGGCATCGGGAGCAACCGCGCAAAGCTGGGATGTTACCGGCCTCACACTGGAGGATATCGTGGTGAATAAGGGTGCCAACACCCTCACCATGGGGAGCGCCCTCGCCGCAGACAGCCTCACCGTTACCGCCGGCACCTTCAACGCCAACGGCTTGAACCTCACCGCAAGCGGATTGACCGTCAATGGCGGCACCTTTACGGGAGGAGCCGGAAATGTGGATATCAACGGAAACGTGACGCTCAGCTCCGGCACCCTCACAGCCCCCACGGGCAGCTTCACAGTGGCAGGGAACTGGGCAAAGAACGGCGGGACCTTCACACACTCCAGTGGAACAATCACCTTCGACGGGGCAACGGGAACGCAAACCTTGAACAGCGGCGGGACGGATGAGGGGAGCAGGTTCTACAACGTGATCCATGCGGGTTCCGGCACGCTCCAACCCGTTACAAGCCATATCACCCTCAGCGGCTCCCTGGCCACCACCGGCTCCGGCACCTTGGACTTTGCGACCAATGACAAGAACATCACCGTGGAGGGGAATGTGACGTTGGACAGGGGAAGGGTGGATATGGGAGACGGGACGTGGACGCTTGCCGGGGACTTCGATTACGGGGATGTGACGACGTGGAACGAGAACGCATCAACGGTTGTATTGCAGGGGGTTGGGAAGAACCTCATCGCAAAGGACTCGGGCTACCTCTACAACCTCCTCATCGGCAGCGGTGCCGTCATCACCATCCCTGCTACATCGGCGGATTACACCGGCGTCACAAACGTCATGACCGTCTACGGTTCCGTGACTGTATCAACGAACTTCCTGGCTCTCTATTCCCTTGCGGATCTCGCACTCAAAACAACCGCAGAAATCACCGGCGCGGGAGACATCCTCTTTAGCGGCCCACAAGCTGGACATGGCATGGTAACCTTCGAAGAGGGCGCCACTCTGAGCCCGAATAGGATCGTCATTTCTCGCCCGTACGCTTCCGCTGTCTGGGCACCGGGTGCATACACAACCGACTTTAAGCTCTACAACGGAGGCACCATGACGCTGCAAGGTGGTGGAACGTACGTCTTCGATGCTCTTGAACTGGAAGCGGCAGGAACCACAACCACGACGCTCGCCAACAACACAAACGGCCCCGCCACTATCCGCGTAAAGGGCGACTTCACCTATGACCTCGATTCCACGGCCAACATTGTGGTGAATAACGCGGCGGGAACGGCGGTGAACTGGATCCTGGAAGGGAACATCATTGACGAGGATACGGGCGGCGGCAGCTTGAACTGGACCAAGGGAACAGGGATCCTCACGGCCTCGGGGTCTGCCGCGCAGCAATGGGACCTTAATGGGAAGAGCGTGGAGGATATTGTGGTCAATAAGACCCATGGGACGGTCCAACTGACGGGTTCGGGCACCACGGATTCACTCCTCGTCTCTTCCGGAACCGTGGACTTCAACGGGCAGGAGATTACGACGGTCGGGGATCTGACGATCGGGACTACGGGCCAGGTGACGGCAAGCGGTTTGGATGGATCCGTCGTGACGGTGGGAGGGAATATGAGCCTTGAAGGGGAGGAGGGGGACAGGCTCAACCTGGTTGCAACGGGAGAATGGACCTTGAACGTGGCGGGGACGGCCACGGCGAGCACCGCGGATGTCGCCTACAGCGATGCCTCGGGCGGCAGCACGGTGATTACGAGCGGATGCTGGGACGGGGGGAATAACCACAACTGGAACTTCGGGAAGAACCTTACGGGGAACCTCTACAGTGACGAGGGGGTCACTCCCCTCTCCGGGAAGACGGTCTCGGTGAGCGTGAACGGGGGAGCCGTGAGCGGGAGTGATGAAACGGATGCTTTGGGAGAATTCGTCATCCACTCCACCTCCGTGATGACAGGAGGAAGCATTGTGACACTCTTCGTGGATGATGAAGCGGAGGATGCCGTAACGGTGGCTCTTGCTTCCGGTTCGCATATGACGGGGGTGGATCTCTACCAGAACAGGCTGATCGTGATGAGCCAGAGCGGTTCCTCTGCGGTGACGAACACAGCCTTGGATACGGCCGATGGGAGCGGCGACAGTGACATTGCCGCTATCTACGCCGTTGCAAGCGGGAACCTGACGGTGGCTTCGGGTAAAGAGCTCTTGGTCTGGACGGGCGATGCGTACCAGCCCGGAGGGGAGGTGACGGCTACGGATTGGGATATCAACGGGACTCTGACGCTCGGGAGCAACGCCTACACCGTGAACGGGAACTGGGATGCGACGGGCGGGAGCTTCACCTCTACGGGCACGGGGACGTTTGCGGCAACGAGCGCCGGGAAGAGCCTCAAGAGCAACGGAAGTGTGTTCCAGAACATCAAGTTTGATGGCGTGGGAGGCGAGTGGACCTTGCAGGATGCCTTGAGCGCTTCCGGAACGCTCACTGTGACGAACGGGACAGTGGATACGGATTCCACGGGCAACTTCCCCGTGACCGTTACGGGTACATTTGACCAGTCCTCCACTACGTCCCGGTTCAATGCCAACAGTTCCACCCTCACACTGAGCGGGAACGGGGACTTCAAGGCGGATGGGACGCTCTCCAGATCGCAATATGACTCGGCTACCTTAGTTTTGAATGGGAATAACACTCTGACGTATAATAACACGCTAGGCGCTTATTCTACCGGGTTCAATAACCTGACTTGCGGGCAAAATGGCAACACGACAACATTAGCGGACACAATTGCTGTCCGGACGCTCTTAACGGTTGGTTCAGGAGTCCTAACCGGCAATATCTCAGTGCATTTGAATGGAACAGATCCACTCAGTCTTGACGCTGGTTCAACTATTTCTATTAGCAATTTGAATTTCTACGGCCTTTCTGGCAACCAAGCAATACCTGCACTTACAAACGGTTATGATTGCAATATACGGGTTATGGGTGCTGTCAGCGTTACTCAAGCGGGGGATGTAGTAATAAACGGAACCAAGCAATTATATCTTTATGGAAATAATAATTTGGCAAGAATACTTACTTGGGACACAGAGGGGTACAACCTCACCGTAGGCGGCAATATCATCATCGGCTTGGGTAACGACACCGGGCTCAAAAAGCTGGATGCAACGGGCTCGGGCGGCAGGATCTCCACCATCACGGTGGGCGGCGACTGGACCAACTACGGCACAGGAACGGCTCCCTCGCAGTTCATCGCGGATACCTCCACCGTGGTCTTCAACAAGGCTTCCGCCACGCAGACGGTAATCTCCGGAGGGGATGCGACAGGCACCTTCAACAACATCACACATTCGGGTGCCGCCACCGTCACAATTTCCACCAATAACCTGCGCGCCAACGGCACGGTGACGCTCGCAAGCACCGCAGGCACCTTCAATGCCAACGGCTTGAACCTCACGGCAAGCGGATTGACGGTGAATGGCGGCACCTTTACGGGAGGAGCCGGGAATGTGGATATCAACGGGAACGTGACGCTCAACGGCGGAACCTTGACCGCACCGGCAACGATGACGGTTACAGGGAACTGGGCGAAGAGCGGAGGAACATTCACCCATAACAGTGGAACGGTGACGTTTGACTCTGCTTCGCAAGCTACGCAGAGCTTGAATTCCGGTGGCACAGACGAGGGGAGCACGTTCTACAACGTGGTCCATGCGGGTTCCGGGACGCTCCAACCCGTGACCAACGACATCACCATGAGCGGCTCCCTTGCCACAACCGGCTCCGGGACCTTGGACTTTGCCACGAATGACAAGAACATCACTGTGGAGGGGAATGTGACGATGGATAGGGGGAGGGTGGATATGGGGGATGGGACATGGACGCTTGCGGGGAACTTCGATTGGGCGGACGTGACGACGTTCAACAGTGACTCTTCCACGGTCGCAGCGTCGGGGAGCGGCAGCTTCTACGCCAAGCCCGGCGACGGCGGCACCCTGCAGAAACTCTCGGTGAACACGGGCGCCACGCTCACCGTGGCTCTGGACACGCAAGCGCAGGGGATCGTGAGCATCTTCAGCACCGTCAACATCGCTCCCGCCGTGTCCTTCACCACTATTAAATTGGAAATGGGCATTGCCGGGCATATCACCGGGAACGGCACACTCATCGAAAACGCGGGTACCAGGTTCGGCGGCATCAAGCGCACGGCAACCAGCGTCATAGACTGTGCGTCCTTTATCTGGAATGGCGCCAACAACGCCGGTGTCCCGGGCGCCGGACGCTACGATTCCCCGTCCGTGACGTTCCGCAATATCAGCCCCTCTTCCAGCTTCACCTTCAGGTGGGATGCCGGGACGTACGTGTTCTCGGGCGATGTGACGTTCGGCAGCACCTACGGCCGCCAGTACACCATCGATGGGTCCGCCAACCCCAACATCACCTTCCTGGGCGACGTGATAGTGGATACGGGTGCCGTCCTCTGGACCAAAGGCACCGGCACCATCACCCTCTCCGGCTCTACGGCACAGAGTGTGGATCTCCTGGGGAAGAGCGTTGAGGATATTGTGGTCAACAAGACCCATGGCACGGTGACATTGACGGGTTCGGGCACCACGGATTCACTCCTCGTCTCTTCCGGCACCATTGACTTCAACGGGCAGGAGATCACGACCGTTGGGAATCTGACAATCGGGACCACGGGGCAGGTGGCGGCAAGCGGCTTGGATGGGTCGGTCGTGACGGTGGGAGGGAATATGAGCCTTGAAGGGGAGGAGGGGGACAGGCTCAACCTGGTTGCAACGGGAGAATGGACCTTGAATGTGGCGGGGACGGCCACCGCGAGCACCGCGGATGTCGCCTACAGCGATGCCTCGGGCGGGAGCACGGTGATTACGAGCGGATGCTGGGACGGGGGGAATAACCACAACTGGAACTTCGGGAAGAACCTTACGGGGAACCTCTACAGTGATGAAGGCGTTACTCCCCTCTCGGGGAAGACGGTCTCCGTGAGCGTGAACGGCGGAGCCGTGAGCGGGAGCGATGAAACGGATGATGAAGGTGAGTTCGTCATCCACTCCACCTCCGTGATGACGGGAGGGAGCATCGTAACGCTCTTCGTGGATGATGAGGCGGAGGATGCGGTGACGGTGGCCCTTGCTTCCGGTTCGCATATGACGGGGGTGGATCTCTACCAGAACAGGCTCATCGTGATGAGCCAGAGCGGTACGACCGCCATCACGAATACCGCCCTGGATACGGCCGATGGAAGCGGCGACAGTGACATTGCTACCATCTACAGCGTGGCAAGCAACAATGTGACTGTGGCTTTGGGTAAAGAACTCTTGGTCTGGACGGGTGATGCGTACCAGCCCGGAGGGGAGGTGGCGGCGACGGACCTCGACGTGAACGGCACGATGGCCGTGGACACAAATGCGTACACAATCTCCGGGAACTTCGATGCCGTTCCCAATGCCTTCTCCGCAACGGGCACCGGGACCTTTACCGCCACCACCACGGGAAAGACCATCACCGCGACCGGATCATCCCTTGGGAAAGTGAAGTTCAACGGGACGGGCGGACAGTGGACGCTCCAATCGAATCTTACGGCCAGCGGCGTGACCATCGTTGCGGGTAACGTGAGGGACAATGGCAAGACCGTACGGGTGGACGGGGACCTGTTCGTTGGGAGCACGGCTTCACTGCTCACTTCCACCGGCATCTGGCAGTTGAGCGCGGACGGGACCGTGGGAAGCCCCGGAGATACCTCCAATGACTTCGAGGAAATCCGGATTATGGACGGCATCACCTCCACGCTCGTCAGCAGCATCTACTCCAAGAAGCTTACGATGGGGAACGCTTCCACCCTTACAGGGGACTACACGTTCGTCCTCTACTACCCCACGCAGAACGATCCTTTGGACATGGTGGTGGGTTCCAGCACCATCAACATCGTGAAACTCTCGCTCTACCCGAATACGAACGACGTACCTCTCACGCAGAAAGCCATACGGCTCGATTCTCCGCTCCACGTGAAGTACGGCAACACCTCGACGGTGCAGATGACCGATGACTGGATTGTGGGAGGGGAAATGGTCTTCTTTGCACACTTTACCGCCGACAGTGAGGCCGAGGCGCGGACACTGGACACCAACGGATACAATTTGACGGTCAACGGCGACCTGACACTGGGATACAGCAGTGCAGATTATCCCAACAAGTACCAAGCGAAGATCCTCTTCAAGAACGGCACCCACCGCATTACGGGAGGTATCTCCGTTGCAGGCCAGTACACGCACGCATACGTGGAACTCGGTTCCGGCACCGTGCTCCTGGGAGGCAGTATCAACTACACCTACGCAACGGTGCGCCCGCAGCAATCCACCGTTATCCTCAACGGTTCCACAACGCAAACAATCAATAGCGGCACGGGAGCGGCTGTGAGCGTCTTCCACGAGTTGACCCACTCCGGCGCTTCCACGGTGACCCTTACGGGCAATAACCTGCAGATCGGAAGCGGAGTGACGCTGGCCGCAACGGCGGGCACCTTCAACGCCAACGGCAAGAACCTTACGGCAAGCGGATTGACCGTCAATGGCGGCACCTTTACGGGAGGAGCCGGGAATGTGGATATCAACGGGAACGTGACGCTCAGCTCCGGCACCTTTACGGCACCGGCAACCATGACCGTCTCCGGCAACTGGGCCAAGACGGGAGGGACGTTCACCCATAACAGCGGCACGGTCTCCTTTGACTCTGCTTCGCAAGCGACGCAGACCCTCAATTCCGGTGGAACGGATGAAGGGAGCAGGTTCTACAACGTGGTACATGCGGGCTCCGGGACGCTCCAACCCGTGACCAACGACATCACCATGAGCGGTGCCCTCGCCACAACGGGCTCCGGGACCTTGGACTTCGCCACGAATGACAAGAACATCACCGTGGAGGGGAATGTGACGATGGATAGGGGGAGGGTGGATATGGGAGACGGGACGTGGACAGTGGGCGGGAACTTCGATTGGCAGCATGTGACTACGTTCAACAGGAACTCATCCACGGTTGCCGTGGTTGGGAACGGCAGCTTCTACGCCAAAGCAGGAGCGGGCGGCTTTCTGCAGAACCTCGTCATTGCTACGGGTGCCACACTCACCATCGCCCAAACCGCCCAAACGGACGGGGTAACGGATACCTTCGGGACAGTCAACATCCTCTCCTCGCAAGCCTTCATAACGAAGATAGTGCACATGGGCAGTGCCGGACATATCACGGGAAACGGCGAGCTGATTGAATACGCAAATAATAGCGGAAACGGCATTACGCGCGCGGCAGGCAGCATCATTGACTGCGTTAGCTTCATTTGGAACTACGGCAACACCACCGGCCGCCTTGCTGCCGGACGCTACGATTCCTCCTCCATAACGATACGCAATATTGCATCTGCCAACTCCACCTTCACCTGGGCTGCCGGTACATACGTGTTTGCAGGGGATGTGACATTCAGGAGCAATGTAAGTGGTTACACCTATGCGATCGATAATTCCGCCAACCCCGACATCATCTTCCAAAAGAACGTGACAATCGCAGGAAATGGCACTGTCACCTGGACCAAAGGCACCGGCACCATCACCCTCTCGGGCTCGAGCGCGCAGAGCGTGGATCTGCTCGGGAAGAGCGTGGAAGACGTGGTGATCAATAAGACGCAAGGCGTAGTGACATTTACCGGCTCCGGTACCACGGATTCGCTCCTCGTCTCTTCCGGAACCGTTGACTTCAACGGGCAGGAGATCACGACCGTTGGGGATCTGACGATCGGGACTGCGGGGCAGGTGAATCCCGTGGGATTGCCGGGATCCGTGATTACGGTCAACGGAAACGTAGACTGGCACGGCGAAGCAACGGACCTCCTCAACCTCTCGGCCACGGGCGCATGGCACCTGGTCGTGCTGGGAGACACAGCCACCGTCCGCCACGCGGATGTGGCGTGGGGCATCGCCACGGGCGGCAGGAGCATAGACGCCACGGGTGGCACCAACCGCGACGGCGGCAACACCCTCCGCTGGAACTTCGGCGGGCACGTGACGGGCGTGGTGTGGAACGACGTGAACGGCGACGGCCTCAAGGGCGAAGCCGAGGCGGCGGGCCTCTCCGGCGTCACCATCCGCCTCACCGGCACCACCGCCACGGGCAGCGTCATCGCGTATGAGCGCGTGACGAGCAATACGGGCGCCTACGCCTTCCACAACGTCATGGAGAGCACGAGCGAGGGCTACACCGTCACCCTGGATACCGCGACCGTCCCGGCGGGATGGGACAACACCACACCCACCTCCACGGGAGCGGTGCTGGGGACGGGCGCCACCCTCATGGCGGACTTCGGCTACACCGGCGTCTCGCAGATCACGGGGAGCGTGTTCTTCGACTGGAACAAGAACGGCAGGATCGAGGACTATGACAGGAACCGCTTCTCGGGCGTCACCCTCTCGCTCACGGGGATCAGCACCACGGGCGATGCGGTGGCCATGACGGACGTGACGGGCAGGGACGGCGTCTATCTCTTCGAGGTGTTCACGAGCCAAGGGTACTACACCCTCCAAGCCACCCCCCCGGATGCCGACCATGAATCCACGGAATCCGACTTCCGCTTCGTGGAAGTGACGGAAGGCGGCGCCGTGTACACGTACAACTTCGGCTTCTACTACAAGAGAAAGGACATTGAGGAACTGGAGGAAGTGAGCGACCTGGGCGGCAGGCGCGGGGAAGCCGGCATGGAGGAACCGTCCGTCGTCACGCCCGTGCAGCCCACGCCGGAACAGGAGGCGCTGCCGGAAGCCGAGGAACTGCGGGAATCCCTCCGGGAAGAGCAACAGCGGGAGGCACAGCGCCAAGAGAGGGAACGCGGGGAGCAGGAGCGCCGGCAGAAGCGCGAGCGCGAGGTGCGCACCGCCACCCGGCCGCAGCGCACGCTGGAAATGCAGGAGCGCATCCGGACGCAGGTGATCACCTTCGGCGGAGCGCAGTACTGGCTGCCGGAATCCCTCCGCAACGTCTCCCCCATCATCGTTCCCATCCTCCGCACCGCCCTGCAGGACACCCTGGCCATCGCCCGTGAGGAGACGACGCGGATCGCGCAGAACCTGCAGCGCACCCTCAACCGCACGGAACGCATGGTGGCGCGCAGGTTCAGCAACACCACCGAGAACGTGCAGGTGGCCCTCGGCAGGCCGGCGGAAGCCCTCACGCAGTCGCGCCTCGCCTACAGCCTGACAGAGACCCTGCTGCGCGAAGGCGTGGGACAGAGCGTGGCGGGCGCCGCGCGCGATGCGGGCACGGCCGTTGCGCTGCGGGTGAATGACCTCCAGCAAAGGGTGGGCGGGCCGGTCATCGCCTTCGTGCAAGCCGTGGAGAAGGCCGGTATCCGCACCACGAACAACGCCCTCTTCGCCTTCCGCACGCTGGAACGCCGCGCCACCCGCATGGAGCGCCGCGGCGCGGAAGCCATGGAAGAAGGGACGCAGCGCGTGCAGCAGACGGGACGCATCGCCTTCCAAACCGTCCTCAGTGCTCCGCGAGCCGTGGTGGACCGTTCCGGCGAAGCCCTCGCCCTCTCCGCGGAGGCGGGCAAGACCCTCGCGCGCCAAGTGCGCGACCTGGGGGCGCTGGCCGCCTATGGAACGGAGCGCGGCATGGGAACGGTTGCGGAGCGCGTGGCGCAGGTCACGGTGGGCGCGGGGGACCGCCTGGCGGACGCGGTGTCGGACGGCACCAGGAACGTGCGCACGGTGGTGGACCGCGTGACGGAACGCACCGAGAAGGCGGAACCCAAGCAGCTGCCGGAGCCGCAGCAATACCGCACCGCCCTGTTCCGCAAGGAGGGGAAGACCGTGATCGCCTCCCTCAACCTGAGCGTGTTCGATTCCCTGGGCAACCCCTACGGCGACACGCCCGTCATCCTCTTCTCCACACCCAAGATCGCCGTCACCAACGAGAGCGGCGTGGCCACCTTCCATGAGGTGGAAACGGGCACGCACCAACTGGAAGTGCACACCAAGGACGGTCCGGTGGAGAAGAAGGAGATCATCATCGAGCCGCCCTCCGACTTCAGTGCGGACGAGGTGCGGACGGACGTGGTGCTGCCCATGATCCAAGTGATGGTGAGCGACACCGGCCATGCGGCCGCGGGCGCTAGCGGCATCCCCGTCTACTCCTGGGTCATCATCGTCATCCTCATCTCCAGCAACGCCACCCTGGGCATCCTCCTCTGGCACCGCAAGCGGACGATCCGCGTGCGCAGCCGTGCCGTTCCGCCCCGCATCCACCGCCACTTCATGCACGGCGCGGACCCCTCCTCAAACCACACCCACCTGCGGATGCGGGAGCCCCATTCCAACGGTTCCCTCTCCGATAAGGACCTGATGGATTGAAGCCCGGGATGCCGCGCCGTACGACGTCCGGGAAGAGTGGGCAAGTGCGATCTCTTGCTCCGGTGCCATGAGGGCGTAAAATAACCTCCATGACGCGTTCCGTGAGACTCACTCTCCCACTGGTCGCCACGCTTGCCGTGACGACGCTCTTCCTCCAAGGTTGCTGGAATCCCCTCTCCCGGCAACCGGCCGAACCGCCCGCTCCCATCCAACCAAAGGTGACGGGCCTCCCCGCCGAAGTCCCGGACTACGTGCTCAATTCCGACGCCAGCGTCGTGAACCGCACGGAAGACGATAGGATGCTGCGCGTGGAGATGACGACCATCAACGGCATCACCAGCCCCATCGCCTACTACCGCAAGACGCTCGTGGAAAAGGGCTGGCGCCTGGAGGGAGACAATGCCGGTGACCGCGGCGGCACCATAACGGCCGTCAAGGACGGCAAGGAGATGCGCGTCGCGTTCTCCATCGATGACGGGCAGACGAAGATCGTCATCACCCTCCAAAAGTAAGGTTTTAACGCACCGCCCCGCGCCGGAAGAAGTTGACCACGGCCAGGAGGACGACTGCCCCCAGCAGGGAAACGATGAGGCCGGGGATGCTGAAGTTGTTCTGGTTGATGGTATCCACGCCCACGAGCGGCGTGATGAGCCAGCCTGCCAGGAACGCGCCCACGATCCCCACCACGATGTTCAGGAGGGGGCCCTGCTGCGCATCCGTGCGCATGATCATGCTTGCCAGCCAGCCGATGATGCCGCCGAGGATGATCCAGACGATGAGGTTGACCATATGTCTTTATGTCGTTCGGGAAATCCGGATCTTACGAATTTTGTCGGTGTTCCGTTCGTATTGCCGGATGGCAGAACGACGGGGTCACGAACCCAGCACTTCGGATCCCAAGGGGCACCAGTAGCATTTCTGAGGGGGGTGTCTTTTACTAGGGTGAAGCAAGCGGGTCAGTCATCAAATGAGACAAATGAGACAGTACAACAGGGGTGTGTCTCATCCTGGACAAAACTTTCATTTTGGCTTGAACAAGCCATTATAACAAACGTATTAGGCAGTCTCACGTAAGTGGGCTCTGCGACAGATCCGGATGGATTTCCCCCCGCACCAATGCCGATAGCCGCTGGCCGAATCGCACCGCTGGAGAAGTGAGGGGGCTGGGAAACATCGGACATGGTCCGGCCAGAGAGAGGAACATCGCGCGTGAGATCATCGCGAGCTGGGGGTAGCGGAGGAGGCAGGCGCGTTGCTCCTTGTGATCGAAGCAAACAACAGCGTCCCCGGCGATGACGTACTCGAACGGGATGGTGAGTTTCTCCTCGAATACGAGGGCGGTGTTGCGGTACTCGAACGGGTCTCGTGACTTGTAGCGCCTCCCAAGCGCCGAATCGTTTGCGATGACCCGAAGGAAGATGCCCCTCCTCCTCCGTTCCCGCGCGAAGTGCTTCTGAAATTCCCGCAGAGGATGATCTTCCTCCTGATACTGCATAGGAAGAAAACAGAGCAGTTCGTTGACACCCAATGCGAGCAACTTCATATACGCTGAGCAGATCCCTTCTTGCTCGTCGAAGTGCAGGAGGTCAGGGCGATCCTGATTACGCGTAAGAGTGGAGAAGAAATCCATGAAGTTCCGATGGCGACGGAGGAGCGTATTCTCCTTCTGTCGCGTGTCCTGCTGCAGCCAGTTTGAGACATGTTCAAGCGTCTGCAGGAGATAACAGGGGGATTCATTGAGAATCTGGCGGGAGACAATTTCCTTCCGCATCAGCTTCTTCATCGCCTGGCTCAAGACCCCGGTGCTTTTCCCGGTCTTCATGGCCAGCTGCCGCAATGAGAGCGCGTCTCCTCCGATGAGATGGCACAGGATGAGGATTTCCGTGGAGGAGAGTCCCGAATCCAACAGGCTCTGTTCGATGGCGGCAGGAAATGTGAGCATAAGTGACGGTTCTCGCGAAGAAATGTGATTTCGGAGGGGGTTACATACCTTTATCCTTTGAAGCTTCGGAAACAATGCATATTACGAAAGAATATCTCTGTGTCTTTGAACTTTGGCTTATCGAAGACATAATTTCGATACGAATTGGATTTGTAAACACTATTGATTATCACTATAATCCCCCGCAATGAGCAATTTCCTCCCCCTCGGCGTTCGCAGCGTCTTGAGCAAAACAGGCTGGACGGAGAACGAAGTCGCGATCTACTCAACTCTGCTCTCCAAGGGCGCGATGGACTTGAGCACGCTCTCGCACGAGACCAGTATTGGAGTCTCTACCATTCAATACAGCCTGAAGCAGTTGATCGTGAAAAAGATGGTGCAAAAGACCCTTCTCAATAACAAACCTCTTTACGCTATTTCTGATATCGAAAGCCTTCGGAAATGGCTCAAGGGATATCTCAAGCAGTTCACCGTCTATGAGGAGACGATCCAGAAGTTCGTTGACCAGTACGATTTCAACCCGAAGATATTCCTCTCCAAGGCGCGCTTCTTTGAAGGCTATCGCGGCGTCAAACAGTCTTACCGCACAATGTTGAAGGAATGCAGGGGAGATGAGATTATGGGATTCTTCTCCGTGATCGAGGATGTGGGGAAGGAGCTGCAGGATTTCTTCGTCCAGGAGTACGTCCCCGACCGCGTGCAGAAAGGGATCTTCATCAAGAACATCGCTCTTGAGAGCCCCAAGGCAATTGCTTACCAGCGAAACGACAATGAGGAATTGCGCCAGACCAAGCTCATCTCGAAGGAGTTCTTTCCGATGATTAATACAGAAATCAACCTCTACGATGATTGCTTGCACTGCATGAGCTTCAACTCCAAAACGGCGTTCGCCCTCATCATCCAGGACGAAGCAATCGTTTCCATCCTCCGGGCGATCTTCAAGCTCCTCTGGATGCACCGGGACGCCCTGTACATGACGGACTATCCCGAAGTGCTTGAAGAAACCATGCAGTCGCGACGGGAGCTCTACATCCCCGACTTCCGGCGTAAATTCATCGCCGCGGAACCTACAATCGAGAAAACCAAGGAGGGTGAGACGGTTATGCGGGTCCTTGGCCATGAGGTGATGTCCACCTATCAAGTTCCCTACATGCAAACGCTCGCCGAAATTGTAACCCGTAATGGAGGGGATATTCTGAATGTCGGATATGGTCTTGGCCTCCTTGATGAAGAGATCGAGAAGTACCGGAATACGCGAAAGTTGGGTACGCATACCGTTGTGGAGATCAACTCGCATATCGCAGCTGAGGCCAGGAAGAAGAAAGGGCTTATTGTGATCGAGCGCGATTGGCACGATGCACTGAATGATTTCCGGGGCGTCCAGTTCGACGGGATCGCTTATGATGGTTACCCGCTCAGTCTAGAGGAAGTGCATCGGGATGGTGTCATGTTCATCGAGCGCATCGTCGAAAGAAACCTCCTTAAACCGGATGGCATCCTCACATTCTTTGTGGATGCCGCTGACCACCTTGGAAACAGATTCCTCGGCTTACTGCGAAAACTCGGTTTCCACCGCATCGAAGTGAAGAAAATCCCCATCGATGTTCCGGACAGAGAAAGGCAGATATGGAGGCATGACCACTTCCTTGCTCCCGTGGTGCAGTATGGGAAGCCAGGAACCGCAAACAACTGAGGTTGCGGGCAGAGGAGGGATAAATAGGGGGGTTCTACGGGGTCACGGAACCTATTTTATCCCTTTGTGAAAAGGAAAACTCGGTACAGGCATTTTTATTTGTATTATGTCGTATTTTCTATTTGTGAAACATACATAACATGATGGGTGGACGCCAACGCGCTTCACATCTACGTGTCGATACCACCCTCTTCATGAAATTCGAGGCCACATACGCACCGGCTGCCACCGAATTCCAAGACGGAATTTCATTCCTCCGTTCTGATGGAATGCTCACGCTCACTACGGATCTGAGAAATAGGTATATCGGCATGTGCAACGGCGGAGAACAGACGCCATCGTCCTTTCTTGCAAAGAATCTGATTCCGCATACCGGCTGTGAACCCACTGCAGCATACGGAGCGGTCGTCGAGACCAAGGATGGACCCATCCTCGACATGGCGTCGCAAACGGTGAACACGGTACTGGGACAGAATGACATTTGGGTTCTTGCAAACATCAACGCTTTCAACCTGAGCGGATATCCTTCCTTCCTCAGTTCAAGGTTCACGAATGCCTACGCGAAATTGCTCGCGGAAAAGATTTCCTCGATTGGAGGCATTGCCGACGCCCGCGTAAACCATCGTCTGTGCTCCGGTGCGGCAGCAATCGAATCACTTCTCACGAACGCATGGAATTACTGTTGCACGAAATACGGGGACGATGCTTCCAGAAAGATGGTGGGTTCTTTCAAGGGCGGTTTCCACGGACAAACAGGGAACGCCGGTAAGATTTCATGGATACAGAAAGGACTGAAACTTCCTTTTCAAACTGCCGGGTCGGACCAGGGAAAGGTGATGTTCTTCGAAACGCCGACAACGGCTAGCTTCGACCATCATGAGGTTCTGTCGGACGGTGAAGTGGAAATCATGGAGCAGATCAGGCAGCACAGGGAAGAACTTTTTCTTGTCATCATCGAGCCTCTCCTCATGAATTACGGAGTAGTCACTCCCTCTCCTCCCTTCTTTCAGTCGTTACGAGAGACATGCGCAGAATGCGATATTCCTTTGGCCTTTGACGAAGTGCAAACCGCTTTCGGCTGGCTTGGAACGATGTCGGCGGCGGAGAAACTGGGCGTGGCCCCCGATATGCTCGCCGTTTCCAAAGGGCTGACGGGGGGATACGGCCCTCTCGCTGCTTCTATCTGCAGCACAAAGTTCTCCCAGGAGAGCGGTACAGGGGAGAGCACGAACGGAAGCGATCTCCGTGCGATGGTCGCCGCAAAGGCCGTGCTCGAAAGGCTCACGGGCATACAATGGAAGGACATCCCCGCTTGCCTTCCAGTTTCTCTCGCGGAAGAACTGCATGATGGTCTGTTGCGCCGGGTGCCGGAAAAAGCGAAAGGTTTGCGCACGCGGCTCCGCGAGCTTACTGAAAAATATGAGAATATCGCAGGTGCGCTCAGAGGTGACGGCCTCATTTGCGGACTGCCGCTGCTAGATAAATCAGGACAGCCTTCACCGGCGCTTGCGGCGGCCGTGTACCGCGATCTGATCTCGAGAGGCGTTTTTGCGAGGGCATCGCACGATGCCCTCATCATCAAACCACCCCTCGTCATTACGGAATCAGAAATCGACTTTGCAATAGAGCAACTGGAAAACAGCCTGAAGAAATTCTCCGCCCATCCTCTCTGCTGATATGTCCACCCGTCTAACCCCCTGCAAAGAATCGCTGAGCGTGGAAGAACTGGAAGAGCTGTTCCAAATGCCCGTGGCCGCTTCCGACAAACAAGTACCGCAAGGGAACTTGAACAGTAACGTCCTCTTCCATACGGCAGATGGGAGACCGTATCTTCTTCGTGTGGAGAATCAGGAGGGGAGGGCACGGGAGCTACCCGCGATCATCAACGAATACCGGGGAGTGGGATTCCTCGACGTACCGGGAAACGGCTTCTTCCTGCGCACGGCTGGAGAACAGCATGCGTTCGCCGACGCTCTCCTGCAAATGAATGTCCCCGTCATCTCGCCGATCTGCTCCCACAGGAAAATGCAGATCATCGCGTATTGTCAAGGCGCACGCACACTCGCCGATTTATGGAAGATGGGAGATAAAGATGCGACAGCCGCATCCGAAAATGCGTTTGCGACACTGATGCAGTGCCACGGATCAGGAGTGGCAATCGGGGACAGGTGGGGGCCGAACGAACTCGTCCTGCCCGACAGTAGTCTTCGTTTTATTGATTTCGATGTGGGCATCAAGGGGCCCGAGGCGCGAGAATTCGAACTTGTGGCATTCATGTATTTTCTCGCGTATTTCGCACAGCAATCCCCCGCTCAAGACGTTTCGGCTTTCCGGGAGCTGTGCGCGGCTGTTCTGAATAACGCTCGAGAACCCGTGTATTCCCAGAATGCGGTAAAAAAGTATCTTTCCTCATATCCGAAATATTTCTCCGGGGAGGTTCCTTACTCCTGGAACGATACCCGAGCATGCGAAACATTCTTTACCGAATTGCACTCCCATGTCTGACATCTTCGAACAGCGGCAACAATACAGCCGGGAAACCCTAGAACGTTTCCGGGAAAAAGCGGCAAAAAGCCTGATTGATTTCGGGCAAGAGTTCGCTCTAGCCGTGACAGGAAGCATCGCCAAGGACAAGCTGACGACAGATTCGGATTTGGACGTCCTCATGATGACCTGCAACATCGGCGAACAAACGAAAGAGCAAATTCGCCAGTGCATTTGCGAGGATGTGCCTCTGGTGGGACATCCTCTGGAACTGTATGCCATCGCGCCAGAGGAAGAATGGAAATGGCTCATATGCCATTCGGAATTGATAGCATCGGATGTCCACTTCTCCAAATTTGTTGCAGGGAATCGCGCACTCTACGACAGGATTCTAACCTTTGCCCTGCAGCCGGAGAATGATCAGGAGAACCAGCGGAGCTATTTCACTTACAACTGGCTCTATCGCACCAGGCAGTTGCGAAAGGAGGAAATACACGATTCGCTGAAATATCGTCCAGGCGGCTTGAGAGACGTCCAGACGCTGGACTGGGTATCACGTCGGCTGCTTCGATCATCCGAAACGCATCCTGGAAACCAATTGAATGAAATGTGCTCGCAAGGTCTCATTCCAGCGAAGGACACAGAAGTGCTGGCTCGTCAGTACGGGGATCTCCTCGCGAGCAAGATGGATTCCCGTTGTTACGTCGATCATGAAACATCGATGAATGCATGGGTCATTATCGAGCAATTGCGGGAAAGAATCCTGCGTGTGATCGGGGAAACGGTCGGAAAAGGATGGGAAGAGGAAATTCTGGAAACAGTGCGGGGAGATCACCGTAACACATGGAATGTCCGTAACGCTTTTGATGATACATCACATTTACTTTGCGAAATCTGGGACTCCGCATCCATATCCCAGCTCCACAACGCCTACCGGACTTCCTATGAAGAATGGTCAGTACGTGCCGCTCTCGCGCTCAATCCACATACGCCGCAGAATCTCCGATCCTCGCTCGCGCGATTGTCCTTCGCTGATATGGCAGACATCCACAAATTCTTGCGAGCAAATCATGTTTCTTAACCATTTCTACCCTCTATGGAAACCATTCACCGGAACTATCGTGGCAAAGAGTACGATTACCAAACCGACCAAGGAGTCATTGGCAGAGATTACTATAAAGACCATCTGGTCTCCCAGTTGCACGACTATGTACTCCCCCTCGTCGATGACTCGGGAAACGGTATCGCCGTCCTAGATATGGCCACCGGCCACGGCTATTCCGCAGTCATCATGGCGGATTACTATCGAGACCGTGTCGCCAAAGTCGTCGCCTATGACATCAATCCGTGCGCAGTAGAGATGGCACATAGGAACGCGTCGCGGCATGCCTGCGAGCGTATTATCGACTTCCGCGTCGGTACGCTGTACGAGCCTCTCCATGCTGGCGAGCGATTCGATCTGGTCCTCTCAGCCCTTCCGCCCATTCCCGTCACCACCGAGCAATTGTCGCAAATGCCGAAGGATGTGCAATCGCACCACTGGGTGGCGAGCACCGCCGGCTCCACTGGTCGTGATCTCCTCGATGCCATGATCAAGGGGGCACCGCCCTATCTGCGCGGGAATGGAATCATCGCGACGGCAACTGCGGATTTCCAGAACGCGATACGCCACACCTGCGCCGTCATGGAAGAGAATGGTTTCCAGCCGTGGCGTGCCGGAGAGCCGAAGGAGCAGGAAATCCGGAACACGAAACTGACTGCCCTGGCGAAAGAGAACATCCTGAAGCTGGGATATACGTTCTCCAAAAACCGCAACGGAGAGGAGATCTTTTTCATCGAGACGTATGTTGGCAAGAAAATGCCCGTTGACATTCACTGAACGAATCGTGATTCTCGATCCTGCCTTTTCCTATGTCACCTCTCTTCATCTTCGATTACGACGGGCTCTTGGTGAATACCGAACAGTTGGCGTTCCAGGCGGAAGCGGAACTGCTCCGTTCTGTTGGCATCCAACTCACTCAAACAACATTTGATGAATGCCTCGGCATGCCCGTCCGCACCGTCATGGAAACTTACAGACGGCAGTATCACCTGAAGAAAAGCGCGGAAGAGCTTATGTGCTCGAGGAACCAGGCAATGGAGCGCCTGATGGCTGATAGGCTGGAGCTAATGCCGGGAGCGCGAGAGCTTATCGAGTTTCTGAGGAATCTGGGATGGGAACTTGCCATCGCTTCTTCGGGAACGAAGGATTACATCATGCGGGGTATTACAAAAATGGGAATCCGGGACAGCTTTGATGTCCTCGTATCCGTGGACGAGGTGCAGAAGGGAAAACCATCCCCGGATCTCGTTTTGGAAGCATTGAAAAGAGCCGGAAACAAACCTGAGACCGCTGTGATGGCGGATGATGCCCCCAAGGGGATCGCGGCAGCCAACGCGGCTGGTGTGTATTCCATCGCGATACCGGCACGCGGTCATGCATGGACCGATTTTCAGAACGCGTCCGCCATCTTCCAAGACCTGAACGCGCTACTCGCCTTCTTGCAAGTCGCACATGGCTCCGGACTCCCCCCTGTTCCATGAACTTCGTCGCAGGCATCTGTGTTCCTGGCGGCGGCAATAGTTTCTATGCACAGAGGCTGTTAGAATGGAATCATGAATGATGTAGGAGCCAGAGAGGAATCCCATCGGCACATCCTCCTTCTCGCCGATACTGATTCCTCCCAGTCGGAACTCCTCCGGCAGTTCGTGAACAAACGTGCTGACATAGATATCCGCCTTGCTCATGGAACGCAGCAGGTGAAAGAGATGGTCGATAGGGAACCGCCGGTTTTGCTGCTCCTCGCCGTCGACTGGTCGAAAACGGAAGGACCTGATGCCCTCCAGTATGTCCGCAGTAAAGGCCATACGTTCCCTGTCATCACACTTTCCTACGCACTCTCCGACCAGGAACAGCGCCATTGCCATGAGCTTGGGGCGACAGCCTGCCTGGACAAGAACAAGCTGAATCTTGAAACGTTGTGGGGGGAGATGAAGAAGTACATCCCTTCGGAGGACTTGCACGGGTGAAAGCCGGATCAGCGTATGTGCCTTGATCTCGCCGCCAAAGCTACCATGGCTAAGATCTTCGGACCGTAATCCTGTGCTCGTTCATAGCTCAGCTCTTCACCGATTTCATCTTTCCAAAAAACCTGAAAAGCGTGGAAGACATCGGAATCCTTCGTGAAGGGCAGAGTTTCGATGGATACGTTTTGCATTGGCGGAGTGTAAAGGAGAATGTACTGGAAGCAACCTTTTGTAAGTTATCGCTTCATTATTCGCTTGTGCAAGCGGTAAATCCATCTATGCCACCACGAGTTCCCTCTCTACTTCCTCGGCTACCTGCATGGGGGACATGTGCATCTTGTCGAAGGTCTCTCTCGCTCCGAGTTCCCGCGCGCGTCGGCACTGTTCTTCGTCGAGTGACGTGAGTACGAATGTCGGGGTATTGGCATTCAATGTTTTGTCCTTCTCCTGCAACACATCAAAACCGTCTTTGATCGGCATCTTCAAATCAAGGAGAATACAAGCAAAGAGATCTTTGCCCATGCGATTGATCGCCTGTTCTCCGTCGAAAACACCTTCCGCATTAAACCCCAATTTCTGGAATTTTCGCTGCAAGGAGCCGTTAAGAGTCTGATCATCATCCACCACAAGGACTTTTCTTGCTTGAGTGACGGCAGGCATACGAAAGAAGGGGAAGTACCCCGATCATACCAAACAACCAAGTGTGCCTACAGGCCATTCACAGTCCCATATCCTTTTTCACCTCCTCGATAACCTGCGCGGCGGTCATTTGGGACTTGATGAACGTCATCTTTGCGCCCAATTCTCGGGCAAGTTCGCACTTTTCCTCCCCCAGAGTCGTCAATACGTAGACAGGCGTCGTGGGGTTCTTAGTGGTGCTTTTCTTCGCCAATACGGCGAAACCGTCTTTGATCGGCATCATGAGATCCATCATGATTCCATCGTAGGTCTTTTCGCCCATCTTGATCAGCGCCTGCTCCCCGTCGAAACACCCCTCGGTCTCACAGCCGAGACCCTGAAACTTCCGCTGGAGGGAGTCATTCATGTTCTTATCGTCTTCGACGACAAGGATCTGCTTCTTGGTATTGGTGTCGGGAGCCATGGGGAACAGGGGAGGAAAGCTGAATCTACGTGAATATTGTAGCAGAAAACGCGATTGGAGTGAAGAGGCATCAAACGGGCAATTCCACGAAGAATGTTGTGCCCTTGCCCTCCTCGCTTTCAAAACGGATTTTACCTCCCTGCTGCTCCACTGCCCCCTTCGCCACGTACAGGCCGAAGCCGTTGCCATCGACGTTCTGAACATTACTTGCCCGGAAGAGCTTCCCGAAGAGCTGTGCCTGGTCCTTCTTCGGAATGCCGATGCCGCTGTCCTTCACGGTGCACGAGAGGATGTTCCCCCTCATCTCCACCTTGAGATTGACGGTCCCGCTGACCGGCGTGTATTTCACTGCATTGGAAAGGAGATTTTCGACGGTCATGTGTGTCAACCGCTTATCAAACGTGCCTTCCGGCAACGTCTTGGGGAGGGAGTAGGAGAAGGTGATGCCCTTCTCTTTGGCCTTATTCTCAATGACGACAATAATTTCCTGGAAAAATTCAGAGAGGCTTTGCTTCTGTTTGTTCATCTTGAGGCGGCCAAGCTCAATACGGGACACGTCCAAGAGAAGCCCCGCCAAGTCGAGAAGGTTGCCGGTCACTTTCATGTCTTCCTGGAGGTGCTTCTTCAATGCATCCGAAAGCTCGCCGAATTCCCCGTCGAGCATGTCTTGCATGCTCCACTGGATCGAGGAAATCGGGCTCGCGAGCTGGTGGCTGACGATACTGATGAGTTCGTCCTTCTGGCGGTCGATCTCGGCCATCTGCGTCACTTGTCTCTTCCAGAGCTTATGAATTGCGAAGGCCTGCAGCCCGATCAGCGCAATCAAGAATAGTGCGAAACCGATAAATGGAATGAAGATGCGCTGAAGCAATGCCCAGAAATGTGAGACAGACATATCCAATCCGATTGCATAGCCAGTCGAACGCTGAGGGTCATCGATGTAACGGATGGGTGCCGTCCCCGCGAGGAAGAGTCCCCATTGGCTCACCGTAAATTCCGGATCGACGAAAGAACGCACAAAGGCATCCCTCCGGAACTCCGGAAACTCAGAGACGTCATAAGGATCGCCGGGGTACGTGAGGGCATCCTCGTCATTGATGACCCCGTCTCCATTGAGATCAACTTCTTGGTCTGGATGGAGTGAATCGGCATCCGCGACGAATTCCATTGTATTCGGATCATCCGTGCGTCGCAGGATGTAAGCGTAGCGGATATTGGCAGTCTGCGAACGGATGCGCTGAAGCTGGAGTACTGCGCGTTCGTAGGCGGGTGTATCCACACTTTCCTCACCCTCGATTTGGTCCAGTTCGGCAGGATCGAAGCTTGTGGAAGCAACAGAGGCGAGCCCCATGAGACGCTCATCCAGTCCCGCCCGAAACACGCGCTGCATCGAACCGTACAGGACGTACGTCATGCCGCACGATACGGCTATGGAGATCAGAACGACCCCCAAAGCCACCCAGCCGCCGCCGAGGCGCGGTGGACGCTTGCCGGAACTCGCAGATGCGACGCTTACCGGGGACATCGGTATTGTAGTGTACCACCCAGAGGACCATTCAGCGCAAGATGCTTCCACTCTGGTCGTACGTCCGATAATCCTCCGTCAACTCCTCGTCGGGATCAATATCCCGTGCAGCGAATGATTCCCCCTCCTTGCCGTCTCCGTTGCCGAACCCAACATCGATGACATTCGGCTCTTCGCTGTGATTCATAAACCGCGCGTCATCCGAGCAGAGGATATGTCGCATCTTCTGTGCATTGAAATAGGCATAATTCAATATCCTCTCACGACAACCTGCTGCCAGCCTATCGACCTCTTCCGGTGAGAGTTCCAAATCGAAGCCGGGAGTGAACTCCCATACCTTCGTTCCCTTCGAAATCGGTTCCTTTGCGAAGAGGCCGATTCCCTCGATCTTGCTCGGAGCCAAATATGTATCGATCAGGAGCATGGCGATGGCATCAGGAATGCGATCCGTTTCCACCAACGGTTTTCCGCCCGTTGCCGGATGGTGACTGCCGATGAACGGGCTCTTCGACGGCACGCCGCGCCTCGTAGACCAGCACTTCGTTCTCGATAGGATTGAAAGGTTCACCCTGATACCCACCGGACACTTTCACATCCTCGAAACCCGCATCTTCCATGGCTGCGATAAGCTCACGGGGGAAGTAATATTGCAGATCCATTTCGGTCATCTTCTCATCTCCGTCCCGGCAAATCAGCGCCATCTCTTTCATGGCTTGTTTCAAGTGATCGTAGAGGACGAATATCGCAACGCGCGTGTCCATGCCGATGCGGCGGATACTCGCTTCCAGCCCCGGCTTTTGGAAAGGGATGAGATAGGGCGAAAAGGTGTCCGTATGGAACTGGCCGCCGGGCTTGAGGCTTCTGTGGACATTCTTCAGCAGTGGTGAAAGTTGTTTCTCCTCCACAACCTGTAAGAATGAATAGGGAGCAACCACGGAATCGAAATGTGATTCGGGAAATTGCTCTGTGACCGCATCGGCCAACATGACTTGCCTGTTTTGCACATGCGGATGCCTGCGGCGGAGGAGCTCGAGCATCTCCGGGGAATTATCAATCCCGATTGCATCGGGATTCTCCTGAGCGAGATGTGAAAAAATACGTCCGGCACCAACGCCCAGATATAAGACGTGCCCGTTCACTCCCTTTTCAAGGTAATAATCCAGATCACCTTCGTATCCCGGATAGGCAAGCTCGTACAATTCAGCGCACTTGTAGACGTCGAGGTGGGTAGTGGCTTGTATGCGATCAAGCACTCTTTGCACCTCTCCCGGATCTTCGATCTGTCCCCACTCCCGAAGGGAATGCACATCCGGAGATGAATCGCGTTGGAGAGCGAGAAGGTTAGGCATGGATGTAGTAATTTATACCAAATTCAAGTATTGTCAAATGCAAATATAGCCCTCCTCTATGCCCAATAGTGCAATTCTTGAAATTCATGACCTTCATATGTTGCCAATAATTGCATACTAAAGGCTCGATTGCGAGAAATTTCTGCTGTAGGCATATTTCCCTGTCGCATGACATAGAAAAAACCACCAGACTCTCTGGTGGTTTCTTGTCGCAGCATGCGTCCGGGAAGACTACTTTTCCCCCGTACTGAGGAGATAGAGGGCGAAAGCTGCAACGAGCCATGCGAGTATGACGCGGACATTCGGGAGTTCCCACTTGAAGATCGCCATGTAGAAACTCGCCGCGACAGGCATGAGACAGTAGAACATCGTGAGCGTGACCGCACCCGACTGGCTGTTCAGAGCCGCGAAATGCGTCTCCGCCGCGATGAAGGACGCGACAATCATGAGAAACACGAAGAGCCATTGGTTGCCTTCAGGCATTCGGATTTTCTCATGACCGATTGACAGCGTGACGGCGGCGCACACGGCGACTCCGATTGCGTAAAAGAGCGTAAGGAGCCGCGGGGAGATGTTCGCGAGCTTCCAGTCCGTGAGAGCGATCTCAAGGGCGTAGAAAAGCATCGCAAGCGTGCAGAATAGGGTTGCAGTTTTCATCGTAACCTCCGGGTTTTGCTGCGACATTTGAAGGATCGCAGAGTCAGAATATTCGGACTCTGGAATACATATAATTCCATCATTGATAACAAATGTCAACTATGCGCTGATGAGCTGATGGTACAATTGCACCATGTCTTCCCCCGACAAAAGCGGCGAGCATGATGATAACCTCTGGCTGAACAATTTTGACCTCTCAGAGATGCTCAAGGGGATAGAAGAGGCGGAGAAATGGAGACGCAAGTCCATCGAACAAATTGCCACGATCCGTTTCCCCACAATTGACGTCACGAGCATTGTGCGGACGATGGAGACTGTCACGCAAGCAGTACGAAGCGGAACAGAATGGTATGAGCGTCACCGCGCAGGCATCGCGAGTTCCATTGAGCGATACCAGAAGATCATGGAGAACACGCGTCTGATCCTTGAGAATGGGACGCTGGAACGGATGCTGAAAGCCGCACAGGATTCCATGGAACGGATTTCCAGCATCGTGCCGCAGTCACCCTCCGCATTCGAGATGCTTGAACAGCACGTTCTGCTGAAGGACTTCCCTGCCCCCTTGGTAGAGAAGGAGCAGTTCTCGAACAAGGACTCCTCCCCGGCGCAGGAAATCATCCTACAAAGCATGGAGCTTCCACCCGAAACGATCGGACGCCCAACGTGGAACGCTAAGGAACCCCTACTCCCTTTCGGGCGGGATGCCGCACTCCCAGCTTCCGAGGCGGCTGCATCCGTTCCCACAGTCTTCTTCCAACATGTCCTGCTGAGCGAGACTGCGAAGCGCTTTGAGATCCTTCCCGAGGAAGCAGACCTCATTGACGAAGCCATCGCGCTCTACCTGCCCCACAAGGCCGGCATCTTTCTTTTCACGCAGGCGGGATTCTGGATCAAGGAAGAGGACGGCGTCACGCCGCAGAGTATTCGCATCATCCAATTCTTCCGCCGGATCGGGAAGCGCCCCGGAGCTCCATGCATGAGCGCGAAGGAACTCGCCAAGCACCTCGCTCCAAGAGGATCGAGTCTCAAGACGGGCTGCAGTTCTATCCATAACCGCATCCACCGCATTCAGGAGATCTGCATGGAATACAACACAAAGCCGATTCTCATCAAGTCTGGAAGCCTCTGGCGCATCAATCCCGAACTCACACGCTGGGACAACGTCGGCTTCATGCCAGAATATCACAGAAAAGGTCACTGATTTTCTGAAGGTGACAGATATTTCTGCTTGCAGAAAATAGGGAAAGAAAAACGCAAGGGTCTTTTTCCGCAAACGAAAGCGAAGGGGGAAAGGGGTTCACTACTTTCCCTTGTTTATAAAAATCAGTGACCTCCAGCGGTATAGCCATACTTTTTTCCTCCATTCGTATGGCACAACATCGCCGCAGAAAGAAAAGAGGCTCAGGTATCCCCAGCAAAGCCCCGCTGGATCTCCAGATCGTCTGGGTTCCGATCGGTGCCCTGCATCCCGCCGCCTACAATCCGAGGACACATAGCCCGGGACAAGAGGAGCAGTTGATCGAAAGTATCAAGCGCTTCTCCGTTGTCGAGCCCATCGTCGTCAATGGGGCGCGAAATCGAAAGAACATCGTCATTGGAGGCCACTTCCGCCTCGAGGTGCTGCGGAAACTCGGGTACCGGACCGTCCCCGTGGTCTACGTCCACATTCCCTCCCTTGAGCGGGAGAAGGAGCTGAATCTGCGGCTCAATAGGAATACGGGGGAGTGGGACTGGGAGGTGCTGAAGACCTTCGACTCGGACATCCTCCTCGACGTCGGCTTCACCGCGGATGAACTTGCGAGCGCATGGGACGGGCTCCTTGAAACGGAGGACGACCACTTCGACGTGGAGAAGGAGCTGCAGAAGATCAAGAAGCCGAAAACGCGGATCGGGGACATGTGGGCAATCGGCCCCCACCGCCTCATCTGCGGAGATAGCCAAGATCCGGCAGTCGTCCGGCGTCTCATGGGGAAGGATGCGGCCTCCATGCTCTACATCGATCCGCCTTTCAATATCGGCCTCGACTACAGCAAAGGTGTCAGCCAGCGCAAGGCGTATGGGGGCAAGACGAACGACCGCAAGAACGAGGAGGACTACCGCTCATTCCTCAAGGCCATCCTCGGCAACGCCCTCGCGGCGGGGAAGAAGGATCTCCACTGCTTCTTCTGGTGCGATGAGAACTGGACGTGGCTCATACAGGAACTTTACCGGGAGCTTGGGGTCACACACCGGAGGCTCTGCGCGTGGGTGAAGGGGAACTTCTCCCTCACGCCCGGCATCGCCTTCAACAAGGCCATGGAGATCGCCGTGTACGGGACCGTGGGGACGCCCCACCTCGCCCCGACCCCCACCAACCTCTCCGAGATCCTCGACAAAGAAGTGGGGGCGGGTACCCGCCAGATCGATGACATCCTCTCCCTCTTCCAGATCTGGGCATGCCAGAGGCTCCATTCCACGGAGTACCAGCACCCGACCCAGAAACCTCCGACGCTCCACGAGAAGCCTCTTCGTCGCTGCTCAAAGCCCGGTGACATCATCCTAGACCTCACGGCGGGGAGCGGCTCCACGATGGTGGCATGCCACCAGATGAAGCGGAGGGCGTTCCTCTGCGATGTTGAACCCATTTTCTGTGACCTCATCCTGGAGAGAGCGAAGGCGCTTGGTCTTACCCCCTCCCCCCTCAAGAAATGACGAAGCTCCAGATCACCACCGGCACGATCCTCAAGCTTGGAGAGCACGTTCTTGGGTGCGGGGATGCCATGGATGCGGCATTTGTGACGCAAGTCATCGGCAAGGCGAAGGTGCGCCAAATCCTCACGGACCCTCCCTACGGCATCGATTACGTCGCCTCCAAGGAGGACTTCGCGGGCAGGAAGACCCGCCACGCACCCATTGAAAACGACCACCTCCAGTCCGATGCGGAGTATCGCACCTTCACGAAGAAGTGGCTGGAGGCGGTGAAGCAGCACCTTGCACCGAAGAACACGATCTACTGCTTCAACTGCGACCGGATGGTCTTTGCCCTCAGGGAGGGCATGCAGGAGGCCGGGTTCCGTTTCTCACAGCTCCTCGTGTGGGTGAAGACCCAGCCCATCGCGGGAAGGCTCGATCACCACCCGCAGCACGAACTCATCGCCTATGGGTGGCACGGCTCCCACGAGCGCATCCGCTGCGCTGACCGAACCGTTCTTGTGCATCCAAAGCCACACCGAAGCACCCTGCACCCCACCTGCAAGCCCGTGGCGCTCCTGCGTCGGCTCGTCCTCAACGGGACGCGCACTGGGGACATCGTCTACGACCCCTTCCTCGGATCCGGGTCGACTCTGTTGGCGTGTCAGGAGACGTCGCGGCGCTGCATTGGCCTGGAGCTTTCTCCCGCGTACTGCAGGGTCATCTGTGACCGCTTTGAAAGGGCAACGGGGATCGGCGCGAAGGTTATCTCTTCCCCCTCCCGCCCATGACGAACCGGCATGCAACCCGCAAGGCTGTCATTGACGCACGGAAGGCGCAGGAACAGGCCACCCTCCTCGAACAGCTGAGAAAGCTCCCCATCGTCCAGGTTGTCTGTGAAAAGGCAGGCGTCAGCCGCGCCACGTACTACCGCTGGCGAAAGGAAGACCCCGCTTTCGCCTCCTCCGCAGACGAGGCACTCCATGATGGCACGGCTCTCGTCTCCGACATGGCAGAGAGCCAACTCCTCTCCCAGATCCGGGACGGCAACCTCGGCGCCGTCATGTACTGGCTCAAGCACCGAAACCCCAACTACAACAACAAGCTTGAGGTGACGGCACGTCTCAAACATGAGACAGACCAGCTCACCCCCGAGCAGGAGGCCGCGATCACAGAGGCGCTACGGCTCGCATCGTTCACCGAAGATGAACCTTCAGATTCCTTTTCTTCCCTTCCCCCCTCTTCCCATGGAGAAACCCCGGAAAACACCATCGGCTAAGGAGCTTCGGCTCCGGATGCTTAAAGACAGGAAACTTCGCAGGAAAACCGTCGTGGCGAGCCACTACTGGTTCTTCCACTTCTACTTCTGGCACTACGTGAAGTTTCCCACAGCCCGCTTCCAGCGGGAGATGTTCTCGCTCACGGAACACCCTGATCCCCGCACCATAGCCATCACGGCCTTCCGAGGTTCTGCGAAATCCACGATCATGAACCTCTCCTACACCCTCTGGGCGATCCTGGGTGTTCCAAAGAAGAAGTTCGTGATCCTCGTCGGGCAAACCCAGGCACAGGCGAGGCAACACCTCAAGAACATCAAGGAAGAGCTGGAGAACAACAAAATCCTCGGCGCGGATCTGGGACCCTTCCGGGAAGAGGAGGATGAATGGAGAAATTCCTGCCTCGTCATCTCAAACTACGGTGCGAAGATCATGGCGGTCTCGATAGACCAGGCGGTGCGAGGGCTACGCCACGGACCCCATCGCCCCGACCTCATTATCTGCGACGATATCGAGGACCTGATGTCCGTGAAGACGAAGGACGGGAGAGACCGTACGTACCAGTGGGTGAAGGGAGAACTCCTCCCCGCCGGGGACACGGGTACCCGTATCGTCTTCATCGGGAACCTCCTCCACGAAGATTGCCTTCTGAAGCGCCTCCAGCGGGAAATTGAGGGTGGGAAGCTGCAGGGAAGCTACCGCGAGTACCCGCTCCTCCTTGAGGATGGGACGCGCCTCTGGCCGGGGAAGTACCGGACGGAAGCGGATATCGAATCCGAACGTCAGCGGATCGGGAGTGACAGTGCCTGGCACCGGGAGTATCTCCTTCGGATCCTTGCGGATGCCGACCGTGTCATCCACCCCGGCTGGATCCGGTACTACGACACCTTCCCGCCGGAGAAGGATAAGGAACGGGAATTCCGGTACAGCGCGACGGGGATCGACCTTGCGATCTCCAAGAATGAGAGTGCCGACTACACGGCCATGGTCTCGGCCAAGGTGTACCGCGAGGACGGGCAGCTTCTCCTCTATATCCTCCCAAACCCCGTCAATGAGCACCTCACGGCGCTTGAGACCTTGGAACGGGCGAAGCAGGTTTCCAGAGCCGTCGGCGGCGGGGAGAAGTCGCAGCTTTGCATTGAGGAAGTGGGATACCAGGGCATGCTCATCGAGACTCTCGATAGGGACGGCTACGATGTGAAGGGGTCGAAGGTGAAGAATCAGGACAAGCGTGCGCGGCTCGCCCTCACAAGCCACCTGATCCAGAGCGAGCGCGTTCTCTTTCCGCGGCAAGGTTGCGAAGAACTCATCAACCAGCTCCTCAACTTCGGCATCGAGGCTCATGACGACCTCGCCGACGCCTTCGCGATCCTCCTCGCCTACGTCCTCGAGGAGGGGCCGGGGTCCAGCATGGGGATGATCTGGATCGTGGGAGGCGATGATGACAGGCATCCGGATGACGGCGTCAAATGGTGGGGTAGCAGGGCCCTTGGGGATTTGCCCCCAAGGAACGCCCTTTCCGAGGTCTTCTGATATGGGAGAACTCATCCCTGACCTTCGGCGAAAGCTCCTTAAGGACCGTGTTGTCCGCAGGGCCCTCACGCGCCAGAGCCACCACCTCTTCTTTCACTGCTACTTCCCGCACTACGTGAAGTTCAAGACGGCGGCTTTCCAGAGGGAGATGTTCCAGATTACGGAGGAGGAGACCTACCAGACGGTCGTCGTCACGGCGTTCCGGGGCTCTGCGAAGTCGACGATCCTCAACATGTCCTTTGTCCTCTGGTCGATTCTTGGGAAGCCCGGGAAGAAGTTCGTCATCCTCGTGGGACAGACGCAGGCGCAGGCACGCCAGCACCTCAAGAACATCAAGGAGGAACTCGAGAGTAACTCCCTCCTCAGAGGCGACCTCGGCCCCTTCAGGGAGGAGGAGGATGAGTGGCGTAACAGCTGCCTCGTCATTTCCAACTACGACGCGAAGATCATGGCGGTCTCGATTGATCAGAGCGTGCGGGGTCTACGCCACAAGGAGAATCGTCCGGACTTGATCATCTGCGACGATATCGAGGATTTGCCCTCCGTGAAGACCCGAGAGGGCAGGGACAAGACCTACAACTTCGTGAAGGGCGAACTCATCCCGGCGGGTGACCCTCACACGAGGATTGTGTTCGTGGGTAACCTCCTTCATGAGGACTGCCTCCTCAAGCGACTCCAGCGGGAGGTGGCGGAGGAGACGCTCCAAGGCACCTACCGAGAATATCCACTCCTCGCCAAGAATGGACAGTGCCTTTGGCCGGGGAAGTATCCCACGGAGGCGGCCATCGAGGCGGAGAGGAGGCGCGTCGGGAGCGAAATCGCATGGCAGCGCGAATTCCTCCTTCGGATCATTTCGGACTACGGGGTCGTGATCCGTCCCGAGTGGATACAGTACTACGAGCACGAGCCGTACGAAGAGCCCGTCCTCTCGGCTATCGGCATCGATCTGGCCATCTCCCAGGAGGATAGTGCAGACTTCACCTCCATCGTGTGCGGAAAGGTATACGTGGGCAATAACCGCAAGGGCTACCTCTACGTCCTCCCGAACCCCATCAATGCCCGCCTGACGGCGCTCGGGACGATCGAGCATGTACTAAGCCTCGTCGACGCCATCAAGGGGAGATTGGCGCCCATGGTGTACGTGGAGGATGTCGGCTACCAAGGCGCGATGACGCAACTCCTTCGGCATCAGAGGCTACGCGCGCGGGGCGTGAAGGTTCATGGCGACAAGCGCAGCCGCCTCGCGCTCATCTCCACGTTCATCCAGTCCGGCAGGGTGCTCTTCCCGGAGCACGGGTGCGAGGAACTCATCTCGCAGCTCACGGGATTCGGGAGCGAACTCCACGACGATCTCGTCGACGCCCTCGTTCTTCTCATCAGCCAGCTCACGCATTCCTCCTACTGCCGCATGTACTTCAATAACTACCTTGAACAGGAAGAGGAGCCCCCTTCGAGGTTTTGGTGAGGTTTCTGGGGCTGGATACGGGAGGAATGTTGCGGCATTGCTGTATGGAAGCCCTTTCCCATCATTCCTATGCACTTCTGCGTCTATATATTCATCCCCAAGGAGGGGGACATCAAGGAGCACGTCTCTGATGCGCTCCGGCTCTACGGCATCGAGCACGAGGTGCCCCCGTACAAGGAGTACCTCGATGCCGATGAGATATCCGTAATGGCGAAGCACTATCGCGTGCGGCGAAGCGACCGGAAGGCGCTCGTTTCTTTCATGAAGGATTGGAACGGCAACCCGGGGGGGATAGACCGAAAAGGGCTTTTCTCCGTGAAGACCGCGAATCCCCAAGCGAAGTGGGACTTCTACGAAATTGGGGGGAGGTGGAACTGTTTCCCGGATGATGTGATTGCGGCTTTGGCGCTCCTTGAGAAGAAGAACCTCAAGGAGATCCTCCCGGCAGCAATGGTGACACCAGACGGCCTCTGGCACGAGCGAGATGCCTTTATCGTGGATGGGTGGATGAAGTGGAGGATGGATCGGAAGAATGACGGGATCTGGTTGAAGGAAGTGAAGGAAGCCCTCCGCATGCATCCGGACACACGCATCGTATGCGTGGATATTCATCGCTAGCCGTATGAAACCCGTCAATCCCGCTATCACAGAAGAAATGTTGAGGGCATACGAAACCGTCCGGGCATCCGGCGTCACGAACATGTTTGATCTCCCCGTGGTTTGCTTTGCCTCGGGGCTCTCGCGGGGAGAGGTGCTCGCGATCATGAAGAACTACCGCGCCCTCACAGAGAGATATCCCAATGTGCGAAAACGGTAGCTTTGGGGCTCATAGGGAGACGGGTCGCGCATTTTTTAGGAAACTCCATAGAAACGACCATTGGAAGAGGTATACGGGGAAGGCAGGCGGGTCGATTGCCTGGATACCGGAGGAAGGTTGGGGCATTGCTTGTAGGGCAACTTCCCCCTTCCCCTATGGCAATCGCCACGCTTCCCTCCCTACAGACAACGCACATCGACCTCTCCCCTCCGCCCGAGATCGGAACCGTCCGTTACGTCCTGTACGCCCGTAAAAGCAGCGAGCAGGATGAGCGGCAGGCACTTTCCATCGATTCCCAAGTGAAGGCGATGCTGGAGCTTGCCAAGCGAGAGAAGATCGAGATCGTGGATGTCCGGAGGGAGAGCCACAGCGCGAAGGAATCGAGCGGGAGGCCTGTGTACAACAAATTGCTGGAAGACATCCGTGGAGGCCAATTTGACGGCATCCTGACGTGGGCTGCAGATCGCCTGAGCAGGAACGCCGGAGACCTGGGAGCGCTCGTGGACATGATGGACCAGGGGCTCCTGAAAGAGATACGGACGCACGGGCAGAGGTTTACGAATAACCCGAATGAGAAGTTCCTCCTCATGATCCTCTGCTCACAGGCGAAGCTGGAGAATGACAACCGCGGCATCAACACGAAGCGGGGGATGAAGTCCCGCTGCGAGACGGGGCACCGTCCCTGCATCCCCGCTCTTGGCTATGCGCTGGAGAAGCGTCCGGAGGACAAGAAGAACAGGGTCATTCCCGATCCGATCCGGGGGCCCCTCGTGCGGCAAGCGTTTGAGAAAGTCGCCTACCAGCACGCATCCGGACGCCACCTTCACTGCTGGATGCAGGAGGTGGGATTCACGACGAAGCTGGGGAGGACCGTCACGCTCAGCATGATTTACCGGATGCTCAGAAACCCCTTCTATACGGGGAAATTCGAATATCCGGTCGGGAGTGGGAACTGGTACGTGGGGAACTACGAGCCGCTCGTGGGGAAGCAGCTCTTTGAGGACGCCGGGAAGGTGCTGGACCTCGCGCCGAAGAAGGCGTGGGGGACGAAGGAGTTCGCCTACACGCGGATGATGACGTGCGGGGGATGTGGTTCAGGGGTCACGGCAGAGGAGAAGAGAAAAACGCTCAAGGACGGGAGCATCAAGACCTACATCTACTACGTCTGCTGTGATTCCAAGACCCGTGACTGCCGGGAGCCGTCCATCCGGGAGGACGTTCTTCTGGAGCAGCTTCTTGCCCTCATCGATACGATCGATCTGGACAAGGTGGGCATGAAGAAGAAGCTGCAGGAGGAGGTTGCCCGCTACGAGCGGTTCTCAAGCGGCATCCTCGGCCAAGCTATGGGCGTAAAGGTGCCGAAGGTGGACGTGCGGACGTACGCGAAGTACCTCCTCAAGGATGGAAAGACGGAGGAGAAGCGGGAACTACTCAATTGCCTCCGAAACAAACTCACCCTGAAGGGCGGGATTGTTACGTTGGAGCAAACAAGGGAGAAGAAAACTTCGTCCAAGCAATCAGTTCTTGCCTCATGAAGTTGATCCACGAGAAGGAAAAGGAATGGCAGACCGCTGGCCATTTAATAACTCTCTTCGATGCCATGATCCACTGGTACGGAGTGCTGAGAAATATCGCAACTACGAGATTCAATCTTGGTTGAGCTGACGCTGAAGCAACGTGATTACTCTATCTACCTCGTGCTCGGGATTGCTCATCACCGAACGATCGATTTTTCGGGGCTCATCAAACGCCAGGATAACATCTTTATTTTGATATGACATCGTATATGACTTTCGAGGGGAGACGTCCTTCTCGATCCTGCGATGTCCCGCATTCGCCAAGCTCACAGCGTAGAGAAAGCTGTGGTAACGCTGATACGGATCATGCTGGTCATAGAATGCTCTCGCGAAGGAAAGCACTGTACGAAGGATATGCCGGACGTCCTCTTCGGAGATAGCATACCCCGAAAGAATTTCTTGGTTACGCTCATTGCGTCCAGTGACATTAGCGGTCACCGTAATGAGTCCGTTTTCGTGCACTGTCACAATAGCTTCCTCTTTAGGGCTAGAATTCCCCCCCTGCCGGATCATGAAAGCCCTGCCTTGTATCGAATGTGTCTTGCTCTTTGAGTACGAAAGAAGCCTGATCTCTGGTTCGTGTGCGAGCCGATACACTCCATCCGCGAACTGAGGGCTCTCAAGTGTTACGGGATCGATCACTTCGTTGTCACGAGTAGGGGCTAGGGCAAGTGTAACAGTGGCCTCTTGTCCCATTTTCGGAGGTTCTAGAATGGCCTGCTGCACAAGGTTCGGATCCATTGAGGAGATAATAAGTTGCCCAATTAGGGGGGCAAGGGCGTTCTTCACTGCTTCGCGCAGCTCGCTTTCGGAAGAATATTTCTTCCGCAAGCCCCCATGCAGATAATCACTAACCTTATTCTCGAGCAAGGAGGCTCCGCTATCCCGCTCCGTTTCTTCGAGGAAGATGAGAACTGGTATCCCGCGCTTCTTGGCTTCCTCGTACTCTTCCTCAACCATGAGCTTCCCAGATGGTGCCCTCGATCCACCTCTCGACCCGAGCAACAGTATGTAGATGTCTGATCCAACAACAGCATCCAGACAAACGTTTCTTGGAGAAAGTGCGTGGGCTGGGAAGTCTTCATTCACCAATAATGGTTCTCCTCCGGCTGAGATGACTGCCGCCTTCGCTGCGGCGCGGTATCGGTCGTAATCCGTAACAACGGAACTAATGAAAACTCGGGGCTTGATCGCTGAATTAGTCATTGAGCGTGACGTTGAAGCTGTGGCACTTTCTACAGCGGGGCGGTCGAGGTGGCAAGTTGTTGGCTACTGTTTCTTCGGGTGTCAGCACGTCGATACGCTCTTCGTAACCACAGTCGCTGCATTGCATTGTCATGCGTTTCATATAGAAGAAGGGGAGGGATTAACGTTCTTTATGGAGGAGATCATTGAGAGAGTCGTATCCTTCTCTCTTCAGGAAGTTACCGAGCTTCATGTCGCCTCGGACGTCAAAGTCGCGGTGGTATTGTTTCTCGATGGTGCGCATAAGCGTGTCGTCGCGCTTGTCACGGAGCTCGCCGTCGTCATTGCGGGAGCGGTATCCTTTCATTCCTGCGGCATCAGTAGCCATGGTAAAGGGGTGAAGAAAGTTGGCTACCGGACAAAATAGTACAAACACAAGAACAGCACAAGGTATTCTATTGTACGAACTACTCCTGCATGTTAGAATTGGCTCATGCCTGCGACAACTTCCCCTCTCCATCCCACTCAGGAGAAGCTCTTGGAATTGCTAAAGGAAAATATTGATGATCCTTTGACAATCCGAGATCTGCAGGAGTCTCTCGGTCTCTCTTCACCAAGTCTCGTTCAGCATCACCTCCAGCAACTCGAAATGAAGGGCTATCTAAGGCGCAATCCTTCCAACCCACGTGACTACCAGGTACTCACAGAATCTCCTGATCGACTCATCGCGTATTTGAATGTCTATGGTCTCGCGGAGTGTGGACCTCGGGGCTCGGTACTCGACGGTAACCCCGTGCAGAAGATTGCTATCGGCAGCAAGCTACTCGGATTTTCCTCACTGGAAGCTTTTATCGTCAGGGCAAAGGGGAATTCCATGCTTCCTTACATCAAGAATGGTGATTTGGTTATCACACGTCGAACGAATGATTATAAGAATGGAGACGTTGTTGTTTGTGTAAATGACGGAGAAGCTCTTATTAAGAAGATAGCAGTGAGAGGCAATCAGATCTTTTTAGTGTCATTCAACAAAGATACTCGTTATCTTCCTTTTCCTGCTGCTGGAGATTTCAGGGTTGAGGGAATAGTAAAGGGCGTGCTCACACATTCAATCGAAGAATGATATTGAAAGAGCTATAGGGCTTCAAATCGTCAGCTGCTACCATATCGGAGAACAGCCTCGCGCTGCTTCTCGTTATGCCAAAGCCAACCGAAGCAGAAACACGGCAAGAATTGATCGATAAACGCCTGAAGAAGGCGCAGTGGGATGTGAAGGATCCCACGCAGGTCATCAGCGAGCTGGATATCTGGGTCGGGCTTCCCGAAGGCATCGAGGAGCCGCTCCATGAATTCCAAGGACACCAATTCTCGGATTACGCCCTTCTCGGAGAAGACGGCTATCCCCTCGCCGTTGTGGAGGCGAAGAAGACTTCACGGGATGCGCGCGTTGGGCAGGAGCAGGCGAAGCAGTACGCGGTGAACATCGTGAAGAACACGGGGCGGGAGATGCCCTTCGTCTTCTACACGAACGGCCACGACATCTACTTCTGGGATACGGAGCGCTACCCGCCCCGCAAGGTGCACGGCTTCCCCACGCGCAAAGACTTGGAGCGGATGAAGTTCCTCCGCGAGACTGCCAAGCCAATGTCGCAGGAGCTCATCAACCGCGATATTTCAGGACGTCCGTACCAGATCGAAGCCATCCGTACGGTGCTGGAAGGCGTGGAGAAGGGTAACCGCAAGTTCCTCCTCGTGATGGCTACCGGTACGGGGAAGACGCGCACTTGTGTCTCTCTCCTCGATGTCCTCATGCGCAGCAACCGGGCGCAGCGCGTACTGTTCCTCGTAGACAGGATCGCGCTCAGGGATCAGGCACGGGATGCCTTCAGGGAGTTCCTCCCCAATGCTCCGCTCTGGCCGAAGCAGGGAGAGCAGGAGATCGCCACTGATCGGCGCATCTACATTGCGACCTATCCCACGATGCTCAACATTATCGAGCAGGTGGATTGCAAGCTCAGCCCCCACTTCTTCGACCTCGTGGTTGCCGACGAGAGCCACCGTTCCATCTACAACGTCTTCCGCAATATCTTCGACTACTTCGATTCCCTGCAGCTTGGCCTCACGGCCACGCCTACGGACGCCATCGACCACAACACGTTCGATCTCTTCCGGTGCGAAGACGGGAATCCTACCTACGCCTACACCTACGAAGAGGCCGTGAACAACAAACCGCCGTATCTCAGTACCTTCCAGGCATTCTCCATCCAGACGAAGTTCCAATCCGAGGGTATCCATCATGACAAGCTCTCGCTGGAGGAACAGAAGAGGCTTCTCGCGGAAGGCAAGGAACCCGAGGACATCAACTTTGAGGGGACAGACCTGGAGAAGAAAGTGACGAACAAGGGCACAAACGCGCTCATCGTGCAGGAATTCATGGAGGAGTGCGTTAAGGACGACAGCGGCACAATGCCGGGGAAGACGATCTTCTTCGCGATGACGAAGAAGCACGCCTACCGCCTGCAAGAAATCTTCGATGCCCTGTATCCTGAACAGAAAGGCAACATCGCCAAGGTGCTCGTCTCCGATGATGCGCGTGTCCACGGCAAGGGCGGCCTCCTCGACCAGTTCAAGAGTAACGACATGCCGCGCATCGCCATCAGCGTGGACATGCTGGATACAGGCATCGACGTGAGAGAAATCGTAAACCTTGTCTTTGCCAAACCTGTCTTTTCGTACACGAAGTTTTGGCAAATGATCGGACGTGGGACACGTTTGTTGGAGCCGAAGGCAATGAAGCCGTGGTGCACGAAGAAGGACAATTTCCTCATCATGGACTGCTGGGAGAACTTCGCCTACTTCGAAATGAACCCGAAGGGGAAGGAAGACCGCCCCACCAAACCCCTCCCCGTCCGCATCTTCGAGACGCGCCTACAGAAGCTGGCGGCAGCGGAGAAGGCGGGAGAGAAGGAGATCACCACGGATACCATCGCAGCCCTCCGCGCGGACATCGCGAGGCTGCCGGAGAATAACGTGGTGGTGCTGGACGCCAAGTCCAAGCTGGAACGGCTGGATGATGCGTTCTGGAAGACGCTCAATAGCGAGAAGAGCCTCTACCTACAGAAGGAGATCGCCCCGCTCATGCGCGCGCGCAGCAATGAGGACTTCAAGGCCATGAGCCTCGACCTCAACGTGCTGCAGCTCAGTATCGCGCGTTTGGAGAAGAACGAAGAGAAGATCGCAACGCTGGAAGAGGTCATCGTGGAGAAGGTATCTGACCTGCCGCTCACGGTGAATGTCGTTGCGCGGGAGCAAGAGCTGATCGAGTCGGTACTCAACGAGAGTTTCGTCCACAAGGCGAGCGAGGAAGAGCTGCGACGGATCGTGACGAGGCTCGCCCCCCTCATGCGATACCGCGAGGAGGGATTCAAGATCGACCAGGAGAAGCTCAACCTCAAAGACCTGACAGCCGAGAAGAAATACATCGAATTCGGTCCCGCGAACGAACGCGTGACCATCCAGAAGTACCGCGAGAAGGTGGAGGCGCTCATCAAGCGGCTGGAGGAAGAGAACCCCATCCTGCAAAAGGTCAAAGAGGGCAAGAGCCTGACGAAGGAGGAGCTGGAGCAGCTTGCCGATACCCTGGAGCAGTACGAGCCGTATCCAACGGAGCAGAACCTGCAGAAAGCCTACGACGCGCGACGCGTGCGCTTCCTCGACCTCATCAGGCATATTATGGGCATCGGTGACCTGGTGACCTTCGCGGACAAAGTCACGGAAGCGTTTGCCGAATTCATCGTGGCGCACAACACACTCACCGCGAAGCAGATCCAGTTCCTGCAAGCGCTCCAAACCTTCATCATCGAGAACGGAAGGCTGGACAAGAAAGACCTCACGAGAGAGCCATTCACCCGCTTCCACGCCAAAGGTTTCCTTGGCCTCTTCAAGCCACAGGAACGTACCGAGATCCTGCAGCTTGCCACATCCCTCCTCCATGCTTAGCTCCAAACTGCGCGCTTCCGTTGACCGGCTCTGGGACAAGTTCTGGAGCGGCGGCATCGCCAACCCCCTCACGGCCATCGAACAGATCTCCTATCTCCTCTTCATGAAGCGGCTCGATGAGCTCGACCTCAAGAAGAAGCAGGATGATGAGTTCACGGGAGAGAAGTACGTGTCCTTCTTCGCGGGGAAGAACGACGAACTGCGCTGGAGCCACTTCAAACAGATGGAGGGCGGCCAAATGCTGGATCATATGCTCAAGAAGGTCTTCCCGTTCCTCAAGACCTTGGGGGATCAGGACAGCCCCTTCGCCAAGCACATGAGTAATGCGGTCTTCATCATCAGCAAGCCCTCCCTCCTTGTGGAAGCCGTGACGATTATTGACGAAATTTACGAGGAAATCTCACGGGAACAGATCGAAGGGCAAGGGTTTCAGGATACACAGGGCGACCTGTACGAATACCTCCTCTCGGAGATCACGAGTGCCGGCAAACTTGGCCAGTTCCGCACGCCGCGTCACATCATCCAAATGATGTGCGAGCTCGTGGATCCGAAGCTCGGCGACACGATCTGCGATCCCGCGTGTGGCACCGGCGGCTTCCTCCTCGGCGCCTACCAGCACATCCTCACGCAATACACGAGCGAGAAGCACCGCGTGACGGATGGCAACGGCCTCAGGCGCGGCCTTGTGGGGGACAAGCTCACGGATGAGCGGCAGTGGAAGCACCTGAAGGAGAAGACGTTCTACGGCTATGACGTAGATGAGACGATGGTACGCGTCGGCCTCATGAACCTCATGATGCATGGCATCAGCCACCCGAACATCATGCAGCGCGACACCCTCTCGAAGAACTTCAACGATGACAACACGTACGACGTCATCATGGCGAACCCTCCGTTCAAGGGAAGCCTCGATAAGGGGGATATCAACGAATCCCTCATGCTCCCCACGACGAAGACGGAGTTGCTCTTCATCAACCGCATCGTGAATTCCCTGAAGATCGGGGGGCGTGCCGCGATGATCGTTCCCGACGGCGTACTCTTCGGTTCCAATAATGCCCACAAGCTCGCACGCAAGCTCCTTATCGAGCAATGTGAGCTACAGGGCGTGATCTCCATGCCAGGGGGCGTCTTCAAGCCCTATGCCGGTGTCAGCACAGCTGTCTTGATCTTCGTGAAGGGTGGCGAGACTGAGAAGGTGTGGTTCTACGACATGGAGGCTGATGGATTCAGCTTGGACGACAAGCGTGACAAGATCACAGAGAACGACATCCCCGATATTGTTTCGCAGTGGAACAGACGCGGCGAGATGAAGCAGAGCGATAGAAAGGAGAAGTCCTTCTGGGTGGAGCGGAAGGAAATCGAAGAACACGATTACGATCTCAGCGTGAACCGCTACAAGGAGACCGATTATGTGGCAGTGGAGTATGAGAAGCCGGAGGTAATACTTGGGAAGATTGAGAAGTTAGAGAAGGAAATTGTCGCAGGGCTTTCCGCTCTAAAACATGCAAACAAATAGAACAAAATGGCAGATCAGGAAGCTGGGCGATGTATGTAACTTCATTGGAGGGGGTACACCATCGAAGTCAAACAAGACTTATTACCAAGGTAATATCTTGTGGGCGACAGTTAGAGATATGAACTGCGATGTGCTATCAGATACTGAGTTTAAGATTACTGAAGAAGCTCTGAAAAATAGTACGAGTAACGTTATCCCTAAGAATTCAGTGATTATTGCTTCGAGGGTGGGATTGGGGAAAGTCTGCATTTTGGAAAAGGATACTGCAATCAACCAAGATTTGCGGGCTGTTATACCAAAAGAAGCAGGTATGTTATCTGAAAAATATTTGTTCTGGTGGTTTAAAACCATCGCGAATTTGATCATCCGTAATGGCAGAGGAGCTACGGTGAAAGGAGTCAATTTGCCCTTCTTAAACAAGCTCGAAATTCCAATTCCTTCACTTGCTGAACAATCGCGCATTGTATCAGTTCTCGATAAAGCTGATGCACTCCGCCGGAAGCGGAAGGAGGCGATGAAGTTGCTGGATGAGTATGTGCAGGCGGTATTCCTGGAGATGTTCGGGGATCCGGTGACGAATCCGAGAGGGTGGCCGCGTAGAGAATTGGCTGAGATAAGTAACGCAAAAGGGCAAAATGGGTTTTTCGCCAAGAAAGATCAATTATCCCCGAATGGGACTCCGATCGTCTGGATAGGAGATATTATTGACCAAGAGTATGTGAATTTCAGTAATTTGCGACGGGTTATTTCTAGTGAGAAGGAAAAGGCAAAATACACGTTGATTTATGGAGATGCGCTCTTTTGTCGATCTTCGCTTAATACAGAGGGTATTGGTAAATGCTCTATTGTTCCCAGACTATTACCCGAAACAACCATTTTTGAATGTCATATAATTCGAGTGCCCTTAAATCTTGAGCTAGTTCTCCCCGAATTCTTTAGAGATTTTGCTAAAACTGCATATTATCGACATCAAATAATGAAGAACGCAAATACAGCAACAATGACAACGATAGCCCAAGATGGAGTTATGAAGACCGAAGTTCTTGTCCCTCCAATGGATATGCAAATGAAGTACGTGCAAGCCTGTGCAAGTGTAGGGCAATTAAAATCATCTATGAAACAACAGGTACGGGAGCTTGATAATCAATTCAATGCCCTCATTCAGAAGTCATTTGCTGTGACGTGATTCATGCAAACGCCAATTCAGGAATTAAGTGTTTTTGCTCCGAATCCGAGAGATAACGGAATGATTGCGGTATGTGAAAGTCCTGTATGCGTTCCCTTGGGTCGATTTCTTCCTCCAAGGCATGGTAACTCTTTATCTTGATAGCAAACGCTTTTTCGCATGAAGCAAAGTATTCATAAAACTCCGCTTTGCTGATGCAACCCTGCCGACTATATTTTTTCCAAATCATGCCCGGCGTTCCTTCGGTAACTTCCTCAATGACAAAATAGCCGATTATCTTTTTCACCGGACTGCTCGCGTATACAACACAAATATTACTAGCTCTTTTGAATCCAACCTTGCGAAACTCGACCAATTTTTGTTGTTGGTGAATTTTTAAAGCGTACTTAGGTTTAATCGGAAGAAAAATCATAATATTCGGTGGAGAGAACTGTATGCCGAATCAGCCAATTGAACAATTGACTGTGGAGCAGCATTCAAGATCCGCATATCTTCCAAAGTTTGATACGGTACAATGTTCATAGGAAGACAGGATTGATAGAACTTGAGAGCAAGCGTTTCACCTTTCGAAATCTTTTCTTGGATATCATCAGTTGAATAGACGGATCTTTTGGCAATAAATGTCGACATTTCATCCAAATCATTGCTCCTCAGCACGTCGTCGATAACTCCTCTCGCAAAAATAGCCCTTCGTTGTTGGCTTTCGTAAAATAGCAATAAATCACCTTTGCGAATGGAAGTAATATTTGAGTTGCAGACATATGCCTTCCTAATCGCATGTCCGCAGGATGACAGCCAGAGAGAGCCTTGAACTACGAGTTCTGGAAATAATATGTGCGTAAACTGAGGCTGAATCGGTACAACAAATGCATGCACATGCGGGGGCTCCGGAAGAAATGGATAATGTGCGATGGCCGTTTCAAGCGGATCACTGTCCATTGCGGTGATTGGCTCCAAGTTCTTTTGAAACACTAATTCTTCGCGACCTCCTTTCATCGAGGAATTAATCTGACGAAAACCAAAATCTTCCAGCCAAGAAATCAAATAACTTTTATCTGCGAATACCTCTACTCTCATCATCAAAATGCCGCGTTTGATAGCGAACATGATTGCCTGCTTTAGCAAATGTTCCCCGGCTCTCATGCCCTGCAATAAATCGGACACTTTGAATGTGCAGATCTTCATGCCATTGTTACAATCGTGGTTCTTCGGGTCAAAGATACAAACGGCGGCAAGAGATTCTCCTCGTCTCATGATCCAAGATCTTCTTCCCTCTTCAGCTTTTTTTTGAAACCAGCCTGTAAAGCCAGGGTAATCAGATTTCAAAGAATCGAAGATGGCGTCATTGAGATTCAAAACGCTAATTTCCACTTCCTCAATCGCCGGGAGCATTGGCGTTGCCTTCTCGAACTGTTCCTTAATTACAAGATCAATAAATTCCGTGATGTAGAAGACTCGATCTTCGAGGCCCACTCTCCTTGCTTTTACATGCACTCCCTTGTCTTCAGAAATTAAATAACGGATGGCATGGCTTTTGAGAGCAAAGAGAAGGCAGTCATCAATAAAATCGTTTGACCCCAGCGTTGATGTACGACCAAGCTCAATATTGAACTCAGCACTTGGCGCTTGGGCAAATTCAAGAACGGGATACTTACCCATTTTTGCGAGCGTGATTTTTCTTCTGCGATCATCTTTATCCTTAAGCAGATCTGATCGATTCTGCCGATGCACGAACAGTTGAATACGGTGCTTCTTCGTTAGTTGATGAAGATCCTGCGTATTTTGCGACAATTCGACATTGTCCTCGGATTGGATGATCACGTTGGTGTCTAGCAAAACACGCATAGGCTGCATACAAGCAAACTATAATTTACCTCTCGGAGAGAATAAAGCGTAGTAACAGTCGCTATCGCTATGCACGTAAAACTAGGCATGCCGTTGTTGCTTAGGCATCCTCTTTTTTCGCTGTCGTTCCTCTTGAAACGCAGCTACATCGCTCCGCAGAAATACTTTTCCCGTGGAGAGCTTACGGCAGCGCAATTGACCGCTTTCCACGAGGTGATCGACGTACTGGCGGGATACCTTGAGGTACCGCATCACATCGCCCATGCCCATGAGTTCGGGGAAGTCCTGCATATCGTTCGAGCTTGACTTCCTACGCTAGTCCAGACATGAATTTGTGTGTATTGCTATATAGCAATACGAATCCTATACTCTATCCCATTCCCCCCTACCCCCATGTCCGCACACGAAACATCGTCGGCCTCCCGAAAGATCACACTACGCTGGATCCTCGGATGGATCTTCGGCGTCCTTTTCTTCCTAACCGCCATTCCTCTCATCGCTCAGAAACCCATCGGCGGTCTCGCGATGCTCGGTGCCGCACTCATCCTTCTCCCGCCTACCATGGAGTTTATCCAGAAGAAGGGAAACTTCCACCTCTCCGGCGTTGTGAAGCTCCTCGTCGTCCTCGTGCTGCTGGGAATCTCCGGCGGGAGCATGGGGAGCGCTGCAGCGAGGAAGGGCAGTAGCACTGTGGAACAACCAGCAAACACCGAGCAGGCCGTCGCACAGGAGAAGTCGTACGTGCAGGTCTTTACCTTCAAGGGTAACGGTATCAAGAAGTCTGAGCCGTTCACGATCACTGGGGACAAGTTCCGCATCAAGTACGATTGCAACGGGCAGCTTTGCCAAGCCTGGCTCAAGTCGCCGGACAACGCCTTCAAGTTGGATATGCTCATGAACACCACGGGCTCCACGAAGGACGAGAACATCTTCTACGGTGCCGGAACCTACTACATTGAGGCGAATACGATGGGAACGTACTCGATGGTGGTGGAGGATTATCGATAATGACTTTCCAAGATCTCAGATCCTCCTGATTTTCATGAAGGTGATGCACCATTCCTGCCATCGGTAGTGGACTCTTGTACACCCGAACAACTTCCGCTATCCTTTAGGCCTTGATTTCTTTCCCGAGGTTTTATGGCAGATACAAAAGTTATCTTCGTTGCCTTTGCCATTGAAGACGAACGGCAGAGGGATTTTCTTAAAGGACAATCTTTGCACATAAATTGCCCCTTCGAATATGTCGACATGTCCGTGAAGGATGCTTACAACTCCAACTGGAAGGAGCACGTTCGTACACGCATCAGGCGCTCCGATGGAGTCATTACTCTCGTCAGTAACAATTCATTGAACTCAAGTGGGCAAGCATGGGAACTTCAATGTGCGAGAGAAGAGAAGAAAAGCATCCTTGGAGTTTGGGCATATAGAGATGACAGGACTTATCTTCCCGGCGTTAACACTGTGGAATGGACTTGGGACACGATTGAGCGTTTCATTAATAGTCTCTAAATATGCGAAAGGCTTTAATCGTCGGGATTAATTATTACGACTCAGTAGGTCAGCTTTTTGGCTGCGTAGACGACGCTCATTCAGTGAGGGCGGTCTTGGAGCGACACGATGGAGGCATTGTAAACTTTGATTGTAAATTGCTCACTGGAACAAGTGCAACGGATCGAGTAGATCGGAGTACTTTGAAAGACAGTATCGAAGAACTTTTTAATGGTGATGCCGAAGTTGCATTATTCTACTTCGCAGGACATGGATACATCGAAGCAACGGGCGGATATCTTATTGTAACTGACTCAAGACGAGGAGATGAGGGTATCTCCCTGAATGATTTACTGACTTACGCAAACAATTCCCCTGCGATCAATAAAATTATTGTATTGGATAGTTGTCATGCAGGAATCGCTGGCACTAATCCTATTAATGGCAATACCGCAGCTTTGTCTGAGGGACTGACAGTCCTGACTGCATCAACACAAGACCAATACGCGACTGAGGAGAATGGAAGAGGAGTATTCACAACTCTTTTTGTTGATGCGCTGAATGGTAGTGCCGCAAATCTTACTGGTGATATTACGCCGGGCAGTATTTATGCCCATATCGATCAGTCACTTGGCGCATGGGAACAAAGGCCAGTGTTTAAAACTAATGTGAAGCAATTTGTTTCACTGCGAAAAGTGACGGCACCGATTGCACTCGCGGATTTACAACGCATTTTTTATTTTTTTCCAAACCCAGGCTTTGAGTATCAACTCGATCCTACTTATGAGCCAGAGATGAAAGGCAGAGACCCAGGGATGTCCCCACCCAATCCATCGAATGTGGAAATATTTAAAATCCTTCAACAGTACAATCGACTTAATTTACTTGTCCCTATTGGTGCTCCCCATATGTGGAATGCCGCGATGGAAAGTAAATCTTGTAAGCTCACTGCCCTTGGAGAGCACTACAGAAGACTGGCACAAAAAAATAGGATATAGCAGTGCGACAAACCCACTTAACTCCATCTTAAACCAGATGTGTTACGATCTTTCCCTACGAATGCTTGCGTTTCTTCACGATTTTCCCTTTCAACTCAATCCATCCGACAACGACTTTGAGGAGCGTATCGGTCACATTTCCCACGTCGTATAGAAATTGGTCAATCAATGATTCCGCCCAATGTTCAGAACCGATGGCGAAGGATATTTTCGCGACGTCTTCCTTCGAGTTGTAGCCAGACATTGCGTGTCCAAAATGAGTGATCGAGAGATGAACCTGTTTGCAGGTTTTTCGGTAAAGCGCTGGGAGCCATGAATACTGTTCTCCGGCAAACTCACACAGAAATCTATCGGTAAGAGCATGGCCTTCGTTGTTCTTGAGCTTTCGCCATTCCACCCCTTTTTGCCAAGCATGTAACATGACGTGACGATTTTCCTGATCTCGGGCGATGTAGTAGAGCTTATAGAGGTTCTCTATTTGAAGCCGGAGGAGAGGCAAAGCACAAACGGCATTCCAGTGGTCCGAGAGTACGATGATCCCATCAACAAGATTCACTGAACGATAGAGGGTTGCGACCATGAATTTATCGACATCGAATACACCGTTCCCGTATTTGGTCAGCATCTCATGAACCAAGGAAAGATGTAGCCCCTCGTATTGCTCGAGCGTCTCATAGCGTCGTTGGAGCGATGGGAATTTATCTACAGGCCGCTCCTCGAAATTTTTACCGAACATAAGGTCAGTATACCGTTCACGTCCTATGCTCCGATGAGGACTACCTGATCCAAGAAGGAATCGAACTGAAGATTTTGTTTGAGGGATGAGGAAATTCTCGAAGCGATCGGGTCGGAAGCAACAGGGTCTGGAACCAAGAGAACTCGATTTTTGGCTTCTATAAGCGGGTCTATAAGCACGCGCACGTGATGGCAGCCCCACGGGGAATCGAACCCCGGTTAACGGATTGAAAACCCGCTGTCCTAACCGCTAGACGATGGGGCCAAAATGAATACGACAAGGCTGTTGGAAGCCTCAATGAGTATAACAGACCCTCCTTGTAGAAGCACCTCGTTTGTAGTATAATGTTTACATGGAACAGTCAAACACAAACACCTTCACTTTCCTTACGCGTGTGCTCCCCGCCATCACGGGAGTCTTCCTGGTGTTGGGCATCAGCCTGGTTTCCGCCGGTACCACGGTCACATGGCGCGCACAGGTGCTGATGACGCAGGAGATCCCCCCCTACCCGCAGCAGACGGTCGAGGTGGGAAAGCTGACGCAGACGCTCCCCCTCCACGAAGCCGCTCCCGCCTACGCCTCCGCGGAGGAACAGACGGCACGCGTGCTCTTCGTCGGCATGCTCATGATTCTGGCCGCGCTCCTGCTCTACACCATGTACGTGGTACGGTTGCACGAGGAAGCCGTTGAACGCACCCCTTGGCACCGGATGCAGCGCTGGTTCCAGCGCCATCTGGACGCCTCGCTCCTGCGGCATAGGACGTAAGGGCATACAAAGAAAAGCGGCCTTGCGGCCGCTTTTTGCCAAGAGGCAATGGGTGATCAGCAGCAGCCTCCTCCTCCGCCGAGGGAGAAGCAGGAGCCGCAGCCACAACCACCGGGTCCGCCGATCATAATGGTTGGAGGGAGGAAATAAGAACGTAGGAAGTGTAGCGATGCTCGTGACCGTTGTCTAGCACTCTCTATAGAAGAGTGCCAAATCAGGCTAAACAGAGTAAAATCCTCCCCAACGGCACGTTAAAGTCGAACGATACGCATCCCCTTCCCCCGACGCAAAGAATATCACCGGATTTTTTGGGTTGTGGAATGGTCAGAGGGGATTCTTCTTCCCCAGGTCATCACGATGGTACTGGCCGAATTCCATGATCGTCCGCGCCACATCCCCCCGTACAACGGGACCCTCCACGCACATCCGCAGCCCCAGGGGATCCACGGTGCAGTTGCCGCACAAACCGTAGCCGCACTTCATGTACCGCTCCATGGAGAGCTGGCAGGGAACCTTCTTCTCCGCTGCAACGTCCGCTACGGCGACAAGCATCTTTTCCGGTCCACAGGCGAACACGCCGTCAAAGGAAGCACCCTTTTCGAACAGTTCCCGTAACACTTCCACGGTATTCCCTTTGTGCCCTTCGGAACCGTCGTCCGTGGCCAGGTGGAGCGTTGTCCGGGTCAGCTTCCGGAACTCCTCCTTATAGAGGAGGTGCTCCTTGCCCCTCGCCCCCACGATGACATCCGCGGTGCACCCGTTCCGCGTCGCTTCTGCGGCGGCGAAGTACATGGGCGCCGCTCCGTACCCTCCCGCCACCAGCGCAAGGTGCTGTCCCTTCTCCCACGCATAGGAAGTCCCAAAGGGCCCGCGCAAGCCGATCAACTCCCCTTCCTTCTTCTCCGCGAGCGCGCGGGTTGCCTCCCCCACGGCGAAGAACGTGACGCGCAGTTCCTTGCCGTCATCGTTCGCCACGCTCATGGGGATCTCATCCACCCCCGGCACCCACAGCATCACGAACTGCCCGGGCTTCGCCCCCAGCGATACCGGGAACGTGAGGGTGGTGACGTTTGCCGTCTCCCGCTTTATGGAAACAATACGATACGTCTGCGGAAGTGTCCTCTGATGGTTCACGCAATTTTTACATGACATGGCTTCATGAGTATATGTGGGTTAAGAGAATAATGCATGATGAGCATACGATGTTGCATTTCTCCAACAACCGCTGTGAGCTGGAGGCGTTCCGCCGCCGCGGGGGGTGAAGGGGAAGGCCCTGCTTCGACATGTCCTGCCGACGAGTCAGCCCCGAAACCTTGCAGGGGCTGACGAGGAGGCACAGGGCCGGGCAGGGGGGAGTTCGGCGGCGGAGCGCTTCTCTTTGCTTCTTTCTCTTGTCGCCCTGACAAGAGAAAGAAGGAGCTGACCATTATTGCTTCCGATGGCGCGGGGGCAAGTATTCCTGCTCTCATTCGGGGGTTTATGAAGCCTTTGCGGATGCCTTATGCATCCCCCCAATCAACTCTCTAACATCTTTGATGCCCTCAGCGTCGCAGAAAGCGGACATTTCGTCACAGACCTTTTTGAACACATCTATCCCCCTCTTCCATACCGCCGTCCCGATGCCGACCAAGGAGGCGCCGGCAAGCATCATCTCTATGGCGTCTTCCCCGGTATGCACGCCCCCCGTGCCGATGATGGGAAGCTTGCCCCCCGTCGCCGTATAGACGTCCGCCACGCAGCGGATGGCTATGGGTTTGATGGCGGGACCGGACACGCCGCCCACTTTGTTTGACAGGATAGGAAGCCGGGTCTTCAAATCGATCGCCATCCCCGGCCCCACCGTGTTGATCACCGTGAAGCCGTCCGCCCCTTCCGCCGCGCAGGCGCGGGCGATCTCCGCTATGGAGAGTGCGTTGGGGGAGAGCTTGATGAAGACGGGGACCGTGCCGGCTACCTTCTTCACCGCCCGCGTGACCGCGGCCGCATCGGGCGCGCTGCAGGCGAACGGCTTGCCGAACTCATCCTCCACATTGGGACAACTGATGTTCACTTCCAGGATGTCCGGCTGGAGGGGGACGATGGCGGCGGCGGTCTTGCCGTAGTTCTCCGCTGTTTCCGCGATGATGTTCACGATGAGCGGGGCGGGCTTGTTGACCATGTAGGCCGTGATCTCCTGCTTCCCCTTCTCCGGCCCCGCATCCGGCACGCCCACGGCGTTGAGCGTCCAATGCTCCGTGGAAATGATGGTGGGGTTGCGGTGGCCCTTGTGCTCCTTGAGCCAGATGGATTTGGTGGTGGGCGCGCCCGCTCCACCTTCCGTCACCGCCCTCCGCCAGCTGGAAGCCGTCACGCCCAGGATGCCCGAGGCGAGGACCGTGGGGTTACGGAAGATGACGCCGTAGACGGTTTGTTGGAGGTCCATCCGGAATAACAGGGTAACAGAATGAGGGAATAACGGGAATCTTTTCGAGACGTTCCACGGGTCCATGGAACGTCTTTCATCGCTGCCCCAACAGAGAAAACGGCTGTGATGCGAACGGGATGCGCGGGAGGGGATCGTGCCGCGAATCCGTCGTTTGTAGATTCATGCCATGGAAGACGACGGGGCATCACCGCTGTACGAGGGACGATACCGGAACGACTCGGCGCGCTGCGCACCGTGGGACTACGCCTCGTCCGGCGCGTACTTCGTGACCATCAATACAAAGGACCGCATCCCCTGGTTCGGGGCGGTGCGGAACGGGTTCATGGGTTTGTCGGATGTCGGATCCATCGTCGCCGAGGAATGGATGAAAACGCCCGCCATACGTCCCTACGTCATCCTGGATGAATGGATCGTGATGCCGGACCACATGCATGGGATCATCGTGATACGGAAACGAATCCATGGGGAACAAAATGGTACGCGAAAACCGCATCACCAACGTAATTGGCAATCCGGATCATTGGGCGTCATCATCCATCAGATCAAACGGTCATGCACGATACGGATCCATGATGCCGGATATCCCGCCTTCGCCTGGCAACCGCGGTACCACGACCACATCATCCGTGATATCGACGAATGGAACCGGATCCGCCACTATATACGGATGAACCCGCGACGGTGGTGGATGATGGGACGGGGGGGACGGTCGTAAGGACGCCATGCCATGGCGTCCCTACGACCATACCGCCACCCGTGGCCGGTCCCATCCCTACCACCATACCGCCACCCGTGGCCGGTCCCATCCCTACGACCATACCGCCACCCGTGGCCGGTCCCATCCCTACGACCATACCGCCACCCGTGGCCGATCCCATCCCTACCACCATACCGCCACCCGTGGCCGGTCCCATCCCTACGACCATACCGCCACCCGTGGCCGGTCCCGACCCTACGACCATACCGCCACCCGTGGCCGGTCCCATCCCTACCACCGTACCGCCGCATGTGGCCGATCACGATCCGATGACCAGACCGCTCCTCATGCCGCCCTGCCGCGTCCCTCCTACATCCTTCGCCTGGCAACCGCGGTACCACGACCACATCATCCGGGACGCCGACGCGATGGACCGCATCCGGGCATATATCCGGAACAACCCGCGGGCGTGGGGTCGTTCATCGTAAGGACGTCCCGGCGGGACGTCCCTACCGCGACCTCGCCGGTACCCCGGATGGCCGTATCCCTACCACGATCGCGATGGTGATACCCACCATGGCATGGCGTCCCTACGACGATACCGACCCTCATGACCCCACAGCCGCTTCCATGAACGCCGCGAACAGGGGATGCGGCCTGTGCGGCCTGCTCTTGAACTCCGGATGGAACTGGCTCCCCACCATGAAGGGATGGTCCTTCACCTCCACGATCTCCATCAAATCCCCCTTGGGGGAATCCCCGGAAATGACCATGCCGGCCTCCTCCAGCCTCTCCCGGTACTCGTTGTTGAACTCGTAGCGGTGACGATGGCGCTCGGAGACGGCCGGGGCGTCACCCGACCCGAGGGATGACCGGTACGCGGCGTACGCCTTGGTCCCTTTCTTCAGCTTGCAGGGATACGCGCCCAGGCGGAGCGTTCCCCCCTTGCTCCGTTCCTTGTACTGGCCGGGGAGGAAATGGACCACGTACTTGTCCTTGGAAAGCTTCCCCTCCTCGTCGAACTCCTCGCTGGTGATGCGGGGATCCTTGAGCGCGGCGCGGGCGAACTCTATGGCCATGATCTGCGAACCCAGGCAGAGGCCGAGGTAGGGGACGGCGTTTTCCCGTGCATACTTGGCGGCGAGAATCTTGCCCTCGATCCCTCTGCTCCCGAACCCCCCGGGCACCACGATGCCGGCGCATTCCTTCAGCTTCTTCCACGTCTCCTGATCATCCGCCTCCAGTTTTTCGGAATCGACCCATGCGATGGACGCCTTGCGCTTTTCGAACACCGCAGCGGTCTTGATGGACTCAATGACCGAGAGGTAGGCGTCGTCCAGGTGGGTATACTTGCCCACCAGCGCGATGCGGATCTCCTTCTCGGCGGCTTGGTGCCTTTGCTTGCCCTTCTCCCACTCCTTCATGTCCGGATTCACCTCCCCCAAATGGAGCTTCTCCGCGATGATCTGCGCCATGCCGTACTGCTGGTAGTTGAGCGGGACGTCGTAGATGGATTGCACCGTCGGCGCGGGGATCACCGCCCGGCGCTCCACGCCGCAGAAGTGGCTGATCTTCTCCAGGAGGTCCGCCGGGATCTTCTTGTCCGCGCGCGCCAGGATCACGTCCGGCTGCAGGCCGATCCTCCGCAGTTCCCGCACGGAGAGCTGCGTGGGCTTGGTCTTGAGCTCCTTGCTGGCTTCCAGGTAGGGGAGGAGCGTCAGGTGGACGTGGAAGAGCCTCCCGTCCCCCATCTCCGCGCGCATCTGGCGCACGGCCTCCAGGAACGGCTCCCCCTCGATGTCCCCCACCGTCCCCCCGATCTCGATGAGCATGATGTCCGCCCCGCTCTGCCTGGCCGCCTGCTTCATGCGGTCCTTGATGGCGTTGGTGATGTGCGGCACCACCTGGATGGTCTTGCCCAGGAAGTCCCCCTGGCGTTCCTTGCTGAGGACGGATTGGTAGATTTGCCCCGTGGTGACTGTGGAGAGCTTGCTCATGGGCTCGTCGATGAACCGCTCGTAGTGGCCAAGGTCCAGATCCGTCTCCGCCCCGTCGTCGGTGACATAGACTTCTCCGTGCTGGAAGGGACTCATGGTGCCGGGATCCACGTTGAGATAGGGATCCAGCTTCTGCACGAACACCTTGAACCCGCACGCCTTCATGATGGCGCCGATGCTGGAGACCGCGATGCCCTTCCCGAGCGAGCTGCATACCCCCCCCGTGACGATGATGAAGCGCGCTTTGGTTTTCTCTTCCGCGGGCCTGCCGGTCGCAGCTTGAGCGAGGGCCGGCTTCTTCGGATTCATCATCATAAAGAAAATGGGCAGTCCTGGGGAGTTCTTCCGGAGCCCGCCGTCCATTGTACTCACCTTCCTTCTCTTGGCAAGTGCGAAAGGAAAGGGAGTTTATCGCTTCCATAACCCTTGACGCCGGTGTCCATTTTCTCGTACTTTCAAGCGCCCCATGCGCACGAATGGTTTTCATTCGGCTAACAGGATGAGCGACCCCCTCTCCACGACGGTCATCATACCGGATGACCGATTGGCGCAGTTGGAAGAAGAAACCATTGCATCGCTGCAGGACATGACGGGAGAGGACGGCGATGTCCGCCGCTCCATCCTGGCCATCCTCGCCGCGCAGGATCTCCGCCATGACCCGGCATGCGTGGAGGAAAACTACCCCGATTTCCGCTACAACATCGCGCATAGCCCCCGCGGCATCGCGCTACAGGTGGAGAATGCGCCGGGAGTGAATTTCCGGGAAGGCGGGCTGTTGTTGTTGCGACGGAAACAAATCGGGGCAGCGATACGTTCCCTCATCCTTCAGCACCAACTTCACCTGAACGGCGACCCGCAATCACGCACGCAGTTCGTCCACCGTCTCTTGCAGGAAGAAGGGATCCTCGAGCCGGTGGAAGTGCTTGTCGACGACCAGCGCCACGCCATTGAGAATGTCCTCGTGTGGGGCAGCCATAAACCGCAACCTGAGGACTATGACTACTCCGTGGAAATCGGCGAAGAGTGCGGCCACCAATTCCTGCGTATCGTGAACGGATGCGGCCCCGGTACGATGCGTGGAAGCAGCAAGGGCAATGGGACGGGTTTCCGTGATAACGACCTCCCGGGCATCGGGTCCTACGGGTACAGCTGTACCGAAATCATCGCCGCTGCGGAACCCCCCAACAAGTACCTGCAGAGGCTCGTCCTGCTGCCGACCACGGAGACGCGCATTGAGGCGTTCCTCCGGACGAGCCACGGCGTTGCCGTGTTGCCGGGAGGCGCGGGCACGTTGGAGGAATTCTTCATGCTTCTCAGCACCAAACTGCACGAACGAAACCGGGGTATGCCCCTGCCGACCATTCTCACGGCTCCGAGGGCATCGCAGGAATTTGTGACGGCATTGGATACGTTCATCCGAGAAACCGCGGGACCGGAGGCGCAGAAACACTATGAAACCGTCATTCACGACCCCATCGCGGTGTCTCGGAAACTCAGGGAAGGGGCAGCCGCCGTCCGCACCCATCGGGAACAGACTGGACAACCCCCTCTCTGGAACAGGGAACTGTATATCCCTCCGGAATGCCAGGAGCCTTTCGAAACAACGCATGAGTCCGTGGAAGCCTTGCGCCTCACCGCCGACCAGCCTGTCTGGCAGTTGATGGATGTGTGCCGCCGCGTGTGCAAATCCATCGTACGCGGCACCATCATCTCAGACTACGTCGCGCAGGTGCGTGAACGGGGACGGTACCGCCTCCGGGGAGACCGAAACGTCCTCGTTGCCTTGGACAACCTCTTGAAGACGCTCGCACGGCAAGGACGCCTGGGAGGGATGGGGAATGAGCAGCCCTGCTACACCATCAACCAATGACCATGGACCAACCCTCCCCCTACGTGCAGGCTACGGGCTTCGTTGATGAGCGGGGGGTCCGCACGGTATGCGCACAACTGGAGCGCATCCCCTTCCGGGAGAGGAGCGGCCATCGCCTTGCGTTGGGTTTCGGCATGGACCACGAAGCGCTCCGCACGGGGCAATTCGATCGCTCCATCCTCCTGCGGGATCCGGCAGCGTTCCCCGCCCTCCTGAAAGGCGCGGGGGAGAACATGACGATGCTGCACTACACGCCTCCGCGGAGAGGGGCAAAGCAATTGCTGCGGGTCCGGAGCCTGGCTGAAGTCCTCCCGCATGAGACGGCAATCCTCTGTGACGCGGTACAGATCAACGGACAGGCACCCGCTCCCGAGGAAGTGCGCCGCCTGCGCGATACCTACCCGCACATGCAGGTATCACTCCCCCTCGATGCAACGGCAGCCCGATGGGAAACGGACTGCATACTGGAAATGGCGGATACCTATGCGCAGCACATCCACCACCTCCTCATCGACTCGTCCGGGGGAAGGGGGAAACCCGTGGATATGCCCCGGGCGGCTGCCCTCGCGGCAGCCTTGCAACAAGCGTTCCCGCGCCTCGGAGTGGGGGTGGCGGGGGGCTTTGGCGCCGACAACGCGGAGGAACGCATACGCATGCTCCGCGGGAAGCTCGCAACACCGTTCAACGTGGATGCGGAGGGACAGCTCCAGACCAACGGAACCCTCAATCTCGTGAAAACCCTCGCCTACTTCCATGCCGCCCTGCGCGGCTTCTCCTCCTAACTCCCCATGCCCCAGAAGATGACCGACATGTGCCTGGACGACGATCCGATCTCCACGCGGAATCCCCGCATCCGCGACATCCTCTTGGACGAGATCAAGAAAGCCCAGGAGGATCCACACTGCCCCTCGGAAGCCGTTGCGATCCTCCGGACGATGACCGAGGCGGGTGTGCCCATGCGGGACGTGTGCGCCGTGCGCAAATCCCTGCAGCATCTCCTGGGAAGGGAAACCTGCGAACCTCTCAAGCCGCTCATCCGGAATGCCGCAGGGAGGATCAACGAGGCGGTGCGGGAAATACGCGACATCCACACGCCTCTCCTTCCGTACGTGGTCTTGCAGCACCGCATGGAACGGTACAACGGATCCCCCTGGATGGTGGCGGGCTTCACGCATGACGACAAGCTCGCGGGCACCACGGGCGGGCCGCATTTGGCATACATCCGCACCCCGGAGCACATCATGCGCGAGGGGGAGGATTTCCCCGCGGATTGGTTCCTCACGCATGACTTCTTCCGGGACCGTACACCCATGGTTCGGATGCACTCCGAATGCCTGCTGGGAGACATCGCCGTCGCACAAGCACGCTGCGATTGCGGACAGCAGTTCCGAAAGGCCATGGATACCATTGAGGAAGGAGGCTGCGGCATCATGTTCTACATACGCCAGGAAGGAAGGGGAACGGGCCTTGAGGAAAAGTTGCGGCTGCTGGAACTGGCGGAAGGCCGTCAAGGGGGAGTGTGGATCAACCAGACGCTGGATACCGAAACCGCCATGCGCCATGCAGGTCATGCCACCACGGACTACCGCGACTTCCATTTCGTGGGGAAAGCCTTGCGCGGCCTGGGGGTGAGCGGCCCGTTGCGCCTCCTCACGGATAACCCCCGTAAGGTGCAGGACCTCATGCAGCTCGGTTTCCAGGTGGAAGTTGCGGATGCAGCGGGAGACGCGCAGACGATTGAGAACCTGGTGGAATTCCTTTACAAGATTATGCGCGGGTACAGTATCGATCCCTCAAAATTGGGCATCCTCGGCGTGGAACTCCAGCACCTGCATGAAGGGCACCGCATTAATGACGCCCTCTACCACCGCCTCTGCGACTTGTGGGAGTACATCCAACAAGAGACGAACCATAACGTCCCCGGCCCCCTCGTGGAACGGCTGTCACAGGTACAGCACATCCTGCGGCGGCGGAAGAAGAAAGGGGAACTCGTTTGAAGCGGCCGTTCTCACGCCTCCTCGCGCTTCATCATATTCTTCGCCGATTTCAATCCCTGCTTGACCGCCTTGTCGGCCTCCTTGCGGCCTTGCTTGACCATGTCCTTCATGCCCTTCTTGGCCTCTTTGAGCTTATCCGTGGCGAACTTCCTGGCCTTCTTGATGTTCTTTTGAACATCATCGCTTTCGATGAACGCCTTGGCTTCCTTGGCGATCTTGGAGCCGTCCTGCTGCAGGTGCTTGCCCAGCAGCTTGGCCGCGGCTTCGGGGCTCTTGGCCTTCTGCAGTTCCGTACGGAGCTTGTCGTTGCTCAGGAGGTAACCGCCGAGTGCGCCGCCGATGGCACCGAGGAGGAGGGAGAAGCGTTTCATAGGTGTAGTGGGGAAGTGGGAATCATTGTATGGAGACGGACGGCGGAATGCAAAATGATAAATGATAAATGCAAAATGATACCTTTCATTTCGAATTTTGCATTTTGCATTTCACATTACCTCAAATGTCTCCGAAGCTCTTTCAACTGAAGTTCGCTCACGAGCTCTCTCAGCTCTTCGTCTGAAGCCTCGCGTATGGCCGAGATGCTCCCGAACTTCCTCAGGAGCGCCTTCTTCCCCTCCTCCCCAAGGCCGGGGACGGCATCGAGCACGGACGCCTTCGACGACTTCTTTCCCCGCGCCTCGCGGTGGCGGTTGGCGGAGCGGTGGGCTTCGTCGCGCAGGCGCATGAGGAGAAACTTGGCGGAAGAGTCCTGCGGGAAGGTGACGGGGTCCGATTGCCCCGCGATGAACACTTCCTCCTCCCTTTTGGCGAGGCCGAGGACGGGAATAGGGACCTTGAGCGCCGTGAGGACCTCCAGCGCCGCGTTGAGCTGCCCCTTGCCGCCGTCGATGACGATCAGGTCGGGACGGGAGGAGAGTGAGGGATCGGCTTTCCCCGCCTTGGCCTCGTACACCATCACGAGCTGCGGGGGAAAATCGGGGGGAAGCTTGGCCAGGCGTTCCTGGAAGAGCGGCGGCGACTTGATCACATACCGGAACCCGAACGACGCGTACGCGTTCTCTTTTCCCGCATCCACGCACACATACGCCTTCCCCTTCTTGAGCGTCTTGAGCATCATGCGGAGGAGCGCCGACCCCACGGTGGTCTGCTCATGGCTCTCCGCCACCCACACGTGCTCCAGTTCCAGCAAGCCGTTGGGGTGCTTGAAGATGCGTCCCACCGCCGCCACGCCCTCGCCCTCCCGCGCCACGAAGCACTCCTTGTAACGGAGGGGACGGTCTCGGAGGGTGGAGAAGGGATCGCACGCCACGGCGTCCAGCCGCATCTGGTCCGCCTTCCTCGCCTTGCCGAAGGTGACCCCCCGGGACTCCCATTTTTTGGCTTCCGATTCACGTATTTCCGGAAGGTGACGCAGGCGACGCAGGAGCACTTCCTTGAGCGCCTGATAATCATCCACCTCCCCCGCCCGCAGGGAGCGGATGGTGAAGGACCGGTACTGGTCATTGGCGGCCTTCCCCCCCTTGATGACGACCATGCTCCCCACGGTTTCGGTGCCGCCGAGATGGCTGATGTCGTACCCCTCGATGCGCAGCGGGGGAGCGGGAAGGGCGAGGGTTTCCTGGAGTTGGGCGAGCGCCGCCTCCGTATTCCTCTTCTCCGCCTCCCACTTGGCCTCCCGCTGGCGGGCTTTCTCCAGCACGTTCTTCTCCGCCAGTTGAAGCAGTTGGGACTTGCGCCCGCGCGCGGGCAAAATGACCTTCACGCGTCGGCCTTTTTTTGCCGAGAGCCACGCCTCGAAGACCTCCCTCCCGGGTAGCGGGGCGTTGATGAGGATCTCTTCCGGCACTTCCGACCCTTCCTCATAGAACTGGGGGAGGAACTGCTCCAGGACTTCGGAGGGATGCTCCGCGTGGCCTGCCAATGAGAACGTCCTGTCGCCGATGAGGCGGCCGTTGCGCCGCTGCATCACCACCACGTCGGCGCGGCCGGAGAGGAGCGCCACGGCGATGATGTCGGAATCCTCGCCCGAGGTGTCAGTGATCAACTGTTTTCCCTCAAGACGGTCCAGCGCCTCGAGATAATCCCGAAACTGCGCCGCCAGCTCGAACCGCCGGTCCGTCGCCGCCTTCTCCATCCTCTCCCGGATCACCGGCCGCACGCTCTCGTAATCGCCCTTGAGGAACTTCATGACTCCCTCAATGGACTCTTTCTGATACTCCTCCGGCGTACGGCGACCGATACAGGGCGCCGAGCACTTCTCGATGTGGAAATCGAGGCAGGGAGTGGGGCGATCTTTGTGGTGGCAAATGACGTCGAGGTGGATCTGTTCCTGTTTGTTTCCCCCTCCCCCCTCGGGGGAGGGGGCCGGGGGGAGAGGGAGAATCTCCATCGTGCACGTGCGAAACGGGAAGATCGACCGCAGCATCGTGAGCATCGCCCACAGCTCCCCTCCCGTGGCCATCGGCCCGAAATATTTGGATCCATCTTCCTCAATCTTCCGCGCCGCCTCCACGCGCGGGTACGGGTCTTGGACGGTGACGCGGGCGTAGATGTAATTCTTGTCGTCCTTCATCAGGATGTTGTACTTGGGGCGCAGTTCCTTGATGAGGTTCGTCTCGAAGATGAGCGCCTCCACTTCCGTGTTGGTGACGGTGAGGTCGAAATCCGTGATCTGCTCCAGGAAGCTCTGCTTCCACGGCCCGGCCGCCGTGTCCTTGGTCACGTAGGAGCGCAGCCGGTTGCGCAGGTTCTTGGCCTTCCCCACGTAGAGCACCGTCCCCTCCTTATCCAGCCACCGGTAGACGCCCGGGACCGTTGGCGCCTTGGCGACGCGCCGGCGGAGGGTTGCCAGCCGGGGATTGCCGACGAGTTCCTTCTTTTTGGGCAAGGTCTTGCGTCTCAGGTGACCCCCATCATACCCAAAGTGCCGTGTGTAAGGAGTAAAGGAAGGAGAGATGAAGTTATGATGCCTAAAATTCTCCTTGCACCAAAGAAACAACGCATGAAATACACAAGGAGGAATAGGAGGTGGCGCGCCGCGGGGGGTGAAGGGGAAGGCCCTGCTTCGACATGGCCTGCCGACGAGTCAGCCCCGAAACCTTGCAGGGGCTGACGAGGAGGCACAGGGCCGGGCGGAGGAGAGTTCGGCGCGCCGGCGTTTTGGCCACTTTTTCGCCGGAAAAAGTGGCAGCCTATTGCAGTATAATCTCCCTGATCCCATGCGAAAGGAGGCATTGCCATGAAATAAACAATATCGTATTCTCTGCGCTGAATTCAGCGTTTCGCTGTTGATTTTTGTAGCTCTCTTTCCCCCACCTCTATGAGCAGAGAACTCTTCCTGGAGCTCCTCGCCCCCGTCATCGCGGGTGCAGGCCTCCTGTATGCCCTCGTCTTCTGGAAAGGCGTGAAAGAAGCCGACAGCGGCACCCCGGCCATGCAGAAGGTGGCCGCAGCCATCAAGACCGGCTCCAACGCGTTCGTCAAACGCCAGTACCGCACCATCGCCCTGCTCTCCGTCATCGTTGCGGCAGGCATGGTGGTGCTCTACGGGCTGACCCGCACCGATGGATGGACGGCAGGCATCGAAGTGGCCATCTCCTTCCTCCTGGGCGCGCTCCTCTCCGGCCTTTCCGGCATCGTGAGCATGATCGTTGCAACCCGAGCGAACCTCAAGACGGCCAGCGCATCGCAGAGAGGCCTGAATGCAGCCCTCCAGATGGCGCTGCGGGGGGGGACGGTGTCCGCCATCGTCATCACGGCCCTCTCGCTGTTGGGCATCAGCGGCTTGTACCTCACCTACCGCCTGCTCCTGGGCTATGAGCCCCAGGACATCCCCAATGTGATCGTGGGCTACGGGTTCGGCGCCAGCTTTGTTGCCCTCTTCGCGCAGCTCGGCGGCGGCATCTACACCAAGGCGGCGGACGTGGGTGCGGATTTGGTGGGGAAGATCGAAGCGGGAATTCCGGAAGACGATCCCCGCAACCCCGCGGTGGTGGCGGACCTGGTGGGGGACAACGTGGGCGACTGCGCCGGACGCGGCGCGGACCTGTTCGAATCCATCTCCGCCGAAAACATCGGTGCCATGGTGCTGGGCGCTGTGGCCTTCGGCCTCCCCGGCATCATGTTTCCGCTCGTGCTCCGAGCGATCGGCTTGGTGGCCGCCATCATCGGTGTGTACACCGTCAAGGCCAAGCCGAATGAGCTTCCCATGAAAGCCCTTACCAGAGGCTTCTGGGTAACGACCGCCCTCACCACGACCGCCCTCTTCGTCACCTCCTATCTCCTCCTGAATGATGGAGCGCCCGTCAACGGCATGCCCGTCTGGCTCTGGTTCGCCTTTGCGGGCCTCTGCGGCGTTCTTACGAGCGCGGCATTCGTGTACATAACCGATTACTATACCGGCAAGCAGCACCGTCCGGTGCGCGCCATTGCGGACGCCAGCTTGACCGGCCACGCCACCAACATCATCTCGGGCACGGCCATAGGGATGGAATCCACCGCCCTCTCGGTGCTGTCGGTATGCGCAGCCCTCTTCGTCAGCCACTGGCTGGGGACGCAATCGGGCATGCCCGCGGGAGGGATCTACGGTACGGCCATCGCCACCATGGGAATGCTCGCAGTGGTGGGTTATGTGCTCTCCATGGACATGTTCGGACCCATTACGGACAACGCGGGAGGGATCGTGGAGATGTCCAAATCGGCGGAAGAGTACCGCACGGTGACGGACGAATTGGACGCAGCGGGCAACACCACCAAGGCCCTGACGAAGGGGTATGCCGTGGGTTCCGCTGCCCTGGCGGCCTTCCTCCTCTTCTCCGCCTACATGGAGGAGAAGCATATGGAAGTGGTCAACCTGGCCGACATGCGCGTGTTCATCGGCGCGTTCCTGGGCGCCATGGTCGTCTTCTTCTTCACATCGTTGGCCATCCGCGCGGTCGGCCGCGCCGCCTCGGTGATCGTGCAGGAGGTCCGTGACCAATTTGCGGCGCACCCCGGCATCATGCAGGGGACAGAGGATCCCGATTACGCCGCCGCAGTGGACATCGCCACCAAGAGCGCGCTCAAGGAGATGGTCCTGCCGGGTGTGGTGGCCGTACTGGCCCCCGTCCTCATCGGCATCGCGCTCGGCAAGGAAGCCGTGGCCGGCCTCCTCATGGTGGGAACCATCGTGGGCGTCCTCATGGCGGCGTACTTGAACAATGCAGGCGGCGCATGGGACAACGCCAAGAAGCTGATTGAGACGGGCCTCCACGGCGGCAAGCGCAGTCCGGCGCACCAGGCTTCCGTGACGGGCGATACCGTGGGCGATCCCTTCAAGGACACCGCGGGCCCCTCGCTCCACGTGCTCATCAAGCTGTTCTCCACATTGACGTTGGCGCTGGCAGCGTTGTTTATGTGATTTGATACGAATGATCAAGAGGCGCTCTGTAAGGGGTGCCTCTTTATTGAAAGAATAAAAAAAGGGGGGGGTGGCGCGCCGTGGGGGGTGAAGGGGAAGGCCCTGCTTCGACATGGCCTGCCGACGAGTCAGCCCCGAAACCTTGGAGGGGCTGACGAGGAGGCACAGGGCCGGGCGGAGGGGAGTTCGGCGCGCCGGCTTTTGGCGCCACCTTTTCGCCGGAAAAGGTGGCTATCCATTGGTCAAACTGAAGAACAGAAAAAATACAAAATGAGCTACTATGCAATTCTGTTATGCTGTCCTCTGATTCCTCTGCATCTTCTGCATCCTCTGCATCCACTCGTCTCCGTCCTCATCCTCAACTACCGCACCCCCCAGGTGACGGTGCGCTGCGTGCGCGAGCTGCTCAAGCAGACGATCGTGGGGAAGATGGAGATCCTGGTCGTGGATAACCATTCGGGGGATGACTCGGTGGGCGTGCTGCGGAATACGTTCCGGGGGGAACCGCGGGTGCGGATCATCGAGACGCCGCGGAACCTGGGGTTCGGCCAGGGGTACGAAGCGGGCTGCCGCCAAGCCCGGGGGACCTATCTGCTCTTCAACAACCCCGATAAGGTCCTGGTGCCGGACGGCGTGGAGCGGCTGGTGGGGGAGATGGAGCGGGATCCTTCCATCGGCATCCTGGCGCCCAAGTTGATGCATGAGGACGGCACCGTGCGGCTCTCGCCGCGCCGCTTCCCCGGCATCCTGGACCTGCTCGCCAAGCGTACGCTCCTCGGCCGCCTGTTCCCCAAGCGCGTGGCCCGCTACCTGCAGCTGGACCTCCCTCAGGACGCTCCCCGCGACGTGGAATGGATCGCCGGCGGGTGCTTCCTAATCCCGGCGGCGTTCTTCCGGGAGCTCGGCGGCTTCGACCGGCGCTACTTCATGTTCTTCGAAGATATCGACCTCTGCCGCCGCACGTGGAAGGCGGGCAAGCGCGTGGTGTACGAACCCCGGGTGCAGGGGATGGATCGCAAGCGCCGCCTGAGCGACATGAGCGCCTTCCTCATGCCGTTCAAGAAGATCGGCAGGATGCACATCGCCAGCGCCGTGAAGTACTTCTGGAAGTGGGGTTTCTAGGTGGTAGGTAGTAGGTAGTAGGTAGTAGGGAGTAGGGGGTACCAGAATGAAGCAACTGCTCAATTGTTCGTGTGCGGATGTACTACAACCTACTCCCTACCACCTCTATCTTTGGACTGGAAAAAACAACCGAAACGACCACACTTGACACTACCCCAAAGGTATTGACCCCAACAGCTTCATCCCGTACCCTTTCCCAGCTCATGGACATGATCCCCCTCAAAGCGCAGGTTCGAGACGCTTCCGCCAAGCCCCGCAAAATGCGGCGCGACGGCCGCGTGCCGTGCGTGCTCTACGGCAACAAAATCGCGGCCGTCTCCATCAGCTGCGAGGAGAGGGAACTGCACCGGGTGTTCGCGAAGGCGGGGGAGAGCACGCTCGTGGAATTGGATATGGGGGAGAAGAAGGTCCCCGTGCTCTTCAAGGCCATCACATTCGAGCCGGTCTCCGGCCGGGAGGAACATGCGGATTTCTACGTGGTGGACATGAAGCAAGAGATCGAGACGCAGGTGCCCGTGCACTTCGAAGGTGAGGCGCCGGCAATCAAGGAGCAGGGCGGCATCTTCGTCACCGCATACGAGCACGTGACGGTGCGCTGCTTGCCCTCGGACCTCCCCCACAACCTCACGGTGGACATCTCCGGCTTGGTGGAACTCCACTCCTCGGTTTCCGTGAAGGACCTCAAGCTGCCCAAAGGCGTGAAGGTGATGGAGGATCCGGCTACGGTGCTGGCCACGGTGCAGGAGCCGCGCAAGGAAGAGGAAATTGCGCCGCCCGCCGCGGAAGCCGTGCCTGTGGAAGGAGCCGCCCCTGTGGAAGGAGCCGCCCCTGTGGAAGGAGCGCCTGCCGCAACGGCGGAAGCCGCCCCCGCCGCCGCCGAGAAGGGAAAAAAGAAGTAGAGACGCGCCGCTGGCACGTCTTCGTATCAGTGAGTGTTTGTCGAAAGGTCACGGCGCGGCGAACATCATTGGCGCAGGAAATCCGGCACCAGCCCCGGCGGAACCACTCCCTCCACCTTCTCCGCCAGCTCCAGGTCTTCCAGCGCGATCTTGCCGATGTAGAGGCGCTTCAAGTCCCCGCCTTCCTGCGCAAAACGCTCCACGGCGTGCCATCCCCGGAAGTAGACGAGGCTCTTGGTAAAACACCCCGGCTCCGCGGTGTCGTGCAGGCCGCGCTTGAGCTCGATAGCCTTGGTGAGCGCCTTGGCGGGGCGGTACCCCAGCTCCTCCTGGAGGTGGCGCCGCGTGTCCACGAACGAGTGCTCCTTGGCGTAGGCGACGGCCAGCACACTGCGCGCGGGGCCGTTGCGCTTCTCGTGATGGGGGGAGAGGATGCGGTTCTGGTTGAACACGGCCAGCCCCTCCTGTGTGTCCAGGTAGTTCGCGAAGCCCCTCCGGAACAGGGTGTATGGCTGCTGGGAGCCGTTCTCGGACGTGAGGATGTGCGTCTCGATCTCGTGCGCCACCAGTGATCGCACGTGCTCCTCGGAGAAGAGCGCCCCCTCCCGCAGGTACAGCCGCCGCCAGCCCACCGTGCAATCCGCCACAAGCGCCGCCCGCACCAGTACCTGCCACTCATGCAGACCGTACTTCTTCAGTTCCCACTCGAAGACCTCCGCCGCGCGTTCCGCCGTGAGCATCTGGCTCTTGGGCGGGGGAAGGTCGCTGGCGATTCGCGTGCGGAGGAAGTGCTGCGCCGCCCCCAGGATATCCGCGTGCGGCGCCCCGAAGAGCGCCTGGGACGCCGCGGTGAAGCGGGGGGTGTCGCCCCGCGTGCGGATGAGCGCCACCCGCAGCAGGAGTTCCCGCCGCTTCTTGGCCAGAAGCTCCCCCAGCGGCGTCTCGTCGCACGTGACCTTGAGGAGGCGCTCTTCCACGGCATCCAGGTCCACGGGGAGGTCCGGATACAGGAAGAGAGGGCTGTGGGAATCATCGTTCTCCAGGCGCTCCCGCTCCTCGGGCAGGTTGATGGGCTTGAGGTACTTGAGGAGGAGGAGCTGCTCGTCGATCTCCGACAGCGTACGGTCCACGGGACGCAGGTTCACCGTCACGCGCGTGTGGGCGGGGACGAGCGGATGCTTCTTGGTGGGGTCGATGTAGTACCCCTGCAGGTCCCGCCGCCCGATCACCGCGCGCGCCTCACTGCCCGGCACGCTCCCCACGTGGACCAGCGTGGAGATCTTGCGTCCCCCCAGCGTGAACTTCACACGGTAGGTGCGGTCCTCCCCCTTCTCCTCCTCCGTCGCCCCACCCGCTTTCCGAAGCTCTTCGATGAGGTCCTGGCGGAACACGGAGTGCTCGGTGACAGCGGGGGCGATGATCGCCGGAATCTCGATCCGTACGCCCTGCCCGTGGATGGTGAGGGTTTCCTGCACCCCCAGCCGGGGACGGTCCAGCACGGGTTCCCTCGCCTTTGGGTGCACCTTGTGGCCGAAGAGGTCCTGCGCCACGCGCACCCCCTTCTCCGGCGCGCTGATCTTGAGGCCTTTGACGCGCTCCAAGCGCCGTCGCAGGGGCGAGAGGTTGGCCACCTGCAGCATGAGCCCCGCGCGCGCGTTCACCTCCAGAAGCGTAACCCCCTGCTCCCGATCCAGCGTGAAGTCCACGGCCAGGTACCCGATGTTGGTGATGGTCTGGATGCGGGAAGCGAGGAGAAGCATCTCTTCCCAGAAGGGAATGGCGATGCCGGCGGGAGAGCCGCCGTGGGGGAGCTGCGCCAGGTGGCGGTTGCCCTGCACGGCGTGCGTGGTGACGCCCTTGGCGATATCGATGCCGATGCCGATGCCCCCCTGGTGCACGTTCGCCTTACCCCCGCTCTCCGTGGTGGGTACGCGGAGCATGGCCATCACCGGCACCAGGTTGAACACCACGATGCGGATATCGGGCAAGCCGGCGGGACGGAAGGGGGCGAAGGCTTGGTGGGGGGCCAGGATGCGCTCAAAGAACGCGGTATCCGCGCGCCCGTTGACGGAGAACTGCCCTTCCAGAATGTTCTCAATGTGCTCCCGCAACCGCTCCTCGGAAACCTCCACCCTACCCTCCTCCAGGAACCGCCCCTTGCGCCGCCCCTTGAGGATGAGGATGCCTTCCCCGCCATACCCGAAATTGGGCTTGAGGACGCACTCATCGGGGAGGGAGGCGAAATCGAACGCGCGCAGTTGCCAGCGGTTCTCAATGCGCCCGTACACTTTGGCCACGGGAATGCCGCGCGCGGAGAGGAACGCCTTGGTCTTCAGCTTGCTGTCCGCCAGCGCCACCGCCCGCTGGGGGTTGAAGGGCTTGAGGTAGAGCAGGTTCCGCGCGTTGAGGCCCAGGATGCCGTGCTTGACGATGGGGAACATGGAGGAGGAGAGGATACCTCATTCCTCCGCCCTCTGCTGCAGGACGGCCCGGAAACGCACGTACTCCGAAAGCCGCAATCCCGTGTACCTCCCCACGAGGAAGTTCGCCAGGATGGTGAGGAGGAGAAGTTCCGGATACGCCAGAATGAGGGTTTGAAACCAGGACCACTGGACGATGAACACGCACAGGAGCGCCGCCCCGCCGGTCTGTGCGATGCCCGTGGACGCCGACGCCCATCCCTGCTCCGCCTTGGCGGAGAGGAAGCTCTCGGAGAGCGTGGACATGATGAGGAGCACGAAGACGGTATCGCGCGAGGCCACGATGCCGAAGGCTACGTTGATAGCCAGGAGGACGAGGACGAGCATGCTCACCAGCGTGATGATGATGGCCATTTTTGGGATGAAGAGGATATGGAGGCGCCGGACCAGGAAACGGCTCACGGAACCCGCCAGCACGATGAAGAGCAGGAACAACACCCCCACCCACCATCCCAGCGCCAGGAAACTGAGGGCGATGATGGAGGGGACGAACAGGCCATACGTGACCACCCCGATGACCTGCTTGAGGAACGAGAGGATGGTGGCAATGACCGGCAGCATGAGGAGCAGGAGCACGGTCTGGCCTGCGATGCCGCGCACCAGCATGGTGTGGACGAGGAGCGAGAGGGGGCGCCACGGCGGCACGGGGTGCGTGGAAGCGTCCACCACCTCCACGTCTATGTCGCGCTGGCCGGCCCCCTCGAGGAAGGAGGGGACATCGGGCGATTGGAGGAGCGCGCCCAGCGCATCGGGGTGGAGGAGGACCACCCGGTCCGGCTGCAGGACGACAAAAGGGGCGCGGGCCGTTTCCGCAAGCGTTTTGAGGGAACCTCCCGTCACCAGCACGATGCTCCGCCCCCGGACCAGGAGCGACCGGTTGGCGCGGCGCAGCGCCTGCTGGAGGGCGGGGAGAGAACCGGCGGGATCCTTGGTCCACAGGATGATGGCATCCGCCCCCTGCAGCGTGCCGATGTGTTCCCCCAGGTACTGCATGAAGCGGTCCGCCGAAGAGGCGGGGAAGGGAGCGCTCAACGTCTTCACGTACAGGCCGGCTGCAAGACCGGAACCGGGCAGCAGGGATCCGCTCACGGCGGCGATCTGCGCCTCCACGCGCGCCGGGTCCACGCTCTGGTCGGTGATGAGCACCACTTTGCGCTGGTACACTTTCACTTCATGGACCGTCTGGTCCTGCTGCAAATTGCCGTCCACCGTGGTCTGCACCACGAGCCGGAACAGGTAGGTGCCGGGGCGGTCGGGAGTATAGATGGCGTCCACCGTCCTGCTGATGGGCTCGTCCATGCCCCGCACGAACCAGACGTACTGCGGGTTGAGCCCCACGATGCGGCTCTGGGAAGCGTCGAGGAGGATGGGGCGGCGCGCGGGGACGTCTTCCGGTGCGCTGATCACCGCCTGGGTGCGGGGAGGGCCGAGGGATACCTGTGCCAGAAGTCCCCCCGCCGCCTCACCCCCCAGGGGAAGGAACCCGAGAAAGAGGATCGAAGCCGCGAGGCGGACGCTCCACGGCTTCACGCGGCGATGGCGGGAGCGGAGGCGCGCCGCTTCCGCGGCGTGCGCCTGGTGGCGAATTTGGCCGCCTTCCCCCGCCCCGTATGCAGTTCCTTGTACTTCTTGAGCGGCGCTTCCAGTTTTTCAATGCAACGGTCCACCGCATCAATGGGGCTCTTCCGGCGCGATTCCGCCCGGAACTTCTTCCCCGGCAGGGACACGGTGATCATCACCTTCACCTGGTCCTTGTCCTTCTTCGTCGGCCGCCGCTCCGCTTCCACGCGGATGGCGGAAGACTCATCCTTGAGGCGTTCACAGTACGTGGCCAGCCTGCCGAGTTTCTTGGCGAGGACTATCAAATCACGATCGCTGTAATGCAGGCCTTTCTCAAAGTGCTGGACGTTCATAGGGGAGGTGAGGAAGGGGGAAAAGTGGGTCTGACCATAGCACAAATAACCCGCCCCTGACGACGGAGTCGCCCCGTATTCCCCCCCGGGATGAAATTGCGATAGTAGCGAAAATACGCTATAATACCTAGAAAGGGGCACGATCCGCCCCCTTCACAAAAACCCATCCCCAACCTCGCTATGGCCGAAGCACCGATGGAAAACCCAAGCCCGCTGGAGCATTCCCCGCAGGAGCACCGCACGGACACCGAGAGCAATGCAGATGTCACCGCCGGCAGCCGTGAGGCTGTTCAAGTGCAACGCGAACAGCAGAGGAATGTCGTGATAGAGAACACGCGCACTGGTGAGAGCAAAATTGCAGCCGAAGTCGAGAGAGACCGCCCCAAGACCCAACCTCTGCAACCCCCCTCACTACCCGAAAACCAAGAGGCACCACCGGAACAAGCTCAAGAGGGTGAAAAGCGGGAATCCCCGGCGGAAGCAGACAGCATGAAAGCGAAGGCGGAACAGATCCTCGATACGGCGGGACAGAGCGCCGCAAAGGGATGGGAAAAGACGGCGGATATTGCGACGAACGGACTGACAACGGTCATTGCGTGGTTCGGCAAGATATGGGAGAAGATCTCCGGCTTCATCCGCGGCATCCCCCAGAACAGCAAGAAGAGCCTGGCAACACTGCTCACATTCATGGGACAGAAGGAATGGGCGGACAGGCTGCTTGCCCTGCCTGCCGGCATGACGGAGAAGGACCAGAAGGAGCTCGCGGGAATACGCGCGCGGATGAACCCCGGCAAGCTGAAGGAGGAAGGCGATCCCGCGAAGGATTTGGCAATGCTGGAGAAGCTCCGGGCGAACCACGCGGCCCTCCTGCGGCAACACCCCCTCCTCCGCTCGCGATATCCGGAGGGGACGGAGGGCGGGTTCCTGGGATACGCGGATGAAGTGGTGCGGCAAACGCTCAAGCCGGAGAGCGGAAAGGAGTACACACTCGCGCAAGTGATCGAAGCATCCGGCACATTCAACGGCGATGCGGCGGCGCGGACTGCGGAAGCGGCGCAGGAACAGGAAGCGCGCGCCGTCGCACAACCTACGCAAGCCCCGCCCGCAGCGGCACCCGCCGCAGCCGCCCCGCCTCCTACGCAGCAACCCGCTGCCTGAGGAACACTGACCTCCGCTATACTTCCTCCCATGCAGAATCTGCTCCATACCTACCTGTTCCTCATCCCCCTCGTGGTCCTCATCCTCGCGGAGATCACGAAGATGCTCGTGGAACAGGTGAAGACGGGATCCGGGCACTTGCGCCTCTTCCACCCGGGCGGCATGCCCAGCTCGCATTCCGCGTTCGTCACGTCCCTCCTCATCATCGTGGGGAAGAAGCTGGGCGTGGAATCCGTGGAGTTCGCCATCGCGTTCGTGTTCCCTTCCATCACCTGGTACGACGCCTTCAGCTCGCGCCACGCCATCGGGGAACAGGCGAAAATCCTGAACCGCCTGCAGCACTGGCAGCATTTGACGGAGCGGCTGGGGCACACCCTCAAGGAGGTCGTCGGCGGCATACTGTTCGGGGCACTGGTAACGGCCATGGGGGTGTGGATTGCCGGATGAACGAGGGGGTAGGTTGTAGGTGGTAGGTTGTAGCCTTCTGTTCAGGGACGTATGGAAGGTGTGTGTAGCTTTTGTATCATGGCATTGAGCATGCGCATAATTTCGGAAAGAAGGATTTCTATTTTTTCGGCAAGTGCTGAGTCTCCATACTTCAAGCGTCGGGATATCTCCAATTGTGTTTCAAGTTCAGCCCCTGATCCAAAAGCGATCAGGAGAAAATGCCGATAGTCAGCTTTGGTTCCGCGCCTTTTCCCTTCTGCGATGTTCGAGGGAACGGACACTGCGCATTTTCTCATTTGTTGCACAAGATTGTACATTTCGGACCGTGGGAAACGTTCCGTGTACTGATAGACGATTTCGACGAGACTCATCGCCTTTTGCCAAACGACAAGGTCCTTATGGGACCGTATTGCATTCAACATCAACTATACTTTACATCTTTACCTAATCCCCTACAACCTACCCCCTACCACCTACTCCCTACTCTAATACTCCTCTCAGCAAAGTACCGGTGATATATGCCACACTTGTCGCAACCGTCCCTACCGCCAACACTTCCACCACACCCCGCACCACGCGCTCCCGCGTGACGATGCTCCGCGTCACACCCACGAAGAGGAGAGCGACGGCCGTGGAGAGGACCGCGACAAGGAATTGGTGCTCTCCGCCCACCCCGAACAGGTACGGGAGCAGCGGCACCGCGCCGAAGAAGCCGAATCCGAGGAACGTGGCAAGGGCGTGGAGGAACGGCCGGGACGTGGTCTCCCCCGTCAACCCGTGCTCCTCGTGCATCATGGTCTTGGCCCACATGTTCTTGTCCCCCGTGATGATCTGCACGGCGCGGTCCAAATCCGCCCCCGTGAACCCCTTGGCTTCGAAGACCTCGCGGATCTCCTCGCGCTCCATCTCGGGGACATGCTCGATTTCCTGCAGCTCCTCCTTGAGGATGCGCTCGTACTGGTCCTTCTCCGCCTTGATGGAGAGGTACGCTCCCGCACCCATGGAAACCCCGTCGGCCAGCAAGTTGGCGACGCCCAGGATGACGATCACCGAGACGGGAAGCTCCGCTCCCACCGTGCCCGCCACCACCGCAAAGGTTGTGACGATGCCGTCGTGCGCCCCGAAGACGATGTCGTGGATGAAGGGGCCCAGGGCGCTGCCGTGGATCTCCTGCGCCCGGTGCTGCGCCAGGCGGTTCTTGATGTCCGGGTGGTTCATCATGGGCGTATGGTAGCAGGCGGAGGGGAGGGGGATACAACCGCCTATGGCCGCCACCCGCTCCGGATGATAGGCTGGCCGCATGCTCCTCTCCCGGCTCTTCGCCAAGACTTCCAAGACTTCCGTCGCCGACGCCGACAGCCGCAATGCGGAACTGCTTGTGCGCGCGGGTTTCGTGGCCAAGACCATGGCCGGTGTGTACTCGTTCCTCCCCCTCGGCCTCCGCGTCCTGCGGAACATCGAGACGGTCGTCCGGGAGGAGATGGAGGGCATCGGCGGGCAGGAAGTCCTCCTCTCCGCGCTCTCCCCCCGGGAGTACTGGGAGAAGACGGGACGGTGGGACCGGAAAGTGTTCGACGTGCTGTTCCGCGTCCCCGCCGCCGGGGAGCAGGAGTACGGGCTCAACCCCACGCATGAGGAGATCATTACGCCCATAGTGAAGCAATTCGTACACTCCTACCGCGACCTCCCCTTCGCGGCCTACCAGATCCAGACCAAGTTCCGCAACGAGCTGCGGGCCAAATCCGGCCTCCTGCGCGGGCGCGAGTTCCTCATGAAGGACCTCTACTCCTTCCACGCGGACCAGGGTGATTTGGAGAAGTACTACGCCACGGTGCAGGGCGCGTACGACCGGGTGTTCGAACGGATCGGGCTGGGGGAGAAGACCTACCTTACCTACGCCGCCGGCGGCACCTTCTCCAAGTACTCCCATGAGTACCAGGTGCTCCTGGAGAACGGGGAAGACGGCATTTTCGTGAGCGTCGAAGCGGAACGCCAAGGGAAACGCATCGCGGTGAACAAGGAAATCTACGAACCGGGGAAGACCGTTTGCCCCGTGACGGGAGGCAAGGAGTTCCGCGAAGCGAAGGCCTCGGAAGCGGCCAATATCTTCATGTTGGGCACCAAGTTCTCGCTGCCTTTCGGCCTCACATACAACGCGAAAGACGGCACGATGAAGGAGGTGGTGATGGGTTGTTACGGCATCGGCATTTCCCGCCTGATGGGGATCATCGCCGAAGCGTTTGCGGACGAACAGGGGTTGGTGTGGCCCGTCGCCGTCGCGCCCGCCCGCGCCCACATCATCCCCATCGTGAAGACGACGGAAGAGGAAGCCTACGGCGCCGCCGTGACGCTGCGGGAAACACTGGAGCGGGAGGGCATCTCCACCCTCTTCGATGACCGCGTGGACCTTTCCGCGGGCTCGCGCATGGCCGATGCGGACCTCATGGGCTTGCCCTGCCGCATTGTGGTTTCCCCCAAGACACTCAAGGCGCAGGGCGCGGAACTCAAGGACCGCCGCACGGGTACGGTCACCCTCGTCCCCCTCACGGACGTCCTCGGCAACCTCCGGGCTGTATCTGCCTGACGGAACGGAGCGCGTCCTGGGCGAACAGAAAGCTGTTGGAGTGCCGGCATTTTGCCTGCCGGCCGAAGTCCCGCGCTCTATTTCCTTGAAAACAGCGCCTTCACGCTCTCCCACAGGCGTGGCGCCACTGCACACTGCTTCTCCACTGCCACGATGTCCGCGGGGGAAAGGGCAATGGGGCCTGTTTGGTTGAGGCGGTACATCACGGAATCCGGCTCACTGAGGTGGCCGATGCCCAGGGCATGCCCCATCTCATGCGCCAAGAGGCGGATGAGCTCGTCCTGTTTGCTGAACGCGTACACGGTGATGCTCTGCGTGCCCCAAACGCGCTCGTACGCCCCCGCTTCGTACTCCTCCCCGATACTCTCCCCCACGTCCTGGTACTCCTCGATGGACATGTTTTCCTGCTCGGCGACGCGGCGCAGCATCCCCACGAGCGCGTTCACTTCGTCCACGGCGTCTCGCAGCGCGCCCTGTTGGGCATTGATGCGGTCCGCGAGGCGGTTGACGCTCTGGCGCTTACCTTCCAGGCGGTTGTAGTCCTCCTCGCTCGGCCCCCGCGCCTGCACCGACTGCAGGTCCGAATCGTAATCCGTCCGCTCGCGCTGGTAGGTTGCTTCCTGGGCATCGTACGCCGTCTGGAGGCGCAGGTACGCCGCGCGCTTCTCCTCATACTGCGCATGGAGGGTGGTGTACGCGTCCTTCCCCTGGTCCAGCCGGAGGCCGATCTCCTCCAGCCGCTCCCGTGCCGCCTGCCGGTTGTCATACACGGCGCGGATGACCATGCCCCCCGTGCCGACCCTGTGGAAGAGACCGCGTCCCGTGGCGCCTTCCCACAGCGCTTCCGCCATCTCCACTGCCAGCGCGAACTTCTCCTGTCCCATGCCAAAACGCGCATCCACCCGCCCCACGCTGTAGACGATGGGTTTCCGGCACGGCAACTGCCGGTACACAAAGAGACCGGCGACAGTGAGGAAGAGGAGAGTGAGAGTCCAGGAGACGATGTGTTTCACCATGGGGGAGATCATACCAGAAGACCGTTTCTCGTTTTTCGAACAACGGGAAACGTCACGCTCTCCGCGCGTACTCCTTCACCAAATCCAGCAGCGCCTCCTCATCCATGTTGCTCTTCACGAAGTAGGACGCAGCCCCCAGCGCTGTGCACCGTTGCCTGCTGCGGTCATCGCTGAGGTTGGAGAGAACGACAACGGGGAAGGCATGGCCGCTCTCCCGGAGGGATTCCAGCACGGCGTACCCGTCTTTCTTGGGCATGAGAAGATCCAGGAAAAGCAGAACCGGCGCACGCTCCTCCACCGCAGCAAGCGTCTCCGCGCCGTCCCGCACGCTCCGGACGGCGTACCCGCTCTCCTCCAGCGTCAGCCTCATCATCTCCCCGATGGTCAGGTCGTCCTCCGCGAGAAGGATGTAGGGTTGCGGCATGAAAGGAAACGGATGCGGAGCCATCATTCCAACCCCGGGTGTATCCGTCAATGATCTCTCCATTCTTTTGGCAAAAGGATGCTAAAAACTGTGCCCTCTCCCTCCCGGGACCGGAAGGTCGCCTTCCCCCGCAACAGACGGACGACGGTGGCCACCAGGTACAGGCCGAGCCCGGTGCCGTTGGGCTCGTGCATCACCACGTTGTCGCCGCGGAAGAACTTGCTGAATACCCGCTCCTGCTGGTGCATGGGGATGCCCAACCCCGTATCGCTCACCGTGATGCGGACGTCCGAGCCCTTCTCCCCGGCCTCGAAGCTGATGCTCCCCCCCGGGGGCGTGTACTTGATGGCGTTGGAGAAGAGGTTCGACACGCACTCGCGCAGTAAGCGCCGGTCCGTGCACAGCGTGAGCGTGGGGGGGATGTCCACCCGGACGCCCAGGCGCTTCTCCTTGCAGGGGCCGCTGAATTCCTCCCGCAGCGCCTGGATGAGGTCCCGCACGCACACATCCTCCATGCGCACGGTCACCTTGCCCGCCTCTATTTGGGAGATGGTGAGCATGGCGTCAATGATGCCGGCCAGGTTCACGGTGGCGCGGCGGGCTTCCTCCAGCAGACGCATGTCCCCGTCATCCACCTTCCCCCGCAACGTGCGCAGGGCACGCCCCAAGGTCCAACGGACGCTGGTGAGGGGCGTGCGCAGTTGGTGGGAGGCGAGTGCCACGAACTCGGACTGCGCCATCTCCTCCACCTTCCGACGGTGGATGTCCTGCACCTGGACGATGAAGTAGAGCGGCACCCCTTGCGTGTCCCGCACGAGGGAGGCATTGGCAAGGGCCCAGAAGGCGTAGCCCCGCTTGTGCAGGAGTCGTACCTCCACCTGGATGGCGTCATGCAACCCGCTGATCATGGCGCGCTTCTGCTCTTGGATGAAGGGCTGATCCTCCGCATGGATGATGTCCAAGGGACGGACCTGCGCCGCATCCCGCTCCGCATACCCCATCATGCGGGCGAGGGCCGCGTTCACCTCCAACAGGGCGCCCTCCGGCGTCAGGAGGCACATCCCCAGCGAGGAATCGCGGAAGGCGCGCGTGAACTGCTCCTGGCTCACCGCCAGCTCCCCTGCGCTGCGCTCCGCCTTCTCCTCCAAGGAACGGTACGTATGGCGCAACTTGGCAGTCATTTCCGTGAAGGAGGACGTGAGCTGCCCGATCTCGTCGGTACCCAGGGAACCCGCGGGGAAGATGTGCAGGTCGCCTTCCGTCACCTTCCGTACCTGCCGCGTGAGCTCCGCGAGAGGGCGGATAAGGGAGGAGCGGAGGTAGAAGGAGAAGATCAGAAGCAGGAGGATGCAGAGGGCGGCGAAGAACGTGGACACTTCCATGGCCCGCTGCATGAGCCGTTGCCCGTTCTCCACGTGCTGCCCGAGCAGGATGCTGTGGTACTTGTTCACATCCTCCGATTTTGCTTGGCTGGCCCGGGTGAGGATCATCCATTTGTCCAGCGTGAACCCCGCCGCCGCTTTGTCCCCAAGCCGGATGGCCTCCACCGCTTGCACGCGCATATCCCGGACCTTGTCCCGGCTGCGGATGTACTCCTCGGTGAGTTCCTTTCCCCGCCCTGCAAGCGTGAGGGTGGAGAGCTGCTCCAACAATACACGTTCCGCCGCCTCCGCCGACCGGATGGAGGGGAGCATATGCGCGTCCCCCGTGAGCGCATAGGAGAGCAAGTCGGTTTCCAGATGGCGTCCGCGGTTCGCCAGCTCATGGTTGACATCATGGATTTCCAGGAAGGTGTCCGTATACCGGGAGAGTTCTCGCTGGCGGTCGGCAAACTGGAAGAGCAAGTACAGCGAGAGCGTTCCCCAGATGGCGATGAGGATGCCGAACGGCACGAGGATCTTCTTTGCTAACGTCATAGTTTTGATTCGAGGGTGACGGCGAGCGGATCCATGGAACGCAGGAGTTGCGGATCGATGAGCATCTCCGTCTGCACGGGGAACGGGCATTCCCCCTGGTCGCGGAACCATGCCGCTTCGTTCTCCAGTATGGACATGAGCACGTTGCTCAACGTCACATGGAAGTCAAAGTGCGGCCAGAATATCGCCAACTGCTCGGGCGGGATCTTCAGGTTCCGCTGCACGATGGCCCGCCCTTCTTCCGGGTGCTCCCCCATGAACCGCTCGGCCCTCTTGAACGCATGCAACAGGCGTTCCAGCGCACCCCGCCGGCGGGCACTGTCTTCGGAACGGACCATGAGGACGGAGGATTCCGTATACACGTCGGAGAAGACCGTCTGCGTTTGTTCCCGCGCCGCTTGCGCGGCATCGGAGAGGATCGGGTTCCAGAGGGCGAGCGCTTGCACTTCCCCCTTCTCCCATGCCTCGAGGGACGCGGGCAACGGAATATCCTTCACGATGATGTCGCGGAACGTGAGGCCGTGGAAGCGCAGGAGTTGCTGCAGGACAAACTCCGCATTCGTTCCACGGGGGACGCCCACGGCCTTCCCCTTCAGGGAGACGATGTCCGCACCCGTCCCCCGCAAAATGAGGCCGGTGTTGCGCTCCGAGGTATGGAGTTGGGCGAGCGCCACAAGGTCTTTGCCGTCGCATGCTTGCCGGAGCAACGGGGTTTCGTACGCCACGGCCGCATCCGCCTTCCCTTCCACCAGGGAACGGACGGCATCCCTCCCCACACTATGGGGCTGTAGGACGACCTCCATTCCTTCCTGCGTGAAGAAGCCCCGGTCTTCCGCCACGTAGATGAGGGCGGAGGAGATGAGGGAAGGATACGCGAGCGTGAGTGTCCGGGATCCCCGCGTTGGGGTAAAGAAGCCGATGGCGACCATGCCGGCAAGGGCAACCACCGCTCCCAGGCCGATGATCGCTACCGGAGGACGACGCATGTGGAGGAAGAAGAATAGCGTGCTGGAGAGCGGGAGGGAAAGCAGAACGACACATGGAAAAGTACCAAGCTCCAAGCACCAAGTACCAAACGGCATTCGTTCAGACGATTGGTGCTTGCGACTCTATTTCTCTTTATCATCACCCGTTCCGCTCCCCCAGCACGTCTTCGATGTACAACATCCGCACCAGCACCACGATGCTCGCGGTGAGGGGCATGGCGAGGAGGACGCCCAGGGGACCCAGCAGCACTCCCAACAGCACCAGCGCAATCACCGCCACCACGGGCGGCACGGAGACGGTGTAACGGTGGATAAAGGGAACGAGCAGGTAGCTCTCCACCGATTGGACAATGAGGTACACGCCCGCCACGAGCAAGGCTTGCCACGGTCCGTGGAGGAACGCGAGCAGCACGGCGGGGACCGCCGCCAGGAAAGGGCCGAGGGTGGGGATGAATTCCAGCAGACCAGCCAGAGCCCCCAGAGAAAGGGCGAACGGCATGCCCACCATCGTGAGGCCGACGGCCGTGAGCACACCCACGGCGATCATGGAGAGCAGCTGCCCCAGGAGCCATCGGCGGAGAGTGACGTAGAGGGCAGCCAGCACCTCCGCCACGCGCCCTCGCCGCTCGCGGGGAAAAAGGGTGAGGAAGCCCTGCACGTACGTGCTCGGCTCCAGCGTGAGCGCGATGCCCACAAACACGGCCAGCACGATTTGGAAGAAGGCGTTGTAGGTGGCGGAGAGGAATCCCGCGATGCGGTCCAGGGGAAGAACGGAAGGCAGGGACCGCATGAGGCCGGGGAACAAACGCTCCAAGCGCAGGAACCACGGCTGCGCCTGCAGGGCGGTGACGGAGGAAGGGATGTTCTCCCACACCTGCTGCAACTGCCCCGCGATGCTGGGGACCAGCACCCATCCGATGAGACCGAGGAGCAGGAGGACGAAGGCGAAGGTTGCCGCCAGTGCGCTCCTGCGCCGCAAGCCCATCCGGCGTTCCAAGGCCTCCCGCACGCTGCTGAACCCGATGGCGAGCAGGATCCCGGCGAACCCCACGAGGAGCGCGTCCGCCGTGTACCAGGTGAAGAGGACCGCCCCCGCAATGGCCAGGGTGATCACCACGGCGGTAGCCACCCTCCAACGGAAGTGCCGATCTGATGCTGTGCGTTCGATTTCCAGGGTGTGCGCGGAAGCGTGCCTACCCTGACGGATGCGCACCGCTGCGCCTTACGGCGGGAGGCGTGCTCTCCCGAAGGGCAGTGAAGAGGTGCGGAGAGGTCTCTTTTCCGAATTTTGGCTTCTATTCCACGGAATTTTAGCCATCAAGATCGTAAGCCGGCCGGGGAAAGGCCGTCAGAGAATGTACCTCTATTTCTTTCCCCCACATTCACTATGGAACGCAAAGGATCGCAACAGCAGGGAACGGAGCGTGAAGACCGCAGGGAGGGGCAAGGCATGGAAGAGGAGGAGCGCCGCAGGGGCCAGGACATGCCGGAACAGGAAGGGGGCAACGACGCAGGCATGGGACGGGACGGCAAGATGAAACCGTAAGAGCGGGAGCCGGCAGAAGAAGAACGTACCATCGCACAGAAGCACTATCGTGCAAGAGTGCCATGACAGCCGCCGGTTCCGCTGCTAGGGTTCCCGGCCAGTGCGCCTCCGGAGCTCCCGGCTCTCCGGCGCAACGTGCGCGGCGGCATGCATTGCCGATACGCACCTCTTCGCGCCTACGAGCGACAGCGATGCGCTGTTCCCCGGCTGGATGAAGCTGCTCCCTCCCCCGGAGCAGGAACTGCTGTATGCGCGCATCGCAGCGGAGATCCGCCGTGCGTACCAAGCGGGGCTGGAATGGCTCCACGGGAGCGGCGCGGAATGCATCGTACACTTGGGCGACGTGACCGGCGGCGGGGGAGCGGGCATGGCGCACCCGGACGTGTTGCGCGAGGCGGCGCGCTGCGAGGCGGACTTGGGCGGCTTGGGCGTGCCGGTGCACTACTGCGTGGGAAACCACGATGTGGGTACGCACCAGTTCGGGGACACCCGTGATTTCTCACCCGCGCTCGAAGCATGGGAACGGGTCTTCGGACCCCCCTTCTGGTCGCGGATGATTGCGGACACCCTCCTCCTCGGCGTCGCTTCGCCTGTGGCGGACTACCGCGGGAACGCGGCGGGGTTGCTCCTCCTCAAGCGGGCCCAGGAGGAATTCATTGCGGACACGCTGGCGCAGCACCGGGACAAGCGGTGGACCCTCTTCATCCACAACCCCCTCTCCGTACGCAACCTCCTCCACGTCCTCGCCCCGCACCGGCGCCGGCTCCACGCGGTGGTCGGCGGCGACCTCCACCGGCCGGGCAGCGGCAACCTGCTCCGGACCTTCGGGCGCATGCCGGGCGCGCAGTGGATGACGCGCACCCCCGGCCTCCTCCCCTTCCTCCGCCACACCACCGTGTGCCCCTCCACCGCCCCCCTGTGGTGGAGCGGCTACGGAGCCCTGGAACTCTCCCTTACACCGCGGCGTTTGCACCGGCGCATGGTGACGCTGCCCCGTCCCATGGAAAGCGAACCCATTCCCACCGCATCGCTCCGCTGGTGCTGGAAGGGGATGCATGTCTGAACCCGGATGTTATGGGAGAAGTGTGTTGGGCTTTTCATTCTTCATAACGCCTCCTGGTTTTTGCGGGAGGAAGGCAACAGAAAATTCTTCTCAAGAGCCTTGACCGCCGGAAGTCGCTCCGTAGAATCGGGAAACTTTTACTTCTTACCCATCATTGTGTATGAAAAGATTCCTTAGCCTGTTGTTGTTGGCCGGGTTGATGGCAAGTACAAGCGTAGCCCAGGCGGGGCCCGGAGATCCTCCCGGCGAAGTCCCTCCGCCGCCTCCTGCCCTCCTCACTGACGTCAACATAAATAGAAGCTCGCTGACCAAACAGACGGTAGGAGATACCATCACTTACTCGGTATCCATCGCGGCGAGTAACGGTACGACGAACAAGACGTATCATTGGAAGACGCATTTTTCCATGCTGACGGCTTCAGGTTCGGTTGAAGTTGAAGAATTCGTGACCGATAGGGAGGGGCCGGACGTGGCGCCCGGCCAGACAATCGAACACACTTTTACGTACAGTGTTCCCCTCGCCCAAGATAATCGGACTTTCTATGTTCATTCGATGTTATATGAAGGTACGGATGTGCCGGCGGCATTTGATTTAGAGGCATTTCCAGATGGAACTAGCCAGGCCCTGCCTGCAAATGATTTCTTTGTTAACATTCTACAAAGCATTTCCAAGGTTATCGATCATGGTGATGATTACACGGCAAAGATTTGGGTAGCAATCGCGAATCCTTCAACGCAGACTGCCCAGGGCATGGTACGTGTATTCAACTCTGGCAGCGAGAACCCCGAGGATGCTTTGGGGAACGCAAGCATTAGCGCAGAGCCCGGCAATACCACCAAGTATAAGTTGGTGACGATCAATTTCCACCATGAAGGGTGGGTGGGAGGGGTTTTCCCTGTGAAAGCGAACCTGCAAGCAGGGACGATTTATTCTGACGACCGCGAAGAAGTGCAGAGGGTGGAAGAATAGATCATCCGACAGGTCTCAGATCAGAGAAGCCCGGCCGTTCGGTCGGGCTTTTTGTTGTGTCTTCCCATGACTACGGCAGTTCGATCGTTCCGCGAGGGGAGAAGGGCGCTACGAAGCCGTGGTACACTCTGCGCCATGACGCAGGTCACCTCCCAGGAAACCCGCCGCACCGTCCGCACCTTCGGGTGGGCGTCGTTCCTGCACGATACGGGCGCGGACATGATCTACTCCGTGTGGCCCCTTTTCCTCACGCAGGTGCTGGGGGCGAACAAGACGGCCGTGGGGCTCATCGACGGATTGGGGGACACGGTGGTCTCCGTGTCCGGGGCGGTGTCCGGGTACCTCTCGGACCGCATCCGCAAGCGGAAGGTGTTCGTATGGATGGGCTACGGCTTCGGGACCGTGGCGCGCATCGGGTACGCGCTGGCGCCCACCTGGCTCCTCATCATCCCGTTCCGCATCCTGGACCGCTCGGGGAAGATCCGCAGTTCCCCCCGCGACGCCATCGTCTCCGACCTCTCCACGCACGAGAACCGCGGTTCGCACTTCGGCTTCATGCGGGCGATGGACAACATGGGGGCGCTGGTGGGTATCACCCTCTCACTCATCCTCATCCGCTTCCTGCCGCTCAGGACCATCTTCCTCCTCGCGGCCATCCCCTCCGTGGCAGCCGCGCTCCTGGTGTTCTTCAGTATTAAGGAGAAAGGCATGCACTCCGGCACGCTGTTCCGCGGCATCCGGTTCGGGGACGTCTCTCCCAACCTCCGCCTCTACACCCTCGCCAGCGCGCTCCTGGAGCTCGGCGCCTTCAGCTATTCCTTCCTGCTCCTGGCGGCCAACACCCTCGGCTTCGCCACGGGAGAAGTGCCGCTCCTCTACCTCCTCTTCACGCTGGTCGCCACCATTGTCTCCGTACCGGCGGGGAGACTCGCCGACCGGTTCGGCCGCAAGCCCCTTCTCTATGCTTCCATCCTCTCGTGGATCGCCGTGGGCGTGATCTTCCTGGTCTTCCGGCATCCGCTCATCCTCATCAGCGCCTTCGCGTTCTACGGCCTCCACAAGGGGGCATTGGACCCCGTGCAGAAGACGTTCGCGGCGGAACTCGCCCCCAAGGAATACGTGGCGAGCACGCTGGGGGGCTTTCAGCTCATGATTGGTATGATGAGCCTTCCCTCCTCCCTCATCGCGGGTGTGCTGTGGGACCGCTATGGCCTGCAAGCCCCCTTCCTCTTCGCCATCATCCTCACAACACTTGCGTTTCTGCTCCTCCTCTTTGTGAAGGAGCAGGAATAAGGTTCCGCTACGGGAAGCCGAATATGGGTATATGACATTATATTAATTTGTGTTATAATTATCTTTAGAAACCAACATCCATACCCCCTTGTCCTATGGGCTCCAGAAAAACCCGCCGCGCGGCCCGCATGCCTGCGCTCCTCTCCCTCGCCTTCCTGGCCATGGGCGCCATTGCCGTCGCCACGGCAGGCACACGTCTCGGCGCCGCGGTGACAAGCCCGTTTCCCGATTACATCGTGGAACGCATCGAGATTTCCCCCTCCCCCGCACGCACTGATCGGAGCATCGTCTTCGTCGGCCGCATCCTGAACATTTCCACCACCCGTGCGACGACCCGCACGTACGCATCGCTGCAGCTGGACATCGGTAACAACGGTACGTGGGATCGTACGGGAGGGCAGACCATCGTGCCCAGCCTTTCGGCGAACTATCAGACCAGCGCACAGTGGGCGAACACGGGCGTCCCCCCGCCCCTCGACTGGACGCCGACCGTAGGAACGCACAATGTGAAAATCTGCGCCGCCATCCCCACCGACGATCCAGACTTCCAACTACAGGAGAATGACACGGTGAACAATTGCACCGATCTGGTCTTCACAGTCACCTCGCCCGGCGAGAGCACCACCGGCAACACTTCCTCTTCGGCCCGCTCCAACTCTTCCTCCGTGCGAACGGCAAGTTCCTCCTCCTATTGGAACGAGCGGACCCCCACGTACCAGATCGTGAGCAGCTCAAGCGCCGCCCGGTCTTCCTCCTACAGTTCCTCCTCCTACTGGAATGAGCGGAACGACTACCGGACGGTGGACGGATCATCCAGTTCCGCCCTCCCCGATTACGTCATCCCGTATTCGCGCGTCACGGGCTACACCACGGGGCACATCGACTTCAACGTCACCGTGGAGAACCGCGGGAGCGATGCCGTGGGGAATGGCGGCGCGTACTTGCAGTACAAGATGTACCAGCAAGGGGAGTGGGTGGACCTGTTCCCTTCGGCGATCTCCATCCCTACGCTTGCGGCCGGTGAGCGGCGGGAACAGCGGTGGACGGACAGGGTGACCCAGGAAGGCCCCTTCCCCGTGGGCGTCCACATGGTGCGGGCATGCGTGGACACCGCCGGGGAACTGCGTGAATCCGAGAGCGGCAATAACTGCGGCACCCCCCTCCCCCTCACCATCAACCGTCCGCCTTCCACAACCGCTTCCTCCCGTTCCTCCTCTCCCTCCAACTATTCCTCCGCGTCTTCCTTCTCCAGCTACGCCCCGTACAACTATTCCTCTTCCTCCTCTTCCTTTTCCTGGTCCTCCCAAGCCACCGCCGAAGGGACGGAAGATGACTCTTCCTCAAGCGCCGGCACGGATGCCGCACCCCAGACCGGCTCGCCTTCCTGCCCCTCCCCCTCCTTCACGGATGCGGTGCCGGAATGGGCCTCGGCTGCCATCAACCGTCTCACGGCCCTCGGCATCGTCCGCGGGTACGATGACGGCCGCTTCGGACCATCGGACCAGGTGACCCGCGCGCAGGCGGTGACGATGCTCTATCGCCTCCTCCGCACCACCTCCTTGATCGGCGAACCGCAGGGATGCGTACAGGAATACAACGACGTCTCCGCCACCCACTTCGCCTTCACCCCGCTCTGCGGCCTGCTGCAGGAGGGGAGGATGGACGCTGCGGCGAGCTTCGCGCCGGACCGGCCTGCGACCCGCGCCGAACAGGCGGGCTTCGTCCACCGCATCGCGGGGGACATGCTCCTCGGGAGCTTGGGCCTTGCGGAAGCGGACCTCAACGCGGCCGGCCAGACGTATCCGGATGTCCCCCCCTCGCACCCGCACTTTGCGGCCATCGCCGCCATGCAGCGCACGGGGATCATGACGGGATACCCCTCCGGGAACTTCGGGCCTTCCATCACCCTCAACCGCGCGGAAGCCGCCATGGTGGTGTATCGCGTCCTCACGTTCCTGGAGCAAGGGAACATGGTAACGGCACTCCCCACTTCCTGCGGCAGCGCTTCCTCCGCGGAAACGTGGGGAACTTCCTCCTCCCGGAGCAGCAGCAGTCGGTCTTCCGCCCCGTGGAGCACGGCAAGTTCGAGTTCTTGGGGGTATTCCTCCAGTTATCCCAACACCTGGCAGTCGAGTTCCTGGGGATACTCTTCGAGCTATCCGAACACGTGGCAATCGAGTTCCTGGAGCCCTTACTACAGTTCTTCGTCCCGGGGATATTCCTCAAGTACGGCGAATACGTGGCAATCCAGTTCTTGGGGCTATTCCTCCAGTTACCAGAACACCTGGCAGTCGAGTTCTTGGGGATACTCTTCGAGCTATCCGAACACGTGGCAATCCAGTTCCTGGAGTCCTTCCTATAGTTCTTCGTCCTGGGGTTATAGTTCGGCCTCCTCTTCGTACAGCCCGTCGTACAGCTCCAGTGCAGGGAGTTCTGCCGGCGCCTCCTCGTCAACGCCGGATTATGCGGCGAGCAACCTGTACGCCTACCCCGCACCCATTGTGCAGGGGAGCACCTATTCCTTCACCTTCACGGCGAAGAACCAGGGTGATGCGTACGCGAAATGGTCGCATGCGCGCTACGACATCGACACCGGCGCGAACGGCACGTATGACTATACCGGCGTGATGTATGCGGGCGTGGATCCGCTCGTCCGCGGTCAAACGCGCACCATCACCTGGAGCAGCGCCGTGCTGCCTCCCAAGGTCCCCTGGACCCCCATCGCCGGCACGCACCGCGTGCGCATCTGTGTGAACGTGGCCTACGACGGGCCGCAGGACCTCATCGGTGACACGAACTCCGCCAATAACTGTGCGGAAGCGACGTTCACCGTGGTGGCTCCCGCCGCCGCCTCTTCGTCGTCGTCCTCTTTCTCCTCTTCCTCTTCTCTCGCCTCTTCCTCCTCCTCCGTCTCTTCGTCAGCCTCCGTCCCTACCGGCACCAACCTCCCCAACTACCACGTCTACTCCATGACCGTGGAGGGACGCGGCGGCGGCACGGCGGATGTTGCCGTTGCCGTGCGTAACCGCGGCTTGGGTGATGAGACTCGGACGACGAAGGCAAAGGTGATGTTCGGCACCGCCGGCACGGGGCCGTGGACGGAGTACGGGACCATGCGGGATATCCCCGGCCTCGTCCATGGGACGTACCACGTCACCGACTGGTTCTCCCTCAAGCAGCCGAACGGCCAGGCATTCGCGCCGGGCACCTACTACATGCGCGTATGCGCGGATGCCACCGAAGCCCTCGCGGAATCGAGCGAAGTGGATAACTGCGGCGCGCTGCCCTTTACGATACCGGCGAACTGAAGCGGACGGACGGCACTAGGACGCCGGCCAATCCCGGAAAAACGCGACGATCCACAGGGCCGCCGCGATGGCGATGATGACGAAGGCGATGAGCGTCACCGCCAGGGTGGCCACGGCGAGCGTCATGATGCGCTGCGCGCGGTGCATGGTCTTCTCCATGGGACGCAGGAGGGAGAGCAGAAGAAAGGAGGGGGCAAGGCGCTTGAGGAGTGGCATACGGTTCTGTGACGCTTCTACGGCACCGGCCTTACGTGTATCATCCATCGTCCATGGCTGACCACCCCATCCTCACCCTCAAGCCTGAACGGGAGATCCACCTGAAGAACCGGCACCATGCCATCTTCAAGAACGCCGTGGAAACGTTCCCCGACGCCCCCAACGGCTCCATCGTGGAAGTGCGGAGCGCCGCGGGCGAGTTCCTGTGCTACGCCACCTACAACCCCCGCTCCTTCATTTGCGGCCGCGCCGTGGCGTTCGAGCAAGGTGACCCGCTGCAGGCGATGAAGAGGACCATCAAGCGCGCCGTGGAGATGCGCCGCACGTTCTTCGACGGCGGCGACGTGACCGCGTTCCGCCTGGTGAACGCGGAAGGGGACGGCATCCCCGGCCTCATCGTGGACGCGTACGGCGACATCCTGGTGGTCCAGTTGACCACGCTGGGGATGGACCGCCTGCGCGAGTGGGTGGTGAACGTGCTGGGGGAGCTGGTCTCGCCGCGGGGCATCTACGAAAAGTCCACGGGGCCCGCGCGCAAGAAGGAAGGGATGGAGGGGAAGGAGGGATGGCTGCGCGGGACGGGCGGCACGCGCCTGGAAGTCGCGGAGCGCGGCGTGCGTTCCATCATCGACCTGGCGGGGAGCCAGAAGACGGGGCTCTTCCTGGACCAGCGCGAGATGCGGTCGTTGGTCAGGCAATTGGCGCCGGGACGGACCGTGCTAGATTGCTTCAGCTACGTGGGGGGCTTCGCCCTGTCCGCCCTCGCCGGCGGCGCCGTCTCCGCTGACGCCGTAGATTACGACGGGGACGCGCTGGAACGGGCGAAGGAGAACGCCGCCCTCAACGGCTTCGCGGAGGACCGGTTTGTGACGTACCGGGAGAATGCTTTTGACTTCCTGCGCCGCAAGCCCCTCCCCAAGCCGTACGATTTCATCGTGCTGGACCCTCCCGCCTTCGCCAAGCGCAGCAGCGATATCGAGCCGGCCAAGGCCGCCTACACCGACATCAACCGCATGGCCATGCAGGCGCTCCCCCCGGGCGGCCTGCTCCTCACCTGCTCCTGCAGCTACCAGATGGATATAACGCTCTTCCAGACGGCGGTATTCCACGCCGCGCGCCAGGCCGACCGCACCGTGAAGATCCTGCAGAAGCACCGCCACGCCTTCGACCATCCGATCAACATTTTCCACCCGGAGACTGACTATCTGAAATCATTGTTGCTGTGGGTGGAGTGACAAACAACAAACACAAACAGTGGCCGGAGCCGCGCCCCGCAGGCTGGCCGCGGAACGAGAAGAAAAGAACAGGTTAGCGGATACCCCTTTTTCTCTTCCAGCCGGTGCGGCTCAGGCATCGCTACGTAAACAGATCCGTGCCGTTCCCTTCGGGGCGCGGGCGTTTTCTTGCCCCCTTTCTTTGTCGCGACAAAGAAAGAGAGGATCACACTTCAATCCTCGAGAACAACCAACTCCCTGTGATCATGAGGGCGACGACGAGAAGCGTCAGGATTCCCATATCCAACACCAACGGGTAGTGCCCCATGCCGATGAGGGACCCGCGCAGCGCATCGATGCCATACGTGAGGGGATCGATCCTGGTGAGGACATCGAGGAGGGGGGGCAGGTCCTCCAGGGGAAAGAGCGCTCCGGAAAGGAAGAAGAGCGGCATCACGAGGAAGTTCATGATCAACTGGAAGCCGTGGAAATCCTCCATAAGCGAGGCAAGAGCCGTCCCGAACGCCGTGAAGAGCAACGCGAGGAGAAACATCGTAAGCAGGGTAACGGGCAGCAAGGCCCATTGATCGGGCCGGAACCCCACGACCATGGCGATGAGGAACACCACGATCCCCTGCAGGAACGCCACGGTGGCGCTGCCCAGCGTGCGGCCGATCATGATGTGCAGGCGCGGCACGGGAGCGACGAGCGTCTCCTTAAGGAACCCGAACTGCCGGTCCCAGATGATCTCCACCCCGGAGAACATGGCCGTGAAGAGGATGCTCATGGCGATGATCCCCGGCGCGAGGAATTGGACGTAATTGCCGCCCCCCGCTTTTTCGAAAACGGGCCCGAAGCCGAAGCCGAGCGCCACCAGGAAGAGGAGCGGCTGTCCCAGTGATCCGACAATACGGGAGCGCGAGCGGCTGTACCGCTTTATTTGCCTGAGCCAGAGGATGTACATGGTTCTCATGAGGATGGGATGGTTACTTTCTGCCCATGATGCGCCGGTGCATGCGCAACTGGTCCAAGGCCCCCGCTTCTTCCTCGCGGATCGCGCTGCCGGTGAGGGCGAGGAACGCATCCTCCAGCGTGGGCTGCCCGGTCTGCGTCTTGAGCTCGGCGGAAGTCCCCAGCGCCACGATCTTCCCGTGGTCGATCACCGCGATGCGCCCCGCCACCTTCTCCGCCTCCTCCATATAATGGGTGGTGAGGAAAACCGTTATGCCCTCGGTGCGGTTGAGCCCCATGACATAGGACCACAGGTGGTTCCGGGTCTGGGGGTCCAGCCCGATGGTCGGCTCGTCCAGGAAGAGGATTTTGGGATGATGAAGGAGGCCCCGCGCTATTTCCAGCCGCCGCCGCATCCCGCCCGAGAAGTGTTTCACCTGGTCGTTGCGCCGGTCTTCCAACTCCACGATCCTCAGGAGCTGACCCATCCTCTCCCGCCGCAACCCCTTCGGCACGCCGTAGAGGACGCCGTGGAGCTCCAGATTCTCCCACGCCGTCAGTTCGTCATCGAGGCTGGGATCTTGGAACACGATGCCGAAGGACTTGCGCACCGCATCCTGCTGATAACGGGGATCGAAGCCGTTCAGCTGTATCTCGCCGCTCGTGGGATGGAGCAAGGTGGTGAGCATCTTGATGGTGGTGGTCTTCCCCGCCCCGTTGGGGCCGAGGAACGCAAAGATTTCCCCGGCTTTGACCGAGAACGACACATTGTCCACCGCCGTCAGCGTGCCGAACTTCTTCGTCAGCTCCTTCGCCTCGATGATGGCATTCTGCGTCGTCTGCTCCGTCATGGGCAATGAGCATACAGATGCTTAGGTGATCGAACAATCATCAACACCCTCTTTCTCCCTCACTTGAACAGAAACAAACAATCTACAAACATGGGGGGATCTATGCTCCAGAGACACGCAACAGACCCCCCCCATAGAGAGACAGCCGGAAGGCATCCGCCGCCGCGGGGGGTGAAGGGGAAGGCCCTGCTTCGACATGGCCTGCCGACGAGTCAGCCCCGAAACCTTGGAGGGGCTGACGAGGAGGCACAGGGCCGGGCGGGGGAGCTTCGGCGGCGGAGCGCTTTTCTTTGCCCCTTTCTTTTGTCGCCCTGACAAAAGAAAGGGGGGCTGTCACACTTCAATCCTCGAGAACAACCAACTCCCTATGATGATAAACGCGAAGCGAATAACGATGGAGTACGTCCGGAAAGCATTGAACGCGGCATAATGACTCTTGAAACTGCGCAAGGGGATATGTGAACGGGATGCACATGTCCTCTTTCATATGTTAATTCAAACTGTTAATATTAACATATTATAAGTCTCATGTTACAGAAGGTAACATGTGGCAGAACCCCCCTTCTTCCATGAAAATTCCGCTCCTCCACCGTTCCCGCACCGTTTCGGGTGCATCGACGTTCGATCCCCGCAAGCCGTTCAACGCCCTCCCCCACCTCCCCCCCAAGTACGATTTCGACCAGGTCGCCCTCCTCAAGCAGGTGAACCTGAGCAACATCGCGCTCTCCAAGCTGGATGCGCTCGCCACCAAGCTCCCCAACCTCTTCCTGTTGATGCACCCCCTGCTCGTCCGCGAATCGGTGGCGAGTGCGGGGATCGAGAACATCAACACCACCGTGCGCGAGGTGTTCGAGGCGGAGGTGCTGCCGGAGAAGCAGCAGAAGGGGCCGGCCAAGGAAGTGCTCCACTACCGCGAGGCGATGCTCAAGGGACTGGAGTACGTGGCCAAAGGCCGCCTGAGCGCACACCACATCCTGGAGATCCAGAAGCTCATCGAACCCAAGAAGGAAGGGTTGCGCGAGAAGGGCGTGCATCTGTGGAACGAGAACACCAAGGAGGTGTTCTACACGCCCCCGGAGGGGAAGACGGCCACCTTGTTGCTCGCGAACCTGGAGAAGTACATCAATGAGGATTGGGAGGACGTGGACCCGCTCATCAAGATGGCCGTGGTCCACTACCAGTTCGAATCCATCCACCCGTTTTTGGATGGCAACGGCCGCGTGGGACGCATTCTGATGATCCTGTATTTGATCCTCAAGCGCCGCGTGCGGGCGCCCGTGCTCTTCCTCAGCGGCTACATCGAGCGGCACAAGAACGAGTACTACCGCCTCTTCCGCCAGACCACCAAGACGCAGGACTTCGGGCCGTTCGTGCTCTTCATGCTCAAGGGCGTGGAGGAACAGGCGGCGGAGACGGCCAATACCGTGAGCAACATAGAAGCGCTGATGCAGAAGACGGAACAGGCGCTCAAGAAGAAGTTCCCCAACGCCCACGATTTGATCCTCTGCATGTTCTCTCGCCCTCTCCTCACCATCGACTTCGTGCAGGAATCCCTGGGCCTCTCCGCGCGCCAAACGGCCTCCAAGTACCTCCTGACCCTTGCGAAGATGGGCATGCTGCAGGAGAAGAAAGAGGGGAGGCAGAAGGTCTTCTACTCCACGGAGTTCCTCAAGGCGCTCTCGTGAATGCCTCATTGCTACAGAAAAAAACATACACCTACATTAGCCGGAGCCGCGCCCCGCAGGCTGGCCGCGGAGCTATCTTCAAGAAATAACTGGAGAGGTACCGCCGCCGCAAACAAAACAGAAACAAACAACGGCCGGAGCCGCGCCCCGCTGGCTGGCCGCGGAGCTATCTTCAAGAAAAAACTGGAGAGGTACCGCCGCCGCGGGGGGTGACGGGGAAGGCCCTGTTTCGATACGGCAGCCGACGAGGCAGCCCCGAAACCTTGGAGGGGCTGACGAGGAGGCACAGGGCCGGGCGGTGGGGAGTTCGGCGGCGGAGCGCTTTTCTTTCCCCCTTTCTTTTGTCGCCCTGACAAAAGAAAGGGGAAAGTTGTCAGCAGTAAACACTCACAACTACATATGTTAATCTCATACAGTATTTTTAACATATTTATCGTCATATGTGAGCGCCATTCACATGAGAAACAGACGATCCGCCGTGTGACGAAAGTGTTATTCCATCCCAACTCCGGCCGGACGGTATTGCAAAGGGGCACAGGCGGGGGAGAATGTAAGGTTAACCCGTCTTGGGTTCCCTCTTCCCCCACCCTTATGAACAAAAGAACACTCGGGATGTTGGCTTTGGTGCTCCTCGTGGTCGGCGGCCTTAATTGGGGCCTCATCTCCGTCATGGAGTATGACGTCGTAGCCGCCCTGTTCGGCGCCATGTCGGTGGTCTCGCGCGTCGTCTACGGCCTGGTGGGCCTCGCCGCGGTGTACATCGTCATCGGATGGGTGGCCAAAATGGCCGGTCCGAAGGCCTGACCCCTTCCATCGTATGAAAAAAACGCTTCCGTTGCGCCTGTTTTGGTTTGTCTTGCCCTAACGGATAGGAAAGCTACGCTGGTTCGGCGTGCGGGCGCCGTGCGCTGCGTTTTCTCTCCCCCCTTTTCCCATGAAGAATATCCGGAAGATGGATCTGCTCATCGCCCTCTACATGTTCTGCATCGCGGTGTCGGAACTCATGGGAGCCAAGACGTTTCCGCTGCTCCAACTCGACTGGCTGAAGGTGAACGCCAGCGTGGCCATCTTCACCATTCCCCTCGTCTTCACCATCAACGACGTCATCACGGAAGTGTACGGACGTGAACGCACCCGCAGTGTGATCCGCGCCGGGCTTGTGGTGGTGGCCCTCCTCTTCTTGTTCTCCCTCCTTGCCACCGTCCTTCCGCCCTCCGCCCGCTTCGCACCCACGGAAGAGGCGTACGACACCGTCTTCCGCTTCTCCGCCCGCATGTCGTTCGCGAGCCTCCTCGCCTTCGCCATCGCCGAATTCACGGACCTCTTCATCTTCGTCAAGATCCGCCAGGCGTTGGGGAGCGGGTCGCTGTGGCTGCGCAACAACGCGAGCAACTTCGTGGCGCAGTTCCTGGATACGGTGATCTTCATGTTCGCCGCGTTCTACGCCTTCGATAAGGGATTCGGCGAGAACTTCTCGTTCATCGTGGGCCTCCTCGTACCGTACTGGCTCCTCAAGTGCGCCATGTCCGTGATCGAAACACCCTTCGTGTACGCGGGCGTCAAATGGCTGAAGAAAGGGGAGAAGTGATCCCGGAGACACGGAACCCTGCTGTGACTTTTCCGCAACGGGAAGAGCTTATCTTCCCCTTCCTTCCCCGGAAGTGGACAAGACGTAAGAGAATTGTACGATCTACTTAGGTACAGATTTATTCGATCACTCGATCTTTTGCAAAGGGGGCTCGTCATGTGTACTCGTGGACAAACGGAAAATTTTTTCCTCGAAGACCACCAGGGCGTCGATGTGATTTCCATTGTGAAACAGGAGATCCTCTTCGAGGAAGACAGGAGGTTACTCCAGGAAGGATTTCTCCAACTCCTTCCTCAATTACGGGGAAAAGTGCTTCTGGATGTCAGTCACGTTCGAGTGAATAGCGCAGAGCTCATCAGAGCTTTTGAATGGATGTCACAACAATGCCAACAAGCGGCAATCGAGTTCCGAGTCTTCGGGATGAATGACAAAACTCGTATCACTTGTACGGCTACGCACATCGACAGAACGGTACCCATCCATGCGAACAGAGAAGAAGCCCTGGCCGCTTTCCCCGCCTAACCCTCATCTCTCTGTACCCCCAACGCCTCTTCCCCCGGAACGAGGAGGCGTTTTTTTGGAGAGCGCGGGTCGCCTGTCCTGAGCGAAGCCGAAGGATCGACCCGCAACTGGCAGCCATTCCTCGTCATCACCCCCTCCACACCAAATACCCCACGTAGAGCGCATACGATGCCAACATCGTCCAGCCTTCCGACCGTGTGATCACGTGGCCTTTGCGCTGCCGCCAGAAGAGGAGACGCCTGTGCAGCCACCCCGTATGGGTGAACAGGAAGAGCATGAGGGTGGCGATGACCACCATGAGCAAATCGACGTTCATGGCCGGCTCGAACCGCAGCGGATTGATGAGCGAGCTCACACCCAGAATCCAGAAGATATTGAAGATGTTGCTCCCCACCACATTCCCCACGGCCAGGTCCGCCTTGCCCTTCACGGCCGCGACAGTGGACGTGGCGAGTTCCGGGAGCGACGTCCCCACCGCCACGATGGTGAGCCCGATGAGCGCCTGCGATACGCCCAGGAGCTCCGCGATCGCCGTCGCTCCCATGACGGTGAGCCTTCCCCCGCCGATGAGAAGGACCAAGCCCAGGGCGATGAAGCCGCAGGACGTCCAGAAGCCGCTGTGGTGCTCCCCTTCATCCTTGTCATCAGCGGGATCCAGCCTGCGCATGCCCGCGATGTACCACAGGAAGATGACGAAGAACGCAAGGAAGGTGAGCCCGTCCGTGCGCGAGAGGATGGAGGCATCCGCGCCGTCGATGAGGATGTCGTTCGCCTGTGCGAACAGGATGCCCGCAGCCAGGAGCGAGAGCGGAATTTCCTTCCACACCGTGGAGGTCTGCACGGCAAGGGGCGCGAGGATGGAGGAAATGCCCAGAATGAGGAGGATGTTGCAGATATTGCTCCCCACCACGTTCCCAATGGCGATGTCGTTGGCGCCGCTGAAGCTGCTGAACAGGTTCACCGTGAGCTCGGGCAGGGACGTGCCGAACGCCACGATGGTGAGCCCTATCGTGAGCTGCGAGACGCGCAAAGCCGTGGCGATGGACGCCGCGCCCTCCACCAGCCAATCCGCCCCCTTGATGAGGAGAAGGAGGCCGAGGACGATGAACAGGATGGAGAGAAGCATGGACAGAGCATAGCGCGAGCCGGCGATGGACGAAAAGGCCGGAGGAGCGCTGCCCGGACGCATCATCTTAGAATGCGCACGGGTCGCCTGTCCTGAGCGAAGCCGAAGGATCGACCCGCAGCTTCGGCCTCACGCCGGCTTCGCCAGTTGCACTCCTTCCTTTTCCAGGCGCTCGAGCGCCTCGCGGAGAATGCGTGTGGTGACCGTCCGCCGCTGCCCGATGGGCGCCGGGAAGCAGAGGAGAAGCTTCAGTTCGCGCTTGTCCGTCATTTCCATGTGCACGCGCTGCGCGGGGGAGACCTGGGAGAAGTAGAAACCGCGCATGCGCCGGTCCATCTGGCGCATGGCGTCCTGGGTGTACTTGCTCGTCTCCTCTTCCAGCATCTCCTCCAGGATGTCCGTGGCCTGCCGGCCCTGCTTGGCATCGGCAAGGTAGAGGGGGATCTCCACATTCTCGAAGTCGGAGGTGCTGTGGTAGTTCACCAAGTTGCCCGTGAGAAGGAGGGAATTGGGCAGGCGGACGACCTTCCCGGCCCGGGAGACGTCTCCCAGGTTCGGCGCGCGGGATGCGAGGAGCGTGGTGTGGATGACGCCGATGTCCAACACGTCGCCCGTCACCTCGCCCATGGTCACGCGGTCGCCCAGCTTGAGCGCCCCCTTGTACGTGAGCCATCCCAGGAAGGACTTGATGAGGTCCTGGAGCATGAAGATGAGCGCCGCGCCGATGACCGCGAAGACGGTGGTGAAGCCCGGAAACTCGGCGTAGATGCGCTGGAAGATCCAGAAGAACAGGCTCAGGTACACCACGGTGGTGAAGATCTTGGCCAAGGCGTAGCGGATCTTGCGTTGCGGGATGCGCAGGATGACGAAGGTGCGCAGGAAGTGCTCCACCCAGATCACCGCCAGCACCGCGCCCAGGTACCACAGGATGCCCAAGAAGAGCGTCATATTGGCGTTGCGCTGCTCCAGGAGCAGCTTCCCGAGGCGCGTCTGCTGTGCCGAAAGGGCGGGAGTGAACAGGTCGATGCCCTCCTCCAGCACCACCCTGCGGGCCAGCAGTTCCGGATAACTTTTGGTGATCATGAACACGCCCGAGCCGCCGGTCCCTCCCTCCTTATAGAACCGCTCCTCGTCGTTGAGGAGGTTGAGGTCCACCGTGCTCTCGTTGAGGCGGCTCGTGAGGTCTTCCACGATCTGCCGCTGCCGTTCCAAAGCCTTCCCTTCCTCCACCTCCTCGCCCTCCGGCGTTTCCGTGGGCTGGATGAGGGTGTTAAGATCCTTCTCCAGGAGGGAACGGATGCGGGTGCGTTCCGTGGCGATGGAAGGCTCGTAGACCTTCCGGTTGCGCTCATTCTTGACGTATTCCGTGTAGTAGTTCTTGAGGCGCGTGATATCCACCTCGGGTTGCGCCGCGGAGGCAAGGGGAACGGCGCAGCACAGCGCCACGAGGAAGATGCTGGCGAAAGAGAGGACGCGGGGGTTCATGAGGTGACGAGTGTAGCGGGGAAGGAATGCAAAATGCAAAACGGTCACTCCGCATTTTCCATTTACTCGCCGCTCTCCCCGGAGGCACACTGTCTGCCGATGAAGCCGCACGCCTCCCGCCGGGAAACATTCACCACGGCTGCGGGGACGCTCCTGCTCGCGCTCCTCGCCTTCATCCTCTGGCTTCCCGCGGAAACGTCGCTGCGGCTGCTTTCGAGCATCGGCATCGCTTCCCTCCTGCGCACGCCCTTCCTCATCCCCGCCGTCCTCCTGCTCACGCTCCTGCTGGGGTACAGCCTGGTGGAGAGCTTCTTCCGCCACCGCGACTTCTCCCCCCTTTTCTTCGCATTCTTCGGCGTGAGCATGCTCCTGCTCGCCATCCTGACCGACCTCCCGCCCCTCGTCCCGCTCCTCTGCGGCTGCAGCATCCTCATCGCGGGCATCTGGAGCATCGCCGCCCCCACCACCGCCCCATTCGACGTCACCGCGTTGCCGGGCCTGGACGAATTCATGGACGCCCCCGCCGCCCCCCAAGACCATGAAGAACAATGACCCGCTCTCCGCCGGCCACCCCTGGAAGCACATCCTCCGCAAGTCGGTGCTCGGCCCCCTCCTCGCTGGCATCCTCCTGGCCATGGCGGCTTCCATCCTGCTCACGGGCGCCTCGCGCGCGTTGGTGGAGCTGACACCGGGCGAAAACCCCCTCCTCCCCCTCACGGTCTTCATCATCATCCTCATCGTGCTCCTCACGGCCACGTTCACCGTGCAGGCCGTGTACTTCCACATCATCGCCGTGCACCTCAAGAACGACCGGGAAAAATCCGTCTTCGTGCGCATGGCCACGGATACCATCCGCACGCCCGTCACGGGGCTGCGGTGGCTCACCGAACTCTTTCTCTCCGGGGAATTCGGGGCAATTTCCGGCGCACAGAAGGAGAGCATCGTGAACATGGACGCGGCCATCCGCCGCTTGATCAACCTGCTGGACGAGCTGCTCAAGGTGATGCGGATGTCCGGGGGCTTGGTGCACTACAACCCCACGGCCGCGGATCTCACCGCCCTCCTCAAGAGGTCGGCGGGGGACATGAACGCGGTGGCGTCCGCCAAGCTCCAGCGCATCGGCTTCGGCCAGATTTCCACGGACGTGGACATTTGGCTGGATGAGCCGCTCATCCGCCACCTCTTGGCCGCGCTCCTGGGCGCCGCCGTGCGCCTGGGTGACCTGAACACCACCGTGGTGCTGCACGCCGAGCCGCTGGAGAAGGACGACATCACCATCGGCATCACCTACACGGGGCAGCCGATGCTGCTGAAGAAGGACGCGGACGCGGAAGCCCGGCACGCCTTCCCCAACCTGCCCCCCCATGTGGGGGATTTGGACCTCACGGTTTCTTGGGAAATCCTCAGTGCCGCGCAGGGGCGATTCTGGACCAAGCACAAGGACCCCGAACACACACTCTTCATCTCGCTGCCGCGGAAAGGGATGGCGCGGGGCGTGTGACGCTTTCGATGCCCAAACGGTGGCCGTTCCGCGCAGGGAACCGTATACTGTGCGTTCTTCTGCATGGAACAGGACCTCTACAACACCGTCATCGGCGAAGCGATGGAAGCCCTCCCCGCGCACATCCGCGAAGAAGTGAAGGATGTGGTGGTCGTGGTGGAGGAGCGGCCGATGCGCCGCCCGGGCGCCGTGCCCATCCGGCGCGGACAAGTGCTCCTGGGCCTCTATGAAGGCGTGCCGCGCACGGCGTGGGGGAGGGAGTTCAGCGGCAAGCTGCCGGACAAGATCACCCTCTTCCGGGAATCCATCGAGCTTGTGGCCGGATCGCCGGAGGATGTCCCCTCCCTTATCCGCGAAACCCTGTGGCACGAGATCGGCCACTACTTCGGTCTCGGACATGAAAAAATTCATGAAATGGAAAAACGTTGGAGGAAGGACAGACGGAATGACAGAAAATGACGCCATCTATGAACAAGATGCCACCGCGGCGAAGCGGTATCGCCGTTTCTGATACACCGGCAACCCCCACCATGCCCCTCTACTCCCATGCCGCGCAGCCGGGTGGCACGAGATCGGCCACTACTTCGGTCTGGACCATGACAAGATCCACGCGATGGAGGAGCGGTGGAGGAAGAGGAGACGGAAGGGCGCCCCCTGAGAGGGGAAGGGGAAGGATGCCGCGGTCCGCACTGCAGGCAGACTGACGGATGGAGGAAAAGATGTGGAGCGTGACGGATGAAAATGCCCTTGCCCCGGGAGTGAAAAGAATTACACTGGCGCCTTGTTCTTTGTTTTTTTGTGTCCTACGGGACAGAAAGGATTCCAATCATGTTTGGAAAATTGTTCGATTTGTTGGTTTCCGTGGCAGTGAACGGGCTCATTGCGCTCTTCCTCTCAGGGATGATCTGCATTGTGCTGGCCTTGGTCTTGATGTTCGCGTCTATCCCCATCGGGATCATCGCGAACACGGATCCGACGGCTTTTCTCCAGTCCTTGATGGACACGTGGATGTTTCGAATCGTCTATGTCATCGTGTTTGCAAACTTGATGATGGACACATACAACGTCCCCAACCTCAAGGGATTGGTGTGGAAGAAACGCCACAAGACAGAACAAGCGTCCTGAGGATTCTCAGGAACAGACCGGTAGCGGAGCAATCCGCTGCCGGTTTTTTATTGCCCCTTCCGCCCTATCCCAGGAGCCCGCTCAGCGCCACCCCCAGGAAGTACGGCCACAGGAGGAGCGCGAGGACGCCCTTCCAAAAGCCCAGCTTGAGGAAGCCGATGGTGAAGAGCCAAAGGGCGAACCACAGGCCGCCCGTGAACGTGTGCTGCTCGATCTTGATCTTCTGCATGGGGGTAATGATACAGGATCGGGCAAGGCGAACGCTCCGTGGTTCCGCCGGTTTGCGTCTTTCTTCTCCGGATCTTCCCTTTGCAGAGCCCTTGCCCCTCCGTATACTTCCTTTGCCCTGTCTCGGTTACGTGACAGTGTTCTTTCCCTTCGTTCACTCTCCCGCGTTGGAACGGGGCTTGCCCCGCACCGACGCGAACGCAGTGAACGTCTGGTACGGGGCCCCATCGTCTAGCGGTTAGGACACAGGATTCTCATTCCTGTAACCGGGGTTCGATTCCCCGTGGGGCTGCCACTACGTGCGCGTGCTTTTAGACCCGCTTGCCTAAGCCAAAAAGTCGGCATCCGTGAGACCCAGAATTGCGGTTCCAGACCCGGTTGGGTCGACCTCTTCGGCACACTGTTCCCTCCGACGGAATACACTACGATGTTGGCGAATTTCATCACGAACGAATGGCAGGATTTCCCCTGCTGCGTTCCATGGGCAAGGCGGATATCTATGTCAGCACGTTTGTTCACGAACTGCCGGAGGAGCTCCGACTGGGAGGAATCGGTATCGGCGAGAAGGAGAATGTGCCGAGAAGTCCTTATGTTATCAACAGAGCTATTCACAGCCTCATTCTAGTGAGCGAAGTAACGAGAAGAAAGGCGTCACATCTTATCTACAATGTTCTTGTCAGTGAGCAACTGAATACTTCTCCTTCCTATCTATTGCTGTCATTGCTGTCGCTCGTTTAACTGTTTGAGCCACAAGAGTAGCTTCCAACGTTCGGTTATGCGACTCGGCAATGATTTGTTTCTCAGCTCTGATCCGATTATCGTCGATGGTCTCTTTCAAAATGATTTCAGTGAAATGATAATTTTCTGTTATTAAATATGACAGCATCGGCCTTCGAGAATTGCGCGTGATGAGTTTTATTTTCTGAAAACCCTGATCCACGGACCATTTCTCGGCGTAATGCATCAATGACCTCAGAAGACCTTTGCGACGAAAAGCGGGAAGCACTCCCACCCTCCAACAGTAGAAAGAGCCATCTTGATAGCGGTCATAGCCTATGAAGAAGCCTGCAGGTTTCTTATTGAGGTATCCAATGAGACATAGAAACTTGGCGTTTCCGATCTTGTTTCGGTATTCCTCTTCTGTCCGCTCACCCGCTTCGGCGAATTCCTCAACTTGTTCAACAAGCAGCAGGATGTCCTTCAGAGAGGCCGGAACGATGTGAATGGAGGGATTCATGCCTGGACGTCTATTTTACCAGTTTGACGATCAAGGAAAGCGAGAATTTCCCAGTTAAACGCTTCGGGGTGATCAAGGCTGTGCAAAGGGAAGATGATGGTTTTGACGTACGATAAGCGGCATCCACTTAACAGAGATTCCCCCCGGCTTTTGCACGGTGTAGGCTTTCCGTTGACCCCCCGGAGGGATCCCTCTTCCCCCTGCCCCCCTGACGGAGAACACCCAACCCAAGCGCGGCATCCTGCATTCGCCCGCGGGCCCGCTGCTGTGGTCCCTCCTCTTCCTCGCGGCGTTCACCGCGGTCTTCTTTATGCAAAAGCCTTCGACGCTCGTGATAGGGAATGAGACGATCAAGGGCATCTTCGCCACGTACGGCCCGGCGGCTGGCCCCGTCTTCGCGCTCCTGTGCATGGCTGCCATGTACCTACTGGCGGGCATCAAGCGCCTCGCGGGGTTGCGGCGGTTCCGCTTCCTCAATCCGGTGGTGGTGCTCCTGGTGATGCTCCCGTTCCTGGCGCTCGGGTACCAGCTCGCGTACCGGGAGAAGCCGTACACGGACATCGCACGCGGCATCATCGGCACGCTGGCCATGCCGTTGCTCCTCTCTTCCCTCATCGTCGGCGCCCTCGCCCTGGCGTGGCTCGCCTGGACCTTCATCCGCCGCCCTTCCCCACCATCCCATGCGTAAGGCTTGTTCCCGTTTCCTCCTGCTCCTTCTCCCCCTGGCCCTCACGGGCTGCATCGGCGAGCTGATGGCCGTAGTGTGCGATTTCGTCCCCGATGGCGACCACTGTTACCAGTCCGCCGCCGTGCAGCAGGGACGGGTGGAGGAGTGCGAGAAGATCGAGGGGGAGGGGTTCAAGGGCAGCAACCCGCCCCGCGACAAGTGCTACCTGATGATCGCGGAGAACACGGGGGATTACGGCGCCTGCGACCAGATCCGCGGCGGCCCCCTGTCCTACACGCGGGAGGAGTGCATCATGGGCGCAGCGGTGAAGAACGAGGACCCGGCGGGGTGCAAAAAGCTCTCGGGCAGCGCCTTCCGGCAGTGCAAGGAACAGGTGGCGGGAGGCATTTCCGCGGACAAGCTGAAGGAAATCACGGACGAGGTGGAAGCGGCCAAGAGCGCCGCCGGCGCCGACCCGGAGGACGCAGGCGCAAAGGAGAAGCTGGCGGCCCTCCTCGCCAAGCAGAAGGACCTCTTCGAGTTCGCTTCCCCGGCCGCCCAGTCGCAATTCATGAAGGCCGCGCGGGAGGAGATCATGGCGGACGTGGAGGATGAAGACGTGAAGTCGGAGATCTCCAAGATATTCATCGCCTACCGCGGGCAGAACCCCGGCATGGACATCAACCAGCAACTGGCGAAGATGGAGGAAATACGGGACCAGCAGGAAACCTCCAAGCGCCTCGACGAGTACGCCAACACCCTCATGGACCAGATCAAAGACGGGGCGGGCGACTTCGCAAGCGACACCATGGACGACCTCTACGGGGACGACATCGAGGAGTACAAGGAAGAGATGGCCAAGAGGGGCATGAAGTACCTGGAAGAGAAGGGGGGCAAGGAGCTCAAGCGGGGGATAGAGCACCTGGAGTGGCTCAAGGGGAAGTACGACGCGGCATCGGAGCAGTACGAAGCGGTCTCCGAACAGATCGAGAAGCTGCAGAAGGTCTACGACGAGGCCGCAGAGGTGTACCGGAAGATCGAGGCGATCAACAAGCTGGTCGCCGAGGGGAGAATTGACGTGAAGAGGGCGAAGGTCCTCCACGGCGCCGTCTACTTGGGCAAGGGACTGGAGTACGCCACTTCCTACGTCCCCGTGTTCGGCAGCACCATATCCACGATCAGCAAGGAGACCTTCGACGCCACGGTGAAGTTCGCCACCAAGCGCGCCGAGCGGACCACGGCGCTGGACAAGTGCATCGAAGATCCCGAGCACTGCGATACCGACGGCATTTCGGCGTACTGAGTGCTACACCTCTTTCCGCCTATCAGGAGTGGTACAAGCCCCGCACTTCGAACAGCAGCCAGAAGCCGATGAGGGAGCCCACCAGGCTGCCCAGTGAACCGTAACCGACAGCCATATTGAGGAGAGTGGCCGCCGTGGTGAGCACGGTGCCGTAGAAGAGATAGTTCCATCCCTTCTTCCGCCGCGCGCCGAGCGGTTTGAACGCGAGCAGCTCCAGGGCGCAGGCGATGATGCCCGCGATGACCGTGATGAGGAGGACGAGCGGCGTGATGCCATTGGCCAGCAGAACGACGGAAGCGAAGGAGAAGAGGGTGGCCATCGCCCCGGCGGAGAGGAGCGCGAGGAGGCCGAGGGCGCCGAAAATGAGGGCGATCCAGGGCGCAATATTGGCGATCGTCTGCCGGGCGCTCTCGGGCAAGTGCGGGAACTTGGCGAAGAGCGGCGCCATCCATTTTTCCAGCGCAGCCATCTTCTGTTCTGCGGCAACGGGGATTGCGGTGTCCATGGGGGGGGAGGGGGTAGGGGGAGGGGGGGGTAGTAAGAATGAACAATTACTGATGGTACCCGCTCCCCCATTGCATGCCAACGTCATGACAGCAGATGCAAATCCCGGAGCGTATAGCCCCGCTTCGTCCATTCCCCAAACACCTGTAGCAGGAATGGATGCGCGCGATCAATGGCAGGGCCCGCCCCTTTCAAAGACAGTATGGCCTCCCACATGGCATCGTGCGCGCGTCCCGCCTCCCCGTCGGTCGCCTCATTCACCGCGGCACAACATTCGGCAAGCGCTTGCTTCAACACTTGCGTCGTCCCGTCCAGAGCCGTATCGCTATACCCCTGCTTCTTCAGTTCCTCATCCCACCGCGCATTGAATCGATCGTTGTGGACCAAATCGCGATACACCGTCCCCACTTCCCTGCATTCTTCGCCCGTGCTCGGTTCATACTCGCTGTGCAGATATTCACCCAACCACATCCGTCGTAACTGAGTCCTGATATTCTCCATCTCCTGGGAAATCTTCGGCTTTTCCTCCGGCGGATGGAACGTCGCAAGGCGCCCCAGCGTTTTGCACGCTTCGAAGGTTTTGTCGTCATCCAATGGGACTGTTTCCATAGGGTCAGTGATGGTACCCGCTCCCTTTGATGATCTCAATGGCGCGGTAGAGCTGCTCCAGGAACACCGCGCGGCAGAGCTCGTGGGGAAGCGTCATGTCCGAGAGGCGGATGACCTTCCTGGCCGCCTTGCGGACGTCGTCGGAGAGGCCGTACGCCCCGCCGATGACGAATTCCGCGGGGGTGCCCGCGTCGAAGATCTTGCGGAGGAAGGCGGCGAACTCCTGCGAGGTCATGCGCTCCCCCTTCTCGTCCAACACGATGGAATCCCCCTCGTGCTTGGCCATGGCGGAGAGCAGCCGCAGCGTCTCGTCCTTCCGCTGCCGTTCGGGGTCCCGCTCCTTGCCGGCCGCAACCTCATGCACGTCCACGAGGGCGAAGCGCTTGAGCCGTTTGATGTAGTCGCGGCAGCCTTCGGCGATCCAATCGGCGTTGATCCTGCCGACGCAAAGGAGGGTGATGCGATGCACGGAGGGAGCGTAGCGAAGGGGGGTGGGCATCAACAACTCTTCTTGAATACCCCCATCACCGTACACCACGCGTCGTACACGAACTTCCGCACGACCTCGTCGAGCATGGTGAAGAACGCGTCCCACTGCGATGCGGCCTCCTCCGGCAACTTCTGCATGGTGCGCATGAGCCCTATGTCGATGCGCATGACGCACTGTTTCTCCTCTTCCCCCGTACAGGTGACGGCAACGGGATACGCGCCGGCCGTGTACCGGTCTTCCCCCACCGTGGCATCCACGTTGCAGAAGCGCATATTCACGGGATCGCCGGGCAGCGTATCCAGCGGGCCGATGGAGCAGGATCCCGTGCACCGTCCCGTCCAAACGAAGAACTCCGCCAGGGCGTCCCGCCCCGTGCCGTAGCACCGCAAAATCATGCCCACGGGTTCGCTGTAGACCGTGGAATCCTTATCCACGTGCACCGTGAAGCGTGCGGATTGCGCGGCGTGGACATTGCCCGCAAGGAGATGGAAAACGATGAGGAGGAAAAGCACGGTCGTGATCATACTCCTCTATTTCCTCTGCAACAGCGCCACGGTCTCAATATGCGCCGTATGCGGGAACAGGTCCACCGGCTGCACCGTGCGCAACTCGTACCCCGCCTTGAGGAATTCCGCCAAATCGCGGGCGAAGGTGGCCGTGTTGCAGGAGACGTACACCACCTTGTCCGCCTTGTGCGCAATGAGCGCGTCCCTTGCCGCGGGGTGCAGGCCGGGACGGGGAGGATCCACCACGATGGTGGAGAAGGAGTACTTGCCTCCGGCTTTAAGCTGCTGCTGCATCACCTGTTCCACCTTCCCCTTGTAGAAGCTGATGTTCCCGATGCGGTTCTTCCCCGCGCTCTTGAGGGCGTCCTCGATGGCGGAGGGATGGCTCTCCACGCCCACCACCTTCTGGCAGAAGCGCGCCAGGTACTGCCCGATGGTGCCCATGCCGCAGTAGGCGTCCAGCACAGTGTCGTGCATGGTGAGTTCCGCCGCTTCGGCGATGGAGCGGTACAGCTTCTCCGCGCCCAGCGTATTCGTCTGGAAGAAGGAGAAGGGGGAGATTTCGAAGGTGAGGTCGAAGAGGCGCTCGGTGATGGTGTTCTTGCCGTACAGGGTATGGACCTTGGGAAAATCGGGGCGGTCGTGGAGGCCCATGTTCTCCACCACGAGGAGCGAGGCCAGGTTCGCGCGCCCGGCGAAGTACCGGATGAAGGTTTGGAAGAGCGGCTCCAGCTCCTTCTTCCGCGCCTGCAGCAGGAAGCACACCATCTGCTCTTCCGTGTGCACGCCGCGGCGCAGGAGCAGCGTGCGAAGCATGCCCTTCTGCGTCTTGGGGTTGTACACGGGGATCTTGGTCTCCTCCATAAAACGGCGGACCGTACTGAGGAGCATGGGAAGCTGCTCGTCGTAGAGGTGACACTCGGAGACGGGGAGCACCGTGGACCACTGCCCCGGCCGGTGGAACCCGATGCTGGGGTTCTCGTCAAAGTGGATGCGGCGCCCGTTGTTCTCCTCCGTCCGCATGTTCTCGTATCCGAAGCTCAGTTCCATCTTGTTGCGGTAGTGGAACACCTGCGGGCTGGGGACGATGTTCAGTACGCGTCCCGGCAGGTTCTTGCGCTCCGCCTCCCCGATGGGGGTGAGGTGGAGGAGGGTTTCACGGACAATGTCCTCCTTATAACTGATCTGCTTGTCGTAGGGGAGGTTCTGCCAGGCGCATCCCCCGCAATCGTGAAAATGGGGGCAGCGGGGGGGTATCTCCTCCTTCGCCTTCCGCACCACTTTGCGCACTTTGGCTTCCGCATACGAATCCTTGAGCTTCGTGATGACAATTTCCAACATCTGCCCCGGTATGGAATCGGGGATAAAGACGGGCAACGTGCCAATGTGGGTCAGGCCGGAACCGCCAAAGGTGAGCTTTTCCACGGTCACCTGGTGCGCCTGTCCCGGAGCGATGGTCTGGGGGAGTATTGACATCTACCTAAGATTGTAGTATAAATATCACCTTTTGCCCCGTCATGAAAACCTCGTACCTCTTCCGTTTCTGGCTTATAACGATGCTTACAGCGGGAGCATTCCTGCCCCAAAGTGTAGCACACACTACAATCCCTGCAAGGGAAACCCTGCAGAGAACGCAGAAACAGGCCTCCGGGGAAGCGACACAGGGCCAAGCCCATACCGTACGGAACGCCGTCATCACACTGGAAGCCCCTGCGGCGGCACCGGCCACCACGGTGACCACCAAGGACAGCGCCATCAATCCTCTCCAAGCTCAAATTCTGGCGGAACTGGAGGGTTTCCTACCCGCTTCGTGCGCGCAGAAGACGCGCAACATCTTCGTCCGCTACGACCGGCCCGAGAGGAGGGGGCTGGCGGGCAAGACGACGGTGATCGTGAGCGGCAGCCTGCCCCTGCAGGAATTCCGCGCGGTGCTGGTGCATGAGCTCCTGGGGCACGTGAATGACCTCGGTTGTCTGGAAGGCACGCCCAAGAGCGGCGCCAGCGCTTTCCGCGACGGCAACGAAGTGATCTTCAATGACGACCCGAGCACGGCCTTCTACGCCATCTCCTGGACCGCGGCTAAGCAGAAGAGGGAGGACTCCCTCGACCGGGACTTCGTTTCGGGCTACGCCAAGGCCGACGCGTTTGAGGACGTCGCCGAAAGTGTCGCGTTCTACGTGCTTCACCGCGAGGAGTTCAGGCGGAGGGCGGAGGAGAACCCCGTGCTGGCGCGGAAGCTCGCATGGGTGGAGACGTACGCCCTCCCCTCCGCGCAGAGCTACGCCCTGAGCACCTACGTGTGGGATGCGCGGAACATCCCGTGGGATATCACCTTGTTGCCCTACGTGTGGATGGGACCGTCGAAGACATGAGGGGGTAGGGAGTAGGCGGTAGGGAGTAGTACATCAATACGGGATAAACGGAGTCATTGCCCAGATTTTGGTACCCCCAACAACCTACCACCTACTCCCTTGCTCCAATCTTCCCTATACTGCATCCGATGCATTCACGATCAGTGCTGCTTCTCTGGTTCGCCTCGGACATCGCCCTCTTCATCCTCAGCTACGCGCTGGCGTACTTCTGGCGCGTGGGATGGATCCTCTCCACCGATTTCCCCTTCACCCAGTACATCGCCGTCGCCACGCTGGTGGCGCCGGTGTGGCTCGTGGTGCTCATTTCCACGCGCATCTTCCACCTCACCCGCAGCCAGTGGACGCGCAGCAGCTTCCTCTCCATGCTCTACGCCAACATCGTGGGGAGCGCGCTCTTCGCCCTCACGTACTACTTCCTCTACGGCCTCTTCTTCAGCCGCCTCCTCCTCATCGAGGCGCTCTTCCTCTCCACCGTCATCCTGCGGCTCTGGCATTTGGCGTTCCAGCAGATCAGCCGCTCCATGCTGTGGCGCGCCCCCGCCTTCCCCACCCTCATCGTGGGAGTGACAAGGGAATCGCGCCAGCTCATTACGCTCCTCTCCCGCAGGAAGAACCCGCTGCGTCCCGTGGCCGTGCTCGACGGCAGGGGAGCGAAGGAGAAGGACATCGCCGGCGTCCCCGTGCTCGGCAAGCTGGACAAACTGGAGGAGACCCTCCGCGAGAAGAGGATCACGCACCTCATCCAGTGCAGCGACTTGGAACAGTCGTTGAACCTGCTGAGCGCATGCCGCCAGCACGGCATCACGTATCTCCTCCTCCCCTCCGTGTTGGGGGTGATAGAGAAGGACGAGCGCGTGACGTCTCTGGAAGGCTGGGCAGCCACGATGGTGCGTCCCGATATCCCTTGGTGGAAAGGGTTGTTCCTCCCATAAATACAAATAATCGATGAGGGTGGTTGGCGCGCCGCGGGGGGTGAAGGGGAAGGCCCTGCTTCGACATGGCCTGCCGACGAGTCAGCCCCGAAACCTTGCAGGGGCTGACGAGGAGGCACAGGGCCGGGTGGAGGGGAGTTCGGCGCGCCGGCGTTTTGGCTCCACCTTTTCCGCCGGGAAAAGGTGGAAGAGAAAACAGCAATCAGATCGCTATGAGAGAGAATGTGGCAGTGATGATGGTTACGGATATACTGCTCCAAGATGCAAGCTTTCATTTTAGCCGGCGGCTTCGCGACAAGATTGTGGCCGTTGACGGAACAGCGCGCCAAGCCGCTGCTCCCCCTCGCCGGCAAACCCATCATCACGCACCTCCTGGAGAGCATCCCCGAGGAGATCCCCGTGACGGTGAGCACCAATGCCGCGTTCGCGGAGAAGTTCGGCAAGTGGCGGGAGGAGTTCTCGCGCCCCGGCCTGGAACTGGTGATCGAGGGGAGCAAGCGCGACGACCAGAAGAAAGGCGCGTTGGGGGCGCTGGCGGAGTGGGTGGAACGGGAGAACGTGCGGGACGACCTGCTGCTCCTCACGGGGGACAATTACCTGGGATTCCCGCTCTCCCGCTTCCTCGCCGCGTACGGTACGGGCACCCCCCTCCTCGCCGCCTTCGACATCCGGGATCCGGAGAGAGCGAAAGCGTTCGGGACGGTGATTGTCGAATCAACCTCCTCCCTACTTCCTCCTTCTGTGCACTCCTCCATCCCCCGGCCCCTTCCTCCGGAGGAGGAAGGGGAGAACACAAACAACAAACATACCCCTCCTCCGAAGGAGGAGGGGCGAGGGGTGGAGGAAAACAACAAACAAGGAGGAAGACCGTGGGAAGAGCGAGGAATGAAACGGGTTATCGGTTTCGAGGAAAAACCTCCTTCTCCCAAGACCACTCTCGTGAGCACCGGTTGCTCGGTGCTTCCCAAGGAAATCCTCCCTGTTGTGCTGGAGTTCGCCCGGGCGCACCCGGACAATGTGGGGGGCTTGTTCGAAGAACTGGTACGCCGCAACATCCGCGTGGATTGCTTCACGTTCACGGAACCCTGGCTGGATATCGGCTCGTTCCACTCCTATCTGGACGCACACCGGTTGCTCGTGGGGGAGCGCCTCCTGGCGGATCCCTCCTCTTCGGTGGACGGGACTTTGTGCACGGGGAGCGTGGCCGTGGGCAAGCGGAGCGCCATCCGCCGGAGCGAACTGCACGACTGCATCGTGTTTGAGGAATGCACCATTGAGGACAGCACCCTCAAGAACTGCATCATTGATGACCGCTGCACGTTGCGGGGTGTTGACCTTTCCAATAAAATGCTGCGTACTGGAACAGCGTTGGAGCTGCCGGCTTTCGGCGGTTAGTCGTCTATACGTTCAAGAAAGCCTGGATAATGAGGTCTGTCCGCTGGAAGCTGAAAGCTGAAAACTGGAAGCTGACCGTTCCAACCTACTTGAACGACCGGTCGCTCCGTTGCACGGTGTACGGAAGTTCCCTAGACTCCACTCGCTATGAAACGCCTCTTTTCCGTCGGCGTGCTCCTGCTCCTCGCCGGATGCACGCAACCCAACACCGGCTATACCATCACCATCCAAGAGACCGGGACGGCGCATGCGCAGGAATTACGGGACGCCGCCGTGCGCGTGGTGGAACGCCGGGCGGAACGGCTGGGCCAGAAGCTGCAGGCGACGCATGTGACCACGGCGGGGGACGACGCCGTCTTGCGCTTCGCCCTGCAGAACACAGCCGTCGGTGAGGTGCTCACGCAGGAACTCACGGCGCCCTTCTCCTTCCGCGTGATGGTGGAGGCATCGAAGGAAGAGGCCGACATCTGGCACGAGAAGAGCGAGAGCGGCTACAAGGAAACCGGCGTCACCGAACAGCACATCAGCTGGATCACCGCCACCGCCACGCAGGACCGCACCCGCGGGATGGCGCTCATCCTCCTCACTCCGGAGGGACAGACCCTGCTCGCGCAGGCGTTCGAGCGGAACCAGGGGAAGCAAATGGCCATCTTCGTGCGCGACGTCCTCATGTCCCGCAAGCGTATCGGCTTGGAGGATAAGAAGGGATCGATCCAGATCGACAACATCCCCAGTCCCCAGGTGGCGTCCATCTTCGCCGATGACGTGAACGTCGGCCTCCACGTGGCCTTCCGCCCCCTCGCTTCTGCAACGAACAACCCTTCGTCTTCCGTTCAATCTTCCCTACCTCCTTCCCCGTAACAATCTCTCGCCTTCTTCGGACTCTTCGGAATCCTCGGAATCCTCCGTCCCCCCTTCGTCCCCTTTCCTATGTCACGCTCCCGCGCTTCCTTCTGGCCTATCGTCACCGTCATTGTCGGTGTCCTCATCGTCCTCATCGCCCTCCCGCAGGAATGGAAGACGTGGGCACCGGGCATCATCCGCACCCCCACCCTGCACTTGGGACTGGACCTGGTGGGAGGAACACAGCTGGATTTCCGCATTTCCGAGGAGGAGATCAACCGGCAGATGGCGCAGCTGGAAAAGGATATCGCCACGCTGGAGGAGAAGAACGCCCCCGCCGCCGACATCAACAAGCTGCAGGCGCAACAGTACAGCATCCAGGAGCAGAAACGCAGCCTGGTGGAGGCCATCCGCACGGTCATCGAGAGGCGCATCAACGCCTTGGGCGTGAGTGAAGCGGTGATCACCCCCTCCTACATCGGAGATGAGAAGCACCTGCTCGTGGAATGCCCCGGCGTGGTGGACACACAGGAGTGCATCAAAATCGTGGGCAAGACCATCCAACTGGAATTCAAGGAGGAATTCACGGAACCCACGGAGGAATTCAAGGAGGAAGTGGTGGCGAAAGCCGACCTGGTGGAGCGCCGCATCACCGAGAGCGGCTCCACGCTGCAAAAGGAAGGGGAGAATGTGGGTACCGCGCTGGGCCTGGTGTACCAGGACAGCCACGCCTTCTACAAAGACACGCTCCCGCAGGGCCTGGAGGACTTGTGGAATAGGAAACCGGGCCAAATGTACCGCCGGGAAGGCAGCATCCGCGTCGCGTCGCAGACGCAGGACGGCGGCGTGGAGGAGGAGGATGTACCGGGCATTTTCCTTGGCGAGGTGGTGCAGCCCCTCACGGAAACGGGACGGACGGTCATGGAAGCGCCGCGCGCGTTCTCCATCCTGGCCGAAACGGAGACCGGCGCCACGTACGCTGTGAAGGAGGATATCCTGTTGGATAACACGCTGGACGCGCGCCTCTTGGGCGCCCTGCGCGGGATGCGTGGAGGGGACCTGAAGGCGGTGGACACGGGTTCCGGGACCGCCCACATTCTCTTCCTTCGCGGTGTCACGCAGGGGAAGGAGGAGGTGGACGTGAGCCATATCCTCGTCGCCTACAAGGGCGCGCAGGAAGCCGCGGGGACCGTGACGCGGACCAAGGAGGAGGCGTTGGCGCGCGCGCAGGAACTCAAGGCGAAGATCGCGACGGGCACGGCGTTTGAGGACGTGGCCAAGGCGGATTCCGACGGGGCTTCCACCAGGACAGAGGGCGGCAAGCTGGGGAAGATCGCGCGGGGAAGCTGGCCGGCTGCGTTTGAGGACGTGGCCTTCGGCATCACGGCGGGCGAGGTGAGCGAGCCGGTGGAGACCGTCTACGGGTACCACCTCATCAGGACGAATGGCCCCGCGCAGAGCACGCCGGATGCGGCCACCTACGATGATTTGTCCATCACGGGCGCCGGTTCCCTCACGCGGGCGGAACTGATCATCGGCAAGTTGAAGCGGGGGGAGGTGCATTCGCGCGAAGAAGCCCTCACACTGCGCTTACTGTTCTTCTCCCTCATCCCTTCGGGCTGGAAGGACACCACCCTGGACGGCAAGCACTTCCGCTCCGCCAATGTCTCCGTGGACCCCGTAACCAACATCCCCGTGGTGCAGATCCTCTTCGATGATGAAGGGGGAAAGCTCTTCCAGGAACTTACGAAGAGGAACGTGAACAAGCGCATCGCCATCTTCGTGGGAGGGGAGCTCGTCTCCGCCCCCACCGTGCAGCAGGAAATCGCGGGGGGGAGCGCCGTGATCACCGGCAGCAAGAACTTCGATGAAGCCCGCACGCTGGCACAGGACCTCAATACGGGCGCCATCCCCGCCCCCATCCACCTCGTGGGGCAGTACACCGTGGAAGCCACGCTGGGCGCCGCCGCCCTGCGCACGTCCCTGCAGGCGGCCTTCATCGGCATCATCATCCTCATGGTCTACATGATCATCATGTACCGCTTCCTCGGCCTCATGGCCGACGTCGCCCTGGCCATGTACGCCACCATGCTCTTCGCCATCCTCAAGCTCCCGCTCCTGCTGTTCTCCTCCAGCTACATCGTGCTCACGCTCGCCGGCATGGCGGGCATCATCCTCTCCATCGGCATGGCGGTGGACGCCAACGTGCTCGTGTTCGAGCGCGTCAAGGAAGAGCTGCGCAAGGGGAAGCTCGTGCGGACAGCCGTGGAAGCCAGCTTCCGGCACGCCTGGCCCGCCATCCGCGACAGCAACGTCTCCACGCTCATCACCTGCGGCATCCTCTTCATCATCGGCACCTCCATCGTCCGCGGGTTCGCCGTCACCCTCGCCATGGGTGTGATGCTCTCCATGCTCACAGCCGTCGTGGTCACCCGCTGGCTCCTGCGCCACCTTGCGCGGACGCCGCTCGGGGAGCGTCCGGAGCTGTTCTGCGGACCCAAGCTGAAGAGGGAAGACGCAGTAGGCGCCGATGTGGCTGCGTAAAGCAAGAAAGCCCGCTTCTCAAGGATTAAGCGGCGTTCGCAAGGGACGCTTCCGCCGCGAACTGCCTCAGTTTGCCCTCGCGCGAGAGTGCCACAAGCCAGTCGGGGGAGAGGAGCGCGCCCACCTTCTCCCGGATGGCTTTGTACTCCGCCGAAAGCCTGTCCACGCTCCGCGCGCTCTGCCGTTCCTGCGCCGCAATCGCCCCCGCTTCGATGAACTCATGGTCCGTGATCGTGGTACCGTCCGTGAGCGTCACCTCCGCGGCGTCGGGTGCCCTCTGCTTGGTGTGGAAGTCCTCGTGAGCCGCCACGCCCTCCGACATGTCGCGGTCCACCACCTTCCCCTCGCCCTCCAGCGACCGCGCATCGAACGTGGCGGAACCCTCCCGACCCAGCATCGCCTGCCCCGCCACCCCCTCCGGGAGTTCCTCGTGAATGGCGCCGGACTTCCCCACGCTCGCCCGAATGTCTTCCGCTGCCTGCTTCAGGTGATCCGCGGTTTCCCGCTGCATCTCCCGTAATCGGCGTGAGCGTTCTTCCAGCCGCTGCGCGAACTCCGCTGCCGATACGCCCCGGGCTTCCTCGGCTTCCTTGCGATAGAGACTTTTGGCGAGTGCGAGTGGTTCCATGCGCGCAGTGTCGCGGACACGGCGGGAGATCTCAATCAGAAAGACTGCGATCTTCCTCCATACCTATTTTATGGCTTCCATTAGCCAAAATTACAGTCTCACGAACCTGACCTCTGGTCTTCCAACGCACTGACCGCTGACCACTCATCGCTGACCGCTGAAAGCCGGCCGCTATGTTCTCCTCTCGTAGGTGAGGAACGTGTAGGCGTGGAGATGATGGGGATCGGACTGATGCTCCTCCCGCGACACCTCCTGCCAATCCTCCGAAGGGAGCTCCGGGAAGAATGCATCGCCCTCGATGACGGCATGGACGCGCGTCAGGTACACCCGGTCCGCAAGGGGAAGGGCGTTCTTGTACGTGAGCGCCCCGCCGATGACGAAGACCTCCTTGGCCCCCAGCTTGCCCTCCGCGTACGCGATGGCTTCGGCGAGCGAGGGGACCACGGTGCTGCCCGGGAGCTTGGCATGGGGATCGTCGCTGATGACGATATTCTCGCGGTTGGGGAGCGGGCGTCCGATGGAACGGTACGTCATCCAACCCATGATCACCGGCTTGCCCTCCGTGATCCGCCGAAAGTGCTGCAGGTCGTTGGGGAGATCCCACGGAAGGGCGTTCTTGATGCCAATGACGTTGTTTTCCGATGCGGCTGCTATCAATGACACTCTCATGATGACAGTATGCCTTCACCATTCCTTTTCCGCTATTAAACAGGAAAACCCTCTGCACATACTTGTGTGGAGCGGGGGAACGCGCGCCGCCCACTACACGGCAATCGGCGCTTTGATGGAAGGATGCGCTTCGTACCCTATCACTTCGATATCCTCGTACCGGAAGGCAAACAGATCCTTCACGTCGGGATGGAGCTTGAGCGTAGGGAGGGGCTTGGGCTCGCGCTTGAGCTGCTCATGCGCCTGTTCCAGATGGTTGATGTAGAGGTGCGCGTCCCCCAGCGTGTGGACGAACTCACCCGCCTCCAACCCCGTGGCCTGCGCCACCATGTGCGTGAACAGCGCGTAGGAAGCGATATTGAAGGGGACGCCGAGGAACACATCGGCGCTCCGCTGGTAGAGCTGGCAGGAAAGCTTGCCCTGCGCAACATAGAACTGAAAGAGGAGGTGACAGGGCGGAAGCGCCATCTTGGAGAGATCGGCGACGTTCCATGCATTGACGATGAGGCGCCGGGAGTTGGGGTTGCTCTTGATCTGCTCCAGGAGGCTCGTGACTTGGTCGTACACTTTCCCGTCCCCCCCCTCCCACCGGCGCCACTGCTTGCCGTACACGGGGCCGAGGTTGCCGTCCTTGTCCGCCCATTCGTCCCAGATCGTCACCTTGTTCTCGTGCAGGTACTTGATGTTCGTCTCGCCCATGAGGAACCACAGGAGCTCATGGAAGATGGAGCGCGTGTGGAGTTTTTTGGTGGTGAGGAGCGGGAAGCCTTTCTGCAGGTCAAACCGCATCTGGTAGCCAAAAACACTGAGTGTCCCCGTTCCGGTCCTGTCGTCTTTCTTCACGCCTTTCTCCAGGACGTGCTTGAGGAGGTCGAGGTATTGGAGCATGGGAATGGATCGTAGCAGGCGGGGAAGCGAGAGGCTATAGGAGACCGCCACAAAGGAAACCGAGGAAACCAAGGAATCCGAGGAATGCCTTGTAAGCCATTGCGCACCCCATTGGTTTCTTTGGCTTCTTCGGATTCTTCGGTTTCCTCACTCCTTACACTCCTCTGGCCGCGACGCCGCCGTCAGCTTCAAGGCTCCGTATGCCGGCGCGTAGTTGTTGTTCGCGTTCCAGAAGGTGAAGCCGCACAAGCCCATGTCGTATACGGCGTCGATCTCGTCGCGGATCTCCGTGGCATCCATGGAGTACGCCTGGATCCAGGGGCGGATTTTCTGCGCATGCTCCGGACCCAGCAGGTCCGCATAGCCTTTGAGCGTGCGCCAGACGAGATAGTAGGGGCGGCTGCGGGGATGCTTGCCGGGGATGTAGTACGAGTTCTGGGCGAACGTATCGGGGTAGGCCATGGGAGAAATGATGTCCAGGAGCGGCGCGAAACGGACAAAATCCTGCCCCAGCGGCTCCATATTGACCGCGTAGTCCCACCCCATGATGGCGTAGCTGCTCATGCCCAGTTTCGCCTGCGGGTTCACGCGGTCACGCAGCTGCTTGGCCATGACGAGGAAGGTTTCGATGCGGTCCGCCTTCTCCTTGCCCGTGAGGCCCGTGTCCTGGGGACGCACGGCCGTGGAGTAGCGGATGTAATCGAAGTTCACCTCGTCGATGCCGCTCACGAGCAGGTCTTCCAGTATTTCCCCGTTGTACGTGAGCGTTTCCGGCGCGGCGGGATCCGACCAACCCAGCCCCAAATCCCACCCCGTCTTGAGGTTCTTCACCCTGGCCTTCGGGACCTGCTGCACGAACACGCCGTCCTTGAGGGCGATGAACCGCCCGATGGTGTAGAGCCCGCGCGCCTTCGCCTCCGCGATGACCGTGGAGAGGTCGTAGGAGGAGATGGCCGTGCCGATCTCGTTGGCCATGGGAGCATCGGTGTGGAAGTAGACGTAACTGCCCTTCACGTCCAGGACCAGGGCGTTCCCTCCTTCTGCCGCCACGCGGTCCATGGTCTGCAGAAGGAAATCGTTCCGCTTGATGCTCCCCACCGTCAGGTACATGCCGAACTTGTTGTCCGCGCGGACGGAGGAGACGGAAGAAGAGGATGAGGAAGGACGGCGCAGGAAGGGCATGAGCTTGAGGAACCCTTTCCCCCTCATGCCGCGCACCGCCGCGCGGTACTGCGCCGGCGTGAGCGGTCCGTGGGTTCCCGCGGGAAGGGCGGGGACGACGGAGGAAGAGGAGGCTGTTGCCGTACCCGCGGAAGAGACGGAGAAGAGGGAGGCGCGGAGGGCAAGAAGGGGCGAGGAGAATGCTTCCACCGGATCCCCGCGGGAAAAAACCGTCATCACCAGGAGGAGCGTGAAGGTCCCCAGGAGGAAACGGACCGACGAGCGGGAGGAGCGCCTCTCCGAAGAGGCGGCCGTCGTGGCGGGGGCCGATTGTGCGGGGGAAGGGTCGGCCATGGCGAAGCGGGCTCACTGTAGAGGATATCAGGGGACTGTGAATGTGAGCTGGAAGATTTGTTGTTGCGGGAGACAAAAGATGAAGGGTGGATACATCAACGTTTCATCTTCGCCGCATACCTCCACGCCATCTCGAACACCTGCCGCTGCGTCTCCGCCACCTCCCTGCTCTCGATGATCACCCCGAACATCTCCCGCGGGGGACCGAAGGAGCAGATGGCCACCTTGTGGTCGTAGATGTTGATCTCATTCGTGAAATCGAAGTCCTTGGCGGGCACCAGCCGTATTTCGCGCAGCCTGCCGCGGTCTTCCCCGTGCACCTTGCGGCCCGCCGCGTCATCGGGGGCGATCCCCCGCAGATGGATGCGGCGCTTCACCCTCTGCCCCACATACTCCTCGTCATACCCCGGCCAGAACCGGCGCACCTCCGCGGAGTTGGCGAAGTTGAGGAGCTCGGTCTTGGCGGTGAGCGTGTCGTCGTACACGTGGCGGATGCCTTCCCACCCCTCGAAAAAGCGCACGGCGGGTTTGAGGAACGCCGCCCCCCGCAGCGACGCGAGTTCGGGGAGGGCGCGCTCCAGAAGATCCACGTTCTGGCGGGCTTCCTGGGCAAGGGCATCGGGGGCGATGGGGGCGTACCACTTCCCCCGCACCTTCTTCTCCATGGTGAAGGAGCCGCGCCGGACCAGCCCCTCGAGGGTGTTGTACGCGGTGATGCGGTTGAGGCCGGTACCCTGCGCGTAATCCGAAGCGGGGGCGGACCCCACTTCCAACCCGTGGAGGTACAGGGAAGCCTCCTTCTCGTCGAACCCGACGGAGCGGAGGAGGGAGGGGAGGTCGCGGGACATGGTGGTAGTGTAGTCATTTCCTACAACACTTCAATCCCCTCATCCGAACGTGAACGCGTACGCTGCCACCCCTTCTCCCCGGAACCGGATGCGGAGGGCATGTTCACCGTACGCCCCCGAGAACAGGGGGTACATGTCCCCATGGTCCACCCGGCACACGCTCACGTCCGTCCCGTCCACGCTCACCGTCGCTTCCGCCGGCCCGCTCCCTTCTTCCCTCTGCAACACCACGTTCGCTTCGCTGCCCAGAAAGCACAGACGCATCTCCCCTTCCGTTGACCGCAGGACCTGCCGCTCATCATCCACCAACTCCCACGTGCCGCCCAGCGCGTACCGGTGGAGGGACGGGAGGGAAGGAGGGGCGTAGGCAAAGGGTCCCCCGGGGGGAAGGGGAGGGGCCCCGGCGAACGCGTGCCAGCTGCGGCTGTTCAAGTACGTTTCCGGCGTCTGGTTGTGCAGGGACCGCATGGGCTCATGGTGGACCGCAGGGGGACGGTCGCGCAGGGGCACGCCCGCCTCCTCCAGCAGGGAACAAATTTCATTCTCCGTCTGTTGGTACCCCCCTTCCCCCGTGTGGAGGGAACGGATGTAGCCTTCCGCATCGATGAGGTACTTGGCCGGCCAGTAGTGGTTGGCAAACGCCTGCCACGTGCCGTAGGCATTGTCCTGCGCCACCGGCCACGTGACGCGGAGACGCCGGAGCGCTTCCGCCACGGCGCGTTCATCCCGCTCGAACTGGAACTCCGGCGCATGGATGCCGATCATCACGAACGATGTCCCTCCGTAGGCGCTCCAGTACCGCCGCAGGAACGGCAGCGTACGTAGACAGTTGACGCAGGTGTAGGTCCAGAAATCCACCAACACCACTTTGCCGCGCAATTCCTTGAGCGTTACCGGCAAGCCGTTATGCCACGGGCCGAGATCCCGGAATTCCGGCGCGCGCGCGAGCCGTGGGAGGGAGGAGATTGCCATAGAACGTTCCATTCTATGGGATCCCCGCCGCCGCACAAAGATATCCGCGGAGAAAGACGCCTTCAGCCGCAGTCCGCCTGCGTGAGGAGTTCGCCGTCACAGGCGTCGTACCAGCCCTCTTGGGGCGTCCCCGCATTGCGGCATTCCACGTTGCAGTTGGCACAGTCGGCGTTCTTGATCAGCCGTGAGCCCATGAACCACCCTATCTCCCCCGAACCATCCGTACGGCAGTAGGGGGCGGTATTGGAGGGGAGCGGTGGCTGTTCCACGCAATCCGCATAGGCGATGATCGCCTGGGAACCGTCCTCGCAGGTTTGGTACCAGGCAGCCTGGCGGGTGCCGGAGTTCCGGCACTGTACGGTGCAGCCCGCGCACGGCCTGTAAACGGTCTTATCCTCTATGGTCCAGCCTTCCTGCGCCGTATTGATGTTGGTGCATGCGGGCTGTTCCCGCGAAGAGAGGCGAACGACGGCGGCTGTGGAATTTTGGGTGACCCACCACACCGCTGCGACGACAAGGAGGACGATGAGGAGCAGAATGCCCCAAGCGCGTTTGGACATGGGAAAGGGAGGGGAAGAAGAAAGAACTTAACAGCCAGTATATTCTCCTCCCCTTATCGAAATGCATTGACAGGGTGGCACGCATCAAGCGCCGTTCTTCGCCAAATCCTCCCTTCCCTTCACCTTCGACGACGGGCACCCTTCCACAAACGGGCAGCGTCCGCAGCGGCGGTCCCTCGCCGTGCAGGTGTCCCTCCCGAAACTGATGAGGAGCGGGTTGAGCTCCCCCCACTTCTCCGGCGGCGCGGCCTTCATCAAATCCAGCTCCACCTTCTCCGGCGTTCTCCCGCGGGAGAGCCCCAGCCGCCGCACGACGCGGAACACGTGCGTATCCACGGCGATCCCCTCGCTCTTGCCGAAGGCGACGTGCAGGATGATCGCCGCAGTCTTGCGGCCCACGCCGGGGAGCGCGAGGAGCCCCTCCATGGTGCTCGGGACTTTTCCGCCGTGCTTCTTGATGATGTCCCGTGCCACGCCGCGGAGGTACCGCGCCTTGGCGTTGAAGTAACTGCACGTGCGTATGTCGTCCCGGAGTTCCGCCGCGGGGACGCGCAGGTACTCCTCCGGCGTCCGGTACTTCTTGAACAGCGTCTCCGTGATGATGTTCACCCGCACGTCCGTGCACTGCGCGCTGAGGATGGTGGCCACGAGCAGCTCGAAGGGGGAGCTGTAAGTGAGGAAGCTCTCGGGGGGGTGGTAGAGCCCTTCCAGGGTTGCGAGGACGCGGGTGATAGGGATTTGATACACAGGAAAAGTATAGAGTATGACGTATAGCGTATTGCGTATGTTCTGGAAGCGGTTCTTTTTGTCACATACGCTATACGAAATACTCAATACGCTATACCTTTACAATGTGAAGCAAAGTCACTCGATCCCCGAACATCCTCCGCTATCATCACCCCCCATGTCTCTCCCCCCCATCACCGTCTTCGATTTGGAAACGACCGGCCTGGAACCCCGGAAGGGGCACCGGATCATTGAGATCGCGGGGGTGCGCATGGAAGGCGGGAAGATTTTGGAGGAGGTCTCCTTCGCTGCCTTCGTGAACCCGGAGCGGGAGATCCCCTGGGAAGCGAAACGGGTGAACAACATCAGCGACGAGGACGTGAAGGATGCACCCACCATAGACGCCGTGCTGCCGCGGTTCCTGGAGTTCGCAAAGGGATCCGTGCTCATCGCCCACAACGCCGCCTTCGACGCGGGATTCCTGGAAGTGGAGAAGGAGTACTGCTGGGGGTTCGTGGAACTCCCCGAGATCCTCTGCACCATGCGCCTCAGCCAGAGCCTCTTCCCCACGGAGTTCCGCCATAACTTGGACGTGCTGGCGCGCAAGTTCAGCCTCCCTCCCGCCGAGCAGCGCCACCGCGCCCTTGCCGATGCGCTCCTCGCCGCCCAAGCCCTGCAGAAGATGTTGGAAGCGGGGAACATCCAGTCCCTGGAGAAGCTGAGGAAGTTGGCGTCGATCAGGCAGCTGGTGGGATAGAAGCTGTCGTAAGGACACGGCATGCCGTGTCCTTACCAACTGCACCCCATAGCTCTATACTGCTCTCTCGTGGCCATCCTCCCCATCCTCACCGGCGAGAACAACCCCATCCTCCGCAAGAAGACGCCGAAGGTGGAACGCGTGACGAAGGAGATCAAGCAGCTCATCAAAGACATGCAGGAGACGATGGAAGGGAAGGGGGTGGGCCTCGCCGCACCGCAAGTGGGCGTGAGCCTGCGCCTCTGCATCGCCACGCTGGGCGGAAAAGTGACGCCGCTCCTCAACCCGCAGATCACCGTGCGCAGCGAGGAGAAGGCCATGGACCAGGAGGGGTGCCTCAGCCTGCCGGATACCTGGGTGCTGGTGCCGCGGTCCGTGGACATCGTGGTGCGGTACCGGGACGCGCGGGGCACGCCCAAGGAGAAGAAGCTCTCCGGCTTCGACGCGCGCGTGGTGCAGCACGAAGTGGACCACCTGGACGGCAGGCTGATCGTGGATTACGTGACGGAGGGCAAAGCCGTCGCCGTTCCCAAAGAGCTCCTCCCGCGTTCGGAGACGGTCATTGAGTAGGCACCCTCTCCCCTCAGGGCAGCAACGACGCCGTGAGCGCCTGGGGCGAGAGGAGGAGCGCCATGCGGACAAACACCGGCGTGGCGTAGCTGATGAACTGCGTTCCCCCGTTGAGGAGGAAGACCATCGCCATGAATCCCAACACCACCGTCGTCGCCAGGAAGAGGAGGAGCACGTTGATGCGCGCGCGGCGGCGCAGTTTCCGGCACCGGGGAGTGGTGCAGGCGGAAAAAGGCGTCACGCTATCCATGCGCGGAACCTGCTGCATCATGAGGACTGCTTTCCTCAGGGAACGCAGGGAAGCGGCGGAAGAGGAAGGGGAGCGGGACATGGTTTGTATCTTGAGTTTTGAGTATATATTACACGAAATCGGCCATTTTCGCAATGTTCCCCGGAAGGGGAGAAAGGGCTTCCCGCCTGTATCTTACGGCCTCTTTCTTGTATCTTTTGTCACGATAATGGTGGATCTGGAAATCATCATCGGCCTGGAAGTGCACGCCCAAATGAACACGAAGACGAAGATGTTCTGCGGATGCGATAACGACGCGTTCGGCAAGCCGCCCAACACCACCGTGTGCCCCATTTGTATGGGACATCCGGGGACGCTCCCCGTGCCCAACGCGCAAGCGATGGAGAAGGCCGTGCGGGCGAGCCTCGCGCTCAACCTCACCGTGAACCCCGCGAGCCACTTCGACCGCAAGCACTACTTCTATCCGGACCTTCCCGCGGGCTTCCAGATTTCCCAGTACGATTTCCCACTGGCTTCCAACGGATTCGTGGACTTCACCCTTCCAATAACTTCCCTAAGTCCTAAGTCCTCCGTCCTCAGTCCTTCCGTATGTCACTGCCGCCTCCTGCGCCTCCACGTGGAGAACGATGCGGGGAAACTGACGCACCGCGGGGAAGCGACGCTGTGCGATTACAACCGCGCGGGGACGCCGCTCATGGAGATCGTCACGGAACCGGATTTGCGGAGCGCCGCGGAAGCCGTGGCGTTCGCGGAGGAGCTGCGGAGGGTCTTGATCGCCGTGGGCTCCAGCGACGCGGACATGTTCAAGGGGATGATGCGGTTCGATGCGTCCATTTCCCTGCGGGAGAAGGGGACGGAGAAACTGAACCCCCGCAGCGAGATCAAGAACCTCAACTCCTTCAAGGCGCTGGAACGCGCGCTCTCGTACGAGGAGAAGAGGCTCCGGGAACTGTGGGCGGAGCGGAAGGGGCCGCTGAAGAACGACATCACCGTGGGCTGGCTGGACGACGAGGGGTGCACGCGCCTGCTGCGCGACAAGGAGACTTCCATGGACTACCGCTACTTCCCGGAACCGGATATCCCCCCCATGCGTTTTTCCAAGGAGGAGATCGAAGGGATCCGGAAGACCTTGCCCAAGATGCCCGCGCAATTGAAGGAAGAGTATCTCGCCCTGGGCCTCTCGGAAGCCGATGCCGCCGTGCTCGTGGACCAGCCCGTCCTCCGCGCCCACTTCGACGCCGTGCAGGCGGCGATGGGAGACGCCAAGCGCGCCGCCAGCTTGGTCCTCACGCAACTCGTCGGCTTCCTCAACGCGGCGGGGAAGTTGCCTGCGGAAGGGCCGAAGACGCAGGATATGGGGGACCTTGCCGCCGCCATCAAGGAGGGGACGATCTCCGGCAACGCGGGGAAGGACGTGCTGGAGAAGATGGTGGAGACGGGAAAGGGGCCCAAGGAGATCATCGAAGCCGCGGGCATGAAGCAGATTTCGGACACGGGCGCGCTGGAGAAGCTGGTGGATGAGGCGATCGCAGCGAATCCCCAAGCCATCGAATCCTACAGGGCGGGCAAGACCGCCGCGCTGGGCGCCATCGTCGGCTGGGTGATGAAGCAGACGAAGGGACAGGCGAACCCCAAGATGGTGAATGAGATATTGATGAAGAAGATCGTTTGAGGAGTCCGAAGATTCCGAGGAGCCCGACGAAGCGGAGCAAACCGAGGAACGCAAAAAGGAGTATACAAAACGAGAGGCATTTCCTAGGGACGGGACCCTTCGGACAGCCTCTCATCGTGATACTCCAAGTATATCACCCTCATAGGGCATGTACAGCCCTTTTCTCATGAAAAACGAGAGGGAGTAACCTTCGGACGGGACTTTGGGTGTGCCCTCATCGTGATGCATACAGGGCATCACTTCCATTTTCCCTATACAGCCCAATACTCAACTCAATACGGGGCAAACGGATACTGCTGTGTATCCTCTCGCTGTGAGGGTAAGCCTTTTTCCATCTCGCGAAATTTCTCGGCGATTGTATTCACGGCTTCTACGACTGTCTGCACTGTCCGAGCTGTGGAGTCAATATGCTGCATTGTCGCCTCGTGCGCTTTCCTGAGGAGTTCAATCCCTTGTTCCAGCTGATCGAGGCCTCTTTCCATCGCCTGATTCCTGGTAGTAATTTGCTCTGATATCCACCGAAGATCTCCATGGATGTTATCAAGGCGTTGTACAACCTCCGCCTCTGATTCTTGTGGCTCTTCATTCTCCAACGGCGGTTCTATGTTCTCTGGCATGAGGGGATGCTAGCATCCGATTGCCTGCCGTCAATCATGCACAGCCTCACTCTCGATTTTCCGCTGCTCCAATCCACAACATCAACCAGCAACCAGAAACGAGAAACTATTCGTTGACCCTCTCCATATACTCCCCCGTCTCCGTGTTCACGCGGATTTTCTCCCCCTCGTTGATGAAGAGGGGGACCGTGACTTGCAAGCCGGTCTCGGTGGTGGCGGGCTTGCCGCCTCCCGTTGCGGTATCGCCGCGGACGCCGGGGATGGTCTCCTTGATCGTCATCACCACCGTGGAAGGCATTTGGATGCCGATGGGGAGCTCCCCGAAGATCATGGCATCCATCTCGAGCCCCTCCGTAAGGTAGTCCTTGACCCCCTCCACCGTTTCCGGCTGCAGGACGAATTGGTCGTAATCGGAAAGGTTCATGAAGGTGTAGCCCTGCTCGTCATCGCCGTAGAGGAACTGCACCTTACGGAAACCCACGTCCGCTTCTTCGATCTTATCGCTCCCCTGGAAGTTCTTGGCCACCACGGCGCCGGTCTTCAAGTTCTTCAGCTTGCACTGCATGTTCGCCTTGCTCTGGCTCTTGCGCCCGAACTGCGACGCAATGATGAGGTACGGTTGGCCGTCCAACGTAATAGCCCGGCCGGGTTTGAGATCGGTGATCGTGTACATAGCTAGCAGAGTGTGCGTAGGAATTTAGAGGAAGTCAAGATAGGGGAGACAAGGTTGTAGGTGATAGGTTGTAGAACAGGAATAACTCAAAGGAAAATAGGAGCTTCTACCACCTACTACCTACTACCTATTTACTTCGATTCACTCTCCACCCGTTCCCTCGCCTTCTGGATCTCCGTACGGATGTTCTTCGCCAGACCGTTGGGGGGAAGCTTCTCCTGCAGCATGTTGAGGATGCGCCTCTCGTCGGGATGCCCCTCCACGGAACGGCACTCTACGAGCAGCTGGTTGTAGCGCGAGCGTGGCATCTTGTAGCTGAAGATGCGGTTGTACATGGCGGAAGCCGCCGCCTCCACCTCCTCCTCCGTCAGATGGCGTACCACCGGGGGGGCGGACTCATCCTGGGGCAGGTAAGGCTCCAGCGCTTGCGCCACCAGCGCCCCCGTTTGCGTATCCGCCATCTTCCCGCGGACGGTATCCGCAAAATATCCGAGTGCGGACTGCGCTTCCTTGCGCATCTCGCGGGGGGCTGAGGGATTGGAGAGGGAAGGGAGGAGCTCTTGGAACGCATCCGTGACCCCGACGAAATTGCCTTCCTGCACGCGCCGCGTGAGGGAGGCCAGCATGTCCACCACCACGCCTTCCCGGACTTCCTGGGAATTCACCACGCTGTCCGGCACGGAGGCGCTCGTCTCCAGCACCGTCTTCTTGAGGAGGTAGCTCTCGTCATCCGGAAGGGCGGCGGAAGTATCCGCCACTTCGGCGAGGAGCTGCTGCTGCACCATGGACTTGACCATGGCGTCCTGCCCGGAGCCCGTGGCCACGGAGAGGAGTGTCTCGCGGTATTCTTCCAGAGGCTTTTCCGCCACTTGCGTACCGCTGCCGGTAATGAGGAGGGCGGCGGCCTCGTTGAGGCGCGTGGAAGCCTGTTGCAGGCGCTTCTGCGTGCGGGCTTCCTCCCCGAAGGTGAAGAGCATATCCATGGCCTCGGCGACGCGCTTGACGGGATAGAGCGTGGACGTGGGCAGAATGCCTGCGTTCCGGGCGCGGCGTTCCTGCTGCAACAGCGCGATTTCCCGGCGGTGCACCGCGTCACGCTTGAGGTTCTCCTCCACCCACGCGTCCTCCTCTTCCGAAGCCGTAACGCGCCGGACGCGCGAGGCGCCGTCGGCGGTGGCGGATGCCTTCTCCCCCGCGGCGAGCGTGAGAGTCTTTCCCGCGGCTTCCACGCTCACGAGCCGGTCCCATGCCGTCACATCCAGCACAGCGGCCCCCGCATCCACGGATACACTGCCTTCGTTGACCAGCACGTCGCCGAACGTCGTACGCAACGTCCATCCCGGGCCCACGGCCGCGGGGATGAGCGCCTGCGCCCACAGCGTCCCGCGCTCCAGCGTGAGCGTGGATGCGTGCCGGGGAAGCTCGGGGCGGTCGGCAAGATCGTGGAGGATGACGGTGGTTTGGGGCGCAAGCCGCAGTACGCCGTCATCGTGGAGGATGAGCGTGGCAAACCCTTCTTCCGTACGCACTTGCGCGCCCTCCTGCAGCTTCACCTCGCCCGTAACCGGTTGCCACAGGCCGGCAATGAGCACGGACACTCGGCCTTGGGTGGGGAGGAGGAGGACAGGGGATTCCGCACGGATGGTGGAAGCGATGAAGAAGGAGGGACTGATGCGCACCGCGAGCGCCACCAGCACGAAAGCCGCCGTCCAGCGGAGGATGCGCGGGAAGAGCGAGGGGACGGCGACGGGCTCCAGCCGGGAGAGCAGGCGGCCGCGGAGGGCGCCCTGGATATCGGCGGAAGGGGAAAAGGACACGCGGACGCGATCCCAAAGACTGAGGGGCGCAGAGATGCGGGTGAGCACGGCGGCCTTCACCCTGGCTTGCATCTCGTCCGTGGGGCGGGCTTCCACCGCTTGCTGGAGTGCGGCCGGAATGCCGATCCTGCGGACAATCGCCCGCTTGAGCTCTTGCCGAGCTTCCGATGGCACGGTTACGCCTGCCGCCGCTTCCCGGAGGAGGCGTTCGATCCCTGCTGTAGAACGGTGGTGGCGGGGGAAGAGAAGAGGCACTGTGCGCATGTAGAAACGGAAAAAACGGCTTCCTGTTACGCTTCTTTGTACTCGGGGGGGAGGGATTCCTGCAGCTTTCGCAGCGCCCTAAACTTGAGGATCCGCACCGCCCCCGCCGTGAGGCGGAGGATCTTGGCCACCTCCTCGTGGGAGAGGTTTGCCATATAGGAAAGGAGGAGTACTTCCCGGTAACGGCGGGGGAGTTTCCCGAGCGCATGCCGCACCGTGCGGAGAAGATCCTTCTGCTTGGTGAGCGCATCGGCCGCGTTCATGTGGTCGGTATCCATCAATTCCTCCGATACCTCGTCGAAGGACCGCTGCGTGCGGTACGCATCCACGATCGTGTGGCGCGCGATGCGGAAGAGCCACGCGCCGAAGGGCACGTCCTTGCGGAGCTTGTAACTGTAGAGCTTCTCCCACGCCTTCACGAAGACTTCGCTCACGAGATCTTCCGTAAGCTCCTCGGGCGCGCGGAACGCCGTGTAGCGGTAGATGGGGAGGAAGAAGTGGTCGTACACCTGGCCGAACGCCTCCGTATCCCCTTCCTGGGCCTGCGCCACGAGTGCGCGGATTTCCTCTTCCCCAAGCGGACGGAGGTTCTGAGCCATGGAGCGCAGAGTATAGCACCTTTTCCCAACAACAAGAGCGGGTCTTCTTACCCGCGGCCCTGGGTATTCCTACCCACAGAACAGAGAAAGCGGCCTTCGAGGACTGTCCCGCCCCCCTACAACATCCGCTCCGGGGCAAGGATCCTCCGTAGCTCGCTCTCGGGGATCTCCGTCCTACGCTGAGCCACGGCAAGAAGTGATTCCCCCGTCTCCAGCGCTTCCTTGGCGATGGCCGCGGCGCGGTCGTAGCCGATGCGGGGAGCGAGGGCGGTGACGAGGATGGGATTACGCAGCGAGCGCGCGCGGAGGGATTCCTTGTCGGCCGCAATGCCCCGCACGCACTTTGCCGCAAAGACGCGGGAGACATTGGCGAGGAGCCGTATGCTCCTGAGGAGCGTGTGCGCCGCCACGGGCATGGCGGTGTTGAGCTCGAACTGGCTGCCGATCACCAAGGCGGCATGGACGGTGGCATCCGCCCCCGTCACTTCCATCGCCACCTGCAGCACGCTCTCGCAGAGGACGGGATTCACCTTGCCCGGCATGATGGAGGAACCCGCCTGCAGGGGAGGGAGCTGCAGCTCCGCAAGGCCGCACACGGGGCCGGATCCCATGAGGCGAATATCGCCCGCCATCTTGGTGAGCGCCGCGGCCACCTGGCGCAGCGCCGCGCTGCACGCGAGGAGCGCGAGGGGGCACGACTGCGCCGCGATGTGGTCCCCGGCTTCCCGCAGCTTCAAGCCCGTCTCCTTCCGCAGGAGACCGATGGTGCGCGGTGCGAAGGCGGGATGCGCGTTGAGGCCCGTTCCCGCCGCTGTGCCGCCGAGGGGGAGAATGCAGAGGGCGCGCAGGGCATGCTCCAGGGACTGCCTTGAGTGGGAGAGCAGCGCCGCGTAGGCGGCGAACTCGTCCCCCAACCGCACGGGGACGGCGTCCATCAGGTGCGTGCGCGCCGTCTTGATGATGGGACGGAACGCGCGCGCCTTGCGCCGCAGTTCCTTCTCCAGGAAGAGCAGGGACGGGATGAGCGCATCGCGCATGTGCAGCGCGCAGGCGAGTTGGATGGCGGAGGGGATGACGTCGTTGCTCGATTGGCATTGATTGACGTGATCGTTGGGATGGACAGGACGTGTCGGCGTAGACGCGAGCGCGGCGAGCACTTCATTCATATTCATGTTCGTGGAAGTGCCCGAGCCGGTCTGGAACACATCCACCGGAAACTGATCACCATGCGCTCCGTTGATGATCCGCCGCGCCGCCCGCGCGATTGCCTGCGCATGTGCGCGGGGGATAAGACCCAACGCCCCGTTCACCAAGGCCGCCTTCTCCTTGATGAGCGCGAGTGCGCGCAGGAATTCCTCCGGCATCGTCTCCCCCGAAATGGGGAAGTTCTGCACGGCCAGGTTTGTCTGCTTGCCGTAGAGGATCTTGGGGGAAGCTGCCATGGGCGCATGGTAGCAGAGAAGGCGGGGGCCCTCTCACTCCCACTCAATCGTCCCCGGCGGCTTCGAGGTCAAATCCAGGAACACCATGTCTATCCCCGGGATGTCGAGGATCCGCTCCGTGATGCGTTGGATGATTTTGGGGGGGAGCGCCGCGGCGTTTGCCGTCATGGCTTCTTGGGATTCCACCGGGCGGAGGACGATGGATTGCCCGCCCTTCGCGGTGCCGAAGGGAAGCAAAACCACGGGGAACTGCCACACGGTTTCGTAGAGATCCGCTCTCTTAAGCTCTTCGTTGACAACCGCATCCGCCTCACGGAGGAGATCCGCCCGTTCCCGCGTGATGGCACCGGGCGTGAAGACGAGTGCAGGAGGTTTGGAATGCGACGTGCAGAACACCACGCGGTTGAAAGCGGGGACGGTATTGGGAATGGTGGTCGCCATCGTGCGGAACGCGGGCGGGACCATGGAGGTATCGTCGGAACCGGAGAACAGCGCCACCGCATGGCGGTACGTCCTCCCATCCCCTTGCACGCCAACGGACTTCACTGGCAGTACAAGGTGCGGGATGCCCTCCGGAATATCTTCCGGCATTTCTAATTTTGCATTTCCAATTTTCCATTCCCCCACGTCTTCCCTCTCCGAGCAAAGGATCCGTACACCCAACCCCGGCCCGGGGAAGGGATGCCGCCATACAAGTTCATGGGGAAGCCCCAGCTCCTCGCCCAACTTGCGCACTTCATCCTTGTAGAGGTCCTTGAGCGGCTCCAGAACCAGGCCGGCGTCGATCATGTCCTGCACTGCCTTCACGCGGTTGTGGTGCGTCTTGATGTGGTCGGCGTGCTTCGTACCGCCCGTTTCGATGGTATCGGGATAGATCGTCCCCTGGCCCAAGAGCCACTCTCCACGTGCAGGAGCATCCGTAACGACCGAACGCTGGCCTGCACCCTCGGCTACGCCCCCCCTTCCTCCCCCGGAGGAAGGGGGACGGGGGGATGGAGGCATCAATCCCATCTCTTCACTCACCCTCTTCTGGACCTTCAAGAACGTCTCGCCGATCCGCTTCCGCTTCTCTTCGGGATCGTACACATTCTTCAGCGCGGTGAAGAATTCCCCCGACGCATCCTCGATCCGCAGGTTCGTGATCCCCAGCGGCGCAAACGCTTCGCGGATGCCTTCCACTTCCCCCTTCCGCATCAGCCCCGTATCCACCAGCAATCCCTGCACCCGATCCTTGCCCAGGACGTCATTCAGCAAGGTGAACGCCACCGTGGAATCCACGCCGCCGGAGACGAGCATGAAGACCTTGCGGTCCTGCACCTCCTTGCGTATCTGCTCCCCGATCTCCTTTGCATAACTCGCGATGGACCACGGCGCAGGCTTGCATAGCGCAACGAACCGCCCGAGCATCTCCATGCCGTGCTGCGTGTGGGTGACCTCCAAGTGGAATTGGACGCCGAAGAACTTCCGCGCCTCATCCGCCATGGCCGCCGTGGCGCAGGTGGCGGATTGGGCGGTCGTAATGAAGCCGTCGGGCACTTCCTTCACTTCGTCCCCATGGGACATCCACACGCCGAAATGCGTGGGCAAGCCGCGGAAGAGGGGGGACTCGGGCTCCATCACTTGGATATCCGCATGGCCGTACTCCTTGGCCTTCCCGGGTTTTACCGTGCCGCCGAGGGTGTGCGCAATGAGTTGGTGACCGTAGCAGATGCCCAGCACGGGAACACCAAGGTCGAAGATGGCGGGATCGATCTGAGGGCTTCCCTTTTCATACACGCTCTGCGGCCCGCCCGAAAGGATGATGCCGGCGACGCCTTTGAGCTCCTTCGCAGACGTCTCCGCAAGGCGAATCTCCGAGAACGCCCCCAGCCTGCGCACGCGGTTGCCGATGAGGTGGGCGTATTGCCCGCCGCAATCAAGGATGACGATGGAGCCGGGTTTGACGGATGCGTCCATGGGGAGAGTGTAGCAAATTTCACCGATGCGTTTCTCCCGTTTCTCCGACTCCCAGCGCCACCGCCGCCAACACCCATGCCGCATACGCCACCGCAGCGTCTTCCCATGCATGGAGAAAGAGGGCGGCTATGGAGACTCCGAGGAAAAAGAGAAATGCAACATTTGAAATGCAAAATGGGAAATGACGGTCACTTGCACTGAATTCCTGCATTTTGCATTTTGCATTTTGCATTTCTAATTGTCGGAGCACCAGCACAATCAGAGCGGCAAAGAGAGTGAAACCCACCACCCCTAGTTCCACGCCGACTTGGAGGTACCAATTCTCGGGGAGAAAGGGACAGTTGCACTGGTGATCCAACGGCTGCACCTGGGTCTCTCCCCGGAACACGCACAACTGCGGCTGGGCTTTGGCCCAGGAAGGATCGTCCTGCGGGCGGAGGAAGATGCATGGCTCACGGTTGCGGTTGGTGGCGGGCCCCGCGGACCCTAACCCCTGCCCCAGCGGATGCCGGACCATAACGCCCATCGCCTGCAGCGGCCGCGTAAGGTGCCCGCGGGAGGAGGAGAGACGGAAGAAGACGGAGGGGAAGAGAAGCGTGACCGTAAGGCCGAGGATTCCGATGATGCCGAGGATTCCGACGAACGCCTTCTTGAAGGTCCACTTCGGGAGGATCCGCGCGAGCGTGACCATCACCATCACGAACGCCGCAATCCACGCGGCGCGGGAGAAGGTGAGGAAGAGGGCGATGGCAAAGAAAAGAAACCAAAGAAACCGATGCATCCGAAGAAACCGAAGGGAAAGGTAGCCAACATCCCCTCGGTTTCTTTGGTTTCCTTGGATTCCTCGGATTCTTGCATCCGATAGAACAGAGACAAGGAACACGCCCAAGGGAAGTAACAACCACACCCCCAACTGGTTCGGCCCGCTCATCGTCGCTTGCACGCGCCGCACCCAACTCTCGCCGATCTGGTGAAACGGCGCCAGGGGACCGGAGGGATCGTAGAGGGAATGGAGGTCGGCGTAGCCCAACCACACGAAGAACTTGATGGGCAAGAAGAAGCTCACGAGACCGAGCACCGACACGACGGCGCCGACGGCGATGATCACTTTGAGAAGAAGGGACCGGAACCACGCGGACCATTCCACGCGTCGCAGGATGAGGAACGCCACGAGCGGCACAAGGTCATACTTCGCACCAAGGAGAAACTCGCCGCGGGGCACCCCATTGAGCGCACTCACGACGATCCCAAGGATGAACAGCCCCGCGATCAGCCCATCAATGGCATCCATTTCCCATTTTGCATTTTGCACTTTCAATTTTCTCTCCCTCATCATCATCTCCAAAACCGCCATCACAAGAATCACTCCGAGTAACCCGTCTTTCCACAGCGCCAGGACGGTCATCGGCGCATGGCCTTGCCCCCGGATGATCCGCGTCCCCATGGTGACGAGGAGCGCGTGGAAGGGGAGGAGTGCCAATAAGACGAGCGTCAGGGATTCGCGGAGCTTCCGAAGCATCGAAGAAATGAGAAATGCAAAATTGAAAATGAAAAATGATGAGGAATCTACTGCAGTTGGGATCATAGTACTCCGATCATTTTGCATTTTACATTTCCCATTTTGCATTCACCCCCAGCCTTCCCTCCTCATCCCGAAACACCTCCTCCTTCTTAAGAATCTTATCCACCACATCAATGCACCTCTTGCTCACGTTCTCCCCGTAGAGCTTGGGCGCCTTCCGCATCTCCTCATTGTCCCACGCGTACTCGATGATGCGCTTGATGCCCACGGAATCCACCGGCGGCGCGATGAGGTTGCCTCCCCCCATGGCGGATTCGCTCCGGTCCGAGCCGAACCGCAGCGTGACGCACGGCACGCCGAGAATGTTCATCTCCTCCTGCATGGAACCGGAATCGGTGGCGCACACGGAGGCCTTCATCATGGCGGCGATCACGTCGCCGTACTGCGGCCAGACGGGGGAGTAGATGAAGTTCGCATGCTTTTCCGCCAAGGCTTCCACTTCCGCTTTGAGGTCCAGACGCAGCAGCGCCGATTCGGTTTGGAAGAGGGAAATGAGGAGCACGCCCCGGCCTTCTTCGATGAGGGACTTCATGGCGCCATAGATGGCCAGGAAGCGCCTGTCCGAAGCGCAGTTCTCCCTCCGATGGATGCAGAAGCGGACGAAGTTCCCCTCCTTGAGGCGCGGATACTTGTTGAAGATTTCGCTCCCCTTCGCACGCTCCACCGCCTCCAGCGTGGCATCCGCGACGGAATTGCCCACCACCGCGATGCGGTCCTCCGGGAAACCTTCTCCGATGAGGAACTCGCGGTCCAGTTCCACGGGGGCGAGGTGGATGCCCGTGCCCGCCTCGCTGCAACGCGTGTTGAACTGCTCGGGGTACGGTTCCAAGCTCCCGCGCTCCCAGTTCTTCCGCTCCATCAAGAATTGCCTCCAGCCCTGAATATCCGAAAATTCCCATCTCCTTCGTCCTAAGTCCGGAGCCTGCCCCTCGTAGCCCCGCTCCGCGGGGCGAAGTGGGGTCCTAAGTCCTTTCTCAGATTCCTCCTGAACCGAGAACCATTTCTGATATGCAGGTGATAGAGTCCGTATCCCCGCTTCCACGTGCACCGACGCGAACCCATGGCAGTACCCGGCATTCGATGCAGCCATGGCCGTGGTGGTATCCCCATGGACGTACGGGACCACGGTCTTCCCGCGCTTCTTCAGTTCCTCCATCACCCACCCCAGCCGCCCGATGATCTGGCTCACCACTTCGTACATGGATCCGCGGACGTTCAAGTTGAAATCCGGCTCCACGCCGAACTCCTTGAGCATGCCGCCGCTCAGGTTATCCGAATAATGCTGGCCGGTGTGGCCGAGGAGGACCAGGTGGCCTCGTTCGCGCAACTTCCGATAGAGGGGAACCTGTTTGATGATATCCGGCTTCGTGGCGATCATCACCAAATGCACGCGTTTCTCCTTTCGGGAACCGATGTCATCGAAGAACGACGGTGAGCGGAAACTGACCTCCTGCATGGGGAAAGAGTAGCGGAATCGGGAGGGAGAATCATCCCTTACCGCAACGATGCCACCCACGCGATGAACTCGCGCAGAAAGTGCTCCTGCGCCCCCCGCTGCTCCGGCGTGAGGAGGTTCTGAAGCTCATCAACTTTCGCCTGGATATCCGCCCCGTCCCAGCGTTCCAGTATCTTGACGGCATGGAAGGAATTCTCACCCTCCCAATCCTCCGGGAACGTCCAGAAGCCGTGGGGCTTGAGCGCCGGATCCCACGTGAGGTCCACATCAATCCACTGGCCATCGACCTGCACCTGCGCGAACGTGTGGTTCTGCGGCCAGTGGTGGTCTTCCAGGAACGCCTTGAGTTGCGGCGGATACAGGATCTCCTGCTCCTGCCAATGGAACGTGCAGACGACGGGGCGCGCCTCGATGCCGAGTTGCCGGCACCCTTCCAGGAATACGCGGTGCTTGCCACGGCACGTCCCCACGCCCTTGGCCATCACGTCCGCGATCGTCCGCGCCTCCCCCCAGGGGATCGCCGCAACCGCGTGCGCCAGTTCGATGAGTGCGATATCCGGTTCCGAGGGATCGACGTGATGCTCCGCGAGGAAGGCGGCGACCGATTGATGCTCATGATCGGCGACGGAGGTCATAGGCGCCCTTCGGAAACGTTCGCCTCCGTCAGCGATGCCCCCTTCGTCACGATCCCGGGCACTTCCATCACTTCCTTCCCCGTCATCTTCTCCCCCTCCAGGGTATAAACGTAGGGAGTACACAGGCCGATTTCCATCTTGGCCGCCTCCTCGGGATCCATATTTTCCAGGTGCTTGATGATGGGACGGAGGCTGTTGCCGTGCGCCGCAATGAGGACCGTTTCGCCGTCGCGAAGATGGGGAAGCACGTACTGGAGGAAGAACGGCTTCGTACGCCGCTCGCAATCCTCGTGGCTCTCACCGTTCGGCGGCCGGGTTGCATAACTCCGGCGCCACTGTTGCACCTGCTCCTCCCCGTACTTCTTCACCGTTTCCGCCTTGTTGAGCCCCTGCAAGTCACCGTAGTGGCGTTCGTTGAGCGCCGAATCCATGAGGACGGGGATATCCGCCTGGCCGAGCGTGTTGAGGATGAGGTCCAGCGTCTCATTCGCCCGGATGAGCCGCGAGGTGAACGCCCGGTGGAAGCGGAACTTCTTCAACGCCTTCCCCGCCGCCTCCGCATCCTTGCGCCCGCGTTCAGTAAGGGGCTGGTCCGTCCAGCCCGTGAAGCGGTTCTCCAAGTTCCATTGGGATTGTCCGTGACGGATAAGGACGAGAGTTCCCATATGGAAGCCAGTATAGCAGAGATGGCCTCAATCGCCTAATTGTGATATAATAAGACCACAAACATGCACATCAACCTCTTCGACCCCAAGCGCTTCCACCACACCATGTTCTGGTCGGTGCTGCTCTGCGCATTGGTGGTGTCCATTGCCGCAACGCTCGCGCGCGCCACGTTGACGCTGAGCGCCGCCCTCACGAACAAGCCGGATATCGCCCTCTACCTGTTATTGGAGGAGAAGGAAGTGGGGAAGACGGAACTGCTGCGCGAAACGTACGACACGCGGGATTACCTGGCGGAAACCAAGGAGGGCCCCAAGTTCGTGCGGCTGAAGAAGGGCTTCCGGCAGTGGTATGTGGAGATTGAGGAAGACTTGCATGAGGAGAGCGGAAGCGGAATCAGTGCACTATAAGGAAACCGATGAAACCAAGGCATCCGAGGAATCGTTTGTAGATAACTACTCTTCGGTTTCCTCGGTTTCTTCGGCTTCTTCGGATTCCGTGTTAGGGGCACTCTCTCCCAAACCTCACGACGAGAGAAGGGAAGACGACCACCGCGTTCCATATTCTCCCGATCCTCCGCGGTTCCCGTATGAGCCGCCACACCCACTCCAGCCCCAGTTTCCGCAGGAAACGCGGCGCCCTCTTCTGCTCCCCCGCGATGAAGTCGAAGGAGCCGCCCACGCCCATCGCCACCCGCACGCCCGTCATGGCATTGAGGTGCCGCGCGATCCACAGCTCCTGCGCCGGTGAACCGTAGGCGACGAAGAGGAGGGAAGGATTCACGGCGTTGATGCGCGCCACGATCTCCCGCGCCTCCTCCTCCCGCGGCGACCCGGCAAAGGTTCCTGCGATCTTCAGGCGGGGATTCCGTTCCTTGAGCTTCGCCGCCGCCTTCTCCGCCACGCCGGGGCGCGCGCCGAGCAGGAAGACGGGATACTCCGCCGTGAGCGCGGCGCACAGTTCCTGCATGGTGTCCACGCCCGTCACGCGGCTGGGGAGAACTTGGCGGGTCATGCGCGCCATCCAGAGCAAGCCGGTGCCGTCCGGCAGGTTGAGGCTCGTGCGCTGCAGGATCTGCCGGAACGTGCCGTTCTTCGCCGCCTCCACAAGCATCTCCGCGTTAGGCGTGGCCACGTGGTGCTGACGCTGGCTCTCGAGGAACGCTAAAATCTTCCCCACCGCCCGGTCCATGGTGATGGCATCGATGGGGACGCCGAGGAGGGTGACCCGATCCACGGGGAGAGGGTATCACAACGAGAAGAGTTTGTGATGTTGATCGATGAACGGAGAAATGCAAAATGCATACATGTGAAATGCAAAATGAACAGTGTACTATGCGCACGGATACATTTTCTCCCTCATCATTTCTCATTTTGCATTTATCATTTCCCATTTATTCCATTTTGCATTTCAAATTTCTCCAAAGGCTTCGACTCACTCCGGCCTTCATCATCCTCTCCCTCCTCACGGCTTGCACCGTGCAACAGACGAGCAGGCAGGATGAAAACCCGCCCTTCCTCTCGCTCCTCACGGCCTCCGGCTCCTCCAGCGTCTCCTCCGGCACGCCCGTGGCCGCGCGGGACCCGGGACGCAACGGCGCCACGTTCGACATCGGTCCCGAGGACGCCCCCGCCCTCCTCCTCTTCACCAACCACGCCTGCGCGTACTGTCGGCAGTTCCAGGAACAGATTCTCCCCCGCCTTAAGGCGGACTTCATCGACAAGGGGAAACTGCGGTTGCAAACCGCCATCCTCCCCATCAACAAGTACCCGCTGAGCGGGAGGGAGACCGCCGCGCTCGCCTGCGCCCAAGCCCAGGGGAAAGGGGAGCAGATGCACGCCGCGCTCTTCGCGCTGCGGGACCACACGGAAGCGGAACTCTTGGCCGCCGTCCAAGCGCTGGCGATGAAGATGGAGGAGTTCACCGCCTGCCTCTCCTCGCCGCAAACGGCCGCACTCGTGCAGACGCAGGCGGACCTGGCCGCAGAGCGCAACGTGACACTCGTCCCCACGCTCTTCTTCGGGGAAGAGAAGCAGACCGGCCTGCCGCGCTACGCGGACTTGCGGGGATGGATCGAGAGCGGGTTGGATGATTGAGGATGTATATACATCGTATAGACATCATCGTGTAATCCTCACAAGCTTCCTCCTATTCCCGCCTCCCGCAAGGACTTCCACTTGGGAAGCGTGCACGTCGAACTTCCCCGCCAGGAACTTCACGAGTGCCGCGTTCGCCTTCCCTTCCTCCGCCGGCGCGGCGACATCTACTTTGATGCTCCCATCCTCCATCTTCCCCCGCAGCCGCGATTCCGGCGCGTTGGGGCGCACGCGGAGGGAAAGGGTGACCGAACCTTCCCGTTGCAACGTCTCCTGCAGATCTTCAATCATAGTAACAGTATACAAAAGAAGCTCCTGTGCACGAAGCACAGGAGCGGACGGCACGGACTTCTTCAGCTGCGGCGGTAGTACTTCGGCAATTGGACCGGCGCACGGCGCTGCTTCGGCTGGGGGGGTAGGGAAGAAGGAGCGGATTGCTGCTCTGTCCTCCTCTCCCTTTTATCGAAGGCGAGGGCCACCGGCAACAACACCAACGAAAGAACCATGGACAACAGCAGGCCTTCCATAAGATATCCTCCGAACGACGTGAGAAAAGAACGGCCGATGAAAGAATGGTATCACTATGTGATGATTGATCAATACGTCAACGCAGCTGTCCTTTCCTCCACTTTTCGATCTCCTTATGGTTACCGGAGAGGAGGACGGGGGGGACCTTGCTGCCGCGGAACTCCTCCGGGCGGGTGTAGTGGGGGTACTCCTTCTTGCGCCCGAGGGAGGGGGAGAAGCTTTCCTCCTGCGCAGATTCTTCCTTCCCCAGCACGCCGGGGATCTGCCGCGCCACGGCGTCGATGAGGACCATGGCGGGAAGCTCGCCGCCGGTGAGCACGTAATCACCGATGGAGACCTCCTCGTCGATCCACCCGTCGATCACGCGCTGGTCTATGCCTTCGTAGCGGCCGCACAGGAGGAGGAGCCAAGGCTTGGTGGCCAGGCGTTCCGCCTTCGCTTGCGTGAGCTTCTTCCCTCGGGGAGAGAAATAGATGCGGTGCGGCTTGCGGCGTGGAAACTCCTTGCGCCCCTCTTCGGTCACTTTCTCGATGGCGTTCACCAGCACATCCGGCCGCATCACCATTCCCGCGCCACCGCCGTAGGGAGAATCATCCACCTGCTTGTAGTTCCCCAAGCCGTACTGGCGCAGGTCGTGGAAGCGGATACCCAGCAGCTTCTCCCCCTGCGCGCGCGCAAGGATGCTCTCAGTGAGAGGCCCCTGGAACATGGCCGGGAACAGCGTGAGGACATCGATGCGCATGCGAACAGTGTAGCGAAAACCCCTGCCTACCGCTTCTCCGTCCGGTCAATGGGACTCCCAAACATTGGCCATGCGTCCCAAGGTGGTCTCTCCAACCCGATGCGTATTGCGGCGAGGAGGCCTCGCTTTCACCGGTGGCTTCCGAGGTCCTTCCAGTAGGACACGAAAACGGCCGTATAATCCCATCAAAGAATCTTCCACCACAGTTCTTTCCTCATCCTCCTCCGCTTCTTCCTCCCACTCGGCGAGCAACTCGTTCAATCTGTCTCGAATATCGTAGAGGAGACTTTCCGTCTCGGTTTTTAACCCGCCCTTCCGCACTTCCCGCGCACCGCGCGTAACGAGCTTCTGTGCGTCATGGGCAATGGATTCAACACTCTTCTGCCAGTGGCCGTTGTTCTCGGAGTTCTCCGTCATAGAAAAGGGCTGCGATTCTAAAGACAGCACTGCGGAAGTCAACGTGTTTTACGTTCTTCGATGAACGTCATAAAACGGACGGAGGGTATCAATCCTCCTATCCGAGAAGAAAGGTTTGGCATAGGGCGTTCCATGGGTCCGTGGAACGTCTTTTGTCCCTTCCCCAAAAGGATAAACGATCATCATGCGAAGGAGATGTGTAGGAGGGGATCGTGCCGCGAATCCGTCACCCGTAGATTCATGCCATGGCACTGGATGGGACATCGCCGCTGTTCGCGGGACGGTATAGGAATGACTCGGCGCGCTGCGCGCCGTGGGATTACTCCTCGACCGGCGCGTACTTCGTGACCATCAATACCAAGGATCGCATCCCGTGGTTCGGAACGGTGCGGAACGGGATCATGGGTTTATCGGATGTCGGATCCATCGTCTCCGAGGAATGGATGAAAACGCCCACCATACGTCCCTACGTCATCCTGGATGAATGGGTCGTGATGCCGGACCACATCCATGGGATCATCGTCTTACACCGACGACCCGACGGGGAACGGATCATCGATGCATCGCGACATCACGAGTCACCCATGGCGCGGTTCAAACCGCATACGCTGGGTGCAATCATCAACCAATTCAAATCGAAATGCACAAAACGCATATGGGCGGCGGGGTACGGCGGTTTCGCATGGCAACCGCGGTACCATGACCGCATCATCCGGGATGCCGACGCGATGGTCCGCATCCGTGCGTATATCCGTCATAATCCGCGGGTGTGGGGCCGTTCGTCGTAAGGACGTCCCGGCGGAACGTCCCTACCATGACCACGACTACGACCATGACCACGACCATGATCGCACCGTGACATCACACACATCACACAAACTCCTTCATCAGCTCCGTCACGTCCTGCAACGCCACTTCCTCCACCGCCGTGGTCTGCCTGTCTTTCCGCGGCTCCAACTCCTCGTAGAAACTCGGGACGTCTTCGTTGCGGTAGAGGATGCCCGTGGCGATCTTCTGCGACGTGTCCACGGCCAGCGCCCGCGCCTTCTGGAAATCCGAAGGATCGTGGTTAACCGTGGCGACGTCGTAGCACTTCTCCAGCAGGTACTCGTGCGTGGCGAAGGCGTTGTACGTGGGGCAGGCTTGGAGGACATCCACGAACGCGAAGCCGCGGTGCCGGAGGGCGGCCTGGAAGACCTGAACCATCTGCGGGATGTTCCCGGAGAACGCGCGCGCCACGAAGGTGGGTTGGAGCGAGAAGATGAAATCCATGGAGGGGATGGTGCGCTCCGGGATGCCGTTGGGGCTGCTGTTCATCTTCTGCCCCTTGGGCGTGAGGGCGCTCGCCTGGCCGGTGGTGAGGCCGTAGTTGGCGTTGTTGTGGAGGATGAAGGTGATGGGGTAGTTGCTGCGGACGGCGTGCACCAGGTGGCCCACGCCCTCGGAGAAGCTGGCGCCGTCGCCGCCCACCGCGATCACGTGGACCCGGGGATTGGCCAGCTTGGCGCCCGCGGCGAAGGGGATCACGCGGCCGTGGAGGCCGTGGAAGCGGTACCCGCCGATCTTATCCGCCATGTTCCCGTGGCAGCCCACGTCAAAGCAGAGGAGCGCCTGCCACGGCTCGATCTTGCTCTCCACCAGCGCGCGCTTGAGGGCGGTCCAGATGCCGTAGTCGCCGCACCCGTCGCACCACGTGCAGGGTACGGGGGAGGCGTAGTCCTGCATGGTGGGGATGCCGTTGCTTTCCAAGGGGATGGACATGGGAACGAAGGACTTAGGACTGAGGACTTAGGAGGAGGGAAAGGCGATCGAGGAGCTCGTCGTAGAAGAACGGTCGGCCGTCGTACTTGAGGATCTTGTCCGGGATGGCGAGGCCGCACTCCATCCGGATGAGTTGGCCCAGCTGCCCCTGCGCGTTGCACTCCACGAGCGCGGTGCGCTTCGCCTTCTTCGCAAGACGCTCCAGCGTCTCCGTCTTGAGCGGCCACAGGCAGGCGTAGTGCAGGTACGCGACGTTCTTGCCCCGGAGCTCGGGGCTGCGCAGCACATCGAAGATGAGGGAGGCGTTGCTCCCCCAACTGACGAGGAGGAGGTCCAGGTCCCCCGTAGGTTCCCATGCGCCCTCCTTCTCGCCCTCCGCGGTGATGATCTGGGGATCGGGCAGCGCCTGCCGGAGCCCTTCCATCTTGCGCATCCGCTTCTCCATCTGCGCGCGCGCGTTCTCCGCAGTCTCGCTGGAAGCCCCCTCCGGCGTGTGCTCATCGCCCTGCGCGCAGAACGTCGCCGCCTTTGCTCCGGGGAGCCATCGCTTGGAAATGCCGTCGGGAACGGAGGGGTCGTAGCGGTCGGAAGGCTTGAGCGACGCGAGCTCCGCCGGATCCGTCACCAGCTTCCCGCGGCGGAGTTGCGTCTGTGTTTGGTCGTACGGCTGCTGCGTGTAGAGCGCCTCGCCCAACTGCTTGTCCGTGAGGACGATGACGGAGATCTGGTGCTCCTCCGCGATATTGAACGCCTCCGCCATGATGAGGAACGCGTCCTGGCTTCCGCTCACCGCCATCACGCAGCGCGGGAATTCGCCGTGCGCGCCATGGACCGCCATGAGCAGGTCGGCCTGCGCCGTCCACGTGGGCAGCCCCGTGGCGGGGCCCGGCCGCTGTGCGAGGATGAATACCGTGGGGTTCTCGAGGAGTCCGTTGAGGGAAAGCGTCTCGGCCATAAGGTCGAAGCCGCCGCCGGACGTGGCCGTGAGGGCGCGCGCGCCCATGAGCATGGCGCCGGAGACCATCTGCGCCGCCGTGATCTCGTCCTCCGCCTGCTTGATGACCATCCCGGTCTTGTTCTGCTGCTCCGCGATGTACGTAAGGATGGGACTGCTCGGCGTCATGGGATACCCCGCGTACACGCGTACGCCGGCATGGATGGCGCCCAGACCCACGGCATGGTTGCCGGTGAGGAGCAGGTGGTCCTTCCACTTTTCCTGCGCCGCCGGAAGCGTGACCGAGACGGCTCCCGCCGAAGCGTCCGAAAAGCCGTACCCCTCCTCGATGCAGCGCATGTTGAGTTCCAACAGGTCCTTCTTCTTCGCGAAGCGCCGACCGACGAACGTCTTGAGCGCCTCGCGGTCGCACCCCAGCACCTTCCACACGAACGCGGCGATGAGCACGTTGCCCAGGATGGCCTTCGCCTTCAGCTTCTGCAGGATCGTCTCCACCGGAAGGTAGACGACCCGTATCTTCCGCTGTTGCAGAAGCGCTTCCTCTTCCGTGCCGAACTTCCACCCCTGCGTGGAATGGATGAGGATGCCCCCCTCCTTCAGATCCGGGAGGTTCACCTGCAGCCCGTGGTGGTTGAGGGAGACAAGAACGTCCACGCGCCGCTCGCTGCTTCCCAGGAGCGTGTCGGAAACGTCGAGCTGATAGCTGGCATGCCCGCCCTTGATGAGGGAGGGATACTCGCGGTACCCGAAAATGCAGTACCCGGCCCGCTTGAGCCCTTTGGCGAGGACTTCCCCGATGGAATTGATGCCCTGGCCGGAAGCGCCGACGATCTTCAGCGAAACGCGGTTCACAGGTTCCTATCATGAAGGAAAACGGGTGGAGGTGGAAGAGAGAACGTGAAAAAGGGAGTAGGTTGTAGGTGGTAGGTTGTAGTACCTCCATGCAAAGAAGAACAGAGCAATTGCTCAACACTTGTACCACCTACTACCTACCCCCTACTCCCTCCCTTTAATCCTCTCTCAATTCCCTCTAAGCTACGCACAATGCAGAACCCCCTCGTCAGCATCCTCATGCCCACGTACAAGCCCGACGCGCGCTTCCTGCGCGAAGCCGTGGAGAGCGTGCTGGCGCAGACGTACCCGCACTGGACGCTCTTGGTCAACGACGAGCCGACGGATGTGGACACCAAATCGATCATTCAACCGTACCTCGGCGACCCGCGCATCCGGTACGGACGGAATGCGGCGCGCCTGGGGATCGGGGGGAACTGGAACGCCTGCCTCGCCACCGCGCAGGGGGAGATCATCCAGTACCTCTTCCAGGATGACGTGTGGGACCCGCACTACCTGGCCGAGGGCGTGGGCGTGCTCACGCGGGAGAGCGAAACGGGCATGGTGGCGATGGCGCACATCTACCGCAGCGACGACAGCCCTGAGGCGGAACGCTTCCTGCGCGAGGCGGGGTTCGAGGGGATCCGCGAAGCGCGTGTGCAACACCTTCCCGACGGGACGGAGGAGGGGAAGTCCTTCCTGCGGCGCTGGCTGAAGCTGGGGCTGCGCCCCAACCTGGTGGGGGAGCCGAGCTTTGTGATGCTGCACCGTACGGTGACGGACCGCTTGGGGAAGTTCCGGGAGGACCTGCCCCAAGGCCTCGACCTGGAGTACTGGGTGCGCGCACTGCTCGTCACCAACCTGCACGCCGTCGCGCAATCCGCCGGCTTCTTCCGCGTCCATCCCCAAGCCGCCAGCATGAGCAACGATGCGGCGGGTGCGGGCTTGTTCGACCGCCTGCACTGCTTCGAAACCCTCCTGCGCCTCTCCCCCGCCGACCTGAAGGAGGACGTGCGTGCCGCCCTCGTGGAACAGCTCTCCCTCATGGGAGGCAAGTACCGCAGCCGCGTGCGGGGCGGCAGGAAAACCGGGGGATCGGCCATCCTCCGTCTCCTCCCCTTCGTCCTCCGCCACCCCTGGCTCTTCCTCCGCGCCATGGCGCGGATGCTGAGGAAGGGGGCCGCAGAAACGCTCCCGGCGTAAGAATGCTTTGCATTGGCCAGAAGGAGTGCTTTACTGCAAAGGAACATTTGCCATTACCCCCACACGCCATGAAACTGAAGAAACTCTTCGCCGTCGCCGTCGGTCTGGCAATGGATGCCGACCCCCGCGGGAAGAAAGCACTGGATAAAATGCTCCGGAAGCAGAAGGAGAAATTTGAGAAATTGAGCGACAAGGAGAAGGAATTTTTCGACGAGGAGCGCTTGTGGAACCCCTACGGGGATTCCCGCGTGATCGCCGGTACCGGGGAGGAGGACGTGCAGCGGCTCCTGGTGGGCATCGACATCGAGACGCAGGAAGTGCTCCTCGCCGACCGGCTGCGCGAGAAGGGGGAGAAGATCGACGCCCTCCTCATCCACCATCCGGAGGGGCGCGCGCTGGCGGACCTGGAGAAGGTGATGCCCGTGCAGGTGGACGTCCTCCTGCGCTCCGGCGTTCCCGTGAACCACGCGGAGGGGCAACTGCGCCCGCGCATGGACCGCATTTGGCGCGCCATCCACGCGGATAACCTGTTCCGCACGGAACGCGCGGCGGAACTGCTGGGCTTCCCCGCCATGGTGTGCCACACCGTGGCCGACAACTTGGTGTGGAAGTTCATGGAGGACACCATCTGCAAGAAGGAATACGACACGCTGGAGGAAATTCTGGAAGCCCTGCGGGAGATCCCCGAATACAAGCACTACGCCAAGAAGGGCAACCCGCCCATCATCGTGAGCGGCTCCGGGGGGAACCGCCCCGGGAAAATCGTGGCGTCGGAATTCACGGGGGGGACCAACGGCCCGGAGGAATTCCTGGCGGAGCAATCCCGCGCGGGCGTGGGGACCATCCTCTCCATGCACGTGACGGAGAAGACGCTGGAGGAGGCGAAGAAGCACCACGTGAACATGATCCAGTGCAGCCACATGGCCTCCGACGCGGTGGGCGTGAACCTCCTCCTCGACGGCCTGCAGAAGACGGAGAGGAAGCTGGATGTGCTGGAGATCGCGGGGTTCATCCGGGTGAAGAGAGGAGGAAAGCGGTAAGTAGGGAAGGGTAGGACGAGTGATATTGAGGAGTCCGAGGATTCCGAGGATTCCGACGAACCGATGAGAATACCATAGAGCTTCTTCCGGACACTCCTCGGAATCCTCGGAGTCGTCGGCATCTTCTGTAAGCTCGGAACCCACGTACGTTGACAATAGACCTGTCCTTCCCAAAAGGTATACTCATCGCCATGGCAAAGAACCCTCTGTCCCCCGGCCCGCTCCTCCGCCAAACCTGGGCATTCCTCCGCAAGCAGCCCGTGCTGAGCACGACGCTCGTGTGGTTCCTCATCCTCCCCTCCGTTGCGGACGCCTGGATCGGACGCTGGTGGGAAGGGCAGGGACTGCCGGAGACGGCCGCGGCCCTCCGTCCACTCGACGTCATCTCCACGTTCGCCGTGCTCGCGGTGGCGTTCGTGTACCTGTGGGGCTTGAGCTGCGTGCTGTTCGTGGGGAAGCGCATGGTCATCAACCGCGCGGGCAGGACCCGCTCCTCCTTCCGCCGCGTGCGCTCGGACGCCCTCCCCCTGGTGTTCCCCCTCTTCCTCACATCGCTGCTCCAGCAATGCCTCACGTTCTACCGCGCCCTCCTCTTCATGGTCCCCGCTTTCTTGGCCATGTTGCTCATCCGCGGGAACCCCGCGGTGGATGCGCCGGTGAAGGGCATGACGGACTTCACGCTGCTCATCCTCACCCCCCTGCTCATCCCCGCGATCCTCTTCCTCCTCCGCACATCCTTCGCGCCGATCGTCCTCGTATGTGAGGGGAAGGCCTTCCGTGCCGCCCTCAAGCGGAGCCGGGACCTGACGCGCAAACGCTTGCCGCACATCATCGGCTCGCTCCTTGCCCTCCTGGCTGCCACGGTCCTGCCCGCCTCCCTCCTCTCCCTGCTCCTGTGGACGCTCATCCCCGAGGGCTCGGTGCAGATGTACTACATCGGGGACATCGTGGACGCCTCGCTCTCCTCCACCGCCATCCTGGTCTTCCTCCTCTCCATGATCGGACTGTATGGGAAGCTGAAGGAGCTCGCACCGAAGCTGAAGCATGTGGAAGCATGATCACAAAGTCTTCGACGTATAATCATTCAGCACCGACGTTAAACCTTTGATGACGATCTGCGGCGGCATGTCGTGGGCGGAGTACGTGACGCCGAATTCCTCTTCGCTCTTCGGCCACCCGAATACGATGAATCCCGGCGTGCCCAGTTCGCGCAGGAACGCCTCACACTTCTTCTGGATCTCCAGCTCGCTGTCGCTCATGGGGATGGGGGAAAGTCTCCGTAGAATACGCAGATCGTTGAGACAGCTCCATCAAATAGCGAAAGGAATCCGAGGGGGTAAGCAAGCAGCCATTCGGTTTCCTCGGTTTCTTCGGATTCCTCGGCTTCTTCCTTACTTCACTGCCGCCAACACCTTGTCGAACGCCTGGGGATCGTGGATGGCGAGTTCGCTCAACGTCTTGCGGTTGAGGAGAATGTTCTTGGCCTTAAGCCCCTTGATGAATACGGAGTAGGTGACGCCCTGCGCCCGCAACGCGGCATTGAGGCGGATGATCCACAGGCCGCGAAAATTGCGCTTCTTGAGCCTGCGGTCGCGGTAGGAGTTCACACCGGCGCGGATCACGGCCTCATTCGCCTTCACGAACGTCTTGCTGCGCATGCCGCGGTAACCCTTGGCGAGCTTGCGGATCTTCTTGTGTCTCCTGTGCCGGACAATGCCACGTTTTACTCTCATGGGCGGGGGGTGTACGCGTTTTCGAACGCGTGTGAAATGGTGGGGAGAGAGACGAGAACAGAGGAGCTACCGCTCCCAGGGAAGGTTCAGAGGGAGGGGAGGAGCGACCGCAGCGTCTTTTCATTGGTCGGATGCACCATTACGGTGCGTGAGAGGCGCTTCTGGCGCTTATTCTTCTGTAAAAGCAGGTGGTTGCGGCTGTTGCGCTTGAAGGCAAGCTTGCCGCTGCCTGTTTTCCAAACACGCTTCTTTGCGCCGCTGTGGGACTTGAGCTTGGGCATGGACGGCGAAGTATAGCCATTTTGTGGTTGCATGCAAACTCTTTTTTCCCTCTTCTCCGGTTCACTCCTCTATCCCCCCAACCCCTTTCTCCTCCGGAGAAAGGGGCGTACTTCCTGTGCTTGAGCGGCTCCTGAAGCGAAGACAAGAAGTACTCCACAACAGGGAAAATACCCCTCCTCCTTCGGAGGAGGGGTAGGGGTGGAGGAAACAAACACCTACCGCTTCGGCCTCAGGATCGCCATGAACTGGTCCCCTTGGCGCTTCACGTCCTGCTCGATTTCGGCAACATCCAACAGTGTCTGGAGAAGTCCCTTGAGCTTCTGCACGGCGTAATCCTTGTTCGCCAGTTCCCGCCCGCGCAACCGCACGGAGAACTTGACCAGGTGCCGCTCCACGAAGAATTCGCGTGCGCGATCCGCGAGGCGCTCGAGGTCGTGCTTGTCGGTGCGGAATCCGAAGCGGAGCATCTTCACCTCCACCTGCTTGCTGTGGGACCGCTGCTTCTTCTCTTTCTTCTGGAGCTGGTACAGGTAGTGCCCGAACTCCCCGATCTTCACCACGGGGGGGACGGCCTTGGGGGACACTTCGATGAGGTCCAATTCCTGCTCACGGGCACGGGCAAGAGCCACGGGCGTGGCGACCACTTCCGTCCCGCCATCGTCCGTGACCAGCATCACCTCCGGCACGCGGATCTGTTCATTCACGCGCGGACGGCGTTCCTGATGGCGTGGGGGCGGGGTGAAGCGCTGGCGCTGGCGCAGAGAGAGGGAAGGGAAAGACGGCAATACTGTATCACTTTCCTCTGCCGTAGGCCAGTGCTTGTACCTCGACGCGCACCCAGCCTCCCCCCTTCTCCTCCACCTCCAGCGAGGAAACGGAGAGGAACGGCAGCGGCCACAGTTTCTCTTTGAGGAGGACCGTACCTACGGGGCCGCGGGCAAGGGCCATGCCGTCCCGGATGAGGGACGTGCGCTCGAATGTGCGGAGGAATGCCGTGAGTGCGTCGGTGGGGAAGGCGGCGAGCAGGCGCTCTTCCGCGACGAGCGGGTCGCGGAGATACGCCAGCAGGTTGGTGGAGAGGAAGCGCGAGAGGGAGGTGATCTGTTCCGGATTGCCCGCTTCCGAGAGCGCGAGCAACTCCGCACGGTTCTCGGATGTGAGGGCGTCTTCCACCGTGAGCAGGCCGGCAAGACGCAGCAGGGTGGTGAAGTCCCCCAAGTCTTCGTCGCGCAACTGCATGGTGAAGCGGAGCGTGCGCCGGACGAGCGGATCGGAAACGCCTTCCACTGCCGCCGGTTCCGGCTCCCCCAGAACAATGGGCGTCACGTCCTTCACCCTGCCGTCCGCCCTCCACGCGTCGAGGACGGCATTGAGGAGGGCGATGGCGCGCGCGCCGTCCCCCCCATCGGGGAGCACGAACAGGCGCAAATCCTCTTCCATGGTGCCGCCGGCGATATCACCGGTGAGGCGCAGCGCTTGGGTTTGCTTCGTGAGGATGGCGAGGCGGCGCTCCAGCGTCGCCACTTCCGCCGCCAGGGGCAGCCCCTGCTGTTGCACCGTGCGCAGCGTCTCCACATGCTCCTGCACGAGAAGGCCGGCAAGGACCAACAGTCCTACGGTCGCCGTCCACAGAAGGGCCGTTCGCGTTCGCGCCGGTTGTGGGCCGGGGGCGGAAGGGGGGATCGGGTCCGCGGCCGTTGGGGGAAACTCAGAGATCATCGGAGGGTGAGGACGATACGGAAGGGGGAGTGCATGCTCCCGTCACTCTCCTCCACGCGCTGAAAGAGGGGAGGTTTGACCGCGGTGACGGAGGGGAGGCGCCGCAGCTCCTCCGTGAACTGCGCGAGCACGGTCATGCTGCGCGGCCCCACGTTGCGCACGTCGCCCGTAAGGGTGAGCGTGTCTTCAACGCCCGGAGTGAAAATGTACTGCCCGATGGCAATTGTATCCTGTTCGGAAACGAGGGATGCCGCCAGGTTCCGCAGTTGTTCCCGCAGGGCGGCCAGCGGAAGGAGGTCCCCGCGGCAGAGCTTGAGCGCGTCGTATGCAGGGTCGGTGACGGAGAGGAGACCCCTGTCCCTCTCCTGTTCGCGGTGGAGCAGCTCCGCATTCATCCGCTCTTGCGTCAGGCGCAGGCTGTGCACGTCGCGAAGTTCGCCGTTCACCTCCACCTGCGCGAGCGCGGGCAGCACGATGGAAAGCGAGAGGGAGAGGAGCGAAACGAGCACGGCTGCGAAGACGAAGATGGGCATCGCCAGCCCCGGGAGGAGGTTGGCGAACGCGGGTTCGTCGGAAGGGATGGCGGGTGAGGTGTTTGGCATTGGTTTTCTTGATAGTATAGCGGAAAAGGAGGATTTGGAGAAGGAGGGAATACTTGACAGAGAGAAGATGCAGAAGAAGCAGAAGATGCAGAGGATACAGAGGAGCTATCAATCGAGAAACGTGGAGCAGCAATCTTCTGTTTCCTCTGCATCTTCTGCTTCCTCTGTATCCTCTCTTCCCTCCTATCTTTTCCCCCACCCGCTCTGTACCATGGAAACATCTCTACTCCCTGAACCGTGGAAGAGCTCCTGCAGAAAATCAACGACCTGCAGTCCGCCGTGAACACGGGGAAGGACTCTCTTTGAGGGAAGGAACGTCCCAGCACAGATCGCCGAACTGGAGCGCCAGACGCTGGAGCCTTCTTTCTGGAATGACCAGAAGAATGCGCAGGGGGTGTTCGCGAAACTGAAGGGATTGAAGAAGCTGTGGGAACCGGTGTCCTCCATCGCGCAGGGCCTCCATGATCTCCGGGAACTCACGCAGCAAGCGGAGCCGGGCGACGCCCCCGCCCTGGAAGCGGAGTATGCCGCGCTGGAAGGGCAGTGGAAGAAAACGGAAGTACAGCTCTACCTGGGCGGCGAGTTCGACCTGGGCAACTGCTACCTGACGGTGAGCAGCGGCGCGGGCGGCACGGAGGCGCAGGACTGGGCGCAGATGCTGGTGCGCATGTACCTGCGGTACTGTGAGCGTCAGGGATGGGAAACCAAGCTGCTGGAGAAGACCGACGGACAGGAGGCGGGCATCAAGACCGCCACGTTCCACGTGTCCGGCGAGATGGCGTACGGGAACTTGAAGTGCGAGCGCGGCACGCACCGCCTGGTCCGCCTCTCCCCCTTCAACGCCAAGAACCTGCGGCAGACCAGCTTCGCGCTGGTGGAAGTGCTGCCGGAGATCGAGGAGACGGGGGAAGTGGAGATCGGCCCCAACGACTTGCGCGTGGATACCTACCGCAGCGGGGGGGCGGGCGGACAGAACGTGAACAAGGTGGAGACGGCCGTGCGCGTCACCCACATCCCCACGGGGATCGTGGTGGCCTGCCAAACGGAACGCAGCCAGCTCCAGAACCGGCAGCAGGCCATGAACATGCTGCGCGCGAAACTCCTGGAGAAGCAGCGCCGCGAGGAGCAAGAGCAGAAATCGGAACTCAAGGGCGCCACGAAGAGCGCGGACTTCGGGCAGCAGATCCGCTCCTACGTGCTCCACCCGTACCAGATGGTGAAGGACCTGCGCACGGACACCGAAACGAGCGATACCGAGGGCGTGCTCGACGGCGATATCCAACGCTTCATTGATGCGGAGTTGAAACGGGGGTGAGGTAACAAAAATGGCGCCTCATGGAGGCACCATTCTCGTTATCTGAATGAACCGGACGATTAGAGATCGTACGGGCGGACCGTGACGCGGCCGTTGTCCTTGGCGCGCTTGCCGGCCATGGCCAGAGCCTTCTCCAGGTAGGCGGATGCGGCCTCCGGGAAGTCACCGGCTGTCATCATTCCTTGCTTCTTGAGTAAATCCTTGATCGCAGATGCGACGACGTAGCTCATAAAGATGGGGAAAAGAGATAAATCGAGAGGATTGTAGGGTGCATAAGGCCTTCTGCAAGTGAAATTTGCTCAACTCTTGATCGGTTAGGTGAATGGGTGAAGAATTCGCATACTATGACTTTTGAGCTATATGAAGCCATAAAGTAAGTGTTTTTGAACATCATCAGGGAAGATATGCGGATAAAAGTCAATGTCTTGGCGGACAGATCTGCCTATCTTCCTTGGTAAACAAGTTCTCGAATCCTCACCAAATTATCAGAGACTTTCACGTATCCTTCGCATCAGTGGAACGGATACGGAACCGCTCTTTTTCACGGAAGACTCGCGCATTCGAGCTCCGTGTTCACGGAGATATGCCTCATAATAGACCAAACGAAACGGACCATAAGGCTTTGTTGAAGTCACCGTACCCTTATTATGCTGTTCAATTCTTTTGGGCAAATTATTTGTCGATCCCTTGTAGAAATACTGAGGATCTTTCAGGCTTTGGAGAACATAGAAGTACCACATAAAATGAATGGCGGTGCCACGTCGCTCTGGAGTGAGGAAGTGGCGGTGCCACGTCGCTCTGGAGTGAGGAAGTGGCGGTGCCACGTCGCTCGCGAGCGACGTGGCGGTGGGAGAGGGATTCGAACCCTCGAACCCCTTGTGAGGGTTACGCGATTTCGAGTCGCGCGCCTTCGACCACTCGGCCATCCCACCACGGGATAGTCTACAACATACGAAGGGAGGAGACACGACAGAGTATCCGCGTACAACCCCCGCGTGTAGACTGTCTTCCGATGCGCAAGAGCACCCTTGCCCTCTTCTGCTGCCTCCCCCTCTTCTTTGCCGCATGCGCGCGGGAGGAAGCGGCGACGCAGGAAGAGCAATGGATCATCAGGAAGATAGGAATCAGCGCGGGAACCATGCTCCAACCGCAGGACCGGTTGTTGCTGCGCGACCGCTTCGAGGTGGGCGAGCGCGAGTTGGTGGCCGTGGTGGAAGTGCAGGCCGGCGGCGAGCCCCGCACCGTCCACGCGCAGTGGTACATGCCGGATGCGTCCGCGCCCATGCTGGGCGAGACCTCGGTGGAGCTGCCGGCGGGCGGCTCGCAGACACGCCTCTCCTTCGCCAACCCCCAAGACTGGGAAGCTTCCCCCTACCTCCTCACCGTCCAAGTGACGGAGGGGAACAGCCTTCATCCGCTCTCCTCCGCCAGCTTCCCCTTCTTCATCGGCATGTCGGATGCGGAAATCCGGGCATACTGGGACGCGCAGAACGACGCGCAATGGCGCGCGCTGGAGCGGACGGAACAGCTCGCACCGGAAGGGGAAGAGGAGGGGCGGCTGCGGGACGCGGCCGCGCGCGAACTCTCCACGGAAGCGCCGCTCCTTGCCTTCCGGGGGGACCTTACGGGTGACGGTGACGGCGAGTACCTGTTCCTGGATACACGCGGCCAGCCTCCTTTTGCGCAGCCCCGTTCCCCCAACGTCCTGGTCCATGCCACGGTTCGGCGCTTCGTGGTGCTGGACGGGGAAGGGAGTGCCCTCCTCCGCTGCACGGAGGAAGAAGGCAAGCGCATCCTGCGCAACGCTCAAGGACCCATCGGAAGGGCGCTCCCGGCAGAAGGCGGCGTGCGTCTTTCCCTCTCTCCCTCCCTGCGGCTAACGGTTTCCTGGGAAGAGGAGGGGAAATCCTGTTCCACGACATTGCTGGGGAAGGAGGACGGGTTCGGGGAGGAAGCCGGCGTGCAGTGCTCCGCCCTCTCCGGGGAATCATCCGCCGCCTCGGAATAGGAGAGACCTAACGTATAGACATTGTCTATACAATCAATTTTCATTTTGCATTTCGCATTTTGCATTTACATTCTTCATTCTACATTCTTCATTTTTCATTTACATTCCCCTCCTCTCCCCCGGCTCCGGCATCCGCACGCCTAACGCCCGGTAAATATCCTCTTCTTCCTTGCTCGCCACCACCTTCTCGCCTTCGAACAGCCCGTACTCGTTGAGCTTCCAACCGCGCTGGATGGCGCGCTTGCGGAGCGCGATGTTGTGTTCCTTGTCGCCCGTAAAGTAGAGGAGCGCCGCTCCCCACTGGTCCGGTTGGACGAAGCGGATGTCCACGCGCAAGCCGGATTTCAAGTCGAACGACACTTTGGTGCCGCCGTGCGCCACGATGTGTGAGACGATGGGCAGCGCCGCCACGGCGTCCGCGGCTTTCCCGGGGTCTTTGCCCACCGCCACGATGTCCACGTCGCCCACGGTTTCCTTGCGTCGCCTAAACGACCCCGCCGCCTCCGCGCGGTCCACGCCCGGAACGGCGCGGAGTGTCTTCAGTAATTCCTCCACATCATCCTCCACGTCCGCGCGCGGGAACCTCTTCGACCGCTCCTCCACGTTGCGCGCATTCTCCAGGATCTTCTTCTCCATCACGTCCGAAAAGCGGGGGAGTGAGCGGATCTTCCCGGCCTCCGCCGCTTTGATGAGGTCCGCGACGGTCCGGATGCCCAATTCCTTCTGGAGAAGGCGCGCTCGCTTGGGGCCAAGGTCCTCCACTATGAGGAGAGCGGGGGAAATCCCTCCCTGTTGGGCGATGAGGTCATCCAACGCCTTGATCCTCCCCGTCTCGCGGTACTCCAAAATCTTCCCCGCAATCGCCTCGCCGATGCCGGGCAGTTCCATCAATTCCTTCTCGCTCTTCACCGTGCCGATGTCCTGGGGAAGGTCTTCAATGACCTTCGCCGCCTTGAAGTACGCAGCCGGCTTGAACTGCACGCCCTGCTCCTGAAGGAGGATGCCGATCTGACGCAGCAGGCCTGCAATGATCCTATTCTGCCGCACACCACAAGCATACCCGCCCACGCTTGGTGAGCGAAGTGTGTTGATAATCCGTGCGGCAAATGATCTATCCCCCTACACCATAGAAGAGGCCGGCCCTCAGACTCCAAGTGGAGCGAGGGCCGGCAATTGGCAGAATTGAGTGTCACTCTTTGTCGAGCAAGTCTTTCCCGTCAAAGATGACCCGTCCTTGTTGCACACAGAAATGCTGCGTCACACGCTTCCTTTTCATTTTCCTCTGACAGCGCGGGCAGGTAACTTCGGTGTTGGCGTACATCTTCTGACTGGACAACTTCCTCTCGCGACTGAGCATTTCAACACTCATCGAACCATCCTTATTGAAACTGCCAACAGATCTGTCTCGAACCATTTATGACTTCAAACAATGAAGCCGAGAGACAGATCACTTGCCACAATATGTGAAAGATCAATGACGAGAAACCTGCTTCTGTTTTCGTTCCAAAGATTCCGCCCAGGCGCTCGCACGAGGCGAACGTCTGGGCGGGGGAGTCTTGAAACATCAAGACTCGTTATCGTCGGAGGCCTCTCTCTCCTCACCCAAGCTTCGAAAATGACGGGGATGATGTGCCCGCTCGAGAAGCGGACAGCCCTCGAGATTGCCGCACCGGTGCCGATCCGGACAATCTTCACATTGCTTGTGGGCAATTTGCCCACGCTGGGTCAAAATGATCATTACGTAACCTCCGATCCTCTTCCCAATACAGCGAGCCACGTCCTCGTAGCTCCTTTTTGTCCATATCTGTCTGAGAAGCAGGTTTCTCATCACTAGAAAACGGTGATTCCAAGGAACTTGAGAGATACCCGCATTCGTGCGGTTATAGATTAACCGCAATGTTATGTTAGTTTTTGTCAACTTGTCAAGGAAGGGGGTGCACCACCCATCGTTTGTGACTGCGGGCAGCGGAAAATCCTATGTCCCCTCCTGCCAGCTGCCCAGGTACTTCTTCTGTTCCTCCGTCAGTTCATCGATCGCGATTCCCATCACCTCCAGCTGCGTGCGGGAAATGAAATCGTCGATGTCCGGGGGGAGCGTGATGACCGTGGCTTTCATCTTTCCCTTGTTCTTCACCAGGTACTCGCACGCCAGGGCTTGGCCGCAGAAGGAAAGGCTCATGACCTCGCTGGGGTGGCCTTCCGCGGAAGCGAGATTGACCAACCGCCCCTCGCCCGCGACATAGATGACCTTCCCCGACGGCATGAGGTACTCATCCAGGTAGTGGCGGACGCGCCGCTTGCCCTTGGCTTTCTTCTCCAGCTCCGCCAAGTCGATCTCGCAGTCGAAGTGGCCGGAGTTGGCCAGCACCGCGGCGTCCTTCATCTTCTCCATATGGGCGACGGTGATGACGTGGATGTCTCCCGTCACCGTGATGAAGAGATCGCCGAGCCGAGCCGCATCCTCCATTTTCATCACCGTGTGGCCGTCCATGGCCGCCTGGAGCGCCTTGAAGGGATCCACCTCCGTGACGATGACACGCGCGCCCAGCCCTTCCGCCCGCATCGCGACGCCTTTGCCGCAACTCCCGTACCCGGCGACCACCACCGTCCTGCCCGCCACGAGGATGTTGGTGGAGCGGAGGATGCCGTCGAAGGTGGATTGGCCGGTGCCGTAGTAGTTGTCGTAGAGGTGCTTGGTCTTGTTGTCGTTCACCGCGATCATGGGGACTTTGAGCGCACCGTCCCGTTCCATGGCGTGCAACCGGATGATCCCCGTGGTGGTTTCCTCGCACCCGCCGATGAGGTTGGGGAGGAGTTCCGGATGCTTGGTGTGGAGCAGCGTGACCAAATCGCAGCCGTCATCGATGGTGATGTGCGGCTTGGTGGCCAGCACCTCTTCCAAGTACTTGTAGTAATCCTCCTTCGTCTCGCCCTTGTACGCCCAAACCGACACGTCCTTCTCCTCCGCAAGCGCGGCGGCTACGTCGTCCTGCGTACTGAGGGGGTTGCACCCGGTGATGGCCACCTTGGCGCCGCCCGCCACGAGCGTACGGACCAGAATGCCGGTCTCCTTGGTCACGTGGAGCGCCATGCCGATGGTGAGGCCCTGGAAAGGCTTCTCCCCGGCGAAGCGATCGCGCAGCTTGAGGAGGGCGCCCATACGTTTTTCGGCGATCTCCAGGTTCAGGCGGCCTTGTGCCGCGAGAGAGGGGTCTTTGATGGAGGACATAGTGTTAGTCTAATTGAAAATGCAAAATTGGAAATTGAAAATGCAAGAAGCAGCTCTCTGACGAGAAATACTTCCAACATTTTGCATTTTTCATTTTCAATTTCTCCGTGTACCGATATACGTGATCACGGCAACGCGGGCAACGATTCGCCATACGTCGTCTCCGCCCTTCCCATCACGTCATTCAGGTCTATGGCGTCGATGAGCGTCCCTTCCTGCTCCACGACGAAGGAGGCGAGGGAGCCGCCCAGCATGGCGCACTGCTTGAGGCCCCACTTGGCGGCGAGGCCGGTGAGGAAGCCCGCGCGGAAGGCGTCGCCTGCGCCGGTGGGATTGACGGTCTTGTCGGGCTTGCAGGCGGGCAGCACGATCTCCCCCTTGGGCGTGTACACCGTGCAGCCTTCCTCCGCCTGCGTGATCACCAGGAACGGCGCGTGCTCCAGGAGCTGCTCGATGGCGAAGGAGGTCTTCTTGCTGATGAGGCTCCACTCGTACGCGTTGGCGATGACACCCGCGGACTTTTCGATGGCGCGCACCAGTTCCTCCTCGGCGAACGCCAGCACCTGCTGGCCGGGGTCGAACAGGTAGGGGACGGCGTACTGCTGGCACCAGGCCATGGTCTGCATCATCACTCGCGCATCGCGGGGGCTGATGACGGCGTAGTGGAGGTCGTCGCGCTCCTCGGAGAGGTCCGGAAAGGAGCCCGCGGCGTCCGCGCCGGGATGGAAGAACGTGATCTGGTGCTCCTGGGAATCCGTGGCCACGATGGCCGTGGACGTGGCGTAGCCGCGCTGCACTTCCACGCGCTTGGTGGAGATGCCCCGCTCCTCGAGCAGCGCCGTGTAGGAGCCCGCGTCATGCCCCACCGTCCCCACGAGGAGGGGCTCCTGGTTGATGAGCTTGAGGTTCCACGCGATGTTCGCCCCCGTGCCGCCGTGGTGGCGCGCGAAGCGCGTGGTGACGAACGCCATGGAGAGCTCGTCCAGATGGGCGGGATCGATGGCCTCGGGGAAGGACCCGTCGTACTGGAGGAGAAGGTCGTAGGCGATGGAGCCGGAGACGAGGATCTTCATGCAATGGGGATTGTGCCTGTTCAGGAAGCGTCATGCAAAGGACTTAGGACAGAGGACTTAGGACAGAGGAAGACGAAGTAAAAACGAAAATGGAAAGGGAATTCCATTCCTAAGTCCTAATCCCTAAGTCCTAAGTCCTCTTCTCCGATTCCCGCATAACCTCTACACTCCGTCCCGTGAAAATAGCTGTAGTTGGCACCGGCTACGTGGGCCTCGTCTCCGCCGCATGCTTCGCGGAGCTGGGGCACAGCGTGGTGGGCGTGGACATCGATGAGAAGAAAATCGCCATCCTCCAAGGCGGCAAGAGCACCATCTATGAACCGGAGTTGGAAGAGCTCATCCAGCGGGGGCTGGCAAGCGGCCTCTTGAGCTTTACCACGGACCTCATGAGCGTCCTCCCGCAGGTGGAAATCGTCTTCTCCGCCGTGGCCACGCCGCCGGGGGAAGGATACAAGGCGGACCTCCGCGCGGTGTTCACGGTGGCGGAAACGGTGGCGAGGAACGCGGAGAAGGACCTCATCTTCGTGAACAAGTCCACCGTGCCCGTGGGGACGGGGGAGAAGTGCGAGGAGAGGATCGCCGCCATCCTCCGGGAGCGCGGCAAGACGTTCTCCATCCCCGTCGTCTCCAATCCGGAATTCCTCCGCGAGGGGCTGGCCGTACCGGACACCCTCATGCCCGACCGCATCGTGGTGGGGATCAACCCTTCGACAAGCTCCCATTCGACAAGCTCAGGGCAGGCAGGGCAGGTGGATTGTCAGAGGGCGCGCGAAATGATGGAGGAGCTCTACCGGCCGCTCACGCGCGTGGGGCGCCCTCTCCTCTTCATGAACCGCGAGAGCGCGGAGATCGTGAAGTACGCGAGCAATTCCTTCCTCGCCACCAAGATCAGCTTCATCAACATGCTCACCGCCTTCACGGAGAAGACCGGCGCGAACATCCGGGACATCGCAGCGGGGATGGGGCTGGATAACCGCATCGGCCCCAAGTTCCTGCACGCGGGCATCGGCTACGGGGGGAGCTGCTTCCCCAAGGATGTGAAGGCGCTGCTCCAGACCGCCAAAGAATACGGCGTCTCCTTCGACATCGTGGAAGCGACGGACCGCGTGAACACCGCCCAGCGCTTCCGCTTCTTCGACAAGGTGCTGGCGGCGCTTCCCCCGCAGGCAGCCGTGGCGCTGTGGGGATTGAGTTTCAAACCGCGGACGGACGACATGCGGGAGGCGCCGAGCCTGGATTTCATCCCTCTCCTCCTCAAAGCCGGCCATACCGTCACGGCGTACGACCCGGCAGCCGCGGAAAACACCAAGAAGTCCTTCCCCACGGAGATCCGCTACGCCTCTTCACCCATGGAAGCCGTGGCGGGCGCGGACGCCCTGGTCATTCTCACCGAATGGGACCTGTTCCGCGGGCAGGACCTGAAGGAGGTGAAGAAAGCCATGCGGGGAGCGGACGTCTTCGACGGACGGAACGTGTACGAGCCGAAGGAAGTGGCGGAGGCGGGGTTGAAGTACTGGGGGATTGGGATTGGAAATGAGAAATGAAAAATTTGAAATGCAAAATGAGCCATGCGGCTGACAGTACTCCTTGAATTTTGCATTTTACATTTCCAATTTTGCATTCCAAAATACTCCTCTCACAGGCACAATCTCTGTTGTATGAAGATTCTCCTCACCGGAGCCGCCGGCTTCATCGGCTTCCACGCCGCACAAGTGCTCCTCGCGCGCGGCGACGAAGTGGTGGGCTACGACAACTTCAATCCCTACTACGACCCCAAGCTGAAGGAAGCGCGCGCCGCGCAACTCGCGGGAAAGAAGGGATTCACCATGGTGCGAGCGGACATTTTGGAACGCGAGAAATTGAGAGAGGCAATGAAAGGATGCGACCGCGTGTGCCATCTGGCCGCGCTCGCCGGCGTACGCTACGCCTTCGACCATCCGGATGAGTACGTCGACACCAACATCCGCGGTTTCTTCAATGTGATCGAGGAGGTGCGGCTGCAGAAGATCCCCGGCCTCATCTACGCCTCCTCCAGCTCCGTGTACGGGGGCAACACCAAGATGCCGCTCGCGGAAGAGGATCGTACGGACAATCAGCTCTCCCTCTACGGGATGAACAAGAAGGACAACGAGCTCATGGCGCACGTCTACCACTCCCTCTACGGCACCGCCGTCACGGGGCTGCGGTTCTTCACCGTCTACGGACCGTGGGGCAGGCCGGACATGGCGCTCTTCCTCTTTACGGACGCCATCCTCCACGACCGCACCCTCCCCATCTACGGACGGGGGAAGATGCAGCGCGACTTCACCTACGTGGACGACATCGTGGCGGGGATCGTGGCCTCCATAGACAAGAACTATCCGGAGGAGGTGTTCAACCTGGGTTGCGGCCGCACGGAGGAGCTGATGGACTACGTGGCCGCGATCGAGAAGGCCTGCGGCAAGGAAGGGAAGAAGGAATTCCTCCCCATGCAGCCGGGCGACGTGGTACGCACGGAGGCGGACATCGCGAAAGCGAAGAGGATGCTGGGCTTTGACCCCAAGACGCAGATCAAGGATGGCGTGCCGCGGTTCGTGAGCTGGTACCGCGAATATAACAAGATCTGATCCTCACACATTCATCGGAAGTTCACCCATGCCGATAATACGAAGGCGGCGCGACACGGTTTTCACCATGTCGCGCCAAGTGGTATCGCTACAAGCTTCCGCATGCCTTCAGTCTGACTGGTGGCACATCTCCTTGATAGCACGGTACCACCACGTCCCCTGGAGAGAGGGGCAGCCACCCCTTCGGCGTTCCGAGATGAGGCTCCTCGGAAGAATACATGAATCGATTGAAGGGAAAGTCGTTGAGTCCCAGAGCATGCAGTTCCCTGTAAGACTTCACTTCCCCACCAAACACATACCGGACGAGGAGCCGACGTGCTTCCGGCTCAGCACACTGGCTGGTGCCGGTCAGCAGGGAAACAAGCTCCCAGATCTCTACCGCTATGACACCTTCCGATATTGCGAGGTGTTCACTAGCAGGGTTTGAGAGGCTCTGCTCTTGCATGCCCTCTCCATTGTACGACCGCACAATCCAATGCCTGTGTAATAGTGTAGCCATGGCATTCTCTCCGCAGTAATGGAAGGATCAACGAACCACTTTATAGACTGTACAATTACTGAGTATTTGTGTCAAGTAGCATCAACCGTGTCACGAGAAGCCCCCAGGAAGGGATAAAACATTCGCGCGGGACGTTCGTGACGTGCTATACAGTCCGCGTGCAGAACAAGCGCGCGGCTCTTTTGGCGGCGGCGGAGAGGGAAGAACTTGCATCGCAAGCCGCGGATCTTTTCGATGGCATCCATCGGGATCAGACGCTGTACCGCCGCTTGCTCCGCAAATGCATGCGGCACGCCATCGCTCCGGAGCTGTTCGACGATACGCAGAAGAAGGCGCTGTTGCACAACATGGCCCACGTCGCCGATCTCCACGAAGAGAGGAGCGAGAGGAAAATCCACGATATGTTGCGGGAACAACACCGTGCGCTCGTCGCCAAGGTGCTGTTCGCCCTCGATGCCGTCTTCCACTACTTCCCCAAGAGCCGGCACACGAAGATGCTCCGCCGGAATGTAAGGGCGTGCCAGGAATCGGTGAACGGAAAACTCCCCGCCTCCACACCTTCCACCATCACCACGACCATGGACATGCTCCGGCAAGTCCTCTCCGCGGGAGAGGCACCGCCTCCTACTCCTTCAGCCACACTTCCACCGGAGCGTCCGCCGCGCGGGACCATCCGGGCACCCGCTCGATATCCTCGCACGCCTCCAGACACACCGCCGCCTGCGCCCCTTCCAGGAGCGACTGGTGGTAACGGCGAAGCGTGAAGGCGGCTTCGTACTGCCACTCGTGGCCAAAGGGCCCCGCAACGAGGACCATGCCGTCTTTCCCGCGCGCGGCGATGGCCGTGAGCACGGAGCGGGCGGGAGAAGGGGTGAGCTGCGGGGGGAAGAGCAAGGCGCACAAGAGCGTGATGAGCGTGACGGGGACAAGGATGGCGAGCGGCCTCTTCCATGCCTTGCGGAAGAAGGTGAGGGTGCCGTAGAGGAAGAGCGGGGTGAAGAGGATGGCGTAGTACAGGCGGAATGAGATGAAGATGAAGGCCGCCACGAGCGCCATGCTCAGGAGCACACCCCAATCCTTCTTGAGGAGCAGGCCTCCCATGCCCGTGAGCCCCAGGATGATGCTGCCCCCCACGCTCCATGTTTGGAAGAGGCTCGTCGCCCACGTGAGCAACGGGAGACCGGCGTTCTTGCTCCCCGCGCGCAGCCAACTCGCCGCAAGGAGGGGGTCGGAAGCGGTGTAGAGCACCACGAGGACCACGGGGCCAAGCAGGAAGAGAACGCGCGCCCAGAGCGGCAGCTTCCCCATACGGAACAGGAGGGCTGCTATGGGAATGTAGAGCAGCGCCAGGTACGAGGTGAAGAGGGAAGCGAGCCACAGGAGCGCCGCGCCGAACGCGTGCCAGGCGGTCCAGCGTTGGGGAGCGCGGCGCGCGTCCGAGAGGAGGACGAGGAGGAGGAACCCCTGGAGCGCCGTGAGCGGCGCCATCATGATGGTGCCCGCCTGCAGGAGCACGGCGGCGGAGAGGAGCCACGCACCCATCGCCGCCACGCGCTGCTCGTTGGACATCCCGCGCGCCATGCGCAACACGAGCCACGCCGCCTGCACGAGAAGCGTGGCGAAGACGATGCGCCACAGCGCCTCCTGGAACGGGAAGGAGGACGTGAGGGAGAGGAGGTACCGGGCGAGCGGGGGATGGGGATAGGGGATGTTGAGCAGGTACTTCGCCTCGTCCGTGCGTACGCCGCCCAGCGCCTGCATTCCCGCGAGGAGGAAGGCGTACCCCTGGAGCACGATGGCGAACATCACTTTTCGCATGGCCGCGTTTCGAAGGTGGAGAGGGAGAGGATGAGGCACGCGGACGACCGGGGATTGCGCCGGTGTTCGCGGTACACGAGCCGCACGTGGGAAGGCGCCACCTCTTTGATCTGCAAGTCGGAGAGGAGCCAGCCCTGCCGCGAGGTGAGCTGCGTGAGCGCCAGCTCCGTGCGGTGGCGGAGCGTGGCATCCAGGTAGAGCGGCGCGATCGCCCATGCGCGCCGCGCAAACGGCATGGCCAGGCCGAGGAGGAGGGTGAGGAAGAGGAGTGCCGGAAGAAGGTGGTTCCTGCGTTTCATGGGAAGAGCCGCGCGGGGACGGCCTCAAGGACGGTGAGGAGGAACTGCAGTTGCACGCGCAACGACATCTTACTCTCCCCGTGTGTGCGCGTGCGGAACGTGTATGGCAGCTCCGTGACGGGTGTGGAGCGCGGAATGCGGACGAGGATGTCGAAGAGGATCTTGAAGCCGTGCGGATGGAGCCGCGGCGCCACGCGCAGCGCGATCTCCCGCGACACCGCGAAGAAGCCGCTCATGGGGTCCGTCACGCGGACGCGGCAGAGCCTCTTGGCCATGTCCGTCGCCAGCCTGCTCATCCACTGCCGCCGCTCATCCCACTTGCCCACGCTCCCCCCCTCCACGTACCGCGAGCCGATGGCCAGCCCTCCCTTCCCTTCCACCGCCCGGCAGAGCGAGGGAAGCAGCGTGTAATCGTGCTGACCATCCGCATCGGTCACTCCCAACACCTCTCCCTTCGCCGCCAAAAAACCCTCGATGACGGCCGAGGAAAGCCCCCGCCTCCCCACGCGGCGGATCACGCGCACGCGGTCGTTCCCCGCGGCCAATTCCTCCGCCACCCGCCAGGTGCCGTCCGGCGAATCGTCATCCACGATGATGATCTCATGCGGGATATCTTTCAGGATCCCCTGCAATTCCGGCACGACGCGCGGAATATTCTCCGCCTCGTTGTAGGTGGGAAGAATGAGGGAGAGCATCGAGGTGATAGTGTAACGGGAAATGGAGGTAATTGTTAGTGAGGGTAGGAAATGCAAAATTGAAAATGCACAATGCACGGTAATATGCCGCACATTTTGCATTTTGCATTTCCCATTTTCCATTTACTCCGGTCTACGATTGCGGGCACAATCTCCCTACATGAACATACTCGTAACAGGCTCATCCGGCACCATCGGCACGCGGTTGTGCGAAGTACTGCTCAAGCGGGGGGACAACGTGATCGGCGTGGACTGGGTGGCGAACAAGTGGCAGGAGGACGTGGAGGCCGTGACCCAGCACGTGGATTTGAGGGATGAGGCCGCCGTGGAAGAGATCCGTTTGCCGGAGGATATTGACGCCGTGGTCCACCTGGCCGCCAACGCCCGCGTATACGAGCTGGTGGAGCACCCGGACCGCGCGCGGGATAATTTCGTGACGCTCTTCAACGCGCTGGAGCTCGCCCGCAAAAGGGGCATCAAGAGGTTCCTCTTCGCTTCCTCCCGCGAGGGGTACGGGAACATCCGCGCGGAACGCTACACGGAGGACCTGGTGCGCGTGGAGCACTGCGAGAGCCCCTACACCGCGAGCAAGGTGGGAGGGGAGGCGCTCGTCCAGGCATACACGCGCTGCTATGGGATCGACCATGTGATCTTCCGCTTCTCCAACGTCTACGGCATGTACGACGATTCCGTGCGCGTCGTCCCCCTCTTCATCCGTCGTGCCCGCGCCAACGAGCCCCTCACGGTGTTCGGGAAGGACAAGTGCCTGGACTTCACGTACATCGACGACACCATCGACGGCATCGTGCGGGCCCTCGACCGCTTCGACACGGCGAAGAACGGCACCTACAACATCGCCCACGGCGAAGGGACCACGCTCGTGCATCTCGCGGAACGGATCAAGGAGCTCCTCGGGAGCTCATCGGCGTTGGAAGTGGGGGCGTCCCGCACCGGGGAAGTGGTCCGCTACGTGGCGGATGTCTCCCGCGCGAAGGCCGCCTTGGGATACGACCCCAAAGTGCCGTTCGAGGAAGGAATCGTGAAGACGGTGCGGTGGTACGAGGAGCACGGTGTATAGACGGTGTATAGACATTGTCTATACAAAGTATTTCGTATCACGTATGACGTATGACTGAGTCTATTCTTTGGTATACGTAATACGAAATACGTACTACGGTATACGAACCACTTCGAAATCACTTCTTCTCTTCGTGGTACTCCTCCTCCGCATTCACATCCCACACGTTCGCCTTGTCTGACCGGCCGGCGACGATGTTGTCCACGGCGATCATCGCCGTGAGCATGGAATGGTCCTGATTGTTGTAGCGGTGCATGCCGTTGCGGCCGACAAGGAACAGGTTGGGGATGGCGTCCGTGAACGCGCGCACGGTGCCGAGCTGGTCATAGCTGCCGAAGTACGCCGGGTACGCCTTGGGGACGCGCAGCACGCACGCATCCACAACGTCTTCCTTCTTCACGAAACCGATCTTCTCCAGTTCCGCGATCCCCAAATCGATCATGTCCCGGTCCGGCTTCACCCACAGGTCGCCCCCCTCGTTGACGAAGTACTCCAGCCCGATCCACACGTGGTTCTTGCGGTCCGCGACCAAGTACGGGCTCCAGTTGTTGAACACCTGCACGCGTCCAACGCGCACATCGCCCTCCTGGATGTAGATCCAGTTGTCGGGGACCCTCTCCCGCACCGTCTTCCTCCCCTCGCGCACGGCGAGCTTGTTGAGGAGGAGGCCGACCGTGAGGAAGTCGCGGTACTGCAGCCCTTCCGCCACCTCCGTGACGGTAGCCGGCGCCTGGGGATGGATCATGCCGATGAGTTGCTTGATGGGCATGGTGGAGAAGAGGAAGTCGCAGGCTACATCCTCCGTCGCGCCCGTTTCCACGTGCTCGAGCGTAACGCCCGCCACCCTGCCGCCCTCCAGCCGCACACCCGTCACCCGCGTCTTCATGCGGACCTCGCCCCCCCGTTCCTTCACCGAATCCGCCACCGTCTCCCACATTTGGCCGGGGCCGAACTTGGGGTAGTAGAAGCGCGTGATGAGGCTGGTCTCGCGCTCCTTCTGCGCCTTGGCGAAGTCACTGGAGAAGAGGTCCTTGATGGCATGGAACACGGCGCGCCGCAGGGAGAGGCCTTTGACGCGCTGCGCCCCCCAGTCCGACCGTATCTGGCTGCACGGAACACCCCACACCTTCTCCGTGTACGCCTCGAAGAACGTTTCGTAGAGACGTTTGCCGAAGCGGTTGGTGTAGAAGGCGTCGAGGAAGCGCTCATCCTTGCGGGGGAAGAGCTGCACCCATAGGTAACTGAGCGTGATGAGGACGGTATTGAGGAGACCGAGCCTCCATGCCACCGAGAGCGTGATGGAGATGGGATAGGGGAAGAAGTTCCGCCGGAAGAAAATGCGGGAGAGGCGCGGACGCTGGAGCATGACCTTGTCCTCGGTTTCGGGGTCGGGCCCCCCCGGGGCGTAATCGATCTGATGGCCTTTCTCCGCCGTGTCCGCCGCGGGCTTTCCCTGCAAAGGCAGGATCGTGAACCACCACCGCATCACCCGGTCGTTCTTGCTGAAGAAGCGGTGCCCCCCGATGTCGATGCGGTTGCCCTTGTAGTTGAAGGTCTGCGCAATGCCCCCGATTTGTCCGGTCTGCTCGCACACGACGGGCACGATGTCCGTGCGCGCGAGGAGCTCGTAGGCCGCGGTCAATCCCGCGGGACCTGCGCCGGCGATGACGGCGACACGTGGCATCCCGCACACTCTAGGGATTGTTCAGACGGCTGCCAACGGGGAAGGCGCGGGAGTGGAGGCGGGCAGGGCGGCGGGGCGATGCTTGAAGGAACGCCAGAAAGCCCACACTCCCCAGCCGATGGCGATGCCGTCCACGAGGGCGGGAACCAGGAAGAAGCCCGGCTGCAGAGCGTAAACGGTGCGGTACTGCAGGTAAAAGTAGAACCATTGGAAGTGCAGCGTGGCGAGGACGAGGGGGATCCACAGTGGGAAGCTCCGCAGAACGGGCAGGGCGGCAATGACGAAGAGGAGGATGCCCGCCTCCATGTAGATGTGGTCCATGTGGTCCAGGGGCACGTTGAGCCCGATGGCGATGAGGATGCCCCACAGGAGGGCATGGCCGAGCGCGGGGGTGGCGTAATACTGGCGCTGCGCCAGGAGGCCGAAGAGGCCCAGAAAAACGAGGAGGGGCGTTGTGTGCATCAGGTTCCCGGCGCCCGTGAGGGCGGGGTCGGGGAAGTAGTAGTTGTGGACGGAGAAGAGGATCTGCAGGGCGTGCATCCCATTGGCGGGCATGCGCATCAGCCCTTCGGTGAGCACGGTGGAGATTGTCCCGGGCGCCATCCCCATGAGAAGATACCGCGCCTGCAGGAACTGGAGGAGAAGGTACATCACCACCATTTCCCCTGCGACGAGGAACGCGCGGTTACGCACCAGGAAACCGCCCTCCTTGGAACGGTAGTGGAAGAGGAGCGGGACGAGCCCCAGAGCGAACGGCTTGGTGAGGAGCGCCAAGCCCCACATGAGCCCGGCTGCGGTCAGCTTGCCGCGCGCGGCGAAGGTGATGGTGAGGAGAAGGAGCAACATGTGGGTCGGTTCCGTCCAGCCCCGCAGCCCCGCGTAGGTGACGAACGGCATGAGGGAGATGATCGCGGCGAGCATGAGACCGTGCCAGGTCTGCTTGTAGATCGCGCGGCCTGCGGCGAACGCCGCGAGGGGCAGGAAGAGCGCTGTGAAGATCTGCACTTCGATGGCCGTAAAAGGCGAGCGGGTGAGCAGGTACCAGGGAACGGCGAGGAAATCGGCGCCGTGGAAACCCAGGATGCTGAAGTCCAGCCTGCCGCGCGCAAGCGATTCGATGAACGCCTGCATGGAGTAGAACTCCTGGTGCGGACGCGGCACGGTGAAGAGGAAGGAGAAGAAGACGGCTACGGTGAGAGTAACGGGGAGCAGCCAGGGAAGGAGGCGCTCCCGGAGGGAGGGGAGGGGCATGGCGGGAAGTATACCTGGAGAGTGCGCGGCGCTCACGCGGCGTCCCGGGGTACCCACAAGACCTCGCGCAGCGCGGTTCCCCAAGCGCGCCGGGACCGGGGCATGACGAGAACCGCCCAGGAAAGGAGTGCCAGCACATCGACGGTGATCGGGATGAGGAAGGGCGAGAAGTCCGTGAAATAAAATCCTTTCCCCCACAAGTAGAGATAGAAGAAGGGAAAGTGGAATAGGGCGAGCACGACGGGGAGGAGAAGGAGGCGGCGTGCCAGGAACGGGATCGACGCGAGGGCAAGGAGCAGCACGGACGTTTCCATATAAAAATGATCCATGTGATCCAGCGACGCGGCCAATCCGAAGGCAAGTACAAAACAGAGTGCCAGCACCCGTGCGAGCCGCACGTCCTTCCATGTGCCGCCAGGGATGATGAAGGAAAGGACGCCGAACACCATGAGGAGCGGCGAGGAATGCATCAGGTTCCCGTGGCCGGTATGGGCGGGATCGGGAAAGTAGTAGTTATGTACCGAGAAGAGCATCTGGAGACCATGCGCAGCATTAAGCGGCACGCGCCACCACAGGAACACATTCGTCTGGTCAATATTGGAGTGGGAACCCACGATGATATGGCCTACCTGGAAGTACTGGATCGCCACATACAGGACGGGCAGAGGAAGGGCCAGGAGCAGCTGCACCCACCCCCGCCGCCACAGGGATTGTTCCCCGCCGGGTTTCCAGAGGAGGAAGAGCGGGAACAGCGCCACCGAAAACGGTTTGGTGATAAGCGAGAAGCTCCAGGGAAGAAAGGCGAAGCGGGATCCCCGGCCGCGCAGCCATAACGTGAGGAGGACAAGGAACGTGAAGGAAGGAAAGGTGAAACCCCGGAAGGCAATGAAGAAGAGGAAGGGCGAGAGGACGATGGCATACGCAAAGAGCACGGCCTGGAAGCGATCACGAAGCAACGAGAGCGCCGCCGCATACCCCGCCGCGGGAAGGAGGAGGGCGCACAGCATCTGGAAGTGGATGTTCGCCAGGGGGGAGCGGGTGGCGAGGTACAAGGGCAGGGCAAGGAATGAGGCGCCCTGGAAGCCGGGGATGGAAAGATCCAAGCGCCCTTGCGCCAGGGTCTCTATGAAACGTTGGTAATGGAAATGGTCGTCTTGCGGATGGATGTGGGTGCGCAGCAGGACGATCCCCACCGCCGCCGTGAGGAGGAGGAGATGGAACGCGGGAGAACGGAAGAGGAGGACGAGACGTCGCATACGGAACGGAAAGGTCAATGCTGCGCGCCCCTGAACCGGATGCGCAGGACGGAGAGGAACGCTTCGCGAATTTCCCGGAAAGAAAGATTGGAAATGCCGCGGCGGCGGTTCACGAACACGGTGGGAACCTGGGCGAAACGGAATCCCTTTCTATGGAGCTGGTACGCCACTTCCGAGAGCACCACGTATCCCTTGGCATCGATGCGCTCCGGCTCCAACCCTTCCACGGCCTCCCGGCGGTAGCAGCGGAACCCGTTCGTGTAATCCGAGAGGGGAATGCCCAGCACGACGCGTGCGTAGCGGTTGGCGAACGCGCTGAAGAACGTGCGCTTCCATCCCCAGTGATGGATTTCGCTTCCCGGAAGATAGCGTGAGCCCACCACGCAGTCTGCGTGTTCGGCAGCCTCTATGAGCGTCGGGATTTCCGAGGGGCGGTGGGAGAAGTCCGCATCCATCTCCAAGATTCTCAGATACGGACCTTTCAGGGCGAACGCGAACCCTTCCAGTACCGCCGATCCTCTGCCGCCTTTGCCCTGACGTACGATCAAATGGAGGCGGTCCGGATGCCTGCCTTGCGCCTGTCTCACCGTCTCCGCCGTCCCGTCCGGGGAGGAATCATCCACCACCAGCACTTCAATGCCCGGCGCAACGGCCAGCACCTCTTCGACGAGCGCACCGATGTTTTCGCGCTCGTTGAAGCTGGGGATAATGACGAGGGTGCGGGGTATGTCCATCGGGAGAATGCTAGCGGGCGCCTTTCCACCAGTCGAGCGTTCGCTGCAAACCCGCCGCGAGAGGTGTCCATGCGAACCCTTGCAGGAGGGGGTGGGGAGGAGGGAAGACGGGGGATAGCGCCCCTTCGGGTTTCGCGCTGTCGAAACGGAGGGGGAGACCCGGCCGCACCAAGTCCCGGATCCGTTCGGCGAGCGCGCGGACCGTCACTGTCTCCGGAGGGACGATGAACTGGATTCCCGTTACATCCGCTTCCGCCAGGATGAACAGGGCGCGAATGACGTCCTCTACGAACAGGAAGGACCGCACGGCATCGCCGCTCCCCCACACGTCCAACGCGTCCGTTGCGGACTCCGCCTTGACCATGAGGGAGGGGATGATATTCCCCTCCTGCGAGAACGTATCGCGGGGACCGTAAATGCCGACAGGACGGGGGATGGCCAGCAGGAACCCGTATTGCCGCGACGCGGCGATCCATACCATCTCGCTCGCCGCCTTCCCCAAAGCATAGCCGTCCGTCTCGGACGCTGCGGAAACCGAAAGGAGCGACAATGGCTCGGGAACCGTCGCGCTGCTCATGAAGGTGACGGGAACCGGATGTGTGGAGACCGCCTTCGCGAGGGCGAGGGACATGCGGATGTTGTCTGCGGCGATCTCTCCGGCACGCTGCCGGTGCACGGCCACGTTCTTCCGGCGCGAGGCGAAGTGGAACAAGCGGTGTGCGCCCTCGAGAAGACTGATGCAGAACGCATCATCACGCAGGTCCCCCTCCATCCATTCGATGCCGCCGGTCTCCTTGAGGAAGCCTTTGTCCCCCCCGTGCAGGGGAACGCGCACGGTTGCGCCGCGGCGGAGCAGCTCCTCCGCGAGAAAACTCCCTATGAACCCGGAACCGCCCGTGATGACAATGTGGGCACCGCTGAACATGGTTCAGAAAGCGGAAGAATGGCGGGGAGATTCCCTCTGCACGCGGACGGAAGCGGAGACCGCCGCGGGGAATGGCACGCCGAGACGTGCGCAATCCGCCTCCAGCATGACGGCTGCGAGTTCCGAGAGCGTGGTCTTGGCCTCCCATCCCAGGATCCGCTTCGCCTTGGAGGCGTCTCCGATAAGGAGATCCACTTCCGCAGGCCGGCGGTAGCGCGGGTCCACGGCGACGATGGCCTTCTTCGAGCGCGCGTCGCGGTAGAGTTCCTTCTCCCCCTCGCCCTCCCGCACAAACGGGACATCGAGGTGCTGCAAACACAACTCTAGGAACTCCCGCACGGAGGCGGTGGTGCCCGTGGCCAGCACGTAATCGTCCGGCGTCTCCTGCTGCAGCATGCGCCACATCCCCTCCACGTACTCGGGGGCGTATCCCCAGTCGCGCTTGGCGTCCAGGTTCCCCAGATACAGGCAATCCTGCTGCCCCGCCAGAATGCGCGCCAGCGTCATGGTGATCTTGCGCGTGACGAAGTTCTCGCCGCGGCGCGGTGATTCGTGGTTGAAGAGGATGCCGTTGACGGCGTACATGCCATACGCCTCGCGGTAATTGCGCGTCATGTGGAACGCGAACGCCTTGGCGCACCCGTACGGGCTGCGGGGATGGAACGGCGTCTCCTCGTTCTGCGGCGACTCCTTCACCATGCCGAAGAGCTCGCTGCTGCTCGCCTGGTAGAACCGTGCGGGCATCTTGCTGATGCGCAGCGCTTCCAGGAGACGGGCTGCCCCCATGGCCGTCACGTCGCCCGTGTACTCCGGCATCTCGAAGCTCACGCCCACGTGGCTCTGTGCAGCCAGGTTGTAGATCTCGTCCGGACGGGTTTCCAGGAGGATGCGCAACAGTGAACTGGAATCGCCCAAGTCACCATAGTGGAGCGTGAGGGGGACTTTCCCCTCATGCGGATCCATGAAGAGGTGTTCGATGCGCCCGCGGTTGAATGTGGAGGCGCGCCGCACCAGGCCGTGCACCTCATACCCTTTCTCCAGCAGGAGCTCGGCGAGGTACGACCCGTCCTGGCCGGTAATACCCGTTACAAGGGCGCGTTTCATCGTGAATATCATAGTCTGATTGGCGGCGATGGGACAGAAAAAGTCGCAAGTCCTACGATCGCCTATTGGGGCCGTACTGTCCTCGTCTTTGCGGATGCAGCGCTGTCCGACGCTGCGAAGAAACAGCCAAACACTTCTAGTACGTACTTCAGTTCCTTCTCCCCCAACCCTTGATGGCAACCGATGTAGAAGCCATGGGTGTTGACCCAGTTGGCGACGGGATAGTCCCGGGGCCGGATGCCGAACGACTTGTAGACGGGCTGGTTGATGAGCGGAAGCATGTCGCGGGTCTCCACGTTCCACTGCTCCAGGTGGAAGACCAAATCCTCCTTGGTGAACGGCGCGTCCTTGCGGATCACCAGGGGGAACATCATGAAGGCATGCTCGTGCGTCGCAGGATCGAATAAAGGGAGCTGCAGCCACTCCTCGTACTTCTTCAACCCACCGATGAGGAAGGCCGCATTCTGCCGGCGCGCTTGAAGCGTCTGCGGCAAGTCCTCCAGTTGTGCCACGCCCAAAGCTGCTTCCAGTTCCGTGGCGCGGAAGCTGTACCCGCGGCGAATGAAGCTGAACCGGCGCCGGATGACTTCCCGAAAATGTGATCCGTCGATGTCACGGTCATCATCGATATTCATGTAGATGCTGTCGCGGCCGTGGTTGGCCAAGCTCCGCAGGATCTCTGCGTACCGCGCATCCTTGGTGACGGCAAGGCCTCCCACTCCCGTAACGATCAGATGCGCCACATAGGTGGAGAAGCAACTGATGTCACCCAAGGACCCCGTCTTCCTTCCCTTGTACGTCACCCCCAGCGTTTCACAGCTGTCCTCGATGACCTTGAGTTGATGCTTGCGCGCAATTTCCAGGACGGGATCCATATCCGCGACCAGCCCGAAGAGGTGTACGGGGATGATGGCCCGCGTCCTCGGCGTGATTTTCTCTTCGATCAAAGCGGGATCGATGTTGTACGTGCGCGGATCGCAATCCACGAATACGGGCTTGAGCCCGTGCTCCAGCACCACATTCGCGGTGGCGACGAACGTGAGCGCCGGAATGATCACTTCATCCCCCTCCTTCCACCCTTCCGTCTCCTTGAGGCATGCCACGGCAATGGAGAGTGCCGATGTGCCGCTGTTCACGAAGACGGCGTAGGAGGAATCGTGGAGGGCGGCGAATGCCCGCTCGAACTTGCGGCTGAAGGGGCCGTAGGAGAGGCGGCCGCTCCGGAGCGCTTCCAGCACATATCTCTCCGCATGCGCACTGGCCGCAAAGGTACCGACGCCTAATTGGACGGGGCTTTTTTCCACACGGACAGTGTGCCTGTTATTGGAAGTACTGGCAAAGATTCCAACGATGCTAAGGATGCCGAAGATTCCGAGGATAAGCCATCATTGATGCCCGGAGCGCTCTGTTTCAGATTCATCGGAATCGTCGGCATCGTCGGACTCCTCGGCATCCTCCGGTCTGCTACAATCCTCTCATGCAACAGCTCACGATTTGTGTAGTGGGGCTCGGCTACGTCGGCCTTCCTCTCGCCCACGCGTTCGCCAAGAAAGGATACCCCGTGTACGGATACGACATCTCCAGGCGCCGGGTGGATGAGCTGACATCCGGAACGGACTCCACGCTGGAACTCTCGCCGCAACAGCTGAAGGAGGTGGACATCGCCTACAGCACCGACCCCGCGGTGATCAAGAACGCGGACGTGGTGGTGATGGCGCTCCCCACGCCGATCGACGACGCCAACAACCCGGACATGACCATCCTGCTGCAGGCATCGGAGACGGTGGGGAAGAACCTGAAGAAGGGGGCGATCGTCGTGTATGAATCCACGGTCTACCCCGGCGTGACGGAGGAATTGTGCGGCGCCGTGCTGGCGAAGCACTCCGGGATGGAATGCGGGAAGGACTTCACGCTGGGCTACTCGCCTGAGCGGATCAATCCGGGAGACAAGGAGCACACGGTGACCAAGATCAAGAAGATCGTGGCGGGGCAGGATGCGAAGACGCTGGAGACTCTCGCGGGACTCTACGAAGACGTGATCGTAGCGGGCATCCATCGCGCGCCCTCCATTAAAGTGGCGGAGATGGCCAAGGCGATCGAGAACGCGCAGCGGGACATCAACATCGCCTTCGTGAACGAGATCGCCATGCTCTGTAACAAGATCGGCATCCCCACGAAGGACGTACTGGAAGCGGCGGGGACGAAGTGGAACTTCCTCAAGTTCGCGCCGGGTCTCGTGGGTGGCCACTGCATCGGCGTGGACCCGTACTACCTGGTGGAGAAGGCGAAGCAGCTGGGCATGCGCACGCACGTGATCGCGGCGGGACGCTCCATCAACGACAACATGAGCACCTACGTGGCGGAGCGCGTGGCGGAAGCTTTGGGGGACCCGAAGGGAAAGAAGGCGCTCGTCCTCGGCCTCACCTTCAAGGAGGACATCCCCGATACGCGCAACAGCAAGGCGCACGACGTGGTGCGGGTGCTGTTGAAAATGGGAGCCGACGTACGCGTGCATGACACCTTCCTGAACGCGGAGACGGTGGCGACGCTCGGCTTCAAACCCGGCACGCTGGAGGAAGGAGGCTACGACGCCATCCTCCTGCTCGTGACGCACAAGCAGTACCGCGACCTCGCCCCCGTCTCCTTCGTGAACGCGCTCGTGGACGGCGGCGTGCTCTTCGACCTCAAATCCGTCTTCCCGAGGGAGACATTCGAAAAGGCGGGGAAGAAGCTCCTCGCACTGTAATCGGCATATGCTCTTCACCACTTCCTGGGACGACGGCTACGCGCTGGATCTGCGCCTCGCGGAACTCCTCGAGCGCCACGGCTGCACGGGGACGTTCTACGTGAGCCCGCAGCCGCAGCACAAGGAGCAGATGCTCACGGAGGAGGAAATCCGGACGCTGGCGGCGCGCCATGAAGTGGGCGCGCACACGCTCACGCATCCCAAGCTGACGCAGCTCATATCCGACGAGGCGCGGCGGGAAATCTCCGGCAGCAAAGAATGGGTGGAGCGAGTCTCGGGCAAGCCCTGCACCATGTTCTGTTATCCCTACGGAGACGCGAATGAGGATGTCCAGACTCTCGTGCGGGAAGCGGGCTTCGCCGGCGCGAGGGCCACCGATGATCTCCGCTTTTCCGCCGATGATCCTTTCGCCCTGCCCGTGACGCTGCAAGTGATGCCCTTCCCCTGGCGGCGCCGTTTCCGCCCCGCATGGAAGATCCTGGATCCGCTGGGCCCGCTCCGGGCGCGGTTCACGCGTCTGCGGACCGTCGGCGTGCCGCTTTCCGCCATGACATCATGGCAGTCCCTTGCGCGCGCGCTCTTCACGGCCGCACGGGAACACGACCGTCCCTTTTTCCATCTCTACGGCCACAGCAGGGAGATTGAGCGTTACGGGATGTGGGAGCAATTGGATGCGTTCCTTTCCTACATCGGCGCGGGGGGAGCGACACCGGTGCGCAATAGTGAAGTGCTGCCATAAGCAGTATGCTGAAGGCATGCGCGTGCTGTATTTCTGTCAGAGCGTGGACGGCATGGATGGTTGGGCGACTTACACCAAGCAATTGGCGGATGGTATGCGACGGCGTGGTCATGAGGTGAGGATTTGCACCACCCAAGCACAAACGGGAGATCTTCGTCTGCCTCCCCCGTTACAGATGCTCTCGAGGCCTTGGAAGGCGCTGTTCCTCGCGCGGTCGGTGGCGGCATTGTGTCGAACATGGAAACCGGACGTTCTTCACGTCACCGTGGAACCGTACGCCCTCATGTCATCCTTTCTGCCACAGAATCTGCGGGAGAGGATGATCCTCACGATCCACGGAAGCTACGGCATACGTCCGCTGCAGGAGCGGCGGACCCGCTTCCTCGCCCTCCGTTCCTATCGCGCCATTCACCGATTCATCACGGTGAGCCGGTACACGAAGGAGATCGTCACCGCGGAATTGAGGAGAAGAGGACGGGACACCGACGGAGAGACGTTCGCGGGCAGGACGACCGTGATCCACAATGCCGTACCACTGCCCGCTCCGCTCCCGCCGAAAGCTCCAAAGGAGATGAAAATCATCCTCTGCGTAGGCGGCATCAAACCGCGCAAGGGAATTCTGGAAGCGGTGAAGGCGTGCTCCGCTTACAAACGAACGTACGGCACGTCCTTCCGTTTCCTCGCCGTGGGAAAGCTGGGCGATGAAAACTACGTACGGGAGGTGCGGACGTGCATGGCGGAAGAGGGCTTGCAAGAGCACGTCACTCTCACCGGTCCCGTTTCCCACGAGGAACTGGAGCGGCTCTACAGCGAAGCGGACCTATTCCTCATGCCCGCGAAGACGACGCCCACGACGTTCGAGGGCTTCGGTATCGTGTTCCTGGAAGCAAACTCGCGCGGCGTTCCCTGCATCGGCCCGCGAGAGAGCGGCGCGGCGGAAGCGATCGACGAAGGGGTGAGCGGCTTCCGCGTGGATCCCACAAATCCCCAGAAAATCGCGCAACGCATACATCAGATCCTCGACGAAGGTGCGATCGACCCCTCCCATTGCGTCGCGTGGGCGCAGGAGCACAACCTGGATACACAGGTGCGAGAGGTGGAAGCGGTCTACAAATCCCTTGATGAACCTTCACAAGGAGGTGCGTAAGAGCTATGGTAGGCTCGTATGAAGTCCTTGGAAAATCACTCCATCCTCGTCACCGGCGGGACGGGTTCGTTCGGGAGGAAATTCTGCGAGGTCCTCCTCCGCGAGTACGCTCCCAAGCGATTGATCGTCTTCAGCCGTGATGAGCTGAAGCAGCACGACATGCGCACGGACGGCTTTGACGCGTCCTGCATGCGCTACTTTATCGGAGATGTGCGTGACACCAGGCGCCTGCGCCGGGCCATGGAGGGTGTGGACATCGTGGTGCATGCCGCAGCGCTCAAGCACGTCCCGGCATGCGAGTACAACCCGCTGGAGGCTGTGCAAACAAATATTGGGGGAGCGGGTAACATCATCGAGGCAGCGCTGGACGCCGGAGTGAAGAAGGTGCTTGCCCTCAGCACCGACAAGGCGGTGAACCCCGTCAACCTCTACGGCGCCACCAAGCTTGTGGCGGAGAAGATCTTCACACAGGGAAATGCCTACAGCGGCGGGGCGTCTTCGCGCTTCTCATGCGTGCGCTACGGCAACGTAGTGGGCAGCCGGGGAAGCGTTATCCCCCTATTCCTTAAGCAGCGCGCGACGGGCACCATCACCCTCACGGACGAACGCATGACGCGCTTCTGGATCACGCTGGACCATGCGGTGCGCTTCGTCATCAACTGCATCGATGAAATGGAGGGAGGGGAAGTGTTCGTCCCCAAGATCCCGAGTATGAAGCTCACCGATCTCGCCCAGGCCATTGCGCCCGAGTGCAAGCGAAAGGTGGTGGGCATCCGCCCCGGCGAAAAGCTGCACGAGGTGCTCCTCTCCGAGGACGAGGGGCGGCATGCCGTGGAGCGTAAGGACTCCTATGTGATCTTCCCGGAAACGGTGTCCTGGTCAGATAAGCCCAGGCCTCAAGCCAACGTGCCGAACGGTTTTCGCTACGCCAGCGACACCAACACGGAATGGCTCACGCTCGAGCAGCTCAAGCAAATGGTGTAATGTGACATTGATGCCCGCCCCCCTCGCAGTCCATGGAGGCACTCCCGTCCGCCCGACGCTCCTTCCGTACGGGCGCCAGTGCGTGGATGGGGACGACGTGGCGGCCGTGGACGCCATCCTGCGCTCCGACTGGCTGACGACGGGGCCCAAGGTGGAGGAGTTCGAAAAGGCCTTCGCCGCCTTCACCGGGACGCAACACGCCGTGGCCGTTTCTAACGGCACCGCCGCGCTCCATACGGCCGTGCAGGCGCTGGGGATAGGCGAAGGGGATGAAGTGATCGTTCCGACGATGACCTTTGCCGCTACGGTGAACGCCGTCCTGTTCCAGGGCGGCACACCCGTCTTCGTCGACAGCAGCCCGGACACGCTCTGCATTGATCCCAAACAGGTGGAGCGCGCCCTCACACCCCGCACCAAGGCGGTCATCGCCATGGATTACGGCGGACAACCCTGCGACTACGCGGCGCTCCGAGCGATTGCGGACAAGCGAAAGCTCCCGATCCTCGCGGACGCGTGCCATGCACTGGGCGGGATGCTTGACGGGCGCCCCGTCGGCTCGCTCGCGGACCTGAGCACCTTCAGCTTCCATACGGTCAAGCCGATGACGACGGGGGAGGGAGGGATGGTGACCACGGACGACGCTGCGCTCGCGCAGCGCATGCGGCGGTTCCGGAACCACTGCCTCACCACCGACCACCGGGAAAGGCACGAGAAGGGATCCTACGCGTACGAGGTGCAGGAACTGGGCTACAACTACCGCCTCACGGACTTCCAGTGCGCCCTCGGCCTCAGCCAATTGAAGAAGGTGCCCGCCTGGACGGAGCGGCGGCAACGCATCGCCAGCCTCTACAGCGAATCCTTCGCGGGAATGGATACCCTGCATCCCCTGGCTGTCCGTAAGGGCCTCATTCATGCTTATCACCTCTACGTGATCCTCCTCAATCCCGAAACGCTCACGGCATCGCGCGACGAGATCTTCAAGGCATTGCGCGCAGAGAACATCGGCGTCAATGTCCATTACATCCCCGTCCACTTGCACCCCTACTACCGCAAGCGCTTCGGCACGAAGGAAGGGATGTATCCCGTGGCGGAAGAAGCATTTGAAAAGATGATCACGCTGCCGCTCTTCGCCGGCATGAACGACGTGGACGCGCAGGACGTGATCACGGCGGTCAACAAGACCACAGCCTTCTATGCGCGCTGAGCCCGCCACGCAAACGGCACACCCGTCCGTGCTCGTCTGCGGCGCGGGTTCCATCGGCCTGCGCCACCTGCGCAACCTCACGACACTCGGTATCAGCCGGCTGGCCGTGAGTGAGCCGGACGACCAACGCAGGCGATCCGCGGAGGAGGAGATCCCCTGTGAACCGTTCGCTTCCCTCCCCGAAGCCCTCGATCAGTTCCATCCGAACACCGTCCTCATCTGCAGCCCTACGAAGGAACATCTCCCCCAGGCGATTGCGGCAGCCGGAGCGGGAGCGCACATCTTCATCGAGAAGCCGCTCTCGTATTCTCCGGAAGGCATCGAAGGACTCCGGAAGGAAATTGATGAACGTAACCTCGTCTCCATGGTCGGTTGCAACATGCGCTTTCATCACGGCCCCGCCACCGTCCGCAAACTCCTCACGGAGGGGGCTATCGGAAAGCCCCACGAAGCCGTCGTCTACACCGGCTCCTCCCTCCCGCAATGGCGCCCGCTACAGGACTACCGCAAAAGCTACAGCGCGGATCCCGTGCAGGGCGGCGCCATCCTGGACTGCATCCACGAGATTGACCTGGCGCTGTGGTACTTCGGCCCTGCGGCGCTCGAACGCGCGGAGGTGCAGACCGCAACGCCGCTCGACCTCACGGTGGACGGCACAGCAGACTTGTTCCTCCGACATCAAAGCGGCGTGCGAAGCCGGGTGCACCTCAGCTTCATGGAACCGGAGTACCGGCGCTTTTGCACCATCAAGGGAACCGGGGGTTCGCTGGAGTGGGACATCAACCGCAAGTGCGTGGAGGTGCGGGACCGGAAGGGGAACGTGGTCGCCTCGCATCCTGAGCCGGAGGGATATGACATGAACCGGATGTACCTGGAGGAGATGCGGCACTTCCTTGCCGGGGTCGGAAAGCGGGAAAAAGTGTACAATCCGGTAGCCGAAGCCGCGGAAACGCTCACGATTGCCCTTACCGCGCGCTCCGCCCCGCCCCGCCCATGACGAACCTCGCCCTCATCCCCGCACGCGGCAATTCCAAGCGCATCCCCGGGAAGAACATTCTCCCGTTCTTCGGGCATCCCATGATCGCCTATGCGATTGCGGCCGCAAAGAACACCGGGCTCTTTTCCGACATCATCGTTTCTACGGATGACCCGCTCACAGGTCGCATCGCGGAGTGGTACGGGGCCACGTATCTCCCCCGCCCCGCGGAACTCTCCGGAGGCTCCGTCCCCACCCAGGACGTCGCTCTCCATGTGCTGGATATGCTCGAAGCACGGGGTAAACTGCCCGAATGCCTCTGCCAACTGATGGTCAACTGCCCCTTGCGGCGGAGCGAAGACATCATGGACCTCCAACGCACGTTCACAGAGAGGGAAAGGGACTTCCAGATTTCCGCGGTGCCGTACCGCGGCGTGTATCCGCACTGGGCACTCGGGTGCGACGGGGAAGGGCGAGGCAGATGGCTCTTCTCGGAAGGAACGATGGCACCGAGCCAAGAGCTGCAATCGGCCTGCTGCCCCACGGGCGCGGTTTGGTGGACGCGGGTGGAAGCATTCCGCCGGCAGAAGGTGTTCTATGGCGAGCCATTCCACATGGCGCCTATGGATGCCGACCGCGGCATCGATATCGATACCCCCGAAGACCTGGATCTGGCGGAGACGATCGTACGGGGGCTGGAAGTGCGTGACGGGAGTTCCCCCCTCGAGCCGGTTGACCGCAACCCCTTCTCCCGCGACCATGCCTGACACCATGCTGTGCATGATCCCCGCACGGGCCGGAAGCAAGCGGATTCCCCGCAAGAACCTCAAGCTGCTCGGGGGAAAGCCGCTCATTGCCTACACCATCGAAGCTGCACTGGCTTCCGGTTTATTTAATGACGTGTACGTCTGCACAGATGACGAGGAGATTGCCGCCGTTGCCAAAGAATTCGGCGCGAACGTCCCGTCACTCATGCCGCCGGAGCTCTGCGGCGACCTTTCCCCCTCGTATGCGCCGTGCCAGCACCTGGCGACGCTGCTGGCCAAGGAAGGCAGGGCCGCCGAGTCTCTCCTCTGCCTCCAGCCCACTTCCCCGCTGCGTTCCCCGGAGGACATCAAACGCGGCGTGGAGCGATTCCGGCGCGGCGACATCGATTTCCTCCTGAGCGTCACACCCATCGACCCCCACTATTTTCACTGGGCGCTCGTCCCCAGGGAGAAATCCCGTCCCGCAGGGGAGTGGAAGATGTACTTCGACAAGGAGTGGCTCATCGAGCGGCCGCTGCTCCCACCCGCATACCGGCCGAACGGGTCGATCAAGATCGCGCGGCTGGCCGCCCTCAAGGAACAGGGAAATTTCTTCGGGGAGAAACTGGGCACCGTGGAAACGCCGGAGGAGCGCTCGGTGCACATCGGTACGACATTCGACTGGAACATCTGTGAATATCTCCTTTCCAACACCAGCCATGAACGGACTCAGCGGTAGCACCGCCATCGTTACGGGAGCCACGGGGCTCATCGGCACGGCCGTGGTGCGCCGCCTGCTGCAAGAAGGCGCCACGATCATCGCCACTTCCCGGTCTTCCAAGGACGCGGAGGAGTGGGCGTCGCGGGAGAAGATGGAAAAAAAGGATAACCTGAAGCTCCAGGAACTGGATTTGGCGTCGGAAGACTCCATTACCGCTTTCATCAAAGGCATCGGTAGTGAAGAGCAACCAACGGTCCTCATCGGTTGCGCCCGGTCGCGCGAGGGACTCCAGACCGGACCGGATGGATTCACCTTTGAAGACCTGCACCGGCTCATCGATGCCGACGTCACTGGACACGCATCGCTAGCGCGAAAACTGGTGAAGGGCCTCCAGAAGACGCAGGCGGCCAGCTTCGTCTTCCTCTCCTCCATCTACGCCGTCGCCGGCGTGGATCTCTCGCTCTACCCGGAGGGCATGCGCCCTTCGCCGCCGCACTACGCAGCTGCGAAGGCAGCGCTTCTGGCCCTCGTCCGATGCCTCGCAGCGGAATGGGGCGGCCGTAACGTCCGCGTGAACGCGATAGTCGCGGGCGGCGTGCGGTCCGCAGCGCGGCAGTCCGAGGAATTCGTCCAGCGATTCACGGAGCGGACGATGCTTGGGCGCATGGCGTCGCCGGAGGAGATCGCTTCGGCCGCGGCCTTCTTGGCATCCGAAGACGCCTCATACGTCACGGGGTCGTGCATGGTCGTGGATGGGGGGTTCACCGCGTGGTGAGGGGGAGGAACGGAAGATTGTCCATCAAAAAGAAGGTTGATCCGGGAGAAGCGGATGGTTAGAGTAGCTGCATGGCAGACATCCGGGACGATGCGTACTGCAAGAAGTATTTCGGCGCGAGGAAAGATACGATCGAACGGTTGAAGAACCTCTACGGCGCTGCGTACTTTGAGGAAAGGAAAGACGAGAGCGGGAGGAAGCGCGACGCAATGCAGGATCAGGAAATGGGGAGACTGCGGCAGTTCGTGGATATGACCCGCGGCGGCAACGCACTGGATATGGGATGCGGCACGGGCGGTTTCCTCGAGCGCCTGGGGCCCACGTGGAAGAAGTACGGAATCGAGGTTTCGGATGTGGCGCGGGAAGCTGCGGAGCGCAGGGACGTGGTGACGGACTTCGAGCTTAAGGACGGCTTCTTCGACCTCATTATCTTCCGGGGGACCATCCAGCACATCCCGGATCCCATCGCGCGGATAGGAGAATGCTTCTACTGGCTCAAGCCGGGAGGAGTCATCGCCTTCCTCGCTACGCCCAACACGAACAGCCTGTGCTACCGGCTCTTCGGGTCCCTCCCCATGATCCGCAGTGACCTCAATTTCCTGCTCCCTTCCGATGTGATGCTTCGGCAAATCCTTGAGAACTTCGGTTTCGAGATGCTCGGCTTCGCCTACCCGTACCGTGGGACGCCGTATGCCCGTCCCGCGCTCGACCTCGCATCCTTCCTCCTCAAGCTGCTAGGAATCGGTGGAAAGGGAGTACACTTCGCATTTTACCGCAATTCCCTCGAGTGCTTTGCCCGCAAACCCTGATTTCGACATGATGCAGTGCATCGAAGACCTCTGGTTCCAGCGCCGGGACCTCGTCTCCGATGGTTTCGACGCTTCGCTCGACTACCTGGGGAAACTCATCCCCCTGGAGATCCACGCCGTGCCCTCCGGGACACAGTGCTGGACCTGGACCGTCCCCGAGAAGTGGAGCGTGGGCGAGGCATACATCGAGGAGGCGGGGAGCGGACGACGCGTACTGGATGTTGCGGATCATCCCCTCCACGTGGTCTCCTACTCCCTGCCCGTGGACAAGGAGCTCCCGAGGGAAGAACTGCTCCGGCACATCATTACCAATCCCGCGCGGCCTCATGCCATCCCGTTCGGCTACAAGTACTACGAGCGGGATTGGGGATTCTGCCTGCAGCACGACCGGTTAGGGGAATTCACGAAGGACCGGTACCGGGCGGTCATACGCTCCTCGTTTGAGAAGGGAACACTCAAAGTCGGCTGCTGTACTATTCCGGGAGAGACGGAAGAGACGGTCGCGCTCATCGCACACCTCTGCCATCCGGCCATGGTGAATGACGACTTGTGCGGCGTGGCGGTGGGTGCCAAGCTCGCGCAGGAGTTGGCGCAGCGCAAGAACCGCTACACCTACAAGATATTCTTCCTTCCGGAAACCATCGGTTCCATCGCCTACCTCAGCACGCACGAGGAAATCATCCCGCGCGTCTCCTACGGCATCTTCCTCGAGATGCTGGGGAACGACAACATCCACGCGCTGCAGCTGACACGGCAGGGCAATACGCGATGGGACCGCATCGCGCGTTACGTGCTGCGGAGGAAGGGCACCGAGTTCCGGGAGGGACCGTTCCGCATGGTCGTAGGGAACGACGAGATGGTCTGGAACGGCCCGGGTGTGGACATCCCTACCATTTCCATCAGCAGGTTCCCCTACCCCGAATACCATACAAGTGATGACACACCGGCCATCATTTCCGCCGAGAGGCTGCGGGAATCCAAGGAACTGGTTATGACGATGTTGCACATCCTCGACAATGATTACGTGCCGACACGGACCTTCAAGGGGCCGGTGTTCCTCTCCGGTTACGGCCTCTGGGTCAAGCTGGAGGAAAACCGCGAACTCAACCGGAAAATGGAGCAGGTGATGCTGCGCCTGGAAGGCCGCTGCAGCGTCTTCGACATCGCCGATGAACTTGATCTCGATTTCGACTACCTCCTCGGGTACCTAGATACCTACTACCGCAACGGCCTGATCACGAAGAGACAACTAAACACAAAGAAGTGTGGAACATAAACAAAGGGGGTGCCCTCAATGAAGACACCCCAATTCGTACAATCTGAGCTACTCCGTAATTTCTGAGATTGAAATGAATGATCCTTCTTTGACCGTCGTCGCTGTTGCATTTGACGTATTTTGTGACCACTTGAACCGCAACGTGCCTCCAGTGCCTCCTGTGACAATGGTGCCAAATGACTGGATGATGGTATGTCCGTTGGCAGGAATGGGAATGAGAGAGCTGGCGGTGTCACTTGTTTGCAGAAGATCTGCAACACGGTTATTACCCCCCTGCGCGATGTAACCAATATCCATTGTCGTTCCAAGAGGAAGACTGAAACCGATTTTGATATCCGGCGTTGCACTTGTTGAGGTCGCGAAGATACCACCCGTGAGAACATACGATTTATTTGCCTCAAGTGTGAACAAGAAGTGAGTATCGTTTTGTAATGTCGTACTACTTGTCACGCTTTGATCTGCACTTTTACGAACGGTCGATTCCAGAGGTGCAATTGAGCCATCTTCTGGCACCTGCTCGACAGCGAAGGCGGCTGGATCATAAAGATTTTCATATTCAGCCTTCCACCAAGCATCAGAAATACTCTGCTTGATGACGCGCACTTCATCAATATCTCCATCCATGAGATCCAAAATGGATCCTTCAGTATTCCCTGCGCCAACCACGAAACGAGCCGTACCATTATAGATATCTCCAGTAGCATTTTGGGAATTACGAGTTCCATTGTTAATACCGATATCCATCTGATTGGAGGGCGCATCAAACCTCATAGCAACGTGAGTCCAAGTACCTACAGAGGGCGATCCAAAGTTATTGGCAAGCAATGAACCAGCTGATGAGCCTCCGGCATCAAGCATGGTCATAGCATAAAACCGATCATCACTTGAACTGTAGCTAAGCACATATTCTCTTGCACCGCTGGTCGTTGCATATTTTGACGCTATTGTATGATACGTACTTTTGTCATGCATCCGCGTCCAAGCACTCATATTCATATTCACATCAGCCCCCATGGAAAGCGAGGCATTATCTGATATGTACAAATACTCGCTGTTGGCATCGTCAAATGATGCTGCATTCGCGCCGATCTTTCCGCCCGTTGCGGTTACTGTATTCACATCGGTAAGATCATTGTTATTCGCCGTTGAATCGTAGCGGGTTCCTGATGCTTCGTTCATGTGCCATACAGCAGCGTAGCTGCTCCACACATATTCGCTGCCATAAGTACTGCTGGCTGCTGGCTGCTCATTTGTCTCACCTGTATTATACCACATATAAAGATATGTTCCGGTGGAACTGGAGATGGAGGGGACTTTCACATACATTTCCACATCACAGAGAGCTGGATTGTTGTTCGTTGCGAATGTGACAATCTCAAGGGGAATTTGATTGTTACCATCTGCGTCTGTGGTGAAACGAATATCACCTCCGCCATCCTGGGCAGGATAGCTCCCGTCTGCATCGCAGGGCTCGGAAGGTAAATTCTCTTCCGTAAGAAGTACGGGGAAGTTTGTAAGCGTAGCGTCGATTTTTGATTCCTGAATGATTATGGCTACTTCCCTGTTCCAAAAGGTGGCAACAGCTGCCTGGGTACGTGGTGGCGAAGGAATGAGAATGCAGAGAGTAGTGATCATCAAAAAGACAGAGATCCTACGAAGTGGATGCCGCATAAGAAGAAGGGAAGGGGAAAAGAGAATAATAGTATTGATTCTTCATAATAATAATTGCAGGCATCATAAACCATGTCTTGCCAACACAAGAAACTGCTGCCAAACCGACATGTCTGGCACGGAACACCAAATGAAAGGAGGAGCAGAGTATTTATGTCCATGCTACCATCCTATCCCCATGTCTCCGACGTTCGTCTTCCGCGTGAACGCCAATCCGTCCGTCGGGACGGGGCACTTGATGCGGTGCCTTGCCCTTGCACAGGCAATGAAGGAGAACGGCTGTTCCACGGCCTTCGTGGCCGCAGACCTTACGCCCGCGCTCCAAGGACGGCTGGCGGAGGAGAAGGCAGAGGTGATCCGGCTTACCGCAGAGTCCTACGGGGAAGAGGACGCCCACGAAACGGCGGAGCACGCGAAGCGCCTGGGTGCCGCCTGGGTGGTTGTGGACGGCTACCGCTTCGACGGCACTTACCAGGATGCTTTGAAGCGCGAAGGGCTCCGTGTCCTGTTCGTGGATGACTACGGCCATGCGAAGAGTTACGCCGCCGACGCCGTCCTCAACCAGAACGTCGGAGCGAAGTCGGACCTCTATACAAAGCGAGGTGAATCTACGGCGCTCCTCCTTGGTACGCAATACGCGCTGCTCCAGCGGCAGTTCCGGGAACCGCCTCGTGGAGAGCGGCAAACTCCCGATGTTGCATCGCGCCTGCTCGTCACGCTGGGGGGCGGCGATCCTGCGAATGTGACCTGCAAAGTAGTGGCTGCGCTGCGCGGGATGAAAGGCCTTGAACCCACCGTCGTGGTCGGAGGCGCGAACCCGCACGCGGAGGAAATCCTCTCCCTGTGCCGTGAATCCGGGATGAAATGCATCATCAATGCCCCTCGGATGCGTGAGTTGATGGAACAAGCGGACATGGCTGTCTCCGCAGGAGGAACAACGAGCTATGAACTCGCGTACCTGGGCGTCCCTACACTCAGCATCATCCTCGCGGATAACCAGGTGGCCGTTGCGGAGGGAATGGCCGCGGCCGGGTGCAGCGTCAGCCTGGGATGGCATGACAAGATCACCCAAGAGAAGTTACGGACACAGGTTCAGTCCCTGGCGAAGGATCAACAACGCCGTGAGCTCATGGCGGAAACAGGACGGGCGCTCGTGGACGGCTACGGCGCGGACCGCGTGCTGATGCATCTCCTCGGGAACCCCTTGCGCCTGCGCCGCGCACGGCCGGAGGACGCAAAGCTCCTCTGGAAATGGGCGAACGATCCCCAGACACGTTCCGCTTCGTTCTCCACGGACTCCATCTCCTGGGAACGACATCAGGCATGGTTCGCGGAACGCCTGCGGGATCCGGGAACAATGCTGCTGCTGGCATTCGACAAGGAGGATGATCCCGTTGGGTACGTCCGTTTCGAAACGAAGGAAGAAACATTCCTCTCCATCGCCGTCGCGCCGGATCGAAGGGGGCAACGGCACGGCACGCATATCCTCAGGGAAGGATTACGGTCTTTCTTCCAGGGGAATCCGAATGCGACTGTCCATGCCTACGTGAAGGAAGGGAATGAGGCTTCTGCCGCCTTGTTCCTAAAAGGAGGATTCACCGAGCATCCACTGGATGCACGAAAAGAGGATCCCCGACGGCACTTTACGGCACAACGCGGTACACTGGGCGCATGAACGGAACGATCGCCATCGGCGGCCGGGTGATAGGGAAGGGGCAGCCCGCCTGCATCGTCGCGGAGATGTCCGGCAACCATGGGGGGAGCAAGGGGAGGGCGATGGAGATCATCGCCCGCATGAAGGAGGCGGGGGCGGATGCGGTCAAGTTCCAGACCTACACCCCCGACACCATCACCATTGATTGCAATAATCCTTTCTTTACGGACTGCCTCCGAGGAACCGTGTGGGAAGGGCGGACCCTCCACGACCTCTACGCGGAAGCCTCCATGCCATGGGAGTGGCAACCGGAGCTTAAGGCGTATGCAGAGAGCCTAGGAATGCAGTGCTTCTCCACGGCGTTCGACGCGACCTCCGTGGACTTTCTGGAACGGATGAATGTTCCAGCGTACAAGATTGCGTCCTTCGAGCTGGTCCATCTGCCCCTCATTCGACGCATCGCGGCAACGGGGAAGCCCCTCATTCTCTCCACTGGCATGGCGACGCGGGAGGAGATTGCAGAGGCAATTGCAGCGGCACGAGAAGCGGGTGCAACGGAAATTGCGCTGCTCAAGTGCACCAGCGCGTACCCGGCCAGGATAGAGGACGCAAACCTCCGCACCATACCCGCGATGGCCGAAGAATTCCGGTTGCCCGTGGGGGTATCGGACCATTCGCTCGGGAATGCAGTGCCCGTGGCGGCCGTCACACTAGGGGCCTGCATCGTGGAGAAGCACTTCACTCTCGACCGCAAGCGGGACGCGGGGCCGGACAGCTCCTTCTCCCTGGAACCACTGGAATATAGGGTGATGGTGGACGCGGTGCGCGCGGCAGAGCGGGACCCGCCTTCCGCGCCAATTGAGGAACAGGCGCTGGGGTACGTGCGCTACGGCCCCACGGAAAGTGACCGCAAGAGCCTCGTATTCCGCCCGTCACTGTTCGTCGTGGAGGACGTGGAGGCAGGCGAAACATTCACGGAACGGAATGTGCGTATCATCCGTCCCGGGTACGGCCTTCCGCCCATGAACCTGGAGCGCATCCTCGGCCGCAAAGCACGGAATGCTGTCACCCGCGGAACACCGCTGTCGGAGGAGTTGCTGGAAGCCAGATGATCACTCTGATCTGGCAGCCGAAGTGATCGGCTCACAAATTACTGTTCAAAGTGGAAGGAATATAGATCCGCATCGCGAAGAACGAACTTCAGGCGAATTGGACGTCCGGCCAGAGCACCCAAGTTCACTCCAGAGCCAGTCCACAATACGGTGTGATCAATGGCATCACCATAGAATGGCTTGCTCTGTAGCAGAGAGTTTGCTTTCTGCGGCTCAACCGATACATCTATCACCTCAACCCTAATGCTGCCAGCAACGGAGGTGGATGCATTAATGACCAGATTGCTTCCCGTAAACACAAAAGTCTTTGTCGTCATTGATCCCACCATGTAAGAGGCATGTACTGAAACAAACCCGTCTGTTCGGAGTGTCGCACGACGGAGGCGATTTGTTGAATACCCAAAATGCTCTGTGTAATAGATGGAAATTTCGTCAGGTCCGGTAGGAACAATTCCCTTAGCAGGCATGATAGAGCCGTGCATCCAATTCTCGATGTCAGTTCCCGGTCGTATGAACGCATCGAGGAATTGTCGGTTGAAATGGATACCGTCCCTACTGCTCATAAATACTGCATCAGTAATACCGCCGAAACGAGCGTCTTGGACAGCTTTTCTCTCTTCCACAATCCGCATCGGTAGTCCAATGAAAATAGCTGGCAATCGAAAATACGGCGTGATTGCGTTTGTGTAGAGCTGTTCCACCGGCGATCCTTGCTCATCAATGACTGTTCCGCTTCCCCAATGCAGGAAATCAGAAGAGGTACGCCTGACAATGGAGCGGATTCCTGCGCGACCGGGATACTTGTTTGAGCGTACGTAGGCAACATACCGTTTGATACGCGGATCGTAGAGGGCGGTGTTCATGGAGTCATAGTCCTCGCCTTCCATCACGCGAGTGTCCTTCAGGAAATGCCAGTGGATACCATCAGGTGATCCAAGAGCCATGGGGGGCATGCCGCCGATCGCCTTATATATTTCACTGCTCTTTGCGCGGGGATTCGTATCACGGAATGGGGAGAAATTGGCTGGTACGTTTACCTTGTCGCCGTTCTGCAGTATCCAATATTGCTTGTTCTTCGGTCGGGTATTGTTGAAGGTTGGATAGCGGGAGATTTTCCTCGTCTCAAGCGTTTGATCGTTACCCATCCAAATGATGTTGTTCTTGGATGACCCATTGAAGGCAAACAAGCCAAGTTGCAGCTTCACCCAATGGATGCCATCCTTGCTCTCTGCATAGCAGGTTACTGGCTCATGACTATCGTCGTCTCCATTGTAATACATTCGATAAATTCCTTGGTCGTACATGACAGTGACAAATGTACTGAGATCGCCTTCCCAAGGCGCATCGAACTTGATAGCAACTTCAGCTGGTACTGGATGATGGAGTATCAACTCCGCTCCTGACATTTCGCTTATGAGGGCATCATCAACGAAGAGTTGCGGCTGAGTCCCCACGGTTAACCGGCGCTGTGAAATTGCGAAAGCCGTAGGAACGGCGATGATGGTGAGAGTGATAGCAATTACGAAAAGCAACATGCTGTCACGCATGTGCACAACCAGCGTGCGGAAATGATAGGAAGAACCGCTCATGCTCATGATGGAAGTAAATGAGCAAGGCACTCAAGAAGAGGCACCCTGCATGGTGTCTCCATCGTTGTAAGCGGTTACCCGCCTATCAGAGCGATGACCAGAGGCAGGATGCCTCTTTCTGCTCTGATTTGCGGGTTTTAACGTGTCGTAAGCTTGCGCCTACAACGATGGAGACGGCGCCATTCTAGCACGTTATCACCGCTAGAGAAGAGACTTGTTGATATTGATAAGTTCCTAACCGCGCTTCCGGAACACGTGCCCCGGCACGAGGACATCACACGACCCGTTGAGGAGCGCGAAGACTGCGTCTCGTTCGTCCTGCGCCTTCCTGATGTGCGTGGTGGAGAAGTCCGTCTCCTTGGGGAAGGAAAGGATGAGGAGCCCGCCCGGCCGCAGCGCCTCGAGGAGATTCCGCGCGATGGTGAGCGGCTCGAACGCATGCTCGAGCACGTCCAGGCAGGAGATCACCGCATAGTGCCCCTGCGGGAGGGTGGCTGATCCGTCCGCGACAATCACGCGCCGGAGCAGGCCGGACATTTCCTGTTCGACGAATTGGATGGTTTTGGAAGGAATGTCCGCAATGTCTACGGCCGTCCATCCTTTGCGCGCCAGGTAGTGCACAAGGACTCCTGCGCCTCCGCCGTAATCCAGGATGGGACTGTCTTTGGGGAGGCGTTCCGCCTGGATGAGGTGGTACGCCCGCAGGATTTTTTTCTTGAAATTGTACGCTCCGTCGCTGAGGGCAGCCTGTCGCCAGATGTCCTTGTCGTGCTCCAGGTAGAAGTGCTCCACGTCCGCACGCGTCTCTCGCGGCCTCGACTTCCACGCCTCCTCAAACCCGATGCGCGACGCCTCGTACCGATCCTGGAACTCTTGCTTGGAACGAAGTCCGTACGCGTGCCGCACGTGCGGCACGATGCTCATCGTGCGGAACGCCATGGACGGGGACATGAAGAGGATAAGGTACTGGCACCATCCGAAGAACCCCCTGAAGGACAGGTAGGGATACTGTTTCCGCAGCGCGAAGAAGCTTCCGAACATAGGGGGATGATAACACGGCCCAAGGAATAGGGGTTACCGGGAACAGGACACTGCTCACGCCGCCCTTGGCTCATCTTCCTGCCGTTTGAGCCCTTCCAGCTGGTGGATGATCCCCTCCGTACAAGCACGGACATGCTCATCATCGGGGATTTCCGTCACCATGTGATGCCAAAGATTGATGACCCCGTGGATACTCGTCTCCTCCATGGCCTTTAAAAACAAACGTGCCTGTATGAGTGTGGGGGCAGCCCCGTCGCGGAACACCGCATCGATTGCCTTGGCGCAGTCCTCCGACGTGTGGATGGGAAAGACGCCCGGGGCGTACTGGAAGAAACGATGACCGAAGAGCAGCACGGGCTTCCCTCGGAAAATCGCCTCGAACCCGACCGTCCCCGTGGCGGTTGCCACCGCCGAACAATGCTCCCGGAGGGCAAAGGTATCGGTGTGGCGCGCGATGAACCGCACCTTCTTCAATTCCAGAAAATCCCGGTAGGAATCGACATCGCGGGCAAGCCAGCCGCTCTCGCGAGGATGTTCCTTGACATAGATGAGCACATCGTCGGGCAGGTGCGCATTCAAGAGCTGAGCGATGAGTGCTTGGTCGACGTACGCACCGGCCATGGGAACGGTTGAGGCCTCCGGTTGGAAATGCAGAGTCAGGTACACGTAGGGGCGGCTGAAATCCGGCTCAATCGCATGGGCGTTGTAGAAGGCATTGCGATCGTGAATGACCTTGCGCCGTTCCCTCATGTGCAGAAGGCTGCCTATCCCCGCGGGAGTGGCGAAACGGGCGAGATGCCGGAGCGCCTGCACGGGCCGGCGGAGGAGCATCTCGCGCACGGCCTGCCAGTAGGTGGAACGCCAAACGGCCTCGATGGGCGGAGTTTCACCTCCAGGAGTAGTAAGCGCCCGATAGCGCCGCGCGAAGCGGTCACCGAGCGGAATCGCCTCCGGATCCGTCACACGGCCGTATTCCTGCGACAACTGCCCGTAACGTTCTTCGAGCTGGACGGCCGATCGCTGCCAATCGCTCTCCGCAAACGAGGTATCCCGCACCGGCCCGGCATCGAGATACAGCACGGAAATGCCCCTGTCCTTGCACAGGTAATAGATGATGATATCGGGAATTTCATGGGGCATCCACGCCGCGAGGTAAAGGTTGATGCGTCGCCGCGAGAGGTAATCATTCCAGAAACGGAGATGACGCAGGTACCAGCGCTTGCGGGTCACGTACGGAATGCTGCGTTTCCACTCCAACCGCATGACCATGTCCATAAAGATGCACTCACACTCGCGCATCCGCTCCACGAGCGCTTCATCGAGGGGCTGGAGAGCGTCCCAGTCGACTCCTCTGTAGTGACAACCGCGGATCTCGCCGGAGAGGAACCACTCCTGGTGACCTTCCGGAAGAGGAGGGAAGTACGGCGGCGCGCCCTCGGGGGCAATGAAAGCGCCGAATTCAAACGGCTGAGCACGGAGCACCTGATCGATCACGCGCTGGGAAACGGCGTAGGAGAAGCGGCCAATGATGGCACGGAAGGGAGCGGAAGCCATGGCCAAAATACAACGGTTGCGAAAGAAAGGGATCTCACTCGTCGCCCATGATGAGGGTCTTGCGCTGCATGGGATCGAGCGACCGGATGCCCGGATCCTCGTAGAAAGAATCACCCTGGTAGTGCGTCGTGGAGATCTCCTCGAAAATGGCGCCGTTCTCCGTGGAGAAACTGTGCACGGAATTGCGCTTTACCAGGACGTAGTCGCCCGGTCGCAGCCGCAGCGTCTCGCCATCGAGCTCTACGGTCAGGTCGCCCCACAGGAGCGCGAATGTCTCCTCCTTGCGCTCGTGGCTGTGTCGGGGATGGCGTTGTCCGGGCACCATGACGATGAGCTTCTTGCAATACTCGCGGTTCACGTTGGTGATGATGACTGCTCCCACTTCCCGTATGCGTTCCAGGCCCAGGTGGTGGGAGAGCTCGATGGCCCCATCGCTCCCGATGGGGATACCTGCCTCGCTGAGCATGCCCCGCGCCTCGTGCACGAGTTCCCGCGCAAAGAGCGCCTGGTCGGCATGCTTCTCCTCCATGATAGGCTTCCCCGCCGCGTAGTTCCGCGACGCCGCGTATGTGGAACGGTAGCTGCCGAACGACCCGCTGGAGAGCTGGCCTTCCTGCAGCGGCATGGCGAAGGACACGTCTTCCCTGCGGATTACCTGCCCCTTCCGGATGGGACGTTTGGCGTACGTCCCCCGCATGAGGGACCGGAGGGAGGACTGCTCGTCGCGGTGGACAGGCTTGTCGGAAACGCCGCGGGCCGTACGGGCGCGGCAGGCAGCTTCCACCCAGCGTTCCGTCTGCGTGGGATCCATCGAGTAAGCATTGAGCGTCCCTATACCGACATGGCGTTCCAGGAAGCCCGCCCCTGCGCCGACGGCGGTGACGGCGGGGAGGACGTCGTCGGGAGCCTCGTGTCCGGAATACCCGATGGGGACGCCCGGGTATCGCCGGAGGAGCCGGGGAATGACCGCGAGATTGAGCAGGCGGTCCGGCGCGGGATACATCCCGACGCAGTGCATGAGGGCGAAGGGAAGGGAATGGTGTTCGAAGAAACTGACGATCTTGTCCATGTCCGCAAACTGCACGCCGGCCGTGGACACGATGACCGGCTTCTTCGCAGCCGCGATCCTCTCCAGGAGGGGCCAATCCAGGGCACTGCAACTGGCCACTTTGATGACATCCACATCCAGGGCAAGGCACTGCTGCACGGACGCCTCGTCGAACGGCGTGGCGATGACGAGCAGTTTCCGCTTGCGGGCGTGCGCGGCCAGGCTGGAGAATTGCTTTTCGGTGAGCCGCGTGGCGAGGAAGCGCCCGATGTGCTTGGCATCCTTCCGCGTGCGGAAATCCTTATGGATGAAGGTATCGAGGTGGCGGAACTGGAATTTGATCGCCCCCCGGATGCCGTGCCGCTTCGTGATGTCCGCCATGGCATCAATAATGCGCTTCCCGTGTTCGGGATCGCCCTGGTGGTTGTTCGCCATTTCGAAGATGAAGAGACCGTCAAAGGGTGTCGCCATGGGAGTGGAGGAGGGAAGCGGAAAGGTAGGGAGGCAGGGCGCGGTCGTCCACGTAGACATCCGCCGCCGGTTTGCCGAAGTGCAATGCATGGTAAGGGACGCCCCATTCTGTCATCTGCCGCTCGGTCAGCGCTTTCCAGTCTCTACCGGTCTCCGAACCGCGCGCGGTGTAGAGGATAATGCGGTGCCCGGCTGCATGGAGACGGCGGATGAGGGCGACCATCCCCTTGTTGGGTTGTGCACGTTCGTAGTTGATGTCCGGAAGGAATTCTGCGACCACGCCGTCAATGTCGAAGCAGATAACCAGTGGCTTCCCCCCGGAGCGCCAGGAGCGTGAGAGGAGTTTCCATTCGGCCCGGAACAGATCCTCCTCCGTATCGATGTCACTATTCTCCTCCATCAGGTAACCGAAGATACGGCGGCCGGTCATGGACTGCTTTTCGAGGATGACGGAAGAACGGACCGCATCGATGCAGGCGTTCTGGGCGTAGGCAGTGGGAAGGAGTTGACGAGGCAGGTTGTGCGCCTCTTTACGGTCACATATTGCAGCGGGAACGAGCGTCTTGTCTTCCCGCATCGTCCACATTTTGAATGGAATCTGGCGCGCGGGGGCAACCGAACGCACGGAGTCGAGCGTAGGGTCGGCGAGGAGAATGCGCACGACGGCATCGATATCCTCGCTCCGGCGCAGGGGAAAGGTGGGACGCAGATGCACACAGATATCCGGGACAGTACCTTCATGTTCCTGGAGCCATTGCATGGCGTGCGTGAATACCTCCAGGTCCGTCGAAAGGTCCCCCGCGAATTCCGCCGGTCGCAGGAAGGGGACTTCCGCCCCGGCCTGCCGTGCGATATCCGCATAGCGCTCACTGTCGGTGCTCACGATGACACGCCCCACGGACGCGGCATGCTTCGCTTGCTCGATGGCATGCACGAGGAGCGGCTTGCCTGCGATACACCGGAGATTCTTGTCCAGAACGGTCTTTGAACCGGACCGGGCGGGAATCAGGGCGAGGACACCAGCCATGGCCTCATCATACTTTGAAAAAGGAGCGCAAGCATCATGTTTTCTCCCCTTTGCAATGGTACACTGGCCGCCATGCCAACCAACAATACGCTCCAGAAGTTTTACAACTGCGTCTATAAGAAAGGGGAGAGGACGCACTACACCCAGTTCCGCCTGCAAAAAGGGGACATGCCGGAGGAGTTCAGGGCGGTTCTCGGACTCCTGCCATGGGAAGGGAAGGAGGTGCTGGACGCGGGTTGCGGCACGGGGGACATGTGCGCCCTCATCGCCGCTGCGGGGGCTGCGCACGTAACGGGCATCGACTATGCCGAAAGCGCCATCACGGAAGCAAAGAAAAAGTACGGAGAGACAGGGGCCATCTTCCTGCAGAAATCCATCGATGAGATGGAAGGGGAATTCGATGCAGTGATCTCCCTGGGGACACTGGAACACATGGATGACCCCCTCAGGACCCTGCGGCACCTCAAAGGATTACTGAAACCGGGAGGATCGCTCATCGTCACATGCCCCAACTGGCTCAACCTGCGCGGTTACGTTCTTCAGACGCTCTGGCACCTTTTCCGCGCCCCCATCACGCTCGCGGATTTGCACTACCTCACGCCGGGCGATTTTGAGGAATGGGGAAAACAATTGGGCATGCGGCTGGAATGGTCCACAGTGGATAGCGACTGGGGCCAGGGGAAGAAAATGGTGGAGGACTTCAAACGAAGACTCCCCAACGTTGCGCGGGACGCCCACATGGCCGTGACGCAGGAACAGATCGACGGGTTTATCAGGTGGCTGGAGCAACGTGCCCTCCCATTCCAAAAAGAGGAAAAGCAAAGCGGCGCGGTGGGCGTGTACCACTTCCGGATGATTTAGAACTTCTGCTGCTCCCACAGCTCGTGGAAGGCGCCCTGCTTCTCGAGGAGTTCCTGGAGCGCCCCTTCCTCCACGAGGCGGCTGTCCTTGATCACCACGATCTTGTCTGCGTTACGGATGGTGGAGAGCCGGTGCGCGATGACGATGGAGGTACGTCCCTGTACCGCCTCGTCTATCGCTTCCTGGATGAGCTTCTCCGTCTGGCTGTCGAGGGAGCTCGTCGCCTCGTCGAGGATGAGGATATCCGCTCCCTTGAGGAGCGCACGGGCGATGGAGACGCGCTGTTTTTCGCCGCCGCTCAGTTTGACCCCGCGGTCCCCGATGGGCGTTTCCAGCCCTTGCGGTAACAGTTCGATGAACTGTAAGAGGCGCGCGCGCCGTACGGCGTCCTGCAACGCCTCCTCCGGCACATTCTCCAGCCCGTACGTGATATTGTTGCGAAGCGAATCGTGCAGGAGAAGCGTCTCTTGGCTCACGAGGGCGACACGGGCAAGGTAGGAATCGAGCGTAAAGCTGCGGAGGTCCTCGCCGTCGATGAGAATGGATCCCGGCGGGCAATCGTAGAACCGCATGAGAAGGCTGATGAGCGTGCTCTTGCCCGAGCCCGTCGGCCCCACAACGGCCGTCATCTTGCCCCGCTCGAACGTAAGGGAAACGTCCTGCAGCACCTCCCGCCCTTCCCCGTACGAGAACGTCAGGCGGCGGCAGACGATGGAATCCTTGAGTCCGATGAACTTCTTATCGCCCCCCTTCACGAAGTACTTCCCCTCCTCATCGAAAATCTTGAAGACCTCATCGAGAGGCCCGGAAGAGGCTGCGAGTGTGCCGCGGAACCCCGAGAGGCCCCCGAACTTGCTCGCCGCGTTCACGACGATGTAGAAGTACACGACCAGCGCGGAACCCGAGGCGATCTGGTCGCGGCCAAAGAACGCGAGTGCGCCCACAAAGACCCCGGCCGCCACGAGGAGCGTGATGGTCTCCTGGAGCGGGAGGATGAGCGCATGGAAAACCGACGCCCGGTAATTCATGCGCGCCATGTCATCGCTGATCCGCGTGTACTGCCCCTGCTCCTCGCGCTCCGTGCGGTAGGATTTGACGAGGGCTATGGTGGAAAGGATCTCCACCGACTTCTTACCCAGTTCCGACCCGCGCTGCGCAATGGCGCGGGAAAGGGACCGGATGCTCATGATCATTCCCCGCACGATGATGTGCAACAGGAAGAAGAGCGGCACTGCGAAGATTGTCATCTTCCAGGAGATGGCCAGCATCATCACGAAGTAGGCCGTGAGCGAAAAGATGGAGTTGATGTAGCGGTCCGCCATCGTGAGCGGCAGCAGGGCGCGGCGGGAGAAATCCAAAAGCAGCGTGTTGTGGTGGCCGATGTTGGTGGTGTCGAAGAAAAGCTTTCCGAAGCTCAGGTACCGCGTGAAGAGCACCTTGCGCAGGTGGTGCTGCACCCGCTCCGAGAAGTAGGCGACGCTGATAATGGAGAGGTACCGGAACGCGTTCTTGAGGACCTGGATGACGATGAAGCCCGCGAGGAGCACGCCGAAGAGGAGGCGGTCGTTCTCCAGGATAAACGCCGGGAGAAGGTGCATGACCGGCCCGATGTACGGCGCTTCGGTGATGAAGGAGAAGCTCTTCTGGAGGAACACGTTGAGGAGGGGAATGAGGAGCCCCATCCCTACCCCTTCGAACAGGGCGGACCCTATGGCCAGGGCTATCGGAAGGGCCATGTAAGCCGGGTGGATGTGCATCCACCGCATGAGCTGGAAAATCCGCGCCACGTTCGAACGTTCCCTCGAGGGGTTAGCCATCCCGGCAACGCTAATACCACAAGCCACGAATGTCCATGCCTCCCGGAGTGATTTCCCCCTTAACAACAGGCCTCGCCACCGCGACAATGGTCATGCCCATGCATATCGTCCTCCTCAACGATGATGCGCTCCCCTCCGCTCGCGGAGGGGCAGCCGTGGTGGTGGAGCACCTGCGTCGCTCCTACAGGAAGCTGGGGCATGAAGTTACGCTCGTCACTGTGCACGGGGAAGAGGGAGGGATACGGGAAGAGAATGACGGGATAGGACGCATCTTCGCGGTGCCGGCGCGGTACGACCGGCGCAGGAGGCACCGCCACTGCGTGTCGCCGTCCGCGCCCGTTCTCGGCCGCATTGCTGCGGTGCTGCGGGAGTGCAAGCCGGACGCCGTCCATGCGCACAACCTGCACGAGTTCCTGACGTACGGCGCATTGCGCGCTGCGCGGGCGCATACGGAGCGTCTCATCCTCACGGCGCATGACACGTTCCTCGTCTCGTTCGGGCGCGTGCGCGGACCGGCATTTGAAGGAGACACGCTCGCAGGCCGTCCGCACCGCATGCGCCTCCGGGAACACTTCGAAGCGGCAGGAAGGCGCTACTGGCCGCTTCGGAACTACCTCATCCGGAAGATCCTCCATGAGACCGGGACGCAGGTGATATCGATCAGCGACGCGCTTCGGGACTTCCTCAATGCCAATGGCATACCGGAGACGGTGACCATCCATAACGGGACGGAGGTGCTCCCGCCTGTTCCCGATACAGAGGTGGCTGCTTTCAGGAAAGAAAAGAAACTGAACGACATGGTGATCCTCTACGGCGGACGCATGAGTGAAGACAAGGGCAGCGCCGCGCTCCTGGCGGCCTTCTGCCAGGTCCGGAAACGCTGCCCCCAAGCCCAGCTCCTCCTCGCCGGCGACCCGGAGCGCATCACTCCGCTCCTGGAACGTCTTCCGACGGAAGAGAGGGAAGGGATGGTCCCCGCCGGATGGCTCACGAGGGAGCAGATGCGCTTGGCCTATGCGGCGTCAACCGTGGCAACGACGCCGTCCCTCTACCTCGACCCCTTCAACCTGATGAACATCGAGGCAATGGCGGAAGGGGTACCGGTGGTGGGCACGTGCTTCGGGGGGACGCCGGAAATCATTGTGGATGGCGAAACCGGCTTCGTCATCAATCCGCGGGATACGACGGGATTCGCCAAACACCTCATCACCCTGTTGCAGGACCGCGGAAAGGCGCGGGAAATGGGGGAGCGAGGAAGGCAGCGCGTCCAGGACAATTTCTCCATAGACGCACAGACAACGGCATACCTCGATTTGTTTCATGAACCGAAACGCGGGTTCGTCTGTGGTGAGCAAAGTCGAACCACGAACCCGTGCTGCTAACGGAAAAGGTGAAGGTGATACTGCAACAACGGCGTAACCTTCACCGCGGAACTGTTGACCTCATACTTCACCACCTGCAGGTTCGGCAGCGCCTTCTTGATGAGAGCAATATCCTCGTCCGTATACCCGATGAGGTGCGACACTTTGTAATACTCGAACGGCTCCGCGATCTTTCCCTGCGGCGCCAGGCGCGCGATGGTGTCCGCATGGATCATGGCCGCATTCTTGTACCCCTTGAACGTGAACAGCGTCCATCTGTTCGGGTGTGCCACTACAGCACCAAGAGGAAGGACATCGAGAGCGGCTGTTGCGGCATACGTCTCGAGTACCGGTGATTTGACGTAGTAGGTGGCGAATTCCTTGCGGTTCGCCTGCACAAGCTGCAAAGCGATGATGGCAGTCAGAAGCGCCACAAGCGCTCCCGTGCTCCACCTCTTCCATTCGCGTTGCAGGACGGGCGCGACCGCCATCACCCCCGCCCCCGCGAAGATTGCCAGGCCCCACCCCACGTCCATGAGATGGCTGCGGGTGTAGAGGAGCGCGAACCGCACCACGAGCTCCATCCACAGGATCATGCCCAAGTAGAAGAGCATCAGCGGACGGTGCCGCCGCCAGAGAACCACGATGCCGGGGATAATGAAGAGCCAGAGGAAGGCGCCGCCCACCGTCTGCGGGAAGATGAGGGACGGGAACTGGTTGAGGAACACCCAGAGGCCGGCCTTGAGCCGGGCAAGCGACGTGGCGGGTTCCACGCCGAAGAGCAGCCGATAGCTCTCGTTGTTCCGCCGGTCGAGGAAGGACCCGCTCGCCGCCTTCTGGCGCAACATGGCGTCGTAGTCCGCGCGGTTGAACTCGTATGTGTAGTCATCGGGGTAGAGGTGGTTGAGGCCGGCGTCGCGCGTGCCGATGGAGGAAAGGAACAAGGATGTGCGTTCCCGCAGACCGCCATCCGCGTTGAGCACCGGCACGAGCAGCGGCGAAAGGTACCCCGCTACGCTCAGGGACCCGAAGAGGAATGCCGCCAGCACGCCCTTCTTCCAGGAGCGCCTGTAGATCCAGAGGAACGTGAGGCATACCCACGGCACGAAGGTAACAAGGGCGTCTCGTGCGGAGACGGCGAAACCGAGGAGAAGACCGGAAAGGATCACCGCCACCCAGAAGTGCCGCTTGGAGAGGGTGAGGAACACCAGGGCACTGAGGAATGTGAGGAGCAGCCCCAGCGCGTAGCCGTCCATCTTCACCGCCTCGAGCCAGTACATGGGCATGAGCGCGTAGATGAGGGTAGCGACCCACGCCGTCCCCGCGCCGAAGAGCCTGCGCACAAGCAGCCAGAACGCCACAACCGAGGCGGACATGAGGGAGGCATTGAGCCACGTCCACCCCATACTGTCGCGCCACCCGATACCGGCGGCGTGCATGGCGCTGAGGAAGAGCGTCATGAGGCGGGCGATGTTGGCGGAGAACATTCCTGTTTCCGAAAAATCCCTCGCCATCTCGATGCCGGGCAAAAAGGGCGGATACCCCGCGAGGATGGCGGGCAACATCCAAAACAACACGAGCGCAAGGCAGCACACGACCATGAGCGCCGCCTGCCAACGTGGACCGGGAGCACGGATCACGAGGGGAGCGTACCAGAAACGCCCAGGATCTGCCGCACCTTCTCCGCGATCTTGTCCCCCATGATGTCCGCCTTCTCCTCGAAGGAACGGGACTCGTGCGGGCTCGGTGGCCCGCCGACGTACGGCAACGAGCAATCCTCCACGGCCTTGAGGAACAGCCGCATGTCATGCAACGAGGGCTTTTCCCGTCCCTCCAGGATGCAGCGTACGGCACGCGCGCAATCCTCGGAGGTATGGATGCGTTGCATGCCAGGAGCGTACTGGATGAAGCGGTGGCCAAAAACCAGGGCAGGCGTGCCCCGGAAGAGCCCTTCGTACGCCGCCGTGCCCGTGATGGTAGCCACGGCCACGGCATTTTTCATGAGCCCGAATGTATCCTGGCTACGAGGGACCAGGGTGACGGAAGGAATCTCCTGAAGGGAACGGTAGAACGCGGAACTGCGGCACATCTCCCCCTGTGCGGGATGCTCTTTAACGTACAGACGTATGCCGGGAGGGAGATGTGAGGCGAGAAGTTGGACAGCGAGTTCCTGGTCGACGAACACCCCGCCCATGGGGCACGTGGTCGCTTCCGGTTGCTGGTGGAGGGGGAAATAGATGTACGGCTTTGAAAGGTCAGCCTCTTTGGTTAAGCGGTCATACAAAAGGGCAGTCTTGTGTTGTGCCCACTTCCTCACCCAGAACTGCGGCGAGAGTACAAAGGAGAGGAAGCTGCGTGGCTTGCGAAGCATCATCTTCGCCGCAACGCCCGCCCACTTGTGCAGGAAGCTCCGCTGCAATTCCGGCTTACCGCATATGAACAGATTCCAGGGCTCCTCGTTCCTCTGCGTCTGGGCTGCGAAATACTCCTCGAACTTCGGTGTGAGGGGTACGGGGCAGGAGGGATCGGGGTAGTGCAAGCGCAGTTCCCCCATCTTCCCTTCGAGTTCCTTGCCCGGCTCCTCAATCTCGTCCACGAGGAAGAATGCATCCATGATGTAGCACCGGTCGATGTAGAACATGGGAATGCCCTTGAGTTTGCAGAGTTCGTAGATCACATAGTCGTAACCCTGGTGCGGGAGCGTGAAGTGGAAGGAGAGCGTGATCTTCTTCGTCTCGATGACATGGTTCCAGTAGCGCAGGTGCCACATGTACTGGCGCTTGCGCTCCTCGTAGGGAATGTCCGCATGCAGTCCATACCGACCAAGCATCAGCAGGTAGACGGCTTCGCAATGCCGCATGCGCTCGATGAGTTCCTCGTCCAGCGGCGTCACGGTGTTCCAATCCACGTCGGCGTACGGCCGTTCACGCAGCTGCGTGGAAGACACGCGCACGCGATTCGTGCCGAGTTCCGGCAGCTCCGCCGTGGCGTAGTCCTCTACGATGGAGACGCAGATGCCCACCTCAATGTCACGGAACGCCCGCTCGAGCATCCGTTTGCTGCAGGAGTCATTGAAACCTTTGAGGAGGATATTGACGCTCTTCATGGGGCGGGAACGGCGGACCGTCAGAGGGGCTTGCACACTTCCGCCCAGAGGTACCGATCCGTCTCATGGTACGTGGAAACCTCCGTAAAACCAACGGCCTCAAGGGCTTTTTGGACTTCCCGCTTTGTGAAGCACGCGCCGTAGACCGTGCCGTAGCGCCGCAGCCACGGGAGGGGAAGGATGTTCCGCCAGAGGGTGAAAGCAACGTAGAACGTGCCGAACCCCCTGTACCACAGAACCTTCCCGGGAGGGTTTCCCGGCGTGCCGCGCAACTGGAACTTGGCCCGCCCGCCCGGCTTGAGGACGCGGTAGATCTCACGAAAGTAGGATGTGATGACGCGCTTACTGGGGATGTGCTGGAGCACGATGAAGCTGAAACAGAAGTCCACGCTCCCATCCGCGCACGGCTGCAGCCCCTTGCCGTCGCCCACGACCCACTCCACATTCGTGAGGTGGGCGTTGTCCTCCTTCGCCCTGCGGATCATTTCCTCCGAAATGTCGATCCCCATCACCCTGCCGCACTGCGCGGCGAGCGCTCGTACCAGACGACCCGTGCCACATCCGATATCGAGGACCGTATACCGTCCGTATATCTCCCGCGTGATACCATGCTTGGCGAAATACGGCAGTACGTACTTCTCGATGTCCTCGCGCCCGCTCTCGTAGTATTCCTCCTTGTTCCAGGCGTCCTTCTTGCTCATCACCCAAAAGAGCGCATTGTCCTGCGCACGGTTGTCCCAATCCTTTCGCATTGCGGCTTCCTGCATTGTTTTGAGTGTACCATGATAGTCAGAGTATCCTCCAACACGTGCCAGAAGATCTTCCAGCGCCGGCATCGTTCGACCAGGTGCAACAGGACTACTGGCGCAACCAGAAGCACCGCAAGCGCCGAGATCCGGACCATCCCGTGGTCCGCGCATTCGTCCTTCCCAAGATCAAAGCCATCCGTTCCGTCGTAGACCTGCCCGCGCGGCCTTCTATCCTGGACGTGGGTGCGGGCAACGGTTACTTCAGCGCGTGGTGGGGGAAGGAGGGGAACGTGACGGCCGTGGACTACTCGCCCGTGATCCTCGAGGGGAATCCTGTGGCAAAGAAAATGGTGATGGACGCGCGCAATCTCCGGTTCCCGGCGGGATCCTTCGATTTGTCCTTCTGCCATGCAGTCCTCCACCACATCCCCCGTCAGGACCGCGTCACCGTGGTGCGCGAAATGGCGCGGGTCAGCAAACAATACGTCGCCGTCATCGAACCCAACCGCTACAACCCCCTCATGCTGGCATTCAGCCTTTTGAAGAAGGAGGAGAGGGGAGGCCTGGCTTTCTCCCGCTCCTACACATGCTCCCTCCTGGAGCAGGCAGGACTCCGTGTGATCTACTCCTGTTCCTGGGGGGCGCTCACGCCGAATCGCATGCCTTTCGCGCAGCTCCTCCTGCCGCTGTTCGCCGCGCTGGAGAGACCGCTGCCGTTGGGCGTGGCGAACATCGTGGTGGCGGAACGGGTCTCCTGATGCCCTGGAATCGGTTTTTTCCGCATCTGCAAGTTGTTTTTATCTGTTGTGGACAAACCTCCTTCCCGCCTACTATGGACACATGGAATGTGCCATCGTCATTCCGGCCTTCAACGAAGCGGCAGCCCTGCGGGGCGTTCTGGAGGAGCTGGTGACGTACCTCGGGCAGCAGCGCATTGCCGCACAAGTGATCGTGGTCGATGACGGTTCTTCGGACCGAACGGCGGAGGAAGCGCTGGCCGTACCCGGTGTGCGGCTCATCCGCCATCCGTACAACAAGGGATACGGCGCGGCACTCAAGACGGGCATACAAGCCGCGCAGACGGAGTGGTGCATCACCTATGACGCCGACCGCCAGCACACGCCCGACCTGATTTCTCTGTTTCTCCCGTTCCTCACGGACGGGAACGACATGGTAGTGGGAAAGCGCGAGGGATACCGCGGCCCCTGGATTCGACAGCCCGGCAAGAAACTCATCTCCTTCGTCGCCAATTATGTGACGGAGCGGAAGATCCCCGATCTGAACTCCGGACTGCGCGCCTTCCGACGTGCCGCCTTCCTGCGCTACATGCACCTCTTTCCCAACGGCTTCTCCCTCTCCACCACGAGTACCGTGTGCTTCTTCAAGGAGAACCTGAACGTGGTCTACGTGCCCATCAGGATACGCGAGAGGGTGGGCAAGAGCACCGTGCGTCCCCGCGACTTCGGGAAGACGCTCATGCTGGTGCTGCGCATCATTATGTTGTTCTCGCCGCTCCGCATCTTCCTGCCCGCCTGCTTTTTCTTCGCACTCCTCACGGTGGCGGACATCGCCCTGGAGTACGCCATGACCAAGAGCATCGCGAATCAGAGCGCCGTCGCGCTGGTGTCCCTGGCTAGCCTCACATTCTTCTTCGGCCTGCTCGCCGATCAAATTGCCGCCATCCGCCGCGAACATCTGAGACAGGCTTCCTGACATGCCTTCACGCCTCCGAACATCGGCGATCCTCGTCGGCGCCGCCAAGGGCATCGGCGTTCTGCTGTTCGGCGTCATCCTCCTCCGCTTGGACGCCGCGCAGGCGGCCGCCGTCCTCGCGTCCGTCCCGTCCGCCGTCCTCCTCGCCGCCTTGGGATTATTCCCCGCGATGTACCTGCTCCGTTCCCTACGGTGGCACATCCTGTCGAACATCGCTCCGGAACCCATTCCTTTCAACGAGTCGGTGCGCGTCTACTGCGCCAGCCTGTTTCTGGGCATCGTGACGCCGGGCAAGATGGGAGAAACCTTCAAGATTCCCGTGCTCGTCGCCAAAGGGCTCTCCGCCAAAACGAGCGTTCTGCTCACCGTCCTGGACCGCCTGCTCGATATCGCCTGTATCGGAACGCTCGGTATCCTCGCAGCAGGCATCCTCTTCTCGTGGAAGACGACCGCCGCCCTGGGTATCTGCACGATACTCTTCGGCATCCTCGCCGGCTTCACCGTCCGCACTCGTGCCGCGAGGGAAAGCGCAGCCGTCCGGCATTGGCTGCGGCACATGCCGCAGGTGCTCCTGCTCACACTCCTCAGTTGGTCTCTCTACTTCCTACAACTTCTCGTGCTCGCAAAAGGATTCGACCTCGCGGTGCCGATGATTCCCTTCCTTGCCATCATGACAATGACGGGGATCTTGAGCCTCGTTCCCATCGCCCCGGCCGGCCTGGGAACACGCGAAGCCGCACTCCTCGTCTTCTTCACCCCGTACGGCGTCACTCCCGAGCGGACGATTGCCTTCTCCTTCTCCATCTTCCTGCTCACCATCGTCGGCTCGCTCATCGGCGCCTACTACTGGTTGCGTCGACCGTATTCCCCTCCGACTCATGCCGCTCCTCAACGGCACTGACCTGTTGCCCTCCATCGGCCACACTCTGGAGGACGCGTCACTTCCCCGCACCGCCGTCCTCACCTGCGACATCGAACCTGATTACGGCGGCAGAACGGGGACTGCCGAGCTCCTCCGGGAGAAGCGCTTCACGGCGGAACTCATGCGCTGGTGCGGCGACCGCTCCCTCCCCCTCAGCGCCTTCGTGGTCACGTCGCTCCTCGGGGAACGCCTCCCCGCCGTTGACGCCCTCCGTGACGGAGGAATTGACGTGCACTGTCACGCGCACACGCACAACGTGCGAACGTACTTCCAACATTCACGGGAGGAAATTGCGCGATCACAGGAAGCATTCACGGCGTTCTTCGGTGCGTCGGCGACGGGGTACCGTGCGCCCCAGGGCATTCTGCTTCCCGGCGACGATACTGCACTGGCACAGAACGGCTTCCTCTTCGATTCCTCCGTCTTCCCGGGACGGCGTCCGGGACTCTTCGATTGCCGTACGCTTCCTCTCACCCCATGGGAATGGCGAAGCGGAGTGCTGGAATTGCCGCTCGCGGCAACGGCACGACGACGCCTGCTCACTCTCAGCCACCTCAAACTGCGAGGCAAGACACTCTGGCAATCCATCCTGCGGCAGGATGCCCTTCCCCCGATCCTCATCGTCGATTCACACCTCCACGACTTCTTCCCTCCCTCCTCCGCTGCGGGACTGCCCTGGACTCTGCGCCTCGCCTATGCGCGCAACCGCACGAAGGGCTTTGCGCTCCTCGAATGGCTGCTGGACGTGCTGCGGGAGAGGGGCTACCGCTTCCAGAGCATGACGGGGCTGGCGCAAACCCTGCGAGAGGCATTGCGAGCCTGAAGAGCAGCTTCTATCCTTTCTCCGATGATCCGGCGCATCTGGAACCTCATCGTGCGGACTGTGGCGAGTCACCTCCCGCCCTCTCCCCTCAAGTCCTTCCTCTATGGACGGTCGGGGCTGCGCGTGGGGAAACATGTCCACATCAGCCCCGGCGTCTACGTCGCCGATGGATACCGTCCCGACCTTGTGACGCTGGAGGATTTCAGCGTCCTCGCCCCCAACGTCGTGCTCGTACCCAGCTCGCATCCCAACACGTCCTTCGTGGCGGAAATCTGGGACGTGTCGAAGCGCGCGCCCATCACGGTGGGACGGGGTTGCTGGGTGGGCGCAGGAGCGGTGATCCTCCCGGGCGTGACCATCGGCACGGGGGTGATCGTTGGGGCGAATGCCGTGGTCACCAAGGACGTGCCCCCCTTTGCCATCGTGGCGGGTGTGCCCGCACGCGTCATGGGAGATGTGCGCCGTAAGCCGCTCAAATCCCCGGAGGCGCTGGAGCGCTGGCGACGGGAACTGGGCCCCGAATTCGACGCCCCTCCTATACAGAGAGAAGGGGAATGAGTACCATTCGTCCATGCCAAACACTCTTCGCCATGTGTATGCGGAAAAAGCCCTCTCGCAGATTCCACGGCTCCTGAGTTTGGAAGACCGTAACGCTTTCTCCCCCACGTACGGCAGCTTCAAGAGAACGTACTGGATGGATAAGACCGTGGACTACATCGACGGACTCCCCCAGTACGGCGTGTCCTCGTTAATCCTGGCCTACACCCATGACATGCCGGGGAACATCTTCTACCGCCAGGAAAAAATCCGCGCCTGGGCGCTTGCCGGCATGCGCTACTGGGCAAAGGTCCAGCACCGCGACGGTTCCTATGACGAGTTCTATCCCAATGAACACGGCTGGACGGGACCCACGGGCTTCCTGCTCTACGCCATGCTGAAAAGTTATATGCTTTTGGAAGAACGGAATGAGTTCCCGGAGGATTTTAAGGACGAGTTCTTCATGGCATGCCGCAAATCCGCCGATTTCATCATCCGCTGGGATGAGCATGGTGTCCTCGCCAACCACCATGCCATGGGCGTGTTGCCGGTGTACTACGCCTACCATGCATTACGGGATCCGTCCCTCCTCGAAGGCTACGAGAAGAAGCTCGCCGTCTTTCTCTCCTATCACCATCCGGCGGAAGGATGGAGCCTGGAGTACGACGGCGCCGACATCGGCTACCTCTCTGCCACTGTGAGCTTCCTCGGAAAAGTGTACAAGCTCAATCGTGATGAGCGCCTCAGGAAGGTGATGGAAGAATCCGTGCGGTTCCTCTCCCACTTCGTCTATCCCAACGGTTTCTACGCCGGAAGCATGGGCAGCCGGCAGACCCTCCACTTCTACTCCCACGGCTGCGAAATCCTGGCGCCGGAAATGCCGCTCGCTGCACGCGTCGCGGACGCCATGCTGGAGAGCCTCGCGGCGGGTAAGATCGTTCCGGCGGAAATCCAGGGTGACCGATACTTCCTCTACCGCATTCCCGAGCACCTGGAATCCTACATCGATGCGGGGGAGAGGAAGGGAACGGAACTCCTCCCCTATGAGCGGAAGGATTTCCAGACCGTCTTCCCCGAGAGCCGCTTCTACATCCGCAAGCGGGGTAACATCTACCTTCTGGGCAATGCCGCTAAAGGCGGGGTCGTCAAACTCTTCACGACGGATACCAAGAAGCTCCTCCTCAACGACTGCGGCATCATCGGGCGGACGACGAAAGGGAAGACCCTCACTTCACAGTGGGTTTCCCCCACCTACACCTTCGAGCCGTCCAGTGACGGCTTTGCAGTGTCTGGCCGTCTGCAGATGGTGCCTATGAGCCAGATGTTCACTCCTCTCAAACGCATCGTCTTCGTCCTGTTCATGTTGGCATTCGGCTGGAACACGGCTCTCGCGTACCACATCAAGGGGTTGATCCGGCGTGTTCTCGTCTTCAGTAAGAAGGAGGTGCCTGCGCTTTTCCGGAGGGACGTGCGGCTGGAAGAGGATGTTCTCCGCGTCCGCGACAAAATCACTCTCGAAGGTAATCTCCGTTTCGCATCCCTCCAGATCAGTGACGAATTCTTCGTGCGCTATGTGCCGCAATCCTGTTACTTCCAATCCCAGGAATTCGACGCTCGCCCCCACCTTCTCACGGGGGAGCAGTTGGAAATCCTCAACGGGAAGAATAGTATCTGCCTGGAACGCACGGTGGATCTGCACACCGGGAAGGAATCGCCGCCTGCGGTGGTCTCATGAGAGTATAAGGATCCTCTTCATCCGCTCCTCCCATGTGTGCGTCTGCACGCGCTGCCATCCTTCCTGCACGCGGGTTTGCGCTTCCTGAGGATGTTTCAGCACGTCTTCCAAAGCCTGGGCAAGGGATGCGGGATCACCCGGCGCGCATAATCTTGCCACGCTTCCATCGAGAACATCCCGCAGGGGCGGCAGGTCGGCGGCCACGATGGGGCGACGGGCAGCCAGGTACTCGAAGATCTTGAGGGGGGACGTGTCCCGGCGAAAGTAGGGATGGTCGGAGCGCGGTGCGGGATACGCAAGCGCGTCACAGGCTGCCAGTGCGGACGGCACTTCGTCCGCGCCGATGCGGCCCTCGAAGCGGACGAGGGAGGCGATGCCCAACTCCAACGCCATCCGCTTGTACCGCTCCGCCCACCCCGCAGGCCCTCCCACGATCCAACCTCGGAACAACACGCCCCGCTGTGAAAGGAGCTTGAACGCCTGCAACAGTTCGCCCACCCCTTTCTGGATGGTGTCCTGCGTCACGAGGGAACCCACGTAGCCGATCACGGGATGGACGGGATCCAATCGCCACATCAGCTTCGCTTCATGGAGGGAGGGAGTTGAAACGAAAGGAGCCAGATCCACGGCGTCGCCTTCCACGGCCAGGCGTGACGGGGCCACCCCCCAGGAAGCCAGCTCCCCCCGCATGGGGCTCGTGAGGCACACCACCTTCCTGCATTCATTGCACAGGCCGACGAACCTCGTCCTTCCCCGGCGCGGGAGCGTGTGGAGCTCCAGGATGACGGGGGCACCCGAGCGGACTGCGGTGCGGAGGAGGAGCGGGGAGCGCAAGTAGAGGAGGTCCGCGGGATGCGCCCGCAGGTACCGGCGGAGCGCGAGCCTGTAGAACCACGTCCCCACAAGCATTTTGAAAGCGCCCGGAACAAGAAGTGTCGTCCAGGGATCGAAGTGCCGCAGGCGTTCGACGGGAAAGGTGGGGAACACGCCGTACGCGTCGCGGGGATCCAGGGGAACGTCCCGCCCCGCCGTGGGGACCGTCATGGTGACGTCATGCCCCAGACGTACCATCGCGGCACACACCTCGGCCATCTGGCGGCTGTGCGCCTTCTCGGAAGGGAACCGGGCATGGTTGAGGTAGAGGATACGAAGCCGCGGCGGAGCTGCAAGCGAAGACGGGATCACGCGAATATCATAACAGGAATAACAAGGGTACACTGTCCCGGCTATGGGATGCACCGTCTGCGCATTCGGCCATTTTGACCTTGAGGGAGGGCGGAGCTGGGTGATCCGGACCGGCCTCCTGGAGCACGGCTGCAACGTGGTCCTGTGCCGGACGGAGGCCAAGGGATTTCTGCGTAAATATCGGGATCTCTGGCGCCGGTGGCACGCACTCGCGGTCCGGGTCGACGTTCTCTATCTCGTATTCCTGGGACACTACCTCTCGCCACTCGCCTGGTTCCTTGCGAAACGAAGGAACATTCCCTTCATCGCCGACGCGTTCCTCTCCCTCTACGACACCGAAGTCTTCGACCGGCGGCGCGTCTCCCGCTTCCATCCCCGGGCGTGGATCCTCTGGTTCGTCGATTGGCTCACCTGCCGCCTCGCGGACGTCGTCCTCCTTGATACGGAGGAGCACGTGGATTATTTCGTCCGCACCTTCCGCATCCCGCGTGAGAAGTTCCTCGTCCTCCCCATCGGTTCGCGCACCGACATCTTCCGCCCTCTCGAGAAATCCCACGAAGCAGGAGTTACAACCACAAACAACACACATTCCCTTCCCCCTCAGGGGGAAGGGTTAGGGATGAGGGATGGGGGAGGGGGCTTTATTGTGGAATTCCACGGGACGTTCATCCCCCTCCAGGGGATCGAGACCATCCTGGCCGCGGCGAAAGAACTGCAGGCGCGGGAGGAGGACGTCCGCTTCCTGCTCATTGGCAAAGGCCAGACCTATCCCCATGCCGAGAGCCTTGTCCGGGAATGGGGACTGATGAATGTCACCTTGGCCGGCCACCGGGACATGGCGGAACTCCCGCGCATCATCGCGGACGCCGACGTGTGCCTGGGAGTCTTCGGGACCACCTCGAAAGCCCTGCGCATCATCCCCACCAAAGCCTATGAAATCCTCCTCTGCGGCAAGCCGCTCGTGACGGCGGCTACGCCGGCATCCGAACGCGTCCTGGAGGACGGGGAACAGGCCTTGCTCGTGCCACCGGGGGACGGGCATGCGCTGGCGGAAGCCCTTCTCCGGCTCAAGAGGGACACGGGGCTCCGCAGCCGCATCGCGGAAAACGGGCGGAAACTCGCGGAAACCGCATTCTCGCCGGGCGCGATCACCGCTCCCTTGCTACACTGGCTGCGGCGTCATGGCACGTAAAGTCTTCATCACGGGCGTCGCGGGTTTCCTGGGCAGCCACTTGGCGGACCGGTTCCTCCAGAAGGGTGACCACGTTGTGGGATGCGATAACCTCATCGGCGGATATCTGGATAATGTGTCGGACGAAGTGGAGTTCTACCAGTACGACTGCAAGTACCTCAACTCCATGAAGAAGGTGATGCAGGGCGTGGACACCGTGTACCACTGCGCCGCGACCGCCTACGAAGGCCTGAGCGTCTTCGCCCCCAACCTGATCGTGCAGAACACCATGCAGATCACCGCTTCCGTCATCACGGCCGCCATTAGTTCCGGCGTGCGGCGGTTCGTCTACTGTTCCAGCATGGCGCGCTACGGCGCGCAGGACCGCGTGCCGTTCACGGAAGACATGGACTGCAAACCGCAGGACCCGTACGGCATCGCAAAACTCGGCGGTGAACTGCTCCTCAGGAACCTCGCACAGGTGCACGGGATGGAGTATGTCATCGCCGTGCCGCACAATATCATCGGACCGCGCCAGAAGTACGACGATCCCTACCGCAACGTGGCGAGCATCATGATCAACCTCATGCTGCAGGGGCGCCAGCCCATCATGTACGGGGACGGGGAACAGAAACGCTGCTTCAGCTTCGTCAAAGATGACATCCAGATCCTGGAGAAGCTCATCGATGCGCCCCGGGTGGCGGGCGAAGTGATCAACATAGGCCCCGATGAGGAATTCGTGACGATCAACGAGCTCGCCCGCGTCATCGCGGATATCCTGCAGTTCCGGTTGGACCCCGTCTATGTTGCGGACCGCCCTCAAGAAGTGAAACTCGCCACCTGTTCCGCGGAGAAGGCGCGCAGGCTCCTCGGTTATAAGACGCAGTACACCCTGCGGAAGGGGCTGGAGGAAATGGCCGAATGGATCGCGGCGCGCGGCCCCAAGAAATTCAAGTACACGTTCGACCTGGAGATCGTGAACGCAAAGACGCCGCGGACCTGGAAGGACCGCATGTTCTGATTCCCTCCCTCGCCGATGCCCATCCGCCGCGCCATCGCCTTTGCCCGCGCCCACAAGCCCCTCATCCTCCAATTCACCCGCTACCTCTTCAGCGGAGGCTTGGCTGCTTTCATTGACCTTTCCACGTACGTGATATTGGTGCAATTGGGAGTGGACAAGTTCATCGCCTCCCCGGCTGGAAACATCACGGGGCTGCTCAGCGCTTTCTTCCTCCACAAATTCCTCGTCTTCAGGGAGAAGCGGATGGCTCCGAAGCAGTTCGCCCGTTACATGATTTTGCAGGCTTGGAACGGCATCGCACAGATCGCCGTCATTTGGCTGGTGGTGGACGTGATGGGGGAAGACAAGACCGTGGCAAAGATTTTAGGCATCGGCCTCACGGTGTCGTGGAACTTCTTCCTCTACAAGTTCCTCGTGTACATCTGATATCCCGCGATCCCCCCCCCCCCCCCCCCCCCCCCCCCCCCCCCCCCCCCCTCTCTCTCCCCCCCCCCCCCCCGCGCTGGCGGACGAACACACTACTTCTTCATTC
>Ga0172379_10000094_pt1 | contig 227634 bp, 224 predicted proteins | sample GrowelOW334metaG_FD_119756 | JGI IMG/M metagenome (GOLD analysis project Ga0172379, IMG submission 119756) | Groundwater microbial communities from an aquifer near a municipal landfill in Southern Ontario, Canada - Groundwater well OW334 metaG | ecosystem: Environmental > Aquatic > Deep...
CTACTTTTTTATCAAGAAAAAAGTACGCTGCAAAGGCAAAGCTGTTTCGTAAATATTGCGCAACTATAAACGCTAATGATTTTAGTTAAGCTGGTTAGAAAAATGTGATGAAAACGGCTAAAATTGGTTGGAAAAATGTGATTGCGAGGCAGTATGTATCGAAATATGCTGGTTGAACTTGTGAATTGGAAGCAAAAATCCGGACGTATGCCGTTGTAAACTTTTTCAGTCGCATCTTGGTAAAATAAAACACAACAAACGCCCAAGCCGTTAATATGGCTCGGGCGTTTTTATATTGACGTTTTAATAACTTAAAAGTATAATATTGGTGTAGAGGAGAACTTTTGGAATGTTTGAAATAATCTTTTATAGAGATAGCGGCGGTAGTGAGCCGGTAAAGGAATACATTGAAACATTAGTGAACAAGCAAGATAAAGACAGCCGAATAAAGCTAAATAAATTACGGGATTATATAAAAATATTGAGTGAATATGGCACTAGAGCCGGCGAGCCATATATAAAGCATATTGACGATGGTATTTGGGAACTTAGACCATTAAGAAACCGGATATTTTTCTTTAGCTGGCAGGAAACTCATTTTGTTTTGCTGCACCAATTTGTTAAGAAAACACAGAAGACACCACGACGAGAAATTGATCAAGCCCAAAGAAATCGGGCTGATTTTATTGAGAGGAGCAAAGGTAATGAGTAAAAATAAAATTTCCCCAATAGGCGAAAGCTGGGATGTATTCGAGAAAAAAATATTCACCCCGGAAGAAATCGCGGCAAGTGATTTACGCGTTGCGTTGGTTGGCGAGATTATCAACGCGCGGCAGGCGAAAGGAATGACACAAAAGCAGATTGAGGAAGCGAGCGGGGTTAAGCAACCGGTAATTGCACGACTTGAAAGAGGAACAACAGACCCGCAATTATCAACAGTTATGAAAGTGCTTGCTTCATTGGGAAAAACGCTTGTTATTGCACCGTTGCAAAACAACGTCCAAGCAAGAAAATCAAAAACGGCATGAGCATCAGGTCTGACAAAGAATAACGGACAAATAGCCAACACAACAAACGCCCAAGCCGTCAATATGGCTCGGGCGTATTTTTTTGCCTCACGCGATTCAGACATCGCATCAGTTCCTATCGCGCATTGCGTAGGGCAAATACTTGTTCTTGGGCTAAATGCGCGGAAAGCAAAGCGGTATGTTTGAGCCGTAGGCGAGTTTGCCGTTTGCGACGCATAGCCTTAGAACAAGTTTGCCTGGAGTACGGCGCTTGATTTTTTGGCTACTTTTTTATCAAGAAAAAAGTACGCTGCGCAAGCACAAAGTTAAGGTCGAAGTAGTCAGCGCCGAAAAGCATAATCTCTACATTCACGCCAAGGTCTATATTGTTGACGGCAAAATTGCCGAACTCGGCTCGATAAATATGACCACCAACTCGATCAGACGCAACCGGGAATTGGGAATTATCTCGGTTAATCCGAAAGTCGTTGCGCAGTTGACGGAAGTGTTTTTGACCGACTGGGCTAAATACCATCAATAAGCGGTGTTGCAGTCACTGCTTCAAAGGACGGTGACGAAATGAAAAAGCAGGGCGGTTTTATCCGTCCTGCCTGGCGCTATTCATAATGACTCCACATTCTCATTACCTTTACAGTTCTTTCTGCTTCGTTTACTGTATACACAAGCCTGTGTTGAATATTGATTCTTCTGGAAAAAAAACCATCCAAGTCTCCTGATAGTTTCTCATACTTCGGTGGATTGGCAAATGGATTCGCTCTTAAAACTTCAATCAATGTGTCTGCTTTGCTCCACAACCCACATCCGATTAACTTTTCTTTATCCTTCAGCGCCTGCCTTGTGGCGATTATTGTCCATGTCATTAAATCACCACACACTCAGATATTGGCGTATTTTTTCCTTCAATTAGAGATTCTCTCATTCCGGGTATAGACAGCAAATATAGTGTTTCTTGCATAGAACGCCAGTCATCCTCAGAAATTATGATCACATTACCTTTTTTCGCAGTTACGCAGATGGGCTCGTGGTTATCAATTGCCTCATCGACGATTTTATAAAAATTCGCTCGTGCAGCAGTGGCATTTATTACGGACATAATTCACCTCACAACGGTTTATATTTTTGATTATACCGTACGCAATACCGCACGTCAATTGTTTTTCGTCCGCCGTCCACTACGTTTCAAAGGCCAGCAAGCGCTGCTGGACATCATCGTCGATGCCGATTTGCAAAATATTGACAAACCACACGAAAAAAATCGCCAAACAAATAGTTTTAATGTTGCACTACAAAAAATTGCTAAATAAATATAGTTTTCACAATGCTCTATGTTGTCTTAATGGTTGTTTGTTGTGAAACTACTTGACTATTTGACTACTCGATAACTTGGCATCAGGCTTCAGAATTTTATATGACTCAATCAACGAGCCGTCCTGATTTAATGCCGTTATTGTAAGCAGGTTATTGACAATTTCGACTTCGAGATAATTTGGTTGTCCGGTTGGATTATAAAAAAAGGCATCCCAGAGCATTGAGCTCATTCCGAGTGAATGCTTTTTTGTGCCGCTGCGGCCGCAGTTGATAAAGACTGTGCCGTTAGCGGTATCGGTTTTTTTGCCGTCATTGAGCGGATAAGTGCGGGCATAGGCATGGTCGTGGCCGTTGAAGACTACATCGACGTGATACTTGTCGAACAAGCCGCCGAACGCCGCGCGTAAGTTCGGATGCGATTCAGCAATAGTATTGTTATACAGCGGACGGTGCATGACGACGATTTTCCAGGTTTTATCGGTAGCTGCCAAATCTTGATCTAACCAAGTTTTTTGAATACTCAGAAGATTTGGCACAAAGGCGGCTTCTTCACCATATTGAGTATCCAGCACCACGAAATGAGCGTTGCTGTAGTCAAACGAGTAAGCCAGTCCTTTGATTGGATTTGGACCGTTTTGCGGCAGTGGTAATAGCGCCCGGAAATAATCCGGCATGATTAGTTTTTTGTTAATACTGTAGTTTTCATGATTGCCGCTCGCCGGCATACAAGGGATTGTGTTGATAATTCCTTGCGCATTGCGCAGCCAGGCTGACCATTGTTTATAATCGTCACTCTTGTCTACCAAGTCGCCAACGTTGGAAAAAAAATCAGCCTTAGGGTAAAGCGCGTAAGCGTTTTTGACAGTCTTACCCCAAACTCCGTAATCAGAGCTTTGCGAGTCACCGAATACCAAAAAATTAAATGGCTTTGGGCTGTACGGCGCAGTATTAAAGCTGCTGACGGCGCTCCAATCTTTGCCGTCACCGACACGGAAATAATATTTCGTTCCCGGCGTAAGATAAGTTATTTTCCCTGAATGAATGTTGAACTTTCCGGCGTTAGTGGCTAACTGCGCATAAGGAACCGGTGCCTGAATGGCAGTGGCGACAAAGTCGGCAGCGTCGCCGGTTTCTGAATACTCGATAAAACTGCCGGTGGTTGCAGTATCCGTCCGCCAGGTTATTGTCTGGGTAGACTGAGGGTCGTCGTTCCAAGTGAGCGTGATTAGTTCCGGCTTTCCGGCGAAACTGACAGATTGCGCAACTATCAATACTAACGCAAGAACTATGGCAGCGGGTTTTCTAAAATACATATTGCTGGCCTTTCAAAAATATTCTCTATTATAGCACAATAAAAGTTGAAAATTTAATAAATCAGACAGCTGTGTTTAATTTTGAAATTCGTTATCGAATACTTGAGTTTGGTGATAATAAAAAGCAGAAATCGCCATTTTTTAATTTTAATCCTTGTGTTACAATATTCATAAAAATACTTTCGGAGGATTTTATGGAACGAGAATTGGTTTTGGCTCAGGAGCTGATTGATTTTCTGTACGACAGCCCGACGGCTTTTCACGCTGTTGACAATGTTGCAGCGCAGTTGCGCGACAAGGGGTTCACAGAGCTTAATGAAGCTGACCGCTGGGACATGGAGCAGGGCGGCAAGTATTTTGTTACCAAGAACAGCTCGGCGCTGGTTGCTTTTGTTGTCGGTAGCGGCATCGTTGAAGAATGCGGCTTCAAGATTGTCGGTGCGCATACTGATTCGCCGGGGTTCCGGGTTAAGCCAAGTCCGGAGATGGAAGTCGAAGGCAGTTACGTGCGGTTGAACACTGAGGTTTATGGCGGGCCGATTCGCAGTACCTGGATGGACCGGCCATTAGCGGTTGCCGGACGGGTGATGTTGAAAAGCAGCGACGTCCTCAACCCGCGTACGGTTTTGGTAAATATCAAACGTCCGATTTTGATTATTCCCAATCTTGCCATTCACATGAACCGCGAAGTTAATAGCGGCGTGGAACTAAACCTGCAGAAGGACACCTTGCCGTTGCTGGCGCATATCAATCAACAGCTTTCCAAGGGCAATTATTTGCTGAATACGGTTGCTGCTGAGTTGGCTGTCGATGCTGCTGAAATTTTGGATTATGATTTGTTTTTGTATGAATATGAAAAAGGCTGTATTGTCGGTCTTAACAACGAGTTTATTTCCAGCGGCCGCCTTGATGACCTGGCGATGGTGCATGCCGGGATTAATGCACTTGTAAGCAGTACCGGAGCGCGTGCTACAAATGTGATGGTCGCGTTTGATAATGAAGAAGTGGGCAGTCGCACCAAGCAGGGGGGCGATTCGCAGTTTTTGGCAAATGTGCTGGAGCGGATTGTTATTTCCGCCGGTGGCGGCCGGGAGTGTTTCATGCGGGCGCTCGCTCAATCGTTCATGATTTCGGCAGATTCGGCACATGCCGTGCACCCGAATGTTGGTGACAAGCATGATCCGGTAAACCGGCCGGTTTTAAACGGCGGGCCGGTTATTAAATTAGCTGCCAGTCAGAGCTATACTACTGACAGCGATTCCGGTTCGGTCTATGTGCAGATTTGTAAAGCGGTCGGGGTGCCGGTACAAAAATTTGTCAACCGCTCGGATTTGGTCGGCGGTTCGACCATCGGCCCGATATCTTCGACCCATCTGGACATCCGTGCCGTGGATATCGGTGCGCCGATACTGGCAATGCATTCAGTTCGTGAACTATGCGGAGTTAAAGATCATTACTATATAATCAAATCATTCGAAGAGTTTTATAATATATAGATGATTTCTGATTATCGAAAAATTATTTTTGCGCCCCGCGCATTGCGGGGTGCTTTTTTGAATGAGCGCAGATACGCCGAGAGGAATTATGGTACGTAAACTTTCAGAACCGGATAATGAAAAAGCGCTGCAATTTTTATATGCTGATTTTGATTTTAATGCTATGATAATCGGCGATATAATAAACTATGGGTACGAATCGGACACGGTTGATGTTTGGGGCGATTTTTCCGGTGCGGACGAATTAATTGCGGTACTGTTGCGCTATGACAATTTCTTGATGATTAGTGCGCAACCGGATTATAACGGCTTAGCTTTTATTCCCGTCATCGACAGCTATCTGAAATTTGAATCGATTAGCGGCAAGGCGGAGATAATTAAGCCGCTGGCGACAGCGTTGCACAGAAAATGGCTGAACAAAACTTATATGCGTCTGAAAACACTGGCTAACGCCCAACCATATACCGTTACAGTTGAGCTGGCAACAGCAAACGAAGTCCAATCGATTGATGATTTACTGGTCAGTGTGGAATTCGGTTTTTCGCACGGCGAGATAGTCGAGCGTTATCTGCGGACGGTAAAACGGCATGAGGTGCGTTATTTTGTTATCAAACAGGATGGTAAAGTTGTGGCCTGTGCTGCCACTGCCGCCGAGTGTGCTGATTCCGCAGTAATCGTTTCGGTGTGCTGTCGCAAAGAATATCGCAGGCGAGGGTATGCCGAGGCCTGTATGCGGGAATTATGCACAAAGCTGAGCAGTGAAGGCAAGCAGCTCTACTTGTTTTGTGAAAATCCGGTTGCCAAAAAAATGTACGAAAAATTGGGATTTGTGACCATTGGTCAGTGGTCGATGATTGAAACGGAGGAAAATTAATATGCAAAAAATCATGGGATTTATGCAAAAACTGGGTAAAACTTTCATGTTGCCGGTAGCATTGCTTGCGGCGATGGGTATCATGCTGGGAATTGGCAGCGCGTTTACCGGTTCGCAAGTAGTCAAAGATTTCCCGTTTCTCGGTAATTGGTTAATCCAACTGGTTTTTAACTTCATGGCAACGGTCGGTTCGTTTGCGTTTGCCAATCTTGCAGTGATGTTCGCAGTAGCGATTCCGGCGGGAATGTGCCGCTATGAAAAAGGTGTAGCAGGTTTTGCTGGTTTTGTCGGCTTTGTCGTCATGAATATGTCGATAAACTTTTATTTAAATGCGGCAGCAATTATCGCCGAGCCCAAATTGATGAAGACTATGGGTCAGGCAATGATTATGGGCTTGCAGACTATCGATACCGGAATTCTCGGCGGTATTGCGGTCGGAATTATTGTCTACCGGTTGCACGAACGGTTTTATAACGTCAGCTTGCCGGACGCGTTTGCCTTCTTTGGCGGCGCGCGCTTCGTGCCGATTGTGTCAGCATTTGTGATGAGCATTGTCGGATTACTGGTGCCGATTATCTGGCCGGTATTTAATTTTATTATCTTTGGAATCGGTACGCTGATCGCATCAGCCGGGGTGTTCGGGCCGTTCTTGTTTGGCGCCGGTGAGCGGTTATTGATTCCGTTTGGATTGCATCATATTTTGGTCGCGATGATCCGGTTTACTCCGGCCGGCGGCAGTATGGTTGTTGGCGGTGAGCAAGTATTCGGTGCGCTGAACATTTTTTATAAACAATTGGCGGATCCGAACACCCGTGAATTTAGCTGGCAGGCAACACAGTTTTTGTCACAAGGAAAAATGCCGACGTTTTTGTTTGGGCTGCCGGCGGCAGCGCTTGCAATGTATCGGTCAGCCCGCTTTGAGAACCGGCCGGTGGTTAAGGGATTGTTCATTTCCGGAGTAATTGCCTGCATGGTCGGTGGGATTACTGAGCCGCTGGAATTTTTGTTTTTGTTTGTAGCGCCGTTCTTGTATTTGTTTCACGCAATCATGACCGGGCTGGGGTTTATGGTCATGGGATTGTTCCATGTTACTATCGGAAACACCGATGGCAATATTATTGACTTTCTGGTGTTTGGCGTACTGCAGGGAGCGCGAACCAAGTGGTATCTGGTACCGGTAGTTGGTGTGGTCTGGTTTGCAGCCTACTATTTCGTTTTCAGTTGGGCGCTAAACCGCTACGATTTACAAACCCCGGGTCGTGAAGAAGTAACCGAAGAAACAGCCAGCGCATTGCCGCAGAAGTCGCTTAAAGATTATAATGCTGAAAAAGTGCTTGCGGCACTGGGTGGTAAAGATAATATAACTTCGTTGGAAAACTGTATCACCCGGTTGAGGCTGACGTTGAAAAACGGCAAGGTAGTCGATGAAAAAGTATTAAAAAGCTGCGGCGCGCTGGCGGTGATAAAATTATCAGAAAATAACATTCAGGTGGTTATCGGGCCACAAGTTCATCTGCTGAAAACTCAACTGGACAGGCTGATGGGGAACTAGACTATTTGCTATGACTGACAGGGGATGGATGTTATGGATAGAAAGTTCATCAACAAGATATGGTTGTGGAATATTGTTTTAGCGGCGCTACTGCTCGCCGGAATTTGTTTTTTGTTTTTAAACCGAAGCTATCTGGAACTTAATCCCTGGGGCACTTATGACTATGGCTATGAAGCTACACGAGTGAATTGTGGCGATGACGGTAAACTTTATGCGCGTTTGTCTTCGGCTCAGGAACTGTTCAAAATCAATCTAAGCGGTGAAATTGAGCAGTTGATAACTTTTGAAAAATTGCCGCTAAATGCGATTGTCGAGCAGTTTGCAATTGACAAAACCGGTAATATTTTTACCGTGGAAATCGATCCCGGTGTACTACTGGAGAGCCAAACAGCATACAGTATCAAAAAATATGATAAAAATGGCGAATTATTGGCTGTTATCACCGAGTTTTGCGGAACAAACGATATTAACAGTTTGCTAGTATCGCCGGTAAGTTGTTTTGAAAGCAAGGACGGGGTATTATATTTTGCAAAAATAACTGATACAGCGGTTGAAATCCAAAAGTATGACCAGAATGGGCTGCATGCGGTTATGACTTGTGAAAAAGATCCGGCAACGGTTAGTGATATTGATGACTATGATTACTCTATCGATACGAATACACTGATATTGTCGCTAAAAAATGGCCGGATTATTAGCCGCGCCGCAAATGGCAAGGAAGAAACTGCCAATGCCCGCTGGCCGGGAGAAGTTACCTGGAATCTCAATAGCGATGCTAACGGCGGCTTCTACTATACTGATTTAAGCAGCAGTCGTATCTATAATGTCAACCGGCTGCATAACGACCGCCGGACGATGATTGATCTTACCCGGGAAAATGAGTTGATCGATGCCAATTTGTATGATGCAATTCTGCGCAATTATTCTGTCAGCAGCAACGGCACTATCTGCCTCAACGGGCGCAAGAATATCCTGCTGATATCGCCGGAAGGGAAAATTCGAAGCCTTCCGGCAAGCGGGAAATTTTCCCGGGGGTTTCAATGGCTGCTTTGCGCGGTGTGGGCGGTTGCAGTGCTTTGTCTGCTACTGGCATTGTATTTTGCAGTAATATTATTGCGTTATTGTATTCGCTATCCGACTGAGCTGGCAACAGTTATGTTCTATCTGTTTCTCATCGCCGTGGCCGGGGTGATGGCGGCTAAACTGACGCATGGCAATGTGCTGCGCGATTATGAAAAAACATTGGTAAAGGAAAATCAGCAGCTGGCAGTTATTGCTGCCCGGTTTTTTGATGAACGGTCAATCGGGGCCATAAACGGCAAGTTTGATTATGATAAACCGGAATTTAAAACATTGCAAAATGAGGCTGAAAAAGTTTTCCGGCCGGCTGGTGAAAAAGATCTGAGCGCCGACCGGACCTTTGTTTTGTATAAAACTGACGGCAAGATGCTGCGGCTGCTGGTTTCCAACAGCTGGAGCAGTTTGTGGCAACCTCTGCCGCGCAACGAAAGCAGCAGTGGCTTGTATGAGCTGATCGAACAAAAAAAATGTGACAGCGTGACCGAGCAATTCGGCAAGAAAACCTATATCAACAGCTATGCGCCGGTTATTGACAAAGATGGCGAAGCAATTGGTCTGGTGTGCGTGAATTTCGATTTAAGCAATATTTACAATGAATTGCGGGCACAATTTTGGCGCGATATGATCGGCCTGATATTTCTGCTGATTACTTTCCATCTGATTATTGTCGAGCTGAATCACTTGATCAGCGCTTGGAAAAGCTCGCGAATGGCGGGAACATCCTTACGGGAAAATACGTCGGTTATCCGGTTAGTTTCGTTTTTGACATATATGACGGTGAGCATGTCGCTGCTGTACTGCGCGGCGCGCATCGCCCAATTTGACCAGACGGCGCTTGCGCTTCCTAAAGAGCTTGTTATGGCGTTACCGTTTGCCGTAGAAATGCTGTCGATAGTGACACTGAATCTGTTTATAGCCAGCTACATGGATCGCTGGGGCTGGAAACCGCAAATGATCGTCGGAGTAATTTTAATGATTATCGGTTGCGCAATGACCTGGCAGGCGGAGAGCCTGACACTGTTTTTGCTTGGGCGGGTATTCAACGGCGCGGCTTTTGCGGTGCAGGTAAATGCGCTGAAAGCCTTTATCGTCTGCGAAACCGATCTTGAGCAGCGGAAAATCGGACAGGCGGAGCGGACGACCGGACGGTTTGCCGGCGGTTTGTGCGGCATAACTATCGGTACGTTGATTGCTACCTACGCGACGATACAGACAACTTTCTTGTTCAGCGCACTAATTGCGTTGCTGTTGTTGGTTGCGGTGTGGTTGCTGACCAAAAATCGCCATATTGCAGTAATGAAAGCTGATAAAATCAGTACGGCGAAAGCGTTTGGCATAATGCTCAAAGAGCCGCGAATACTGTTTTTCCTGCTGCTGGTATTTTTTCCGCTGTATTTTCTGGACGGGTTCAATAGTTATCTGGTACCGGTAGTAGTGAAAAATTCGAATTTAAACAAAGACTATATCGGCTATGCATCGTTTATTGTATATTTATGCTGTGCTTATTTTTCCAAACCGCTGTCATTGAAACTGAGCAAAAAAGTATCGCTGTATCTGTGCATTATCGGCGGCTTGACATTGTACCTGATCGCAACGGTTGTGTTGCAGGTTATAGGAAATCTTGCCGGGATCTTGCTTGCCAGCGTAATATTTGGTATCGGCATCAGCATCAACGGCGGATTGATCACCGAGATGTTTTTACGGTCATATATCGCTAAACGAATGGGCGCCAACAACATGAATAATATCTGCGGCATCCTTTTTGCGGTAAAAAGTGGTCTTGGACCGGTGCTGCTCGGCGTATGCTGGAAGTTCGCAGCGGGCAACGGCATATTGCTGTATTGCGGACTGGCCGTTATTTTGGCAGCAGTATATTTCGTTTTTTACCGGCAAGATATAGCGCACGACAATGAAGCCTGATTGTTGTTTGTTAACCTTGACAAAATTATTAAAATTTAAAATGATCTGAGGATGGTATATGAGCAAATATAATTTTGATGAAATGATTGACCGGCGCGGAACATACTGTACGCAGTGGGATTATATTGCTGACCGGTTTGGACGCGGCGATTTACTGCCGTTTACAATATCAGATATGGATTTTGCGGCTCCGCCGCAGATTATCGCTGAACTGGAAAAGCGGATGAAGCATCCGGTGTTTGGTTACAGCCGCTGGAATCATGCTGAGTTTCGTGATACGATAACCAACTGGTATCAACGCCGGTATCAGTGCGCAGTCGGCAGTGAAACGGTAATATATTCGCCGGCGGTGTTGTTTTCGATAACGCTGCTGCTGGAATTGTTAACGCAGCCCGGTGACGGAGTTATCATCCAAAACCCGGCGTATGATGCATTTTTCCGGTTGATACCGGCGAGCGGTTGTCGCGTGGTGGTCAATAATCTGTTGGAAAATCACGGCGAATACCGGCTTGATTACGCTGATCTTGAGCGTTGCGCGAAAAATGCGCGGGTTCTAATCTGGTGCAACCCGCACAATCCGACCGGACGGGTGTGGACTGCCGAAGAAACGCAAGCGGTGGTGGATATTTGCCGCAGAAATAACGTGAAAATAATCAGTGATGAAATCCATTCCGATATTGTCTATGCGCCGAACAAATTCATTTCGCTGGCGGAATATCCGGGTGAAGATTTGTTCGTTGTGACTTCCGCTTCAAAGACGTTTAATATTCCCGGATTGCAGGGTTCTTATGGATTTATTCGCGATGAAAAAATTCGTAATGGTTTTCTGGATTTATTGAAGAACAAATATGCGCTATCCTGTCCGTCAATTTTTGGCATGTACGGAATTATTGCTGCGTATCGCGATTGTGACGACTGGCTGGATGAATTGGTCAGCTATTTGTCCGGCAATATGGAATGTATCGAGCAGTTTGTTTTGGAAAACAAACTGGGAATTGATTTTCATAAACCACAGGGAACATATCTTGCCTGGCTGGACTGTTCACGGTTGGGAATGACAGATGCCCGGTTGCAAGAACAGTTGATTAATAACGGCAAGGTCGCGATTATGTCCGGCGCCAATTACGGCAAAAGCGGTTTTTTGCGGTTGAATGCCGGTTGTTCGCGTGCCAAACTCGTTGACGGATTACAACGTTTGAAAAAATCAATCTAATCACATAAGGAGCAAAATGATTGAATTATTAGCGCCAGCCGGTAATATGAAGGCTTTGATAGCGGCAGTTCAAGGCGGCGCCGATGCGGTGTATCTTGCCGGAAAAATGTTTGGCGCGCGCAGCAGCGCAACCAATTTTGAGCTCGATGAATTAAAAACGGCCGTTGAATATGCACACACAAGAAATGTGAAAATTTATGCTGCCGTCAACACTTTGATTAAAGATAGTGAATACAATGAGCTAGGCAGTTTTATCGCTCAATTGTGTGAATGCGGAATCGACGCTCTGATTGTGCAGGACATCGGGGTCGTGGAGTACTTGCGCCGGAATAATGCTACTATCCCGATTCATGCCAGTACTCAGATGACGATTCATAACCGGCTTGGGATAGATTTTGCCGCGAGCTGCGGTATCAATCGCGTGGTATTGCCGCGTGAGCTGTCGTTGACCGAGATTGCTGAATTGACCGCACATGCCCATTTAAATAACGTTGAGACCGAAGTGTTTATTCATGGTGCGCTCTGCTATTCGATATCCGGCCAGTGTTTAATGAGTTCGCTAATTGGCGGGCGCAGTGGCAATCGCGGCAAATGTGCCCAGCCGTGCCGGTTGCCGTATGCGCTTGAATATAGCGGCAAAACAGCTCCGCTCAGTGTCAAGTTTCCGTTATCGCCGAAGGATTTGCAGAGCTTTGAGCATATTGGCAGATTAATTGATTGTGGCGTAACAGCGTTTAAAATTGAAGGACGATTAAAGCCGCCGGAGTACGTCTATGCGGTTACCAAAGCCTATCGGCAAGCAGTTGACAAACATATTAACGGGGAATTGGTTGGATTTGATACCAGCGTCAGCAAAATTTTCAACCGCGGCTTAACTGATGGCTATTTAGCTGGTGAAATATCGGAAAATATGCTGAGCAGTTATCGTCCGAATAACCGCGGTGAATTGATCGGTAGTGTTGGAAGCATAAGCGAACAACAGTTAGCAGAGTTGCAAGTTGCCAAAGATGATTTGTTTGTCGCTGATTTGAACGGAATCGAACGCAGTTTGAAAGTAAATATGATTAACGGAAAACCGGTAATTGATTCCCTGAAAAGTTTGCCGGCTAATGCGATACTCTACCGGGTTCGCGACAGCAGTTTTGAAAAAATAATTCAAAATGAATTAGAAAGCGAAGCGCGAAAAATTGCAATTGAGTTGTTCTGTAAGCTGGAGTTGGGGCAACCGCTTAAATTGCGTGCGGTCGATGACCGGGGAAACAACGTCGAGGTTGACGGTGAAAAAATTGCCGAAACTGCTCAAAAAACGGCGCTGGCAGCCGAAAAAGTTACAGCTCAGCTTGGCAAAACCGGCAATACGCCTTACCGCATAATTGCTTGTGGTTGTGAAATCGCCGATGATTTAGCGTTGCCTGTTAGTGAAATTAACGAAACCCGGCGAAAGCTTTTGGATAAGCTGTCGGTAGTGCGGTTGAAAAACAGTACTAAACACGAATTTCGTTGCAGTTTTCAACTACCAAAGAAGAGTTCGCGTGCTGACGAAAACACCGGGGAAATTATTGTTTGCGCCGACACTGAACAATCATTGTCTGCTGCTCTGACGGTTCATGAAGTACAGGGTGTTATTGCGGCGTTGGAGTGCTTAAACAACGAACCGCTTGACGTCGATCAGATAATCAGATTAGCGAAAGCAGCCGAAGTGCATGAAAAGAAATTTTATCTGGAATTTCCCCGGGTTATATTTCCCGACAAGCTAGAATATTTTCAGATAATGGCCAACCGGTTACAGGGAGTCAGGATAACCGGAATTTATGGCAGTGTTGGTGCACAGCATTTTGCCGACATTTTGAATTGTCAAATGTTTGCTGGATTTGGCACGCCGTTATTTAACACATTTGCGGTAGCCAAACTGGCAACGAGTGGTTATGCAGGCGGTTTGGTGTCGCCGGAGCTGAATTTTGAGCAGATTAGCCGTTTGAATCTTCCGGCTGATTTTCAGATCGAAGTTTTGGCGTATGGCGCCCTGGAGTTAATGCAGAGCAGGATTTGTCAAATCGGCGTGCATTATTCGCAAAAAGTCGGTGAACATTGCATGAAAAGTTGTAAAACAGATAACCGGTTAAAATTAGTTGATCGCACCGATGTAAAATTTCTCACCGTCACCGACCAGTTTTGCAACATGCATCTATTCAATTCGCGGCTGCACAACTGCGCTGGCCACTGCCAGCGCTTGCTTCAATGCGGTGTAACGCGATTTAGAATCGATGCGCGGCTGCTGGTTGACGGTGAACTACAGCGCGCCTGCAAGCAATTATTTACTGAAGTTAGCGGTGGGGCAGCAGCATTTTTTAACCAAATTCAACATACCCGCGGTCATCTGTTGCGTGGTGTAGATTAACCGCATAAGTGAGGCGTAATGAACGATTCAGTATTTCGGGTACTGGAATATGAACAGATAAAGAAAAAATTGGCAGCCAAAGCCGTATCGGATCTTGGCAAAGGACTGTGCGCGGATATTGCACCAAAGTTTGATATTGATGATATCAAACTTTGTCTTTTGCAAACTGACGAAGCGGTGTCGGTGTTGCTCACCGCGGCCCATGTTCCGTTGGCTGGTTTTTTTGATGTGCGTTCGGCGGCGCATCGGGCACTACTCGGCGCGATACTTGATCCGCACGAATTGCTGAAAATTGCTCAAACCATGAACGTTGTGCGGAGAATGAAAACTTTTTTAAGCGAGCTTGAGGGTGATTATAACTATTTACAGGAAATGACCTATCGAATTATGCCGCAAAAATTTTTGGAAGAGGCGATTACCAACGCAGTTGACGATTCCGGAGAAATTCGGGATAGCGCCAGCCATGAGCTGAACAAAATCCGCAAAGAAATGCGGGTGCTGCGCAGCCGTATAAAAGAGAAAATCGATTCGCTGGTGCGGTCTCAGGAAAATCACAAATATTTTTCCGATGCCGTGGTCACGATGCGGAATGACCGCTATGTAATTCCGGTGAAACAGGAGTATCGCAGCCAGTTTCCGGGAATTGTCCACGATACATCCGGCAGCGGTGCGACAGTGTTCATTGAACCAATGGCGATAGTAAACATCAATAATGATCTGAAACAATTGGAAAGCAAGGAAAAGCACGAGATTGAACGGATACTGACGGCGCTGTCACTGGATGTTGGCAGGTTTAGCGACGCGATAACCGAATCGTGTGTCGCACTCTCGGAGTTGGATTTCGTTTTTGCCAAGGGAAAACTGGCGCTGGAGCTGAAGGCAACTTTGCCGGAATTAACCAGTGAAAAATGCTACCGGTTGCGCAAGGCGCGGCACCCGCTGATTGATTCCAAATGCGTCGTTCCAATCGACGTGGTGTTTGGCACACCTAACAATCTGCTGTTAATAACCGGTCCTAATACCGGCGGCAAGACTGTCACGCTTAAGACGATCGGGTTGTTGACGTTAATGGCGCAATCCGGTTTATTTATTCCGGCGGATAGTGGTTCGAAATTGCCGTATTATACCGATGTATACGTTGATATCGGCGATGAGCAAAGTATCGAACAAAATCTGAGCACTTTTTCCGGGCACATGCGTAACGTTACCCGAATTATTGAAAACGTCTGCTCGGGTGATTTAGTATTGTTTGATGAAATTGGCGCTGGTACCGATCCGGAAGAGGGGGCAGCGCTGGCACAGTCGATATTGGAACAATTAATTGCAGTTAACTGTGTTACAGTTGCGACCACACATTATGGTGCATTGAAAAATTTCGGTTACAACAACGAAAGTGTCAAAAATGCCAGCGTGGAATTTGATATAAACACCCTTTCACCTACTTACCGGTTGCTGATTGGTGTTCCCGGCAGCAGCAACGCTTTTGCGATTAGTAAGCGGCTGGGGCTGGATGAAAGTGTAATTGACCGCGCAAAACAGCTGGTCAGCCATGAACATACGGCGCTGGAAAATGTTCTAGGTAAAATTGATGCGGACATGAAACAGGCTAATGACGAGTTATTGCAAGTAAAAATCTTGCGCGAACAAACGGAAAGAATAAACAAAGAAGCTAAAGCAAAGCTTGATGCGGTAACTATGAAGCGCGACGAGCTGGTGGAGAAAGCACGTAAAGAAGCCGGTGATATCGTACGCCGGGCGCGGGCCGAAGCTGAATATGTAATAGCTGAATTGCGAAAAATTCAGACCAAGAACGTTGACAAGCAGCAAGATGAAATTAACGCAATGCGGAAATTGTTGGTTGAAACGCAACAAAAAATTGAAGTTGAAGAGCAGTCTGATAAATTTGATACTTATGATGGCGAAATTACAGCTGGTAAAAATGTATTTATTGCTTCGTTAAATCAAGCCGGTATTGTCGAAAGCATCAGCGGGAATAACGCGCTGGTACAGATTGGTGCGTTAAAAACAACTATCGCTTTGAAAAAACTTAAACTGGTGCGTAACCGCGCCGAGGCGCGGGCAATCACTGCCCGGACTTTTACCGGCGAAATTGCCATGCGCACCGTACAACGGACGCTGGATATCCGCGGCAAGATGGTTGAAGAAGTATTGCCCGACGTGGACAAGTTTTTGGATGACGGTGTTATGTCCGGGTTGAATGAATTGATGCTTATTCACGGCAAGGGAACGGGAGCATTGCGCAGCGGAATCCGAGACCACTTAAAACAACATCCGCACGTTAAATCCATCAGTATTGCCGAATATAACGAAGGCGGTAACGGCGCTACGCTGATTAAATTGAATTAAACGCCAACTTTTTGTGAAATGTGCAAATCATTGCAGGAAATGAAAAATAATTGTCGAATTAATCAAGTAAATTATTTTTTAGGAGTTGATTAAGCTGGATATTTTTGTAGAGAACATTAGCCGGCTGCTGTATTCGCTGTTATATTTTATTGAGCAGGAATCTGACAATACTGCAAAAATTGAAATTGATGTTCCAATGTATCTGCAATTTTCTAACGCGTTTGATGAGTACAGTTATCGGAATGCTATTGCCAATTTTCTCGCGCACCATGGTATTGCGATCAACCGTGAATTTTTTGAAACGACACTTACGCTTCGCCAGCTTTCAAATGAATTGGAGCAGGCTGAGCTGGTAGCGGAAAGTCAGTTTGCTGATTTACTCAAGTCGATCAGAATATTTGTTTTACGCAACGAGGAAGCCCGCTATGCAGCTATGGAAAATAATCAATTGCATTATTCTGCATATCTTCACTAAATTCGCATAATAACGAGGTGGATTAATGGAACCTAAATATTTCAAGAAAGTTTTAGACCATGGCGAAGTGGCAATAATAAACTGGATGGGCAGTGACGATACCATTGCCGAAGCGGCGCGGGTCAGTTACAAAAAAGGTACAAACAAAACTAGTAATAACGCGCAGCTAATCCGGTATCTGATGCGGCATAAACACACGTCACCATTTGAAATGGCGCAAATACAGCTTTATATAAAAGCGCCGATATTTGTTATGCGTCAGTGGATGCGCCATCGCACCTGGTCTTATAACGAAGTTAGTGGCCGTTATTCCGAGATGATTTGTCAATCGTATGTTCCGGATGTGGAATTGATGACAACGCAGGATCAGAAAAACCGGCAAGCCCGTACTGAATCAACTATTCCCGCAGCTGCTGAAATACATGACAAGTTAGCCGAAAGTCAGCAAAAATTGTATAATGATTATCAATATTGCTTAAACAACGGCCTGGCGCGCGAGCTGTCGCGGATAAACCTGCCACTGGCGCTATATACTGAAGTTGTCGCCAGCGTTGATTTGCATAATTTGCTGCACTTTTTATCGCTTCGATTAACCGAACATGCCCAGTACGAAATCAGGGTGTATGCCGAAGCCATTGCTGAAATGCTCGTGGAAATATTTCCGGCGGTTATGCAAGCCTGGAATGATTGTGAGCGCGGCAAACTGGTACTTACACAGCAAATGGCGGAAAATCTGGCGGAATTGTTCAAATTCGTCACAAAAAATATCAGCTCTGAGCAAAAATCAGAGCTGAATGATAAAATAAACGCATTTGCATGGACATCAAAGTCCGAACAGGCTGATTTTGCAAATATTGTTGGACACTTGTTATTGTGACGCTAAGCGGATTTGAAAATCTCGATTTCCAGGTGAAAAGTATTCGTTGTATAAAAAAAAATCATTTTTGCACTAATAAATAAGCAGTCGTAACGACGGCTTATTTGTTGGTGTTTTTTTATTTTGGCGTTGATAAAAATATCAGTTAAGTGTAGCTTAAAAAAGTTGAGGGAGAGAGTTATGAAACAGTCGAGAAAAATTCGTCGCAGTTGGTTAAAAAGTATTCCGGAATGGATGAAATGCTTTTGTTTGTCGGCATCGAAAAAAGCCCGACGCATTAGCCAATGGACCATCGAGAAGAAGCGGCGGATAAAGAAATATGTCAAAGGCGCCTGCAGCTTGGTTGGTTCGGCTTGCCGCGTCCAGTTTGCTACCGTCAAATCCGGCTTGCATGCCTACAGTAAAGAGTGGACAACAGCCCTGCTCACCGCCGGACTGGTAGTTTCTCCGCTAGTGGTTGACGCTGCGCCTGAAGGCGGTGTGGTTGTCGGCGGTCAGGCTACAATAATCCGGGCCGGGGATGTTACTAATATCGCACAGGCCAGTCAGCGCGCTGCTATCGACTGGACGAGTTTTAATATTGCCGCCAAAGAAACCGTCAATTTTCAGCAGCCGAATTCGCAAGCCGTTGCCCTCAACCGGGTATTGGGAAATAACCCGACAGAAATATACGGACATTTGAATGCGAACGGGCAAGTGTACTTGTCCAACCCCAACGGGATGGTGTTTGCGTCGGGGGCGCAAATCAACGTTGCCGGATTGATTGCAACAACATCGCATGTCGATCCGCTGGCATTCATGAATAACGGCACAATCAATACCAGCGAACGGAACAGCTCGATTAGTAACCAGGGCAGTATCTTCGCGAGCGGTATGGTGCGGATCGAAGGTGCAACCGCAATCAATAATAGCGGATTAATAAAAGCTCAGAGCATAAGCAACGCAGACGGGAAAGTTATTCTCAGTGGCGCCCAGAACATCACGAATGCTGGAACGATAGATAGTGGCATTAACGGGATAATTGACATCAGCGCCCGCAGCAATATCGCGACGGAAATTGGTGGTGCGAGCATCAACGGTGAACTGAAGGCCGGTGGCGGCAGGGTAACAATCGACGCGGATTTAGTTGGAATTGGCGGCAACATCAACCTGACAAGTGTAACCGGCGGAACCTTGCAACTAACTGCCGCAACCATTATGCAGACGGCGAATGCCGCGATTCAAGCCGACGGGGAAGATGTTGGCGGTAACATCAGCTACAAAGCCGTCGATGGAGTGTTGCTGTCCGGCGCAATCCGGGCAAACGGCGCTCGCGGCGGCGCAGTAGAAATATTAGGCAAAAATATCAACCTGCAGGCAGCGGGGATAAGCGCCAAGGGAACAACGGACGGTGGCCAGATAAACATCGGCGGTGATTGGCAGGGAAGCGGCGAACGCCGGCATGCGGCAAATACTTATGTTAATTCGGCAACCGAACTGGATGTATCAGCAACCGCTGGACAAGGCGGAACGGTAGTTGTGTGGTCGGACAAAGCGACTGGATATTATGGCGTGATCGATGCCGCTGGACAGAACGGACAAGGCGGTGCGGTAGAAGTGTCCGGTTTGGGCGATTTGCTGTACGCCGGACAGGTAAATGCTGGTGTGGGCGGCAAGTTGTTGCTTGATCCGAAAAACATCACCGTTGGCGTGGCTAATCCATTTCAAAACACACCAATGGTTATGAACCAGAGCGCTGTTACCGGCGGCACTTTGTCCACAAATTTTGGAACAAGCGTAATAACCACAACAACCGGAGACTATTTAATTGGCGACGATGGCTGTACTGTTGGCGGAGTGACCGGCGGGGCGATCTTTTTGTTCGATAAGGCCTCAGGTGCGCTAAAGGCGACATTGTATGGTTCGCATGATGGTGATGCTGTCAGCACCGCGTCGGACAAGATTCTGACAAACAACGGTACGGCTACCGGAAAATACGTGTTTGCCTATGTCACTTGGAACGGCAATCGCGGCGCGGTGAGTCTTGTTGATCCGGCAACGATTACCGGTGTCAACGCGGTTTCTGCGGTTAACAGCTTGGTGGGGACGCAGGCAGGGGACAATGTTGGCCATGATGTAACAGCCTTAAGCAACGGCAATTATGTGGTTGGTTCACGTAGTTGGAAAAACGGGACGGCGGCTAGCGCCGGTGCTGCGACCTGGGGCAACGGCGCGAGCGGAGTTACCGGTGTGATTTCCCCGACCAATAGCTTGGTGGGAACGCAGAAGAATGACTTGGTTGGCAAGGGTGGTATAATAGCCTTAAGCAACGGCAACTATGTGGTTGATTCAAATTTTTGGGCGAACGGGACGGCGGCTCAGGCCGGTGCGGTGACCTGGGGCAACGGCACGAGCGGAGTTACCGGTGTGATTTCCCCGACCAACAGCTTGGTGGGAACGCAGGTGTATGATGCGGTTGGCCTTAGTGGGATAGCAGCCTTAAGCAACGGCAACTATGTGGTTGGTTCAAATAATTGGGCGAACGGAACGATGGTTTGCGCCGGGGCGGCGACCTGGGGCAACGGCACGAGCGGAATTACCGGTGTGATTTCCCTGACCAACAGCCTGGTGGGGACACAGGCGGAGGACAATGTTGGCCATGATGTAACAGCCTTAAGCAAGGGCAATTATGTGGTTGGATCGAAACTTTGGTCGAACGGGACAGTGGCTGCCGTCGGTGCTGCGACCTGGGGCGACGGCACGAGCGGAATTACCGGTGTGATTTCCCCGACCAACAGCCTGGTGGGAACGCAGGAGGATGATGAGGTTAGCAAGAGTGGTATAACAGCCTTAAGCAACGGCAATTATGTGGTTGGTTCAAATAATTGGGCGAACGGGACGGAGCTCTTCGCCGGTGCTGCGACCTGGGGCAACGGCACGAGCGGAGTTACCGGTGCGGTTTCCTCGACCAACAGTCTGGTGGGGACGCAGCGTGGCGATAATGTTGGCCTTTGGGCAACGGCCTTAAGCAACGGCAACTATGTGGTTCGTTCATATTTTTGGGCGAACGGGGCGGAGTCCTTCGCCGGAGAGGCGACTTGGGGCAATGGCACGAGCGGAATTACCGGTGTGGTTTCCTCGACCAACAGCCTAGTTGGGACGCATGCGAGCGACAAGGTTGGCTTTGATGTTACGGCCTTAAGCAACGGCAATTATGTGGTTGGTTCATTTTACTGGAGGAACGGGGGGGAAGCGGCTGGCATAGGTGCTGCGACCTGGGGCAATGGCACGAGCGGAATTACCGGTGCGGTTTCCTCGACCAACAGTCTGGTGGGGACGCAGAAGGAGGACTGGGTTGGCGTTGAGGTAAAAGCCTTAAGCAACGGCAATTATGTGGTTCGTTCATATAATTGGGCGAACGGGACTGTGGCTCAGGCCGGTGCGGCGACATGGGGCAATGGCACGAGCGGAGTTACCGGTGTGATTTCCTCGACCAACAGTCTGGTGGGGACGCAGGCGAGCGACTTTGTTGGCATTGTAGTAACAGCCTTAAACAACGGCAATTATGTGGTTGGTTCACGTAGTTGGAACAACGGGACTGTGGCTCAGGCCGGGGCGGCGACCTGGGGCAATGGCGAGAGCGGAGTTACCGGTGTGATTTCTCCGATCAACAGCTTGGTGGGGACGCAGGCGGGGCAAAAACTTGGGGGTCATATTTATGATGACGCAATAAACAATCGCATACTTGCAGGAGACGATTTTAATAGCGCCGTTTATGCTTACAGCAACGTTGTTAGCGCCGCCGCGCTGCTCAATCAGCTGGATGCGTATGCTACACAGCCGACTGCCAGTTTAACCACTTTGGCAAGCACGATTACCAACGCCTTGAACCAAGGCACCGATGTTACCTTCAAGGCTAATAATGACATCATGATCAACCAAAACGTTATATCAACCAACACCACGGCAGGCGTTTTCCGTCTATACGCCGGACGTAGTATTAATATCAACGCCGATATTACCGTGAGCGCGTTTAGCGCGGTGGCTAATGAAACAGTGGCGGATGGTGTAATAGCTGCTGACCGCGACCCGGGTGCTGGCAATATTATTATGGCTAGCGGAACAACGCTGCGGGTAACCAGCGGCGCTACGCTAGGTATCCTGAACGGTTTTACCGGCGGCTCTATAGCGCTTGCGAATATAACCGCCAATACGATTAATGCAAACGCTGTTGGTAATCTGACAATTCTCTCTGACGCGACGATAACAACTGGTGCAACCGGCAACGCTTTGATGCTGGCAACCAGCGGGAACTTCATCAATAGTGGTGGTGCTGCAGCGCTATCGGCAACTAACGGCCGCTGGCTGGTCTGTTCGGCAAATCCGGCGGCTGATACCCGCGGCGGTTTGACTTATGCTTTCAAGCAATATAACTCGACATACGGTTCTTTAGTACTTGGAACCGGCAACGGATACCTGTATTCACTTGCACCAACCATAAGCTATACAATAGCCGGAACGGCGTCGAAGGTATATGACGGAACTACGGTTGCTCCGATAAGCGGGATTGCGTCACATGGAATAACCGGATTTATTGACGGTGACAGCGGGACGGTTACGATTACCGGCGCGAATTATGACAATAAAAATATCGGCGTTGGAAAAACTGTAAGCATAAGCACTGCGAACATTGCGGCAACTAACGGAGTGGCTACGGTGTATGGTTATTCTTCGGCACCCGGTGTTACCGGAGCCATCGGCGAGATAACCCCGAACCCCGTCCCGACACCAGAAGAAAGAGCGGCGGATCAAGCCCGGCAAGCTGCGATTAACGCCGCGAACAACGCCAATAATAATGCTAACAATACGACGAATCAAAAACAAATCGCCAATAGGCAGACGGCCCCGGTTGGAAACAGCGGCAACACCGGAACGTCCAATACAGCGGTGGCTACCGTTAGCAATCAACTGGTTGGCGGGTTGGTAACGACGACATCCAATACGCCTCCAGGCGGCGTTGCCAGCGTTATCACAATGCCGGAATCGGTAAGTTATGTCGATCACTTGGTCAGTGGCAATGAGCTTGCCAATAATGGCAACAATACTGCAGCGGTAGCCGATTACGGCAAAGTTACTGTGGAAACACCGGAGTGAGTTTGTTGAAGCTTGCTTCAACCGGGCGTTGGCGCGAAATTGACAAAAAAACAGACAGCAAAAGCCGTCTGTTTTTTTGTCAATAAAAATAATTTGTCAAACATCAATGAGTGTGTCGGTGGTTAGTTTGTATGGCGACCGTCATCGTTCGCGTGTCGGACTAAGCATATTGACCGCGCTGGGATAACCGCAATGGGCATCAGGAAGCCGCGAAAAACTCATTAAAACAGCTGTTTGATTGTGTAGTGATGTTGAGTAATTAAATAAAACACGGATGGAATTGCGTGAGCGATTTTTGAATTCACCGCTTTGTGATGCCAAAAATTTACAGTTAATTTGGAACTTGCATGCTGCTTTATTTTTCCCATCGTCCTGCTTTCCAATGCTTTCGGCAAACCGATAAATATTTGATGTTTTGCTCGTGGGTTTCGTCGTTATCGACGACAACCTGCGAGCCTTTTTTTATGGCAACACCATTTTTTACGAGCATGTTCATCGTGGCTTTTCTGCCGCAATGACAGATAGTTTTAACTTCTTCTATTGAATCGGCGATTGCCATCAGTTGAGCGCTGGCGGCAAAAGTTCCGCCCATATAGTCGGAGCGCAAGCCATAGCAGATAACCGGAATGTCTAATTCGTCAACTATATCAGCTAGTTGCTGAATTTGTTCAACGGTGAAGAACTGGATTTCGTCAAGCAATACGCAGGCAATTTTTTCCGGATAGTTTTTTACAATCTCGAAAAGATTGTCGTTGGCGAATATCGACAGCGCTTCGCGGGTGATGCCGACGCGGGATGCAACTTTGCCAGTGCCAAACCGGTTATCGATACCGGCAGTCATAATCAAAACTTTGCGGCCGCGATCCTCGTAATTGTAAGCGACTTTTAATAAATCCAAAGTCTTTCCGGCATCCATTGCTGCGTAACGAAAATAAAGTTTTGCCATATGCGTTAATTGCTCCTTTAATGCGATTTGTATAAAGTATTCGTCATTGTTGTTGTTTTTCCTGCAGTTGCTTAAAAATTTTAAGAATGATTGTGTTATAATGTGCATAAAAAAACAAAGGAAGTGGCGCAACTGCGTCCATAATGACAATGAACACTAACGAATTATTTGATAGAGCCGACAAATTTTCTGCGAAAAAAAGCAGCGCTGAACTGATTCCGACGCTTGCACAAAGTGACTTGGCGCAACAGATTTTAGGAGTATTACGGCAATTCAGTCCAAATGATCAAATTCTATTTATGAATTGCTACAACCGCAAAAAGAAGAACAGAGACTGGGCGCAATTTTTTGCGTTATTTGCAGTGCACTATGCGTACTTGCGTAAACCGCTTACCCAACTGATATTTTTCATGACCGCCGGAGGTGTGGGCATTTGGTATTTGTATGATTTGTTTACAGTTCAGGATAAAGTAACAAAAGAAAACGAATTTATCGCGCTCGAAGCGCTGGATGCTGTCAAGGGGTTATAGTTGCCTTCAAATTAGTTGGGCTGTTAAGCGGAGCATTAGTCAAAAATTTTGTCACCAGTGTTCCTTTTGTTATTTCAAGCATAAAATCGTGCCAAACTTGAGCCGGATAGTCGCCGCCGGTCAATTTGCCGAGTGTTTGATTATCATCGTTTCCCATCCAGATAATTGTGGTGTATTCCGGTGTAAATCCGCAGAACCAGGCATCGTTGTGATTCGAAGTCGTGCCGGTTTTTCCGGCTGCCGGACGGTCGATTGCGGCAGCAGTTCCGGTGCCGATTTTGAGGACATCTTCCATCATATTAATCAGTGCTATACATGACTTTTTGTCAAGTGCCTGTTTAGCGGCGCTTTTTTGTTCAAAAAGCTTTTTTTGATTGCGATCGGTAATCCTGATGATGCTGCTTGGCCGGGTATTTTTTCCATAATTAGCAATTGTCGAATAGGCCTCAGCCATCTCCAGCGGAATTACACCGTCGGTCATACCGCCGAGCGCCAATGCCAAATTATTATCATTTACCGGACCGGTTTCGACCAGTGTCGTAATTCCGGCGGCTTTGATATTTTTTTGGATATTGGTTATTCCATAGCGTGCTGTCAATTGCACGGCAATGGTATTGTAGGAATTTGCCAGTGCAGTGCGAAGTTTCATTTGACCGTGAAATTTATTGTCATAGTTGCCGGGAGCATAACCGGCATAGGAAACCGGCTGATCATCGACGAGCGAATCCGGAGTCATTCCGGCGTTGAGCGCGGTGTAATAAACAAAGGGTTTTATTGCCGAGCCCGGCTGGCGTTTGGCGAGTATTGCGCGATTGAATTGATCGGTCCCTCGTCCGCCGATGAGCGCGCGGATTTGTCCGTTTTTGTTATCAATGCAGACGAGCGCAACCTGTGGTTGCATAAGTTTGTGGGCGTCGAGGTAACTAACCGGTATTTTTTTCAATGCCTTTTCAGCAGCACGCTGATAATCGGAATTTATCGTTGTATAAACAATCAGTCCGTCCCGGTAAATCGCATCAGCGCCGTAACGTTCGACAATTTGTTCAGTAACGTAATCGGAAAAATAACCGTCGCTGTTTTCGGTTTGGCTGATTATAAAACCAGGCGGTGTTTTTTCGGCGTTGTCTTTTTGCGTTTGGTTGATGAATTTTTGTTCGAGCATTTTTCCAAGAACCAGATTCATTCGTTCCAGTGCCTGCCTGCGATTTTTGCTATCAGAATAGTAATTTGGGCTTTGCGGTACGCCGGCGAGATAAGCGCATTCAGAGAGCGTCAAATCAGCCGCATTTTTATTGAAATATTCTTTTGCGGCAGCTTGAACGCCATACACGCCGTGGCCAAAATAAACTTGGTTGATATACATTTGCAGTATTTCCGATTTGGAGTATTTGCGTTCAATTTTGAGCGCCAACAAAACTTCTTTTAGCTTTCTAAGAAAAGTTTGTTCATGACTGAGCAATGCGTTGCGCGCCAGCTGTTGCGTGATTGTACTGCCGCCTTCTGCAATGCTCATTGAGAACAAATCACTAAAGATCGCCCGGGCGATTGCGATAATGTCCACGCCATTGTGAGAATAGAACCGTTCGTCTTCGATTGCGACAACAGCGTCCGTCAGGTTTTTGGGCATTGCATTGAGTTTCACCGGAATACGATCCTCGCTACCGTGGATGCTGAAAAAGATTTTGCCGTTGCAATCCAGCAGTTGCGTGGAAGCAATCGGTGTGTCGAGTGTCGCAATATCCGGAAGCTGTGAGTTCAATGAGGTAACAAATCCGGCGCAAAGGCCGATGGTAATAATCAGAATGAACGAAAGCCAAAAAATACGCATATTCACCTGTACAAAGATATTTAAACATAACAATAATATTTACTGTAACATTATTATAGCCGATAGCTTTTATTAGTTGCAAATTAATGGTAAAATACCAGTATTGTTTTGATATGGAGAAAAAATGAGTATAGTCAGATTTAAAGGAAACAAGAACGGAATTCAATTGATGCTGGCCAGCGATGCGGAATTCGACGAACTTTTATTTGATGTGCGCGCAAAGCTTTTGGCGTCTAAAGATTTTTTTTCCGGTGGCGCCGGCGTTACGGTTTCCTGGGGCGAAAACAAGTTTAACAACAAACAAACCGACGTGCTGAAAAAATTATTATCGGAGTATGGTCTTGTCTGGGATAAAGATTTGGTCGTTGAATCACCGCAAGTCAATGTTGAAAAACTTGAACCGCGAAAAACCCCTGTGCTAACGCCAAAGAAAGTCGAAATGGACGGGTATGAAGCGCCGGCGCTGGTTATAAACAAAAACTTGCGTAGCGGCACGCGAATAATCTACGATGGCATTGTGGTGTTGTTCGGTGATATGAATCCTGGTTCGGAGATTGTTGCTGGTCGCGATATTGTGATCTACGGAACATGCCGGGGACTTGTCCATGCCGGAGCCTTTGGTGCCCGTGATGCCCGGATTGTTGCCAACAAGTTAAAGCCGATTCAAATTCGCATCGCCGATGTAATTGCCCGCGCACCAGACGGTGGCGAATGGCCGGAACAAGGCAGTAATGGGGAAGTAGCTTATATTGATAACAATACGTTGGTTGTAAAACCGATGGGGAAATAGAATATATAGTTGATAGTTTTTTTGAAGAAAATGTGGAGGAAAAATGGGTGAAGTAATAGTTATAACATCCGGTAAAGGTGGTGTAGGTAAAACTACCTGTACTGCGAGTTTAGGTACCGGATTTGCACTGATGGGCAAGCGGACAGTAATAGTTGACGCCGACATCGGGTTGCGTAATCTGGATGTAGTTATGGGCTTGGAAAACCGTATTGTGTATGATCTGGTTGATGTAGCAGAGGGCCATTGTCGTCTTAAACAGGCTTTAGTAAAGGATAAGCGTTTCGAAAATCTATACTTGTTGCCGGCTGCGCAAACGCGGGATAAAACCGCGATCACACCGGAGCAGATGACCGAAATCGCTCAGCAATTAGCGGAAGATTTCGATTATGTTCTGATTGACTGTCCTGCCGGCATCGAAGGTGGCTTTAAAAATGCTATAGCCGGTGCTGATCGCGCTGTGGTGGTTACAAATCCGGAAATGTCTTCAGTCCGCGATGCCGACCGGATAGTAGGATTGCTTGAATCTGAGGGCAAAGCGAACCCGCTGTTAATTATTAATCGGTTACGGCCGCACATGGTTAACAAAGGCGATATGATGACTGTGGACGATATTTGCGATATTTTGGCGATAAAACTTATCGGTATTATTCCCGAAGATGAATACATCATTATAGCAACCAACAAAGGCGAACCAGCGGTACTAAACGATGACAAACTTGTAGGAAAAGCCTATCGCAATATCGTACGCCGGTTAATGGGTGAAGAAATTGAATTCCTGGATCTCGATGCGCCGACTGGTTTTTTTGGAAAACTAAAACGCGCATTCGGGGTTTAGTTGCACGGAGGTTAAAGATGGATATTCTTCAGGTATTTAAAGATTGGTTAGCACCAAACAAAGAACACACCGGCAGCACTGCTAAAAACCGATTAAAGTCGATGCTGGTAATCGATCGCTCGAATGTTTCTCCGGAATTGATGAATGACATTAAAGACGATATCATAAAAGTTTATCAGAAGTATTTCGAACTTAACGACGAAGATATGGAAGTTAAATTTGATAACAATCAAAATACTGTGATATTGACAACCAGCATTTCCGTGCTGCGGGTTAAACGCAACATTGATGCGGCAAATTCAAAAGACGATAATGACTATAAACGAAACAACGCAAACAGGCAAAAAAGATAATGTTAAATTTTCCGCGACGACTGGCGCGAAATATGGATTGGCAACTGCTGGCTTTTGTAGTTGCAGTTATTGCGATAAGCATTGTAACAATCGGCTCGGCTACGCATATGAATACACCGAGTGATGACCGGTTTTGGTACGTTGGTCGTCAAGGAATGTTTGCATTATTTAACGCTGTGATCATTTTAATACTTCTGGCCTTTGATTATCGTAACTTAAAAGTTATGGCAAAACCACTGTATGTGATAAATATGCTTGCGCTAATCGGGGTAACGTTATTTGGACAGACAGCGCTTGGTGCGCAGCGGTGGATTCAAATTGGGCCGCTTAATTTGCAACCGTCCGAGTTTTCAAAAGCAATAATGATTGTGGTATTAGCGGCATTTTTAGATAACAATCAGCGGACGGTAAATTCGCCAAAAACATTATTAAAACTGGCATTAATAGTTGGGTTGCCGTTCGTGCTGGTATTAAAACAACCGGATCTCGGTACCGCTATGGTTTTTTTGGCGATTACGCTGGGGATGGTTTTTGTTAGCGGAATAAGTTACAAATATATTGCCGGTGCAGCGGTGGCTGCTATTGCAGCATTTCCAGTTGTTTGGCATTTTATGCATGACTATCAAAAAATGCGACTTACGGTGTTTCTTGACCCCAACGTCGATCCGTCCGGATCAGGCTATCATATCATTCAGTCCAAAATTGCCATTGGTTCTGGGATGTTATTTGGCAAGGGCTTGTTTCACGGTACGCAAAGCCAGTTGAACTTTTTGCCGGAAAACCACACTGATTTTATCTTTGCGGTTGTTGGAGAAGAATTCGGATTTATCGGTACTTCAGTGCTGTTATTGTTGTATTTGGGGATATTATATCGGATGTTAAGGATTGCCGGAGAAACGCGCGATTCGTTCGGAATGTTGTTGGCATCCGGTGTGTTTTCGATGTTTTTATTTCATATTTTAATCAACATTGGTATGACGGTTGGTTTGATGCCGGTAACTGGTATACCTTGCCCGCTAATGAGTTACGGTGTTAGTTCGCTGACAACAAATTTACTCTGTATCGGAATTATGCTAAATATATATATAAGAAGGAAGAATATAAATTTTTAACGCCGTTTCTTTACGGCGTTTTATTTTGATTATGAAAAATTTACAAAAATACTTAAATCTCGTAGCAAAACCTGGCCGCTATGTTGGTGGTGAATATAACTCGGTTGTCAAAAACTTGCCAATTGATCTGCGTTTTGCTTTTGCTTTTCCTGACACTTATGAAGTCGGTATGTCGCACCTCGGTTCCCAATTATTGTATTCAATCATCAATGCACGTGAAGATACCTGGTGTGAGCGGGTGTATTGTCCGTGGCTGGATTTTGAAACTGTTTTGCGCGACAATAGCGTACCGTTGTACGCTTTAGAGAGCAAAGCGCCGATTGCTGATTTTGATATTCTCGGCATTACCTTGCAGTATGAGCTGACCTATACCAATGTTTTAAATATGCTTGATTTGGCACAGCTGCCGTTACGTTCAAATGAGCGTGACGAAACAATGCCATTAGTAGTTGGTGGTGGTCCCTGTGTGTATAATCCTGAACCAGTTGCTGATTTTTTCGACTGCTTTTTAATCGGTGAGGGTGAAGAAGCAGTTAATGATATTTGTGATTGTGTTATTAAATGGAAGAAATCTGAAAAAGCTGGCGGTAAAACTGCATTATTAAGTTCGCTTTCAAAAATACAAGGAGTTTATGTGCCCGCTCTCGGCAAACATGCGGTGGTTAAACGCGTGTGTCAGGATTTGGATGAGTCCAGCGGTGATATTGTTCCTATTGTTCCCAATATCGGAATCATCCACGAGCGCGCAATGCTCGAAATTTTCCGCGGCTGTACCCGCGGCTGCCGGTTTTGTCAGGCCGGTTTCGTGTATCGGCCGGTGCGTGAACGGCGGTTAGAAAATGTTTGCAGCATGGCGAAGCAGTTATTGGCAAGCAGCGGCTACGACGAGATTGCCTTGACTTCACTCAGCTCTGCTGATTATTCGCATATCACTGAAGCTGTGCAATGCGTTCAGCAAGACGGCAAGGAACGAATTAGTGTTTCATTACCTTCACTCAGGATGGACAGTTTTTCGGTTAATCTAGCTAAATTAGTGCAAAATGTGCGAAAAGGCAGTATGACATTTGCGCCAGAGGCTGGTACGCAGAGAATGCGTGATATTATTAATAAAAACGTGACTGACGAAGATATTGATGCGGCTTTGTCGGCTGCATTTGCCGCCGGCTGTCGCACCGTGAAATTGTATTTCATGATCGGGCTGCCGTTGGAAACCGATACTGACGTTAACGGCATTATTGATACTGCCAAGCGGGTTGAGCGGTTATATCGGTCGGTCACCGGTAAGGGTGGAGTGAAAATTACGGTAAGTGTTTCGAATTTTGTGCCAAAAGCTCAAACTCCGTTTCAACGGGAAAAACAAAACACTGCCGAAGAATTTTCCCGTAAACACGGATTGTTGCGGGAGGCTGCACGCAGTTGCCGGGCGATAACGCTCCGGTATCATGATGCGTCTACCAGCTGTTTGGAAGGGGCGTTCGCACGTGGCGGACGCGAGTTGTCAGCAGTTATTGAAAGTGCGTGGAGCGCTGGTGCCAAGTTTGATGGCTGGAGTGAAATGTTTAAGTATTCATTGTGGCGTAAAGCGTTTGAAGCAAACGGCTTGAATTTGGACGAATACTTAAAATTTGATTATCAGAAGGACACAGTGCTGCCGTGGACGCATATTTCGGCCGGGGTTAACGACGAATATTTTGCACTTGAATTGCAAAAAGCGAGTTCCGGTCAACCGACAAAGGATTGTCGCCGCGCTGATTGCACTGGTTGCGGAGTGTGCCAAAAATTGGCTGTAAAAGTGGTGGATTGGGGAAACAGTTGAGATGACATACCGTTTTGTATTTGAAAAGCGTGGAACCGCTTGCTATATTTCGCATTTGGAATTGGGAAAAGTTATTGAGCGCAGTTTTCGCCGCGCAAAAGTTGTTGTCGAATATTCTGAAGGCTTTAATCCGCATATGAAACTTTCTTTTGGTCCGGCGCTGGCGCTCGGGTGCGAGAGCTATGGCGAATATATTGACATCAGGCTGCCAGATGCGGTTGTTACTGACGATTTGTTGGCACGAATTAACGTTTGTACACCGCAAGGTGTCAGGTTTGTCGATTTTGTGCAACTTCCGGAGTCGCATAGCAGTCTGGGAAATGTCTATAACCTTGCCAGTTATGAAGCAACTCTGAGTTTGACACCGTCAGATTTGGAGCAGTTCAGCAATTTTTTAAACAGTGAACAGTGTATTTATGAAAAAGTTTCGCCTAAAGGCCGGAAAATTGTTGATGTAAAAAAATTGTTAGTAGAACCGCCGGCCTTGAATTGGCTTTCCAATGAAGATTACAAGCTCAGTTATGCGGTATTATTGAATTTAACCGGCGGGACAATAAAACCGGCTGAGTTTGTTACTGCAATATTTGGCAAAAGCATTGCGCAAAAAGCACAATATTGCCGAGTTAAATTAAGTACCTGGAGTTTGAATGAACAGTCTGTTACTAAGTAATACCAACGATAAATTTATTGCTGCAATTGTAAGTCAGGGACAATTGCTTGATTACGCCGAACACACAAATTCTATAGTCGGTAATATTTATAAAGCCCGTGTAGAACACCAACTGACGGAAATCAGTGCGATATTTGCCGATGTCGGTTCAAAACAACAGGTTTTTGTTAATTGTAACGATATTCCACCAACAGTTCAGTCCACGATCGGAAGCAGTCTGTTGCTGCAAATCACCAGGCCGTCAAACAAAAAAAAAGCCGCTACGGCAACCGGTAAAATTAAAATTTCCGGCAAGTTCCTGATTTATATGCCGCTGGCGGAAGTTAGCGGCATTTCCAAAAAAATCAGCGATAGTGTTGAGCGCCAACGGTTAATTGCTTTTTTGCATATGTACCCAAACGAAAAATTCGTTGTGCGAACTGCCGCAACCGCGGCTTCATACGAACAGTTGCACGAAGATGCGGTATTACTGATTAACCGCTGGCAACAGATCTGCAAGCGCTTTAATGTCGAGCATAAGCCACGGTTGCTGTTTCGTGAATTTGACTTTGTTTTACGTTATGTACGCGACAATCTTGTGCGTAATTCGATAACTGAAATTATTACCGACGATAAAACAGTCGAAACCCAAATCTGCGAGTTTCTTAACCAGGCAGGCAGTGATTGTCTGTTGAAAATAACTGAACCAGGCGAATCAATATTCTCACTGTGCAAAGTGTCTGAACAAATTGCGCAGTTAAGCTGTCGCGAACTGATTTTGACAAACGGTGTACGCATTGTTATCGATACTTGCGAAGCGCTCACGGCAATCGATGTTAATTCCGGAAATTATGCAAGCGGCAACAATCCCGGTATGGCAGTGGTCGAAATTAATACCAGCGCGGCGCAGGAAATAATGCGCCAAATCCGTTTGCGCAATCTTTCAGGAATTATCGTCATTGATTTTTTAAAAATGGATGTTAACGGACAAGAAGCAGTGAAGAACGTGCTAGCTGATGCTGCTGTTAAAGACGTTTCAAAAATTGAAATGTTTGGCTTTACCAGAGCCGGATTGTTTGAGATTGTCAGAAAAAGTCTTTCTTTTGATATATTGGTTGACAGGGACAATTCGGGAGGTTAGAATTTCAAAATAAACGTTAAGGAGAAATAAGCGTGGAAAAAGCAACAAAAAATGCCGACTTACTAGCCGGCGAGCAGGTTGAAGAGCTAATTGAAGAGAATGTAATTGTATTTAATGACGATGAAGGGAATGAATACTTTTATCAAGAAGACATCGTTATTCCGCTTGACGGGAAACAGTTCGCTATTTTGGTGCCGTTAGAAGCTGAATGTGATTGCGAAGAAGATTGTGAATGTGAAGTCGATTTAGTCGTGGCGCGTATCGATGTTGACGAACAGGGCGAAGCGGTTTATGTAGAAACTACTGACGAGGAATACGACGCAGTAGTGGCTGAGTATGAAAAAATAATTGCTGAATAGTTAATTGTTGCCGTTAATTAATTGCTCGAGGTTAAGCCGCATTATTGCGACGTAACCTTGAGCTTTGTTGTCAGCTAAGGGTGCCATTTCCAGTGGATCGAGCGGCAGTACCTTCGCGTTTATTTCGCCGGCAAACCTGGTTGCCAATTTTTCCGATTCACGCGGTTCAAAATAGATGGTACTTATTTTGTGTGACTTGCAGAATTCGGCCAATTTGTTAAGGTGTTTGGCTGACGGTTCTTCCTCCGGCGTATTACCGAGTATTGAATGCTGCGTTAGATTATAGCGGTTCGCGAGATAGCCAAAAGCTGCGTGCGTTACAACGAATTCTTTATTCTTGAGATGAGATAATTTTTCGTTATAGATTTTATCCAGCTCGGAAAGTTCAACAATTAATTTGGCTGAATTTTGCTGATAGTATTCGGCATTAACAGCATCGATTGAGCATAGTTTATTCACTATTTGCGGTATGAAGCGAATAAAGTTCTGCGGATTAAGCCACATATGCGGATCGGTTGCAGCGCCGTAGTTTTCGACGACGGCAAAATTGCACATAAATAACTGTTTGTCGGAATCAATCGATAGTTTTGCCGTCGGTTCGAGCATCGGACCGATTGCTACTAAAAATGCAGCGGCATTGATGTCTTTTAACGCGGAAGGCGACGGATCCCATTCGTGCGGCTCGATTTGCGGCGGAATAACTTGCCGGACTTGCATTTTTTCGCCGCAGATTCTTTGCGTTATATCAGTTAATGGATAAATCGTCGTTGCGATAAAGGGTACTTGACGATACTCCGTACCGCAACCGCATAAACAGATTATTAACAGAATTAGTATAAGATGTTTTTTCATAAGCACCTCTGGAGCGTTTATTTTTTTATGTAACTATCTGTGTGTGTTATAATGTAACCGAATATTTATTTATTATCAACTATGGAGGCGAAGAATGATTAATATTTCTACAAAAGCTGAACTAACAAAAATACTTGCAGATAATGCAGTCGTTATGATCGACTTTTGGGCGGAATGGTGCGGGCCGTGTAAATCGCTTGCACCGATTCTGGAGCAGGTCGCCGTAAAAACTGCCGGAAAAGCAGTTATAGCCAAAATAAACATTGATACTGCAGCAGAGTTGGCTCGAGATTATCGGGTGCGCAGCATTCCAACTTTGTTGTTCTTTAAAAACACCGAACTTGTCAACCGGGTTGTCGGTTTGCGCAGCGAGGCCGAGTTAGTGGCAGATTTAGAAAAAAATTATTAACCGAAACAGCCTTGGATTATCCAAGGCTGTTTTTCGATGAGGAGCTTATGGCGCGTCGCATACTAATAGCGGATGATGATACCAATATTCGCGAATTGATTAAGATTTATCTGTTGAAAGAAGGGTTTGAAGTCTTTGAGGCAGTTGATGGTGCCGAAACTATTGTCAAAGCACAACAATGCAATCCGGATATACTGGTATTGGATATTATGATGCCAGTGTTGGATGGTATTGAGGTATGCCGGCAAATAAGGCGGTTTTCCAAACTGCCAATAATTATGCTTACGGCGCGAGCTGATGATGATGACCGGATAATTGGTCTGGAAACCGGTGCCGATGATTATTTAACCAAACCCTTTAACCCGCGCGAATTGGTTGCGCGAATTAACGCGGTGTTGCGCCGCAGTGAAGAACGCAAGGCGGAAAAGGTTTCAGAAATTGTCGTATTCCCATATCTTAATATCGACCACAATAACTATTTGGTCAAAGTTGACGGACAGGAAATAAACATGACTAACAAGGAATTTGAGTTGTTGTGGTTTTTTACGAAAAACACCAATAAGGTGTTTACCCGTGACCAACTATTAGAAAAGGTTTGGGGCTACGAATACTATGGTGACACACGCACTGTTGACACACATGTTAAACGCTTGCGTGCAAAACTCAGTATCCGGGATAGTTTTGGTTGGGATATAAAAACTGTTTGGGGTGTCGGTTACAAATTTGAGGATAAAAACTAGATTATGCGGTTGCAAAAAAAATTATTCTTAAGCATTCTTGCGGTAACGATAGCGTCGATGTTATGCATTTATTTGGCGGCAGCTTTTTTCTCTTTCAAATTACTGGAAGCTAACCGTGTTGATGAACTGACAATAAAGGCCGGAGAGCTTGCCGCACTGACCGAAGATTATGCAAACAGACGGATTGCACCGGATGTGTTCGTGCGAATGATCAATAATGTTGATGATATGCTCGAAACTCACGTGCTGGTATTTGGTCTTAGCGGAGAAGTAATGGTATTGTCGGAGCGCGGACCAAGGTTTCGCAAACCACCGCAGGTATTTAACCGGGGTAATCGTATTCTTTCAGTTATGCCGGAAGAAGTACTGCAAACTGTTGACGGAAAAAAATTGGTGGATGAGGTTCTTGCCGGTAAAAAATATCAAGGCAAATTTTTTAACGGCTATTATGATGAGGACATGCTTACAGTTGCCGTGCCGTTTTATCTCGGTGGCAAAATTTTTGGCGGCGTGGTGTTGTTTTCATCGTTTGCCGAGCAAGTGCGCGCGCCGCTGACATTGTTGTTTTTTGTGCTTGCAGCAGTCAGCGCAATGGTCATTGTCTTTACTATATTTATTTCGCGCCGGATTGCACATAGTTTGACAAAACCGATAAAAGACTTGATTGATATCACCAATAGATTCTCTCAAGGCGATTTTGCAGTAGCCAAAGTGAAAAGCTCTAATGACGAAATTGGCGAATTAAGTCTTGCCTTTTCCAAAATGGCTGAAGATATCCGGCGGTTTATCAATGAAACCAATCAGGCTGAACGCATGCGCCGCGAATTTATCGCTAACTTGTCACACGAAATGCGTACGCCGTTAACTATTGTACGCGGATATGCCGAAGCGATATATGATGGCACAATAACCGGCGAGCAGAGCAAGCGGTCAATTGCGATAATGCGTGATGAGGCGATGCGGTTGGAGCGCTTGATACAGGACATGCTGGACTTGAGTAAATTGCAGCTGGCGCAGTATGAGTTGGAATTAGAGAAGCTGCCGCTGGCAGTTGCAGTAAAATATGCAGTAGATAAAATGCGTGACAAAGCCCGCGAAAGCGAGCTTGTTTTGAAATTCACTGATCCCAGCCATGAAGCGGTGATATTTGCCGACTACAACCGGGTAATTCAGATAATAATTATTTTGTTGGATAATGCAATCAAATTCACTCAACCTGGCGGAACGATTAGCGTTGCTGTGAATGAAGCAGCTGATTATGTTGAAGTGGTAATTAGTGATGACGGTTGCGGTATTAGTAAAGAAGATTTACCGTTTATTTGGGAGCGCTTTTTTAAGGCTGACAAATCACACAATCGAACAATTGAAGGTATGGGTTTGGGGTTGTCAATTGCCAAAGAAATAGTCGAAAAACACCAGGCCCGGATTTCAGTCAGCAGTTCGACTGCTGCAAGTGACCATGGCACTTGTTTCACGATCAGATTCAAAAAAAACTGAGGTAGTTATGAAAAGAAGCCTGTTCTGTACGTTAATTATGCTGTCGTTTTTGTTGCTGAGCTTTTCGGTTGGACAAGCAGAAACAACTGGTAATGATGTGTTGCCGATTCAAGTTCTTACAGTTAACGATTTTCATGGTGCATTGATGGAAGATGAAAACAACCCGGGCGCGGCAAAACTTGCCGGCTATCTGCTAAGTAAACGCGCCGATAATCCGGATCGCACATTGCTGCTTTCAGCCGGGGATATGATGCAGGGAACGATGGCGTCCAACTTGTTATTTGGTTCACCGGATATTGCTATTATGAATTATTTAAATTTTGATGCTATGGCGCTGGGAAATCATGAGTTTGACTGGTCAATCACGAAAGTATACGAGCGGCAGAAGCAGGCTGATTTTCCGTTTCTAGCCGCCAATATCTTTTACAAAGGTACCGCGAATGTTCCGGATTTCTGTGTACCGACAGCGATTATCACTCGTGGCGGTGTGAAAGTTGGCATTATCGGTTACGCGACTATTGAAACTCCGCAAACTACGATACCGACAAACGTAAGTGATTATATATTTACTGATCAGGCTGACAACGCGAGTGTAATTGCCCAACGGCTGCGCCGTCAAGGTTGCGATATTGTGATTGTGTTATCGCATATGGGATTAATACAAACCGGTGATTTATTGACGGGCGAAGCGGTAAAATTTGCCAATAAAGTAAAAGGAATTGATTTAATCGTCTGCGGCCATACTCACAAAGTCGCCAAAGGTTATGTGAACGGAATTCCGCTGGTCGAAGCCTTTTGGTCGGGGCGAGCGGCCGGAGTAGTGACATTAAATTATTCCGTCAAACAAAAGCGCATTATCTCATCGGTTATAGAGGTTGCAGATACAAACACAATCAGAGCTGCTAAGCCGGATACCGGCGTTTTATGCATACTCAATCGGGATTTGGCTGCCATCAATGTGGTAAGTAACCGGGTAATCGGCTACAGCGCCAATGGTTTGCGCAACGAAAAAAACAGCAGCAGTATTATTGAATCACAAATGGGACAGTTTGTAACTGACACAATGCGGACTAAGGCAAAAGTGGCAGTTGCATTCATGAATGCCGGAGCGTTACGCGTGCCTTTTGATCCCGGGAAAATTACCCTGGGAAATGTTTATTCGGTAATGCCGTTTGATAATACGTTAGTTACGCTCAGTATGACCGGTGCGCAAATTCTGGCCGTGCTAAACTATGGTATCGGAAAACCGAATATGGGTGCAATTCAATTTTCCGGGTTGGCTGTAACTTATGACAGTAACAAGCCTTATGGAAGCGCCGTGAAAAAAGTATCGATTGGCGGCAAGCCGCTTGATTTAACCCAAAAATATTCAGTAGTTACTAATGATTTTTGTGAAGCTGGCGGGGATGGTTATACAATGTTCGCCCAAGGAACGGAGCAGTTTAATACCGGAATATTGGTACGGGATTGCATGAACGAAGCAGTGGAAAGTACTAAAAATCTTGAAATTGTTGATGACGGACGATTAACTGTGTTAAAATAGGCTATCGATAGGATTTGGAGGAAAGTATGAACAAACATGTTGTAACGATTAACGAAACTGATATCAGAAAAAACATCGAGCATAAGGGCTGTGGTGAGTGCCAGACATCTTGCCAGTCGGCATGCAAAACTTCCTGCACTGTGGGAAATCAAGTTTGCATAAATAAAGAGGATAAGTAGTAAATATTCAAAGTCCCTCTTTGCCAAGACTGGTGAGAGGGATTTTTTTTTGAAAGGGTAAAATGGTTCACAGTTTTTCTTTTGAAGGAATAAATATTGCACTGGATGTCTCCAGTAATTCGGTGCACGTGCTTGATGATTGCAGTTATGCACAGTTGAACGGGAAATTGCCGGATGGCAAATACACCGCTGAGGAAATTAGTTCCGCGATTGCCGAACTTCAAGAATTGACGATTTCCGGCCGGTTGCATAGTGACGATTTAACCGGAAAACCAAAATTTCACGGCGATAATCGTGTGAAAGCGCTTTGCCTGCACGTAGCGCATGACTGTAACTTACGTTGCCGCTATTGTTTTGCGGGAACCGGTGACTTTGGGCATGATCGTGCGTTAATGTCCGCCCAAGTCGCAAAATCAGCTGTGGATTTTCTGGTTCGCTCCAGCGGCTCACGGCAGCATTGCGAAATAGATTTTTTCGGCGGCGAACCGTTGATGAATCTGCCGGTCGTTAAACAAACGGTTGATTATGTGCGCGAAATTGAGCGGAATACTAATAAAATGTTCAAGCTGACTTTGACAACTAATGCTGTTGCTCTTACTGATGAAGTCGTGGCTTATTTAAACGCTGAAAATATCAGTTTGGTTTTAAGCATTGACGGCAGAAAAGCTGTCCATGACCAATTACGACCGGATTGTGCGGGAAACGGCAGCTATGAACAGGTATTGCAAGGAATCAAGCGCGCGGTTGCGTCACGAAATGGAAAAAACTATTATGTTCGCGGAACATTTACTGCCAAAAACACTGATTTTTTTAAAGACGTTGTACATTTGGCGGAAATGGGGTTCTCGGAATTGTCACTTGAGCCGGTCGTTACTCCGATTTCCGATTTACAATTACAGCCGGAGCATTTACCGGAAATATTCCGCCAATACGAATTATTAGCAAAAAAGCTCTTTGAGTATTGGCAAGCAGACAATGCTGTAAATTTTTTTCATTACAACATTGATTTAGACAACGGGCCGTGTATTGCCAAGCGACTAAGCGGCTGCGGTGCCGGCGGCGATTATCTGGCAGTTGATCCTGAGGGAAAATTGTTTCCTTGCCATCAATTTGTCGGTAAGGCTGAGTTTTGTGTTGGCAATGTTACTGACGGAATCATCGATGGTTCCGTTGGCGAACAGTTAAGCGCTGCCAATGTTTTCAGTAAACCGGAATGTGTAAAATGCTGGGCGAAGAATTTTTGCTCCGGCGGCTGTCACGCTAACAATTATAATCACAATAATGATTTATACAAACCATACGAACTTGGTTGTCAAATGCAAAAGAAGAGATTGGAAATGGCTTTATGGGTAAAGGCCAAACAGTTTTTGAATGCAAAATAAAGTGAGGTAGTTATGATTGGTGCTCTGTTAGTTTTTTTGACCGCGGCGTATATGTTTGTCGTGATGCCGGTATTTGCCGGCGGATTTGGTGATTGGTCGTTTTTGTGCTTTATCTGGGGTGCGGGTTTAATGTTTATCGCGGTAAAAGTCATGTTGCAGCGCGGTGGAGCGGGATTAACCGGTTCGTTTATCGGTTGGCTGGTGTTCAGGTTGTTTGGCGAACGCATCCGTGTGCCGTCCCAAACCGTAGTAGCCGGCGAAATAGTGCCGCGAAAATACCGGATTGCCGCCTGGACCGGATTGGTATTGATAATCATTGCAGCGTTAAATGCGGTTGTCTTACCGATATTATTATCTAATCCGTTATTTTTTAGTGCCCGATTTCATAATTTAATCGGAAAAGTAGAAGAAAGCACTTTCGTGAAAGATGTTGAGCCGCTGAATCCGGCGCAGATACGAATAATCGATGATGAAACTGCTGCACGGCTGGCGGACAAAAAAATTGGTGAAGTTCCGGCGCTCGGTTCAGAAACAAAACTAGGCCGGTTAGTATTGCAGCAGGTGGACAACAAGCTGTATTATGTGGCACCGCTTGAACATCGCGGTGTATTTCAGTGGATTAGCAATTATACCAGTGGTAGCCATGGTTATATTTTGGTCAGTGCAATTGATCCGCAGGATGTGCGTTTAGTTCAGGATATTAAAGGTAAACCGGTTAATATCCGCTATCAAATGGGTGCATATTTGATGGAATATTTGCCTCGCTGGATATATTTGCATGGTTATGTTAACGTCGGCTTGACTGACTATACGTTCCAAATTGATAATGATTATAATCCGTATTGGGTTATTACTCTGTACGACAAAACAATTGGTTATGCCGGTGATAACGCTAACGGGATATTAACTGTAAATGCTCAAACTGGCGAAATAAAGAAATATGCAATTGATCAAGCGCCAAATTGGGCCAGCCGGATTCAACCGGAAGAATTTGTCCATGAACAAATTGCTAATTGGGGGCAATATATCTACGGTTTCTGGAACTCAGTGTTTGCAAAAACCGGTACGCTGAAACCGTCCGGGACCAGAATGCACCTGATTTATGGCAGTGACAACCGGGTGTATTGGTACACCGGAATGACATCTAGTGGTGGAGATGATAGCACGGTTGGATTTATTCTCGTAGATTCACGGAACAAAAAAGCAAAATTCTATAAAGTTGCCGGTGCGACCGAAGAATCCGCGGCAAAATCTGCCGAAGGGCAAGTTCAGGAAAAAGGCTATCGCAGCGGTTATCCGCTACTATACAATGTACACGGAATACCTACTTATATTGCGCCGCTAAAAGATAAGGAAGGCCTGTTGAAGCTGGTGGCATTTATATCAGTTGAAAATTATAATATTGTTGGCGTGGGTGGTAATATTGACAGTGCAATGCGCGCCTATCTGCAAAATCTTGCCAATAAAGGTGACAAGGTCGTACCGGGGCAATTCCTAAAAGAACAAACTATCTCCGGAAAAGTTTCGCGTGTAGCAACTATTGTTAAAGGCAGCGAAACCATGGTGTACTTTATGCTTGATAACGACACGAAAGTATATTGGGGGAGTTCAGGATTGAACGTTAAATTACCGTTGCTCAAAGCCGGAGACACTATTGAAATAAGCTTCAACGAGAATACATTGGGAGCAAACGAAATTAAGACTTTTAAACCGAATTATTAAAAAAAACGGCGCTTTTTAAAAAAGCGCCGTTTTTATTTAAATATTAGCAGGAAATCAACAATCACCGTCGAATATTAAAAAGCAGATAAGAGTAAATGTAAATGGAGAATTAATGAACCGGCAACAATCAAAAACAAAAAAAATTACTACAATCGGAATTTTATCGGCAATTTCGGCGATATTAATGTTCGTTGAATTTCCGTTGCCGTTTTTTCCGCCGTTTCTGAATATGGATTTCAGTGATGTGCCGGCATTATTTGCGGCGTTAGCACTTGGCCCCGCCGCGGGCGTAGCGGTTGAATTGATAAAATGTTTGTTGCATTTATTAGCAACAAAATCGGCCGGAGTCGGTGAACTGGCATCGTTTATTTGCGGCGCAGCGTATGTTTATGTTGCCGGAACAATATATTTTGTAAAAAAAACTCGTAATAATGCAATTTTTGCCATGCTGATTGCTACACTGGCTACAACACTAATTGCGGCCTTAGTGAATATTTTTATTTTGTTGCCGGCTTATCAATGGTTGCTCGGTATCAGCAGCAGCGCGGTTGTCAGTATGGCTCAAGCAGTTAATCCGGCGGTCAAGAACATTAATCAGCTTATATTGTATGCAATAATTCCGTTTAATATTTTCAAGTGGTTTTTGTCTTCGCTAATCGTTTATTTGGTCTACAAGAAATTATCACATTATTTTCATTAAAGGAGAATTATGGTAGGAATTGTTATTGTATCCCATAGCGCCAGAGCCGCCGAGGGGATTGTGGAAATCTCTGAAAAAATGGCGACGAAAACACAGAAAATAATTGCTGCCGGTGGAATAGAAGGCGGCGGGCTTGGTACCAGTGTCGAGCTAATTAAAAAGGCCATTGTTGCAGCCGAAGAAGGGGACGGTGTTGTAATTTTAGTGGACTTGGGTAGTGCCGCGATGTGTGCTGAATCGGCGCTTGCTGAACTGGGTGAAAAATTTGTGAACAAAGTTCGTGTTGCCAATGCACCGGTACTCGAAGGAGCTACGGCCGCCGCTGTTCAGGCATCTTTGGGCGCTGACCTGAACGAAGTTCTTGAAGTTGCTGAAGAAGCGCGGGGAATGAACAAGTTAATTATGAGCAAGGTGTTTAGTAATGATTTTTAAAATAATATATTTCGGAGAAGGAGAAAGATTATGATTGAGGCATTACTCGGAGAATTTTTAGGAACTCTGGTTTTAATTGTATTTGGTAGCGGCGTCGTTGCTAATGTCACCCTGAAAAAAACCTTCGGATACAATTCAGGATGGATGGTTATAACCACGGGCTGGGCGCTGGGCGTGACGATGGGTGTGTTTGTTGCGCAAGCTGTCGGGTCGGTTCAGGCCGATATTAATCCGGCGGTTACCTTAGCGAAGACATTAATGGGGATTTATTCGCCGCAGCTGGCGATTATTACGATGCTGGTCCAGCTCGCCGGCGCTTTTTACGGCGCGTGGTTGGTGTTTTGGTTTTACCGTCCACATTTTGCTATTACCGAATGCAACCAAACTAAAATGGGAATCTTTTGTACTTCGCCAGCGATAAGATCTTATGGCAACGCGTTTTTCTGTGAAACATTTGCCACCGTAATTTTGATTCTTGTTATTTTTGCGATATTTGCAAAACTTGATGCAAAAGTCGCTTTGCAATTCGGTCCATATCTCGTCGGAATGCTGGTTTGGGCAATTGGTTTGAGCTTGGGCGGAGCGACTGGGTATGCGATAAATCCGGCCCGTGATTTGGGGCCGCGGTTGGCACACAGACTGATGCCGATTAAAGACAAATGTCCGCCGGATTGGAAGTACGCGGCTATTCCGGTGGTCGCACCGCTTTTGGGCGGGTTTTTGGCTTTTGGAATTGCAACATTGTTTGGAATAATTAAATAACTTTGTGAGAGGGTATAATGATAACTAAACGCTATATCTTGGCAATTGATCAGGGAACTACCAGTTGCCGCGCCATAATTTTTGATAATAATTCGGAAATAGTCGCTGTAGCACAAAAGGAAATAACGCAAATTTATCCATGTCCGGGTTGGGTAGAACATAATGCCGAAGAGATTTGGATCACACAGCTGGATGTTATCAACAAAGTAATTGCCGAATCGGGTATTCCAATCGAGCGAATCGAAGCGTTTGGAATAACAAATCAACGCGAAACTACGGTGATTTGGGATAAGCATACCGGAAAGCCGATTTATAATGCAATCGTTTGGCAGTGCCGGCGAACGGCATCGATTTGTGACGATCTTAAGAGCGCCGGGCGCGCGGAATTAATTACTGATAAAACCGGCCTGGTTGTTGATGCTTATTTTTCCGGCACCAAAGCAAAATGGTTACTGGATAATGTTCCGGGGGCGCGAGAAAAAGCCGCAAAAGGTGACTTGCTATTTGGCACGATTGATAGCTGGCTGATCTGGAATCTGACCGGCGGTGATGTACATGTAACTGATTACACTAATGCCAGCCGGACGATGCTGTTTAATATTCGTGAACTGTGTTGGGATAAGGAGATTTTGGAAATATTAGACATACCGGAAAATATTTTACCGGCAGTCCGGCAGAGTAGCGAGATTTACGGATATACCTGTCCGGAATTGTTTAATGGTGCAAAAATTGCTATCGCCGGTGCCGCAGGCGATCAGCACGCGGCGCTGTTTGGACAAACCTGCTTTCTGCCCGGAATGGCAAAAAACACTTATGGAACCGGTTGTTTCATGTTGATGAACACCGGCGATAAAGTATTTAAGTCGAAAAACGGGTTGCTTACTACGATTGCTTGGGCGATTGACGGCAAGGTTGAATATGCGCTTGAAGGATCGATATTCATTGCCGGTGCTGCTGTACAGTGGCTGCGTGATGGTCTGAAAATATTGGACTCGGCGGCTGATTCGGAATATTTTGCCGAAAAAGTTGCTGATACCGGTGGCGTATACGTTGTCCCGGCGTTTGTCGGACTGGGTGCTCCGCATTGGGATATGAAAGCCCGGGGGGCTATTTTCGGTTTAACGCGCGGAACAAATAAATCACATATTATTCGAGCCACCCTAAACGCAATGGCCTACCAAACCCGTGATGTGTTGATGGCAATGGAAGCTGATTCGGGAATTAATTTACAGGCGTTAAAAGTCGATGGCGGCGCGGTTGAAAATGATTTGTTGATGCAGTTTCAGGCAGACATCCTCGGCGTTCCGGTTGAACGTCCGAAAGTATCAGAAACTACAGCGCTAGGCGCGGCGTATCTCGCCGGACTGGCAGTTGGTGTGTGGAAAAAAGAAGAATTGTCGATGACGTGGCAGCTAGATAGACGTTTTGAACCACAGATGACGGATTTTGAGCGTCAGACATTGTGTGCCGGTTGGCAAAAAGCCGTTAGCCGTTCGCTGGATTGGGAAGATTAGTGACCAAGGATAGGGTGATATAATAATGAAAATAATGTTTAAAAACAGACTGTTGATTTCGTTTCTGGTCACTTTTTTTGTTTTGCAAATGGTTTCAACACTGGTGTTTGCCGAGTACAAGTTCATTCCGCCGGTTCTGTTAAATTACAAAAGTGTGGTTAATGACCGTGAAACAGTTTTTATACCACAAGTTTACGGGATGAAAGATACGGCAATTCAGACGGATGTTAACAAAATCTTGTCAGCAGATATTGAAATCGATTTAAAGAACTGGGAAAAGAACTGGCCGGATATGTATAAAGCCACTCAACCGGAAGTTCGTTCCGGGTTGCATTTCTCATTTACATTTGACCAGAACTACAATAAAGAAAATATCTTGAGTGTTGTTATGTCCGAATACAGTTTTGCCGGCGGAGCCCACGGAATGGCTTTTCAGTACGCGCATAACATTGATTTGACCAATGGCAAAGAAATTTTATTGGCTTCGTTATTTAATGATACTATTGATTGGAAAAAAATGATTAATGCGTACATCGATAATGAAATTAAATATTACCAACGCGATTTAAAATTTGATGGTATTAAGGAAGATCAAAACTATTATTTATCCAATCAGGGACTGGTGATATTTTTTAATCCTTATGAAATCGGACCGTGGGTTGAGGGAATGCCTACTTTTGCTATCCCATATCGCGTAATTTCTTTTGCATTTTCGGATAAATATAAAGAGCGATTGCATTAATTGATAATTCCATAACTACTTAAGGGCTTGGTTTGCAATATGTTGAAAGAAAAATCTGACCGGGTAGCGTTAAAACGCCGGACACGTCGTAAAGGGCTACGCGATATTATTTGTTTGGCCTTACTGGTCGTTTTAGTGTTTTTTTTGGTTATTTTCGGCAAGCAACAGTATGATATGAGCGTGATCCGGGCTGAAAAAGAGCAGTTGCATCAAAAGATCGAAGCGTTAAAAATTGAGCAACGGCGCGCTATGGAAGAAAAGAAAAAGCTTGATGATTCGCAATATATTGAAAAAATGGCACGTGAACAGGGGTTGGCAAAACCCGGGGAAATTCCTTATATTTCAAATGAAACAACTCCGGTAGGTCCCGACAAGCAGAAGAAAAATGAGTAATCACAGCCGGAATTGCTGTCACATCGCCGAAATTTGCGAGCAAGCTGTTAATAACGCAATTTCGCCGGAAACACAGTGCCTGATTGTGGCTTGTTCCGGTGGTGTTGATTCAATAGTGTTACTGGACATAATTGAAAAGTTTTGCAAAAAAACTCTTCGAAGATTGGTTTGCGCCCATGTTAATCATGGTTTGCGTGGTGTCGAGAGTGACACAGATGAGCAATTTTTGAAGGATTATTGTCAAAAGCGTAAAATAACATTTGAATGTAAGCGGGTAGATGTCCGTCAGGAACAAAAACAAAATAAAGCCGGTGTTGAAGCAGCCGCCCGTGAATTGCGCTATGCAGCGTTAAGAGAAATTGCGGCTGCTTATCAACCTGGAAAAATATTTGTTGCGCATAACAAAAATGATCAAGCCGAAACATTGTTGTTACAACTTATTCGCGGCGCCGGGCTCAGAGGGCTGAGTGCAATGCAGTCAGAAACCGGAGATGTTATTCGGCCGTTACTGACTGTAAGTCGTGACGACATCGAAAAATATTGCGTTGAGTATCAACTCGAATATCGTTTTGATAGCAGCAATAACGATGCAAAAATACTAAGGAATAGTGTAAGACAGAAGTTGTTACCGCTTTTGACTGAATACAACCCCAATATAATTCAAACGCTCAGTCGAACTGCGAAGATAATTCGTGCTGAGGAAAGCTGTATGCACGATTTTGCGTCAGCTCTCGAAGCTGATTGTGTTGAATATCGGGAAGAAAAAGCTTATATAAATAAAAACAAACTTTCCAAACTTCATATTGCTTTGCAGCGTCGTGTTTTAATTTTAGCTGTTTCTAAATTGGGCTCTATCGACAACCTTGCTTTTGAAAAAGTCGAACAATTAAGAAAGCAAACCAGCGGCAGGTTGTCTACAATAGTTGAAATTGGCGGTAAATTACAGTCGCGGAATTGCTATGAACATTTGGAATTGTGCTATAATAATCCAAGCGGCAATGAAGTGACAGAGCCTGTATCCAGTAATTTGTCGATTCCTAGTGTTAATCGTTTGAGCGATTGCGAACAACTTCAACTTGAATTGATTGATAGTTGCGATAACGAACTGTCGACTGACGGACGATTTGTGTATTATTTTGATTACAATAAGTTGAAATTACCGCTGGTAGTCAGGAACAGAAAAAGCGGCGACTCTGTTCAATTGAGTTATGGCAATAAGGCGTTAAAAAAACTATTCATCGAGAAGAAGATTCCGAGCATTGCCCGCGCGCATATTTTGCTGGTTAGTGATTCGGAAAAAATTTTGGCGATACTTGGTGTGACAGCTTCGAAAAGCGCGATTGTATCCGGTGAAACTACTAAAGTGTTAAAAATAACATATATTAAGGAGAAGAAAAATGCACGACAATATTGGTGAGGTACTTTTTTCTGTTGAACAAATAAACGAGCGGGTTAAGCAATTGGGCGAGCAAATCTCGCGCGATTTTGCCGGACAAAAAGTATTTTTACTTGGGATATTAAAGGGTTCAATGATGTTCATGGCCGATTTGATGAGAGCGATTGATTTACAGATGGAAGTTGATTATATGTGCGTTTCCAGTTACGGCGCGGCTACGACGACTAGCGGCGTTGTCCGGATACTAAAAGATTTGGATGCGAATATCGAGGGGAAGAATGTTATTATCGTAGAAGACATTATTGATACCGGTGTGACTCTCAGCTATTTAGTTAAATATCTTGAAGGACACAAACCCAATACTTTGAAAATATGCACGATGTTAAACAAGCCTGAACGGCGAAAAGCTGAAGTTGATGTTCATTATAATGGCTTTAATATTCCCGACAAGTTTGTCGTTGGTTATGGGTTGGATTTTGCTGAAGAATATCGTAATTTACCATATATTGGTGTGCTGAAGCCGTCGGCATACAGTCATTTACTGAAATAAGCATCTAGCCATAGCGATTGGTTTTACTTGCTATGTACTATTGTGCTATAATGCCACGGTATTATATTTAGGGAGTGTTTTGCTTGAATAAGAATTATAGCCGTATCGGATTGTACATTTTGATAATTGTGTTGCTGATTGCCGGATCGGAATATTTTTCCGGACCGCGCCAGGAGGTACATGATATTAATTATACCGAGTTTTTGAGCCAGGTTAATAATGGCCGCGTTGCCAAAGTAACGATTATCCAAGGTGAAAATAAAATCAATGGAATATATGTCGATGGACGCAATTTCAATACCATGGCGCCAAATGATCCGTCGTTAGTGCCGTTGCTAAAAGATAAAAAAATCGATATCAAGGCTGAACCAACACCTTCACCTTCGTTTTGGATGACGCTGTTGGCGAACGTCATACCTCTTTTGATTGTTTTTGGACTTTTTATGTTTATGTTTAATCAAGGCCAGGGCGGCGGCGGTAAAGTTATGAATTTCGGCCGCTCAAAAGCAAAATTATCCACTGACGACAACAAGATTACCTTTGCCGATGTTGCCGGAGCCGAGGAGAGCAAACAGGAACTTGAAGAGATTGTCGAGTTCTTGAAGACTCCGAAGAAATTCAGCGAACTTGGAGCGCGAATACCTAAAGGCGTATTGTTGTTTGGACCTCCGGGCTGCGGCAAGACGCTGTTGGCTAAAGCTGTCGCCGGCGAAGCCGGAGTACCGTTTTTCAGCATCAGCGGTTCGGATTTTGTCGAAATGTTTGTTGGTGTCGGTGCGTCACGGGTTCGTGATTTATTTGACAACGCCAAGAAAAGTGCTCCGTGTATTATCTTTATTGATGAAATTGATGCCGTTGGACGGCAGCGTGGCGCCGGTTTGGGTGGCGGACACGATGAGCGCGAGCAAACACTTAACCAATTGTTAGTCGAAATGGATGGTTTTGGTGCAAATGAAGGCATAATTATTATCGCCGCCACTAACCGCCCAGATATACTTGATCCGGCTTTGTTGCGTCCAGGTCGTTTTGACCGTCATGTTACAGTTGATGCGCCGGACGTAAAGGGCCGCGAAGCGATTTTGGTAGTACACACTAAAGGGAAACCAGTAGCGGATGATGTGCAGTTGGATGTTTTGGCGAGACGGACTCCGGGTTTTACCGGCGCTGATTTGAGCAACCTGGTTAATGAAGCAGCGTTGTTGTCTGCGCGCCGCAACCGCAAACTCATTCACATGAGTGAGATGGAAGAAGCGGTGGAACGAGTAATTGCCGGACCGGAACGCAAGAGCAAAGTTATCAGCGAGCGGGAACGCCGTTTGACTGCTTATCACGAAGCAGGACACACTTTGATTGGTTCACTGATTGAAAACGGTGATTCCGTGCATAAAGTGACGATAATTCCTCGTGGACGAGCGGGTGGTTATACTTTAACCTTGCCACGTGAAGACCGTTATTATGCCACTCGCACCGAGTTGAAAGATAAACTCAAAGTGCTGTTGGCTGGCCGTATTGCCGAAGAGATTGTCTTGGAAGAGATTTCGACCGGTGCGCAAAACGACTTGGAACGCGTAACTGAAATTACCAAAAAGATGATTATGGAATACGGAATGAGTGAGAAGCTTGGACCGATTACTTTTGCCAAGAAGCAGGAGCAAGTATTCCTTGGCCGGGATTTTGCCGGTGAACGCAGTTACAGCGAGGATGTTGCGAAATCGATTGATATGGAAGTACGTGCTATTGTTGACGAGGCATATTCAACGGCAACCACAATGATAAAGGCCAACATTGACAAACTGCATCTGTTAGCGACGGTGCTGATTGAAAAAGAAACACTGGAAGCCGGCGAAATTGAAAGTTTGTTAAAAACCGGAGCGTTGCCTGTGAAACCGGTAGTTACTAATCAGCCGGAAGAGATAGAACTAAATAACCCGGTTATGGTCGTTGATGATGATGTAGTCATTGAAACGAACGATGCCGAAGATGAAGAGACTGTCGAAGTGCCGGTCAAAAAGCCTGCCGTCGGCGACATTAACTAAATTTTTTTGGAGAAGAAATGTTAAAACGAAAAAAAGATTTACCGGTTAATATTGTGCCTAATGCCCGCGGCGGAACAGGTGAAATTTCCATCCAGCCGTTGTTGGAAAACGATGAATTGCAAACCGGGGCTAAAGCCTTTGGAAAAATAACTTTACCGGTTGGCAGCTCAATCGGTTATCATCAACATGTTGGTGATATTGAGGCTTATTATATTCTTAGCGGCGAAGCGACTGTGAAGGATGATGATTTGACTTATAATGTGACGGCTGGTGATATTATTTTTACCGGTGACGGTCATAGTCATTCGATCGCGAACAATGGTGCGGTAGAAGTTGAATTCATCGGTCTGATACTTAAAGCATAATAGTTTAGTTGGAGGGAGCAAATGGATTTCGTATCGATTATTGGTTATGGGGCAACAGTATTTTATGGAATTGCATTTGCATCGAAATCAATATTGCGTTCAAAAATATTCAGAGCAATTGGATTTTTGTGTCTGGCCTTGTATGGTGTTTTTGTAAGTGCCTGGCCGGTTATTGCTCTGAGTGTATTGTTCCTGCTAGTCGATCTTGTTTTTGTAGTTAAGCTACTTAATTCAAAAAAACATGCTTTTGAGATGTTGCGTTGCAGCAAGAATGACTTGTTGCTTGGTAAATTTGTTAAATACAATGAAAAAGACATTCGAAAATTTATGCCCAAGTTTGACTGGAAAAAGATTTCAGACGATGCAGTGTGTTTTTATCTGATGCGTAATATGGAGTTGGCTGGTGTTTGGATATCTAATGTTCGTGACAGCTATACTTATGAGGTTAATTTAGATTACGTCACGGAAAAATACCGGGATTTAAAAAGCGGAGAGTTTATTTATGGTAAAAACAAAGAATTACTTCTGAATATTGGTATCCGGTTTCTGACTTCGGACAGACATTCAGATGCACATTGTAAATATCTTGAAGCGCTAGGATTTGAGTATCGTGAAAAAGACCGCCTGTATAAATTGAAATTGTAAAAATAACATACAAAATAAAAAAATAATTGCGAGTTGCATTGCAATTATTTTTTTATTTTGTTCACGAAAATCTTAATAATATGGAAGAGGTGTTTATGCTGCAACAGTTTCGCATCGGCGATGCATTTTATCTTGACTCAACGGCTAAAGAACAACTAAAAAATAGCGGAAGTGTTTTTTATAACGATGATTTAGCGCCTACCAACCCGGAGCAACGCTCATGGGGAGCGTATAATGTGGTTGCACTTTGGGTTTCAATGTGTTTTAGCGTACCGACATATATGTTGGCGGCAGGTTTGATATCTTCAGGTTTAAATTGGTGGCAGGCAATTTCCAACGTAGCACTCGGAAATGTAATTATTATGTTTGTTATAATGCTGAATTCCAATGTTGGAATACGTTATGGTATTCCTTATCCGGTTTTTGCACGGCTTTGTTTCGGGGTGCGCGGTGCGATGTTTGCAGCGTTGGCACGCGGGCTTGTCGGTGCTGGTTGGTTTGGAATAAATTGCTGGATTGGCGGACAGGCGCTTACCTGTATTCCATCATGTTTTTTTCCTGAGTGGAAACATACGATGCTTGACGACTTTATTTGTTTTTTCTTGACGATATTTTTGAGTGCCGGATTATGCTACTATGGCTCTGATTTGATTAAAAAAGTTAAAGCGGTTGCCGCACCGATTTTGGCGGTATTTTTTGCGGCGTTATTTATATTGTTTTGGTTTAAACTTTCTGCCAAAGGTTATTCGTTTTATGATGCATTGGCTTTTGACAGCAATTTGTTATCAGGCACTGCGTTCTGGGGCATATATCTTGGCGGCCTCACGGCCAATATGGCATTCTGGTCAACTTTGTCGTTAAATATTCCTGATTTGAGCAGATTTGTCAGAAGTCAGAAAGAACATAATACCAGCATTGCTTTTAGTTTGCCGCTGACAATGGCGATATGTTCCTTTATCGGTATCTTTGTTACAGGTGCTACAAATGTTCTTTATGGTTCATATATTTGGGATCCTGTAGCCGTTTTATCAGCAACAAATAGTGCGTGGGTTATTATTCCGGGCGCTTTGGTAATACTAATTTCGACGGTTGTTCTTAATGTGGCAGCAAATATGCTGGCTACAGCAAATGATGTATCCAGCCTTTGGCCAAAATTGATTTCTTTTAAAATGGCCGTGGTGATAACCAGTATTGCCGGAGTGGCAGTAATGCCCTGGAAGTTGCTTAGCTCCGCAAGCGCGTATGTTTTTGGCTGGTTGGGGTTATACGGAGTCTTGTTGGCGCCACTTGCGGGAATTTTTGTCGCAGATTACTATTTGCTTAAAAAACGTCGAATTGATTTAGGCGATCTATACAGCAAGGAGACTGATGGACGTTATTGGTATTCTGCAGGATTCAATAAAACAGCGTTCTTTGTCTGGGGTGTAGCCGTTATTCCGGCGCTCGTGGGACGGTTTTTCGAATCGTTCAGTTTTTTGTATGATGCCGGATGGGTTGTTGGCGCGGTAATTGCGCTGTTTTTATATGAAAAAATTGCTTCTGCTGATTCACATGCTATTATTACAGAAGCGGAGTGGCAGCAATTAAACATTTCTAAGTAGACTCAAAGTGTGCTTACTTAAAAAAATATAATAATTTGCAGGAATAAGAAAATCTTTGGCGAATGTTTAAAACATAGACAATGTGTTTTGTCGATTAAATTTGTGAGGAGACAATATTGAAAACTCTGATTAAAAATGGAACAGTTGTTAATGCTACCGACAGTATAAGAGCGGATGTGTTAATTGAAAACGGAATCATTGTTGCGGTCGGGACCGGATTGGACAGCCAAGACGCCAAGATTATTGAGGCAACGGGTAAATATGTATTTCCGGGTGCAATTGATCCGCATACGCATTTAGATATGCCATTTGGCGCTGCATCTACCAGCGATAATTTTTATAGCGGCACCAAAGCGGCTGTGATGGGCGGCGTTACGACAGTTGTTGATTTTTCCATACAGAGCAAGGGTGAGACGTTAAAACAAGCAATTGCTAATTGGCATAAACGTGCTGACGGTAAATGCTTTTCTGATTATTCCTTTCATGTAGCTGTTACTGACTGTAATGATGCAGTAATTGCGGAATTGAAGACTTTGATTGAACAAACTGGCGTTTCTACTGTCAAAATGTTTTTGGCTTATAAAGGTTTGTTTCAGATTGACGACGGTGTAATGCTGAAAGTATTTCGCGCCGCTCGGGAGTCTGGAGTTTTAGTTGGATTACATTGTGAAAACGGAGATATAATTGATGTGTTGGCAACTGAGGCGATGGCGGCGGGGCAGACAGCACCGATATATCATGCGCTGACGCGCCCGGATTATATAGAGGCTGAAGCGATAACCAGAGCTGCGGCGATTGCTGATGTTGTTGGTGTACCGTTATATATTGTCCATCTTAGTTCGGCAAAAGGGTTAGCGGCTGCACTTGCTGCTCGTCAGCGCGGGCAGAAAATATATATCGAGACTTGTCCGCAGTACTTATTGCTTGATGATTCGCGTTATTTTGAACCAGACTTTGGTGGCGCAAAATATGTAATGTCACCGCCTTTACGTAAAATCGAGGACAACGGGATAATTTGGCAGGCGTTACAGGATGACATAGTGAACGTTGTAGCTACCGATCACTGCGCTTTTAATTTGGCTGATCAAAAGCAAGCCGGGCGCAATGATTTTCGAAAAATACCTAATGGCGCTCCAGGTATTGAAACGCGTTTTTCGTTGTTATACAGTTATGGCGTGGCCGAAGGGAAAATTAGCTTAAATCAGTTTGTGCGGTTGTTGTCGGCTGAACCGGCCAGAACAATGGGAATGTATCCGCAAAAAGGAACGATAACTGCCGGTAGCGACGCTGACATTGTTATTTTCAATCCAACCGGAGAGTGTGTTATTACGGCAACCAATCTTCATCAAGCGGTAGACTATACACCATACGAAGGGTTCGTTCAAAAAGGCAAAATTGAACATGTGTTAGTCGGCGGACGTCATGTTGTACAAAATTGTGAACTGGTTGACGATCAACCCAAAGGTCGATTCATTTTCCGAAAAGCGGTTAAATAACGAATTTGTTTGAGATGGAGGACAATTGTTTAAGAATAAGCAATTATGGGGATATTTAGCAGTTTTTATATCTGCGGTGATGTTTGGTGTTGGTGGACCTGTGACAAAGTATATTTATAATTACGGAGTGAATCCGTTGTTTTTGTTGAAAGTTCGCATGATCTGTACTACGGTCATTTTATATTTTGGGTTGAGAATATTTGCGCCTCAATATCTAAAAATTCGTAAACGTGATATCTTGTCTTTCGCTATTCTGGGAATTGTTGGATTTGGAGGATATATTGCGTGTACGATGGTAGCAGTAAGTAAAATCAATGTTGGGCTGGCGGTATTTTTGTTAAATCTAGCCCCGGCGGTAATGGTTATTTATTTGACATTATGGCGTCGTGAGCGATCTGATGGAATGACCATTTTTGCTGTTGCTTTGTCTTTGTGTGGTGGTCTGTTGATGGTACTATCACAGCCACTAACTAAAACTGGCGGAATTGGTGTTGTTTTAGGGATTGTAAGCGCTATTCTCTATGCGTTTCAAACTCTTAGAAGTAAGTCACTTGGTGTTAAGTATAAACCTCTCACAATCGTATTCTACACTTTCGCTTCGGCTTCTTTGTTTTGGATATTTGTTCCGATACAGATAGATTGGCATGCGGTCGTTTCACCGCCGCTGTGGACATATATTTATGTGGTTATCTTTTATACAGTAATCCCACGTATATTGTTCATAGTTGGTTTGGTGTACATCCCACCGGCTAATGCAGGAGTTACTGCTGCAGCTGAACCGGTAATTGCAGCATGGTTAGCTTTTTTGACGCTTGGTGAAGCGATGGGCTTTTTGCAGATCATAGGAGGCGCAGCTGTGTTAGCAGCAATTGTTGTTTTACAAGCGCATGGAATTAGAAGGGCGAATAAACGTAGACGCGATAAAGACAAGCCAATTGAACCTCTCGCTGGATGATACAAATAAAATTTTGGAGGATTTATGAAAAACAATTTGAAAGTAAGCTTTTGCGGTATTCAACTGGAAAATCCGTGCATATTGGCTTCGGCCTCGCCAACGCAAAGCAAGGAGGGTTTGGCAAAAGCATTTAAATTGGGATGGGCTGGGGTAGTAACAAAAACCTGTACGCCGAATTATCTAATTACTGAGGATGCTCCGAATCGCTTCGGCGTATTTAGGGGCGCCGACGGAAGCGTTGAAGGGTTTGAAAACTTCGAGGGTTTGACGCAAAAGCCTGTAGAATACTGGGAAAAAACTGTTAGCGAGCTAAAAAAAGAGTTTCCGGGTAAAGTAGTTATTGCGAGCATAATGGCTGATGTTAAACGAGAGCCGTGGCAAGATTTGGCGCGGCGTATGGAAGCTGCTGGTGCGGACGCTATCGAATTGAATCTTTCTTGCCCGCATTTTCGGCTGGAAGATGATATGGGAGCCGCAATTGGTAAAAGTGTAGAAAACTCGGCGCTTATTACTGCATGGGTCAAAGGGGTCGTGAATATTCCAGTTATTGCAAAACTGACGCCAAACGTCAGCGACATTCAAGAAGTAACAGCTTCAGTTGTAAAAGCCGGCGCTGACGCTATTGCTACCATTAATACTGTGCAAGGTATGATTGGTGTTGATATTGAAACTTTGGAACCGTTGCCGGCGGTAGAAGGGTTTTCTTCATTCGGCGGCTATTCTGGTAATGCTGTAAAACCGATTGGTTTGCGCTGTGTTGCTCAAGTTGCTCAAGTAACTGACGTACCAATACATGGTATTGGCGGAATATCTAAATGGCAGGATATAGTTGAGTATTATGCAGTTGGTGCGAGTTGTGTACAGATATGTACTGAAGTTATGTTAAGCGGTTATCAGATTATCAAACCGATGCTGGAAGGTTTGAGCGAGTATGTTGAGCGAAAAGGTTTGAACAGCTTAAATGATATTACCGGTGTAGCTGTTCCGAAAATAAGAGCCCGTGAGCGGTTGAACATGAAGTGGCACAAACGTTCAACAGTAGTAAATCCGCAAAACTGCACAAACTGCGCGAAATGCTATGTTTCTTGTAATGAGAGCGGTAAAAATGCTATTTCTTTTGTGGATAAGAAAGTTACTGTGAACGATGCTCAATGTGACGGTTGCTCGCTTTGTACACATGTTTGTCCGCATGGAGTCTTGGCTTTAAGTTAGATAATAGGAATAGATAACAAATGAAAAAAACTATTGCAAGCTATGCAGGAATTTTTGCCGGATTAGTAATTGCTGATAAGTGGTTGAACTACGTTTCGTTTTTGGGATATGAGTCGCTGTTGATTTTTGCTTTGGTGTTGCTGTTAATCAATACACTTGTTCGTCCGGTGGTAAAATTAATCTGTCTGCCTATTAACATCGCTACTTTAGGTTTGTTTACGCTGATAATTAATACTGTGATGATATACATTGCAAACTATTTTTACGACAGCTTAAAATTAACCGACTTTATTCACACCTTGGTAGCAGCGATTATTATTATGGTGTGCCAAATGGTTCTTCGGCGACTTTTCGTTGCTTAGCGTGTTAATCATTGTTATAATGGCTGAAAGGCATTGAAGAAAAATAGTAAACATTATTACTCGCTACAGAGAAAGAGGTTTTGGCTGTGAGCCTCTGTGAGTAACTGTTGAAAGTCGTTTCTGAGCTGCGCAGCTGAAAATATATTAAGCAGCGCCGTTTGATCAACGTTAACGGATTTTGAGAATCAACGGTCATCGAATAATGTGGTGATTATTGATTGAATCAGGGTGGTACCGCGAAAATTTGCTTTCGCCCCTGTGAATGATAACATTCACAAGGGCGAAAGCTTTTTTATTTAACCAGGCGCTTGCCGGGAAAAGAGAGGAAATATGAAAAATATTGCTACAATCTATAATCCAAAGGAAGTTGAAAAAAAATGGTATGCCTATTGGGAAAATAACGGCTATTTTCACGCGGAAGTATCAGCAGATAAACCGCCGTATTCGATAGTTATTCCACCGCCAAATGTAACCGGCCAACTTCATCTTGGGCATGCGTTAAATAATACGCTGCAGGATATTCTGATTCGTTATAAACGAATGCAAGGTTATAGCGCGCTCTGGATGCCGGGAACTGACCATGCCGGTATTGCGACTCAAGCCAAAGTCGAAGAAGCGTTGCTAAAGGAAGAAGGACTGTCTCGTCATGATTTAGGACGCGAGGCTTTTTTAGAACGGGTATGGCAGTGGAAAGAGCAATATGGGAGCCGGATAATTGAACAGCTTAAGACCATGGGCTGCTCGTGTGACTGGGAGCGCGAGCGGTTCACGATGGACGAAGGTTGCTCGCGTGCGGTCCGCGAAGTTTTTGTTTCGCTCTACGAAAAAGGCCTGATTTATCGCGGCAACCGAATTACCAATTGGTGCCCGCGCTGCATGACCGCGTTGTCGGATATTGAGGTTGAGCACATTGATACCGCAGGCAAACTATATTATGTTCGTTATCCGTTTGCCGATAATCCAGATGAATATTTGGAAGTTGCAACTACGCGTCCGGAAACAATTCTTGGTGATACAGCTGTTGCGGTAAATCCGCATGATGAGCGTTATTCCGCAATCATCGGCCGAAAATTACTGTTGCCGATAATTAACCGTGAAATTACCGTTGTTGCTGACGAATATGTTGATAAAGATTTTGGAACCGGTGCAGTAAAAATCACTCCGGCGCACGATCCGAACGATTTTGAGTTAGGGGTACGTCATGATCTTGAAGGCATTGTCGTTATTGCGGATAATGGATTGATGACTGAGTTAGCCGGAAAATATGCGGGCATGGATCGTTACGATTGCCGCAAACAATTGTTGGCTGATTTCGATGAACTTGGCTGTTTGGTTAAAATTGAAGAACATGAGCATGCTGTCGGACACTGCAGCCGCTGTGATTCAGTAATTGAACCGTTGATGTCGTTGCAATGGTACGTAAAGATGGCGCCGTTAGCCAAACCGGCCGCCGATGTCGTTCGAAGCGGTGAAATAACTTTTGTCCCGGAACGTTATAGCAAAACTTACCTGCACTGGATGGATAACATCCGCGATTGGTGCGTTTCGCGACAGCTTTGGTGGGGGCATCAAATACCAGCGTGGTATTGCCAAAAGTGCGGAGAGGTTATTGTTTCCCGTACCGATATTAGCAGTTGTCCAAAATGCGGCGAGTGCTCGCCTGTACGTGACACTGATGTACTGGATACCTGGTTTAGTAGCGCATTGTGGCCGTTTTCGACAATGGGCTGGCCTGAACGAACCAAAGAGCTGGAGTATTTTTATCCGACTTCAGTACTGGTGACAGGCTATGATATCATCCCGTTTTGGGTAGCGCGTATGATATTTAGCGGACTGGAATATTTGCAAGAAATACCCTTTAAGGATGTTTTTATTACCGGTTTGATCCGCGATCATCTGGGACGAAAAATGTCTAAGTCGTTAGGCAATGGTATCGACCCGCTGGATGTTATTGAAAATTATGGTGCCGATGCATTGCGCTTTGCGCTTATTTCCGGCAATACGCCTGGAAATGATATGCGGTTCTATATGGAAAAAGTTGAGACCTATCGCAATTTTGCCAATAAAATTTGGAATGCTTCCCGGTTTGTGTTGATGAATCTTGAAGACTATGAATATAATCCGGAGCAAGTTCCGACTGATTTTGTACTGGCCGATCGTTGGATACTCAGCCGTTTGCAATTGGTAACTGCCAATGTTTCTAAGGCTCTGGATAAGTACGAACCCGGTGAAGCGGCGCGGATGTTGTATGAATTCATTTGGGACGAATTTTGTGACTGGTATATCGAAATGGCGAAAACGCGATTATACGATAAACAGAATCCGCAATTTGCCAATACCGCCAAATGGGTGCTTGCACATGTTCTTGAGCAGGCAATGCAGTTGCTGCACCCGTTTATGCCGTTTATTACTGAGGAAATCTGGCAAAACGTTTCTAAGGGCGAGAGCGTAATGATTAGCCGTTGGCCAATCGTGGACGATCGATTAATAGATAGAGTAGCTGAAACTGAAATGGAATTCGTGATGAACTGTATTCGTGCCATCCGAAATTTGCGTGCCGAGGTAAACACCCAGCCAGGCAAGAAAAGCGAAGCTGTGATTTATGCGCCTGACCGCGAGGCGGGCGTATTAAACGCTAACAGCAACGTATTAAACAATCTTGCCTCGGTGTCACCGCTCACGGTATGTTCGATGGATAGTAAACGTGTTGACGATGCAATGACTGCTGTCGTCGAAAATACTGAGATATTTTTGCCGCTTAAAGGATTGATTGATATCGATTTGGAAATTAAGCGGTTGGAAAAGGAGCTTGAATCATTAAAGAAAGAAACTGTCCGGTTAGAGGGGAAACTCGAAAATCCGGCTTTTATTGCTAAAGCTCCGGTTGATGTCGTTGCAAAAGAGCGTGAAAAACTTGGCGATTACCAGGACAAGTATAATAAAATCGCTGAACGAACCAAATATCTGCGCGGTTTGTAACATGAAGTTTACAAATCTTGAAAAAACTTTGCGCTATTCGATGTGGGGCATATTGTTGTTACTGCCGTTTGAAGAAATGGCTGCAACGGTTTTTTTGCTGATAGCAGCTGTTTCAGCAGTGATTATTTGTATTAAAGAAAAATGCCTGTTGGTCAAGAAATCATTCGTTGTACTATTATTAAGTCTGATTTTGTGTATCGTTATTTCGCTGCGGTTTTCGCCTGATGTCAGCTACGGCGTGCAAATATTTTTGTTTACGATATTTCGTTATGCGTTAGCGGCGCTCGCGGCCGGCGTTTATGTCCGGTGTTTCGGAATCAAAGAATTCATGTTAATCACCGTGGGTGCGGCTTGCATTTCGGTTTTGTACGGTTATTGGCAAGTAATATTCCACCCGTATCTAGAAAACAAAGAATGGATTGATGCCGAAAAATTCGGCAATATTACTATTAGAATATTTGGCACTTGGGGTAATCCAAATATATTTGGCGGCTATTTATTGTTCGCTGTGGCAGCAGCGTTAATATCAGCGAGCGTATTTAGGGTTAATCGAAGATATTGTCTGGCGTTTTATGCAATTACGGCAATATTTATAATAACAATTTTCTTGACGTTTTCGCGCGGAGTATGGTTAGCGCTATTTGCAATGCTTATCGTGTTAGCGCTGCAGTACGGTAAAAAGAAAATATTGGTTATTGTTTTGCCGTTTCTTGTGGCGTTTTCGACAGTAGGGGTATTATGGCAGCGTTTGCAATCAGCATTTACCGCCGGCGATTCTTCTTCAGTAATGCGGTTGGCGCTTTGGACAAGCACCGAAAAAATGATTATGGTCCACCCAATATTTGGCTGGGGCTGGGGATTATACTGGTTCTACTATCCGCAATTTGATTATTTATTGCAGACGGCCGGATTAAAAGTTTTTCACGCGCACAACACTTATTTACATTATGCTGCGGAGATTGGTGTTGTCGGATTAGTTATTTTTCTTGCAATTTTGACACTTGCAATATATTATACATTTGTATGCTCAAGAGTAGAAAATTACCGTGAATATCGTTATTTGATGGCAGTTTTTATTGCTTTTGCGGTATTGGCAATGACTGATCATGTATTGTTTAATACCCGGATGAGTATTTTGTTTTGGTTGTTTCTGGGGATTGCGTTTTCGAAAACCAAGGAGGATAAATGACGCTACGACAGGCAATAGAAATTTTGCAAGCTGAGGTGCTATTTGGCGAGCAATACTTGGACCGCGAAGTGGGAACGGCCTGCGGTGCGGATTTAATGAGTGATGTTTTGGCCTTCCACAAAGAAAATGCACTGTTGTTAACCGGTTTGGTAAATGTGCAGGTAGTTCGAACCGCTGAAATGAGCGATGTTATTGGGGTGGTATTTGTGCGCGGAAAACGGCCAAACGCCGAAATATTAGAGTTGGCTGAAGAAAATTGCTTGCCAATTATAACAACAAAATTCCCGTTATTTGAATCCTGCGGCCGGTTGTATATGAGCGGTGTGCAAGGTTCTGTATGTTCGGAGGAATAATGAGCGAACCGATGAAACTCGAATTTCAACTGGAGCAGGATAATTTTGACTTCGCGGGCGTTGCTTCCAGTCGGATAAAAAAAGTGTTACAACAAATCGGTGTGAAAAACGAGGTCATCCGCCGTGTAGCGGTTGCGTCTTATGAAGCGGAAATAAATGTCATCATTCATTCTTTGGGCGGTTCAATAAAGGCGTTGATTTTTCCTGATCGCACTGAATTATACCTGGAAGACATTGGTCCTGGAATTCCAAGAGTTGATTTAGCGATGCAGGAAGGGTTTTCAACCGCTACGGATAAAATCCGGGAAAAGGGTTTTGGCGCCGGAATGGGATTGCCAAACATGAAACGCTGTTCAGATGAGTTTGATATTTCATCTGAAGTAGGTATTGGTACAAAAATAAAAATGACAATTTTTCATAATAAATAATTCGGCGGTGAATTGCAATGGAGACTTTTTTTCGCTCCGTTGGTTTAAAATCAGATCGATGCAAGGGCTGTGTAAGTTGTATTAAACGTTGTCCGACTGAAGCCATTCGCATTCGTGAGGGTAAAGCACATATTATTGAATCGAAGTGCATCGACTGCGGAGAGTGCATCAGGGTATGTCCTAACCAGGCAAAATTCGCAATAACTAACCACTTAGAGGATACGGATATCTACAAATATAATATTGCGTTGCCTGCGCCATCGTTGTTTTCACAGTTCGAAACAAAATACTCGATAGAAGAAATTTTGTGCGGGTTGTTGCGGTTGGGATTCGATGATGTATATGAAGTTGCCAAGGGTGCTGAAATTGTTGCATTAAAACTAAAAGAATATTTACAGCAGGACGAAATACCAAAACCAGTTATTTCTAATGCTTGTCCGGCATGTGTGCGATTGGTGCAAATTAGTTATCCGGAGCTTATTCCGCATTTATTGCCATATGAGCCACCAGTTGAAGTGGCAGCGCGAATAGCACGTGGCAAAGCGTTGAAAAACAATCCACAGTTGCAGCCGGATGATATAGGGGTCTGGTTTATCGGCCCTTGTCCGGCAAAAATGACTGCGGTAATACATCCGTTGACAGAAAAAAGCTCAAACTTAAACGGGGTAATCGCTATTTCGGCTATTTACGGCAAGTTGCATAAAACAATTCCCCGAACTGACGCTGAATATGCTGAATGTGAAAACCGCTTAGCAAACCTGGCAGGCTGGGGTGGAATCACCTGGGGGGTTGCCGGCGGTGAGAGTGACGCGATTGATAGTTCGCGCGGAACCGGGTTGATTGTTCATGGTATCCATCATGTTAAAGAAATGTTTGAGCAACTATCGGATATGAAATTGACAGGTGTCGAGCATATCGAGGTTTTAGCCTGTGAATCCGGTTGTGTTGGCGGTGCATTAATGGTGCAGAACCGCTTCGTTGGTGAACATAACATGCGTTCGCGAATTGAACTTATGAAATCAAACGGAACGGCAGATCGATTTAGTATTGACGGAAAAAATGACGAATTGATGAAAATGTGCGAAAGTTGTTCACAAATAAAAATTTACCAGTCGATGCGTATTGATGAAGATATTACGGAAGCGTTACGCAAAGTTGAGCAGATTGATCAGGTGTTGAAACAACTTCCGGGACTTGATTGCGGTTCATGTGGTTCGCCGACATGCAAAGTTCTTGCCGAAGATATTATTCGCGGATTTGCTGCGGAAACCGACTGTATTTTCAAGTTGCGTGAAAAAGTGCGGGATATGGCGCGAGCCATGGTGGACTTGGCAGAACATCTGCCGCCATCACTTGAAAAAAACGGAGGAGAGCAATAATGACTGTTCGAGAGTTGGCAGAACAAATTGATCTTTGCATTGTGGCCGGCGAAGCCGGACTAAATACCGAAGTGACTTTTGGTATGGTTTCAGATTTGCTGAGCAATGTTATGGGGATGGGCGACAGTGGCGGCATCTGGGTGACGATGCACGTTCATCAGAATATAATTGCGGTTGCGTCTTTATCGGTATTGTCAGCGGTAATTGTTGCCGGGGGCGCTGATCCGGACGGCGACACTATTGCCAAGGCTGAATTAGAAGGCATTCCGTTATTTACGACCGATTTGTCGCAATTTGAAGTGTGTGGTCAAATATACGCGCTCGGCATTAAAGGCTAAAATGAAGCAATATATTGCTGATTTGCATGTGCATACCTTGCTCAGCCCGTGCGCCGAAGTTGAAATGACGCCGCACAATATTATTGCGCATGCAGCTGCAAATAAAGTTGATATGATAGCAATAACTGACCACAATTCTTGTGATAACCTTGCTGCAGCCATTCAGGTAGCAGCTGAATACGGCGTAGTAGTGATTCCCGGAATGGAACTCGAAACCAAAGAAGAAATTCATGTAGTCGCGTTGTTTGCCAAGATGCGTCAGCTAATCAAATTTGAAACGTTCGTCGATTCCAGACGCAGCGGTGTTATGAACGTTCCGGAAAAATTTGGTCCACAGTTTGTTGTAACTGCCGATGACGAGTTAATTCGCGAAAAACCGGAAATGCTGATTTGCCCGGTTAATATTCCGATAGCCGAAGCGGTTGCCAAAATACACGAGCTCGAGGGAATTGCGATTGCCGCGCATATTGATCGCCCGGCAAATGGTATTTTATCGATTCTCGGGTTTATTCCGCCAGATTTGCCGCTTGATGCGGTTGAAGTATCGAAACGGATAAAATTGATTGACGCGATAAAAAAATTTAAATTTATTAAACAATCATTTGTGACATCGAGTGATGCCCATATCATCGAAGACTTTGTGACCGGCGGGAAAACTAAATTGCTTTTAGCGGAGCCGACTTTTGCCGAATTAGTTTTAGCAATAAAATCTGAACAAGGGCGAAAAATACTTCTAGAATAAATTCGGAGCGTATTGTATAATGATTACGGTATTTTCTGAATATTATATCAATATAACCATCAAGGAGGAAAAGCATTATGTCCCAAATGGAGAAGGCTTGTTGCGGCGGTTGTGCAAATACTGCTGCAATGCCGGAACTTGACGTTATTCTTGCAAAGTTTGAAGGCGTCAAGGGCGCGTTGATTCCAATCCTTCAAGAAGCGCAGCACACCTATGGTTACCTGGCAAAAAATGTTTTGGAGTACATTGCGCAAAAGACAGGAACCCCGATCAGTCAAATCTACGGTGTGGTTACGTTCTACGCTCAATTCCATCTTAACCCGCGCGGTAAAAATATCATTCGTGTGTGCCAAGGTACTGCTTGTCACGTTCGCGGTGGTAAGAAAATTCTTGAAATTATCGAGGACAAATTGGGAATTAAAGCCGGAGGAACTACTTCTGACTTGAAGTTCACGTTGGAAACAGTTGCTTGTATTGGCGCTTGCGGTCTGGCACCGGTGCTTATGGTGAATGACGATACGCACGGACGGTTGACGCCTGAGGCGACTCTCGCAGTATTAGCCAAGTATTAAGAATTATGATGCACGAACTGTCCTTGAGCATACTGGATTTAGTACAAAACTGTATCGCTGCTCAAGCAAACTGGGTGCTGTTAGAAATTGTTGAGAATACTTCGACTGATAAACTACTGTTCCGTATCAGTGATAACGGCAGGGGAATGGACAAAGAGATGCAGCAAAAAGTTCTCGACCCTTTTGTTACATCGCGTACTACCCGTCGTGTGGGTTTAGGTTTGCCGCTTATTGATATGACGACAAAAATGTGCGGCGGAAGTTTTACAATTAAATCGGAGTTGGGAAAAGGAACGGTAATTGAAGCGGTATTTCAACGCAGCCACATTGATCGCCCGCCTATGGGCAAATTGGCTGATACAATAAAAGGCTTGATTATTCTAAACCCTGATTTGGATTTTAATTTTAAGCACACTGTCGACGATGCGGAATTTTCGGTTTCAACTAAGGAGTTAGTAGCTGAACTAGACGGTATTTCACTACAAACGCCGGAAGTTCTTTTATGGCTTGATGATTTTATTAAGCAAGGTATAGCTAATTTATCTGGAGGAAAAAAATGAAATCAATCGAAGAATTGAGAAAGCTGCGCGAGCAATTAAAAGCCGGTACTGCGATACGCAAAGAAGCCGGAACTAAAATTATTGTCGGTATGGGAACATGTGGTATTGCTGCAGGCGCGCGTGAAGCAATGAATGCAATTGTCGATGAAATTGCCAAACGCAATATGCACGATGTTCAAGTAAGCCAAACTGGCTGCATCGGTATGTGCGTGCTTGAGCCGTTGGTTGACGTTGTCCGTCCGGGAGAGCCGCGCGTTACTTATGGCCATGTTACACCGGAGTTGGCGCGCAGAATAGTTACTGAACATGTAATTAACGGTAACATAGTTGAAGACGCTGTAATTGGTAAGATTGAATAAAGCTGTTGGAGGAAAATAATGGCACACGTAAGATCTCACGTATTGATTTGCGCCGGAACCGGCTGTGCGTCGTCTGGCTCTAAGCGCGTATTTTCGGCTTTCGAAAGCGAGATAGCAAAAAAAGGCTTAAGCGAAGAAGTTAAAGTTGTCGAAACCGGTTGTCATGGCTTTTGCGAAGCCGGGCCATTGGTTATTATTTACCCCGAAGGAACTTTTTATGTTCGCGTCGATGTAAATGATGTTACCGAAATAGTCGAAAACCACCTATATAAAGGCCGCATTGTTGAGCGGTTATTATTTAAAGACAAAATGACGTTGGCAAGTGTTCCGAAATATAGTGATATTGCTTTTTATAAAAAGCAGATTCGCATGGTTTTGGGCAATTGCGGTCAGATCGATCCTGACAGTATTGACGAGTATATTGCTAACGGCGGGTACGAAGCGTTAGGCAAAGCCTTGACTGAAATGACTCCTGATCAAGTTGTTGATGAAGTTAAAAAATCCGGATTGCGTGGCCGCGGCGGCGGCGGGTTTCCGACCGGAATGAAGTGGAGCTTCACCAAAGGGGCTGCCGGCGATAAAAAATATGTTGTTTGTAACGCCGACGAGGGAGATCCGGGCGCATTTATGGATCGCTCGGTATTAGAGGGAGACCCGCACCGCGTTATTGAAGGTATGGCTGTTTGTGGTTATGCAATCGGAGCTGATGAAGGCTATATTTATTGCCGCGCCGAATATCCGCTGGCTATCAAACGGCTACGAACCGCAATTGCTTGTGCTGAAGAAATAGGTCTGTTAGGCAGCAATATTTTAGGAACCGGCTTTAATTTCAAACTTAAAATTAAAGAAGGCGCCGGAGCGTTTGTTTGCGGCGAAGAAACTGCATTGTTGGCATCGATTGAAGGCAAACGTGGTATGCCGCGTCCGCGCCCGCCATTTCCGGCGATTTCCGGTTTGTGGGAAAAACCTACTAACATTAACAACGTTGAGACTTTTGCCAATATACCGCACATTCTTACCAAGGGTGCTGAATGGTATGCTTCAATTGGTACAGAAAAATCCAAGGGTACAAAAGTATTTGCGTTGACCGGCAAAATTAATAACACTGGTTTGGCCGAAGTTCCGATGGGAATAACAATGCGCGAAATCATTTATGATATCGGCGGCGGCATTCCTGACGGCAAGAAGTTCAAGGCAGTGCAAATCGGTGGCCCGTCCGGCGGTTGTTTGCCGGAACAACTATTGGATTTGTCTGTTGATTATGATTCATTAATACAAGCCGGCGCAATGATGGGTTCAGGCGGACTTGTTGTTATGGACGAAGAAACCTGCATGGTTGATCTGTCGAAATTCTTCCTGTCATTTACCCAAGCTGAGTCCTGTGGAAAATGTACGCCGTGCCGTGAAGGCACCAAGCGGATGTTGGAAATTTTGATCAGAATTACCGAAGGCGAAGGTAAAGAAGGCGATATCGAGTTGCTGGAAAAACTGGCTAAAGGCATTAAAGCTACGGCATTATGCGGACTTGGCCAAACTGCGCCTAATCCGGTGTTGTCTACATTGCGTTATTTCCGGAGCGAATATGAGGCGCACATCCGCGATAAAAAGTGTCCGGCCGGCGCTTGCACAAAATTATCCGGATTCTTTATCACCGATGGTTGCAAAGGTTGCGGATTGTGCAAGAAAGCTTGTCCGGCTGACGCGATTACCGGTGAGATCAAGTGCAAACATGTAATCAATCACGATAAGTGCATCAAATGCGGCGCGTGCGTGGCTAAATGCCCGTTCAAAGCCATAATCAAAGGTTAAAAGGAGCGAACAATAATGGATATGGTTAGTTTGACTATTGACGGTCGCAAAGCCATTGTGCCGGCGGGTTCAACGATAATCGAAGCTGCTGCGGCTGTCGGAATAAAAATTCCGGCGCTCTGTTATCATCCGGAATTAAAGCCGGAAGGCGCCTGTCGCGTATGTGTTGTCGAAATAAAAGGTGGCCGCGGTCCGGTGGCATCATGCGTGTTCCCGGTGGCCGAAGGAATGGAAGTTTATACTAATAGCGCTTCGATTCGTGATGCCCGCAAAACAGTTGTTGAGTTGCTGCTGGCTAATCACCCGCAAGACTGCCTGACCTGCCAACGTAGTACCAACTGCGAATTGCAGGCAATTGCCGCTGATCTGGGAATTCGTGAGATTCCGTTCGAAGGCGAAAAGAAACAATGCGCTCTTGACGATAATAATCCGTCATTGGTACGCGACCAAAACAAATGCATACTTTGTGGCCGTTGTATCCGCGCTTGTAATGAGCGTCAAGAAATGCATGTTTACAGTTTTATCAACCGTGGTTTTAATACTATGGTTTCACCGGCGTTTGACCAGGGTATCGACAAGGTTGCTTGTACTTATTGTGGTCAATGCGCAAGCGTTTGTCCGACTGCGGCAATTGTCGAGCGCGACAACACTGAAGATGTATTCCGCGCGATAAACGATCCGACAAAACATGTCGTTGTACAAACAGCTCCGGCAGTGCGTGTAGCATTGGGCGAAGACCTTGGTTTGGGCGTGGGCGGAATTGTTACCGGAAAAATGGTTGCAGCTCTTCGCCGGTTAGGTTTTGACGGAGTGTTTGATACCGATTTTACCGCTGACTTGACTATTATGGAAGAGGGCACTGAATTCCTCGGCCGTTTGAAGAATGGCGGGACATTGCCGATGATTACTTCCTGTTCGCCGGGCTGGATTAACTTCATTGAGTTGCAATATCCGGATTTGCTGGGTCATTTGTCAACTTGCAAATCACCGCAACAGATGTTTGGCGCACTTGCAAAAACTTTTTATGCTAAACAAAAAGGTATTGACGCAAAAGACATCGTGAGCATTTCGGTAATGCCGTGTACAGCTAAAAAAGCTGAAGCTGTTCGTCCGGAAATGCGCTCGAGCGGTTATCAGGATGTCGATTACGTAATCACCACCCGTGAATTGGCACGTATGATCAAAAGCGCAGGAGTTGATTTTTCGGTAATTCCCGAAGAAGATTTTGATGCTCCGCTTGGTTTATCGACCGGTGCTGCAGTAATTTTCGGCGCAACCGGCGGTGTTATGGAAGCGGCGTTGCGGACAGTATATGAGGTAGTTACCGGCGAGACACTGGCTTGTCTGGATTTTACAATGGTTCGCGGTTTGGAAGGCATCAAAGAAGCCACTGTAAATGTTGGCGGAATTGACGTGAAAGTTGCTGTAGCTCACACTCTTGCTAACGCCAAAATATTGATGGATAAGATTCGTGCCGGTACGGCTGATTATCATTTCATCGAAATTATGGCTTGTCCGGGCGGCTGCATCGGTGGCGGCGGACAACCGTTTGTTCATACCAAGGGCATGCGTCAGGAACGTATTGACGCCATATATGAATGCGACAGCTGTATGCCAATGCGTAAATCGCACGAAAATCCGGCTGTAAAAGCGTTATATGAACAATTCCTTGGCGAACCTAACGGTCACAAGTCACATGAGTTGTTGCACACTCATTATAAAGCGCAAAAACGATAATTAATAAAGGCGGCTCCAAATTGGAGCCGCCTTTATTTTCTTTGCAGAAATATTTACATTGGAGTATAATATCACTGTAAACAAAGCTACACACTACTTACGAGGTTATTATGCAAACATTTGTTGTGAAAGATGCGATTAAATTTGCTTGTGAAGAAACCGGATTGAAATTAAGCAGAATTGCAAAGGTGTCTGGAATCTCCACTGAGGATTTACGCAACATGAAACTCGGTAGAATTGCCGCAACTGAAGCGCAGATAAAAAAACTTGAAAGCGTGTTGGGCTTAAGTCTGCTCAGCCGTGCGGTTCCGGCAGACAAGCATATTCCGACTAAGGGTGAGCGAATAATCGACCGTTTATATACGATGGTTGAAGCTGCGTTGCGTTTTGTGCGTGGTAAATAAAATTAACCGCTATGCGGTTTTTTTTTAAGATGAAGATCGCAAGAGTTGATTCGTTTTGCCATAATGGCAGCGGTGGAAATCCTGCCGGAGTTGCGATTGTCAAACAGTTTCCGACTGCATCAGAAATGCAAGCAGCGGCGTGTGCGCTGCAATTTTCCGAGACGGTATTCACAATAGTTTCCGAACGCACACTAACAATGCGTTTTTTTACACCGTCAGCCGAAGTTGATCTTTGTGGTCACGCTACGCTCGCGATGCTTTCCGAATTGTGGCGTGTAAAAGCAATTGATAGCAATATATTATATACAATAAAATGCGCTAACAGCAGTATTACCGGTTATGTCGATGAAGAAGGTGTGCCGCATCTGCAAATGCCCAATCCGTTATTTGGCGAATATGTTGCAAATACTGAAATAGCGCCAACACTGGGATTGACGATAGATGAAATTGGGAAATACGGTTGCCGGATTGTTAATGTCGGATTACCGGATATTTTTATTGGAGTCAAAAATTTTGCTTGCTTAAAAAATTTGCAACCTGATTACGATTTGATAGCAGCAATTTCAAGAAAGTACTCGTGCACCGGCTATCATGTTTTTGACGAGAGCAATATAATTGATAACACTGTATACTGTCGCAATTTCGCCCCACTGGTAGGCATAAACGAGGAATCGGCAACCGGAACAGCAAATAGCGCTTTGGCTTGTCTGTTAGCTGTTGGCGGAGCTTTTGGATCCGATAGTGCGGATAAAATCAGTGTGAAATTGATTCAGGGAATGTTTATGAATAATTCCTCGGAAATAATTGTTAACTTAAAACTTTCCAATAGCGTCATTAAAGAATTGTGGTTGTCTGGAAAAACTAAATATATAGAGATCGTTCACGGAGGATAAATGATTAATACGACAAAAATTGATCACATTGGTATTGCTGTTAAGGATATTGAAACTGCTAAAAAGTTTTATGCCGATATGCTGGGAATGACAATTCAGGGCGAGGAAACGGTTGTCGAGCAAAAAGTGAAAGTGTGTTTTATTCCTTGTGGCGATAGTGAGATTGAGTTGCTGCAATCAACTGCACCCGACGGCCCGATTGCCAAATTCATCGAAGCAAAAGGTGAAGGGATGCAGCATATTGCCATACGCGTTGATAATATCGAGCAGGCAATTACAGAGCTAAAAGCAAAGAATGTCCGTATGATTGATGAGCAGCCACGCTATGGCGCCGGTGGTGCGCGAATTGCATTTGTTCATCCTAAATCTACCGGCGGTATTTTATTGGAATTAACTGAAAGGAAATAAGGGAGGCGATTATGGCTACTACTAAAGAACGAATTGATTTGTTTAGAACTTTGCAGGACAAGATTAAATTGGGCGGTGGACAGAAGCGCATCGACAAGCAACATGCATCAGGAAAAATGACAGCCCGGGAGCGCGTGGAGTGTTTGCTTGATGCAGATACATTTGTAGAGATGGATGCTTTTGTTATTCATCGTTGCGTGAATTTTGGTATGGAGAAGACCACAACACCGACCGATGGCGTTGTGACTGGCTATGGACTTATTGAAGGCCGGCTGGTTTTCGTTTTTTCGCAGGATTTCACCGTTATCGGTGGCAGTCTTGGTGAAAAACATGCCGATAAAATTGTAAAAGTTCAGCAAATGGCGGCTCGTATGGGGGCGCCGATTATTGGGATAAATGATTCCGGCGGAGCCCGAATCCAGGAAGGTGTAGATTCTCTGTCCGGTTATGCAAAAATATTTTATCAAAACACCATGGCATCCGGTGTTGTTCCGCAGATTACTGCGATTATGGGACCGTGTGCCGGAGGCGCGGTTTATAGTCCGGCGATTACCGATTTTATTTTTATGGTCGATAAGACCAGTCAAATGTTTATAACCGGCCCGCAAGTTGTAAAAGCGGTTACTTTTGAAGAAGTCAGCGCTGAGCAGCTTGGTGGTGCGATGACGCATAATGCAACATCCGGAGTTGCTCATTTTATAACCCAAACCGATGAAGAGTGTTTAAATGAAATTCGTCGTTTGGTGTCGTTTTTACCTGATAACAACATGTCTGAGACGCCAGTGGTGGTAACAGACGACGTGGCTGATAGAATAGCTGCCAGCCTAAATGAAGCGATACCTGACGATCCTAACATGCCTTACGATATGAATGAAATAATTACCAACATTGTGGACAATAATGAGTTTTATGAAATTCAAAAACATTTTGCTCAAAATATTTTAATCGGGTTTGCCCGTATGGATGGACAGACTATCGGAATTGTTGCTAATCAACCAACTGTTCTTGCCGGTTGTTTGGACATTAACGCCAGCGACAAATGTGCGCGATTTATCAGATTTTGTGATGCCTTTAATATTCCGTTGATAAATTTCGTTGATGTACCGGGTTTTTTACCGGGAACATCTCAAGAATATGGCGGAATTATCCGTCACGGCGCCAAAATGCTTTATGCTTTTTCTGAAGCAACTGTACCGAAAATCACGCTCATCATCCGCAAAGCCTATGGTGGCGCCTACATTGCGATGAGCTGCAAAGAATTGGGTGCTGATCAGGTTATTGCCTGGCCGACAGCTGAAATTGCTGTAATGGGTGCAGCCGGTGCTGCTGATATTATTTTCCGCGGCGATGCTGATAAGGACGCCAAGAAACAACAATACATTGAAGATTTTAGCAATCCCTATCGAGCTGCCGAACGCGGAATGGTGGACATTATTATCGAGCCGCAATTTACTAGAGCTTATTTGATTTCAGCACTAAATATGTTAAGCAGCAAAAATGAAACCAGGCCGATGAAAAAACACGGCAACATTCCGTTGTAGGTGATGAAATGGGAATATTTAAGTTTTTAAGAAAGAAAAACGGAGTATCAGATAAGCCGATTCTGGCGGTAGAACCGCTGCCGTTGCAATTTGAAATTTCTGATTTTAGTACAAACAAGATTGCTGTTGCACCAGAGAAAGAAATTTTGCAGCCGGAAATAGTAGCGGCGATAACTGTTGCAATACAGTTGATCATGAATGATGAAACAAACAAGATTGAGCGGCAACCAATGTTGCGCAGACAAACAAGCAGTTCATGGAAAGTTTCCGGAATTCAGCGTGTGATGCAAGTCCGACAATAGCAATTATAGTTTTTATTTAAGGAGAAGAAAATGAGAAAATTTATTGTAAATGTAAATGGTGTTGATTATAACGTTGAAGTGCGCGAAGAGAATGCTGTTTTACCAACAAAAATTATTCAATCAGCGGTACAACCGAAAGTGGTTGCTGCGCCACAAATAGCGTCGGCACCGGTTCAAGCTCCGGTCGCGACGCCGGTGGTTGCATCGACAGCAGCGGCGGATGGGTTTGGTGTAAATGCACCGATGCCGGGAAAAATTGTTAAAGTTACCGTAACGGCAGGGCAAGCGGTAAAGCAAGGCGACGTAGTAATTATTCTTGAAGCAATGAAAATGCAAAACGAAATAAAAACTCCAGTCGATGGAGTTATAAAGGCTATCAACGTTGAGCCGGGGCAAACAGTTAAACCTGGTGAAACAATGGTTGTAATCGGATAATTTTAAAAAAGCTCCTGCTGAAATATTTTTCGGCAGGAGTTTTTGTGCTTTTGTGGAATATATTGTAGTAGTCAATAATATTTCTAAGGATGTGATTGATATTCTGCTTGATTCTGACAATCGCCGGATAGATCATCTGCGGTTGTCTGTTACTGAACAATGCAATTTGCATTGTAGTTATTGTGCACCCGAAATTGCGACTGATCAATATCAGACACTTTCTATTGCGGAAATTCGCCGGATAGCAACAGTGCTTTTTGCGGCCGGCATAAATTCGGCACGCATCACCGGTGGTGAACCGCTAATGCGTCACGATATTGTAGAAATTGCGTTTTGTATTAAAAACATTGGATTTAGCGATGTTTCATTAACCACAAATGCGACGATGTTGACAAATGAACTGGCGAAATCTTTGTTGACGGCCGGAATAAGTCGGATAAACATTGGTTTTCCGAGTGTCAACGCGGTACATTACCGGACAATAACCGGATGCAATATAGCGCCGGCGCTGGCAGGGATAAAAACCGCAACAGAAATCTTTTCCGATGTGCGAATCAACGTTGTAATGGTTGAGGGATTTGATCAAACGGAATTTGAAGCAGTAAGAGATTTTTCCAATTCGATGAAGATTACACCACGGTTCATCGAATATATGCCGGCTTTTGGTGCTGCCAGCACTTCAAAGTTTGATATTCTGGGTACAATGCTCGCCATTGGTGCCAAGAAAATCGAACCATTGTCAGGGCAGGGACCGGCTGAATATTATATGGTTCCTGGTTTCGATAACCCCGTTGGCTTAATTTTGCCGTTGCATAAAAAGTTCTGCCATAGTTGCCGGAGAATTCGCTTGAATAGCTTAGGTGAGTTGCGTCGTTGCCTGTTTGACAATCAGTTGCTTAGTTTGCTGGAATTGTTAAATACCCGGACTCAATTGGAGGTTATTCAGAGTATTAAAGCTTTTATTAAAGAGAAGCCGAGCGAACATTTTATGAATGCTGAAACAAGACTTGGTCACAGTATGGCAAAAATTGGTGGATAGATAAAAAATCAATATAGGAGATAAATATGCTGTTAATTAAAAACGGATTACTTGTTACCAACGACCACAAAAACAGTATCATCGAAAATGGTGCAGTTCTCATGGATGGAGACAAAGTGAGTATGATCGGTGATTCTGCTGATTTGGCGCAGCGGTTTCCTGATTGTGAAACAATTGATGCAACTGGACGAATTATTATGCCCGGCTTGGTGAATCTTCATATGCATACTTATGGATTATATGCACGCGGGATTTCTTTGCACACTCCGCCGGCGGAAGACTTTATTCAGATTTTGCAGCGATTGTGGTGGACGCTTGACAAAGCGCTGACCCCGGAGGGCGTATATTATAGCGCACTGGTTATGTTCATTGAATGTATCAAAAATGGTGTAACTACCGTGTTTGACCATCACGCCAGCCCAACGTGTGTTCGTGGCAGTTTGTTTAGTATTTTGGATGCTGCGCGCAAGGCGAAACTTCGTTCATGTTTGTGTTATGAAGTTTCCGATCGCGATGGTGAACGTATTTGTGATGAGGGTATCCGTGAAAACGTGGAGTTTATTAACGCGGCAAAATCAATGCCGGATACAGCTGGAATGTTTGGGTTGCACAGTCTGTTGACGCTTTCCGACCGCACTTTGGAAAAATGCAAACGCGATAATCCGGCAGGCAGCGGTTTTCACATCCACGTCGCTGAAGGTAAGGGTGAGTTATATGATAATTTACTGCATTACAATATGCGTCCGGTCGAACGGCTGGACAAGTTTGGCATATTAACCGACCGGACTTTTGCCGGACATTGTATCTATATTAACGAGTCGGAAATGGATACTATCCGTGACCGCGGTACAGTCGTCTTGCACAACCCCCAGTCAAATATGGGTAATGCTGTTGGTTGTCAAAACCTTATGAAGCTATTCGAAAAAAATGTGCAGGTAGCGTTAGGAACTGATGGTTATACCGCTGATATGTTTGAATCTATGAAGACTGTCAATATTTTGCATAAACATCAAAATGCTGATCCGCGCGTGGCTTGGGGTGAGCCGATACAAATGTTAATGAACAATAATCCGGATATTGCGTCACGCTACTATGATGTTCCAGTTGGCCGGTTGATGCCGGGATACGCTGCGGATGCAATAATTGTGGACTATTTTGCGCCAACGCCGCTGAATTCTAACACATTGGGCGGACATATGCATTTTGGTATGAGCGGAAAATCGGTTTCGACAGTTGTCTCAAACGGTGAAGTCGTAATGAAAGATCGTCAACTACTGGGACTAGATGAAGCTGAAATTGCAGCAAAATCCCGTGAAGAGGCCGTTCGCGTTTGGAATCGATTGTAAAACTGTAAAACAAAAACAAATAAATATTTACTAAGTATCGTGGAGGAATTAATTAATGTCACAACACATGAAAGTTCAGAGTTTCGAGACACTATTGCAATGGATTATCGATGAGTATCAGACAAAACAATCAATTTTTGGTATTCATAAATCGTTGTTCTACAAACCGCAGGCTAACAATCGTTATGGCCGTGAATTGTTTGGAAGTTATTTGGCGACTCCGGTTGGTCCGGCGGCCGGCCCGCATTCTCAACTTACACAAAACATTATCAGCACATGGTTGTGCGGTGCTCGTTTTATTGAATTGAAAACTGTTCAGGATAACGACGAATTGGACATTGGCCGCCCGTGCATTGATATGGATGACGAAGGTTATAATTGTGAATGGTCGCAAGAATTAAAGCTAGAGCAATCGGCTTGGGAATATATTAAAGCTTGGGCAATAATCCATATTTTGCCGCAAATACTTGGCTGGGAGCCTGAGCTGCCAGTCGGTACTATTTTTAATCTGTCAGTTGGTTATAATTTGGAAGGCATTTTAAAACCGACAATGCAGGAATTTATTACCCGAATGAAGGATGCGACCGATGAAATTGGACAAATTCAAGCGGTTATTGCCAAGAAGTTCCCGCAATTTTCTTCGGTTGTTATACCTGTTAAAATTTCCAATAATGTCACTCTGTCAACTATGCATGGCTGTCCGCCGGAAGAAATTGGCCGGATTGCACGCTATTTATTAGAGGATAAAAAATTTCACACCACAGTGAAACTGAATCCAACCCTGTTGGGAAGAGAAATAGTGCTTGGTGTGCTTAATGATACTTTGGGTTATACCGACATCGATATTGCTCAAACAGTATTTGATCATGATCTCAAATATCCAAAAGCTGTAGAATTAATCAAAATGTTGCGTGAAGTGGCGGCAAATGAAGGATTGTTCTTCGGTGTGAAATTGACTAATACTTTGGCAATGACTAACTACAAAAATTATCTGCCTGGTCCGGAAATGTATATGTCCGGACGTGCGCTTTATCCGTTGGCGCTACAGTTATTTACTAAACTCATGGAAGAGTTTGATTATGATTTGAACGTTTCTTATTCGGCTGGTGCTGATGCACTCAACGTATCAAACATTTTAGTTAGCGGCGCGCTGACGATTACAGTTGCTTCGGATTTGCTCAAACCAGGCGGTTATGCCAACATGGTGCAATATCTTGAGCAGATTAATAAAGATATGGAGGACTGGGGTGCTGACGATCTGTATGATTTTGCTCACGCCAGACGTTATTGGTTGCCGCGGGTTGCAGCGGAATCACTGACAGATATTCGTTATAAGAAAAGTTATCATGAACAAGGTTTGCCTAAAGTAAGTTCCAGTTTAACCAAATTTGATTGCATTGCTGCTCCGTGCATGGAACAATGTGCCGTTTGTCAGGACATTCCCGGCTACGCGCACGCAATAGTTGAAGGCGACTACAATCGTGCGCTTGATATTATTATGGATCGCAATCCGTTGCCGGCTACTACCGGTTACGTTTGCACTCATCTTTGCCAAAACAAATGCAATCGTAATAACAACGATCAACCGGTAGCAATTCGCGCATTAAAGCGGTTTGCTGCTGAATATGGACGCGTTGTAATCAATGCCGCTGCGGAATTTGCCAATAGTGTTGCGATTGTTGGCGGTGGTCCGTCCGGGTTGGGTGCTGCCGCTGAGTTGGCACGCAACGGAGTGAAAGTGACAGTTTTTGAAGCACGTTCGCGTGCCGGTGGTATGATGGCGATTGCACCGGAGTTTCGTGTTCCGCCGTACGTTGTCGATCAAGATGTTGAGCGAATTATGCAAATGGGTGTGGAATTCAAGTTCAATGAACGAATTGCCAACAAACCGGAGCAATTGCTTAAACAAGGGTTTGATGCGGTATATATCGCTTGTGGCTTTCCAAATGATGCTGAGTTTAAAATTGAAGGACGGAACGGACAAGGCGTTTACGGTGCGCTTGAGCTCTTAGAACTTGCGGCAAGCGGCAATACGCCGTATCTTGGCCAAAAAGCTGTAGTTATTGGTGGCGGAAACACGGCAATGGACGCTGCCCGTACTGCGGCAAGGCTTACCGGACAACCGGTGACTGTTGTTTATCGCCGGACTCGCAATGAGATGCCTGCCATTGAAGAAGAAATCGAAGCGTTGTTGTTTGAAGGCAATGTAATTGAAGAATTAGCCACACCGGAAAGAATTATACTGAAAGATGGCAGAGTAACGGGTTTGATCGCGAGCCGGAATATTCTTGGCGCAGCCGATAGCGATGGCCGCCGTAAACCAGTTGCCGTGCCGGATAGTGAGTATGAAATACCGACAGATGCAGTTATTATCGCGATCGGTCAAAGTAACGACAAGTTGCTGTTCAAAGGCAGTTCGGTTGAATTAAAAAAGAATGGTGGAATTAATGTTGACAAAACGCAAGCTACCAATGTTTGCGGAGTGTATTCCGGCGGTGACACCGTACGTGGTCCGGAAATCGTTATTCGCGCTTGCGCTGACGGTATTGAAGCTGCCAAAACTATTTGTGGGCAATTGGGTATTGAAAACACTCGCAAAGTGTCCGAATTCGTGACAGTTGATGAAGCGGAGATTTCCACATTAAAGGCCGCGCGTTGCCGAAAAACTTTCCAAAACCATGAACAGGCAATTCCTGCTGATGCACGCAATAGCTTTGATTTGGTCGAGCATACTTTCACCGAGGAAGTTGCACGAAGGGAAGCTGCGCGCTGTTTGCAATGCACCAGTTTCTGTGATAAATGTGTCGAAGTCTGCCCGAACCGCGCTAATTTTACTTATCAGCTACCGGCAGCCATTAATTGGGAAATTCCGGTGATAAAATTACGGCACGGGGAGATGACCAAAACCGAAACACAACTGTTTGCCATTAATCAAACGCGTCAGGTTGCGCATATCGACGATCTGTGTAACGAATGCGGCAACTGCGCCAGCTTCTGTGTACACCAGGGACGTCCGTATTTGGATAAACCGCGAGTGTTCTTCAACAAAGCTGTTTTTGACGCTGAAAAAGATAACGCATTTTATTTCAACGGCAAAACTATCAGCCGTCGTGATAATGGACAAACGTCGCAACTAAAGATAGCGGTGAAAACACTCACATATAGCGACGATCGTCTGACTGTGGTTATGGACAGCGAATTAAAATTTAAATCAGTCAAAACCAACAAGAAGATTACTGCGACTGTTTCCATGGCGAATGCCGCTGAAATGCTGGCGTTATACAAAGGAATTCACAACTCTGCCGCTTATTTGGCAGAAATAAAGTAGCCGGAGAAGATGATGAATAAACAAATTGACTGGCAAATAAACCTGTTTGACACAAAAGGCAAAAAAGCTGATTTGTATGCTTTTTCGCAGAAAGAAATAGCTAAAGTTCGCAATTTTCACCGCTCAATTCCCGGTTACAAACCAACACCTCTGCGTGATTTGGATAATTTGGCAACTAAGCTTGGATTAGGAAAAATCTTCATAAAAGATGAATCCTATCGTTTCGGGCTGAATGCTTTTAAGGTCTTGGGCGGTTCATTTGCAATTGCCAAGTATCTTGCGCAAAAATTGAATAAATCGATTGAACAAATGCCGTTTTCGGTAATGACCAGTGACGCGGTGCGCAGGCAGTTGGGTGATGTAACTTTTGCAACTACCACTGATGGTAATCACGGTCGGGGAGTGGCGTGGACAGCTAATGTCTTAAAACAAAAATCGGTTGTGCATATGCCGGTAGGCTCCTCGCAATTCCGTTTGGACATGATCCGGGCAGAAGGCGCGACTGCCGATATAACTAACATGAATTATGACGACACGGTGCGGTTGACGGCAAAAGAATCGGCAGAAAATGGTTGGGTGATAATTCAGGATACTGCTTGGGAAGGCTACGAAGAAATTCCGTTATGGATTATGCAAGGTTATGGCACGATGGCGCTTGAAGCAGACGAACAAATCGCTGCCGAAGGTTTTGAGCCGCCTACGCATGTGTTTGTGCAGGCCGGAGTTGGCTCGTTGGCTGGAGCCATCCAGGGTTATTTTGCCGACAGATATGGCGCAGACGTAAAAGTAGTTATTGCCGAAGCCCGTGCAGCGGATTGTTTGTATCGTTCAGCAGTTGCTAACGATGGGCAACCGCATAACGTCGGTGGCGATTTGACAACGATTATGGCTGGCCTGGCATGTGGTGAACCGAATATTATTGGTTGGAAAATTCTTCGTGATTATTCCAGCGCATTTGTTAGTTGCAGAGATGTAGTAGCGGCTTATGGCATGCGTCTGCTTGGCAATCCGCTGACTGGTGATGCCAAGGTCGTTTCCGGTGAATCAGGTGCAGTAACTGCCGGATTGTTATCGTTATTAATGACCGACAACAGTTTGGCTGAATTAAAAACTGCACTAGGATTGTGTTCTTCCAGCCGGGTGCTGATGTTCAGCACCGAAGGCGATACTGATCCTGAGCATTATCGTGAAGTAGTTTGGAACGGCAAACTTCCGTTATAAATTGGGCATTGAAAAAATTTGTAATTGCGAAAAAATGGAGGAAACATGTTGACTAATGAACGTAAACAGCAACTGATCAGTTTGTGTCAAAACCTTATTCAAGCCGAGAGTTATTCCGGAAATGAAGGTGAAGTAGTTAAGCGTATTCAAGCGGCAATGAAAGGGTTTGGGTTTGATGAAATATATGTCGACCGCTATGGCAATGTCATCGGCGGAATTCATGGAAATCGTCCCGGCCCGACCATTGTTATGGACGGACACATTGATACTGTGCCGGTAGCTGATCCGACAAAATGGACGCAGGATCCGTTTGGCGGCGCGATAGTGGACGGGAAAATTTATGGCCGTGGCACGTCAGATATGAAAGGTTCGGACAGCGCGATGTTGTCGGCAATCGGTTTTTTTGCTCAGGATTTCGGACGGGATTTTGCCGGCAAAGTGTATTTTTCCGGTGTCGTCCATGAAGAGTGTTTTGAGGGTGTTGCCGCCCGCGCTGTTTCTGAAAAATTTAAACCGGACATGGTTATTATTGGTGAGTGTTCGGAGCTAAACTTAAAACGTGCCCAGCGTGGCCGCGCAGAAATTGTGGTAGAGACTTTTGGTATTCCGGCACATTCGGCTAATCCCGATAAAGGATTAAACGCAGTATATTTGATGGCTGACCTTATCGGCCGCATTCGTAAATTGCCGACAACCGAACATCCGGTACTGGGAAAAGGTATATTGGAATTAACTGATATTAAGTCTGCTCCGTATCCGGGGGCGTCGGTTGTACCGGAATATTGTCGTGCAACCTATGACCGTCGTTTGCTTGTCGGTGAAACACTAACAAGCGTGCTCGCACCGCTTCAGGTATTAATCGATGAGTGGCAGGCAGAAACCGGACATAAAGCCCGTGTTTCGTATGCCCGCGCTGAGGAACTCTGCTTTACCGGCAACAAAATTGAAGGAGAGCGTTTCTTTCCGGGCTGGGTATTAGATACGGAAGATGCCTGGGTAAAAACTGCTATCAGAGGGTTAAAAAGCGTTGGAATTAATCCGGAAATCACACAGTACTCTTTCTGCACTAATGGCAGCCACTATGCCGGAGAAGCCGGTATTCCTACAATCGGTTTTGGACCATCGCGTGAAAATTTGGCGCATACGATAGACGAACATATTGAAATAGATCAATTGGTACGTTCAACAGAAGGCTATTATGGTATTATCCGTGAGGCGCTTACAAAGTAGTTCGTAGTGAGGTTTTTGTGAAATATCTTATAAAACAAGCCAATATTGTTGACGGAAGCGGCGCAGCCGCTTTCGTCGGCGATATATTAATCGAAAATAAAAAAATTGTGGCTATCGAGAAAAATATTGAAGATGCCAGCGCCGAAATTATTATGGCTTACGGACTTACAGCAACTCCGGGATTCATCGACACTCATAGTCATTCAGATTTGGCGGCAATTTTGGCACCAACTCTATCTGCGAAAATTCGCCAAGGGATCACAACTGAATTACTTGGACAAGACGGTATCGCTCCGGCACCATTGCCGGAAAAATTCATATCATCATGGCGGAAAAACTTGGCTGGTTTAGATGGTGATAGTGACAGCATTGACTGGAGTTATCGCGATACCAGCGGTTATTTGAAAATGCTGGACCAGGCGCACGCCGCAACAAATTTGGCCTATCTTGTTCCGCACGGCAATGTGCGTATGGAGGCGATGGGGCTGGATGATCGTCCGGCAACTGCTGAAGAAATAACGACTATGAAAAATATCGTGCGCCGGGAAATGGAAGCCGGAGCTTATGGACTGTCAACCGGTCTGATTTACATTCCTTGTGCTTACGCAATCACCGAGGAGTTGGTTGAACTGTGTAAGGTAGTTGCCGAGTATAGCGGCGCATTTGTTGTTCACCAACGCAGCGAAGCCGATGATATTATAAATTCGACAAACGAGATTATTTATATTGCCGAGCAATCGGGCGCTAATCTTCATGTATCGCATATAAAAGTTTGCGGAAAAAATAATTGGAAAAACATTGATACCATGTTGTCGTTGCTCGAAGCCGCAAGCAGACGCGGGATACAAGTCTCGTTTGATCAATATCCTTACGTTGCTGGTAGCACTATGCTTGGAGTTATTCTTCCGCCCTGGGCACATGCTGGCGGTACTGATAAATTGATTGAACGATTAGCTGACCCGGAAATGCGTCGGGCGATTGAGCGGGATATTGCAACGGGACTGCCAGGCTGGGATAATTTCGTCGATTTCGCCGGTTTGGAGCAGATTTTTGTTACCAGTGTACTTTCGGAAAAGAATCAAGGTTGTGTTGGAATGAATCTCGTTCAATTAGGTGATTTTTTTGCCCGCGAACCATTGGATGCCACGATGCAATTGCTGATGGAAGAAAACAATGCCGTCGGTATGGTTGATTTCTACGGTAACGAAGAACACTTAATAAAATTTTTGACGCATCCATTTCAAAATGTTTGCACTGATGGATTGATGAGCCCAGGAAAACCGCACCCGCGGGTATATGGGGCTTTTCCACGGGTTTTTGGTAAGTATGTCCGCGAAGAACGGGCTTTAACTTTAGAGCAAGCAGTGCGGAAAATGTCCGGGCGACAAGCCGATGTTTTCGGATTTGCCGAACGTGGTTATCTGCGTAGCGGTTATTTTGCTGATGTAGTATTGTTGGACGACAAAGTCATTGGCGATAACGGCACTTATGTGGCGCCGGAGCAGTTTCCAAGCGGAATCAAGTACGTATTCGTAAACGGTGCGATTGCAGTCAAAAATGATAGCGAAACGGGCGTTGGTGCCGGAATGGTTTTGAGGCGGCAATAACATGAATTGTCTGATAAAGAATGGTTTAGTTGTCAATGCGAATGCTATTGTCCGCGCTGACGTCCGTATCGTAAACGGTAAAATTAGTGAAATTGCGGCGAGTATTACCGCTACTACGCAGGAAAATGTGTACGATGTTGCTGGCCGCTATTTATTGCCGGGTGGTATCGATCCGCATACACATTTTGCTTTACGTGGCGGAAATGCGACAGCAGACAATTTTTCTAGTGGAACTAAAGCGGCGGTTTGTGGTGGTACTACGACAATAATTGATTTTGTTACACCAGAAAGCAATCAGTCACTTGTTGATGCGTTCCTAAGCCGCAAGGCAGAAGCAGATAATGCTGTATATTGCGATTACGCGTTGCATTTGTCGCCATTGCCACAGCACGACAATGAATCATTCGAACGTGATTTTACTTATTTAGTCAAGAATTTCGCCGTGACATCGTCGAAAATTTATCTTGCTTATAATAATTTGATGGTCGATGACCAGTTTATATTACGAATTTTGGACTTCGCCAAACAGCACGGCATCATGGTTTCGGCGCATTGCGAAAATGGTAATGCTGCAAAATATTTGGAAGACAAAGCGATTTTTGCTGACAAAACTGCGCTAAAATATTTTCCGAAATTTCGTTCAGTAGAATTGGAGAATGAGGCCGTTTCACGGTTTTTGGCATTTGCTAATATTATTGATGTACCGGTTTACGTCGTTCATGTCAGTTCCAAAACCGCGTTAGCAGAAATAACCGTTCGCCAAGAAGCTAAACAAAAAATATTTGTCGAAACTTGTCCGCATTATTTATATTTTGACGAACGCAAATATCTTGGACCAGCTGAAACAGCAGCCCGGTTCATGATGGCGCCGCCACTGAGAACAACTGCTGATTCTGAGACTCTGGTAGCGGCGATTATAACTGGTGCAGTAGATACTGTCGGCAGTGACCACTGTGCGATTAACCTCGCTTGTCGAGAATTAAAATTGAATGACTTTATTAATGTGGCTAAAGGTGTTCCCGGTGTCGAACAGCGTTATGCATTAATGCTGTCGTTGCTGGCAAATTTCGGCGATTCCGGTATCAGAAAAGCAGTAGAAATATGTTCGACAAATCCGGCACAAATTTTTGGACTTTCACCACATAAAGGTCAAATTGCGGTTGGAAGTGATGCCGATATTGTGATCTGGAAAAAGAGCGAGCGGCAAAAAATTAGTGCCAGCACTCAGTTTCAAGCAGTTGATTTTACTCCGTATGAAGGAATTGAGTTGACAGGAAAAATCGAAACTGTTTTTCGAAACGGAGTGCAGGTTTATAACAATGGCGAATTTTCGGGAAACCTTGACGGAAAATATCTGATGCGGTCGGTCACTGTTCGTGCAAAATAGGAGGATGGTTTCATGCAATGTATTATTAACAACAAGGTAATTCAGTACGAAGACAATTTTAATTTGCTGGAATTTTTGCGTGATAAGTTGCACTTTACCGCCGCCAAAAACGGATGTGGTGAAGGAGCTTGCGGTGCCTGTATGGTATTGCTTGACGGCAAGCCGATGCGTGCTTGTTTACTGACCGGTGAAAAAGTAAATGGTAAGACAGTTTTAACCGTAGAAGGACTGTCGGATTTTGAAAAAAAGGCTTATTCGCTGGCTTTTGCGCGAACAGGTGCCGTTCAATGCGGTTTTTGTATTCCCGGTATGGTAATTAGCGCCAAAGCTCTTATCGATGCCAAGCCGGAGCCGACGACACTGGAAATTCGTCAGGCTTTACGCGGCAATATCTGCCGCTGTACCGGTTATGTCAAAATTATTGAAGCAATTAAATACGCGGCACGTTGTTTGCGCAATGGCAGTGTTCCTGACCACGCTACCGGTTCTGGTGTCGGTGCAAAAGCTGAACGTATCGATGCTGTGGAAAAAGTTTTGGGTATCAGTAAGTATTGCGATGATATGTATTTTGACGATATGCTTTATGGTTCAGTGCTCAGAAGCGCATATCCGCGTGCACGGGTTCTGTCAATTAATGTTACGCGGGCGGAACAACTACCCGGTGTTAGTTGCGTATATACAGCGGCCGATGTTTCTGGAAAGAAAACCACCGGTTTGCTAAAAAAAGATTGGCCGGCATTTATTGGTGTCGGTGAAATCACTCGTTATCGCGGCGATGCAATCGCGGCTGTTGCAGCAGTCGACAAGAAAACTGCTGATGCCGCAGTGAAGCTCATTGAAGTTGAATACGAAGAGTTGATACCGGTGTTTGCCCCCAAAGAAGCATTACAGCCAAATGCTCCGGTTATTGATCCAAACGGCAATCTGCTCAACAAGGTTGAAGTCAAGCGAGGTGATGTTGACGAGGCAATACGGACCGCTCGTTATGTCACTACAAATACTTATCTTTTGCCTTGTGTTGATCATGCATTTTTGGAACCGGAGAGTTGTGTTGCCGTACCGGATGACTCTGGCAAAATAACGCTGTATACTGCTTGTCAAACTGTATATGAAGTACAACATAATCTCATGGATTTAACGGGCATTGCTCCGGACAAACTGCGGGTCATCGGGGCGATAACCGGCGGTGGTTTTGGTGGCAAGGAAGATCTTAGTTGTCAACATCATGCTACAATGTTGGCGCAAAAAACCGGAAAACCGGTGAAAATAACTTTCTCTCGTGCTGAGAGCTTATTGGTGCATCCTAAGCGTCATGCTATGGAAGTAGAAATGGCCACGGCTTGCGATGAAAACGGCAGATTGACAGCAACCCGCGCGCGGATTTACGCTGATGGCGGCGCCTACGCGTCGATGGGCGGACCGGTTTTGCAACGGGCCTGCACACATGCTGCCGGACCATATATTATTCCCAATGTCGACATTGAAGGCTATGGGGTATATACCAACAATCCGCCCGCTGGTGCATTCCGCGGCTTTGGTGTGCCACAAACCAATTTTGCCTGCGAAGGGAATATGGATATTTTGGCAGAAAAACTGGGTATGTCGCCGTGGGATTTCAGATTTTTGAACGCAGTTGAAGTGGGTGATCGTTTGCCAAATGGTCAGATTTGCGACGAAGGTACCGCAATGAAAGAAGCGCTGATTGCTGTCAAAGAAGCTTATGAAACGCACGAAACAGCCGGATTGGCTTGCGGTTTAAAGAATACCGGCAAGGGGGTTGGCGTGCCGGATATATCGCGAGTCAAGCTGAAGGTGAAAAATGGCCGCGTAGTTATTATGACCAGTGCCGCCTGCATCGGTCAGGGACTGGCGACGATGTCCGCTCAGGTTATTTGTGAGACAACGGGAATAGCGCTTGATAAAATTGATTATATGCTGCCTGATACCGATTTAACTCCTGATGCCGGCAGCACTGTTGCCAGTCGTCAGACAATGTTTACCGGCGAGGCTTCACGATTGGCAGCAACGGAATTAGCGACAGCGCTTCGATCAGCCACGCTTGCCGAACTCGAAGGCCGTGAGTTTTACGCGGAGTTTTTTGGAAAAACCGATCCGATTACTACTGAAAAAGCTAACCCCTATTTTCACCTTGGCTACAGTTATGCGGCCGATGTCGTCGTGCTGGATAAGGATGGAAAATTGGAAAAAGTTTATGCAGCTCACGATGTCGGACGGGCTATCAATCCGTTAAATGTTGAAGGACAAATTGACGGCGGTGTGGCAATGGGACTGGGTTTGGCGCTAAGAGAATATTTGCCTATTATTAATGGTGAGCCAAAGGCGAAATATGGTACTTTAGGTATTATGCGTGCGACAGAAATGCCGGAAATAAAATCGATTGTCATTGAGAAAAATCCGGCTGAAATTGCATATGGCGCGAAAGGAATTGGCGAGATATCACTTGTTCCGGTAGCCTCGGCCGTGGCGGCAGCTTATTGGAAGTATGATGGTATCAGACGATTCGCATTGCCGTTAGAACAAACTCCCTACAAAAAATAAATAAACGCAGGTAAATTTAGTGCTAGACAAAATTACAAAATTAACCGGCAAACAAAATATTGTGCTAGTACGTGGCGGCGGCGACTTGGGTAGCGGAATAATTCACCGGTTGCACCGGTGCGGGTTTAATGTGGTTGTTTCCGAGTTGCCAAAACCTTTAGTCATCCGACGTGAAGTTGCTTATGCGACAGCGTTGGAGCGCGGCAATCTGACTATCGAAGGCGTGACCGCACGTGCAGTTGTTTTGGATAGTTATTGCGCAGTGCTTCGTGATGGTGACATACCGGTATTGACCGAGGACTATCAATTATTACTTGGACGGCTGGAGCCGGTTGCGGTTATTGATGCCACCTTGCGTAAGGCGGCTTGCGATACAAAAATTAATGATGCTCCGATAGTTATTGGTATCGGTCCGGGTTTTGAATGCGCTAAAAATACCCACGCGATTGTCGAGACAAAGCGTGGTCATTATCTGGGCGCAGTATATTGCAGTGGCTCGGCAATTGCTAATACCGGTGAGCCGGGAAATATTGGCGGGTACACTAGCGAGCGGGTACTGCGCGCGCCAATAACCGGATATTTGCAACCGGTCGCGAATATCGGTGATCACGTCTTCGCCGGTAATGTTGTTGCTAATTGTGATGACCATTTGGTAGTAGCAACAATTGACGGTGTGGTTCGCGGTATGATATCGCCGCAAATTGTACAGAGCGGTGTAAAAATAGCTGATATTGATCCGCGCGGTGAAATTACTTATTGTTTTTCAATATCGGAAAAGGCCAGGGCGATTGCCGGCGGAGCCTTAGAAGCATTAATGTATTTGGCAAAAATATATGAGCGAAATTAATTTTGTTAATTGTTTATTTTCGCGCCTGGTAAACAATAAAATTAAGCAAATGGCAATAATTGGTGGCGGCGGCAAAAGTAGTTTGCTGATAAAGCTGGCGAATGCAGCCGGTGGTATTGATTGCAAAACAATATTTACAACCACTACGAAGATGTTCTTTAGCGAAGCTTGTAGTGCAGTAGGTGAAGAAAACTGTTTCTGCGTAACCGACTATAACCAGTTTTCCAAAATAGCGTCTCTTGTTAAACCGGCAGTTCCAATATTTTGTTTTTATAGGCGTGATCAGGAAAAACTTACCGGCATTCCGCTTGAGTGGATTGAACGTGCTACTGAAATGGCGATTGACGTAAAATTTATTTACGAAGCCGATGGATCCAGGGGCCGGTCATTGAAAATTCATGGCCGGGATGAACCGGTCGTCGGTGAAGCAGCCTTGGTAGTCGCTGTTGTTGGATTAGATGCTTTTAATAAACCAATTAACGCTGATTGGATTCATCGTTATGAATTGTTTGCCGCAATAGCTGAATTTCATAATGACAAGACTATCGATTTAGTTCATTTGACCCATATCATTAATACAATGCATCGAAAATTGCTTAATCGCGACAATTTCATCGTTTTGTTGAATAAATTTGATCAGGTACCAGATCACGAAGCTGTATTTAATTATTTCCAAAAACAGCGTTTTGATTTTGAAATTATTATCGGAAGTTTGTATAATAACAATTATATGACAATTCCCAAAATATCCCGTCAGTAAAGAGGAGGAGAACATGTCTGCTATCGGAAAAAGTGTTAAACGGCAAGACGGATTGTTTAAGGTTACCGGCCGAACCAAGTATATTGACGATATTCATGTGCCAAACATGCTGCACGCCAAGGTGTTTCGCAGTCCGGTCGCCAATGGCCGCTGCACCGCAATTAACGTGGAAGAAGCCCGAAAATTAGCGGGAGTGGTTGCAGTGTTTACTTTTGCTGATGTGCCGCAATTACCCTTTCCTACTGCCGGACATCCTTACAGCTTGGATCCGCATCACCAGGATATTGCTGACCGGTTGATACTTAACGACCGGGTACGTTATGTTGGCGACGATGTCGCTGTTGTTGTGGCGGTAGATGAATTTATTGCCGAACGAGCAGTTGATTTGATTACAGCGGAATTTGAAGAATATCAACCGCTTTTATCACCGCAGGAATCACTGGATTCTTCCGCGGAAATTCATGAAGGTACCAATAATTGTTTTGCAAAATGGGATTATACTGTCGGTGATCGTGATAACGCGAGTAAGGATGTAGCGCATACTTTTTCCGCAGAGTTTCACGTACCGATTGTCCAGCATTGTGCGATGGAAAATCATAGCGCTTATGCTTATATTGATACCAACGGGAAAATTGTCGTTGTTTCCTCGACGCAAATTCCTTATATTTGCCGCCGGGTAGTCGGTCAGGCATTGGGAATTTCCTGGGGAAAAGTTCGGATAATTAAACCGTATGTCGGCGGTGGATTTGGCGCCAAGCAAGATGTGGTGCTTGAACCACTGGTAGCATTTCTTACGTCCCGGTTAAACGGCCGGCCGGTACGGTTGCAATATACCCGCGAAGAAACATTTGTTAGCAGCCGTGTGCGCCACGCGATGGATATGAAGCTGCATACCGGCGTGAGCGCCGACGGTATTTTGAAACTGCGCGAATTTGAAGTGCTGTCCAAAAATGGTGCTTATGCATCACATGGACAATCAATTTGTTCAAAGACTATGGCCACTTATTGTATGCTTTATGCGCCGCAACCGGATTGTTTTTTAAGTGCTTCCGGTAAAACACTGTACACAAATACTCCGGCAGCTGGAGCAATGCGTGGTTACGGCGCACCGCAGTCAATTTTTGCTGTGGAATCGCATATTGAAGATATCGCCCGGGCGATTGGCATGGATTCGATTGAATTGCGGTTGCGTAACCTGACCCGCGTGGGTTGGATCAATCCGTTAAATGGTGTGGAAGTACGCAGCAATGGTCTGCGTGATTGCATTGAAAAAGGCCGAAAATTGGTCAGTTGGGATGCCAAAAAAATGCAATACCGAAATCAAACCGGCGATAAGCGTCGTGGTCTGGGTATGGCTTGTTTTGCTTATTATACCGGCGTGCATCCGATAAGCATCGAAATCGAGGGTTGCCGCATTATGATGAACGACGACGGCTCGATGCAGTTGCAAATTGGTGCAACCGAGATTGGTCAGGGCAGTGATACGGTATTTGCGCAAATGGTTGCAGAAACTGTTGGTGTTCCTTTTGAAACTGTTTATGTTGTATCGGAGCAAGATACGGATGTTACCCCGGTTGGACTTGGATCATACGCATCCCGGCAGAGTTTTTCGACCGGATTGGCCGTTCGAAAGGCTGCTGAATTGTTGCGTGAGCAAGTTCTGAAATACGCAGTTGAAAACTTTAAAGTTGCTGCAGAAACAGCTGATATCTGTGATGGCTGGATAGTTTCCAATGACGCACAGGTAGTTTCGCTTGCTGATATTTCGTTGCATAGCTGCTGCAATAAACCGACTGCTGCGCCGTTTAGCGTGGATATTACCAACAATGCTATGGATAACCCGACAGCTTACGGTGTAACTTTCGCGGAAATTGAAGTTGATATTCCGCTTGGCAAAGTCGAAATAAAAGAAATTTGGAATGTTCATGATTCCGGGAAAATACTCAATCCACAATTGGCTGAAGGGCAAGTTCATGGCGGTATGAGCATGGGTATTGGTTTTGGTTTATATGAGCAGTTATTGATTGATGCTAAAGGTCATCCGCTCAATGAAAATTTGTTGGACTACAAGTTGATGACAATGCCGGATACACCGGAATTAAACGCCGCTTTTGTCGAGACGTATGACCCTTGTGCTCCCTACGGTAACAAGGCACTTGGCGAACCGCCGGTCTGTTCTCCGGCAGCTGCGTTGCGTAATGCAATACTTGATGCTACCGGTGTCGGTTTTAACAGTCTGCCGATTACACCGCAAAAAATGATCGAGGCGTTTACTGCCGCGGGATTGATTTCAGTTAAGGATGGTATATAGTAATGTACGATATTGCAGCATATCATGAACCGGCTTCAATTGCCGAGGCCGTAAAAACTTTGAATGATAATCCGCGGGCAATTATTATTGCCGGCGGTAGTGATGTTCTTATCAGAATTCGCGATGGTAAAAAACCAAACGCTGAATTGGTTAGCATCAGAAATATTTCTGAATTGCGCGGTGTGACTATCTCAGCTGATGGGAATATAGTTATCGGACCAGCGACGCCATTTAGCAAAATTGCGGCTAACGCTGATATTCTAAAATACATTCCGATAGTCGCCGAGGGCGTAAGTCAAGTTGGCGGTCCGCAAGTGCGAAACATCGGTACCATTGGTGGCAATGTCAGCAATGGCGCGACATCTGCCGACAGCGCTCCGTCGCTATTTGCGCTTAATGCAAAATTGAAACTGCAAGGGCCGGAAGGCGTACGCGTTGTAAATATTGCCGATTTTTATAAGGGACCGGGAAAAGTCGATTTCAAACCAGCGGAAATGCTGACGCAAATAATCATCGAAAAAAACGACTATGAAAACTACGGCGGCCAATACATCAAATATTCGATGCGCAAAGCGATGGATATCGCGACTTTGGGCGTTTGTGCATGGTGCAAAGTCGACGGCAAACGAATTGTTGATTTGCGCATTGCGTTAGGCGTTGCCGCGCCGACACCGATGCGCTGCACCAAGGCCGAAGCCGAAGCTGTTGGTAAAGAATTTTCTGCCGAACTGGTTGCCAATGTTGCCGGAATTGCTTTGAAAGAAGCGCGTCCGCGAACATCTTGGCGCGCATCGCGGGAGTTCCGCTTGCAATTGGTGTATGAGCTGGTGACACGCGCGGTGAATGAAGCCTACAAGCGCGCAGGGGGGATAATGTGATGGAAAAGAAAATTAGTTTTACAATTAACGGCGAACAGAAAAGCCTGACAGTTGATGTTCGCGAATCGTTGCTTGAGGTAATCCGCGAGCGCTTGGGTTTAACCGGCGCCAAACAAGGGTGCGGCGTTGGTGAATGCGGCGCATGCACAGTGTTGATTGATGGCGAAATGTTTGATAGCTGCATATACCTTGCAGTGTGGGCCGACGGCAAAAATATTCGTACAATTGAAGGTGAGGCTGATGGTGATAAATTGTCAGTTGTACAAACGGCATTTTTGGATGAAGCAGCTGTTCAATGTGGTTTTTGCACGCCGGGATTTGTAATGTCGACAACAGCATTAACCGAAACAGGTAAAGAATACAGCCGTGAACAAATCAAGCGTGAATTGGCAGGAAATATGTGTCGCTGTACTGGCTATCAAAACATCCTCAATGCCGCCGATAAAGCAATTAAGCAGTGTTGCGGGAAAAAAGATTGTGGCAATCATTAAAAATTTAGACAGGAAACAGTGATGAAAGAACAAGTTTATTATCAAGGACTTGTCGAAGCATTAGACGGTGGCTTGCAGTTAGTGCAAGCCACCGTTGTTAAAACCTTCGGCAGTTGTCCGGCGCAGGTCGGAAAAAAAGCGTTGTTTAGTCCGGCTGGATTGGTCTGCGGTACGGTGGGCGGCGGCGCCTTGGAACTGACGACGCAAAAAAAAGCAATTTCGATGATCGAAAAAAAAGAATTAACCGCATTTGAGCATTTTGTTTTAGGCGCGGATCTGGGTATGATCTGCGGCGGTGAAGCAGATGTTTTTTTTGAATTAGTAACCAATAAATCCTGGCGCATCGTCATTTTTGGCGCCGGGCATGTGGCCATCGCAGTTGTTGATTGCTTGCGAAAATTGGATTGTGAGATAGTTTGTATCGACCATCGGCAAGAATGGTTAGATAGAATTGCTTTTGACAAAAATGTAAAGACAGTGCTCTGTCAAAAATATGAAGATTATGTTACCAGCTTAACTGCTGAGGATTTTGTGGTGATAATGACACCCGGGCACGAGTTCGATTTTTCGGTTGTCGATGCAATACTAAAAAGAATAACGCTTCCGTACGTTGCAGTTATCGGCAGTAAGCGCAAGGCAACGGAAATGCGCACGCGGCTGAAAGAATATGGATTTTCCGAGGTGGAAATTGATAGCATTATTTGTCCGGCCGGGTTGCCGATAGGGAATAATAAACCCGAAGAAATTGCAATCAGCCTGATTGCGCAATTATTACAAAAACGAGATGAATATTATGGAACAAAATAGCCGGCTGTCGCACGTTGACGAGCGCGGCGCCGCCAACATGGTTGATGTCGGTACAAAAAATATTTCCAAACGGATTGCGGTGGCGCGGGCGGAAGTGTTAATATCGGCTAACGCCTTACGGTTAATAACGGAGAACAACATAAAGAAAGGCGACGTTTTTGGAACGGCGCGGATTGCCGGAATTATGGGCGCCAAGAAAACGCCGGAGTTGATACCGCTTTGTCATTCTTTAGCTTTAGAGAAAGTTGCGGTTGAAATTCGCGTTGATGAACTTGAAAATAAAATTATTATTGAGGCAGTGGCCAATTGCAGCGGTAAAACCGGCGTAGAGATGGAAGCGCTGACGGCTGTGACCATTGCGGCATTAACGATCTACGATATGATTAAAGCGGTCGACAGGGCGGCGGTAATCAATAACATTCGTTTAGTCAGAAAAAGCGGTGGCAAGAGTGGTGATTACAATAGGAGCAATTGATGAACGGGGAAATTTTATCAATAAATATTTCAAAAAAACGCGGTACCATAAAAACGCCGGTTAACTCAGCAGAACTAGTACATGGTAAAGGCATCGTCGATGACGCGCATTTCGGGTTTCAACACCGCCAGGTAAGTTTTCTGGCGCAGGAAAGTGTTGATAAAATGCCGAAGGGTTTGGTTGAGCTATATCCGGGAATATTCGCTGAGAATATTACCACCAGCGGAATTGTTTGGAGCGCGCTGCCGGTTGGTTGTGAAGTGTCTGTTGGCACAGCAAAATTACGCATAACTCAAATTGGTAAAGAATGTCACGACCGTTGCGCGGTCTATGAAACGGCTGGTGATTGTGTTATGCCGCGCGAGGGTGTGTTTGCCGAGGTACTGACGGATGGAATAATTACTGTCGGTGATACGATTATGGTTGTTGGCGCTTACAAAGTTGGCGTTCTGGTTACCAGCGATCGCTGTGCAAGCGGTGTATACTCGGATAGCGCCGGACTGGCAGCTCAGGAAATGCTGCAAAAATATCTTAATGTTACGAAATACTTGGTTGTAGCTGATGAAATCAGCGAGATTGGTTCAACGCTGGTTGAATGGACAGATAATCTAAAACTTGATTTGATAATAACCTGCGGCGGAACCGGATTAGCGCCCCGCGACGTGACTGTTGATGCTACGTTGACGGTTATGCAAAAAAACGTTCCGGGAATATCAGAACTGCTGCGTGCGCGTTCGCTGCAATTTACACCATTTGCCGCCTTGAGTCGCGGTGTTTCCGGTATCAGAAATAATACTTTGATTATTAATTTGCCTGGCAGTGAAAAAGCTGTGCGGGAAAATCTTGAAATTTTATTACCACTGCTGCCGCACGCTTTAAAAGCAATAAGCGGTGAAAAAATGAACTGTGGAGCGATACATGAAAATTGAAGTAGTCGATACCCGGGAGTCAATAGGAATCGCTTTGGCACAAGATATCACGCAGATTATTCCCAAGGAATTCAAAGGTCCGCGCTTAAAACTCGGTCATATCATTACTGCGAGCGATGTTGATACGCTCTTGGACTGTGGTAAACGCAGTATCTATGTTCTCAAACCTGAGGCACACGAAATTATGGAAAATACTGCGGCAACATTGGTTGCCGAAAACTGCCGAGGTGCGGGCGTTACTGTTGCCGATGCTAAAGAAGGGCGAGCGGATTTGATTGCCGAAACCGCCGGATTGTTGAAGGTGTCTCGGCTGCTGGTCGATAAAATTAACGCTAACGAGCGAATATTTTTGTCAACTCAGTACGACAACACTGTCGTTCGCGAAGGTGAAAACGTTGCAGCTGCCAAAATCGTTCCATTGTTTGTTATCGATGCTGAATTGGAACGAATAAGTAAACTGTGTGCCGAATCCAGTCAGCCGGTTGTAAGCGTATTACCGTTTAAACGCAAAAACATCGGACTAATAGTTACCGGCAGCGAAGTAGCCAGCGGCCGTATTAAGGATGGGTTCGGTGATATTATTGCTGAAAAATTAGCGCAGTATGATTCAGTGGTTCATCATAAATGCGTCTTGACCGATGATGCGGATTTGATTACCGAGCAAATCTCTGAATATCTGATTACCTGTGATATCGTTATTGTAACCGGTGGTATGTCAGTTGATCCGGACGATGTCACACCCACGGCAATACGCAATTGCTGTGCTGAAATCGTTTGCTATGGAACGCCGGTATTGCCGGGTGCGATGTTTATGCTGGCCTATGCCGAAGAAAAACCGGTCGTAGGATTTCCGGCCTGCGGCATGTTTGCAAAGGCTACTATGTTCGATGCAGTTTTGCCGCGGTTGCTGGCCGGAGACAAACCACGAACTGACGAAATACGCGCTATGGGTTATGGCGGATTGTGCCGTAAATGCGACGAATGCGGTTATCCAAACTGTGGTTTTGCCCGGATATGAAACGAGTGGCAATATTATTAGCGGCTGGTGGGTCGCGGCGGTTTGGCGCAGAAAACAAACTGCTGCATTTGGTTAACGGCAAAACAATGCTTGAAACAGCTATCGATGCTTTACTATCAACAGAAGTATTTAGCGAAATTATTGTGGTCAGCAGCTATCAACGGGATATTATCACTGATATTGCGCAGAAAAAAAACGTTTCTGTTGCATATTCGGATAATTGGGAGATGGGAATTGCTGAAAGTCTTAAAACCGGGGTGCTTGCTGCAACAGATGCTGATGTTGTGTTGTTTATGCCATCCGACATGCCGTATTTATCTGCAGACACAATTGCAGCAGTTGCCTTAGCCGTAGATGAGAACAATGCAGTTGCCTGCACAAAAAGCGGCGATTATCTCGGCGTGCCAACCGCATTTTACCTGAATAAATATCGCGATCAACTGCTGGGACTGACACATGATTGCGGCGCGAAACACATTTTGAAGAGCTGTGTAAATCCGGTAATGATTGCAGCTAATGCCGAGGACCTGATTGATATCGATTGTAAAATATGAGAAAAACTAAAAACCGACTTTAAACGCCTAAATGTAGTGCGTTCAAAGTCGGTTTTCTTCATGATGGAGTGGTAACGCTATATAAACAAATTCATATCGGACCGCTCGGCCTTTTCAATATAGCTGGCGACGCCGCCGATTTCTATGCCGTCGATTAGTTCTTCCGGTTTGAGACCCATAACATCTAGCGACATCTGACAGGCGATGATTTTTACGCCCTGCTGTTTGGCTTGCTCGATGAGCGCGGGCAGGGTATCGACATTCTTTTGTTTCATTACATATTTCATCATTAATGTACCCATGCCAAGCATATTCATCTGACTGAGTTTTAGCCCCGCCGGACCGACAGGCAGCATCCAGCCGAACATTCTGCCGAGTAGATCTTTTTTGGTAGCCGGAGCCGGTTTGCGACGCAGAATGCTCAAGCCCCAGAATGTAAAGAACATTGTTACCGGTTTGCCGGTAGCAGCGGCGCCGTTGGCGATGATGAACGAGGCAATCGCCTTGTCTAGGTCGTTAGAAAATACCACCATGGTTTTACCATTGCGGTTGTTGATAGCGGGTTCTGCTGGAGCGCCGCTGCCTTTTTTGATACAAGCCTGGATAATCCGGTTTTTGTCGGAGATTTCGACGAGGGTATTGTTAGTAGACCGGCACCATGCGGCGACATCGCTCTTGAAACCCGGGTCAGTAGTGCGGACTGATACAGTAGTGCCAACTGCGAGTTTATCCAGTTCTTGCGCCAGTTTTAATATTGGACCCGGACATTGCAATCCGCAGGCATCGATTTCGACAGCAATCACCGGTTGCACCGGTACTGGACAAGTAGCAGCTTTTTGCATTGCCGGCAACGGATTACGCACGCTGTCCAGATCAGTCATCATCGGATTGTACACTGACAGCCCGCCGACGAGGTTGTATGAATTGGCGAAACCATTTTGCAGCAGAATGCGATTGGAGAAATAGCCTTTCTGACCTTTGGCGCAAAACACCACAATTTTTTTATCACGCGGCAATTCATTTAGCCGACTGCGCAATTCTTCGTAAGGAATATTAATCGCATTCTTCAGGGTATTCAGGTTGAATTCGGTTTTACTGCGAACATCGACATACAGCACAGAACTGTCGGTAAGATCAATCTCATGCCATTGAATTATTTTGGTTTTACCGAAACGGATATTCTCAGCAATCATGCCGATAACATTTACCGGATCTTTCGCCGAGCCAAACGGCGGCGCATATGTTAATTCCAGTCTGGCTAGTTCAGCAGTAGTAGAGCCGAAATGGATCGCCGTGGCAATAACATCGATACGCTTGTCAACACCTTCCATACCGATGGCTTGCGCGCCGAGAATTTTCCCGGTATCCGGAACGAACAACAGTTTGATTGTCATTTGAAAGGGGTCGGGATAATATTCAGCATGCGACCAGCCCAGTGTATATACTTTGTCGTAAGCAATATTTTTGGCTCTTAATTGTTTTTCGTTATTACCAGTTGTGGCAACTGTCAGGTCGAAGACTTTTGCAATTGCTGTACCTTGGGTATGCTCGTATTTACTGTTGATACCAACAATGTTTTCCGCAACAATACGTCCTTGTTTATTAGCTGGTCCGGCTAACGGAATGAGCGCTGCATCATTAGTTATCGCATCGCGAACTTCGATAGCATCACCAAGCGCATAAATGTCATCGTCGCTGGTCTGTAAATTGGCGTTGACAAGAATACCTCGGGATTTGCCGATTTCCAGTCCGGCAGCAACAGCCAGCGAAGTTTCCGGGCGCACACCGATGGCGAAGATAACAATGTCCGCATCGATACTTTTACCGCTTTGCAGATTGATTCCGACGCGTTCGCCTTGTTCAAACGACTGGACGCCATCGGACAGATACAACCCCAGACCCTTGCCACGGATATGGTTGTGAACTTTTGCTGCCATTTCGCGGTCCAGCGGCCCCATGACCTGATCGCTCATTTCGACAATCGTTGTTTCTAAGCCGAGATGTGCCAGATTTTCAGCCATTTCAATACCAATAAAGCCGCCGCCGATTACTACGGCTTTCATACCAGCACGGGCAACGGTTTTTACAGCTACACCGTCTTCGACTGTGCGGATGGTGTAAATGTTTTTGTTGTCAATGCCGGGAATACGCGGACGGACTGGTGCTGCGCCCGGCGAAAGCACCAATTTGTCATAATGTTCTTCATATTCACTATTCTTAACCAGATCACGAACTGTAACAGTTTTGGCAGCACGGTTAATGCTGATAACTTCAGATTTTATCCGCGCCTCAATGTTGAGCAGGCCTCTGAATTTTTCTGGCGTCATCAGTAGCAGTTTGCTTTCTTCCTTGATGACATCACCGACGAAATAGGGAATGCCGCAGTTGGCAAAGGAAATGTGGGTGCCGCGCTCAAACATGATGATTTCAGCTGTTTCGTCCAGTCGGCGCAACCGCGCCGCCGTACTCGCACCTCCGGCAACGCCGCCGATAATTAATACTTTCATTTTTACCCCTTATTGTTTACTTAACTCTTGACTCTGAACTCGTTTTAAACTTCTTGAATTGCCTTCATCGGACAAAACTGGATGCATTTTTTGCATTTGATACATTTGTCTTGGTCGATCTTTGGTAATCCAAATCCCTCTTGTGTGATCGCACCGACCGGGCAAACTTTAATAGACGGGCATTTGTGATTTTGCGGACAACGATTGGGGTTAACTGCTAACATAATTATTCCTTTCGATACAATATATTTATTATATAAGTAAATTCGCATAAGCGCATATATGTTTTATTAAAAAAGCGCTGTTATTCCAGCGCGGCAAATATTTTCCGGACATCATTATTGACAACTTTATAACAAATTTGTGTTCCGTTACGAAAACCTTCGATTATACCGGCGGCTTTCAAAATTGTCAGATGCTGAGAAATTAGTGGTTGAGGTAAACCGAGGCCTTCGGCCATTTTTCCGACGTGACATTCGTGTTTGATGATTAATCCGGCTACGATGCGAACCCGAACCGGATGGGCAAGCGCCTTAAAAACATCGGCATGGTAATCAAAATTGAGCGGCATATTTTCTCCCGTCTAACATTCTAATATGCGCATATTGTAATATAGATATGCGAGATTGTCAATAGTTACTTTTAAGTTGTTAAAACAACTGCACATCCTGCGGATATGGCGCGAATATCAACCATACTGGGCGGGACAATGTTTAAATTATTATTGTATCGCGCTCCGGTTCCGGCGGTCATGAATTGGAAAGTTGCCGTACGTGATATCGCGAGGTAGCCGGTAACAGCAATTAGAAAATTCTACCGTTTATGATAGGTTCTAACGAACGATTTGGCGGTTTGAATTATGGCGCGGCGAAATTTGCAATGGCTGGGTGAAAACGTTATAATCGGTTGGAAAAAGAAGCTGTTTATACTGAATAAAAGAAGACAAATTTTGAAATACAGAGAGTCCGGGATGCCGGCAGAGTGTATGTGGAACACTTTTTTTAATCCGGCAGAAATTCTTGACAAAATGGGTATCGACGCAACGCTGGATACCATTATTGACGTGGGTTGTGGCTATGGCACGTTTCTGTTTCCAATTGCAGAGCTTGTTAATTCAAGAGTCATTGGCATCGATATTGACGAAGAAATGATTCGAATATGCCGGGATAAAAGCCTTGGAAGCGATTCTGAGAAAATCGAGTTGCTGTATGGCGATATATCTACCGCTGAAACTTTAGAAATATTAGCGAAATATCACAATCAAGTTGATTATATTACCTTGTTTAACATCCTTCACTGTGAAGAGCCTGCAGAGCTGTTGAAAAATTCTTTTGACATTTTGGGTGACAAAGGGAAAATCGGTGTTATCCACTGGAAATACGAAGATACTCCCAGAGGCCCGTCGATGGAAATCCGGCCAAAGCCGGAGATGATTATCGAATGGGCGCACAAAGCAGGTTTTGTTTTGGATAGGCAAATTGATTTGCCGCCCTATCATTATGGGTTGCTATTTTCAAAATCATTGCCGAGGAGATAAGCATTAATGAAGATGTCGGATTTGACATAGGAACGCCGGAAGCAGAGCGTTGACCATCTCAGCCGCATACAGGGGCAGATCGAGACGCTCAAGAAGTACATAGAAGAAGGTAAATGTTGCGGCGATATCGCGATGCTGACGAAATCTATCGCCAAATCTTTTGATACCCTGCGTACGAAAACACTGGAAGGGTTTATTTTGAATGAGTTTCTGGAAAACGAAAACGTTTCAGCCGAGAAGCTGGAAAAACTGGATAAGATATTGAACCTCTGCAGGAAATAACCTGACGAGAGAAATAATATGAACAATGATCGAATAAAGAAGTTTGAAAACCCTGAACGTGTAGCAGAATTGAATCCGCAGCTGACTTTGCGAGCAGCCGGATTTGAACGCGGGATGACGCTCTGCGATATTGGCGCCGGTACCGGTTTATTTACTTTTGCTGCCGCCGATTGCGATCTGCCAGCAGTGTCGCGAACCATTTTCGCAAGTCAACTATGAAATGATTTGTCTGGCGTACGGTTAAGACGAAGTGCATAAAGTTTTGATGCGCCTAATTGGATAAAAACCACGGCTAAAAACAATAAATTATTCCCGAAGCAAAAACAACCGGTCTTAACCGCCCGCTATCGGCAGTTAAGACCGGTTGTTTGGTTTTGTGGTTAAACTTGTTTTGGCTGGTCGCCGCGCCATAATTGCAGCTCCCAACACAGTAACGGGATAACCAGTAATGTCAGGATAGTAGCTACGACCGCCCCAAACATCATCGCGATTGCCAGTCCTTGGAAGATCGGATCCATCAGCATTACTAACGAACCGACAACTACTGCGGCGGCTGTTAAAATTATCGGCCGCATCCGGATGACTCCAGCTTTGGCAAGCGCTTCCCTGTAGCCCATTCCGGCGCGGTGTTCAGTATTGGCAAAATCGACGAGTAAGATGGAATTGCGGACAATTATGCCGGAGAGTGCGATAAAACCAATCATTGAAGTGGCGGTGAAGAACGCGCCAAAGACCCAGTGCCCGGGTAAAATGCCGATGAGTGTCAGGGGAATAGGTGTCATGATTACCAACGGCAGCAAAAAATCTTTAAACCAGGCTAATACGAGAATATAGATCAGTACCAGCACTACCGCAAAGGCGATGCCCATGTCGCGGAAAACTTCGTAGGTAACGTGCCATTCGCCGTCCCACTTCATCGCATATTCGCTTGGGTCAGTTGGTTGGACTGATGAATATTGTTTAAGATGGTTGCCGCCCATCATAATTTCATCGACGGGCTTGAGCATGTTGATGATGCCATACGCTGGGCTTTCGGCAACACCGGCCATGTCGCCGATTACGTAGGTCACCCGGCGCAGGTTTTTGTGATAGATTGTCTTTTGTTCAATTTCATTTTTTAAGACTACTATTTCGGACAATGGCACTGTGGCGCCGGTTAATGCACTTTGTACCGGGATTTGCTGCAAAATTGCGGTTAATTGTGTGCGGTTGGAATAGGGAATTTGCAGATTAAGAAATACCGGTTCCGATTCACGCGGGAAATGTACCAATCCCGCTTTTGTGCCACTGATAACTTGAGTTGAAGACCGGGCAACATCAGCTACGCTTATGCCGTTTTGAGCGGCTTTTACTGTGTCGACGGCGATATTTATTTTGGGCTGGTCGGCTTCAACATACCAATCAACATCGACAACGTCCGGTGTAGCAGAGAATATATTTTTAATTTTTGTTGCGATTTCGCGTTGCTTAACCAAATCCGGTCCATATACTTCGGCAACCAGCGTTGACAGGACTGGCGGACCGGGCGGAACCTCTGCTACTTTAATTCTGGCGTTATAGGTTGCGGCAATTTTAATGAGTTCAGGCCGCACCGCTTTGGCAATTTCATGACTAGAGCGCGAGCGTTCGGATTTTGGAGCCAAATTTACCTGAATATCGGCTTGCCAGGGATTTTGTCGCAAAAAGTAATGCCGGACTAAACCGTTGAAATTGTAGGGTGACGCGCTACCGCTGTAGATTTGGTAGTTAGCTAACTCCGGAACCGTCGTAAGGTATTGACCGAGCGCTGTGGCAGCAGCAGTAGTGGTTTCCAGGCTGGTGCCTTCGTCCATATCGACGATAACTTGGAACTCGCTTTTGTTATCAAACGGCAGCATTTTCACTGCCACCAGTTTTAGCGGCACTAACGCTGCAGCAGCGACCAAAAGTATCGCCACTGCGGCCAAGACTTGACGGCGTTTTTTGGATTGATTGAGCAAGGTGACAATTATTTTCTCGTACCAGCGTTGCAACAGATTGGGTTGCTCATCACCGTGACAAATGGCGTCGTTTTCATAGTGGCCTTTATGCAACAACCGCAGCGCCAGCCACGGAGTGATTGCAAAGGCCACCGCCAGCGAAAACAGCATTGCCGCGGATGCTCCGACCGGAATTGGCCGCATGTATGGGCCCATGAGTCCGGAAACGAAAGCCATCGGTAGTAACGAGGCGATAACGGTGAAAGTTGCCAGAATCGTGGGATTGCCAACTTCGTCGACAGCTTTTACAGCAGATTCCCGGCTGAAACCATGCAGTGAAAAATGCCGGTGGATGTTTTCTACGACAACTATGGCGTCATCAACCAATATTCCGATGGAAAATATCAGCGCAAACAGCGTAACCCGGTTGAGCGTGTAGCCATAAAGCCAGTTAACCATCAAGGTGAGTGCCAGAGTCACCGGTATTGCCACTGCTACAACTATTGCCTCGCGACGTCCTAAAGTAAAAGCAATCAATAATACTACCGCCAATGTGGCTAACAGCATATGCTCTAGTAACTCGTTGGATTTGTCATTAGCAGTTTCGCCGTAGTTTCTGGTGGTGGTGATCTCAATATTTGCAGGCACAAAATCTGTGCGGGTTTGATTTATCGTTGACAGCAACCGCGAAGTCAGCGCGGTTGCGTTCACCCCGGTTTTCTTGGCCACACTTATCGTGACCGCGGGAACGGCGCCGCTGACGGGTAGCGTAGCGTGAGTGGCAGCACCGCTGTTGGTTAACACGTAAGAAGCCGGTTCACCGGCGCCGTCGGTTATTTTGGCGATGTCGCCCAACAACACCGTTCGGCCATTCTGGGCGTTCACCACGATTTGCCTGGCATCCGCCAGACTGGTTACGAAATTGCCGGCAGTAACCGTGAAAGATTTGCCGTTAACCGGTGTCAAACCGGAATTCGCTTTACTATTGCCGGCACCGGCGGCAGCAATAATTTTATCCATAGTCAGGCCGTAGGCACTGAGCGCCGCCGGATCAACATTTACCGATATTTCCCGGGGGTGGCCGCCGAGGACTTTTACTTCACTGACATCGCTGTCCTGTTTGACCGTATCGGACAAAACCAGGGCGATACGCCGCAAGTCAAACGCCGAGCTTTGGCCGGATTTGTCCCATAATGTCAGTGTGAGCACCGGTACATCATCAATGGAGCGCATTTTTATAATCGGTTGACTAACCTCCGGCGGGATTATGTCATAATTCGCCATTAGCTTACTATACAGCTTGGTTAAGCTGGTTTCCGGATTTTCGCCGACTTTGAAACGCACAATCGTCAAATTCCGTCCGGGCATGGCTTGCGAGTAAATGTATTCAACGCCGCTGATTTCAGCCAGCAACTTTTCTACCGGTTTTGTAACCCGTTCTTCGACTTCAGCCGGAGCGGCACCGGGAAAATCGACAAAGACATCGACCATCGGGACAGTAATTTGCGGTTCTTCTTCACGGGAGGTAATACTCGTCGCGAACAATCCGATTGCCAATGCCAAAATTATCAAGACCGGTGTAAGTTTGGAATTGATAAACATGTCGGCAAATTTACCGGAGAAGCCTAACTTTTCCTTCATGATTGCACCTTGTTGCCGTCAGCCAGCCGATCAACGCCGGACGTTGCAACCTTATCGCCGGGTTGCAAACCGCTGAAAATTTCATAGCTGCCAGCCAGCGGTTGATCGCTGATTCTGAGAATTCGAAACACAGCATTGTTATTCCTGGTTATTACAAAAACACCGGTTAATTGACCGCGTTCGACGACTGCGGCAGCCGGAACGAGCAATGCCGAACGCTTTTTGCCGCTATTCACTGCAACGTTGACATAATGACCGACCGGAGTGTTATAGTCAGCCGGAAGTCTGGCGCGAATTTTATAGGTGCGGGTTGTATCACTGATCAGCGGTGCTACCTCGGTTACAGTAGCCATAATCGGCTTTGGATTATTATTTTCGAAAACGGTTATATTGCTTCCGATTTGCAAGGCTGAAAATAGTGTCTCGGGTAAAAAAACGGCCACTTCGCGCGGGCCGTCGCCTTCGATAGTAAAGAGCGCTTGTCCTGGCATCACCATATCGCCGACGTCAATATTTTTGAGCGCAACCACTCCGTCAATCGGCGCCGTAACATCATAGTAACCGGCAGAAGACTTGACTGCGTTTGCGTTCGACTGTGCAGATTGCGCTCCGGCAAGTGCTAATTTGTACGCTTCGTCAGCAATAGCGTAAGCGCTTTTTGCTTGATCAAAATCATGAGGCGATATTACGCCTTGATTGAAGAGTTCGGAATAGCGTCCCAAGGTGATTTTTGCCAGTTTGAGCTGTTCACCTGCTACTTTCACTGCTTGCTCGGCCTGATTGCTATTGTGCTGGGCGGCGTTTGCCTGACTGTCTGCCGTACGGCCATCAATGCGGGCAATGACCTGACCGCGATTAACCCGCGCTCCCGGTGTAGCAGTCAGCGAAAGTATTGTTCCCGCTACCTGCGCTGCTACCTTTGCTTCATCAACAGCATGAATCGTACCGCTAAAATTGAATACTTCCGGGATAGTTGCAGTCTGAATAACTGCTACTTTAATATTGTTGACGGCCCGAACGGCGCTGGTCGTTTTTTTGTCACTGTTCCAAACAACCAGCGCAACGACGGCCATTATTACGACGACCGCCGCAATGCTGATAAATTTGTGTTTTTTAAGATATCCCATTGAATACTCCTTTTGTCATTTCGACTGCATCGGCTTACATAAACAAATTCATGTCCGACTGTTCGGCTTTGTCGATATAACTTGCAACGCCGCCGATAATTAATACTTTCAGTTTGACTTCTTATTGTTTACTTAACTCTTGACTCTGAACTTGTTTCAAGTTTCTTGAATGGCTTTCATCGGGCAAAACAGGATGCATTTTTTGCACTTAATACACTTTTCCTGATCGATTTTTGGCAGGCCAAAACCGTCTTGAGTAATAGCGCCGACTGGGCACACTTTGATAGACGGGCATTTGTGATTTTGCGGACAGCGACTAGCGTTTACTGTTAACATGATAATTTCCTTTCGCACTTTTTAATTTTAAGCGCGGTATGTATATAAATTCGCATATATGAATATATGCGTTGTTAAAAAAGCGCTGTCATGCCAGCGCTGCGAATATTTTTCGGACGTCATCGTTGATAACTTTGTAGCATATCTGCGTCCCGTTGCGAAAGCCTTCGATAATACCGGCGACTTTAAGAATCGTAAGATGCTGTGAAACTTGCGGCTGCGGCAAGCCCAATCCGTCAGCCATTTTTCCTACATGGCATTCGTGTTTTTGAATCAGTCCGGCGACGATTCGAACCCGCACCGGATGTGCAAGGGCTTTGAAAATATCAGCGTGGTAATCAAAATCTAGCTGCATAGCGCCCCCTCCCGAAACATTCTTATATGCGCATATTGTAATATAGATGTGTAAGATTGTCAATAGCGAATATTTTACGTGTACATTGTCTGGAAAAAACGTGCGTAGCGCAATTATGTTCACAAGTTGACAATGTGTGAGAACGGTATTACATTATTAATCAACAAATGTTTGAAAACGCTTCTGATAAATGTGGGGTGAAAATATAATGAACAATGATCGGATAAAGAAGTTCGAAAACCCTGAGCGTGTAGCAGAATTAAATCCGAAGCTGACTTTGCGAGCAGCCGGATTTGAACGCGGGATGACGCTCTGCGATATTGGCGCCGGTACCGGTTTATTTACTTTTGCTGCCGCCGAAATGAGTGCGAACCAGATTTATGCGTTAGAAATATCCGCACCGATGCTTGATTTACTGAAACACAGGATTCATGAACGGAAGGTTGACAATATCGCCGTTTTGAAATCTGCTCCGGCTGCATTACCGATAGCGGACAAGTGTTGTGATATTGCATTAATGGTTACGGTTTTCCATGAATTAGACAACCCGGCGTTAATATTGGCGGAGTGTCAGCGAATTTTAGTTTCGGGCGGAAAACTGGTAATCATTGAGTTCCACAAACGAACTACGCCGATGGGGCCGCCGGTTGTGCATCGGATTGCCGAAGAAGCTGTTGAAAATATTTGCGCCGGATGCGGATTTACCGCAGCTAGCAAATTCACGCTGGGCGACAATTTCTATTGTTTGATTTTTAAGATAGTTTAGCAGCTCGCATTTTAATTCTTTGTGATATAATTTAGGTAGCAGTAATTCTGTGTATGCAGACTCAAAATAACTTACGGAGGTTTGCGAAAATGAACAGGAAGTTTCTAGCTTTGTTTGCAGTCGCAGCAGTATTCGCGGCAACAGTTTTCGTCGGTGGTTGCGGCAATAGCGACACAAACAAAATAATCGTCGGCGTTGATAATAATCCGCCTTATACTTTCGCCAGTCAGCCGCCGTCGGTAATTCTCGACGAAAGCGGTGTAGAAATTACCCCTTATACCAAAGACCCGCAATATCAGGGTTTTGACATTGACGTTATTACGGCTGCAGCCAAAAAAGCCGGACTTACGCTTGAGTTTCGTGACATTGCCTTTGGAAAAATGTTCGAACAAATTGAACAAGGCAAAAATATTGATGTGGCAATTGGCGGTGTATCGGTTACGCCTGAACGCCAGAAACACGTTGATTTCACGATTCCCTATGCCAGGGGCGGTGCTTGTATTGTAGCTTTCCAAGGCGATAACATTAACAGCGCAACCGATTTGTCCGGAAAAATGGTTGGCGCGGAACTGAATACTACGATGGTTACTCAGGCGAGCGCTATCAAGGGCATTAAGCTGAAAGGCTATCAAAACCAGCAGGAAATGTTTGTCGGCTTGTATAACGGTGATATCGACGCGATAGTCATGGACAAAATGGCTGCTGAATATTACCTGAAAGAACGCAGCATGAAACGGCTGAAAATCGTAAATATGCTGTCGAATGAAGAATTTGCCATGGTCTTAAAAAAAGGCAATACTCAGTTGGCGGACAAGCTGAACAAAGCGCTGATCGAGCTGGAAAAAAGCGGCGAGTTGAAAACTATTTACGACAAGTGGTTTGCCAAAAAATAACTGATATTCTGAATAATGGCTGCTGATTGGAACGATTTGTTTCAATCGGCGGTCATTTTTTATTTTAAAATATTGCGCTTGACAATTAAAGATAGGCGACTTATTATGTGCATACGCACAAATAGAAACGAGGTGATTTTTACGTCCAGACCAAAAAAGTGCCGCAGAGTGGGGTTTGTACCCGAGCAGTCGTTTTTTTCCGCCGGATGTCAGGTTGTTGATGAAGAGGTTGTTGAAATTGAAGAACTCGAAGCGATAAGACTATCGGATTTGATGAATATGGAGCAAGACCGTGCTGCCGAAGTGATGGAAGTTTCGCGCGGAACTTATCAGCGGATTCTGAATTCCGCCCGGCAGAAAATTGCGTCGGCGCTGATCAACGGCAAGTCGATTCGTATTCATGGCGGTAATTATCAAATTTCCGAGCAGTGTTCGGTCCGTAAGGAATGCGGCAAGCCACGCTGTGAACGCTGGAAAAACGGTGTTGGTTGCCGCCGTGCGCAGGAATGCGGAGTTGCTGATGAAAACGAGGTAAGCGATTAATGTTCTCCAACAAGGTTATCGAACATTTTTTGAATCCGCATAATCCTTTTACCATGCCGGATGCCGACGGAATCGGTGATGCCGGAGACAGCGGCTGCGGCGATGCGCTGACGCTGTATATCAAAGTCGAAAACGACATCATTACCAGCGCCAGCTTTCAAGTGTTCGGCTGCATGGCGGCGATTGCTTCGAGCAGCGCTACCGCTGAATTGCTGGAAGGCAAGAATGTCATTGATGCCCTGGCGCTAACCGAAGACGATATCGTTGACGCGCTGGACGGGTTACCGCTGCACAAGGTTCATTGTTCAGTACTGGGAGTGGCTGCAGCGCGCGCCGCCATCGGTAATTATCTTGAGAAAGAAATAGAAAGAAAGATTGAGGAACAAAAATGAGCGAAGACAAAGAGTACAAGCAGCTTGAAGATTTTAGGGTGAAAACGCATGAACTAAATGACATCAAACACGTAATCGGTATCGTTAGCGGCAAGGGCGGTGTCGGCAAGTCAATGGTAACTGCCAGTCTGGCGGTGCTGCTCAGCCGGATGGGCTATAAAGTCGGGATACTGGATGCCGACATTACCGGCCCGTCGATTCCGCGAATGTTCGGGATCACCGAAAAAGCCACCGGCAGCGAGCTGGGAATTTTCCCGGCGCGTACCAAAAATGGTATGTTGATTATCTCGTCCAATATGTTGCTGGAAAATCCTGACGATCCGGTGATTTGGCGCGGGCCGCTGATCGGCAATATGGCGAAACAGTTCTGGACAGATGTGGTTTGGGGTAACCTTGACTACCTGTTGGTTGATTTGCCGCCGGGAACCGGTGATGTGCCGCTGACGATTTTTCAGGCAATACCGTTAAATGGTGTAGTCATCGTATCTTCACCGCAATCGCTGGTGCAGATGATTGTGAAAAAAGCCCACAAGATGGCACATCAGATGAACGTTCCGGTTATCGGGCTGGTGGAAAACATGAGCTATCTGGAATGTGATTGCGGCAAGCGGATTGAATTGTTCGGTCCAAGCAAAATCGACCAGATCGGGCATGAGAATTTCACGCCGGTGTTGGCGAAAATGCCGATTAATCCGGCGCTCGCGGCGCTTGCCGACCAGGGTGAATTTGAAAATATGCAGGCGGATTATCTGCAGGACGCGGCAAACATCATCGTCAGCAAATATTCCCCGAATAAGGAGCAAAATGCGAATATTAATTCCAACATTCAGTAAAGAAACCACCAGTAGTATTAATCCGTCATTTGGCCGGGCCGAGTTTTTTGCGATATTCGATGATCAAACCGGCGTATATACATTTATCGAGAATCCGGCGTGTAGCGCCGAAGGCGGTGCGGGAATTCTTGCCGCTCAAACCGTTGTTGACAACAAAATTGACGTGGTAATCGCAACGCAATGCGGACAGAACGCCGCCGATGTTCTGAAAGCGGCAAATATCAAAATCGCCAAAGCGATACCCGGCAAAGTGTTTGAGCTTGTAGAAAAATATCGTTCCGGTCTGTTGGCAGAACTGACCGAAATCCATTCCGGATTTCACCGGCGCGGAGGCCAGTAATGAAAAGCATCGCGGTTCTTAGCGGTAAAGGCGGTGTCGGCAAAACATTTGTGGCGGTTAATCTGGCGTATGCTGCCAAAGCCGCGATTTATATTGACTGCGATGTTGAAGAGCCTAACGGGCATTTGTTTTTCAAACCGCTAAATTACTATAGCGAAGAAGTTTCTGTTACCATCCCGGCAATTGCTGCAGATTTGTGTTCCGGCTGCCGGGCGTGTGTGGATTTTTGCCAATATAACGCGTTGGCTTACGCTGGCAACAAGGTTTTAGTTTTTGATGAACTGTGCCATTATTGCGGCGGCTGCGCGTTGGTCTGCCCGACTGCCGCCATCTGCGAGAGTTCCAGAACAATCGGCACGCTAATCTGGACAACACCGACATTATCGAGCGTTATTGCGTGAAAGCCGAAGTGCCGATTTTGGGCTGGATACCGGTTGACAGCGTTTGCGTGACGGCGATAAATCACGGTAAATCAATCGTCGATTATCCGGAAAGCCAAGCCGCAATCAATGTTACGGCAGTTTGGGAGCGAGTGAAAAAAATCGGAGGAATAGTATGAAAGCGATAGCAATTAATGGCAGCGCCCGGAAAGATGGAAACACGTCGCTTCTTATCGAAGAGGTTTTCAAAGTCCTGCGTGCTGACGGCATCGAAACCGAGCAAATAGCTTTGGCCGGACAGCGAGTCCGCGGCTGTGTCAACTGCCTGCAGTGCCGTGTCAATCTTGACAAGCGTTGTGTGCTGAAAGATGACATCGTTAACGATTGTATCGTCAAAATGACTGAGGCCGATATTATTATTTTGGCATCGCCGACCTATTTCACGGACATTACCCCGGAGTTAAAAGCTGTCATTGACCGCGCCGGGCGGGTGGCAAAAGCAAACGGCGATATGTTTAAGTACAAAATCGGCGCCGGAATAATTGCTGTGCGCCGCGCCGGTGCAATCCACGCCTTTGATACGCTGAATCACTTCTTCCTCATCGAACAGATGATCGTTCCGGGGGCTAATTATTGGAACATCGGCATCGGTATGGAAGCCGGGGACGTTCTGAAAGATAACGAGGGACTGAAAACGATGCAGGTGCTGGCTGCGAATATTTCCTGGCTGTCGAAAAAAATCCGGTCGTAGAAGATGAAAACGAAACTAATCTTAATCAGGCATGGCGAAACCGTCTGGAACACTGAACGCCGCGTCCAGGGACGGAAAGACAGTGCGCTCACCACCAACGGCATCGCGCAGGCTGAAGTCTTGCAGGAATATCTCGCTGCGATAGCCGTGGATCATTGTTACAGCAGCCCGCAGCACCGGGCGCTGCAAACAGCGAGAATCGCGCTGGCAAAAAAAGCTGCGCTGATTGTGCATGACCAGCGTTTGAGCGAAATCAATCTCGGCGACTGGGAAGGCAAAAAAATCACTGATTTGGAAACTGATTATCCCGCTGATTATGTACAATTTGCCGCAGGATTGCCGGACGTTAATTTCGGCGGCGGTGAAAATCTTGGTGAAGTACAGCAACGGGTTATGGCAGCGCTGGAGGAATATGCCCGGAAACATAGCGGTGAAACCGTTGCCGTAGTCTCGCACGGCATGGCGATAGCCGCGGCTCTGTGCGCGTTGAATGGTGTCGAACTGAACGGACGCACCTACAACAGAAAAACGGCTGCCTGAATCTTGTTGAATATCAATCCGGAAAATGGACGGTCACGTTGCAGAACCATGTACCCCGGTCAGTCGGAAGCGGGAAACTTACCAGTCTCGAACTATAAAACAAAAAACGAAAGAGGTACTAATGATGAAAATTGCAGTAGCAGTAGAAAATCAGTCAATCTCCGGACATTTTGGCCATTGCGACGGATTTCAAATCTTTTCGGCGGCGGACGGCGCTATTTCCGGTTCCGAGTATATCGCCAGTCCCGGGCACAAGCCGGGATTCCTGCCGAACTTTCTGCACCAGCATGGCGTCAATGTAATCATTGCAGGCGGCATGGGCGCCGGAGCAATCGAAATATTCGACGGTCATGGTATCGAAGTGTTTACCGGCACAACCGGCGAACCGGAAGCTGCGGTGAATAAATATCTGCAAGGCACGCTGACTACCAACGGCGCAGTTTGCCGCCAGCATCAGCACCAGGGCGAATGCGGCGGACATCAGTAACGGATAGATTAGCTGAACAACTGACTTGCTGTTATAATACTAGTATAGTATTGAACGAGAGGAATGGGGATTATGCCATTTTATACAGAATACATCGGTTATGCGGCATCGTTAGCTATGTTGATTTCTCTTATAATGAAATCAATGTACAAATTCCGGATAATTAATACTATCAGCTGTATGTTATTCGTAGCATATGGTTTATTGCTTGGCGCGACGGCGATTGTTGTAGCCAATATTATTCTGATTATTGTTAATTTGTATTTTGTTATCAGAAATTCCAAGCCACGCAATGATTTCATCATAGCCCGATGCGGAAAAAACGATTCATTGTTAAATGAGTTCGTTAATTTTCACCTGGCGGATATCAAAAAACTTGTACCACAGCTAAATTGGGATAAGGTTGCTGATGATGCTCTTTGTTATTATCTGATGTTGAATATGCAGCTAGCCGGAGTCTGGGTCGCTGAAAAAATCGACGCTGCAGCTTATGTGGTCAAACTGGATTATGTGGCGGCAGAATATCGCGATATGGAAGGCGGCAAATTTATTTACCGCAACAACTATGAAATGCTGCGGGCTTTAGGAATCAGAACTTTGATTACCAATGTCGGGCTTGATGCTTACAATCATTATGTCGAAAAAATGGGTTTTGTCCGTGAGGATCAGGTTTACAAACTGGTAGTATGAGGCATATACTGATCATGACTTATAAAATCGGTTCAGCTTGCTGCATTGGCTGTTGAATATTACTAGAAGGATGGATATATGCGTTGGGATAATGGAGAATATTTCGTTTCTGACGAAAACGGATATCTTAATTACAAGGCGGCAACACGACTGATAATAGAGGTTTCTGATTGGGGCAAAGATCAACAAAAAGACGAAAACACTGTCAGAGATTCACTAAATAACTCTGCTTGGGTTTTTGGAGTTTACAAAAAAAATGCGGCAGAAAATTATATGATTGGCATTGCGCGTATTGTGTCCGATAAACGCACATTCGGATATTTATGCGATGTAGTGATTGAGCCGCAAGAACGCAGCAAAGATCACGGCAAATGGCTAATGCATTGTATCGCTGAACATCCTGATGTTGTAAAAGTGCAGTTTATGATACTATTTACTCCAGACGCGCATGGGTTGTATGAACGCTATGGTTTCACTGAATTTACGCGCTCTGATTTGTTGATGATTCGTAGAACAGAAGAGGCAAAATGATTAAAGCAAGCTGTTTATCTGAAGATTATGCCGGAACTTTGGGGGTATTGGCCGAATTCGGATTATCGTTGCATATTGAATTTCGAGCGCATAAAATATTATTCGATACTGGGCAACTCGGCGCGTTCGTCAGGAATGCCGGTAAAATGAATATTGATCTTGCTGCAGTTGATGCCTGTGTTCTCAGCCACGGGCATTTTGATCATGGTGGCGGGTTGAGCAGGTTTATCCGGGAAAATTCCAGTGCGCCGGTTTATTTGCGTGCTGCCGCGCTGCAAAAAAAATACAAGCGCACTTTGCTTGGAAAATTTTATATCGGTATCAACCGCAGACTGGTGGCAAATCCGTTTTTTCTACAGCGGGTTGTAATAGTTGATGAACTGGTGGAAATATTTCCTGATTGCTATCTGTTAGGCGGATTCGCGCCAAACTCCAGCGGCTTTGAGCCGCTACCGTCAAACATGCTTGGCGCCGACGGCAAGCAAGATCAGTTTTCTGATGAGCAGGTATTGATCATCCGCGATAATGGCCTGCATATTTTCGCCGGTTGTTCGCATCCGGGCATTGTCGGAATGCTTGAACAGATTTGCGATGTATTTCCGGGCGAAAGCATTGTATCCGTTGTCGCTGGAATGCATTCGCGCAACTGCACCGTCGAGCGGTTGCAACACACGCTTGACTGGTTCGGAAAACAAGAAGATATCGTTGTTGTGCCATTGCATTGCACCGGGTTTTCCGAATGTACGCAATTCAGAAATATTTTAGGCGACGACCGCTGCGAATTATTGCATTGCGGTGATATACTAGAACTGTAATAAGTTGTGCCGAAGAGGGGAATATATGATTGTCAGGAAGGATAGCACAAAAATTAAGGCGGTATTATTAGTTGTAGCATTGGGGCTGGTAATTTTATTTATTGCTGCTTGCGGTAAAAGTAACAACCAATCCGGCCCGGTGGTGGAGCTTAACGTATCAGCTGCAGTCAGTTTAAAAGATGTATTGGTTGACCTTCAGCAAATTTATCAAAAAAACCATCCGCAGGTTAAAGTACTATTTAATTTTGGCTCTACGGGTTCACTACAAAAGCAAATTGAGCAGGGGGCATTGACGGATATTTTTATTTCCGCCGCTTCCAAGCAAATGGATGAATTGGAAAAACAAAATCTTATCAACAAGGAAACTCGCAGAAACCTTGCTGGTAATGAATTGGCGCTTGTGGTGCCGCAAAATTCAACGTTGGCGTTAACGTGTTACCAAGATTTAGACAAAACAGTTGTCGAAAAAATTGCGCTTGGTGAACCTTCAACAGTTCCGGCCGGACAGTATGCGCAGCAAACTTTGCAGAAAATTAATCTGTGGGATAAGATCAAAGCCAAAATTGTTTTTGCCAAAGATGTTAAGGCGGTATTGACCTATGTTGAAACCGGAAATGTTGATGCTGGTATCGTGTACAAAACCGATACGCTGAATAATAACAAAATAAAAATTATTGCAACTGCTCCGAAAGATTCACATTCGCCGATTGTTTATCCGGCAGCGATTTTAACCGATACCAAGCAAGCTAAAACCGCAGAAGATTTTTTGACATACTTGTTTTCGCCGGACGCCAAGGTTGTTTTTGAAAAATATGGATTTGTAGTCGAAAAATAAACACTTAGTATTTAATCGCAAGTAAATTAACGGAACGGGTGGAGTATGTTTGAATGGCATCCGGTTATTCTGTCGATACAAGTTGCCTGCATGTCGCTGATCTTTGTCAGCTTTTCCGGTGTTTTCGCAGCCTACGTTATGCGACGTTATGATTTTTTCGGAAAAGCAGCCGTAGAGGCCGTTTTTGCGTTGCCACTGGTATTACCGCCAGTAGTTACGGGGTTTTTGCTGTTGTTGTTAATCGGTAAGCATGGGCCGATTGGCAGTATTTTGGCCGAGCAATTGCATATCCAGATTATTTTTACGCCGTTTGCGGCGATGCTGGCCGGTGCAGTGGTAGCGTTCCCATTGATGTATCAAAGCGTCAAGGCGGCTTTTCAGAATATTGACATAAAAATTGAAGACGCTGCCAGAACACTCGGTGCCAGTGAATGGAGATTGTTTTGGACCGTTACACTACCATTGGCAAAACAAGGATTAGTAGCGGGCATGGTGTTGGCTTTTGCGCGGGCATTGGGTGAGTTTGGTGCGACCATTATGGTGGCCGGTAATATTCCCGGTAAAACCCAAACCATCCCGTTGGCAATTTATTTTGCAGCAGATTCAAATGATCTTTCTACTGCCGGGCTATATGTTTTGATTATAAGCGGCCTGATGTTTGCTTTAATTTTCGGGTTAAACAAGTGGTCGCATTCAAGAGCTTCCTTTGTCAAAGGAGACTACTGATGCTTTCTGTAGACATTGCTAAAAAACTGCCCGATTTTAATTTAAAAATAACTTTTTCAGTTGATAACAATGTTTTGGTTCTTTTCGGACCATCGGGTTGCGGAAAAACCACTATTCTTCGTTGTATCGCCGGGTTACTCAAACCTGATACCGGAAGCATTGTTTATAACGGACAAACTTTCTATGATTCGGCAAAAAATGAATTTATGCTGCCGCGTTTCCGGCACATCGGTTACATGTTTCAGGACTATGCGTTGTTTCCGCATATGAATGTACGAAACAATATCTGGTATGGAATAAAACAACGTACTGCAAGAGTGTCGGAAATATACCAAAAACTGACGGCTACGCTAAAAGTCGAACATCTTGAAAAGCGGCGGGTGTATGAACTTTCCGGCGGTGAAAAACAACGGGTTGCCTTGGCACGGGCGTTAATTGTTGAACCCAAAATATTGCTGTTGGATGAACCACTATCATCGCTAGACAATGAAACCCGTTTTGAACTGCAATCCGAGCTTTTGGATATTCACAAATTATGGAAAATACCATTTGTTGTTGTCACCCATGATCGTGATGAAGCTAAAACGCTGGGCGACCAAATACTGTTTATTGATAAAGGACGACAGGTGATTTAGCAATGGGCAGAATGTCGTCGAGATTGGCAAACGGCTGTAGATTTATGAGAGCTGTGCAGAAGTTTGGAAATGACACATCGCTGAGCAATTTGAATCCTACAAAAACAATTGCTTTCTTGATGAAAACTGTTCGGTAGCGATACCGGCAGTTTTTTGCGTAATGCAGGAATAAGTGATGATGTGGCGAATAATATCTGTATAAACGCTATATTAATACAAAACAAATCCATAAACTACAGAGGAAAAGGAATTATGTTATGTGCACGCTGGTAATTGCGAAAAATATGCCGGAATCAAAGTGGCCGTTAATAGCGGCTTTTGTTCGAGACGAAAAAACTGACAGAAAATATCTGTCACCGGGGCGGCATTGGGAAAACAACCAGGGAATCTATGCCGGTATTGATGTAGCATCTCAGGGAACATGGCTTGGAACAAGCAACAGTGGTTTGTTCGCGGCATTACTGAATCAATGTGATACGTTGCATTATGACGGAGGGCCTTCGCGAGGGACAATTGTTTTGCAAGCACTGAAATCCGAAACAATTGATGATATGTTTGAGTTAGTTAATAATCTGAATTTTCAAGACTATCGGGGGTTTAATCTGATATTTGGCAATATTGAAAAAATGTACTTCGCAACCAATATCGGCAGACGTGAGATCGGTATTGTACCAGATGGAATAAGCATGATTACAGCTTTTGGTATGAATTGCAATGATTGTCAAAGAACGAAGTTGTTTCTCTCGAGATTCAGGAAGGCAAAAGTACCTGCTCCAGAGAATAATGACTGGAACGAATGGCTGGAGCTTCTGGCCGAGCCGACTACGCCGCAAAATATGTTTGATGGAATAACAATTATTAGTGATGAGATAGCATCAGTTTCAACTGAATTATTAGCGTTGGATGTTGATACGAATAATAATATTCATGATTTTTTTCCGGGCAGCCCACGTGATTGGCGCCGAAATAGGAGCGAGGAAATATGAAAAAAATATTATTAGCCGTTAGCGGCGGAATTGCCGCATACAAGTGCTGTGAATTGGTACGCAGGCTCAAAAAAACGGGCTGTGAAGTAAAAGTCATAATGACGAAATCGGCACAGGAATTTATTACTTCACTTACCATGCAAACTCTAAGCGAAAATCAGGTGTATTGCGAACTGTTTGATGACCAGCAGCCGGTTAACGTGCAGCATATCAGTCTGGCGCGCTGGGCGGACGTTATGATTGTTGCGCCTGCCACCGCAAATATCCTCGGAAAGATGGCCAACGGAATTGCCGACGATTTGTTGACGACGGTTTATTTGGCAACAACTGCTGATGTGTATGTCGCACCGGCAATGAATGTTGAGATGTGGCGGCATCAGGCAGTACAAGATAATCTTAGTCTGCTATGTGAGCGCGGCGTAAAACTGATTTCACCGGGCAATGGCGAAATGGCTTGCGGTGAAACTGGTGACGGACGGATGGCCGAGCCGGATGATATTGTCTCATACATATATAATGATCAACCACGCCAGCAGTTGTTGGGGAAAAAAGTTGTAATTACTGCCGGACCGACGCAGGAAGATATTGATCCGGTGCGGTTTATCGGCAATCGCAGTTCAGGGAAAATGGGTTACGCGCTGGCAAAAGCTGCGGCAGCTCAAGGCGCAGCTGTTGTTTTAGTGAGCGGGCCGGTAAATATCGGACAGCCGTGCGGCGTGGAAATGATTTATGTAAAAACGGCGCTTGAGATGCATACTGCAGTATTTGAGCATATTGATGATTGCGATGTTTTTATCGGAGTGGCAGCAGTGGCGGACTATCGTCCGGCAAAACAGTTTTCTGAAAAACTGAAAAAATCAACAGATCACTTGACGATAGACCTGATTAAAAATCCGGATATACTTGCTGAAATCGGTGCGCGCCGTGCCGCTAAGCTAATTATCGGTTTCGCGGCTGAAACCAACAATGTTGCTGAGTTTGCAAGCGAAAAATTAAAAAACAAACGAGCTGATATTATCGTTGCCAACGATGTAAGTAACGGTAGTGTGTTTGGCAAGGATAGTAGTCAGGTGACAGCTTATCGCAAAGACGGGGTTGTGCGTGTTTTCGAACAATGCGCGAAAGGCGTTCTGGCAACGCAATTAATTGAATATTTTGCGGAATATGTGAAGGATAGCAATAGTGAGCAAAATTAATAAAAAAATGATTGCCGTTGTTGCGTTCGGATCGGGTTTTGAATACTATGATTTCGTAATCTATGCTTTGTTCATAAATATTATCTCAAAGCAGTTTTTCAGTATCGGTGACTCAACGCACTCGTTAATATGGGCCGTGACGGTGTTTGCAACCGGTTATTTAGCGCGGCCGGTTGGCGGAATAGTCTTTGGTTTGCTCGGAGATAAATTTGGGCGAAAACCAACTTTCTTTGCATCAATGTTGTTGATGTCGTTTGCTACATTGATTATGGGATTAGCACCGGGCTTTCAAACTGCCGGAATCGCCGGAACAATTATTTTTGCCGGCGCCAGATTTTTACAGGGCCTGTCATATGGCGCTGAAATGCCGGGGGCGATGGTGTATGTCGCGGAAAGTTCCGCAAAAGACAAGCACAGCAGTTCGTGTGCGCTTATGCTGACCGGTGCGTGTCTTGGGGTAACACTGGCAACGCTAGTCTATTGGTTGTCAATTACTTTTATTAGCACGCAAGATTTGGCTGATTGGGGCTGGCGCATACCGTTTTTGTTCGGTTTTGCCTTAGCGATTGTGGCCTTAGTATTCAGGAAAAAAATGTTGGAAACCAAAGCCTTTCGTGAGAACAAAAATCAACGCCAGTCGTTGCGTGCTGTTTTCGGCGCGCTCGATATAAAGAAACCGCTTTTTGCCGTTCTTTTGTTGTTATTCCCGGCTAGTTATGTGTTGTTGAACACATTGTTCTTGCCGGTATATGTTTTGCATACCGAAACAAATATTACCTCAGCGTCCGTCGCTATGGCGATGTTTGTTGGTAATTTGTGGTGTGCGTTGCTGTTGCCAAGAGCCGGAGCAATAATCGACCAATATGACCGGATAAAATTTTTCGGAGTATTGCTGGTAATCGTGTTGGCGGTGAATCCGATATTGTTTTGGATCCTGCATCAGCAAACGCTCGCGGGCTTGTATGTGTTTGTTATTGTAAATCAAACTATTCTGGCATTTATTGCACCGACTTACATGGTTTTTATACCCGAGCTGTTTGCGGTCTCAGTCCGGTTAACTGCGGTTGGTCTGGTTTATAATACTGCCTATTGTTTGGCTTCTTTTGTGCCGATGATTTTGTTTTGGCTTGACCGCCAAAGAAGTTCAATGTTTGACGGTGGAATGATTTTTTTTGAATTGCTGGCGCTATTGTCGTTAGTTGTTAGTTATCGTTTAGAAAAAAGCATGATTAATAAAAATTGTAGCGTCAGTGATTAAAAATCGGCGGCGTTACAATTTTTATTTGCTGATTTGCCAGGAAAATATGCTATAATTACAGAGTTGTAAAGTAAAACGAGGTAGCAATTTGAAAAATCTGCATGAAGGGATAGTAATCAATACCGAGCAAGGACGGGCAAAAATAAAAATGAACCGCCACTCGCATTGCGAAAGTTGCGGCAGTTGTCCGGGCGCTAATGCGATGATATATGATATCCAAGACAACCTCGGCGTTCGTAAAGGCGAGAAAATATTGTTATATATTCCGGAAAAAAACATGCTCAAAGCGGCGTTTGTAATGTTTATTTTGCCAATGTTGATTACTTTTTTGTTTGTGTTTCTCGGCATCTTAATTGCTCCATATATTGGACTTGTGCCTTATTATTCCGGGCTGTTTCTTGGCGGATTAGGAATTATTCTTGGTTTTATTAATGTTTATCGGTTTGAAAAAAAGCAAGCAAAACGCAATACGATATATATTCATTCCATAATAGATTAGATAAATCGAGGTGAAATTGTGGCTAAAACGTTTTTGGGCGGAGTACATCCACCCGAACAAAAAATCACTGCGAAACGGCCGGTAGAACTCATCGAGTTGCCAGACAAGTTTTATTACTCGACGAGAATGCACATCGGCGCTCCTTGTGAACCGGTAGTAAAAGTTGGCGATTTAGTCAAGAAAGGTCAGGTTATCGCCGCGACCGAGGCGTTCGTGTCGGCAAATATTCACGCGTCTACTTCCGGAAAAGTTACGGCAATCGAGAGTTTTGCTCATCCGGTTTTTGGAACATGTCAGACCGTAATTGTCGAAGCCGATCAAGCCGACGAGTGGCTTAGCGGTCTTCCGTTAGCCAAACCACGGGACTGGGAAGCGCTTTCGCCAGCTGAAATTACTGCGATTATTCGTTCCGCCGGTATTGTCGGTATGGGCGGAGCAACTTTCCCGACGCATGTAAAAACCACGGTGCCAGCCGGAAAATGCATTGAGTATTTTATTCTCAATGGAGCTGAATGTGAACCGTATCTGACCAGCGACCACCGCTTAATGTTAGATGAACCGGAGAGCATTATCCGGGGAATGCGGATTGGCATGAAAGCTGTTGGCGCAACTAAAGGCATCATCGGTATTGAACGCAATAAACCGGATGCAATTGCGGCGTTAGCCAAAGCTGCAACCGGAACCGGAATTGAGATTGTGCCGCTAAAAGTTAAATATCCGCAAGGCGCGGAGAAAACTTTGATTCAGGTTGTTACCGGAAAAGAAGTTCCGAGCGGCGGTTTGCCATCGGATGTCGGTGTGTTGGTGCAAAACGTAGCGACAGCAATGGCAGTCAGCGATGCAGTAGTTGAAGGCATTCCGCTTATCGCGCGCTATGCTACTGTTAGCGGCGGCGCGGTACGCGAACCGAAAAACATCCTGGTGCTGACCGGTATGTTGTTTTCGCATATTTTCGAGCAGTGTGGCGGCTTTATAGAGAAACCGGGAAAAATACTGCTGGGCGGGCCGATGATGGGTATCGCGCAACAAACTGCTGATGTGCCGGTGATCAAAGGTACATCGGGAATTTTGGCGTTGACTGTTCAAGAAAGCTGTGAACAACCGGAGCGCTCTTGTATTCGTTGCGGCAAGTGCGTTAGCGCTTGTCCGATGGGATTAGTACCCAGCATTTTGAGCATCCTCGGCGAGCGCGGTGACTTCCAAACCGCCAAAGAGGAATATAATTTACTTGATTGTGTGGAGTGCGGGTCATGCGTGTATGTTTGTCCGGCCAAGCGCAATATCGTGCAATACGTTCGTTTGCAAAAACATCTTAATACTCAGCAGGCGTTGCGCGCTACCCAGGCCAGACAATAACTTCAGAGGCGTTTTTAATATTAATTTGTTTCGAAAGGATCGATTATGAGTGAACTGAAAACACTTTTTAATATTTCAGCTTCTCCGCACGTCAGAGATTCATTAACCGTTAAGCGGATTATGTGGGAAGTTAATCTGGCACTGGCACCGGCAACGCTATTTTCATGCTGGTGGTTTGGTTTTGCAGCGATCAAAACCTATCTCATTTGTATTATTGCTTGCGTGCTTACTGAATGGATTATTCAAAAGGCGCGCGGGGTGGCTATAACCATTGATGACGGCAGCGCTTTTTTGACCGGGTTGTTGCTGGCGATGAATATTCCGCCGGAAATTCCCTGGTATATGCCGGTTGTCGGTTCGATAGCCGCAATTGGTATTGCCAAACATACGATGGGCGGATTGGGACATAATATTTTTAATCCGGCGCTGATCGGCCGGGCATTTTTATTGGCGAGCTGGCCGATTGCAATGACTACCTGGAGCGAAATGGTAAGCCGGGTCGACGGAGTAACCCGTGCCACACCGCTGGGAATTTTGAAACTGCATGGTTATGAACAGGTGGTAAACACGTTTGGCAACACCGCTACTATGTATAAAGATTTGTTTTTTGGCTTTAGAAATGGCTCGATGGGCGAAACCTCGGTACTATTGCTGTTGTTGGGCGGACTGTTTTTAATTTGGCGCGGACACATTAATTGGCAAGTACCGGCGGTAATGATTGCCACCGTTGGAATCTTTACATGGGTTTTCGGAGGAACTGCCGGATTTTTTTCCGGTGACGGACTATTTCATATATTGTCCGGTGGATTATTTTTGGGCGCGTTTTTTATGGCGACGGATATGGTTACGATTCCGATCACTGTGCGCGGTCAAATGGTTTTCGCCTTGGGCTGCGGTTTGATTGTCGCACTCGTTCGATTAAAAGGCGGCTATCCTGAAGGCGTCTGCTATTCGATTTTATTAATGAATGCCTGTGCGCCGCTGATTGACCGGGTTATCCGTCCCAAAAAATATGGCGCAGGAGGTAAATAGTATGAGTGGACACGGGGGGAAGAGCAGCGTACTAAAAGTTGCGCTTAATCTGACGGCTGCCTGTATTATTTCCGGATTGATCATTGCTGTTGCTTACGCCATAACCAATCCGGCAGCGGAAATTCAACGCGAAAAAATGAAAGATATGGCAATGCGCGGGTTGGTGCCGGCAGCGGATAAATTTGTTGATGTTCAGGGAAAAACCGGCTGGTTCGCCGCCGTTAAAGACGGGCAAACAGTTGCATATGAGATACCGTCAGAATCCAAAGGTTATGGCGGCGCAATAAAAATGATTGTCGCGGTCGGTATTGATGGTAAGGTTATCGGTTATACGATATTGTCTGCCAATGAAACTCCGGGATTAGGTGACAACGCCAACAAATCGTCGTTCAAGGATCGGTTTGTCGGAAAAGCTTTGGCTAATCTTGAAGACAAAGACGGTAATCCGCTGGTCGAAAAAGTTCCAAGCACTGATCACGTTCAAGCACTTACCGGTGCTACGATTACTTCAAAAGCCGTGGTACGTGCAGTTTCCGAGGCGGTAAAATTGGCCGATGAATTCATTAATAATGGCAAATCAGTAACAAAAAATGATACAGCGCACAAGGATGATGTGCAAGCAGTTACCAGCGCGACGAAATCAGTTGAGCATACCCGGCATTTAGCGAATAAAACTGCTAAATCTGCTGATGATTTGTAAAATTCGGAAAGTAGGTGTTTGACAATGAATTTATGGAAAGAGTTCTATAAAGGGTTATTTGACCAAAATCCGATTTTTCGACTGGCTCTGTCACTGTGTCCGGCGCTGGCGGTTACATCTACCGCCACTAATGCGCTAGCCATGGGATTATCGGTAATGTTTGTAATTACCACAAATAATATGGTAGTTTCGCTTACGCGTAAATGGGTTAATCCGACGGTGCGGGTGCCGGTTTACATCACTTCGATTGCAACTATTGTAACGCTGGTACAATTATTGTTGCAGGCATATTTGCCAATATTATATAAAGAATTGGGAATATATCTGGCGTTGATTGTAGTTTTCGCGATAATTTTGGCGCGGGCCGAAGTGTTTGCTGCAAAAAATGGTATTATTGCTTCAGCCGTGGACGGATTGGGAATGGGTGCCGGATTTACGCTGGCGATGTTGCTGATCGGTGTTATTCGCGAATTGTTTGGCATTGGCACGATTTTCGGCTTACAAATTATGCCGCTTAGTTACAATCCGCCGCTGATAATGATTTTAGCGCCGGGCGGCTTTTTGCTGATCGGTTTGCTGATTGGTTTCTTTAATCTTTTGAGCAGCTATTTGGAAAAACGTAGCGAGCGCGCGGCCGAGGGAGGTCAAAACTAATGTCTGAGTATTTTTTATTGTTCATGGGCGCGGTTTTGGTCAACAACTTTGTTTTGACGCGATTTTTGGGGTTGTGTATATTCTTTGGGGTTTCCAAAAACTTAAATGCTTCAATCGGTATGGGAATGGCGGTTACGTCGGTCATGACCATGAGCTCGATTCTGGCGTGGCTGGTTTATAATTATGTTTTGGTTCCGTTTAAGCTGACATTTTTAACAACAGTGGTTTTTGTATTGCTGGTTGCCAGTTTTGTCCAGTTGCTGGAAATGATCATTAAGCGGCATATGCCGGCGTTATATAAAATGTGGGGAATTTATCTGGTACTTATTGCGACAAACTGCATCGTGTTAGCCGTGCCGCTGATTAACTCCGAAAACAGTTACAGCTTGTTGATGAGTATCGTCAACGCGATTGGCTCGGGCTTGGGATTTGCTTTGGCGATAATTTTAATGGCCAGCCTGCGTGAAAAACTGCAATATTCAAATGTACCAAAATCGCTTGACGGTTTGGGTATTGCTTTTGTTTTGGCCGGTCTGCTGGCATTATCGTTTCTCGGTTTTTCCGGCATGATACCATTGTAGGGTTGGAGGGAAAATGTTGACTGCTGTTTATGTATTTTTAGTTTTAACGGCGCTTGGACTTGTATTCGGATTTATTTTGGCTTACGCCAATAAAAAATTTGCCATGGAAGTAAATCCATTGATTCATATGGTTGAAGATGTGCTGCCAAAAGGTCAATGCGGGGCATGTGGTTATGCCGGCTGCATGGCATATGCTGAGGCAGTGGTACTCGATGCTGCGGTTGCGCCGAATCTTTGTATTCCCGGAAAAGCCGAAGTTGCGAACCTGGTCGCAGAACTTACCGGAAAAAAAGCCGAGGCGACAGCACCGCGCATTGCTTTTGTCAGCTGCGCAGGCTCGCCGGAATTTGCCCGGGCGGCATATAATTATCAAGGAATCGATGATTGTGACGCGGCAACGTTGCTTATGGGTGGACCAAAAATCTGCAAGAACGGTTGCTTGGGATTCGGAACCTGTGTGAAAGCTTGTGTGTTCGGAGCGTTGGAATTGGGAGCTAATCATTTACCGATTGTTAACGAACGCAAGTGCACTGGTTGTGGTGCTTGTGAAAAAATTTGTCCGAAAAAAATTATCAGATTAATTCCGACAGAAGCTCATGTTGTCGTAAAGTGCAATACCAGGGAAAAAGGCGCCATTGCTAAAAAATCTTGCAGTGTGGCCTGTATTTCTTGTACACTTTGCATTCGCGAGTGTCCGTATGATGCCATAAAATTAGAAAATAATGTTCCCGTTGTTAACCATAAAATATGTATTGAGCAATGCAACGAAGCTAAATGTGTGGCAAAATGCCCGACCAGAGCAATTATTCAAATCAAATGAACATAGTAAAAAAAACGTTTCTGGTTTTGATCATGCTGTGGTCGGTGTCGTTTTGTAGTTATGTGCAGGCGATAGACAATATTTCCGAACTGCAATATTTTTCACCGGACGGAAAGACTACGGGAATCGTTGCAACAACCCCGGTTACGATGCTGGTAATATTTAAACCGGAATGCAAGGATTGCCAGTTGGAGTTGCCGTTAGTGCAAAAAATCGCCAAAGAATACTCGGAAAAACTGAATGTCACGTTAATTGTTTATGGTAAACAGTCTGCGGATATTGCTGAATACGTCAAACAGTTTCAAGATTTTAGCAACATCTCGGTATGTGCCGATCCTGAAAAACTCTCTAAAACGCAATTTGCAATTCGGTATGTTCCATGTATAGTTTTGTTTGACGCCAAAGGAAAGCTGCAGGATATAATTCAAACCGACAACGGTATTGTTGAGCAGTCTAAGATTGAAATAGCGATTAATCGCTATTTGCCAGTTTTGGAGTGAATATTATGCACAAAGCCGACTGGGTTTTGATTTTAGCAGCAGTTATGTGCTGTTCGTTGCTGTTGTTTACGCCAACGCATCCGGGAAATAAATATCTGATTATTTATGAAAATGGAAAAATGATTGAGCGGGTGGCTCTTTCGGATTCGCAAAATTTAACCAGAAAGTTCCTGCATAACGAAGTATTGATCATAAACGGCAGTGTCAGGATGCAGCATGCTGATTGTCCGGATCAAGATTGTGTTAAATCCGGTGTAATCGACAAGAGCGGCCAAATGATTGCCTGCTTGCCGAATAAATTATCGTTGCGGATTGTAGCTGAGAAGGCGGATATTGACGATGTCGCCAAATAAACTTACCCGTATTGCCTTGTTAGTGGTTGTTGCAGCAGTTATTCAGTATTTTGAAAATATTATTTATCTTCCCGTCGCTGTTCCCGGAGTTAAGCTTGGTTTTGCGAATATTATTACTTTGATTTGCGTGTATTATCTTGACGCTGGTTCGGTAGTTTTTGTCGCGGTGATGCGGGCGCTGTTGGGTAGTTTAATTGCCGGAGCATTGTTGTCGCCGCAGATGTGCATGAGTATGGCGGGCGCATTAGCCGCGGCGCTCGTTATGGTTATTTTAAAGAAACTTACCATAAATTATTTCTCACCAATAGGAATCAGTGTAGCCGGAGCAGTTGCGCATATTTTAGCACAATTATTTGTTGCATCATTGATAATTGGTAGTTTTTCGATGTATTATTACTTGCCTGTTGCCGGCAATCTATCAATATTAACCGGTATTCTAAACGGTTACGTTTTCTGTAAAATGCGACGAATTCTTACTAAAATATTCTATTAACGATTTATACAGGAGTCTGATGACGAAAATTATATTAGCTTCAGCGTCACCGCGACGCAGGCAGCTTTTGGAACAAATCGGCTGCAAATTTAGCGTTATGGATGTTGATGTTGATGAGATAGCGTGTTCGGATATTTCAGCAGTCCATGTCGCAATAACAAACGCAGTTGCAAAGGCTCAAGCGGCAAAAGTTGTTTCGCCAAACGATGCTGTTATTGTTGCCGCCGACACAATAGTTGTTTTAGATGATGAAATATTTGGCAAACCGCTTGATAAGCAAAATGCCAAGCAAATTCTTCAGCAACTATCCGGACGAACGCACGAGGTAATAACTGCAGTTGCTGTTTCCGGGAATGCGGGGATATTGTTTGATGTCTGCCGGACACAGGTTGAATTTGTCGTACTTTCGAATGCTGACATTGACAAATATATTGCGACGGGTGAGCCGTTTGATAAGGCTGGAGCCTATGGAATTCAAGGGTTTGGCTCGATGTTTGTTGCCGGTATAAATGGTTGCTATTTCAACGTTATGGGACTACCGATTGTCTTAACCAGAACTCTACTTCAGCAAGCCGGAGTAGAAATTTTTTAGAACAGGTAAATTTTGTGCAGCAAAGAAAGAAAAAATTTGATTATAAAATATGGTTACTTATTGTTGCGGCGGTAATTTTGATTTTGTCGCTCTTTTCGTATGTAAAAACGCAAAATGGATCAGTTGGATTTTTTGACCAAGCTGCAGCAACTATTGCGTATCCTTTTGAACGGTCTGCTCAATTTTTTATCAACGAGACACGCGGTGTTAAAAACTATATTTCTGATATCTACAGTGTTTATGATAATAATAAAGTGTTGAAACAGGAAAACTCTGAATTGAAAAATCGTTTAATTGGTCAGACCGAAACTGAAAATGAAAATATTCGGTTGCGTAAGCTGATGGAATTAAAAAAGGCCTATGGGTACACCAAATCAAAAACAGGAAATGTCATCGGATTTGATATTCAGGCTTATAGTAAATCAATGACAATTGATTTGGGATCAAGTGACGGGGTCACAATAAATATGCCGGTGATTGTCAAAGAAGGCGTAGTCGGTGCAATAAGCGAAGTTTATGCTTATAGTTCACGAATACGGCTGGTCGTTTCGCCGGACATCTCTTTCAGCGCGACGGTGCAACGGTTTGATGCGCGTACTTTTGCGCTTGGACAGGGCGTTGTCGGAATTGAAAATTATATTCAGCTTGATAATATTCCGCAAAACATCGATATTGTCAAAGGGGATCGGGTGGTAACTCGTGGTTTAGGCGGAGTGTTTCCCAAAGGATTATTAATTGGTGAAGTTGTTGAAGTAAGTGATGCTTCCGGTTATCTGCATTCGGCTAAGGTTAAACCGGCGGTGAATGTTTATGCGCTTGAGCAAGTCTTAGTATTAACCGATTATAAAGCCCCGCAAATCAATTAACCTTGTGTTGTGCCGATTTTTAATTTACGAAATAAAGATTCCGGAGATTTATGAGAAGCTTGTTTTGGATTGGTTTAGGATTGTTAGTAGGTGTTTTTGATTACACCTTTGCACATCACTTGACGTCGTTTGGACTGGCGCCATCGTTATTGTTTTTGACAGTTGTGCTGGCGGCTTTATTAGAAGATCGGAAAACCAGTCTCATTGTTGGTTTGGTGTTGGGATTAGTTGCAGATGTGATGACTGCGAGCGCATTTGGTGTCAAAACCGTAACTTTTACCATTATTGCTATTATAGTTGTCGTGTTAAGACGTAATACCATAAGTTATTCAATTTTTTTGCAAATTGCTGCCGTCGTTGTTGCTACAGTCATCACTGCAATCGGTACAATATTTTTTATTGATTATTACGGCGGAAACATGAATTTTAGTGATTGTTTGTTGCGTTGGTATTTGCCGTTTATGGTTATTAACGCGCTTGTTATGCCGTTTTTTGCATTTTTTATAAAAAAACTGCATTGCAAATACATAAAATATTTTGATTGAAGAGTAGATGATGATTGAAAAGAGAAAACTGCACCGTCTTGACAGTATGGCAATTGTTGGCTTAGTCATTTTTTTTATCTTGATTGTCAGATTGTTTTTTCTTCAAATATATGAAGGCAAGCATTATAGTGAAATGGCCGAAGGAAATCGGATGAGAATATTTCCGATTACTGCGCCACGGGGAAACATATACGACCGCAACGGTGTATTGCTGGTTACGAGTAAACCTGGTTATAGCATCTCGATTTTGCCATATACCAAACAGGTTAATGCCAAAGAAATTGACGAGCTAGCCAAACTTACCGGCACATCAACTGCGGTCATCGAACGGCGCGTTAAAGAAAAGAAAGATACTTTCGAATTAGCAACGATCAAAACGAACGCTCCGCAAGAAGTTGTGGCAAAAATTCGTGAAAATCCTGCCGAATTTCCCGGGGTAATCATTGAAATTCAACCGACACGCGATTATTTATATGGTACTTTGGCGGCACACATGTTTGGCTATGTTAGTGAAATTAACGATAATGAACTTGAATCATTAAAAAAGATCGGTGGTGGCGCTTATGTTGTTGGCGATATTATCGGTAAGACCGGATTGGAAAGTGTTTATGACGCTGATATTAGAGGAATCAGTGGTGGTAAGCGCGTGGAAGTTGATGTTAGCGGGAAACCGGTAACTACTTTGGCTGAAAAACTCTGTGTTCCCGGCGACAATATGATTTTGACCATAGATTACCGAATTCAACAAGCAGCAGAACAAGCTGTCGATAACAAATTAAAGCAACTTGGCACAAAAGCTGCGGCTGTTGTTGTTATGAATCCGCGGAATGGTGAGATACTTGCCATAGTTAGTCGTCCGACTTTTGATCCCAATATGTTTATTGGCGGAGTGTCGCAAAAAAATTGGAACGATTATAATAATAATCCGTTTCGAACGATGGAGAATAAACCAATATCCGGGGAATATCCGCCGGGCTCGACATTTAAAATCATCACCGGTACTGCGGCGTTGGAATTAAAAAAAATCACTCCGGAAGAAAAAATATTTGATTCCGGGCAACACTGGTTAATACCAAAGGTTAATGACAACGGCGAGGCGCTGGGCTGGATTTCGTTTAGAGAAGGATTGTCAAAATCAGACAATGTTTATTTTTATGAGTTAGGAAACCGGTTGGGAATTGATAACTTAGAGATTTTCGCTCGAAAATTTGGTATGGGCGTTCCGACCGGCATTGATTTGCCAAATGAAAGTGATGGGTTGGTTGCCAATCGTAAGTATAAAGAGCGGGTTTACAAAGAAGATTGGTATCTTGCAGAAACTTTCGATGCCGCAATCGGTCAAGGTTTTAACTTATCAACACCGGTACAGAATTGTGAGGTAATGAGTCAGATTGCTAACGGCGGTATTCGTTACAAACCGTTTATAATGAAGCGGATTGTAACTGCTGACGGCGCTATCGTCCGCGAAAATCAGCCGCAGCAATTGTCTAAAATTGATTTTACCCCTTCAGTGTTACAGCTCATAAGAGATTCGCTTAGAGATGTTTGCAAACCTGGTGGTACCGGTGGTTATGTTTTTGGCAATTTCCCGATTTCGGTGGCCGGCAAAACCGGAACGGCTGAGAATCCTCATGGTCGGGATCACGCCTGGTTTGTTGCCTTTGCTCCGTTTGACAATCCTCAGTTGGCGATTTCAGTATTGGTTGAGCAAGGTGGCTATGGCTCTGAGGCCGCCGCACCGATTGCCCGGGAAATTATCGCTGCAGCGTTTAATCTCACTGAAAATGACGTGATTGGTGCGGATGCAAAACGACACTATTTTGGTGATGTCTTTTAGCGCTTGCGGTTGACAATGGCAACTATTGTATGTATAATTTCACTTGCTGTAAGTGACAGCTACCGGAGAGGTGTCCGAGCGGCTTAAGGAGCACGCCTGGAAAGCGTGTGTGCGGGAAACTGTACCGCGGGTTCAAATCCCGCTCTCTCCGCCAGAAAAGTTCGTGCGCGCGAAGTGTCCGCCCGGACTTACGCAATGGGCGGCTATGAACCTTGTCAGATCCGGAAGGAAGCAGCAATAAGTAGTTTAGTCTATGTGCCGTAAATATCCGGACGGACGCTTCGCGTTCGCGTAACAATCAGCAGCCTGAAAAGGCTGCTATTCTTCTATATGAGGCAAAAAATGTATAAAGCACTATATCGAATTTGGCGTCCGCAAAAATTCGCAGATGTCGTCGGACAACAGCATATTGTAAAGACTTTACGTAATAGCATGGTAGCGAACAAAATCTCGCATGCTTATCTTTTCGTTGGTCCACGCGGTACGGGTAAAACCAGTATTGCCAAAATATTTGCTAAAGCGATAAATTGCCGTACAGCAAGCGACGGCGAACCTTGTTGCCAATGCGACAATTGTTTGGCAATAACTGAAGGCTCATTCATGGATGTATACGAAATGGATGCTGCTTCCAATCGGGGAATTGATGAAATTCGTGACATCATCGAACGAGTTAAGTTCCAGCCGTCCGAAGGGAAATTTAAGGTCTATATTGTTGATGAAGTGCATATGTTAACAACGGAAGCGTTTAACGCGCTGTTGAAGACGTTAGAAGAACCACCAGCGTATGTCGTATTTATTCTTTGCACTACCGACGTGCAAAAAGTGCCGGCAACCATCCTGTCCCGTTGCCAGCGCTATGATTTTAGCAGAATCGATATGAACGATTTAACTGAATATATACGAGTTGTCGCAGCTGCAAGCAGCATAACAATTGAAGACAAAGCGGTGCTGATGATTTGTGAACACGCGGCTGGCGGCGCACGCGATGCACTATCAATACTTGATCAATGCTCGATAATGAATAACAATGAAGTCAATGAAGAAACTGTGCGGGCACTGCTCGGACTTTCCGACAAAAGTTTGCTGGCACGGTTATTAACCGCGGTGTTGGCACATGACGTTGGTGAAATCATCGCTGTTTTGGATAAAACCGAAATTTCTCAGGACATCCGTCAGTTGTTTGCGGATCTGTTAAAATACGCTCAAGAGCAAATGCATGTTGCTGTCAAAGCAAGCGACAATGTTTCAGCACTACGATTAAGTAAATTAATAATCGAGGGTTCGGCAACCATTTCTGAAGCACGTTGGGCGCTTAGCCCCCGACTTACAATTGAAGCTTCTTTGATTAAACTGGCGCTCGACGGAATGAACCCTGTAGTTAAACATGAACAGCCAATCGTTAAAGCTGAACCAGACAAACCGGCAACCGACAATGCTATTGTGGTAACACCGGTCTCGGCCGCAGAAAATAGTGATGAATATCGGATGTTGTGGGAAAATGTTTTAGCGGAATTGATGCGTATGAATAAGCGGTTAGTAATCGAATGTGCAAAAAATGGCCGGATACTTAATATAAATAACGATAACACAATAGTTGCATTTAACTCCGGTGGAATATTTTTTAAAGAGCGGCTGGAAAAAGATGACTATCGCAAGCAAGTTGAAATTGCCTTGCAAAATCTAACCGGTCGGCAAACTAGCGTTATCGTAATAATTGATGATCATGCTGATAAGACTGAACATAAACCGACGCGCGTTGAGCAATTTAGTGAATTTTTTGGTGTTGAAGTAAAAAAGATTTAATTGGAGGTATTTATGTTTCCAAACATGGGGAATATGCAAGGGATGATGAAGCAAGTTCAAAAAATGCAGCAGGACATGGCGAAGATGCAAGAAGAACTAAAAATGAGAAAGTTTGAACATTCCGTTGGCGGCGGCGCAATCAAACTTATTGTCAGCGGTGATAAACAAATTGAAAGTTTGTTGATTTCGCCGGATGCAGTTGATGTTGAAGACTTGGAAATGTTGCAAGATATGATTATTGCTGCAGTCAATGAAGCTCTGCGCCAAGTGGACGATACTACCGAAAAAGAAATGGCCAAACTTACCGGTGGTATGAAACTGCCACCGGGCTTATTATAATATGAGTCACATATCGCCGCTCAGCAAGCTTATTGATTCGTTTCGGGGGTTACCTGGCATCGGTCAAAAGCTCGCAGTAAAACTGGCTTATTATATAGTTGAATGTGACAGTGCGCAAGTAGAGCGTTTCATCGCAGCAATTAGTGAAGCCAAAGCCAATATTCGGTTATGTCCAATTTGTTGCAATTTTACCGATAAAAATGTTTGTAAGTATTGCGACAACGAATACCGGGACAAATCGGTAATTTGTGTTGTCGAACAACCACGTGACGTTATGTCGTTTGAACGTACAAAAGAATATCGCGGAATGTACCATGTGCTACACGGAGCGCTGTCACCGTTGTCCGGTGTGACTCCGTCTGATATCAGACTTCAGGAATTACTCGCCCGGCTTAAAGATGATTCGGTCAAGGAAATAATTATGGCTACTAATCCAAACGTTGAAGGTGAAGCAACTGCAATGTACGTGTCCCGGCTGCTCAAACCAATCGGATTCAAAGTTACCCGTATCGCTCACGGTTTGCCAGTTGGCGCGGACATTGAATTTGCCGACGAAGTGACGCTCGCCAAAGCATTGGAAAATCGCCGGGACATGAATTAGTTGTGCTCTTAATGCCTGAACCGTGCGAAATTCTTGACAATTCATATTATTGTGATATTATAAATATTGTTTTGGGGTTATAGCTCAGTTGGTTAGAGCGCTTCGTTGACATCGAAGAGGTCTGCAGTTCGAGTCTGCCTAACCCCACCATAATTTTAGCCTTTACAGTTTGCTGTAAGGCTTTTTTTGTTAGGGGTGTCAGTGAGGAAATATTTAGCGTTTGATATTGGTGGAACCAGTATTAAGTATGGCGTCGTAAACGCTGGTGGTAGAGTTCTTGAAAAGGCTGAAACCCCTTCGGATATCCGATTGGGTGGGAATGTATTGATGGATAAACTGCTTGAGTTGACAAAAATCACAAGCCGGCAGCATCAGTTGTCCGGAGTGGGCATTTGCGCGCCCGGCGTGGTCGATGTTGTACAGTCCAAAGTTGTTGCGGGTGCCAATCATATTAGGAATTGGTACAACATTAATCAGTGTGAAGTTATTAAAAAGGAATTTTCCATAGATTGCGTAATAGAGAACGATGCCAAAAGCGCAGCAATTGGTGAAAATTGGGTAGGCTCCGGCAAGCCGTATTCGTGCTTCTATATGGCGACCTTTGGTACCGGATTAGGCGGCGCGTTGGTAATCAACAACAAAATTCATCGTGGTCACAGCTATGCCGCCGGAGAGATTTGTTGTCTGCATTCGGCTTGTTTAGACGATCGGCGTGCGGCCACCACCAGTTCGTTGGTTGCTATTGCCCGTGAGCGGTTCAATGACCATAAACTTGACGGGCGGGAGATATTTTCAAGAATCCGTGACGGTGACCAGAAATACAGTTTGTTGTTGGATGAATGGTGTGATTTCGCAGCGTTACCGTTGTGTGATATCTATGTAACTATTGATCCTGAAGCCATAGTAATTGGGGGCGGCATATCAGATGCAGCAGATATTTTCCTGCCGCGTCTGGAAAATTGTATCGGTAAACGACTGCATCGCGAATTGAAAAACCTGAGAATCAATTTAGTACCGGCGAAATTAGGGAATGATGCTGGAATGATTGGCTCGGTTTTTTCTTTGTGCAAAAAAAATAAAATATTTCAGTAGCCTAGCAGGAATTTTGAGTTATTCGGCGAATTAATAATAACGAAGAAATCATAAAAACGTGGAGGTATCCTTGAAAATACTACTTGTATGCGCATCTGGTATGTCAACTAGCCTTATTGTTGAGAAGATGAAAAAATCACTGACTGCGGACGAACAAGACAGCGTAATTACTGCAGTACCTGAGGAAGAGTTTGAGCGTATTGTTAAGGACTACGACGTGGTATTGCTCGGACCACAAATTCGTTATAAAAAAGCAGCTTTTGAAAAAATAGCCACTGAACTTGGCAGACCGCTTGATGTAATTAATACTGTTGATTATGGAATGGCGCGCGGGGATAAAATTTTAGAACATGCCCGTAAATTATTAAAAAAATAAAACAATTGCGAATAACTTAAAGATGTATTAGAATATTGGCGGCTTTTACGCCGCTAATATTTTTTTTTTGGAGGAAGCATGGAACAAGAAGAGATGGTAATATTTCAATTGATTACTTTTGGTGGTTCAGCACGAAGTGATGTATTTGAAGCATACGCTGCTGCGAAAGCCGGGAAATTCGAAGATGCACAAGCTTTGGTTAAATCGGCTGGTGAAGCGCTGCTTGAAGCCCATAAAGTTCAAACTGACTTAATTCAGCAAGAAGCTGCGGGTAATAATATGACAGTGAAGCTGTTAATGGTTCACGCTCAAGATCATTTAATGACTAGTATCTTGGCAAAAGACTTAATCGAAAATATGATTGACATGCAAAAACAAATCCAGGAACTTCAATCAAAAATATAATTTATGAGGACGTTATGAAATATACATTTCCGGAAAAATTTTTTTGGGGATCTGCGGCGTCAGCTCCACAGACAGAGGGTGCTGCTTTAGAAGACGGGAAGGGGCCTTCAGTTTGGGATTGGTGGTCAAAAACTGAACCAGATAAGTTTTGGGAAGGCGGAACGCCGGAGTTTGCTGCAGATTTTTATCATCGTTACAAAGATGATATCCAACTTTTTAAACAAACCGGACATAATTCATATCGAATGTCAATCAGCTGGACTCGGATCATGCCCAAGGGTTTTGGTGCAATCAACCCCAAAGGTATACAGTTTTACCATGATGTGATTGATGAGTTAATTAAGAATGGTATTGAGCCGTTTGTAAATTTGTATCATTTCGACATGCCTTATGAACTGGTGAAAATCGGCGGTTGGGAAAATCGCGCAGTAATTGAATATTTCGTTGAATATGCAAAAATATGTTTTCGCGAGTACGGACATAAAGTTAAGTTTTGGATAACCCAAAACGAACCGATTGTTGCCCCGGAAGGGTGCTATCTGCAGGGATTTCATTATCCGGAAGTGCAAGATGCGAAGCGCGCGGTGCAAGTCGGCCACTACGTAATGCTTGCACATTCAAAAACGGTTAAAGCCTATCATGAAATGAAGTTGCCCGGCGAAATCGGTGTGGTTCTCAATCTTACTCCGGCTTACCCGGCAACTGATTCGGCAGAAGATAAGGAAGCCGCCCATCTGGCTGATTTAATTTTCACTTACAGCTATCTTCATCCGGTGCTAAAAGGGATTTATCATCCTGAACTTGTTGCATTTATAAAAGAAAACAATCTTACTCCGGAAATTGCCGCCAGTGATCTGGAAGTTATTGCCGATCCGGCAGCAATTGTTGATTTTCTGGGCGTAAATTATTATTGTCCGCGACGGATTGGCGCCGGCCCGAAAATCAAAAAAAATCATCACGATTGGTTCACGCATGTCCAAAACACCAAGGCACGTTATAGCGACCGCGGCTGGGAGATTTATCCTGAAGGGATTTATGATTTGTTGATGCGAATCAAAAATAACTATGGTGATATTCCTTGCTTTATTTCCGAGAACGGCATGGGTATCCGCTCCTTCAAGGAAAAAGAAATGGTCGATGGTGACCGGGTACACGACGGAGTACGTATCGAATTTGTCAAAGACCATTTGAAATGTGTTCACAAAGCGATTGCTGACGGCGTAAATTGTTTTGGTTATCATATGTGGACCGGCCTTGATTGTTTTAGCTGGGTTAACGGCTATCGCAATGTTTATGGATTTATTCGCATCGACCGCGAAAACAATTTGAACCGCGTTATAAAAGACAGCGGTTACTGGTATAAAACCGTATTGGATAATAACGGTTTCGAAGACTGAAAAAAGCCGTGCGTTGCACGGCTTTTTTCATTTTAATGCAGGAAAACCGCTGGTCATTGTCGAATACAAATTAATGAAATGTGCTTGATAAAGAAATTAATGGGAGAATATTATGGACAAACCGACAATTGTTATTGGCCATCGCAATCCTGATACTGATTCGATCTGTTCGGCGATTGCTTACGCTTCGATGAAAAAACGGTTGGGTGAAAATGTGCAGGCAGCACGCGCCGGAAAAATTAATGCTGAGACTAAATTTGCCCTTGATTATTTTGGCGTTGAATCGCCAGTCTTGGTCAGCGATCTTTATCCAAGAGTCGAGGATATTATGATTACCAATCCGTTAACTATTACGCCTGAACATAATTTACGTGATCTCGGTCAAATCATGAGAGGGAACGACGTTAAATCGATATCAGTTGTTAACGGCAACGAAGAGTTCGTCGGTATAGTTACTATGGGGGATTTAGCCAAACGCTATTTTGATGAATTAGAAATGCAAGACTTATCGCAGAGCGGCATTTCTTATGAAAATATTGTCAAAGTACTGGACGCTACCGTTATCACCGGTGCCGATTTAACCGATAAAGTTACCGGCAAAGTTCTCATTGCTGCAGCGCGAGCCACAACGGTGTTTCAATCAATAAATTCCGGCGACATTGTGCTGGTCGGTAATCGCGAAAACTCGCAGGAGGGCTGTATTCGTCGTCACGTCCGCTGTTTGATTTTGACGAATGGCGCAGCTATCAGCAGTGAAGTTCTAAGTCTGGCACGCAGCTACGGGGCAATAATTTTACGCTCACAGTATGATACCTATGCCTGCGCCCGTCTGATTAACCAAAGTATGCCGGTCGGAAAAATCATGGCCAGTGGCAAGATCGTCAGTTTTCAACCGAATGATCTGATACACGAAATCAAGCCGAAAATGTTAACCAGCAATTTTCGGTCATTTCCAGTGCTACATGACGGAAAACTAGTGGGAATGATCAGCCGTGGTTTATTGTTGGGCCGGGCTAAAGAACGGGTGATTTTGGTCGATCATAACGAACAATCCCAAGCAGTTATTGGCATCGAGGAAGCTGAAATATGCGAAATAATCGATCACCATCGTTTGGGCGGACTGATGACTAATGAACCGATATTCATCCGCCACGAGCCAGTTGGCTGCACGGCAACGATAATCGCAAATCTGCACTGGCACCGTGATTTAGCGATTGAGCGTGATATCGCCGGACTATTGCTTTCTGCGATAATTTCTGATACATTATTGTTCAATTCGCCTACTTGTACGTCTGTAGATATTATGGCTGCAAAAAAGCTTGCTGCTATCGCCGGTGTTGATTTAGATAAGTATGGCATGGAATTGCTTCGGGCCGGTGCCTCGTTTGATGCCGACAATCTCGCGGCGGTAGTTCGTAATGACCTTAAAGAATTTGTACTAGGTGAAACGCGAATTGCTATCAGCCAAATCAATGTTATTGATGGGGAATCGTTGTTAAAATACGGTCAGGACATTGTTAAAGCGTTATGGGAGCTTTCAGAAAGCGAACGCTATGATTTGACTGAATGTATGATTACTGATATTGCCAAAAAATCAACTTATGCATTTTTCGCCGGAAAAGCCTGTGGCTTACTGGATGGCGATGATATCGGCGAACGAATTGATTCGCATATTTACTATTTGGACGGGGTAGTGTCTAGAAAAAAACAAATGCTTCCCAAATTGTTGACACTGCTTTCTAATTAATGGAGGAATTCAATTGGCACAACAAAATAAAATTCTACCGCTGCTGCCGTTACGCGGCGTAATCGTTTTTCCGCATTCGATTACCAATCTTGATATTGGTCGTGCGAAATCAATCGTTGCGCTTGAGTCGGCAATGCTTAATAAACAACAAATATTTCTTGCTGCGCAAAAAGATGTTAAGGAAGATAATCCAAGAGTTGAGGATATATTTCTGCACGGCACAATCGCTGAAATCAAACAAATGGTTAAACTGCCCGGCGGCAATATCCGCATCGTTATTGAAGGCATCAGTCGCGGTAAGATAGTTGGTTTTGCCACTGCTTCACCGTTTTTTTCAGTTGAAATTGTTGAATTGTTTGAAGTAACTGAGACTAATGAAGAAAGCGAAGCGCTATTGCGAACCGTGGTATATCAATTTGATCGTTGGGCGAAAGTTACCAAAAAACTATCGCCGGAAATTACTGCAAATATTGTCACAATTAACGATCCGCGCCGCATTACCGATATTATCGCCGCCAATATTCCGTTTTCTTTCGAGGACAAACAGGAATTGTTGTCGATTTCCGTAGTCCAGGAACGATTGTTACTGATTTGTGAAAAATTGGCACGCGAAGTGGAATTGGCCGAATTGGAAAACAAGATTCAGGCGCGGGTGCGCACGCAGATTGACAAAAATCAAAAAGAATATTACCTGCGCGAACAAATTAAAGCCATTCAAAAGGAATTAGACGAAAAAGACGGCAATGCCGCTGAAGCCGAGGCGTTGCGCAAACAAATCGAGACCAAGGCTTTTCCCGAAGAAGTTATCGAAAAAATCAATAAAGAGCTTGAGCGATTTGAAAAAATGCCGGCAATGATGCCGGAGTCTTCAGTCGTACGTTCATATTTGGAATGGTTGATTGATATGCCCTGGGTTACGGAAACCACAGATAACCTGGACATCATAAACGCCCGCATCGTGCTTGATGAAGACCATTATGGATTGGAAAAAATCAAAGAACGAATCATCGAATACCTTGCAGTTAAGCAATTAAATGGTAATAGCAAAGGCTCGATTCTTTGTTTCATTGGCCCGCCTGGTGTTGGAAAAACATCGTTGGCCAAATCAATTGCCCGGGCGTTGGATAAAAAATATGTCCGGCTATCGCTCGGTGGCGTGAAAGATGAATCGGAAATCCGCGGTCATCGCCGTACCTACGTAAGTGCGCTTCCCGGCCGGATAATTAGCACATTGAAAAAGGCCGGTACCCGCAATCCATTGTTTTTGTTGGACGAAATCGACAAGATGAGTTCGGATTATAAGGGTGATCCGGCATCGGCGATGCTTGAAGTGCTTGACCCTGAACAAAACAATTCGTTTACTGATCATTATTTGGAGCTACCATTTGATTTATCAAAAGTGTTTTGGGTTGTTACCGCCAATACCTACGAAAACATCCCGCGTCCGTTGTTGGATAGGATGGAAATTATTAATTTGTCCGGTTACACTATCGAAGAAAAATTACAAATTGCCCGTCAGTTTCTGATTAGTAAACAATTAAAAGAGAATGGCCTTAATGATGCCAAAATTAATTTTTCGGATGATAGTATCCGAAAAATAATCGTTGATTACACCCGTGAATCAGGCGTGCGCGGCCTGGAACGTCGGTTCGCCGAATTATTTCGCAAGCTTGCCGTTAAGTGTTTAAATAACGACTTGGAAACTATTGACATTACCGAAGATTCACTAAGAGACTATCTGGGAAAACCACGCCATCACAACCGCAAGCAAAGTTGTCACGACCAGGTTGGAGTAGCAACCGGATTGGCTTGGACTGAAGTTGGCGGCGATGTCTTGCCGGTAGAAGTTTCGGTGATGCAGGGTAAAGGTGTATTGACTTTGACTGGCCAGCTGGGCGATGTTATGCAAGAATCGGCTAAAGCCGGTTATACCTATATTCGTACAAAAGCTCTCGACCTGGGAATAAAAGCTGATTTTTATGAAAAAGATGATATTCATGTTCATTGTCCGGAAGGCGCTATTCCCAAAGACGGGCCATCTGCCGGAATAACGATGGCAACGGCGATGGCGTCGGCATTGACAGGACGAAAAATCCGTAGCGATTTGGCGATGACGGGCGAGATTACCTTGCGCGGACGAGTGCTGGCAGTTGGTGGAATCAAAGAAAAAGTGTTGGCAGCGCATCATCGCGGAATTCGCACTATCATATTACCAAGAGAAAACGACAAAGATATTGAAGATATTCCTCAAGATGTTCGCAATGAAATGAATTTTGTTTTTGTAGAAAACATGGATGCGGTTTTGGAAAATGCGCTTTGCAGTGGTAGTTGTTAATGGATATCATCAAAGCTGAATTTATAAAATCAGCAACGGCAGTCGCTCAATTACCAGAAGAGCCGCTAAACGAATTTGCCTTTATCGGACGATCAAATGTCGGCAAATCGTCTTTGATTAACTCACTCTGCCGACATAACGGACTGGCACGGGTGAGCGCCACGCCGGGAAAAACCGCACTGATTAACTATTTTAAGGTCACGATAAAAAACGAGAGCGTACGTGAATACGTTTATTTTGTCGATTTGCCTGGCTATGGTTACGCAAAAACATCCAAGAGCAACCGTGAAACTTGGTCGGAGTTCATAAACGCCTATATTGGCAAATCAGCATGGCTAAAAACAGTTTTTTTATTGATTGATTCGCGGCGCGAGCCACAAAAACTGGATTTGGAAGCTTGCGGTTGGTTGAAAAGCGTTGATCGGGAAGTAGTTTTGGTACTAACAAAAACTGATAAGCTGACCAAAAATCAACTGGCTACGAATGTACGCGCGATTATTAATGGGTTTGCTGTTGATAATGATCACATTGTAAAATATTCTACAGTAACTAAAATCGGCAGAGCTGAATTAATCAAAATGGTCTATGAAAGGATTAATCATGATTAAATCTTTTTCTGAAATCCGAACACTGTTGCAAAGCCGGCAACTGAAAACTGTTGCCGTTGCTGCAGCACATGACGACGCGGTGCTGCATGCAATTGATGCTGCTATCAAAGAGAAATTGACAAAATTTATTTTGTTCGGTTTGGCTGATAAAATAACAGTCATTTGCGCAAAAAACAATTATGATGTTTCAGGCTGTGAAATTATCGATTGTAGTGATGATAACGCTGCCGCGCGTGAAGCGGTGCTTGCTGTTTCTTCCGGTAAGGCTGACGCTTTAATGAAAGGTGATATGCCGACCGCGACGCTGTTACGGGCGGTATTGGATAAAGAAATCGGTCTTCGCACCGGGCGGGTGCTCAGTCATGTTGGCGCCTTCGAATTTAGCGGCCGGATAATTATTATCACTGATGGCGGTATGATTATTAAACCGGATTTAGCAAAAAAAGTCGACATTATTACCAACAGTCTGCAAGTAACCCGGGCGCTCGGTATTGAAAGGGCAAAAATTGCCGTGTTAGCAGCAGTAGAGGTTGTCAATACGGATATGCCGTGCACACTTGATGCTGCCGCACTGACACAAATGAATCGCCGCGGGCAGATTAAGGGTTGTATCGTTGACGGGCCGTTGGCACTGGACAACGCAATATCAATTGAAGCAGCTCAGCATAAAGGAATCGTCAGCGAGGTTGCCGGATGTGCCGATGTATTGGTGGCGCCGGACATTGAATCAGGAAATATTTTAGCAAAAGCCTTTACCTATATTGGTGGTTTGAAATTGGCCGGTTTGATCGTCGGAGCGCGCAAACCGATAATTCTCACATCGCGTTCGGATTCTTTTGAAGCTAAATTAAATTCGATAGCTTTGGCTGTATTGGCAGGCTAATTATAACAAAATAAGCAAACAGCAGCCGTTGGCTGTTTTTTGTTTCGGAGAAAAATATGTCAACAAAAATACTTTATGGAAAACCAGTCGCAGAAAAAATTTTGGCAAAGGTTCGTGAACGGGCAAAACAGTTTGAAAGCAGAAACTCGCGAAGAATTAAATTGACAGTTATTTTAATTGGCGAGAATCCGGCATCGCAAATATATGTCAAGCGCAAGCACCAGACCTGTATTGAACATAATATCGATTCGGACGTGATAAATCTACCGGCTTCAATCGTTGAAGCCGAGTTGATTTCTTTGATCCGGATGCTGAATAAAGATAAATCGGTGGACGGTATTTTGGTACAATTGCCATTACCGGAACATATTCGTGAGCAGGCGGTAATTTCGGCGATTGATCCAGATAAAGATGTCGATGGCTTTCACGCGATGAATACCGGAAATCTGTTTAGCGGCTATCATTCCTTCGTTTCCTGCACCCCGGCCGGAGTCATGGAAATACTTGATTATTATGCTATAAAACCTGAGGGAAGCCATGCAGTAGTTGTGGGGCGGAGCAATATCGTCGGCAAACCGATGGCGATGCTGTTGTTAGAAGCCAATGCCACGGTTACCATTTGCCATTCTAAAACGAAAAATTTAAGTGAAATAACTAAAACTGCCGATATAGTAGTCGCGGCAATCGGTCGTCCAAATTATATTACTGCAGCGATGTTGAAACCCGGTGCCGTGGTAATCGATGTCGGTATTAACCGTTTGAACGATAAAATAGTTGGCGATTGCGATTATTCTCAGTTGTTGAATGTTGCTTCGGCGATTACACCGGTACCGGGTGGCGTCGGGGTATTGACTATTGCAATGCTTTTAAACAACACAGTCCGCGCCGCTGAGCGCTGCGGCGCTACACCCGGCTATTTGGTATAGGAGGGATTCTATGAAATCTGATGTTGAAATTGCGCAAAGCGCTGAATTACAAGATATACGCCTGATTGCGGCAAAATTGGGAATTGTTGAAGATCAGCTGGAGCTTTATGGAAAATACAAAGCTAAAATTGATCCAAAAACCATTAAATCGAACAAACGCGGCAAATTAGTATTAGTCACAGCAATCAACCCGACTCCGGCGGGCGAGGGCAAAACTACAACGACTGTTGGTTTGGGTGATGCGTTTTGCAAACTTGGTTATAATACCGCAATCGCATTACGTGAGCCAAGCCTGGGCCCGTGTTTTGGCATGAAAGGCGGTGCTGCCGGCGGCGGCTACGCTCAAGTTGTGCCGATGGAAGATATTAATCTGCATTTTACCGGTGATATTCACGCCGTCACCACGGCCCACAATCTGCTTGCGGCGATAATTGATAATCACATTCACCATGGTAATGAATTAAATATTGATCCGCGCCGGATTGCCTGGCGCCGGGTTATGGACTTAAACGACCGTGCGCTCCGCAATGTGATAATCGGATTGGGCGGAAAAATCAATGGTGTGCCGCGGGAAACCGGCTTTGATATTACCGTAGCATCAGAACTAATGGCAATACTCTGCCTGGCAGCCGATCTCAGTGATTTTAAGCAACGGGTCGAGCGGATTGTCATCGGCTATACCTACGCAAATATACCGATAACAGTAGCCGAATTAAATGTTTCCGGTGCGATAACATTATTGTTTAAAGATGCAATAAAACCAAATCTGGTGCAGACATTGGAAGGAACGCCGGCATTCATCCATGGCGGGCCGTTTGCTAATATTGCGCATGGCTGTAATAGTCTGTCCGCCACCAATTTGGCATTGGATTTAGCAGATGTTGTTGTGACTGAAGCTGGCTTTGGCGCGGATTTAGGCGCCGAGAAATTTTTTGACATCAAGTGCCGTTATGGAAACTTGCAGCCGGATGCCGCGGTGCTCGTTGCAACAGTGCGGGCGCTTAAATCACATGGAGGCGTTGCAAAGACTGAGCTTTCCAAATCGGATGTTGTTGCGTTGCGGAAAGGTATCGGCAATTTACTTCAGCATATCGAGAATATCAAAAAATTTGACGTACCGGTAGTTGTAGCAATAAATGCCTTTCCCACAGACACCGCCGCTGAGCTTGCTGAGTTAAAAGCAATCTGTGAACAGAATGGCGCTGGGGTAGCGCTATCAGAAGTTTGGGCAAAAGGCGGAACCGGTGGTTTAGAACTGGCACAGATGGTCGTGGCTGCCATTGAACAACCTTCACAGTTCAAGCTGCTTTATGCCGCTGAATTACCGATAAAGGCCAAAATAACGACAATTGCGCGTGAAATATATCGTGCTGATAACGTAGTTTTTACACTGCAGGCGGAAAAATCAATTCATGAATTGACTGAACTGGGTTTTGACGCATTACCGATTTGTATTGCTAAGACACAATATTCGTTTAGTGATGACGAAAAGAAAATCGGTAGTCCGCGGGATTTTTCGATAACAGTGCGTGAAATTCGCTTATCCGCCGGCGCCGGATTTATCGTTGCAATCTGTGGTAATATCATGACTATGCCCGGATTACCTAAACGGCCGGCTGCAGAAAAAATGGATATCGATGCCAATGGCATAATTACCGGGTTGTTTTAATGAAAATAGCTGAGTTATTTAAGCAAAAGCGTCGAATATTTTCGTTGGAGATTTTCCCGCCCAAGCCGGATGTTGAAATCAACACTGTTTATGATACAATAGACAAGTTGGCCGAACTGCCTGCTGATTTTATTAGTGTTACTTATGGTGCATCCGGATCAACGGCAAAAACAACGGTCAATGTCGCTCAAAGAATATTAAATTACAATAAAATGTTACCTTTGCCACATTATACTTGTATCGATACTAATCATGCGGCGGCGGATGGGTTAATTAGCAATTTTCGCAAACTGGGAATCGATAACATCTTGGCTCTGCGCGGCGATTTGCCTGAGGGCTGCCTGAATGATGGTCCGTTTCGTTATGCTACGGATTTTATTCGCTACCTGCGTGAACACTCTGAGTTATGTATCGGTGCAGCGGCTTATCCGGAAGGGCATAGCGATACAAAAAACTTAATTGCGGAAATGAATTACCTGAAAATGAAATCGGATTTTGGCGCTGATTTTTTTATCACGCAATTGTTTTTTGATAACAGCTTTTTCTACAAGCTTCTGGAGCAGGCACAAAAGCATACCATTGCGCAGCCGATTTTGGCTGGAATAATGCCGGTATTGAATAGCAAATCGCTGCTGCGCATAATAAAGTTGAGTGGTGTCTCGGTACCGCTTAAACTATCTAAGCTAGTAGCGCGCTATGGCGACAATCCTGAAGAAATGGAAAAAGCCGGAATTGACTATGCCGCCGGACAAATCGATGATCTCGTTGCCAATAAAGTTGCCGGAATCCATTTGTATTGTATGAACCGCCCTAATGTTGCCAAAAATATTTTCAGTCGTTGCATTCAAAGGAGCAAATGATGTTTAAAATTGTTACTAAACGTGCATTAAACCCCAACACTAAACTGTTCGAAATTTACGCGCCGCGGGTGGCGGCAAAAGCTCAGCCCGGACAGTTTGTCATCTTTCGTGTAGATGATGTTGATAAACGCGTGCCTTTGACAATCGCCGATTTTGATCGTGAGCGCGGTACTATTACTATGGTTGCTTTGGAGTTGGGTGTGTCCACTAAACGATTGGGGAAAATGGAAGTGGGAGATAGTTTGGCTGATTTTGTCGGACCGCTCGGGCATCCCACCCATCTAGAAAAATTTGGTAATGTAGTATGTGTCGGCGGTGGCACCGGAATTGCAGCGGTTTATCCGATTGCTCGTGGTATGAAGCAAACCGGCAACCATGTAATCTCGATTATCGGCGCGCGTACCAAAGATTTATTGTTTTATGATGAAGAACTACGCGCGGTATCTGATGAGTACTTTGTTGCCAGTAACGATGGTTCGGTCGGTCAGCAGGGTTTGGTTACCAACGTCTTGCAAGAAATTATTGATAGTGGCATGAAAATCGATTTAGTAATTGCCGTCGGTCCGGTAATTATGATGAAAGCCATCGCTGAGCTGACGCGTGGTTATGGAATAAAGACGGTATCCAGCCTAAATCCAATTATGGTTGACGGCACCGGCATGTGTGGTTGTTGCCGGGTAATTGTTAATAATGAGACTAAATTCGCCTGCGTCGACGGACCGGAATTTGATGCACATCTGGTGGATTTCGATAATTTGATGGCGCGGTTAAAAATGTTCAATGCTCAGGAAGCAGAAATGAATGAACACGAATGTCGCATTGGATTGGATAAATAGACTTGTTTTGAATATTGGAGGAAGCAATGGATAGAATGAAAAAAAATCCGATGCCAGAGCAACCGGCAGCAGCCAGAGCAAAGAATTTTGACGAAGTTGCGCTTGGTTACGAATTGGAAACAGCTAAGCTAGAAGCGTCCCGTTGTTTGAAATGTAAAACTGAGCCTTGCCGGAAAGGCTGTCCGGTCGGTGTGGATATTCCAAAGTTTATTGAGTGCTTGAAGAATGGCGATATCGATAGTGCATATATTGTGTTAAAAACGGTGAATTCCTTACCAGCAGTTTGCGGCCGTGTCTGTCCGCAGGAAGTTCAGTGTGAAAAACACTGCGTTCTGGGAATAAAAGGTGAACCGGTAGCCATCGGACGCTTGGAACGGTTTGCCGCGGATAATTCGCATGCGTCAGCAGCAAAAAACTGTTCGTCAAACGGAAAAAAAGTTGCCATCGTTGGTTCCGGTCCGTCCGGATTAACGGCAGCTGGCGATTTAGCGAAACTTGGCTACGATGTGACAATTTTTGAAGCGTTGCATTTACCGGGCGGCGTGCTGATGTACGGAATCCCTGAATTTCGGTTGCCAAAATCAATTGTGCAAGCCGAAATCAACGATTTACGAGCGCTTGGCGTAAAAATCGAGACTAATTGTGTGGTTGGTCGCACGGTTACAATTGATGAATTGATGAACGAAGAAAAGTATCAGGCAGTATTTATTGGCACCGGCGCCGGATTACCATACTTCATGCAAATACCCGGCGAGCAATTGAACGGTGTTTATTCGGCAAACGAATTTTTGACACGTAGTAATTTGATGAAAGCTTATAGTTTTCCGGAAAATCGCACCCCGATCTATGTCGGCAAAAAAGCGGCAATTGTTGGTGGCGGAAATGTTGCTATGGATGCTGCGCGAACGGCTTTGCGTTTAGGAGCAGAAAAAGTTTACATTGTTTATCGCCGGTCGATGGCTGAAATGCCGGCACGGATTGAAGAGGCACACCACGCAGTTGAAGAGGGTGTTGAGTTCTTGACGCTATGCGCTCCGCTTAAGATTACCGGAAACAGCAGCAACTGGGTGACCGGAATGGAATGCATCCGTATGGAACTTGGGGAACCAGACGGCTCAGGCAGATGCCGGCCAATCGTGGTTGATGGTTCGAATTTTATGCTTGATATCGATGTAGTAGTGATGGCAATAGGCCAAGGCCCGAATCCGCTAGTTCAACAGACCACCCCGCATTTAGATACTAATAAATACGGCTACATTGTCGCGAGTGAAGAATCCGGCGCTACATCGCGGCCGGGTGTATTTGCCGGTGGCGACATTGTTACCGGCGCGGCAACAGTCATTTTGGCGATGGGCGCGGGAAAAAATGCTGCTGTTGCAATTGACGAATATCTAAAAAAACAATAAAATATCAAGTAGAACAAACAGGCTGCATCTGCAGCCTGTTTGTTGTTGCGCAAGCGCAGGAAACGGAGTGAGAACAATATGAAGATAATGGATTGGTATGAAGCATTTAAGAACGATCAAAAGCAACACAAAATTTGTGGAAATGTAAAAATAATAAAAAACTTTCCGATAACATCACTAAAACGCAAACGGCAAGTATGGGTATATTTGCCACATGATTATGATACAGTACCAGCTAAACGCTACCCGGTGTTATATATGAATGACGGACAAAATATGTTTGATCCGGCAACTTCTTGTTCCGGCGAGTGGTATATCGACGAAACGTTGGATATGTATGCAAAGCATGGTATTCACGACGGGGCGATAGTGGTGGCAATTGAAAACAGTGCATTGCGACAGCGTGAATATATGCCGGGAATGGAAGCCGACAAATACGCTGAGTTTATGATTTACTCATTAAAACCATTTATCGATCTTAATTTTCGCACTTTGCCATTTCGCGAAACTACCGGTATCGGCGGCAGTTCAATGGGTGGACTTATTTCGTTATACATCGGTTTGAAATATCAGAGCATATTTGGAAAAATAGCATCATTTTCGCCGGCAATGGGTATTGGCTGGAATGAATTGGCAAGTTTTTCACGAAAATATTCAATGAAAATATACAATGACGTCGGCACGGATGAAGTACGAAAATCCAAACGCTTATCCAAAAAATACGCTGATAACGTAATTGCTGCCAATCGAACGCTAAAGAAAATCGGATTCAAAGAAACCGAATTGAAGTTTATATTGGAACCAGGCAGCACTCATCATGAATCAGCCTGGGCCAGACGGTTTGGTGACGCGTTCGTCTGGTTGTTTGATCAGCAGGAAATAAATGAATTTCGCAACCAATAATGTTTCATAAAATAAAGGATTTTTTGCTTTCATGTCGAATAAAACTATATAAAACATGTTGAGCAAATATATTTGTTTTGATTAGGAATTTTATGAATAAACTATCATTAGTCAATTCGCCGACGCCACTGCAGTTTCTGGATAATTTAAGCTCAGCACTTGACGTGGAAATTTGGATCAAACGCGATGACCTTACCGGCGATTTTATGCTGGGGGGAAACAAATTAAGAAAATTTGAATATATTTTTGCGGATGCGTTGAAAAATGGTGCTGACACATTAATATTTGCTGGCGGTCCGCAATCAAATATGATCCGCGCGGGGATAGCGCTTGCTAATCGCCTGGGTCTGCGTAGTGTTGCCGCGTATATGTGCGAAAAACCAGAATCGTGTGAATTAACGGCTAACCGGCTGTTAAATTCATTTTCGGATATCACTGTCGAATATCTGGGGAAGCTAGCTTTAGAAGAGTTGCCCACGACACTGAAAAAACTCAAAATTCATTTGCAATCACTTGGCAGACGACCTTACGTTGTGCCGTTGGGGGCGTCGACGCCTTTGACAGTAAGTGGATATATCGATGCGGTACAGGAAGTAAATGAACAAGAGCATATAAAATGTTTTGATGCGCACTATCTGGCTGTCGGTTCGGCGGGCACTTATGCCGGGGTGGCGGTTGGTTTGGAAAAGCATGGTTGCATCGATCGACTGCGGGGAATATCTGTTTTGGCAACTAGCCAGATCGCTGCTCAACTTATCAACAATTTAATCAATTCGTATTCAAAACATCATTGCCTGGACTCAGACATTAACGACAAATTTATCGGCGCAGGTTATGGCGTACCGACCAGCGATGGGTTGACTGCGTTGCGCACATTGTTGAACAGCGAGGGAATAATGCTCGATCACGTTTATACCGCAAAAACTTTCGCAGCATTGTTGGATGATGTTAAAACCGGATTAATCCCCAAAGCCGGACGGGTTCTGTTTTGGCACACCGGCGGCACCAGCGGACTATTTGCACTAAATAGTGCTAATATTATTTAGTTGAAATGATTATTTCGAAAGGATGATGTGATGATTACTCATGAATTAAAGCGTAAATTCATTGCGTTGTTTGGCGAGAGTGACTTGCCATTATTGGAATATTTTTCTCCTGGACGAATTAATTTGATTGGTGAACACATCGATTATAATGGCGGATTTGTTTTTCCGGCAGCGTTGACTCTTGGAATAACAGCAGTTGTTCGCAGGCGTTCTGACAAACAAATTATCATGAATTCGCTTAACGCGGAAGGACAAGTAGTCATTAGCACCAATGCGCCGGTTGTATATGACGAAAAAGACGGTTGGGGAAATTATCCCAAAGGCGTGCTGCAATTATTAATTAATCGCGGCATGAATATTGGCGGTTGCGAGATTTTGTTTAGCAGTACCTTGCCAGACGGCGCCGGACTTTCTTCTTCAGCCGCAATTGAGACATTGACTTACTATATTATCTGCTCATTAGCCAGTACAGAAATTGATGCCGTGCAAATGGCTAAAGATTGCAGACAAGTTGAAAACAATTTTATCAAAGTTAATTGTGGAATTATGGATCAATTTACCGTAGCAATGGGCAGAGCGAATCGGGCGATTTTGTTGGATTGTGCGACCATTGAATATCAATACGTACCATTAACGCTAGGCGACTATAGCTTGGTTATTATGAATACCAACAAACGCCGTGAACTCGCTGATTCAAAATACAATGAACGCCGCACTGAGTGTGATGCCGCACTGGATTGCATTCGAAAACGGGATGGCTCGATTGCCAACCTCTGCCAGGCTACGCCGGATTTGGCGCTGAAATCAATTATTGATCCGGTTCTCAGGAAACGGGCATTGCACGCAATATCGGAAAATGCGCGGGTGCTTGACGCAGTTGAAGCGCTAAAGGCAAACAATCTGGCACATTTTGGCGATTTATTAAATGCTTCGCATCAATCGCTCAAGGATTATTACCAAGTAACTGGCGTTGAGTTGGATACTATTGTGGAAGAAGCATTAAACCGCGGCGAGTGTATTGGCGCGCGAATGACCGGCGCCGGATTTGGCGGCTGCGCAATCGCGTTGGTCAGAACTGTTGCATTAGACGAATTTGTTTCGGTGGTCGGCGCTAATTATCTTCAACGAACCGGATTGAAAGCGGACTTTTATATATCGACAATTGGCGATGGTACCAGGTTTGTTAGTTGACGCAATAAACAGATATTAGTGAGGGAAATGTGGATATTAGATTACATAAATTGGCACATTTGGTTGTAAATTATTCGGCAAAGGTACAACCAGGTGAGTTTGTACTGATACAGGCTGATGCGGTCGCTGCGAAATGGGTTGAGGCTGTTGCCGAAGAAGTGCTTAAAGCCGGCGGTCACTTTGAGACACTGATCGGCATTTCCGATGTATCAGATAAATTTGTACGTTATGCCAGTGAACCGCAGCTTAAGCATGAGCGAGAGATCCAGAAGTTTGCTATTGAACGCGCCGATGTCTGGTTGACTGCCTGGGCAAATAATAATACACGTGCTAATACCAATACAGCGCCCGAACGGTTAAAGATGATGTCTGAGGGCGCGCGTAGCTGGCGGGAAATTTACATGAACCGGATGGCCGACGGCAGCCTGCGCTGGTGCGGCACCCAGTTTCCCACACACTCTGATGCCCAGGAAGCTGAGATGAGTTTTTCTGAATACGAAGAATTTGTTTACGGTGCCGGACATTTGGACGAAGCCAATCCTGCTGCCCATTGGGAAATGGTCGACAATGATCAAAAACGTATATGCGCAATCCTAAATCAAAAGTCTATTGTTCGTTTTGTATCTAAAGACACTGATATTTCTGCTGATGTAAGCGGGCAAAAATGGGTGAGTTGCGCCGGACAAGTTAATTTTCCAGACGGCGAAGTGTTTACCGCGCCCAAGCCGGATGGCGTAAACGGCCACATTCGCTTTAGTTTTCCGGGAATTTATATGGGAAAAGCGATTGAAAATATTTTTCTCCGTGTTGAAAACGGCAGAGTGGTTGAGGCGACTGCGGATAAAGGCGAAGAATTGTTGAATACGTTGCTGGATATTGATGATGGTGCCCGTTTTTTTGGCGAAGTCGCAATCGGTACTAACTTCGGTATTCAGCGGTTTACCCGTAATATGTTATTTGACGAAAAAATCGGCGGTACGATCCATTTTGCGCTCGGTAACGGTTATGGTGAGTGCGGTCAATGTAACCAATCGCTCATCCACTGGGATATGCTCTGTGATATGCGCAGCGGTGGTGAAATATATGCAGACGACGAACTAATATACAAAGACGGGAGGTTTCTTGTATGAGTTTTTACGATAAACTAAAAGACGGTTTGAGTAAGACCCGCGATTCACTCTCGATTAAGCTTGATAATCTTGTTCTTGGTTCAGTGGCGTTAGATGATGATTTTGTGGATGAGATTGAAATGATTTTGTTGACGGCCGATGTCGGCACCCGCACGGTTCACCAGATTATGACTGAATTGCGCTTGAAAATAAAAAATCGCGAAATAACTATCGTTGAAATGGTTAAACCTTATTTAGAGAAAATTGTATATGATATTTTGGCTGAACAAAATAGTTCAACTGAACTAACCGGTAAGCCCCATGTTATATTTTTAATCGGTGTAAACGGTGCCGGTAAAACCACAACGATTGGCAAACTTGCCAACTTTTACCGCGAGCAGGGAAAGAAAGTGTTGCTTGGCGCGGCGGATACCTTCCGCGCTGCGGCAATTGAACAACTCGAAGAATGGGCGAAACGTGCCAAAGTTGATGTCATCAAACAAAAAGAAGGCTCCGATCCGGCAGCAGTAGCTTTTGACACCGTAAAGGCCGGTATCGCACGTGGCGCCGATGTTATTTTTATCGATACCGCCGGGCGGTTACAAACAAAATCCAACCTTATGGAAGAACTAAAAAAGATCCGCAGAGTAGTTGCCCGCGAGTTGCCGGGCGCACCGCATGAAACACTGATGGTGTTAGACGGTACCACTGGTCAGAACGCTATCAGTCAGGCGAAGTTGTTTTCTGAGGCTGCGCTTGTTACCGGATTGGTGTTGACTAAAATTGACGGCACCGCCAAAGGAGGCGCAGTACTCGCCGTGAAAAACGAGCTTGGCATTCCGGTGAAATGGGTAGGCGTTGGTGAAGGCATCGATGATCTGCGACCGTTCGTGCCCGAAGAATATGCACGGGCGTTGTTCGAAAAATAGTAAGTTTATCAAACGCTGTCAAGCTGTTATACTTGACAGCGTTTTTTTTATCGTATATAATATGTCCGTTATGTTAGAAAAAAAATTGACTTACATTGAATTATTCGACGAGTATCGGTTGTTATTAACCGATAAGCAACAACAAATATTCACGTTGCATTTTCTTGAGGACTTGTCGTTTACTGAAATTGCAACTGATCTGGCAATATCCAAGCAAGCAGTTAATGATGCCTTGAAAAAATCTTGCGAACAGCTGGAACAACTCGAACAAAAACTCCAGTTGGCCACAAAACAAAAAAAACGTGGCACTTTAATTAACCGATTGCTTGAATTTTCAGTTTCGGATGATATTCGTCAAACTGTAATCGAATTACAGGAGATTTCATAATTCAAATTTTCCTACGAGGTAAATATGTTTCAAAGTTTATCAGAAAAACTCGAATTAACGTTTAAAAAACTCCGCGGCCGCGGCAAAATCACTGAGACCGATGTCAGCGAAGCAATGCGTGATGTCCGGATGGCATTGCTCGAGGCGGACGTTAATTTCAAGGTTGTCAAGGAGTTCGTCGCCAAAATAAAAGAACGGGCTATTGGCCAGGAAGTTCTGTCCAGCCTGACGCCGGTACAGCATATCATTAAGATTGTTAATGATGAGCTAACCGAACTTATGGGAGTGGCACAAAGCCGGATCACGATGGCATCCAAGCCACCGACTGTTATTATGATGGTTGGCTTGCAGGGCAGCGGCAAGACTACAACTTGCGCAAAATTGGCAAGTGTTCTCACCAAACAAGGTAAAAAACCGATGTTGGTTGCCGCAGATATCTATCGTCCGGCAGCAATTAAGCAATTGCAGGTTGTCGGCGAACAGGTCGGTGTACCGGTATTTGAAATGGGCGACAATGCCAATCCGGTAACGATAGTTTCCGGTGCGTTAAAATATGCCTATCAGCATGCCTGCGATGTGATGATCATTGATACAGCCGGACGACTGCACATTGACGAATCACTGATGCAGGAATTGAGCAACCTTAAACAGGTTACCAAGCCGCACGAGATTCTGTTAGTTGTTGATGCGATGACCGGACAAGATGCCGTTAATGTCGCAGAAACTTTCAACAGTCGTTTGGGAATAGACGGCGTAATTCTTACCAAGCTAGACGGTGATGCCCGCGGTGGCGCGGCGTTGTCGATCAAGGCGATTACCGGAAAACCGATTAAGTATATTGGTATCGGTGAAAAACTTGACGGCATTGAACCGTTTTATCCCGACCGTATGGCACAGCGGATTCTCGGAATGGGCGATATGCTGTCGCTTATCGAAAAAGCTGAATCGGTGTTTGATGAGAAAAAATCGGCGGAATTAGAAAAAAAATTACGCAAACAAGAATTCACTCTCGATGATTTTCTCGATCAACTCCAACAGATTAAGAAAATGGGTTCATTGTCGCAAATCATGGGCATGATTCCCGGTATGGGCAAGCAAATGGCGCAACTCAAGGATGCCCAGATTGACAAAAAACAAATGAGCCGGGTCGAAGCGATTATCTATTCAATGACGCCCAAAGAGCGAGCTAAACCGGAAATACTTAACGCAAGGCGCAAGCAACGCGTAGCTAAGGGGAGCGGCTCTCAGGTGCAGGACGTCAACCGGCTGCTGAAGCAATTTGATGACGCGCGTAAAATGATGAAGACCGTTATGAAAATGTCCGGTAAAAAGGGCGGCGGTGGCATGGCCGGACTTGGTAATATGTTCGGCAGATAAACAGAGTAATATGCAAAAGCATTTACATAAAAATTAATTAAAATTAAGGAGACTTATCATGGCAGTAAAAATTCGTTTAAATCGTCAAGGTTCCAAAAAAAATCCGTTCTATCGGGTAGTTGTTGCTGATTCCCGCGCGCCGCGTGATGGCCGCTTTATTGAAATTATCGGTACTTATGACGCAACAAAACAACCGGCGGCAGTGAAAATCGATGAAGAAAAAGCAATGGCATGGTTGCTAAAAGGCGCACAACCGACCGATACGGTAAAAAGCTTGTTTAAGCAAGCCGGTATCAATAAAAAGTTTAGTGAGCAGAAATAATTTGTGAGGCATTATGAAAGATGTAGTTGAATATATCGTAAAATCGTTGGTTAATCATCCTGAGCAAGTTGTCATAACCGAAAAAGTTTCTGACGGAATGACAGTTTATGAAGTGAAAGTCAATGAAGCTGACACTGGCCGGGTAATTGGCAAGCATGGTCGGATCGCCAAAGCGGTGCGCGCTGTGGTAAAAGCTGCTGCTGCGGTTAACGGTGACGAAAAAGTTACAGTTGATATTATTTAAAGTTAGAGGAAATAAGTAAATGCAAAAAATAACGATAAAAGTGCCTATTACCGTGAATGCTGTAGTAACTGACAGCCTGAAAGCCCAGTTGGCTGCTGAACTCCAAGAAACTATAAAGAAAACCGATATGGAATTACAACAATTAGAGTTTCACGGCAAGCGGATTATGGCGGAGCAATTAAAAGTTGATCCCAGCGGAATGACTGCGTTGCGTCAGCAAATTGATGCTGAAAAAAAACAACGCCTGGATCTCAAAACTCACTTGCTCGAACGCGTCAAAGAAACTGCGATGCTCGAAATTGGTGCGGTAGTTCAACAAGGAAGCATGGAGCGGATGGTAGAGATTGGCGTGGGCGATGATTTGAGCGCGATCATGGGGCAGTCGGTGTTGGTTGAAGACGGAAAAATTGTCGAAATCAAAACGGTTGAATAACAATAATGGCTAATAACCTATTGATTAAAATCGGGATAATAACCTCGGCACACGGTATTACCGGGGATGTGAATGTTAAAGCGCTGACGGATTTTCCGCAGCGCTTTAAACAAACAAAAACCGTTCTAATTGATGATAATGAATATAACATAGTCAGCGCGGCCGTAACTAGCGAGCGCGTTATTTTGCGTTTTGCAGAAGTATCTGACCGAAACTCGGCCGAAAAACTACGCGGAAAATATTTATGCGTCACCGAGAGTGCCACAGTCCGGTTGCCAAAAGGCAATTATTATATCTACGATATCGTTGATTGCGAAGTTTATGAAGACGGTGTGTTACTAGGAATTGTTAAAGATGTTCTAAGCACCGGCAGCAATGATGTTTACGTTGTCGAATCCCAGACTGGCCAATTGCTCATTCCAGCGTTAAAACAAGTAGTAAAAGTGATTGATATTGCGAACAAGCGTCTTGACGTGAAACGGTTGTCGGAGTTATAGCATGAAGATATTTATTCTGTCGCTATTTCCGGAAATGTTTGCCGGGCCGTTTTCCCACAGTATCATAAAACGTGCAGTTGATGCGAAATTTTTGGATATAGAAATAATCAACCCCCGTGATTTTGCCTTTAATAAACATGACTCAGTAGATGATTCTCCGTTTGGCGGCGGCGCAGGCATGATTATGCGCCCGGAACCGGTTTTTCGCGCTGTCGAGCATATCAAAAACAAATTCCATTCAGAAAATTGCCGGACGATTTTGCTTAGTCCGGTTGGCAGGCAGTTCAATCAAGCCATCGCGCGTGAATTGAGCGGCTGCGATCAGTTGATTTTCATCTGTGGTCATTACGAAGGAATTGATGACCGTGTCCGAGCAGCATTAATTGACGATTCCATATCGATTGGCGATTATGTGTTAACTGGTGGCGAATTGCCGGCAATGGTCGTTGTTGATGCTGTTGCGCGTCTGGTTGACGGTGTATTAGGTTGTTCGTCAAGCAGCGAGGATGAATCGTTCTCGGCGGCATTGCTTGAGTATCCGCAGTACACTCGTCCGCGCGAGTATCGAGACCAATCCGCGCCGCAAGTATTATTGAACGGTAATCATGCCGAAATCAGTCGCTGGCGCAAACAACAAGCAATTGAGGTAACTAAAAAACATCGTCCTGATTTGTTAACTCAATCGGAAGACAACGATAACTAAAACTGAGGTAGTATGTCAGCAGTATATATCGGTCTTGTTCATTTTCCAATTTATAATAAAAATTATGAAGTAATCTCTACCGCGATAACTAATCTGGACATTCATGATATTTCCCGCACTGCCACAACTTATGGAGTGAAAAAATATTTTATTATTCATCCGCTACGGCAACAACAGGATTTAGCAGTACAGATTCTTGATTACTGGCGTGATGGATTTGGTGGCGCGTACAATCCGGATCGCAAGCAAGCGCTTGACCGCACAATGGTTATCGCTTCTATAGAAGCTGCAATTTTTGAAATAACCGCCATTGAAGCAACCGCGCCGATTGTCGTAACAACCGATGCTCGTGAATATTCGAACACTGTTAGTTATCAGGAGCTGCGTTCAAAAATTGAAACTGATGCTCAGCCAGTTCTGGTATTGTTCGGCACTGGTAATGGCATCGAGAAGTCGGTAATGGCAAACTTTGATTTTATTCTTGAACCGATTCGAAGTCGTAATGATTACAATCATCTCTGCGTTCGTTCGGCGGCAGCAATAATTTTAGATCGTTTACTTGGAGTATAGATGTTATGAAAATTGGTATTATCAGCGATACACACGGAATGTATGACAGTTGGCGTGTAGTTTACGAAAAATATTTTTTCGATTGCGATTTTATTTTGCATGCCGGTGATATTTTGTATCATGGTCCGCGCAATCCGATATTGGCAGAATACAATCCGGCAAAACTTGCGGATGATTTAAACAATATACCGAACACGATACTGTTCGCGCACGGAAATTGTGATTCTGAAGTAGACAACATGATATTGCAGCATCCGATTCAAACGCCTTACGTCCTTGCGTATCTCAATAACATGCGAATTGTGCTGTCACACGGGCATTATTTTGATGATGCTGAATATATTCAGAAAGTCGCTAAACAGTTTAAGGCAGATGTAATGATTTACGGGCACATCCATCTCCCGGTGTTGGAGAAAGTTGATAATATTATCTATCTCAATCCTGGTTCGCCGTCACTATCAAAACTGGAAAACAAGCGCGGAACAGCGGCAATATGGCAAGATGATGTAATCAAAATAATCTACTGTGACAATGGTCAAACAATAAAACAGGTGAATCTGCATGAATGATTATATTCTCCGGGTGAGTTGTGACGGGTTAGTGGTTTTTGCCGGTAGTTTGCCCAAAGTTTGTAATGAAGCAAGTTACAGACACAGTTGCTCGCCAACCGCTGCAGCAGCCTTGGGACGCACGATGATTGCTACTGCCTTATATGCGGAAACGATGAAAAACGACGAGAACATTTCTGTACGCATTTCTGGCGACGGTCCGCTTGGCAATATTATTGCAACCGCAGATGCTGACGGCAATATTCGTGGTTACGCACAACATGCCGATATGAATATAGCGCCGCTAGCTCCGGGAAAACTTAATGTCGGCGGATTGGTGGGCAGTGGCGGAAATATTTATGTATCCCGTTATTCGCCATCAACCGGAAAGACCTTTACCGGTGCTGCCGAATTGGTCAATGGCGAAATCGGCGACGATTTCGCGAATTATTTGCACAAATCGGAACAAATTGCGTCAGCAGTCGGGCTGGGCGTGTGGATAAACCCGGACAATACTATCACTACTGCCGGTGGTTTTTTAGTAATGGCACTGCCGGGATGTTCTGAACATATACTGGAAATATTGGAATCAAACATTGCTAAAATGTGTGGTGTGACAGATATATTGTTGTCGGCGAACAATTCAGTACAAGCTCTGATTAAAGCTTTGTTAATGGGAATTAATTACCATATTACTGCGACCAAAAACGTTCATTTTAAATGTAACTGTGATGATCAACGAATTAAACTGGTTCTCAACAGTTTATCGACTGACGACTTGGAACACTTGTTGGCAACAGATGATACCGAGATGATTTGTCATTTTTGTAACGAGAAATACATTGTAGCCCGCGAGGATATTATCAAAATCATTGCTTCGAAATAACACATAAAAAAAGAGTCACTTCAAGCTATTAACTAACTTGAGTGACTCTTTGATTTTTTGTTGCTATATTATGCGCGTTCGATTTTACCGGAACGCAGGCAACGAGTGCAAGTGTTGAGACGAACTGTTTCGCCTTTTACGACAGCTCTTACTGTTTGAATATTCGGTTTCCATTTGCGACGAGTCTTTAAATGAGAGTGGCTGACGTTGTTACCACTCGCAGTAGTCTTTCCGCAGATTTCACAAATATTTGCCATATCTATCATACCTCCTGTCAGGTTATGTTCGTAAAACAGTAACATTTTAATATAAAAGTGGTTTCTAAGCAAGCAAATAATGTATAATTGTGATAAAAACCTGGAATTTTTGCTCGTCAGAAAGTTAGAATTATTAAAATACTATGCAGGTAGGCAAATGAATTTAGATTTATCCACTTCAATTCGCTATTTAAGAGGCGTAGGCAATGCTCGAGCTAATATTCTTGCCAAACTGAATATTTTCAATTTCCGTGATTTACTGGAATACTATCCGGTTCGCTATGAAGACCGTAGCAGTATTAGTACCATTTGCCAGCTAAAAATGGGTGATGTTGTTTCGATATACGGGCTAATTGCAGCTGTTACTGGCAGAAAAATTCGTGCCGGATTACATATTACGACGGTACGAATAACTGATGCCGGCGGTACCATGAATCTGGTGTGGTTTAATCAACAGTTTCGCGAAAAACAATTTCACATTGGATCAATGATCTCTGCATATGGCAAAGTTGAACGCAATAATTTTGGCATTAGTATGACGAATCCAGAATATGAATTATTCGACATTGATGACGATTTTCAAAGTATGGGTATAGTACCAATTTACCGATTGACCGAGGGAATAACTGGAAAAACTGTTCGCATGTTGCTTAGTAGCTTGCTCGAAAGTGTCACGCTAAAATCGGCACTTCCTGACGAACTAATACATAACTTGACACTAATGAATTACCATCAAGCAGTCAAGAATATTCATCAGCCGACGGATGCAACAGTTATTGCTCCGGCACGGGAGCGTCTGGTGTTTGAAGAATTTTTTGCTTTGCAAGCCTGCATATTGATGCATCGTATTCACAATCAAAGTAAACAAGGTGTGGCAAAATTCGTTAATCAAGCTAGGACTGCTCAGTTTTTGGAGTTACTACCATTCCAATTGACTGATGCGCAGCGTGAAGTTTGGCAGGAAATCAAGTCTGATTTACAAAAAGAAAGTCCGATGGAACGCTTGATTCAGGGCGACGTTGGATCAGGCAAGACGGTCATTTCAGCATTGGCGCTGATTTGTGCCGTAGAAAATGGTTATCAAGCCACGTTAATGGCACCGACCGAAGTGTTGGCAACACAACATTTTAATTTTTTACAAAACTATTTCTCAAAACTTGACATAAAGGTTGTGCTGTTAACAGGAAAAAGTAAAACCAAAACCACAGTTCTTGAGTCAATCGCGCAGAGACAGGTAGACATAGTAATTGGCACTCATGCTATAATCCAGGACAAAGTTGAATTTGCCAAACTTGGTTTAGTAGTTACCGATGAGCAGCATCGGTTTGGCGTTGAGCAGCGTGAGCGGCTTAAAACCAAAGGTAATAATCCGCATATGCTGGTCATGACCGCTACACCCATTCCGCGCACCTTGGCTTTAACAGTTTTTGGCGACCTGGATATTTCTACGATAAAACAGCTACCGCAAGGACGCAAACCGGTAAAAACTTATCTCCGCGACTCAAAAAAACGGTCAGCTGTTTATGATTTTGCTTTGAATCAAATCAAATCAGGACGTCAGGTGTTTGTCGTCTGTCCGTTAATCGAAGAATCCGAAAAACTGCAGGTACAGTCGGCGATAACATTATACAATGAGTTATCCACATCAGTTTTTCGAGAATCGTGCTGTGTACTACTTCACGGACAAATGAAACAGCAGGAGAAAGATGCTGCAATGCGGTTGTTTAGTGAGGGAAGTGCCGATGTCATGGTTGCTACAACAGTGATCGAGGTAGGAATCGACATTCCAAATGCTACAGTTATGCTTATTGAAGGTGCCGACCGTTTTGGGCTGTCACAATTACACCAGTTACGTGGCCGCGTGGGGAGAAGTGCGCATCAATCTTATTGTATTTTACTAAGCGAAAGCGGCAACCAGGACACACTCCGGCGATTATCGGCATTTACCGATTGCAACGATGGTTTTACGATATCTGATTTGGATTTACAATTTCGCGGCATTGGCCAATTTTTCGGATTGCGTCAACACGGCTTGAGTGATTTGAAGATTGGTGACATCATCGCCGATTATCCGGTGATGATCAAAGCGAAAGCAGCAGTCGTTGCGATTTTAGAGCAGCCGAAAGGGCAGGCTGTATTGACTAATTATATAAACGAGCATTTTACAGTTCCGCCTGAGCTGCTCAAAAATTAATGTCAATCGGAAATCCTTGCGTTGGGCTGGATGTGCGCCTGTTGATATGATATAATATTTCTCGCTTAGCAGCTCAATGCTTCTTTCAATGGCTTTTATACTAAAGTGATTGTTTGTATCGGAGATATTGTGAATTATAGGAAACTTTTGCGCAAAATATTGTCATGGATAATCATTATTGCCGTCTGCATCGGAACTTATGAAATAAACCCTGAGTTTTTTCAAAAAAGTCTAAAAATGATTGCTGTTGGCGATATCCAGTCTTTGGCAACGTATTTGCACAGTTTTGGCGCATGGACAGCTGTCATATTGCTGCTACTGTTCATAATTTTAACTTTTGATGTTGTTTTCCCGTTTATGTTACTCGAAGGCGCCGCCGGAATCATCTACGGTTTCTTTTGGGGAACGTTGCTAAGTTGGGTTGGTGAAGTCGCAGGCGCGTTGGTGATGTTTTTTGTTGCCCGTTATTTTTTTCGCGACTACGTTCACGGGTTGTTAATCAAGAGTAAATACATGAAGCAAGCTGAAGATTATTCATCTAAGAAAGGTTTTTGGATTTTATTATATGCGCGGTTGTTTCCGTTAGCACCGTCTGGGATTATCACTGCGGTTGCAGCTATCAGTCAAATAAAGTTTCGCGATTTCATTCTAGCAACTATTATTGGTAAGCTTCCACCGATAATTATCAAGGTGCTAATGGGTCATGATTTAGCTTTCATTAATAATCCCGACAGTTCCAAGAGCATGTTACTAATTGTCATCGCAATAGTATGTGCTTACGGTGGTTTCATGTATTATCAAAAAAAGCAAAGGGAAAAGAAAGCTCTGCTCAAAGAACAACACGAAAAACACGAACACCATAAACATGATCATCATAAGGATTGAATTTTGTTATGAAGAAGAGAATATTGCTGTTTGCGACCCTTGTCGCAATAATCATTTTTTATGCAATTAATAATCAAAAATTCGTCAATATAATTATCGCATGTGTTTTTGCAGGCGATCATCTTACTTTATCTGCCTATATCCTTAACTTGCATCACTTCTTGATAACTCCGTTTGCATTGTTTTTTGCATATATAATTGGCGCAATCATGCCTACTTTTAATAAGGCTATTTTATACAAAAGTTGTCTTGATCTGTACGGGGAAATTGCCGGGGTTCCAATTGCGCTTCTATTCGAAGTGTTGGTCGCCAGCATCTATTTTTGTATCTTTAGATTCTTTTTTGCGCGTTTATTCGCGCGTCACGCTGTTGGTCAAGCGTTTGTTTCGCGTCTTTATCGATTTATTCATAATAACGGTTTCTCAACGACGCTTTATATGCGGTTGCAGCCATGGTTTCCCTCAGAATTAGCGACGTTAATTTCTGCGTCGTGTAAGGTGAAATATTATGAATTTCTGCGCGCGAGTTTGTGGGGAAAAGCCGCATTAATTCTGTCAAAAGCATTGTTGGATAATTACCGGCTGTTTTTCATTGGAACACCGCGGACAATATTTAGATTGTTGACTATTTCAGTAGTGATTACTGTTGTTTTTATTTATCGTTATCACAAAAAATATCGAAAGGACATTTTTGATGAAAAAATATAACGTTGCCATTCTTGGCGCAACTGGCGCAGTCGGTCAGGAATTCATCAGATTAATTGAAGAGCGTAATTTTCCATACAACAACTTGAAATTATTGGCATCCAGCCGATCAGCCGGTAAGTTAATACCGGTAAACGGTGTAAACTACGTTGTCGAAGAAGCTACCAGAGGTTCTTTTAACAATATTGATATTGCATTGTTCGCCGGCGGTTCTAACAGCAAAGATTTTGCGCATGATGCAGTACGCGCCGGAGCAGTAGTTATTGACAATTCCAGTGCCTTCCGCATGGATCCGACAGTTCCGTTGGTTGTGCCCGAAGTCAACCCTGAAGCGATAGCTAAGCATAGTGGTATCATTGCTAATCCCAATTGTTCGACGATAATTATGCTGATGGCATTAAAACCATTGCACGATTACGCGAAAATCAAACGGATAGTTGTGTCGACCTATCAGGCAGTATCCGGCGCTGGCAAGGAAGCCATCGACGAATTGAATGATCAGGTGCGCGCGGTTATGGAAAACCGCAAACCGGTCGCTAATATTTTGCCTTCAGCAGCGTTGCCAAAACACTATCAAATCGCTTTCAATCTGATTCCGCATATTGATGGTTTTCTTGATAATGCATATACCAAAGAAGAGATGAAAATGGTACATGAGACACACAAGATTTTTGGTGATGATTCTATCGGAATTTCGCCAACTACGGTGCGCGTTCCCGTATATCGCAGCCACTCTGAATCAATCAATTTAGAGTTTGAGCAACCGCTATCGCCGCAAAAAGCTCGTGAACTGCTAGCGGCTTTTCCTGGCGTAATTGTTGAAGATGATCCGCAGGAGATGCGCTATCCAATGCCTCTCGATGTATCTGACAAAAACGATGTTTATGTCGGACGAATTCGTGCGGACTTGTCGGTTACGAACGGACTAAATCTCTGGGTAGTGGGCGATCAAATTCGTAAAGGCGCAGCACTGAATGCTTTACAGATAGCCGAATATATGATTAAAAACAACATGTTTGCAAACAAATAAAACACAATCGTCAATTAACACAACAAACAGCTTCGTGAATATACACGAAGCTGTTTGTTGTTATATAGGCGCAAATAGTGTATAATCAACTTAAATATTTTGTTCGGCGGCAAATACAATTTTCATTATTACTGAACTGGTTGCATAATATTTCAAAGCTCGTCTTGTGTCGGTTTCTATAAACAGCTAGCCGCGTCTATAGAGCGACAGCGAGTTTGAAAAGCATATTGTGAATTTTGTTAACAGGTAATAATACTAAACGCGACAACAGAATAATAATTAATGAGCGCAAAAATAATATTTGACGCTCTGTATTTGATTTATATGGAGGAAATCTTGTCAAAAAAAGAGAAAATTCAAATAATTCCACTGGGTGGAATGGGAGAAGTCGGCAAAAACATGACCGTTGTCCGTTACCATGATGAAATGATCGTGGTAGATGCCGGACTGCGGTTTCCTGAAGATGATATGTTGGGGATTGATTTGGTAATTCCAGATTTTACATATCTTATTGAAAACAAAGAAATACTTAAAGCGATTGTAATTACTCACTCTCACGAAGATCATATCGGCGCTTTGCCGTATGTAATGAAGGAGATACCCGAGGTTGCCGTCTACGGCAGCCGTCTGACTTGCGGATTAGTCGCTAACAAATGCAAAGAGCACGGCTTGCGTGATAAAATGTTGCGGACGGTAAAAGCTGGTGAAACAATCAATCTCAGTAAGTCGTTTCGCGCCGAATTTATTCATGTCAGCCACAGTACACCTGATGCCATGGCAATCGCCGTGCACACACCGGTCGGTACAGTTTTGTTTACCGGAGATTTTAAAATTGATACTACGCCGGTTGACGGACAAGTAACCGATTTTTTTAAACTGGCATCACTTGGACAGAACGGGGTATTAGCTTTGCTATCCGACAGTACCAATGCCGAACGTGCCGGCTATACGGCAAGTGAAAAAAGTGTCGGACCAACTTTCGACAAAGTGTTTGGTACTGCGCGCGAGCGAATAATTGTAGCAACTTTCTCATCAAACATTCATCGTATTCAACAAGTATTAGATACGGCAGTCACCCATGGCCGGAAAGTAGCCATTTGTGGACGCAGTATGGTTACACTTGTTGCAATTGCAATAGAAATGGGTTATTTAAACGTTCCAGATAACTTGTTAATTGATTTAAACCAACTAAAAAACTACCCGAAAAATAAAATCGTTATTATTTCTACCGGCAGCCAGGGCGAACCGCGTTCGGCGTTATCACGGATGGCTGCCAATGATCATCGTCAGGTAGAAATCACACCTACCGATACAGTAATCATTTCAGCCACACCAATTCCGGGAAATGAAAAATCGGTCGCAAAGACGGTTGATTCTCTGGTTAAGCAGGGGGCGGAAGTGGTCTATGAAAGCGAGGCAGGAATGCACGTTTCCGGTCACGCCAGCCAGGAAGAATTGAAGTTGATGCTGCAATTGATAAAGCCGAAGTTTTTCATTCCTTATCATGGTGATTTGCGATTCTTAAAAAAGCATTCTAAACTGGCTCAGGAAGTGGGCATTCCAAAAGAAAATATCATTGTCGCTGAAAATGGTAACGTGGTTGACATCTCTAGAGGCAGAATAAACATCTCTGGAAAAGTTACATCCGGGAAAATGCTTATTGATGGTTTGGGTGTCGGCGACGTCGGCAACATCGTATTACGCGACCGTAAACAATTATCCGAAGACGGAATTCTCATGGTTGTTGCAACGATTGACAGCAACGCATGTCAGTTGACCGCAGGACCAGATATTCTATCGCGTGGCTTCGTATACGTTCGTGAATCAGATGAATTAATTCAGGAGATTCGTCAACGTGCACAAGGAATAATTGAAAAACAATTACAAAACGGCAATGTCGATTGGCAAACAATTAAATCCGCGCTTCGCGACAATCTTAGCCGATTTCTTTACGAAAAAGTGCGCCGTCGTCCGATGATCTTACCAATTCTAATGGAGAGCTGATGTTTTACCATATCCAAACCCATGGTTGTCAGATGAATGAAAATGATTCGGAAAACTTGGCTGGGCAGCTGCATGAATTAGGTTATCAAAACACTACCGATATCGAAACGGCAGACTGTATAGTCATTAACACCTGCTGTATCCGGGAAAGCGCTGAAAAGAAAATTCACGGCAAAATCGGTGAGCTTAAACGGCTGAAGAAAGAACGTCCGAGCCTGATTAATATTATAACCGGATGTATGGCACAGAAGAATGCTGACAATTTGCTTAAAAAATATGCACATATTGACATTGTGCTCGGACCGCAGAATATTGAATATTTAAGCGATGCCTTGGTTGCCGCACAAAATGGCGAGCGGATAAATCACACTTCTACGGAAATTCGCCGTTTCACTCAAAATCATGAACCGGCACGATTTGACAAAACCGCCGCTTATGTTCCAATAATGCATGGCTGTAACAATTTTTGCAGTTATTGTATTGTCCCGTATGTACGCGGTCGTGAAATTAGCCGTAGCAGCTCTGAAATATTGGATGAAATCCGAAGCATCATCACAAACGGTTATAAGGAAATTGTCCTGCTCGGTCAAAATGTCAATTCCTACGGCAAAGAATCGGTAAATGAGATGAGTTTTGCGCAGTTGCTTGCGGCAATAGATAATATACCCGGCATTGATCGGTTGCGTTATATGACCTCGCATCCGCGTGACATGAGCGGTGAGGTCATCGACGTGATAGCCAACAGCCACTCAATTACCAAGCATTTTCATTTACCGGCGCAAGCTGGAAATGATGAAATATTAAGGTTAATGAACCGTGGCTACACAGCTGCAGAATATCTCAACTTAATTAAAAAAATTCGCGATGTCGTGCCCGATGCTACAATTACCACAGATATTATTGTTGGTTTTCCCGGCGAAACCGAAGAAATGTTCAACGATACGCTTAAACTAATGCGCGCCGCTGAGTTTGATTTAGCCTATACTTTCATTTATTCTCAGCGGTCCGGAACGCCAGCGGCATCCATGCCCAATCAAATTGCTCTGCCAGAAAAAAAACGCCGCTTGCAGCAATTAATGGCTGTTCAAAATGAAATTAGCTTAAAGAAAAATCGTGATTGTGTTGGAAATAACGAGCTGGTTTCCGTAGAGGGGCCAAGTAAAAAAGACGCTAGCGTTTGGACTGGCAGAACGTCAGGAAATAAAATCGTACATTGGACCTATCAGGGAACAGAGCAGGTCGGTTCAACTATAAATGTCAAAATTACTGCCGCCCAAACCTGGTTACTGCGCGGCGAATTAATATGAGGGACGCATGAGCCAAACACCGAATTATACTCCAATGATCATGCAGTACTTGGAAATAAAGAATAAACATCCGGAAGAAATCTTATTTTATCGTTTGGGAGATTTCTACGAGATGTTTTTTTCGGATGCTTTGACTGCTTCGCGCGAACTCGACATAACGCTTACCGGACGTGATGCCGGGAGTGACGAGAAAGTTCCGATGTGCGGAGTGCCATATCATGCCGCAGAGAATTATATTGCAAAATTAATTGCCAAAGGCTATAAGGTGGCAATTTGCGAACAAGTTGAAGATGCAAAAGTCGCAAAAGGTCTTGTCCGTCGTGAAGTAATCCGTATTATTACACCGGGAACCATATTATCCGAGTCGATGCTATCCCAGTACCATAACAATTTTATAGCGCTACTATTTGAACAAGATACGACACTATATCTTTCTGCGGCTGATATTTCCACAGGCGAGTTTTTTTGGTTAAAATGTTTGAATTTTTCCCAACTTGAAGACTTTCTGGCCCGTGTGTTACCGGCGGAACTTTTACGCTCCACACGTATTAGCAACTTAGAAGAACTAAACAAGTTGTTAAAAACTCGGTTGCCAAACACCGTTGTAACCGAACGATTATACGATGGTGCCGATTTGCCGATTAATTTGTTCACGCGGCATTTTCCTAACCAACCGACTAATGATTCAAATGCCGTGTTGGCTTGCGGTTTGCTGCTTGAATATCTTGAGTTTACGCAAAAAAGTCAGTTGACGCATATTAACCGGCTAAATTATTTTTCGGTTGATGATACGATGGTTATCGATTCAGCCAGTTTGCGCAATCTGGAAATATCACGAAATATGCGTGATGGGTCCAAGAAAGATACGCTATTGTCGGTTGTTGATTTTACTTGTACGGCAATGGGTAGCCGGATGCTGAAAAAATGGTTGGAATATCCGTTGCTTAATCCGATAAAAATCAACAGACGTCAAGATGCAATTCAGGAGTTAGTTTCGCAGCCACTGTTGCTACAAAATTGTCGCGAAAACTTAAACTGTGTTCAAGATTTGGAGCGCATTCTCACCCGGATTGATTTGGGAACGGCAAATGCCCGCGATTTAGTCGCGTTAAAAACTTCTCTGATTGCGATTCCGCAGCTTAAGCAGTTATTTTTGACCGCTAACGCACAGTTGCTGACTGACTTTTCCGCAAACACCTGTGCTTATACCGAAATAGTCGATTTGTTAACCGCCACTATCGAAGATAATCCGCCCCTTTCGGTTCGTGACGGCGGTTTTATTCGTTCCAATTATGATATCGAATTAGATGAGCTAAGAGCAATCTCCAAAGACGCTAAGACGTTTTTGTTGGAAATGGAAACACGTGAACGCGAAGTAACCGGTATTAAGTCGCTAAAGATTGGTTTTAACAAAGTATTTGGCTATTATATTGAGATTACTCATGCCAACAGTCAAGCCGCGCCGTTACACTACACCAGAAAGCAAACTTTAGCTAACGCCGAGCGTTATATTACACATGAGCTCAAAGATTTTGAATCCAAGATTCTCGGCGCGCATGAACGCATAATAAATATCGAATTTCATTTGTTTAATCAAATTCGCGAAAAAATCGCGGCACAGCTTAACGGCATTCAGGACAGCGCGCGACGAATAGCAGAAATTGATACACTGTATTCATTAGCTGAAGCGGCCAGCCGCAATAACTATATCCGGCCGGAAATTACGACTGGAAACGAAATCAGCATTGCCGACGGACGCCATCCGGTAATTGAGCAGCTATGCATCAATGAACGCTATGTGCCAAACGACATTGTTTTAAACAACACTAACAGTGAAATTTTAATTATCACTGGCCCAAACATGGCTGGTAAATCAACGTATATGCGACAAACAGCATTACTGGTATTGCTTGCGCACACTGGAAGTTTTATACCGGCGACCGCCGCCAGCATTGGCGTTGTAGATAAAATTTTTACGCGGATTGGCGCCAATGATGATTTATCCACCGGACAGAGTACCTTCATGATGGAAATGAACGAAGTGGCGCACATCATCAAAAATGCTACCCGCAACAGTCTGATAATTTTAGATGAAATCGGTCGTGGAACCAGCACCTACGACGGCATGAGCATTGCCCGCGCAGTTTTAGAGTATATCAAAGACAGCATTCACGCCAAAACGTTATTTGCAACACATTATCATGAACTCACGGTACTTGAAGAACAATTAAGTGGTGTCAAGAATTTTTCGGTAGCTGTCAAGGAACGGGGGAACGATATAACATTTTTGCATCGGATTATTCCCGGCAGGGCTGATAAAAGTTACGGCATTCATGTAGCCAGTTTGGCTGGTCTTCCTAAGAAAATTTTGATAAATGCACGTGAACATTTAGGCAATTTGGAAACTGCCAATCACGAACCACAACAGCACCTCCAGCTTCAGAAAATGTCCGATAACTCGATGAGCTCGCTGTTCGACGCACAAACATCCGAAACACTACGGCAATTAGCAGGCATTGACGTGTTGTCACTCACACCAATCGAAGCTTTAAACATTCTCTACAAATTAAACGCAACCGCCAAGTCGGAGATTTAGCAACTATGGAAAACTACATTAAAGTTTTAGATACCAACACCGCCGACAAAGTAGCGGCTGGAGAAGTAGTTGAACGACCGGCATCAGTCGTGAAAGAGTTAGTTGAAAATGCTATAGATGCCGGTAGTACTAATATTGAGATAGAAACTGAAAACGGCGGAATGTCGCTTATTCGGGTTAGCGATAATGGTCGCGGCATGTCACCGGCTGATGCTGAATTATCGGTGCGCAGGCACGCGACCAGCAAAATCCGTACAATTGAAGATTTGTTTCAGGTTCGTAGCATGGGTTTTCGCGGTGAAGCGTTGCCGAGCATCGCCGCGGTAACAAAATTCACGCTGGCATCGCGAAATTCGGCGGCGGATTTTGCAACAACAGTTTTACTAACCGGCGGTCTTGATTTGCAAATTGATAATTGCGGCCGGGCGATTGGAACTACTGTCAGTGCACGTGAATTATTTTTTAATGTGCCGGCGCGGCGTAAATTCATCAAAACGGACTCCACGGAAAATACGCATATCGTAAATATGTTGATCAAGGCGGCTGTAGCTAATACAGCTGTCGCGATAAAATACAAACATAACGGAAAACTGATTTTGAACAGCCCTGGCAACGGAAAACTTTTTGATACTATTGCCGCCGTATACGGTAAAGAAGTTGCCACACAACTAATGGAAGTGAATTATACTACAGATGGAATTGCAGTGCACGGCTATATTGCCAAGCCGGGAATTGTACGCAGTAATCGTTCCTGGCAAACTTTTTGTGTCAATAACCGGGTAATTACCAATAAAATGTTATTTCGCGCCCTGGATAACGCCTATCACTCGCTATTGCCAAAACACGGCTATTGTTTTGCGGTAATATTAATTGAAACTGATCCAGCAGTTATCGACATCAACGTCCATCCGCAAAAACAAGAGATAAAGTTTTCTGATGAACAATCAGTATATAGCGCGGTATATAAAGCGATTTCATTGGCGCTAACGACTAGTTCGGTTACTCTCAATTCTGTTCCGGAACGTCAGTTTTTTTCCGGAACTGCCACTGTTCCAAACCGCTACAGCCAAAAGCCGCTCGTCGAACTGGAACCGATACGTGACGCTATGCATAACATTGTAGTATGTGCGCCAGACGTTCAGCCCTCACAGTTATATGTAGCGGTTGAAAAAACAAACGAAGTAACAGCGGCAAATGAGAGCGTTGCTTCTAAAGATACAAGTAATATCGATATTTATGGATGCTTTGAAAATACATTTATTTTAGCAAATATTGATAACAATCTGTTGCTAATTGATCAACACGCAGCACATGAACGTATCATTTATGACAAGCTGGCAGATAGCGCAGGACGTATTGCATCGCAACAGCTCTTAATTGATGAATTTGTCGATTTGTCTACGCAAGAATGCGCTTTGGCAATTCAACACGCACTAGAATTTTTTGAGTTGGGCTATTCCATTGAATTGGCTTCACCAACTAGTATCCGGATTTCTGAAGTACCGATTGACATGAACGGAAATGTCGCTGTCGAAATATTTTTGGTGGCATTGAAATATCTACAACAACATCATAAACTTAACCACGGTCAGTTGCGGCACGAATTTTTACAAATTGCGGCTTGTCGTGCGGCAATAAAGGCCGGCGACAAACTCGATGAAAAAGCAATGCACGATTTGCTAAGACAACTTATGCAAACGAAATTACCTTATACCTGTCCGCATGGTCGGCCTACTGTAATCAGTTTCTCGCATTCAGATTTGTATAAAATGTTTAAAAGATTGTGATTTGTATTTGGGAGATGGTAGTTTGCAACAATTTGTTACAACAATAAAAGCTGCCGATGAGCCGCTAATCAACAAGGCACGCGCAACTGCTGTTGAGTTGAATTTGCCCTATTTAAATCGCAACAACTTTTCATTAAAAGAGCTGTTAACCGAAGCGAACTCAGCTTTGGTTTTTGAAAAATACAGTTTGGCTTTGCATTCAATTAATGGTATTCATCGTTTTCATCTAAATCTTGCTGGTTTACGAATACAAAATATCGAACGTGGTTTTGGTGACAATATGGTTTCAGCGATGGGACTTGGCCCAAGTTGTTGCAGGGTATTAGATTGTACGTTGGGAATGGCCAGCGACGCGATTGTTGCTGCCTACAGCGTTGGTACTACCGGCTGCGTTCATGGCTGTGAGCAATCGGCGCTGTTACATTATATTACCAAAGCAGGTTTAGTTAATTTCTTGAGTGGAAAACCCCAATTAGATGACGCGCTGCGCCGCATAACCACAACGCACGGTGATTATCGCAATTATCTTGAAAAATCTAACGAAAACGACTTTGATGTTATCTATTTTGATCCAATGTTTACACGACCACAACATAAATCAAGTGCGTTTACGCCGATTAGGGGCATTGTTTGCGATTTACCGTTAGCACCTGAAACACTTAAAATTGCACTCAGCAAAACGGCCAACCGGGTCGTTGTAAAATTGTCTCAATATTCAACCTGTCAAATTCGATTCGACGATATCATCGGTGGTAAACATGCTGCAATTCGTTATGGTGTGATTTACAGGAGGTAACGCTTGCAGAACCAAAAACTAATTGCAATTCTTGGGCCCACTGCCAGTGGCAAAACTTCTTTAGCAATCGAATTGGCGTTGCGATTGAATGGAGAAATAATTTCCGGCGATTCAATGCTGGTTTTTAAAAAGCTTGATATTGGTACGGCAAAACCGACAATCGCTGAAATGCGTGGTGTAAAACACCATCTTATTGATATTTGCGAGCCGGAAGACAATTATAGTGTGGCGCAATTTCAGCTGCAGGCGCAAGAATTGATTGTTAAATTAAATCAAACCGGCAAAATTCCTATTCTCTGCGGTGGAACCGGTTTATATGCCAAAGCCTTGCTGGAGGATTACGATTTTTCTTCAGATGGCTCAAACGCTGCGATTCGCGAACGTTTAAATACTGTATTAGAAAAACAGGGTATAGCAGAGCTTCAGCGCGAATTATTAACACTAAATCAGGATGCTATAAACTACATTGACATGGAAAATCCGCGACGAATAATTCGCGCGATTGAAACAATCCTGGCGGCAGGTGAATTACCTTCAAAAATCAACCACGGCTTGTCTTATGATGCAGTAGTTCTCGGAATTGACTACCCACGCGAACAGCTCTACAAACGGATCAACGCCCGTGTAGACAGTATGGTCGCAACCGGTTTGTTTGCAGAAGTTGATGCATTACTAAAATCCGGACTAAACCCGGCTTGCCAAGCGTTAAAGGGAATAGGCTACAAAGAAGTTGTTGACTATTTGTTATCCAACTTAATCAGCAGGATAGATACTATCGAAAAAATAAAAACAAACACCCGTCATTTTGCCAAACGCCAATTGACTTGGTATAAAAAAATGCCTTATATTCATTGGCTGACTGCTGATTCAATCATTGAAACAAGTGCATTTTACAATGATTTGGCACAGTCAATAACTACAAAATTTTATTGTGCAAATATACCGGAGGACAAGTGATGCACGTTATTCAAACCGAGTTTATTAAGACAATTGCTGAGCAACTACAATACATTTCTTATACTATGTCTGCCGATTTTTTCGAGCGTTATTACCAGGCATATCAAAAAGAGCAGTCTGTCGCTGCAAAATGCGCATTGCTTCAGGTGTTAAAAAATGCTGAGTTGGCGAAAAGCACTCGACGTCCATTGTGTCAGGACACCGGCATTGTTATCGCATTTTTGGAAATTGGATTGAACGTTAAATGGGTTGGCGATATGACGCCGGAAGAAATGATTAATGCTGCGGTAAAAATTGCCTACAATGATTATCCCGCCAATCTTCTGCGGGCATCTGTCGTTAAAAATCCCGGTGGCAATCGCAAAAATACGAAAAACAACACTCCGGCAATCACCCATGTAAAAATTACGCATGGTGACAAATTAATTGTAAAGCTTATTGCTAAAGGCGGTGGTTCTGAATTCAAAACAACTTTCACTGTGCTAAATCCATCCGACAGCATTGTTGACTGGGTTGTAGCAAAGATGCCCGAACTTGGCGCGGGCTGGTGCCCGCCAGGAATTATCGCACTTGGTATTGGCGGAACTGCAGAAAAGGCCATGTTACTATCCAAAGAAGCGCTATTTAATCCATTGAATATTGGCGAACTATTGCGCGACGGTGCGATGAATGACATTGAGCAATTGCGTATCGATATTTACGAAAAAATTAACTCACTAAAAATTGGCGCACAGGGATTTGGCGGTGATACTACGGTATTGGATGTTCTTATAAAAGATTATCCGACACACGCCGCAACTTTGCCGGTTGCGCTTACTGTCAGTTGTTCTGCAACTCGCCATGCGCATTTTGAATACTCTACACATAAAGCACCAATATGCTTATCAAATTTCATACCGAATTTGTCAGATGCTCCTCAATCGGAATCAAACAATTTCACTCATATAAATACGAACTTATATTCACGAAAAGATTTGACAAAATTGAAGGCCGGCGATCGTGTAAAATTAAGCGGTAAAATCTATACGGCCCGTGATGCTGCGCATCAACGATTGCAAAACTTATTTGAAAACGGTGAAAAATTACCGGATAATCTTAATTTTAACAACGCTTTCATTTATTATGTAGGCCCGGTTGCTGCAGTAAAAGATGAAATAATTGGTCCGGCCGGACCCACAACCGCCAAACGTATGGATAAATTTTCTCGGTTTATGCTCGAAAACCTAAATATTTCTGGGATGATTGGTAAAGGCGAACGAAATCGTGACACAAATATTTTAATAAAAAAACACGGTGCAATATATTTTGCTGCCACAGGTGGCGCGGCGTGCTTAATATCACAGTGTGTAAAATCAGTTCGAGTAGCAGCGTTTGAAGATTTAGGTATGGAAGCAATATTTGAATTCGAAGTGGAAGATATGCCGTTAATAGTAGCAGTCGACACAAATGGAGAATCAATATACAATTTTAATTGATTAGAGCTAATAGTGAAATTATTTGCATTTAGTTTACATAATATATATTATCGGACTCACAAACTAGCGCACAAACATAAAAATCAAAACACAAATTAGTTCATACAATAAAAAACGTTTATCATTGGAAACATGTTGTTATTCCTCCGACACCGGAATTTTATCAAGAGTGAAACATCCAAGCTTGCCACCGCGAAATTCGTTTAACAGCATTTCGCCCGCTCTGTTAATATCAACTCTATTACCTGATAATATCAAACCACGATTGCGGGCAATTTCTTCAATAATTTTCTCGCCATTCGGTTCATCACCCGCGAATATAAGAAGATTAACATCAACTTTGTAGCGATCTGACAACCGCTCCGGATAATTAACAGATAAATATTTCGCCAATTCAGCGATCATTGCCGGTTTATCGATCGCATCATCATTAATGCAGCCGGTAAAAGCCAAATATTGAGCGCCGGTCTGATCTTCAATTTTCGGCCAAAGCACACCGGGAAGATCTAATAATTCTAAATCCTTGGCTACCTTTATCCACTGTTTTCCACGAGTAACACCGGCTTTATCACCGGTTTTAGCAGCTTTTCCTTTGTTTAGAGTATTTATTAAGGTAGATTTACCAACGTTAGGTATTCCAATAATCATCGCTCGTACTGTAAATGACTTAATTCCTTTAGCGAGGTAATTAGCACGTTTTTGTTCGGTTACATCATGCAATGCTTTTTGCATCTGTTTTAAACCTTTGCCAGTTACTGCTTCAATCGGATAAGCAATAATATTTTTTGTTTTAAAATACTGAACCCATGCTAGAGTTGAACTACTGTCAGCTGTATCGGCTTTATTTAGCAAAATAACCCTAGGTTTGTTTTTTATAATTTCATCGATTTTTGGGTTAGCGCTACTTAACGGAATTCGTGCGTCACGCAATTCCACACATGCATCGACAAGTTTAAGATTTTCTTCAATGATTCTGAAAGCTTTAGTCATGTGTCCAGGGTACCAGTGAATATTAACGCTCATATATATTTTTTTCAACCATGTCAGCATGTTTTCATGTTCGCACCAAATCTGTTAATTTTAAGCTACATGTCGACATAGCAGCATTTCTTTCTTATTTAAAATTTATGGCAATGTTTTTATTTTATTTAGCGGCCAAAATATAAGCACTGCTTTTCCTTTTATGAGGTCATAGCTAACCAATCCTACGTCGGAAAAACGACTGTCTTCAGAATTATTACGATTATCGCCCATAACAAATACATAGTCTTTGGGAATTTCAATTTTGGGATAATTATTTGCAATACGCATCGATTCATAAATGTATGATTCGTGAATTTGATTGCCATTTAAAAACACTGTACCATCAATTATTTCAATAGTGTCTCCAGGTGTTGCAATCACACGTTTAATAAAATCGCGGTTTTGGTCGCTGGGATATTTAAATACAACAATGTCACCATGTTGTGGATCCTTTAACCACCGATAGATAAACTTGTTTACCACTAATCGTTGACCGTCAAATAAAGTCGGCTTCATCGAAGAACCGTCTACTAAATACAATTCTACGATAAAATATCTAATAACAAGCGCCAAAACTACTGCAATAGCAATACTTATTGTCCAGTCTTTTGCTTCACGAATAATAACGTTATAATTCATATATCCTCAAATTCAACGCAATTCACTGCGAGAATAATAATCGCTGATTTTTTGATCGTTCTCAATAACATCCTCTGTAGCAATTTCAGACGATGAAGCGTTTTCTATTAAATAATCTTTAATTTGTGTAGCAATTTCCGGATGCTTTTTTTCCAATAATTCCTTGATATCTGCAGTGATTTGGCGGTTATTGACATCCATCACATCCATCATCGCTTTAATAGTTGCCATTATTGCTTTTTGAAAAGCATCGGCATCTCCAGATTTTTCCAAGCGCTTTACGTAATATTCTTTATGAAGTTTTCCGATTTTTTTTCGGGATAGACCGAATTGTTTCATTATCGCTCCTAATAGAAATTAACCCCCCGAAAAATCGGGGGGTTCATCATTGTTTTTGTTACTTATCGACGGGTTAGGCGGAAATAGCGCCTACCGGACAAGCACCTGCACATGCGCCACACTCAACACAAGCATCAGAAATTTTGTATGGAGTGCCTTCCGAAATAGCGCTGACCGGACAAGTAGCGGCGCACGCGCCACAACCTACACAATCGTTAGAAATTTTGTAAGCCATTATTCACACCTCCCTTCAAAGAGGAAATATCTAAGCCAACTTGTTTTCGCGCAACTATTAATTCACAAAAACGATCACTAGAAAATATTACGTTTAAGCAATAAAATTTTTCGCTTAATGTGAATTTTCGTGACACTGGCTCAGTTGCCTTAATTGTATATTGAATTTCACAATCTTGCAAGTATTTCAACACTATATCAAGTGGTTGGGCAAGAATATTTTTTTTATGCACAGCATAGTTTTCCAAACATTATACTTCCATTAATTCTTTTTCTTTGGCCACAGCGATATTGTCTATTTCTTTGATATATTTATCAGTGAGTTTTTGCATATCTTCTTGTGCCTTTTTCGACTCGTCTTCAGTGATTGATTTATCTTTTTCAATCTTTTTAATCTGCTCATTACCATCACGACGCAAGTTACGAATGGCGATTTTATCAGTTTCAGCTTTTTTGTGAACGTCTTTTACCAATTCTTGACGACGCTCCTTAGTCAATTGCGGGAAAGCTATACGAATTATCGCACCATCACTACTTGGATTAATGCCAAGGTCGGATTTTAGTATTGCCTTTTCAATAACTGAGGTCATTGTTTTTTCCCACGGCTGAATAGTTAACAAACGCGCTTCCGGAACAGTAATGTTAGCAACTTGATTAAGTGCAGTCGGAGTACCATAATAGTCAACCATTATTTTATCCAGCAAATGCGGATTGGCCCGCCCCGCACGCATATTGGCATATTCTTTTTTAAGAACTTCAATCGTTTTTTTCATTCGTTCTTCGTGATTCGACAAAACATCTTTCATCATAATTATTTTTCGCCTCCAATATAAGTTCCGATATTTTCTCCCATAACCACCCGCATTATATTCCCCGTCGTATCCATATTGAAGACAATAATCGGAATATTATTGTCCATGCAAAGGCTTGCAGCAGTCGTGTCCATTACTCCAAGTCCCTGTTGAATAATTTCCATGTGTTCAAGCGATTTATAGAGTTTGGCGTTGGGATTTTTGCGCGGATCGCTATCATAAACACCTTCAGTATTTCGTTTGGCCATTAAAACAACATCCGCCTCAATCTCAGCAGCTCGCAAAGCTGCAGTTGTGTCGGTAGAAAAATATGGATTACCGGTGCCGGCAGCAAAAATTACAATACGACCTTTTTCAAGATGATGAGTTGCCCGACGGCGAATATATGGTTCAGCGATTTGCTGCATGGTGATTGCCGACATTACCCGTGTAGGATAGCCTTTGCTTTCAATTGAATCTTGCAATGCCAACGAATTCATGCAAGTAGCTAACATTCCCATATAATCTGCGGTTGCACGCTCCATGCCGCCTTTGGCGCTAGCAGTTAGTCCCCGCCAAAAATTACCGCCACCAACAACAATTGCTATTTCAACGCCTAAATTTTTAACCTCAATGATTTCGCGACCGATTGCATCAACCATATCATGGTCGATACCAAAACCTTTTTCGCCAGAAAGAGCTTCGCCACTAAGTTTTAATACAATTCTTCTGTACTTTAGTTCTTTCAAACCAGCACCTCCTAGTATTTATGAAAAATAAGAGAACACAAACGGTGTTCTCTTAAATTATCAATATGTAATTAACCGTTGGCTGCAGCCATAACTTCCGCAGCAAAGTCATCAACTTTTTTTTCGATGCCTTCACCCAATTGAAAACGTACAAAACGACGAATACTGATGTTTTCGCCAATTTTGGCAATAGCTTCGGTAATGAGTTGCTGTACGGTAACATCAGGATTCTTAATGTATTGTTGTTCAAGTAAACAAACTTCTTTGTAATATTTTTCTATACGGCCAACAACCATTTTATCAACAATTGCCGCCGGTTTGCCTTCGTTTAATGCCTGAGCACGAAGAATCCCTTTCTCATGTTCAATAACATCCGCTGGAACTTCTTCGCGTCGAATATACATCGGATTTGAAGCCACTATTTGCATACTAATATCTTTAACTAGAGCTTGGAAACCATCAGTCTTGGCAACGAAATCAGTCTCACAGTTAACTTCAACCAATACGCCGATTCGGCCGCCGCCATGTATGTAGCTTCCTACTGTGCCCTCAGCTGCAACACGGCCAGCTTTCTTCGCTGCCGCTGCCAGGCCTTTTTCACGCAATAAATCAATCGCCTTTTGCAAATCGCCTTCAGTTTCCACCAAGGCGCGTTTGCAATCCATCATCCCTGCGCCGGTCGTATCACGCAGTTGTTTTACTAGTTCAGCTGTTACTGCCATCTATTTTCCCTCTTATTCAACTTCTTCAAATTCTTCTGCAGCTTCATCTACTGCGTTGTCGGTCGTTGCCTCTTCGGCGCCGTATTGTTCGCCTTGGCGGCCTTCAAGCACTGCGTCGGCCATCTTGGCACACAACAACCGTACTGCACGGATAGCGTCATCGTTAGCAGGTATTACATAATCAATTACATCCGGATCACAGTTGGTGTCAACTATCGCAACAACCGGAATACCTAACTTGCGAGCTTCGGCAATAGCAATATGCTCCTTACGAGGATCGACAACAAATAACGCGCCTGGGGTGCGTTTCATGTGCTTTATTCCGTCAAGAAATTTTTTCAATCTGTCCATTTCGTGGCGCAGAACAATAACTTCTTTCTTCGGCAACACTTCGAATTGACCATCAGCTTCCATAGCTTCCAAGACGTGCAAGCGGTTAATGCGTTTTTTGATTGTCTGAAAGTTGGTTAGCATTCCACCCAACCAGCGTTGATTTACATAATACATGTCACAACGGATTGCTTCTTCAAGAATGGATTCTTGAGCTTGTTTTTTTGTGCCGACAAACAAAATCGATTCACCAGCAGCAGACAGATCACGAATAAAATTATAGGCTTCGTCAACTTTTTTTACCGTTTTTTGCAAATCGATGATGTAAATACCATTGCGTTCAGCAAAAATGTACGGTGCCATTTTCGGATTCCAACGACGAGTTTGGTGTCCAAAGTGTACTCCTGCTTCGAGCAGGGATTTCATTGAAATTACACCCATTATAGCCTCCTGTTTTTTCCTCCGCGTCAATTGCATATCATTTTTTGATACACAGGAAATTTTGACGCGTGTGTTATATGCATAACCGCATATATTATAGCAAAGAAATATTTTTGAAGCAAGGAATAACGTCGACTTTTCTGGTTTTTACAGTATAAATTGCGAAAGATCCTGACTTTTTACTATATTATCCAGTTTTTCACGAACGTAATCTCTAGTAATTACAATTTCCCCAGGTGCTTCAGGTGCATGAAAAGAAATGTCTTCCATCAGCCGTTCCAAAATAGTGTGTAAACGGCGTGCGCCAATATTTTCAGTATCAGTGTTTACTTTTTCAGCAATGTCGGCAATTTCATCGAGCGCTTCATCATTAAACAACACTTGGACGTTTTCAGTTTGCAGCAATTTTGTATATTGCTTCACAATTGAGTTTGACGGTTCAGTTAAAATGCGTTTAAAATCAGCGCAGCTGAGATTCTCAAGTTCTACACGAATCGGGAATCGCCCCTGCAATTCCGGAATAAGATCGGATGGTTTGGACATATGAAACGCTCCAGCGGCAATAAACAACACCCGGTCAGTACAAACTTGTCCATATTTAGTCATTACCGTTGAGCCTTCAACAATCGGTAAAATATCGCGCTGTACTCCTTCACGAGAAACATCAGCGCCTCCAGAATTTCCCCTTCCGGCGATTTTGTCAATCTCGTCAACAAAAATTATTCCGGCAGTTTCCGCCAGTTCAACGCCATCGCGATTTACTTCATCGTTATCGATTAATTTATGCGCTTCTTCCTGTTGAAATATTTTACGCGCCTCAGCAACTTTTACTTTGCGTTTTTTATTCTTTTTCGGCAACATATTTCCGAGCATTTCCTGAAGATTCATGCCCATCTCTTCCATATTGCCGCCACCAAGCATTCCCAACATTGGCATCCCACTCTGTTCGATGGCAATTTCGATGATTTTTTCTTCGAGCAGTCCGCTTTTTAATTCAGCGCGCACCTTCTCTCGCTCAACACTGGATGCATTAGCTTCCGGTTGTGGTTGCTGACCGTTGCCAAACAACATTCCGAGCGGATTCATTGGCGCATCATTTTGCTTTTTCGGAACGAAGCAATCAATTATGCGCTCTTCTGCAAGATCAGCTGCACGTTGCTCAACATCCTTCATCTTTCGGTTCTTAACCAAACGCACAGCCGTCTCAACCAAATCTCGAACCATTGATTCGACATCCCGGCCGACATAACCGACTTCTGTAAATTTAGTCGCCTCAACTTTTACAAAAGGCGCATCTACTATTTTCGCCATCCGCCGCGCAATTTCGGTTTTACCAACACCGGTTGGCCCAATCATCAGGATGTTTTTTGGAATGATGTCTTCTTGGACGTCTTTTGGTAACTGCGATGCCCGCCAGCGATTTCTAAGCGCAATCGCGACGGATTTTTTTGCAGCGTTTTGACCAACTATATATTTATCTAATTCGAATACAATTTGTTTTGGGGTGAGATTAGTCATTGTGTTCCCTTTCTATAGTTTTTCCACTGTAATATTATGATTGGTATATACGCAAATATCAGCAGCAATGGTCAACGCCTCATGAACAATTTTGTCCGCCGATAAATCTGAATGTTGCATAAGCGCCCGCGCTGCGGCCAACGCATAGAAACCGCCTGAACCAATCGCACATATTTCATCATCCGGCTCGATTACCTCGCCAGTTCCGGAAATAATTAGCATTTTTTCGTTGTCGGCTACTATCAGTAATGCTTCCAAACGACGTAACACTCTGTCCATACGCCAGTCTTTAGCCAACTCGACAGCAGCGCGTGACAAGTTGCCGTTGAATTCCTGTAATTTTGCCTCAAACTTTGCGAAAAGCGTAAATGCGTCGGCAACTGACCCGGCAAATCCGGCAATAACTTTGTCATTATGCAAACGACGAACTTTCTTAGCTGTCTGCTTCATAATTGTCGCCTGGCCAAAAGTTACCTGACCATCACCGGCAATAGCTGTTATACCATTTTTTCTCGCGCCAACAATTGTTGTGCCGCGAAATTTTATTGCATTTTCTTCCATTTCTTCTCCATTAAACAATTACAATTTTATTATTCTTTGCTAGCCCGTGGGTGCTTGGCGCCATAGACTGCAAGTAATCTGTCAGTTGTTATATGCGTATAGATTTGCGTGGTCGAGAGGTTGACGTGCCCGAGCAACTCCTGCACTGCACGCAAATCGGCACCGTGATTAAGCAAGTGAGTTGCAAAAGTGTGTCGGATGGTATGCGGGCTGATATGACGCTCATGGGCAAAGATCGTCGTATATTTTTCGAACATTCGTCGGACGCTTCTATCACTTAACCTGCCGCCGCGATAATTGACGAACAAATAGTTGTGTGGTTTGACTTCATTGGCTGCAGCTGCAATCAGAACATTGCGTGCGCTACGCAAGTAATTAGCAACGCATTTCAGCGCTGAGTCATTCACAGGTACGATACGTTCTTTTGAACCTTTACCCAAAACCAGCAACTCTCCATCTTGACAAGATGATATTCGCAGGTCGACCAATTCACCAACCCGCAATCCGGATGAATAGAGCAGTTCCAATATTGCACTATCTCTTAACCCTAACGGCGTAGCGCGATCGGGCAGATTCAGTAGTCTGATCATTTCAGCTTCATCAATAAATTGCGGCAATCGCCTGTCCATTTTTGGTGAACGTACTGCAGCAAACGGATTTGTTTCAACCCATTCCTCACGTAATAAAAACTTATAAAACGTCCGTAATGCCGACAATTTACGCGTAACACTGCGTTTAGAAATTGTTAATCGCACCTTAGTCAAGTAACGACGTATATCTACAATGGTTATGCTGTTGAGAGGAGTAGCGATTTCCGTAAAAAATTCTTCAATGTCTGAATGATAGTTTTTTATTGTATGCGCAGCAGCGTGTTTTTCAACACGCAAATAATCCACGAAAGCGTCAAGTTGTTTTGTTGGTACAAACATGTTCTTTTTCCATAAAAATTCGCAAACTGGCCAAAGACCGCTCGGCGTAATACGCATAGCGATCTTTTTTGCTGCGGATCTTTTTTTCTGCATTAGGTACAATTCCAAAATTAGCGTTCATCGGTTGAAAATGCTTGTTTGCAGTCGTAATATAAGCACATAATGAACCAAGAACGGTTTCTAACGGGAACAACAATTGAGATTGACCGTGCGCAACCCGCGCGGCATTGATTCCGGCAAGCATACCGGATGCTGCTGATTCAACATAACCTTCAACTCCGGTTATCTGACCGGCAAAATAGATATTTGCGTTATTTTGCATATTTAATGTTGGGCTGATTATCTTTGGTGAATTGATAAAAGTATTACGATGCATTACGCCATAGCGAATAAATTCAGCGTTTGCCAAACCAGGAATCATACGAAACACTCTTTTTTGCTCCGGCCACTTTAAGTTAGTTTGAAACCCGACCATATTATACAGCGATGCGGCAAAATTATCCTGTCGCAATTGCACAACCGCAAATTCTTCCCGCCCTGTGTGAGGGTTTATCAACCCTACTGGTTTCAACGGACCAAACCGAATTGTGTCATAGCCGCGTGCAGCCATTTCTTCGATAGGCATACAGCCTTCAAAAAGCACCTTGTCCTCAAATTCCTGAAGAGCTACTTTTTCCGATGCAATTAACTGATTGTAGAACATATCATATTGAGCTTTGTCCATCGGCAAATTTATATAGTCTGCTTCACCGCGATCATAACGGGATGCAGCATAAGCAATTGACATATCAATGGAATCGTACTCAATTATTGGTGCTGCCGCATCATAGAAATACATAAATTGGGCGCCGCACAGCTCGGAAATTTGTTTAGCCAACGCATCACTCGTCAACGGCCCAGTGGCAATTATCGTCTTATCGTTCAATAACTTTTTTAGATCAATTACTTCACTGCGGATTATTTCAATATTATCATGATTCGAAAGTTTTTTTGTGATTTCAGTTGAAAATACTTCGCGGTCGACGGCCAATGCACCGCCTGCTGGAACACGGTTGCTGTCAGCACTAGCGATAACAATTGACTCAAAATTACGCATCTCAGCTTTTAGCAAGCCGCAGGCATTGCCAAGTTCATCAGATTTTAGCGAATTACTACACACCAATTCGGCAAAATTGCCAGTATAATGCGCAGCGGTCATTTTTACTGGCCGCATCTCAAATAATCGGACGTGGCAACCTCGATTTGCAGCTTGCCACGCCGCTTCGCTACCAGCCAATCCGGCGCCGACGATATTAACTATCGGTTTTTTCATTTTTCTTAACCGGTTTTTCTTTTCCAAAATTGCAGTCAATATTACTGCAGAGTTTTTTTGCACCGCGGCCTTTGTAGAGATGTTTCATCAAATACTCACCGCATTTTGGACATTTTTCCTCAATCGGTATATCCCAGGTTGCAAAAGTACAAGTTGGATATTCACTACAGCCAAAGAATTTTTTACCTTTTTTACTGCGTTTTTCGGACAACATGCCAATTTTGCATTGAGGACAGATAAAATTCGAAAGACTGACGATCGGTTTGGTAAACTTACAGTCAGGATAACCCGGGCAAGCAAGAAACTCGCCGAATCGTCCGGATTTTTTCACCAGATTTTTTTCACATTTGGGACAGAGTTCATCAGTTATTATCGGTTCAATTACCCGGCGCTCAGCTTTTTCCCGTGCCTCACTGATACTCGCGCTAAAGCTTTGATAGAACTCACGCAATGCTGTAATCCGCTGCATTTTTCCATCAGCAATTTCATCAAGCTCGTGTTCCATTTTTGCAGTAAATTCAGCATTTACAATCGTCGCAAAATATTTTACCAACAGCTCGTTTACGATAAATCCAAGCTCCGTTGGAATGAATTTTTTCTCAATTTTTTCAACATAACCGCGATCAACAATTGTTTCGATAATTGGTACAAATGTGCTTGGACGACCTATTCCCAGATCCTCCAATAGTTTTATCAGCGAAGGTTCATTGTAGCGAGGTGGCGGCTCGGTAAATTTCTGCGCCGATTCTAGCTTAATTAGTTTCAGCAGTTGCTCTAAATCGAGCTCTGGCAACGTTTTTTGTTTATCTGCGCTGTCTTCTCCGCCGTCATCATAGACCGCCAAATAGCCTGCAAATATCCGCTTGGAACCGCTAGCGTGAAACAAATATTTCCCTGATTTGACATCACAAGTTTCAATATCATAAACAGCCGGAGTCATCTGACAAGCAATAAACCGATCCCAAATCAGCTTGTACAACCTTAACTGGTCGCGTCCAAGTGCGTTTTTGAGTTTATCCGGTGTAATTAGCGCATCAACCGGACGAATGGCTTCGTGAGCATCCTGAGATGCCTTTTTCTTGTATAAATTCGGTTTGTCAGGAAGATAACTATTTCCAAACGCATCGCCAATAATTGCACGTGCACTCTGTACAGCTTGTTCAGATATTCGAAAAGAATCAGTACGCATATAAGTAATCAAACCGGTATGACCAAATCCCGGCACTTCCATCCCCTCATACAGCTGTTGTGCAAGCTGCATTACCCGCCTTGGGGTAATATTCAACCGCCGTGATGCGTCTTGTTGCAAAGTGCTGGTAATAAATGGCGGCGGTGCGGCTTTTTTTCGTTGCTTTTTGGTAAGATCAATTACCTTGAATTCCGCTGTCTGTAAATCAGATATAATCTGATCGTTTTGAGTTTTGTTAGTGATTGAGGCTTTTTTACCGTTGATTTTGGTTAGCGCTGCAGTAAAATCGCCTTTCGTTTTGCCATTATTAAGTAATGCGTCGATTGTCCAATATTCTTCCGGCTGGAAATTTCTGATTTCCAATTCGCGCTCGCAAATTAAGCGAACTACTACTGATTGCACCCTACCGGCGCTCAGCCCTTTTTTTATTTTATTCCACAACAACGGGCTGAGTTCATAGCCAACGATGCGGTCCAAAATTCGTCGCGTTTGTTGCGCTTCAACTAAATCGAAATCAATAGAACGAGGCGATTTTACTGCACCTTGAATACATGGTTTGGTTATCTCGTTAAAAACAATCCGGCACTTACCGGTGATATCAACTTTCAGCACTTCGGCAATATGCCAGGCAATCGCTTCACCTTCACGATCCGGGTCAGTCGCGAGCAGCACTTGGTCGGCTGTCTTCGCGGCAAGTTTTAATTCCTTGATCAGCGCACTTTTGTCGCGACTATTAATATAATGCGGTTCAAAGTTATTCTCTAAATCCACGCCCATTTTGCTTTTTGGCAAATCACGGATGTGCCCCTTGGTTGATTTTACAGTATAATTTTTGCCCAGATAGCCTTCAATTGTCTTGGCTTTTGCTGGTGATTCCACCAATACCAAATATTTCAAGTAGTTCCTCCTAATTGCTGCGCAGATAGCGTTTACCTGATTCCTCGCGTACAATTCCTCTCATTAGCATGTTAAAAACAGCGATGTTCGCCTGTTTGGCACTGAAATTTGTACGCAAACAAATTTCATCAATAGTCATTGCTTTATCTAAAAATAGTGCTCCAAAAATTACTTCTTCATCAACATTGCTAAAACTTGGCGTGATTTTATTAATGCATTGACGAGAAAATAACACAAGTGACTGTAATTCGTCAATTAAATCTTTTGCGCTGTCAATTAATTTAGCGCCGCTCTTAATCAATTTATGACATCCGGCCGAATTTTCCGAAAAGATCGAACCCGGAACCGCAAAAACATCCTTGCCCTGATCTAGTGCAAAATCGGCAGTTATCAGCGCTCCGCTTTTTTCGGCGGCTTCTACAACGACAATTGAATTTGCCAGTCCGCTGATGATACGGTTGCGCATTGGAAAATAATACGGACGCACTTCAGTGCCGGGCGGATACTCTGATATTACTGCACCGCTTTCAGTGATTGCCTTAAGCAACGAGGCATTCTCCTTCGGATACGCTACATCAATGCCGCACCCCAAAACTGCGACTGTCGGCCGGTTAACCGCCAATGCAGCTGCGTGCGCAATTGTATCGATCCCCCGCGCTGCACCGCTGATAACAATCAATCCGGACTCAGCAAGATCATGCGCTAATTTTTGCGCTGCTGCTTTACCATATACCGTAGGGTTGCGCGAACCGACTATGGCCACCTTGGGATTTTTACATAATTCACCGCGGCAATATAACAACGCCGGCGCATTGTAAATGTTTTTCAAATCAGCCGGATAATCCTGGTCATCGGCAACGATAATTTTGGTGGTCAGCCGCGCCATAACTTGAGCGAGCTTTTCCACCTCTTCGTCGCTGCGCATATCAACAAACCGCGAATATTCAGCGCTAGTCACTGCAAATTCGGCAAGCTGTTCAGACGCAGCGAACAACGCCGCACGCGCCGAACCGAAGCTGTCTATCAATACTTGATATTTTCGGTTGTTGAATCCAAGCGCTTTATGTAGTTGAGCGCAAAATAAATTTTTGATAAGTTCACTTCCTCACTCAAATTTCAGCAATTCATCGGCAATCGCCGCAGCCGCATCCGGGCGCCCCAAATTCATAACGTTCAGATGCAATTGCTGCAAAGTTTTTGGACAAGTTAGCAAGCCTTCAACAATATTGATTAATTCATTAATATTCGGCGCTACTATCGCCGCGTTGTTACTGGTCAAAAAATTGGCATTATCTGTTTCATGTCCGGGTATCGGATTATATACAATCATTGGCAGTCCGATACTTAGCGTCTCGGCAGTAGTTAAACCACCCGGCTTCGAAATAATCATATCCGAGACCGCCATCACATCATTAACAAAATCAATGTAAGAATAAATTCGTAACGGTTTCCTGGCGTGTTTTTTGTACTCAACCAATTTTCGATACATCTTCAAGTTGGTACCGGCCATCATCACCATTTGAAATGGCACCGTTGATTTATCAAGCGCTTCAGCGATTTCAACTAGTGGAATCATTCCGGTGCCGCCACCCATTGCCGCAATTATCGGCAAATCATTTCGAAGATTGAGCTTATTTAGAATCTCAGTTCGTGCATTGAGCTTGCTTAAATCAAGGCTTGAAGGAATGCCGGTAACTTGAACATGATTGGCGTCAATGTCGTAATGCGCAAAGCTGGCAACCATTTCATCGCAACCAACAAAATATTTGCGAATGTGCTCAAAAACCCACCAATAGTGCAATGAATAATCGGTAATTATACCGTACACCGGAACATTGATGTGTTGTTTTTGAATGAGATAATCAAGAATTCCCGCCGGGAGGAAATGGCTACAGACAATTGCCGAAGGCTGAATTTTTCGCACAAGCTTGAGCATTTTGTAGGCTCCGGCCATGTGCATAAAACTGCGCGTGGAAAAATATTTGCCGTACTGGTTTTGCATATCATACAATGTGCCATAAAGTCTTGGAACTTTTGCGACAAAACGTAAATAAGCCTTAGTTAATGCTCCGCCGAAGAAATCTGGATAGTCTTCGAAAACATCAACCAGGCGTGTATCAACTTCACTATCTCTTTTTTTTATGGCTTTAATAACAGCTTGCGCCGCCTTAGCATGGCCATGACCAAACGGCGCCGAGAGAAATAAAATTCGTTTTGGTTTAATCATTGCTTTCACTATAATAAATTATTATTTGTTCGAGCTTATACTACAATAACGCAACTGGCAAGTCAATATAAACAAACAGCTCGCAATCAAAACGATTACGAGCATTTAGCGATTATATTGTCAGACTTTTTTTCAGTAATACAAGCGCGGCTTTTGGATAACGATATGCCAGAACCCCGGCCGAAGCCATAATATAATCATGATCAATCAATACTACTCCAGTACGCGGTAGTAAACGAACATCACGTTGATGAGTGTTTAAATTTTGCAAAATGCGTACGCCGCACTCCAGCTTGGTCAACGCCCCGCCCGTACCAATTATCCATTTGACCGCCGTCAGGTCTTTCCCGCGAGCTATTTGCTTGCGCCCGCTAATACCGTAAATATATTCGAGCGTGCCGCTGTGGCGGGCAAGCGCTGTGTGCGCTGCTGCGTTCGCCATGTGTTCAGCAAGTTCAAGTTGCTCAACAGTTTGCGGAACAGCTGCAACTAATGCGGTTAACTCAACATTATCGTAACGTCCGTTCAAAATATCCTCGGGTTCCAATAAGGCAACAATGTTTCCGGCATTAATAAACATTCCCAAATCGCCTTCAACAGTGCGCTTTGCCATTGGTTCAGGATTTATCAGCAAAGAACTTATTTCACTGTCGCCCTCAGTAACCGAGTGAACGTCAGTCGTTGCGCCGCCAATATCGATTACCAGTACATCACCAATGCTATCACGTAATAACTTCGCCGCATTCATCACTGCACCTGGCACCGGCAATATTTTACCGGTGACCATTTCACGAATCAATTGCATTCCTGGCGCGTGAACGATATGTTTTTCGAACACTTTTTGGATTGCAGCGCGTGCGGTGTCGACATTGAGTGCGTCAATCCGCGGATAAACATTATCAACACAAATAAGCTCTTTGCCATTATCTGCGAACATATCTTTGATCTCGTCAATGAGCGCGCAATTTCCGGCGTAAATAGTCGGTGCCGTCAAAGGCGAGCGAGAAAGTTTCTCGGCATTACGTAATGTGATTTCCTGTTCTCCGTAATCTACACCACCCGCCAAGAACACAATGTTCGGTTGAATTTTGATTATGCGTTGCAATTCACGTTCAGAAATATCTCCGGCAGTTATGAGTTGAATATTTGCCCCGGCTCCCAACACTGCTTCCTGCGCGGCTTTTACGGTCATGTCATAGACCAAACCATGCACAGTCATTCGCAAACCACCCGCTGCCGAGGATGCTGCGAGCATTTCTTTGTAATCCAGCTGGCAATTTATTGCGCACTCAATTTCCTCAATTGCCTTATGCAAACCGATGGTCACATCACCTTCAGCAACAGTCGTTAACGCTTGACCTTGTGCGATAATTTGCGGGTCGTCGCTTTCAATTTTGTCAATCGCTGTAACGATTGTTGTAGTGCTACCGATTTCGGCAACAAGACAGTCAACTGATAATTTCGTCATAAATACACCTGCTGTTTTTAGCTTAAGAGAAACATCGAAACGAAATCACAGAACTATTCTTCAAACATTTGAATTTCCGAATCAAAATACTGCTCCATGAAATAAACTTTTTTCATAATTTCCGCTTTTGATAATTTTTGGTTTGATACTATCCATTTCGTTTCAACGTCATCGTTTCGATGAACAACTGCAACGACCTTTCCTTGGTATTTATCGATCGGATAATCAAAATCCAAAACATAAACGTCCTGTTCTTCGCCATCCCCGCCAATAATCCCCGGTATATAGCCGTAGTTCACCGGATAAACATTATTGAATTTATCAACATAACCAATGGGCCGGTCAATAATTACTTGAACCAATTTTGATTGCACGATTGATCTCCAAATTTTTCTATTTCGAGCGCAACTTTTCCACTAAACAACTCGCCACATGAATGCCTTTTGTGCCACGGCCAAAGCCTGCATCCATACCGCTGTCAATAGCGATTTCGTTAGTTACCTGAGTACCGCCAGCGACAATAATTAATTTATCACGCACTCCTTTTTCACGGGCATATTGATCGATTTTTCGCATATTGTCCCGATGAACATCAGAATGGGAAATAATTGTGCTGATTAATACCGCATCAGCGCCTTCTTCAATTGCCGCATCAATTAATTTATTTACAGGCACCGATGTACCTAAATACGAATATTTTATTCCAAACCCTTCGATGCCGCCATGTTTAATGTCCAATATTTCCAACAAACCAACCGAATGCTCATCTTGTCCGACCGTTCCGGCAACGACCTTGAGTTGATGCTCTGCAGCATAGGCGCGAATTTCATTTTCGCTGATGATTTTTGGCAGTGGCGGAATTGTTAATTGCGAGGGATCGATGGCAAATGGTACTTTTCCCTTCAATTCAATCAATGTGCCTTCAGCCGGATGCATAACTTGTTTATTGATAACTTCAACATCAAGTAATCCTAAACGCTGTGCTATTTCCATCGCGCCGAACTCAGCAATACGCTCGGCAGTTGGTAAAAACATTGTCATGCTGACCAAACCGTCATTTTGCCACTGAACCTCCGGGCGCAACAAACCTAGCTTTGATTCCTTTGAAGCTTCCGTCATTCTGATATTGACATTATCGTTCTCATCGATTTCATCTACAAAGACAATTTTTTCCGGTTTTTCAAAAGTGCAGCCGCCGATAAGATCACAAGCGTGGCTGATGCCATTCGGTAAATTATTCTGTCCAAAATGATTGCAAACCGGAGCTAAATAATCACTATCACGTTCTACGATCGTGTTTGCGCCGATCCCACCGGCAATATTACGAATAATGCCATCGCCATTACGTTCCGGATAAAATCCGGAATCGACAAAGAAACCATTCTGGACCGCGGTGAAATAGCCACCTGTAGCAATGATTTCTTCCATGTACAATATGGCACGCTCTTTCAGCTCGCGTATTTTCTCGCCAAGCTCGCCATCACGGTTGAGGCTGATATAATCCATCAACGAATCAGTACCAACTAATGTTTGCTTTGCAGTATTTACGCCATTAATATTGTTATAATGCCACGGCACGTTACGGCCTTCATCCGGGGTAATTGTGCTTTGAATGTCAGCACTCGTCATTCGTGACAAAAGCGCATTCAAAGTATGCGTAACCGTTACCTCACGCGTGCAAGATTCCATATATTTGGTATTCATTTGCGCACGCATTTTGTACTCATCAAACAAATCGCGCAACGCAACAGCATATGGCAAATCCAGCGACATACACGGTGCCGGTGGCGCAGTCGGCGGTACGGTAGAAAGACAGATATTTTCTTTTTTCATACCGATTTTTGCTGAAAACATACTATTGATAGCATGTTGCACCATCAACTCCGGCATAACTTTCCAAGCCTGACGGGCGGTTGCATTCGCGTTATGTGCCCCGTCAATTTGTGCCATGTCATAGGCCGTCATGATCGTTTTCGCTTCAGCAGCATCAACAAATGATCGCAACATATTAATGTTACGGTATAGAACATTATACTGGGGATCCTGATGCGCACCGTTTACCCCTTCTTCTCCCTGCAACACTGCCATCTCCGGGCCAGCAACGCCGGAAATGTAACTGTGAAAATTAATTTCTCGTCCGACCTCTTCTTCAATAAGATCAAGCGCCTTCCGCGAAGCTCGTAATTGCTTGCGCGTAATCGGAACACCGCCAATTCCTTCCGGTGATCCTTCAATTAAACCGTCAAAATGCGACTGTCCGGCAGTACGAATAACCATTATATGATCTGCGCCATGCCAAGCTGCCATCCTCATGCGGCGTATATCATCTTCAAACCTGCCGGATGCAATTTCTGTAGTAATACAGCAGTCTGGCTGTGGATCAATGCCGTCAAAATATTTTGCTGCCGGCAACGGAATTGACTGTTCCAAATTTTCTGACATTTGCTTAAAAACAAACGGTCCAATCTTAGCATTGGGTGTTTTCTTGCGCCAATGCCAGCCACGGCGCTTGGGACGATAATTTTCCAGTCCTTCAAGCAATTGCTCAACATCAAGTTTTTCATTAGCTTTGAGTTTCATTTCAATTATTCCCCTTCCGCCATACTGCTTGAAGCTCGGTCCAACCGTCACCAACGGCTAACAACGCTCCTGCTGCCGAATAGTCGCAATTGCGCAATTCTGCAAGCTTTAATATGCAATGTCCTGCACCTTTGCCAAGAAGATTGTGCTCGAGGCAACGATTGACTATTTCTTTGGATTCCGCACTTGAAAATCCCATTCGCATTAGTACTGAACGTTCGATCGATGGCGAAGTGTGGCTTTTGGCAACCGCAATCATTGGGGCAACTATTGTTTCAGCCAGCTCCCAAAAGCGGTTTTTTAATTGCTCATCAGTTAATGCTCCAAGTATTGTCCGGCGTTTTGTAAAATCATCGTTTCTTTGCATAATTTCTCTCCATATTATTTATGTGATAATTCAAAAATAGTTTTCTCGACATCCGCAACGGACTGCTTGGTTTCTGCAGCAACATATTCCAATTCAGCTAGTGTTAATTCAGATGATTGTACAAGGATATTTTTGATGTACGATGTACGCAACTTTGTCATTGAAAAATCTATTACACGAATCATATTTGGATGGTCAGGAATGATAATGTTTTTGCCTGGGATACTGTCTCTTGGGTTACCAACGCTGACATCGATACCATTTTGCTTGGCAAAAGTAAGTTGCGGTCCAGGGCTTTTGCCGGCACCGGTATATTCAGTTTCCTGCACGACCAATATTTGGTCGCTGTCCATTTCCTGTGCCAAAACAAACGCCGCCGCGAGTGAAGTGTTACCTGCCGGTCCGCGTTCCAATCCTTCAAGCTGTGCCAGCATCTCTGTGGTGTAAAACACTTCACCTTGAGTTATTAAAACATAGCGATCCATGTAACGCAACGATCGTGCAGCATTACGCGGCACATCGGCTCGATCTGGCATCGTCGCAAATGGAACGCCAAAACCAGTGTGCCCTGTCGTAAATGACTTTTTGTTGAAATCAATATCACTAGCCATATGCAGCCCTTTCAAATCAACACTGGCAGCGATGATTTTAGTATCCGCGCAACCGGCTTTGATCAATCCGCGCGCCGTACCGGTAACGTTTCCGCCACCGGCGTGAGTTACGACCACTGCGTCTGGCATGCGCCCGGTACGGGCGATAACCTGCTCCGCCAATTCATAGCCTAGTGTCTCCACACCAGCAATCCCAAACGGAGTATATAATGAAGCGTTGAAAAAACCGGTTTCTTCCAATACTAACAAATATTTATAAAACAATTCTGGTCCGACCGATAACTGCATAACTTCGGCGCCGTAGGCTTCACAAACGCGGCCTTTTTCTTCGATTTCCGGCTGATTAACGCCCTGGCTGTCAAATACTTCCTGACAAATAATCGCTTTTAAACCACGCATCGCTGCCTGCGATGCTACCGCTGCACCATAGTTTCCTGACGTTGCCGAGGCAATGCCGCTGTATCCGAGTCTTTTGGCGTGAAATGCCGACACCGCCGCGCGTCGTGCTTTGAAACTGCCAGAGGGGTTACAAGCTTCATCTTTGACAAAAATTCGCGCACCTTTTCCCGGTTTGCTGAAAAAACGCGCTAGCGCCGTAATGTTCTTTAACTCCAGCAACGGCGTATTTCCGACACCAACATCAGCTTGAATATCTTGAATTTCTTTGAGCGAATATCCGGCTTCACGCATCATCATTTCATAATCAAATGCCACACCTGCCTGCTCAAACAGTGAGTAATCAACAGCAGTCGATTGTTTCATGATTTGAGGCTTTCGTTGCATTACGGCTGAGTAACTGTTATCAGACATTTTTGCCACCTCGCAAAATTTTCCGTAATTGAACGCCAATACCGAGTAACTCCGGTTGTGGCATACCAAAATCATGATTATATTTCGGCATAATCGCAATCATTTTTCCAGATATTTCCCGCTCTGCCAAAGTCAAAACCGTAACTTCGTCGCCCAAATTAGCCGTCACGTTTCTAAGAAAACCTTTAGTCTTCATAATCATTGGCACGGCAGCCGTTTCTGCAGGCACCTGCGGCGCACGTTCGCCAACAGCTAAAACAGTGTTTTCTATTTGCACCCAAGCGCCTTTTTTTGCAAAATTAATCATACAACTTTCCTCTTGTTTTGTTGGATTTATTTTATCCGCAAAAACGGCAGAAAGCTTTTGACTCTCTGCCGTTAATTTATTTTCTATCTAGCAGCACTCACCACTGCCGTGATTAATTTTTATCCGATAATCTCCCATTATTGCCGAAATCACCGGCAAATCCATCATGGTTTTCAACCCTGGTTCAGCATTAATAATTTGCGGGATCATATTTATCGCAGTTGCCATCGTGCCTTTTCCACCCGGACATTCCGGTTTGTTGGCAAATTGCATATTCGGGTCACCATGCACCCAGATGTAGTCGCCAGTATCGACCCCTTCGAGATGCGGGTGGATTTGTTGCGGATGCTCCAATTCAATAATAAGTTTACCAGCCTTGTCATAAGCTTTGGCGCAATGGCGACAACCAGCAACCATACCTGGCTGAACTTTAACACATGGAGTTTCACGATACACGTTACTAATGATCGGCTCACGGGTTTCATCAATACGCGCTATTTCCCAGCCGATAGCTTCAGCGATCATTCGCGCCGACTGTTGAAAGCCAATGTGGCCGACAATTGCTCCGCATGCAACACCACTCATAAATTCTTCAACAGTAGCACCCACGCCTTGCGTCTTCATAACGGTTGGTCCAAACGGCGAAAGATCGTTAATTCGCGCCGCTTTTACACTGTCAACTCGCAGACAACCACCAGATACCGCAGCAACCAGCATATCCATCATAAAGCCCGGGTTAACACCGGTACCTAATACCGAAACGCCGTTGGCACGCGCCGCCTCATCAATACGAGCGGCTAATTCAGGATCAGTAGCTTGCGGATAGGACATTTCCTCAGCAATCGTTACAACATTTTTTCCACAATCACAACATAAAATAATTTCTTCATACACAGTTTTTACAAAACTGTCGGTCGAATGCAAAACTACATCCGCTACAGTATTAACCAACACATCGGCCGGGTCACCGCTAATGATCACGCCGATTTTTCCAACACCGAGCGTTTCACCCAGATCTTTGCCGATTTTCGCAGGGTTTTTACCGATAGCACCAACGATTTCCACGCCACTTCGTTCCAACAGGGCTTTCGCCATGCCGCTACCCATGTTTCCCAACCCCCACATGATTACCCGTACTTTGTTCATTTTTTTCTCCTCGCCAAATTTTTATTGTTCAATATAGTATTTCGCCACATATGGCGAAAGCATCGCATAAATAAAAGCCGCATAACTTACTGAAAAATCTACCGTATCACCTAATTTCAAATATGGAACCGCTTCGACATCGCAAATTAAATGGTCGCTGCTGCCACCGAGCACTTCCACACCGGGTACCCGCGGCTGTAATCCTTCGACATCGATATCCAGTTTTCCGATTGCGCAAATTGCTCGGCGGCGAACGCCGCGGTCAGCGAAATGCGGCACCTGACCAAAAGCGTCCTGGGCGATTTCACCATACGGCAACGATGGTTTGCGAATGAGCTCAACAATTTCTGCCCGCAGCGTGACTGCATCAATATTGGCGCCGGGAATAGCCTGCCGAGTTAAAGTTTCCTTACCGAGTAACAGACATTCACCCAATCGCAACTGATTTATCCCGTCAGGAATTCCGTCATTGAATAGCAAGTTGACATTCGCCGAATTGCCGCCGGAAACAATTGTCAACTGCTTATTGAGTTGAGATTCAATCGCAGTTTTAAGTTCCAGTAATTGCAACAGTTTGGCGCCGGTGGGCGCGACACCACCGAAACAGGCAAAATTTGCGCCGATACCCACCAATTCAACATGTTCAAGCTGATCGATCAACTTGGCTATACTCAACGCGTTTTCCGGCAAAACTCCTTCGCGCAAATCACCTAAATCAATCATCAATATCAATTTGAGCGCTATACTATTTTTGGCATTTGCCTCGCTGATTAGTCGGGCTGTTACAGGCTCAGATATCAAACAATAATCAACAGTGGCTACCAACGCTGCTACTTCAGATGCCATTGGTATTCGCAACAACATATATTCAGCGACAATATTCGCTGCGCGCATTCTTGCAATGTTGTCCAGCCGTGAATCACCAAGAACAGTTATTCCGCTATTTACATAAACATTGGCTAACCGCGGTTCACCATCAAATGCCTTAGTTACTCCTACAATACTAATTCCACGTTTTTGGCAATTATCCTGCAAAAGTTTGCAATTTTCACCAATTTTTCGCAGATTGATTATTAAGCACGGATTACTCAACATTCACCTATCCTTTTTACGACAAACGGTAAATTATCGACGATTAATTCTACTTCGGCAATAGTGTCAGGTGTGCAACGAATAAAAACCATTCCGCTTTTGCTGTCAACAGTTGTGAGCGTTCCTAAATGTGAATAACCTTCTATAATTCGATTGAAAAAATTGATATTTTCTGGCGATACGAACAATTTTATTATGCACTCCACACTCATAGCGCTCGTCTCATTAACGTGTTTGGTTCTACTGAATGCTCAACGCGGACTGTGAAAATTTGTTGCGGGTGCGGAGCTACATGGATAGGTTGTCCGATGTCGTCATACATTTCCAACAGTGTTTGTGAAAAGGTTGGTCCATTCGGTTGAAAAAACTCGACCGTTTCGCCGCGTTTAATATTATTGCGTTGTTCAATAGTTGCAAATCCGCTAGTAATATCATAATTCAAAACGATACCGACAAAATCATGTGATTGCTGATAGGATGAATTGTCGTATATCTGCCCGGCTGCGCCTGGATTGTCAAAGTAAAAACCGTTACTGTATTCACGATGTGATATTTTGTTCAACTCTGACAACAGCTGAACGGCAAATGCGTCGTCATACTTACCGTTGTAGTAAGCGTCAATAGCGCGGCGGTAAGCGTTGGTAACGGTCGCAACATAATAGGCACTCTTCATCCGGCCTTCAATTTTAAATGAATAAATACCACTATTGATGAGCGCTGGAATATGTTCAATCATACACAGATCGCGCGAATTAAAAATATAAGTTCCGCGTTCATCTTCCGTAACTGGAAAATATTGTCCCGGCCGCTGTTCCTCAACAAGGCTATATTTCCAACGACATGGTTGAGTGCAACCACCGCGGTTAGAATCACGACCGGTAAGATAATTGCTCAGCAGACAGCGCCCGGAATAGGACACACACATCGCTCCATGCACAAAACATTCAATATTCATAGTAGTTTTGGCGCAAATAACAGTAATTTCATCGAGTGTTAGTTCACGTGCCATAACAACTCGCTCAGCACCAAGCTGCTGCCACAATTCTACGGCAGCGTAGTTAACGGTGTTAGCCTGAGTGCTGATATGAATCGGTAAATTCGGTGTAACCGAGCGTGCTATCAACATCACACCTGGATCAGCAACAATAATCGCATCCACTCCAAAACTTTCAAGTTTCCGCAAATATTCCGGCAATTCTTCTAGTTCATTATTGCGTAAATAAGCGTTAACTGTTACATAAACCAGCTTCTCCATGCTGTGTGCAAAAGCAAGTCCTTCGATAAAATCAGCATCATTAAAATTATCGCTATATGCACGCAACCCAAATTGTTTTCCACCAATATAAACAGCGTCGGCTCCAAATAAACATGCAAATTTGAGTTTTTCCAGATTTCCCGCCGGCGCAAGCAGCTCAACTTTATTCATCTCATCTCTTCCGCAGCCGTTGCCGCTAATTATCTCCTCGGTTCATGTTTTGTTCATGCTCTTCATAGGTTTTGGCGAAATAATGGCCGCCTTTGCCGTTGACAACAAAAAACAAATAATCGGTTTTTGCCGGATTAAGCACCGCTTTGATACATGCTAAACCGGGATTAGCAATCGGCCCTACTGGAAGGCCATAGTTTTGATAAGTATTGTATGGTGAAGCTATTTGTGTATCATGTATTGACAAAACGTCTTTGTGCTCTGGCAAAACATACTGCACTGTTGCACAAGACTGCAATGGCATTTTTATTTTTAAGCGATTTAAAAATACGCTCGCCACTTCCGGGCGTTCATCTTTTAATTTTGCCTCGCGCTCAACTAAAGACGCCATCGTCACGACATCATAAATCGACATATTTTCCTGGACTGCTTGCCGGCGTATTTTTTCATCGAATCGTCGATCGAACTCCCGCACCAGCCGTTTCAAAACATCAGTTGCCGGGGTCTTGGGCGCAAAATCATAAGTATCAGGAAATAAAAACCCTTCGCAAGCATACTTAACTTGCTGTCGTTTTTCGATATAACTGTATGGCGCATAATTTTTGGCAAGTTCCAAAAACTGTTCACGGTTTTCAATAACGCCCTTATCGGCTAACAATTGGGCAATTTGCTCCACTGTGTAGCCTTCAGGAATTGTAATACCGTTTTCTGACATTTTACCCGACGCCAGAACATCTACAATGCTTTGCATCGACAACGATGAAGACAACAAATAAGTACCCACCTTTAATTTGCTATCTAATCCTTCAATTTTTGCAAACAACTCGAATATTGTTTCGTTGCGAATCAAGCCTTTAGCTTTTAGTTCAACAGCAATTTCTCGTGCCGAACTACCTTCACGCACCGAGAACATTACCGCTGTCTGGTCATGATTCATCGGACTATTGAGAAATAAAAAACAAATCAGAGCAACTAAAATTAGCATTCCAGAGCAAACTAAATATTTTTGTCGAACAAGATATTCGCACAACTGTTTTACACGAGGATGCGCACATAAATCGGCGAAATATTTCATAAACACCTCTAACGTAAAATAGGACTGATATGGAATCAGTCCTATGCAAGCAATCATTAAGCCGAGTTTTGTCCTGCATAAGCAGTGATAATCATTTATCTCGACCACCTGTCGCCAGATGGCTCTAGCAGCCAACCCGGAAGGTCAGCGGACCGCGTCAACCCTTCCCTATTTGGCCTTGCTCCGAACGGGGTTTACCTAGCCAGTCGGTTGCCCGACTGCTGGTGCGCTCTTACCGCACCGTTCCACCCTTACCGGCATATAGCCGGCGGTACACATTTCTGTGGCACTTTCCCTAAGGTTTCCCTTGCCGGACGTTATCCGGCGTTCTGTCCTGTGGAGCTCGGACTTTCCTCAGTATTTCTACCGCGATTATCTTTCCTACTTGCAATGATATTCTAACACTTCCTAAAAAAGTAGTCAAACAATGTTTCGAAACGGTTGATACAAAAAAAAGACAATTTCTGTTAAGAAATTGTCTGAAAATTTATTTTGGCAATTTTGCTACAACAGCATCAACGTTCCCCATAAGTCTTTGCATTATTTCATCACAAGTCAACTGTTCATTGATCATTCCGGCAATTTGGCCTATCATAACCGAACCATGTTCTACTTCACCATCAACTACTGCTAACCGCAGCTTTCCGGCACCAAGTTTTTCTAATTCTTCGACCGGCGCATTTTGCCGTTCCATTTCTTCAAATTGGCGCGTAAACAAATTTTTCAACACCCGGACTGGATGTCCTGTAGAAAAACCGGTTATAACCGTCGAACGGTCTTTAGCTTTTAGTACCATATCTTTATAATTCTGATGCGCATTACATTCTTTGGCAACAACAAACAATGATCCGATTTGGACCCCTTGTGCTCCTAAAGCAAACGCTGCAACTACACCACGTGAATCAGCAATACCACCAGCAGCAATTACGGGAATATTTACTGCGTCAACAACTTGCGGCAACAATGCCATTGTTGTCAAATCTCCGACGTGTCCTCCGCCTTCGAGTCCCTCAGCAATAATACCATCTACACCCATGCGCTCCATTTTTTTAGCCAAAGCCACCGAAGCAACTACCGGGAAAATTTGCGCGCCAATTTCTTTCAAACGCTTGATATATTTCCCGGGATTGCCGGCGCCGGTAGTAACTACCGGAATTCGCTCAGCAATTATAATATCCATAATTTCTTCAACAAACGGCGACATCAGCATTACATTAACACCGAACGGTTTATCGGTTAAAGTCTTAGCTTTGCGAATTTCTTTCAAAAATGGTTCTCCCGGCATCTGACCGGCACCGATCAAACCCAAACCACCCGCATTAGATACCGCGGCCGCCAAATCAGCATCAGCGACCCACGCCATACCACCCTGAATAACCGGATATTTGATATTCAGCATTTCACAAATTTTATATTTGCTCACTATTTAACAATTCCTCCCCATCTTAAAACGCAAGATGCCCATGTTAAACCAGCGCCAAATCCTACCAAAACGGAATGTTCATCATCAATCAATTTTCCAGCGATTTTTGCTTCACAAAGTGCCATAGGAATAGACGCAGATGAAGTGTTACCGTAATTTTGGATGTTGACAACAACGCGATCCATCGGTAATTTTAAACGTTTAGCTGCGGCCTGGATTATCCGAATATTTGCCTGATGCGGAATTAATAAACTAACATCATCAACGGTAATTCCTGATTTTTCCACCGCTTTTATTGCAGTCGCTCCCATGATTTTTACTGCAAATTTATACACTTCATTGCCGTTCATTTGAATAAAATGTTTATGAGCAGCAACAGTTTCTGCTGTTGCTGGCATCCGCGTACCACCAGCTTCTACCTTAAGCAATTCACCGCCACTACCGTCTGCTCCGAGATCAAATCCCAATAAACCATAACCATCAGCCACTTTAGATACCACTGCCGCACCGGCGCCATCACCAAAAAGCACGCAGGTGTTTCGATCGGTCCAATCAGTGATTTTCGTAAGCGTCTCTGCACCGATAACCAGAATATTCTTATATGTACCGTTCTGCACAAACTGGCTGGCGGTTATAAGCGCGTACACAAATCCCGAACAGCCAGCGGCAAGATCAAACGCCGCTGCATTTTTAGCGCCGATACGATTTTGAACGAGACAGGCTACCGACGGAAAAAACATATCCGGCGACGCAGTTGCAACGATAATTAAATTAATGTCTTCTACTGCAACATTTGCATCTTTTAGAGCCGCCTCAGCAGCACGAACTGCTAAATCCGAGGTTGTGACATCAGCCTCAACAACATGACGTTGCTTTATTCCGGTAACCTCAGTTATCCACGCATCAGACGTATCGACAATTTTTTCAATATCAGCGTTAGTAACAACTTTTTCAGGAACATACATACCTAATCCGATAATTCCTGCTGAACATATTTCCATGACTATTATCTCCAAACTTCAATAAATGTATTATCACTATATGCACTTCTGACAGCAACTCGTTTATTATAGTACTTTACACAAAATATTACAATCTTTTACGATTTTGGCGGCACAATGCCATTGTTTATCTGCCTCTAATTTTTATAAGTACATTTAGGAAACTTATTGCAACCAATAAATTTTCCATATTTGCTAGTACGCTCAACCAAGTTACCCTCGTCACAAACCGGACATTTTTTATTCAACTCGACCGCTAAGGTGTTCGGAACAGTGTCTAATATTGGCATTCCGTCTTTATCTTTATAACTCCTCCCACAGGCCATACATTTCCAAAAAGCACCATATTTCCCTTCAAACCGTTTGATTACCCGTTCGCAAACTAAACACAAATTCGCCCCAGCAATATTCTGCATGTCAAAACTCAATTTCGAAAAAATTCCAATGTTATTTAGTTGCTCGTAAAGTTTATCCCAGAACTTTTTAGCGGCGCTTGAAAACTCGTGCGCCACACATTCAGTTACAATATCATCGAGAAACATTTCATAGACTGCCGTCGTCAGCGGATTGGCTAAAAAACCCAATTCTTGACTGGTCTCCTGTTGTGCAGTGAAGGAGCCAATCAACGTTGCTCCCAATTCAGTACCAATAAGGTATTTCTTTTGTTTATCAATAAACTTTTTACGATACAGATTTTCAATAATCCCGGCGCGAGTAGCTTCAGTACCCAATCCGGATGACTCTTTAAGAATTGCCCGATATTCTTTTATCAAGCGCTCTGAAGTCTCTGCATCGTAATTCATTTGCTTGACTAACTCCGGAACCCGGCTATGAATATTGGTCATCGCTTTGATAAGCGTACCTTCAGTATAATGTTTGGGTTTTGTAGCTTTTTTTGAAAATAATTTAGTGTCAACACATAGCACCGGTTGATCATTTGCTAATACCGGTAAAATCATTTCCGCATCATTTTCTTCAGCTACGTTATCTTCGTCTTTCTTGGTTGAAGTAACGGCAGTCGCCACAAAAACACTTTTCCAGCCCAAATTAACAATTGTTTTGCCTATAGCCCTAAACTGGTACTGTTCAACATCCACCAATATTTCCACCTCATCGTAGAGCATTTCCGGATAGAACTGTGCCAGATATTGTACTGAAATTAAATGAAAAACATTTTTGATGTCGGGATATTTTTTTGTCAATTCTTCTAGTGCGGTAAGATTGGCACCGGTCGGAACAATTGCATGGTGCGCGAATATTTTTTCATCATTCCAAACCGCCGACCTAATCGAAGCATCTGGCATCAGCGTTTTATAACGTGACAATCGCAAAAGATTTTTCAATACATTCGGTGCATCTTCAAATTGTGATACCGGCATATATTGACAATCAGTCCGCGGATAAGATGCCAGTTTGTTCTCATAGAGCGTTTGTGCCAAGTCCAATACCTGTTGCGCTGTCAAACCAAATTTCTTATTGGCTTCGATTTGCAAATCAGACAGATTAAATAGCAGCGGCTGCCGTTGCGATTTTCGGGTATTGCTATAACTTGCTATTTTGCCGGTTTTATTGATAATTTTAGCAACAATTTCCAATAACGGTTGTTTATCCAACAACTTGTTTTCATCGTCCAGTAAAGGTTTAATCGCATCGGGTAAAACAAGTTTTGTGTCAAATTTATTATCACTGTCATCACGAAAAGTAGCCTGCAACTCATAAAACGTCTTGTCTTTAAAGTTTGCTATTTCTTTATCACGATCAATAATCAATTTTAGTGTCGGCGTCTGAACCCGGCCAATGGATATTGAAGTATGATAACCATAAGAATCAAACATCCGCTTAAACGCCCGTGAATAATTCATGCCAATCAGCCAGTCTGATTGTTGTCTGACCTCGGCGGCGGCTTTGTAGCCAACATATTCAGCATTGGGTTTCAATGTTGCAAAAGCCCGTTTAATCGACAAGTCATCAATCGCAGCCAGCCACAGGCGGCCAACCGGTTTATCGCTCTGTAAATAATCCAACACTTCGTCAACAAGCAATTGACCTTCACGATCTGGGTCACCGGCATGAATAACTTCGCTGCAATTATTAAGCAATTCCTTTATCATAAAAACTTGCTGTTTTACGCCACCATCTTCGCGTAATTTATTAATAAATTTTTCCGGAATCATTGGCAATGCACAAGAGAATGATTTCCAGTCGGGAAAATAATCGCCCGGTTCATATAATTCAAGCATATGACCAAATACCCAGGTAACAACATAGTCATTTTTACACTCAATATAACCGGATTTGCGATAGCTACTCCCCAGCCATTCGGCTATCGCCCGCCCAAGGCTGGGTTTTTCCGCGATAATAAGTTTCATCTATGACTCCAAATAATTCTAGGGTGCCGACAACTGATTAACAATTATTCACCAGCTATTATTACTTTTTCAAACCCATTTAAATTAACATTCTTGCTTTTAGGTATACAAAGCATATTTTTAGAAACAATATTTCCAAAAACGTTTTCTTTATTGCCATAATAATTATTCGAATTAAAAAGTAACGGACAGTGCCAGTAAAGTTCATACCCCAACATCAGAAGATATTTTATCAAAGCAACTGACTTTTCTTCTCGATCATTTTCTACGTACATAATCGGTTGATATTTATCAATGGTTTGTTTTGCCCCTTTTAAAACATCCAGCTCCATGCCTTCAACATCGATTTTTATAAAATGACAAAATGGTAAATCCATACTATCAACTGTGATAACATCGACGACCTCTCCTTGTTCCCATGAACCAAGGCTCAGACCACCCCAATTATTCTCTTTTTCAAAATCCAACAAAGGCACCATAAGTGTACCTGGCAATTCGCCCACTGCTTTCTGATAGCAAAACGTGTTGGTGATGCTGTTTATTGCTAAATTGCCTGCTAAAACTTGAAAGACTAACCGTTGTGGTTCGAAAGCAAACACTGTACCGCTTTGGCCGACTATTCTTGACAAAGCGACAGTATGCGCACCAATATTTGCGCCAATTTCCAAAATTATGTTACCCTCGCGCACAATTTGTTTGAACAACTCAAATTCACCCTCGGAAAATTCTCCATAGTTGTTTAACGATTTTCCAACATAAGCGTCTAATTTGTTGTAAATCATCTTTCCGTAACGACAGTCTTTGATTTCATTAAAATCAGGCATACAATCCTCCGTTAATTTAGCAAATTGTTCAACCGGTGCTGCTAATTGTTTACTTTTCGGTAAATTATAAATTCCAGGCGAAAGCCATTCAGGTAGCTTTTTGTACACGATATGTCGCCAGGAATCAATATGATGAACACTATAGCCTAAATCGTTAAATAATTTATCTAAGGACTTTAACGTGTATATTGTAATATGACCATTTCTAGGCGAAATGTACCAGTAGTTCATATCATGAACAGGCAGATTTTCTATAGTCAATGTTGTAAATAAAACCGCACCTTCATCTGAAAGAAAATCAATTATAGTTTCAGCGGTATGCTTTGGATTCGCAGTATGTTCAAATACTTCAATTGCAGTAACTAAATCAAATTTCATATCTGCATGAATACTGCTAACCTTTGAAATCGGATCATAAGTAAAAGCAAAATTACCTTTTTCAGTTAGAAGTTGTGCAAGTCGCCCGCTTCCACCGCCAAAGTCTAAAATGTTCAAACTGCTATGATTGCCGATCAGATTACTTACCATTTCAAAGCTTTGCTCAGGGCGAATTTTTTCATAATCTGGATCAACTAATTTGTATTCTTCGTTATAGATATTACGAGAAAAATCATCATAACTCCATTCATCAAAATAGGTAGTGAAAAGCAGTCCGCAACTCTCGCAACGGTAGTAATATATAGGAATACCGCTCAGTTTTAAAAATTTTCCATTTCTTTCTCTACAGTTTTTATTGAAATCAACAACTCCGCATATTTCCGAGTTGCCAGAACATATTTTACATAAACACTGAGTTTGTATTACTCGTTCCACTACCATTCCTCCGCAAAATTTTCAAAATTGCGCTCCAAACTCCAATAAGAGATATTAATAATACTCAGGCCGCAAGTCATCAAAAAGATCATTATACTCCGTAATTCTCTTGTTGTCTGCATCAGAAAACTCAATATCACTGACGATTATCTGTTCTTCTTTATCTCCGGCGCGCTGCAAAATACTCCCGTTTGGTGTTACAATTTGGCTTCGACCAATAAAACCAAACTTATAACCGCCGCGATCTTCAATGCCTACTCTGTCGGCCGTTGCAGTGAACACACAATTATCGCGTGAGCGCACTGGCATACTGTCCGGGCAATGTGCACCGACCAGGTTTGATGGATGCGCAATCAGCTGGGCACCACGAAGTGCCAATGTGCGAGCGCTTTCCGGAAAATACCAGTCAAAACAAACCATCATTCCTATCCTGCCAAACGGCAACTCAAACACTGAAAACGGAATATTTCCGGGCTGAAAAAACAGTTTCTCGCGATTATATAAATGAATCTTACGATATAGACCAATTGCGCCGCTCGGTCCAATTAGCCCAGATGAGTTGAATAGCTCGCCATTGTCATTTTCTGCGAAACCATAAACAACGTAGCAATCATTATTGCGACAAAATTCATGTAACGCATAAAACGTCTCACCCTCAGCAAATTTTTCACTCAACTCATGTACTTCATATTCGTCGACAAAATTATAGCCACTGGCAAATAATTCTGGCAATACATATAAATCAGCGTTCACTGATTTCATTAAACAAATGGCCGCAGCAATGTTAGCAGTTTTCTCGCCAAAAATAGGATTCGTTTGCACGACTGCTAGTTTCATAAATTATTTTCCTTCTTAATAATTAATCGTTTTATGATTTCGCCATTCACATTGAAATTTCCTGCTTTGAACAATAAACAATTTGACATTTAAAACAAAAACGGCCGGTACTGTTTCCCGGTCGTTTTTGTTTTAAATTATAAAAACTTATTTTGCCAATTCTTCGAGCAGTTTTACGGTGAACTTGTAAAAACGCGGCACCGAGTCAATTTCAAGGTTCTCATCTGGAGAATGCGGATCAAAAATATTCGGTCCAAATGAAATCATTTGCATGTTTGGATATTTTTTTCCAATAACACCGCACTCTAAACCGGCATGAATTGCCATAATAACCGGCTTTTTACGGAATACGCGTTTATAAACCACTTGGCATTTTTCATTAATATCGGCGTCAGGATTGGGTTGCCAACCTGGATAGCCATCGGATTGTGATATTTCAAAGCCATAAACACAAGTAAAGGCATTGATTTTTGCGACGATGGCGGACAATTGGCTGGCCACCGAACTCCTGTGACTCATTTTCACGAGCAACTGTCCGTTTTCAATTTTTACATAAGCCATATTAGTCGAGGTCTGTACCAATCCAGGAATCGAAGGCGACATCGCGCACACACCATGCGGCATAGCAAGCAAAAATGCAATAAACTTCCAATCGTCCTGAGACGAAATTACACCAGACGGCGCATCAACTAACTCTGTTAAAGTAACTTGCACGTTCGGTTCGACGGTGCCGTATTCGTTACGAAAATCCGCTTGAATTGCAGCCAAAGCTTCAACAAGCTCGATCGCGTTTCTTGGTTCAATAAATATGTCCGCATAAGCTTCGCGAGCAATAGCGTTTACTTTATTTCCGCCATTAATCGAGGCAATCTCCATACCAAAACCACGTGCATTTACCCACAATGTCCGTGCCAACAATTTATTGGCGTTGCCCAAACCATCTTTAATATTTACCCCGGAATGTCCGCCCCGCAAACCGTTGACAGTCAAACGATAGGCTTTTTTTCCGTCAGTCGGCGTGGATTCAGCATAGCCATAGCTTACTGTACTGTTACGCCCGCCAGCGCAACCGATACAAAATTCGCCTTCCTCTTCGCTATCGAGGTTTAATAAATATTCAGCTTTTAACCAACCGGCTTTAAGATTGATCGCGCCAGTCATCCCGTCTTCTTCGTCAATTGTGAATAAGCATTCCAGCGGACCATGCTTTAATTTGCCATCAGCTAAAATCGCCATTGCACAAGCAGCGCCGATTCCATTATCAGCACCAAGGGTAGTTCCTTTGGCACGTAAAAACCCATCGACAATTTTCAATTTAATACCATCAGTTAAGAAATTATGTTTAGTCGCACTATTTTTTTCGCAAACCATGTCAACATGGCCTTGCAAGGCAACAACAGGAGCGTTCTCCAATCCGGCTGACGCCGGTTTCCGTACCAAGATATTACCCACTTCGTCCCGTTCAACAGCTAATCCTAACGCAGTCATCTCAGCAACAATATAGGCTGCAACCGCACTTTCGTTTTTTGAACCATGCGGTATTTCACACATTTTTGAAAAATAATGCCAAAGTTGTTTTGGCTCAGACGCTAACAATTGTTCAATGTTTTCCACCAGGTAACCTCCAAATAATTTGATTAATTTCCAAGACATCTGCTAAATTATAACTCATCATGCAATATTTTGCCAATAGTTATTGGCGACCTATTTCGGCTTCATACGTCATCGCAATAATGCTCCCCATAAGTCCGGTTTCAAACGGCGGCGATTTGTGCACAAAACCATTTACATCATTTTGTAATCCAGGAGAATGAATACAATCGGTAAGTAATGCAATCGCCAAATCATGAGCCGGATCAATTACTGTTAAGGTTCCCGTCCAGCCATTATGACCAAAGGCTTGATTAGAAGCATACGGTCCAAAACAATATTTCATGTCATTTCCGGTATACCAACCGGGTTTAAGCCAACCCAGTCCCCGGCAAGAATCGGTCACTGCCATCTGCGTAAAATAGCCAGCAGTGATTGGATCACATAGTTGGTAGTTTCCATAACCACCATTGTTTAACATCAATTGCATCAGCACCGCTAAATCATTGGTATTGCTAAACAAACCGGCGTGTCCGGCGACTCCGTCCATTGCGTAGAAGGCTTTTTCGTCGTGAACTTCACCGCGCAACGTATAAGTTCGCACATTAGGAAAATTTATTCGCCCGTCGCGGGTATTACCGTTTCGTTCTGTTGCAGCACATTGCTCCGGCAAGAAACCCTTACGAAGCGGATTATACATAGTATGTGACAATCCCAATGGTTGATAAATTGTTGTTTCCACATATTTGTCCAATGGCATATTCGTTACCGCTTCGACGACTAAACCAAGCAACATAAAATCAGTATCGCTGTACTGAGTTTTACTGCCGGTCGGATAAACTATCGGCGCTTTCATCAATAGTTTGCGAGTTGTAACTGCATTCTGCGAAAACCACTTATCAGTAGCTTTGTGAAAAAATATCTCCGGTGCGAATCCGGCATTATGCACCAACAAATTACGCACTGCGACATTTTCCCGGCCATCACCGATAAATTCCGACAAATATTTACAGACCTTGTCGTCTACATTAATTTTTCCTTCGGCTACCAATTTCATCACCGCGTAATTAGTAGCATACATTTTGCTGTTTGATGCTAAATCAAAAATATCATCCAAAGTTAACTTGACACGATCCTTAACTGCAATTTCACGATTCTTGTCCCATACTTGCACATAACCGTAAGCTGTATTCTTTACTATAACTCCGTTTTTGACAATCACCAGTTGTGCCGCCGGAAAATTTTTGGAAACTTCGCTGTTTATTAATTTATCAATCAAATCCAGTTTTTCTTGCGACATTCCGGCGCGTTCGGGTAAATCGCTAACTAATTCAGGATAACTAACATACAGCTCGAAATATGCTGATTTTTTTTCAACTACGCTAGCCGGAAGCACAATGTTTTCCACTCGCAACATGTTTATGCCATCACGGGTATAATCGTTAATTTTCAATACAACACTGCTATCTGCCTTATTGAAAACCGATTTAGTGTTTATTTTTTTGTCGTTAATATAAATATCAGCAGCAGTTACGCCACAGTTACGAATATACATAGTTCCCTGCCCGCGATAGCTTTTAAAATAACGTTTATTGTTCACTAATTGTCTGGTTGACGGATCACGATCAGGAAACACCGGATCAAATTGCCCAACTAATTTGGCAGGCACTGCATCTTCAGCGCCAACTGCCAAATACAAACTACTGCCAATTGTTATAAGCATTGTAATAAGCAATATTGATAACACTTTACACATAACAACTCCTTAATCATTTGTTTTCTTTTAAATCATATCTGCTTGAGAAATTTCCATCGAGTGCATAAACGTTGGTTGACCTTCATTTGCAGAAATTTTTGTTTGTTCTTTTGCCAAAAGCGCCCTTGTAATAATCTTACTGCCAAAGCGAGATTTGATAGCATCTATACAGTATTCCAATTTTTCCAGTCGCTCACGTTTTTGCTCGCAGTCAAACAAATCATATTGTCGATCTTCATTAAACGAGCACAAGCTAGACGCACGGATGCCGAGCGAACGAATCGGTTTGTGCCAATTATAATTGGATAGAAATAATTCATAAGCCGATTCGGCTATTTCGTTTGTAAGACAAGTCGGTTTATCCAGCGGTGCTTGCCGCTCAAATCCCGTTAAATCGTTGCTGCGAATCCAAATCTGTACTAGTTTGGATCTAAAATCATGTTTTCGCAACCTACGGGCCACACTATCTGCCAACATATAAAAAATCCGCTTAACTTCAATATTATTGGTGAGATCATACGGTGTTGTAGTCGAATTACCGATACCCTTTATTGTCGTTTGCCAGCCAAGCCGGTGTACCGGCGCCCTGTCCAGTCCGTTAGCATAATGCCATATTAAATCACCATGCTTGCCCAACATCCGGCGGATAAAAATCAAATCTAACTGTGCCAATGCACCGATGGTATACACGCCGATACTTTTTAGTTTTTTAGTGGTAGCAAAACCTATATAAAATAATTTTTCTACCGGTAACTGCCACACGCAATCCTGATAATTTTTCGGGGTAATAACTGTGACTGCATTCGGTTTTTTCATATCGCTTCCGAGCTTGGCAAAAGTCTTATTCCAACTGACTCCAATTGAACAGGTAATTCCTAACTCTTTTTTGACACGCTTGCAAATAATATTCGCAATCTCCTCACCATCTTTATGTAACAACGACGAAGTACTGACGTCCAACCAACATTCATCGATACCAAAAGATTCAATTTTATCAGAATAATCGTGATAAATTTTCTGAGCTGCTTTTGAAAAATCAATATAACGTTGAAAAGTCGGCTTAATGAAATGCAACTGCGGACATTTTTGTTTTGCCTGCCATAACGCCTCGCCAGTACGGATTTTGTATTTTTTCGCGATTTCATTTTTTGCCAACACAATGCCGCGCCTTGCTTCAGCGTTGCCGCCCACTGCTACCGGCAAATGGCTGATCGACGGATCAAGCATACATTCTACGGACGCAAAAAAGCCGTTTAAATCGCAATGCAATATTGGTGTTTTCATAATTCGCCTCATTTTCATCTTAAATACGAATATATATTTGTATATTATCATATTGTTCGATAAAATAATAGCGGACAAAAATATTTTTATTTCATTTTACCAAACCAAATTTTGCGGAACTTCACCATTTAAGGCAGCAACAACATTTTCTACCACTAACTTAGCCATTGCATCCCGAGTCTCAAAGGTTGCACTACCAACGTGTGGCGCTAAAACTACATTATCCAATTCAGCCAATCCCTGTGTAAGCTCCGGTTCGTGCTCATAAACATCTAATCCGGCGGCAAAGATACGATTGTTTTTCAACGCTGTTATCAATGCCGCTTCGTTAACGACGGGTCCGCGTGCAGTGTTTATCAGAACGGCAGTTGGTTTCATCATCCTAATTTCATGTTCATTAATCAAATAATGAGTATCTGGAGTTAAAGGAATATGCAATGAAATAAAATCAGACTGTTTAAGTAAAGTTATCAAATCCACCCGTGTTGCACCTGTAACCTGTTCAAAATTAGTCTTATTACTACGTGCATAATATATAATCTTCATATCAAAACCACGGGCTCGTTCTGCGACAGCCAAGGCTATTCTGCCAGCGCCGATTAATCCGAGAGTTTTGCCAGTCACCTGCACACCGCGCATAAAAAGCGGAGCCCAACCAGTAAATTCGCCGAGCCGTGTAAGTTTATCCCCTTCGGTAACCCGTCTTGCACAATCCAATAATAACGCCCAAGTCAAATCCGCAGTAGCGTCGGTTAATACGCCGGGGGTATTCGTAACATAAATACCCCGCTCCCGCGCCACAGTTACATCAATATTATTATAACCAACCGCGTAGTTGGCAAATATCTTACAACGCGTTGCTGCATTAATAACATCACTATCGATTTTGTCGCTAAGCATACTAATGACGGCGTCAGCGTCAGTCACCTCGCGCAATAGTATCTGTTTATCAATAACTCGGTCTTGTTCAAAAGTCTTAACTGTAAAACCGGCAGCCTTTAATAATTGCTCAGCAATTTCCGGCATCGAGCGCGTTATATATACTTTTTTCATGTACAACCTCTAAATTTATTTTGCAGATGCCTTAGCAATTTCAACTGACCAATCAGGACCAGAATAAACTTTGTTCTCAGCGGAGAAACTCTTCATATTTAACGCAAACGACAACTGCATCAGGCTATTCATGTACGCCAGCGGCTTGCCATCCGGCACGTCGCCAAAAGTATGTACATAAGGCAATATTCCTTGAAACACCAGTTTATTATTCGAATAAATCTTAACCAATATATTGTCGCCGATTTTTACACCTTGATTGCTCAATAGTTCAACGCCAATATTCGTCCAAACGTTACCATATTGAACATCCAAAACCGGAATGTTTCCAGAAATAACTGAATTATTCAATATCGCTTTCTGGTAAGCAATGCGGAATATTTCATTTTTTTGTAGCGTACCAACATCAGCATAAGTTATCATTCCGGACGCCAACCGTGCGCCGGTGTATGCGTAAACATCACGACCATAAAACGTATAAGAATCATTGGAATTTTGTAATCTGTTTTTGGTTTCATCAATTTGTCTAATTTCGGCAATACCAACGCTATCAGCAATCAACGTTAACGTACCGTTGTCCGGGGTAACAATATACTGACCGGTCAATGTTTTCGCAACAACTGATTTTCGACTGGTACCAACACCAGGATCAACAACTGAAACAAATACCGTACCCGGCGGCCAATAAGCAATTGTTTGCATCAACCGGTATGATGCTTCCCAAACATTGTATCCAGGTATCTCATGTGTCAAACTGAATATCGGTAATTGCCGGTCAACACTGAACGCCACCCCCTCCATCGCTGCAACTGCGCCATCCTTCAAACCGAAATCCGTCTGCAAAACCAGCGCGTTTCGATCGACTGCCGTGACACTCATAGAGAAACTTGACGATAGCAAAACTACCACAAAAAGTAAAAACAGTATTCGTCTGTTCATAAATAACCTCCAATTTTATTAACGTAAAAAACCCATTACTTCAGCAGCACCAGCATGAAGAAATGGGCTTGAGCTAATTTTACTAATAACCTTTTAACAAAATATTTTCACAATCAACCGGATAGGCCCCGATGTTTTCTTTGAACTTCACCTCGCCCGGTGTCATACAGTTCATAACCGGACATACATTGATACACAAGTGACAGCCAACGCAGTTATCATTAATCGACGGACGACGCTTTTTCTCATCCCAGTCAATCGCCTGATGTGCCGCGTCATAGCAGGAAACATAACAGCGGCCGCAACCCACGCAAAGTCCATCATCAATTTTCGGCAAAATTTTAAAGTTGCGATCCAATTCTTCAGCCGCCACGATATTTGGGAGCGCCAAACCGATAAAGTCATCTAATTTATTATAGCCACGTTCCGCCATATAATGCGACAAACCGCTAATCATATCCTCGACAATCCGGTAGCCAAACTGCATTACTGAAGTTGTGACCTGTAAGTTTCGACAACCAAGCAACAAAAACTCCACCGCGTCGCGCCATGTTTCAATGCCGCCAATACCACTCAGCGGTACGCTTTTTAAATCCGGATGCTGTTTTAGTTGGGTAATAAATCGCAATGCAATCGGTTTTACCGCCACTCCCGAATATCCAGAAATCGAAGATTTACCATTTACAACCGGCATCGCCGTGAGATGATCAAAATTAATATTGGTAATAGATTTGATAGTATTAATTGCCGCCAAACCACGTGCGCCACCGGCAATCGCAGCCAGCGCCGGTAGTTCCATCTGGCCGATATTCGGCGTCATTTTGGCAATCACCGGAATCGTTGTCGCACCCGATACTGCCAGAGAGTACTCCCTAACCAATTCCGGACTTTGCCCGACATCAGAACCCATAGCATGACTAGTCATCTGCGGGCAGGAAAAGTTACACTCGATCAAATCGGCGCCGGCTTCAGTTACCATTTTCGCCAATTCCTGCCATTCTTTGGTATTAGAGCCCATGATGGACGCAACCATGACCTTATGAGGATAATGTTTTTTTAAGTCGCTGATCATCTGTAAATTTTTTTCCAGCGGCTTGTCAGAAATCTGCTCCATGTTCTTAAAACCAATCCAAGGCAGATTATCTTTATAAGTGACGTCAAACCGTGGCGAACATTCATTAGCAATAAAAAAGCCGATAGTCTTGTAGTAAACACCGCCCCATCCGGCTTCATAAGCTTTGGCAACCATATCATAGTTACTGCCAACCGGTGAGGAACTCAAGAAGAACGGATTTTCACATTTTACGCCCAAAAAATCCAGAGACAAATTTTTTTTAATAGCCATTATACACACCCGCCTTCCAGATATTTTGCAATTGAACGCGCTGCTTTTTTGCCGTCAGCTACTGCCTGCACAACTGTTGAACCGCCATTTACGATATCGCCGCCAGCAAACAGGCCATCCGTTGACACCACCATATCTTCGTCTACAGTTAGCTTGACCGTGCTTTCACGCCAACAAGATGGAAGTTGCCCAATCGCAAACACCACTTGATCAGCCTTCAACTTCAACTGGCTATAATCATCAGTCCCCTGTGCTATAAAACCTGATACTTTATCCTGACCTTCAATCTTCAAAGGCTTGAAGCGGGTAATAATAGAAATATCCATCGCCTGAATATTCTCGACCTCTTCGATATCAGCCGGCGCCTCGGCAACCGTTCGGCGATAAACAATAGTCACATTGGCCGCTCCCAACATTTTCGCCGTGGCAGCACAATCCATCGCCGTATCACCGCCGCCGATCACCACTACATCATTGCCAACTGTAAAACCGCTGCAACCGGTGCGGGCACGCGCTAAATAATCAATGGCATTATATACACCGGTCAATTGCCCGCCTTCAATTTCAATCGGACGGCTGCACCACAACCCGACACCGATAAATATTGCAGCGAACTCATTCCTTAACTCTGAAATACTTAACTTTTCCGACAAACTATGCCCATAGTGAATCTTCACGCCCAGCTTAATAATTTGCGCGATATCATGTTCAATTACTGCCTGCGGTAACCGCGCCGGAGTAATTCCATAGCTCATCATCCCTCCGGCCAGCGGCATTTTTTCGAATATTTCTACTTGATAACCCAATTTTGCCATTTCCGCTGCACAGGCAAGACTTGCCGGACCGGCGCCAACACAAGCCACTCGCTGATTTTTCGAAGACGCAGTTTTCAACGTCTCCATTCCAAAGATTTGTTCCTGCTCGATTGCGAACCGTTGCAAACCACGAATGTCGATCGGTCGGTCAATACCGGTACGACTGCATTCTCCTTCGCATAACTGGCCAGCCGGACAAATTCTGGCGCAACATCCGCCCAAAACATTAGCTTCGCGAATTATTTCCGCAGCGCCCTTGAAATTGCGAAATCTTATCGAACGAATAAACCGACCCGGTTCAGTTCCAGCCGGACAAGCCTTGCTGCATGGCTCATCGTGACAGAGCAAACAGCGAGTTGCCTCTTCCATAGCCGTTCGCACATTGTAGCCCTTACTGTCGGCGTCATCATAGTGACGCGTCACAATTTTACTCACAATTTTCTCCTATTAATATTTATATCTTATTCATAAATATATTCTACTAAAGGCAACCATTTTCCTGCATAAAGCAAGAATTTTCTCCTATGGCGATATCAAATAACGGTTACAGCCTCTTAACAACAATCTTCATCTGTAACAAAATAATGTTAGGCTTTATCTGTCTCATAAACCAAACCTATTTGCCGCCTGACTTCGTCGAGTGCCGCCATAAGCGCTTGGGAAATTTTGTGTGACATTATTTTCGACTCAATTTGACCATTTTCTATCAGCGTTAAAAACTCCTTTATTTCATAGTAAAAAGAATCTTCAGTCTCAGTTCCAAGGTCAACAGTTTCACCGCTACGCAGTTGCATTTGCGCTGAAGCTCCCATGGAAATCCTGTTTATCAAAATATTGCCATCTTCACCTTGAATTTCATTCGGGATTAACGAATTAGAAATCTTGGAGTAATGGATATCACCAAGAAAGTCGGTATATTTCATCGATATCATGCCAATACCATCTACCCCGCTATGAAGAAAATGAGCACTTGCTGATAATTTAGTGCACTCGCCAAAAAAATACAACATTGCAAATAAGGGATAAATACCAATATCCACCAACGCTCCATTGGAAAGTTCCGGTTTAAAAGCATTCTCGACTATTCCATTTCTAAAATTGTCATAACGCGAAGAATATTGCGAATAGTGAAAAAACGCCCGGCGAATTTTTCCAATTCTATGTAACTGATTTTTAACATTACTGATGACCGGCATAAACGGCGTTTTCATAGCCTCCATAAGCAGAACATTGTTTTCTTTGGCCACGCTTATCATAGCCTCAACCTCTTCGCTATTTGAAGCAAACGGCTTTTCACACAGAATGTGCTTTTTATATCCCATTAGTTTTATAGCTTGCGGACAATGCAGATAATTCGGGCTGGCAATATAAACGGCATCAATAGCATTGTCTTCGCCTAGTTTATCTAAATCGGTATAAACTTTACAGCAAGAGTATTTCCCGCCAAAGGCTAGCCCCTTAGCATGTTATCGGGAATAAATCGCTTCCAAAGAAAAATTTTTGAAACCCAGCGTTGATTTAATAAACTTATCAGTAATTTCCGATGTGCCGATTACAGCAAATTTTATCATGTGAACCACCTTCTTGTAGTTAATGTTCGATATTGGCTGCTTGGACAATCCTTTCGGCGTGGAATGTCTGTATTTTTTGCCCCGTCCACACAAGACATTTTACATTAAAAATCAAAACTTATCTAACCAAAAAAATAAGCTTGCTCAAAACATTGAAATTTCTTACCCGGATTTACTCAACTTTCACGCCCCTTCTCTATACGTTTTTTCTTCAATTGACATCATTTTGCACCAAAACAAAAAACGCCTCCGAGGCAAAAACCTCAGAAGCGTTGATTTCATTGTGGTGCCGAAGGCCGGAGTCGAACCGGCACGCCCGAAAGCGTCTGATTTTGAGTTACGCCCCTAATAGTATCAGTAATAATCGCTAAACCGCCGAGCCTTATATAGCGCTCTATAATTACTTCTTACACGTTGCTTAATATCGGATGTATTAAAATATCGCCATTTATTTCTCCGGTTGCACCATGGTTGCACCACGATTTTTTAATGGCATAACCAATAATTGCGATTTTCACGAACTCTGCATTGCGAAATTTATCGGTTTATTAATCGTCGCCAGTTTTTTTCAAAAGAGCGTCTACCGTCAAAATTACATCAATAATTTTATCAAACTCTATACCGCGCGCATAAGCAAATTGTTCGCAATATTTTTCCCACTGCCTGCGCATTTCAACACTTTCGGATATTTGCGCGATTGTGTTGCCGGAATCGTTCAAGATCTCCAGGGATTTCCTTCTTTTTGCCGTAGCGTGGATAGCTCGCTTCAAAAGATCACCATTAATGTTATCGCCCTTTGTGCGTAAAATCATATACATGTCGTAGAAATCGCGTGCGCGTGTATTATATTTACCACGCCGAATAATCGTCTCATATTTCTCTGCCAAAACCGTTTCCGGATTATACGCGCAGATATTCAATACCGAACCATCGAATATTGTGTGGTATTTATATACAATTGCCCGCGGTGTTATGGCATCACCGGTAGTCACATCAATTTTCAGCGGTGTCTTGATCGTATCGTAAACAGCTTCAAGCACAATTCGGAATCCGCCGTATTCATCATCATCCCTAATCGCTGCTGCACTGATGAAACTGAAACTGGTAGCATCTTCGGCATCGATAGCACAGATTTCCGATATCGCAGCGATTATCGCCGCCTCTTCAAACGGAAACCGTCTTAGCGTAGCATCCATATCCATCGTTGTGCGATTACCCAATCCAACCAACGCCGCAATAAGTAAACCGCCTTTCAGAATCACCTTGTCTTTGTATTGTGACATAGAAATTCGTTTCAGTAACCGCTCGAACATCACGGTCTGTAAAACGGCTTGTGCCGGAATGTTTTTTTCGACTGCGATTTTCTTAACTTGCGCTTTCAGCTTCATCGCTTCTTTCACAGCAACACCTCTAAATAGTTTCGCATTATTTTCTCAATACCATAATTCGCTGCGTAGCGCGCAAGTTTGCTAAGATCTTTTTTTGGCGATGAGGCATACATTTTCAAGCCATCGAAAAATATTTGTTCATCTATTTTACTGCGACTACGGACAATGTCACAGATTGTCCGTTCTATATCGTAAACAATTAACTCGTTGCCGTGTAACGAAGGAACTGTTGTTAAGCCTTCACCATAAAGTTCTTTCTTGATATAGTATATCTTTGCACCAGTTTGCTTCAATCCGGCTGAATGATAACCAGACATAACCGTTACTGAAAATCGCAACGGCGATCGGTCGCACATTCCGTGCAGAAACAACGCGGTATCATGTGAATAAACTGCCTTTGGATAACGGATTTGAAGTGTCTGCATTTCATCTTCAAATTTTTCCGCGTCAGTATATATTCCCCTTGCCACCCGCTCTAAAACGCCTTCATTATGTAATTCTGATAAATGGGTTCGCGAAATGGCCCGGCCATTAGTATCCGACGCTCTCAATACTCCATTGTTTGTAGCAAGTAAATCTTCTACGCGTTTAGACTTTTTCATATTGCACCACCTTACAACCGCACTCATATCATAATCGAAATGAGTGTATTTGTAAACTTTTCAGTCGCATTTTAAAAAATAAAACGCAGCTTATAACAGCCGCGTCATTTGATTTATCTGGGTTTCTGTCAAAACAGTACGCTCTAAAACCGTATCTGCCTATTAATGTGTGCTGGCACCAACTTAAGCTATTTATCACTTGCAATCAGGTTGGCCACAATTTTAACGATAATATCTTTTTCCTGCGGCCGACTTTCGGCAATCATCAATGTAATAGCAATCAAGGTACTGTCTGCCATACACTTCTCACCGTTGGCATCGTATAACAGGTTATTCCGCCGCAAGAAATGCAAAAATATCGCAGCAGCAATTCGTTTATTGCCATCAGAAAACGAATGATTTTTCACCACGAAATACAACAAGTTCGCGGCTTTTTCTTCGATGCTCGGATAAAGAGCAGTTTCGCCAAAGCTTTGATATATCGCCGCCAGTGATCCTTTGAACGACTGATCTTTTTCAACGCCAAATAGTCCGCCAAAATCGCCACGCATCAATTCAATTATTGCCATAGCTTCCGGATACTGCAGAACATACGCCTGACTTTTAGTTACCCCTTCCAACACTACCCGGTCGTGATCGTAGGAATCAAGCACGTCGAGCGCGTAAGCGTAATCCGTCAACACCTTTATCAGCCCGGCGGCTTCCTGTAATGATTCTACCTGTTTTTCAGCGGTTCTACCCAGTAGTTTGATTGCGCTGGTGAGTGCGGCCAATTTTTCCTGCTGTTTGCTAAGCAACTGCTCGTTAATGCTGTAGCCTTGCAACAGATGTTGCTTCAACACATTCGTTGCCCAAATACGAAATCTTGTGCCTTCGACGGATTTAACCCGATAGCCAACTGAGATAATAACATCAAGACTGTACAGCTTCCCAGGTTTGTCGGAAAAAGCAATGTGCAAAATTTGCACATTGCTTTTTTCTTCCAACTCGCCTTCACGAAACACATTGCGTATATGCTTCGTTATTACGCTGCGTTCACGGTTAAAAACCGTTGACAGCTGCTCTTGCGTCAACCAAACAGAATCGTTTTCCAAAGTCACTTCAAGATTGGTTTTTCCGTCCTCCGTCTGATAAATAACAATCGACTTTTCCATATCCATCTAATCAATCCCTCGTCTTTATTTGCCGCATACTCTGTCCGGTGTTTTCGAATTTGTTCCTATCGTCACTTCTTCTTGCCGCCGTCGCTTTTCTGCTTCGGATCCTTCTTCTCAGCTTTCCCCGTAATCATATCGATAATATTCACCGCTTCGCGCTTTTCGTCTTCGATGACGTGGCTGTAGGTATTGAGCGTAACCTGAATATCGCTATGCCCCAGCAATTCCTGAATAATTTTGATATTTGCACCGTGCCGGTACAATGTCGTGGCGAAATAATGGCGCAGGTCGTGCAGCTTCACACCATGTCCGATTTTCGCACTGACCGAGTGATAAAACCCGTTCGGCGTGTAGGATTTATTGTTGTGTTCCAATACGAATGTGCTGATATATGGCCGCGATTCCCGGTGCGCTTGCAACATCGCCAGCAATGCCGGAGACATCGGAATATCGCGGTTCGAATCGATGGTTTTTGTCGCCGCAAACTGGCCGACACGCTGCAGCGTCTTGTCCACCTTCAACATTCCGCGCTTAAAATCAATATCGCTCCAGGTCAGCGCCACCAGCTCGCTGCGGCGCAGGCCGGTATGCAATAAAATATTAATCCCCAACAGCAACGTCGGTGAATCCTTCAAACCATCCGCCAGTTCACGCAACGCCTCTGCATCAAACACAAACCGCTTTTTTGTCAGCGGCGGCGTCTTGATATTCCGTACCGGAGACCGCAGTATCACGCCTTCGTTAACCGCACGGTTGAAAATCATCGTCAGCGTTTGTTTGACATATAATGCAGTACGCGGCATGTGTTTTACCGCGTTCACACACTCCTGAATATTAACCGAGCGAATCGAACCGAGCCGCATCCGTCCGAGGCGCGGCAACGCGTACTTTCTCAAAATACTGGCGTACATCTTGAGCGTCTTATCCGCCACCCGCCCGCGCACATAAACTTCCAGCGCCTTTTCCGCCCAGACTGTCAGCGTAATGTCATCGTCGTATTCCAGCGACTGACTGTATTTGTATTTCAACTCTTCCAGCCGGTCCCGGGCGCCAGTCAGTGTGTCTTCATAAAATGATTTACGGATCAGTTTACCGGTTTCGTCATAACCAATCGAAAATTGCACGCGGTAGCGGTTCCCGGATTTATAGATACTGCCCTCGTTCTGCCCGCGCTTTTTCATGCCGACCTCCGTTAATTCTCAATCTTCTTGCCCGATTTATTGACAATAATAAACGATTTAATCATCGTGTAAATAATCTTCTTCTGGGCGGCGGTCAACCCGCCAAAATCGCGCCAGATGTCCGCTGTCTCGACACTGAAATCAAACATTGAGTCCATCGACACGCCAAACAGCGTACACAGCTTAATAATATTCTCATAATCCGGCATCGTGCGGTCAGTCTCCCACGCCGCAACCGAAGTCTGATGTATCCCCAGCGCTGCCGCAAGCTCCGTCTGGGTAAACCGGTTTTTCGCCCGGAGAGTTTTCAACTTTGCGCCAATCATAATCCACCTCATCACTTAACACTAATTAATGTCTCTAACAGTAATCTACATCATTCTAATATATTTTGCAATATTTTTCTTGCACGTCACTAATATTTGCGCTATTATAATGTCGTAGCTATTATATTCAAAATTTTATGGAGGTTGGTATTATGTTCAAGACCATCGAAGAATTCGCGAAGATCACCGGCATGTCCGCCTGCTTCATCCGCAAACTCTGCCGCACTCCGGATTTTCCAGTCATGAAAGTCGGCTGCAAGTACATGATTGATTCCGAAGCCGCCATACAGTTCCTCAAAGAACGCGCATCATACCGCGACTATATGAAAATCAAAAACCGCCGCAAAGCGTAGGTGCTCCATGGAAAAAGCAATTGCACCGGAAAACCGCACATCATTCAATCTGTATCTGGAATTGTTCAGCGTCGTCCGGATGAAGTTCGAAACCAGCTGCATCGACAACAACGCGCTCATCCTCTACGTCAACCTACTGTATTTCGCCAACCGCTTCCGCTGGAAACCGTTTTGCACTCCGGAAATTAAACTGCTCGCCCATTGCGAATTCGGTCACAACATCTTCCTCAAGTCACGCCAGCAGCTCAAAGATGCCCATCTCATACTGCACGAACCGTCCGGACGTTATGCCCCGACCTATTATATGGTACCGGTCAGCAACAACATCGAACAGTTTCGCAAAATCATTGCCGCCGTTCCCACTCCCGACTGAGTGAGCATACCCGGCTCACTCTTTTTTCTTGCTCATCACCTGTGGATAACTTATAATTAATTGTGGACAACCACTGATTTTCTGTTGATAACCCTGTTGGTAACAATTCGAGTAGTTTAAAATATAAACTGCTTACTCAACCGTTGTTGTTTATAATATAAACCGATGTGTAAACCTATTATCTAAATGGTAAAACTCGTTTAAAATAAAAAGATATAGTAGTAGTACTACGGCATAATTTCAAAACGAAGGAGGCGAACGATTATTAACCCCAGCAGCGAACCAAACAACTCCGCCAACAAACCCGACGCCCTTGACCGCGAACAACCAGATACCGCCAAGTATCTGCCGATCATCAAAAAATTCGCCCGCCACTACCGCAATATCATCGAGGATTCCGAACAAGAAGCCTGGCTCGCTTACGCCGAAACATTACACGACTACGATCCCGCCAAGAATTGCCTGTTCACGACGTTTCTGTTCTGGAAACTACGCTGGCATTTCAAACAGCTCACGCAAAACTACCGCCGCCGTCAGAAACTGCACAACGAACTATGCGCACAGCAACTGTTGGAAAAACAAATCAAGCCGCTGACCAATGTTCCGGAAATCAATATCAACAACCTGCCGCCGCGCATCCGCGAAGCTGCACAACACATTCTGTCCGGTAAAACACTTAGCCAAACCGCCCGGACGATGCGGATTACACCGCAAGCCGTGAAAAACCTGCTCCTCCGTGCCAGAAGAAAAGCGCTGCTTCGTTAGCATTCATTCAACGGTTCGTGCAAACGAGCCGTTTTTTTTGATTTGGTTTAAACTCGCCTGTTTCCGGCAATATCTATTTACAGAGAGCAATCTCCGCCAAACAAAATCTTATGGAAGGAGCAAAAATCATGGCAGCAACTGAAATCCCTCAAGCCAAGTCTTTGGTCTGCGTCACCTCGTACACTAATGACAAAGGCAAAGTCGTTCACCGCAACAGCACGTTTTCCAACGTAAAAATCGATGCGCCGGTGCAAAACCTGTTGGACGCCGGAAGCGCGATCTTCAACTTGAAAAACGAAGCGCTGTACGAACTGACCACCGTCCTCGAAAACAAAATCGTCAACGAATAACCACCAACTATCTGAAATCTGAAACAAGGAGGAACCTATGTCTACTCAGCTAAACATGAATTTCAAGGATGCCGTCGGTGCTGACTACAAAATCGCTATCAGCCAACCGAAACCCGGCCTTGACGCCGCAACAATCCGCACTAACGCACAGGCAATCGTCACCGCCAACATCTTCGCCAATAAAGGCAGCAATCTTGCCAGCTACGCCGGCGCCCAACTGGTCGAAACTACCAAAACCGATTTCGCATCGTAATCCTGTAAAATCCGCTGACGCTCCACCGCGACCGGTGGATTTTTTTCGCCAATCATCAAATTTTGAAAGGACAACCGCCAAATGCAATCAGTAATAACCGATTTTGAAGGATTGAACGTAATACTCCGTGACGAGAACGGCAACAGAGACGTACTCAATATCTTCGATCTCTGCGAACTGGAAGAAGGGAACAAATTGACAACCACCATCAGCGGCAAGGAAATACCGGTCACGATTGACCGTTTCGAAGCTGAATTCGCGGTACTGGAAGTTATTAACCCGGATGGCTCCGTCCGTACCTTCAACATGGAAATCCGCGAACTCGCCGGAATCCACGTTGGCCAAATCATCAAATCCAGAGTATTGCAAACCTTCGAGTAGCGGCGCAGGCGGCGGTTATCCCGTACGCGCCAGCTGCAACGTTCCAAACGACGCGCGCGGTATTTTTTCTTCCAATCGGCGCGCGTCGTCTTTTGCAGCCAGCGGCGGAGATACCGCCGACGAAAGCAAGCTGCTCGTCTCCGTCGTTACTAATTGCGCATTGCCGTAAGCTATTCCAGCGCACTTGACGCAGTGAGCGATCAGCAAAACGGCATGTTTGAGCCACCGGCGAGTTTGCCGTTTGCCGCGAACAAGTCTTAGTGCGCTATAGCGAAACTGCACGGCGCTTGATTTTTTCTGTTTCGTCTTTTTGATCAAGCAAAAAGATGAAAAAACACCCTACACATACAAACATATTCACCTTGATCAGAAACTGGCAGGAACCGGCAAAAAAATCGCAATTAGCCACAAAATTACCGATCAGCAGGAGCAACTAATGACCGCCAAAGTAAAAATCCTCTGGACCCGCCGGATTCAGCGCCGGAAAAACAAACCGTACATCGCCGCCAAAACTTATATTGTTGAATATGACGGCACTCTTGCCAATCTCTGCACAGTGCTCGCCTACACCATTCGCCGCCGCCAACGGCTGGTAATGATAATTATTGACGGTATGCAGTTGCATAAGTCCGCGACCGGCAAAATCACCCTCGAACCAATCGAAAACATTCCGGAAATAAACCAACATTACCCCAACAGCCATCTGCCCTACTCCCGAAAAAGACCTCTCAACCCCAAATAACTCTACTCTGCTCACCGTAACTACTCTTTTCTCTCCAAGTAGTACTACTTCTCTCCCACAATAGGTCTTACTCTATAATAAAAATCCTTGCCGCCGAAGCCGACCGGCGCAGGCGGCCTTGCGGAGTGGGCGCAGCGTCTAACCGCGCCCTGCGACCACGCAGCTAATTTCCGGCGCACTTCCCCGATTTTCAGTACTTTCTCAAAAAAATCGTAAAGTGCCGAAAAAACAACGCGCAGAAATGCCCCTAGAACGTTGCAGCACAACGGTACGCGACGGTTTATACCTCCCGAATTTCGCAAAATCAGTCAATTATTCCGCGCGGCGAACGAGTGAGCCGCCTTGCGGAGCGAAGTGCAGCAGCGTGAGCGCTCACGCTCTCCGGCGTTCCATCCCGCCTAACAGACAACAATCGGCCGCCGGAAACCGCCTGCGCAGGGAATGGCTCTACGAATGCCACGCGTCCGATAGTATCGTTATGTAGAGTGTCCGTTTACGGATTGCCGCAGGCAACCTGCACGGCACTATACATAACGCTTATTATCGTTGATGCGCCGAAGCACGAAAACTTTGAATTGCGCCAGAGGCTTACAATCAGCCGACAGGCTGCCCGCCGAAGCACTGCTAATCTCAATGCCAGCAGGAAACAATATTAGCCACACAAGCTGCGATTGGCACCGGCGGCACTTTGAGGCGGGTTTTAGCGAGGATATTCGCGGCATACCAGTAGCGGGCGAACGTCTGCGCGATGAAGCGGCGGCGGGAGTGGGCAATCCGTCATTGCGTCTGCGGTTGTCACAAGGATCTCTCGAACGGCTATCCGCTGCCGGTCGAGATGTCCGCAGCTGACGAGCAGTCGCTACCATTGCCCAATCCTGCCAGAGCGCGCGCAGTCGCACCGCCGCAGCGGTGGCTCGCGGATATGGCGCGAATATCATCCAAAACGGGTGGGCCGGTTCCCTTTTCAACCACACTAAAAAATTAAAGGAGTAACTTTTATGAACATCGACATTTTCCAAATCCTCAAACTGGTTTTTCATTTGGTCGAGGATACCGAATTGAAGGATAACAAAACTTTCCAGATCGTCAAAGAAGTTGTCAATTCGATTGACACCAATCCGCAGCGTGATGCAGTTCAATCCTTGCCGCAGCCGAAAGACGGGGTGCGATGAGAATTTGCATCGACGCCGGGCATACCGGTACGAATCCGGATTGTGATCCAGGCGCAATCGGTAAAAACTGCAAAGAGTGTGAAATCAACCTTGCCGTCGCTTTGAAGCTCGACATCCTGCTGCGCGAACGCGGCCATTTGACTCTACTCACCCGCACTACTCCCGACAACCCGGACAGTGATGGTTTGCGCTACCGCACCGATCTGTCCGACAAGTTCGACGCCGACATTTTCGTATCGCTGCACTGCAACGGCTTCTACAATCCCGCCGCCTACGGCTTCGAGTGCTGGTTTTTCGAAAAATCCTACAAAGGCAAATTACTGGCACAAACCATAGCCGCTCAACTCAAAGCCAAAACTCCCCTCGCCAGCCGCGGCGCCAAAGGCACTTACAATCTTTATGTCCTCAAAAACACCAAAGCACCAGCCGTTCTCGTTGAAATGGGCTTCATCTCCAATCCGTCCGACGAACAATATCTCATGAGCGATGCCGGACAAAAGGCAATTGCTCAGGCAATATGCGACGCACTGCAATTCGGCTGACTGCTGCGGCTGGTCTGGCTGCCGCTGCGATCATACTTGCGCTATCGTTTGCCGATGCTTTCGCCGCAACCGCTCCGGACATGGTAGATAAAACCCTGCAAAACCACGAACGCCGCATCGCCACCCAGGAAGAACGCGGACGGCGGCAGGAAATAGAAATCAGCAAACTCGATGAGTGGTACGACACCCGGATAAACAAAATGGAAAAATATTACAACGCCAAAATCGAGAAGCAGGAAAGAATCGACACCGAACTACTCGCCACTCTCGACGCCGCCAAAACTTTTATCGCTTTCCTCGCCGGAATAACCTCGCTACTATTCGGCTGGATCGGCATCAGAAATATCCTCTGGAAAAACAAGCACAGCCAGTGAAAAATCACTGGCTGAATTTTTAAACAGGAGCTTCATAAAATGTTCAGAGAACTTGTCACCGCAATCGCCCACGCTAACGGCACAAAATTAATCGCCATTGTCGGCTACATCGCATACCTCGCAGTCTCAATCTATCTCTGCATAACCGGCGGTAATTTCCAATACTACAGCGAATTCGCCGCACTGACCGCCGGAAGCGGCACCCTCGCCGCCATCGGCGGCAGATACATCGACTCGGCGCTCAATTCGCCGAGAGGCGAAATACCGCAAAATAAATAGCCATATCTACCAAAACGCCGCCCGAACGATTAATTTCGTCCAGACGGCGTTTTTTTTTAGAACTTGCTTACATGCCGAAAAAAAACGATACTTATTTCTTCTCTGTCCAAAACTGATTGAGTACCGTCTGCGTCTCGCTCGGCGCGGAATTAATCAACTCATTCCAGGACATGCCTTTTCCCGCTTGCAGTTGAACCATCGCAGCCATGAGGCTATCAATCTGAGTAGATAAAATCCGCTTGCCGTTGCCAGCCTCGATTGTTTCAACTTTGTTGCTGTCGTTTTTATACCAATCCTTGACCGTTACCTGA